>ERZ795051.5-NODE-5-length-369336-cov-353.278920_pt1 | contig 369336 bp, 314 predicted proteins | sample MGYA00375135_ERZ795051 | MGnify/ENA primary metagenome ERZ795051 (study PRJEB30180, sample SAMN05720222) | activated sludge metagenome | isolation source: Anaerobic digester | place: Japan | collected 2015-05-26 ... | reverse complement strand
CGGCGGTTGCCGGGCAGTACGCGAACGTGGGGACCGCGCAGACGACGTACAACGGTCAGACGGTGAGCGACACGGATCCGAGCCACTACGTAGGGGTAGATGGCTACATCACCATCACGCCGGGGCAGGCGACAAACGCAGTGGGCGACCCGCATACGTTTGCGATCACCGCGTACGCGGAAGGAGCGGTGCCCAGTTCGTGGGCCCTCAGCCACACCGTGGCGCCGACGCCGGGGAGCCAGAGCTTGAGCGGACCCACGGTGGCCCCGAACGGGATGAGCGCAACATGGAACCTGACGATCAACAGCACTGCGCCAGGGGTGTTCATGGCAACCCCGACGGTGACGATGACGTTCCCCGGCGGGACGCAAGTCGTGCGGACGACGGACGGCCTAGGTGGGAGCACCGTGCCTGCGCAGAAGACCTACGTGCAGGGACGGATCAGCCTGAGTCCGTTGTACGCCACCAATGAAGTGGGGGATCCGCACACGCTGGTCGCGCTGGTTGAGACGACAACCGACGGGTTCGCGTGGTTCCCAGCGCCTGGCGTGGGAGTCACGTTCTCCATCGTTGGCGGGACCGCGATCTTCGTCGGCGGGGTCAACACCTCGGTCACGAACAGCGCGGGTCAGGCGACAGCGCAGATCGTTTCCTCAACGCCGGGAACGGTCTTGATTCAGGCGGCAGCGGACCTATTCGGCAACGGGGCGTTTGTCCGTGTGACGGGCACACCCGGGAATGGTGGCAACGCCACGAAAACCTACGTGGATGCGCGGATTAGCGTGACCCCGTTGAGCTCGGTCAATCCAGTGGGCACAGACCACACCGTGACCGCGCTGGTGGAGGTCAACGCCGGCGCTGGCTGGGTGCCGGCCTCAAATGGCACGCCGGTCGTGTTCACGCTTCTCAGCAACACGGCTGGGGCTACGTTCGTCACGCCGTCAGCGGTGACGACGAGCAGCGGGCAGGCTTTCGTGACTCTGTTCTCGTCGAACCCGGGTGGCGTCACCATCCGAGCGACGGCGGACGTTACGGTAGCTGGGCTGGTTCTGCGGCGGGCAACCGGATCGGGCGGTCTGAACGGGCCTGATGCCCTGAAGAACTGGGTGCGGAACAACGAGCCCCCCATCGCAGAGAGCCTGTCCCTCGTCACGTGTCAGAACGTCCCGCTCGCCTTCTCCTTGCGTGGCAGCGACCCGGACGTGAACCCTGGGGACCCGGCGTCTCATCCGCTGACGTTCGCGATCATGGGGGCACCGACCTACGGTGCCCTTAGTGGGAACCTGAGTGCTGTCACGTACAGCGCGCCGCACAGCGCGTCGGTGGATGTGGTGTACGTGCCGCAGCTTGGCTTTCTCGGCACGGACTTCATCGCCTACACCGTCACCGATCCCACCGGCGCGTTTGCGGTGGGAACGGTCCGGATTACGGTCGAGGACTGCGGTGAGGAGATCGCCGGCGGAGGAGGTGCCCTCGGCCCGCGGATCGTGATCAACGAGATCGCTTGGGGCGGCACGGCAGCGAACCAAAACCACGAGTGGGTCGAGCTCTACAGCTCGGCTGACGAGCCGCTGGGCCTCACCGGATGGACCCTCCGCTGGCGCCGTAAGCAGCCAGTGACGATGGTCGAGAGGTACGTGAAGGTCGTGGAGCTCGCCGGGACGATCGACCCGGACGGGTTCTACCTCCTGGAGCGCCGCACCGACGCGGTGGTGAGCGACATCGAGGCTGATCTCATCTACGACGATGTGGGGCCGGTTGTGATCAGCGAGATCGCCTGGGATGGGACGCCAGCGAGCGAGAACGACCAGTGGATCGAGCTCACCAATGTGACCGAGGCTCCAATAGACCTCACCGGATGGGTCCTCCGCTGGCGCCTGGCCCGGCCGGCCACGGCGGGGGAGCGGGAGTGGAAGATGGTCGAACTCCGCGGGACGATTGCCCCGTACGCAACGTACCTCCTCGAGCGGGGGAGTGACGACGTGGTTCGCGGCATCCCAGCTGACCTCATCTACAACGTGCCCCTCGATCCGCAGGGTGATGTGCTGGAGCTCCTCGACCCGGCTGGAGAGGTGGTCGACACCGCGAACGCGTACCGGATCGGCCAAATGGGCTGGGCGGCCGGCTACGGCTTGGGGGGCGCTCACCCGTATGCCACGATGGAGCGGGTGAGCCCGTTCGCGCGGGACACGGAACAGAACTGGCGCGCCAACGAAGGCATCCTCACGCATGGCGCCGACCGGAACGGAAACCCGCTCGTCGGTACCGCGCAGGCGGTGAACGAGCAATTCTTCCTCTGGGCCTATCCTGACGTGGATCCAACCGAGTTCCCGTCGGAGCTCGTGTTCCTTCCGTTCGTCCTCGATCTCGCTGACCAGGGGGAGATCCTGGAGCTCGTCGATCCAGCCGGGAACGTCGTTGACACCGCCAACGCCGACGACCCCCACCGCGATGGGTGGGCGGCGGGCTACGGCGTGCACGGGGCGGAGCAGTACGCGACGATGGAACGGGTGGATCCCTCGCTCCCCGATCTGGATACGAGCTGGGACGGCAACCAGTACATCGTGATCAACGGGCTCGACGCTGCCGAGGTGTGCTTGGCGGCCACGGCCCGCACGACCAACGAGCCGGTCCTGATCCGGTTTGCCGGCGAGCAGGCGCCGCAGGTGGTGCGCCGGGGAGAGATGATCACGGTGGCAGTGGTTGCCCCGGCCGCGTGCGGTACGGTCCCGTGCCTCCCTCATGCCGTCCTCACGTCGGCGGATGAGTTGGCGGGCGGTGCTGGGGCAGTGGTCGCGCCGGATCTTGAAAAGAGGGTGGTGGCGGGGAAGCGGATCGAACCCACGGACAACTACCAGTTCCAGTTCGCTACCGCTGATCTCGCGCTCGGAACCTATCGGTTGTGGATCTCTCTTGGGAGCACGGTGATCCGCGTTGTCGTGTTCCAGATCGTGGAGGCCCCCGGCGTGTGAGGGAGTGATCCTGGGGCAACGGGTGCACAAGGTGTGAACCCGGGAGCTTCGGCTCCCGGGTTTTCTATTGCCCGCTCCGCATCCTGTGGGCGGGTGTTTTCTCCGTGGGGGACAGCACTGTCATCCTGACGCATCGCCCGGCCGAGGTTGCGGGGGGGACACTTCCAAGAGAAGATCGGGCCCTTGGGGTGTCCCGCGCGCCGGAGGGAAACGAGCGGCGCGGGGCAGGCAAGGAGGGATTGTAGATGATGTGGGAGTTCATTGCGGCGGGAGTCGGTCTTGTTTCTATCCTGTTCGCTCTCTATTTGTATCGCCAGGTCACGCGTCGCGCGGGCGGCACGGACCGGATGCTGGACGTGGCGAAGGCGATTCAGGACGGGGCGAGCGCCTACCTCCGGCGTCAGAACGTGACCCTGCTCGCATTCCTCGGGATCGTGGCCCCCGTGATCGGGATCCTGGTGGGGGTCACCCAGGGAGCCGAACACGGAGTGGCGGTAGCCGTGGCGTACCTGCTCGGCGCAGGCTGCTCGACGATTGCCGCATCGCTGGGGATGACGGCTGCGGTGCGGGCCAATGTGCGCACGGCCAATGCGGCACGGGAGGGGCTGTCGGCGGCGTTCCCCATCGCCTACTACGGGGGAGCGGTGATGGGCCTCGCGATCGTGGGCCTCTCCCTATTTGGGATCAGCCTCATCTACTACCTGGGCCAGACCGCCCTGGGGTGGACCGAGATGGACGCGGCCCAAGTCACGCTTGGGTTCAGCTTCGGAGCGAGCGCGTTCGCCCTGTTTGCCAAGGCCGGCGGCGGCATCTACACGAAGACGGCGGACATCAGCGCGGACCTCGTGGGCAAGGTGGAGCTCGGGATCCCCGAGGACGACCCGCGGAACCCGGCCGTTGTCGCCGATAACGTTGGCGACAACGTGGGCGATGTGGCGGGGATGGGCGCCGATCTTGTGGACTCCTACATCGCAGCGATCGTGGCGGCGATGATTCTCGGCGCGGAGCTCGGGGGAGGGGTCCTCACCCTGCTCCCATTGATGATCGCCGCGGTAGGGCTGGTTGCCTCGATCGCGGGAGTGTTCATGGTGCGCTTCCTCATGCGCGGCAACCCGGGGGCGGCCTTGAACGGCGGCCTCTTTGCGACATCCGGCTTGTTCCTCGCGCTCCTGTTCGCGGTTACCTACACCGCGGGCCTCCCGGGGCAGGAATGGCTGGGCGTGTTCCTCCCCACCCTGGCCGGGTTGGGGGCGGGGATCGTGATCGGGATGACGACGGACTACTTCACCTCGATCGACCGCCGTCCTACGTTGAGCACGGCCGAGGCGGCGACGAAGGGCGCCGCGATCAACATCATGACCGGGTTCTCGTATGGCCTGCTCAGCATCGTTCCTTCCATCATTGGGATCTGCATCGCCACGTTTGCCTCTTGGACGCTGGCGGAGATGTTCGGGGTTAACCCGTTCTACGGGATCGCGGTATCCGCGGTGGGGATGCTGTCCATCGTGGCCACGATCATCTCTTCCGATGCGTTCGGCCCGATCTCGGATAACGCCCGCGGGATCGCGGAGCAGGGTGACCTCGGCCCGGATGCGCTCGCCGTGGCAGACGCCCTCGATGCGCAGGGAAACACGTCGAAGGCGGTCACGAAGGGGTTCGCGATTGGGGCGGCGGCCCTCACCGTGCTCGCCATGTTCGCCGCGTACACCCACCTGGTGGACATCGACCTCACCCAGGGGATCAACCTCATCAGCTACCCCGTGATCATCGGCCTGTTCCTGGGGGCGATGATGCCCCCGCTCTTCTCGGCCCTCCTCATCCTCGCTGTGGGTCGGAACGCGGGGCGGATGGTGGAGGAGGTGCGCCGACAGTTCCGGGAGATCCCCGGGCTGATCGAGGGGAAAGCGAAACCTGACTACAAGACGTGCGTGGACATCGCGACCCGGGGCGCGCTCCGTGAGCTTCTGTTCCCGTGCTCGCTTGCGATCCTCGTGCCTGTGGTGGTGATGCTGCTTTTGGGGAAGGAGGCGTTGGCGGGGTTCCTGGCGGGGAGCATCCTCACCGGGATCATCTTCGCCCTGTTCATGGCCAATGCCGGCGGGGCGTGGGATAACGCCAAGAAGTACGTGGAGACCGGGGCGTATGGCGGAAAGGGATCGGAGGCCCATAAGGCGGCGGTCACGGGGGACACGGTGGGCGACCCGTTCAAGGACACCGCGGGTCCATCCCTGAACACGATGATCACCGTGATGTCGCTCGTCGCCGAGGTGTTCGCCCCGGTGATCCTCCTCCTCTGGGCGTAGTGGGGGGGAGATGACGGTGGAAACGAAGAGGACGTGGCACGCTCTCTCGGTTGGTGACGTCGCGGCCGCCCTCGAGGTGGACCCCGGGACGGGGCTCACCTCGGCGGAGGCGCGGGAGCGGCTCGCCCGCTACGGCCCGAATGCCCTCCCTGAGACCCCACCCACGCCCTTCTGGAAGCGGCTCGTTGCGCAGCTGCGTGGATTCGTGGTGTGGATCCTCCTCGCGGCGGCGCTCGTTTCGCTGATCGTGCAGGTGATCGACCCTGAGCCGCTGGGATGGCTTGATTCGGTCATCATCCTCGCGATCGTTGTCCTCAACGCGTTCGTGGGCGCGACGCAGGAGAGTCAGGCCGAGAAGGCGCTGCAGAGCCTCAAGGAAATGGCGGCGCCCGAGGCCCATGTCGTGCGCGATGGGGAGAGGACGACCGTCCGAGCACGGGACCTCGTCCCCGGCGATGTGGTCCTCCTCGAGGCGGGCACGATCGTGCCCGCTGACCTGCGTCTGATCGAGGCGGCGCAGATGCGGGTGGATGAGTCGTCCCTCACCGGGGAGTCCGTCCCGGTGGAGAAGAAGGCGGAACCGGTCCTTGCCGCAGAGACGCCGATCGCCGATCGCACCAATTCCGCGTTCATGGGGACGACCGTCGTCTACGGCCGGGGCCGGGGGATCGTGGTGGGGACCGGCACGGAGACCCAACTCGGCGCGATCGCGGAGATGATCGAGGAGACGGCCGAGGAGACCCCGCTTCAGAAGAAGCTCGAGGTGTTCGGGAAGGTCCTCGGGACGGCCATCCTCGTGGTCTGCGTGCTGGTGTTCGTGCTGTCCCTCCTCCGCCAGACCGAGATCAGCCTCCTGTGGACGGAGGGGTTGCGCGTCTACCTCGACCACGCCCAGCACGCCCTGATCGGGTTCTTCATGGTCGCGGTGAGCTTGGCGGTGGCCGCTGTCCCTGAAGGGCTGCCGGCGATCGTCACGATGTGCCTCGCCCTGGGGACGCGGGAGATGCTGCGTCGCCACACGCTCGTGCGGCGCCTGCCCTCGGTGGAGACCCTTGGCTCGGCGACCGTCATCTGCACAGATAAAACAGGGACGCTTACCCAGAACCAGATGACGGTGACGCAGGTCTGGGCAGGGGGGAAGACCTTTGCCGTCTCCGGCCAGGGGTTCGAGCCGGTGGGAGGGTTCCGGTGCGATGGGCGCGAGGTTCGGGTCGAGGAACACCCTGTGCTGCACGCGACCCTGTGGGCGGGGCTCCTTTGCAACGACGCCGAGCTCCGCCAGGGCGCGAAGGGGTACCGGATCATCGGCGACCCCACGGAGGGCGCCCTCGTGGTGGCTGCGGCCAAGGCGGGGATGGACAAGGCCACCGTGGCGGCGTTCCCCCGGTTGGCGGAGGTCCCGTTTGACTCTGAGCGGAAGAGGATGGCGACCCTGCATGCGTTGGACAGTTCCGCCCCGCTGGTGGTCCCAGGCGGACGCTACGTGTCCATCGTCAAGGGCGCTCCGGACGTCATCCTCTCCTTGTGCACGATGATTCAAGACGCGACCGGCCCTACGCCGCTCTCCGACGGCCTGCGGGCGGAGATCAACCGCACGAACGAGGGGATGGCATCCCAGGGCCTGCGCGTGCTCGCCGTGGCCTACAAGCCGTTGGGGGAACTGCCGACGGAGGTCACCCCGGAGACCGCGGAGACGGACCTCGTGTTCCTAGGGCTCGTTGGGATGCAGGACCCACCGCGGCCGGAGGTGGCGGAGGCGATCGCCCTGGCCCGCCAGGCCGGGCTGCGCACGATCATGATCACTGGCGACCACGTCGCGACAGCGGAGGCGATCGCCCGCGAGATCGGCCTCCTCCAGCCCGGGCGGCGCGTCGCGTCGGGGGCTGACCTCGACCGGATGGTAGAGGGAGAGCTCGCGCTGCAGATCGAGGAGATCGACGTCTTCGCCCGTGTCTCTCCCTACCACAAGGTCCAGATCGTGGATGCGCTACGGGCGCGGGGGGAGATCGTGGCCATGACTGGGGATGGGGTCAACGATGCCCCCGCCCTGCGGCGGGCGGACATCGGGATCGCGATGGGCATCGCGGGCACGGACGTCGCCAAGAACACAGCGGACATGGTCCTCACCGACGACAACTACGCGTCGATCGTGGCGGCGGTGGAACAGGGGCGCATCATCTACTCCAACATCCGCAAGACGGTGAACTTCCTCCTCTCCTGCAACTTCGCGGAGATCGCGGTCATCTTCGGGGCGATCCTCATCGGGTGGCCGGCCCCGCTCACGGCGATCCAGCTCCTGTGGCTCAACCTCCTCACCGACGGTGCCCCGGCACTGGCGCTGGGGGTGGAGAAGGGTGAGCCGGGGATCATGAACCGGCCGCCGCGCTCGCCGCGGGAGCCGATCATCAACCGCGAGATGGCGGTTGGGATCGCGTTCCAGGCCGGGGCCCTCACCGCCGCGGTCCTCGGCGTGTATGCCCTCGGGCACCTCGGCCACGGGATCCTCCACGAGGAGGCGATGACGCTCGCCTTCACGACGCTGGTGTTGGCCGAGCTCGCGCGGGCGTACACCGCCCGTTCCGAGCGCGTACCTCTCCACCAGATCGGGTTCCTGACCAACCGCTGGATGCAGTGGGCGGTGCTTGCCTCCCTGGGCCTGACGATGCTTGTGCTGTACGTGCCTGGCCTGCAGCAGGCGTTTGACACGCGGCCGCTGCGGGCTCAGGATTGGCTCATCGTGCTGCCCCTCGTGCTCCTGCCCGCGCTCCTCGTTGAGGTGCGCAAGCTGTGGCTCAGCTGGAGGGAGAAGCGGGCGGGGTGAGAAGACGCTCCATGCGCAGGGCGGCTCCGCGGTCCTCGTAGTAGTGGGCGAGCCGCCGGGTTACGCGGAACCCGTGTCGCTCGTAGAACCGCAGCCCGGCCTCGTTCCCGACCCGCACCTCGAGCTGGAGACGGGAGATGTGTTCCCGGAGAGCAGCCTGCGTCAGGGCGGCGAGGAGCGCGCTCCCCACACCGCGGCGTCGGTGAGGGGGGTCCACGGCGAGGTCGTGGATGTGGAGGGTCCGGCCGCCGCGGGGCGGGGACTCGACCCGGGCGATGAGGAACCCCAGGGGCTCCTCCTCCTCGGCCAGGAGGATCAGGGCCTGGCGATCGTCGAAGTAGCCAGCGAGGAGGGCCTCCGGCCAGGGGTCGGGGAAGCTGCGCACCTCGATCGCGGCGATGGCGGGGAGGTCGGTGGGACGGGCCGGGCGGACCTGCACGGTGGCTCCGGGGACCTCAGCTCCGCTTCCAGAACTGCCAGAACTTGCGGGGGGTGAGGGTCGCGCGCACGGTACCGTTGCGGAGGTCGAGGCGGAAGTCCATCACCCGCGTCCGTCCGGTGCGGAGGTCGGTGAGGGCGCACGTTGCGCTCATCCGCCCTGTGATCTCCCCGGAATCGAGCCGGACCTCGACCGAATCCACCCGCACATCCCGAACCACAAGCACGGCATCCGCTTTGTCAGCGTCCGTAACGATCCGAACATCCTTTGCCCCCAGGGACACGGTGAGCCCATCCATGAACGGCGCCCGCAGCACCAGATCCGTCCGCTCCCAGTCCGGGGGGAGGATGGCCACCGTCTCCACATTGGCCAGCGGGTCCGGCGTCGGCCAGAGGACGATCACGAGCAGGGCGGTCACGACGATGACGACGGCTACCCCGATCCACGTTCTCGCTCGCATGTATCCTCCTTGTCGCCCCACACTTGCCGGGCGGGAGCTAGTGTACCGGGCAGGGGCCGGCGGGACAGGGGGCCGCGCCCGGGGAGCAGTTTTCCCCAAGACTTGGTATCCTCTCCCGAGCGGCTTCCTCCCCGAGCGGGGCAGGAGGGCCGAGCCGAGGAGGTGCGCGATGAGGGGCGTCGGGGCAGTGGTCGGGTGCGTGGTTATGGGGTGGGCAGCGGCTGCCGGGCCGATGGTGGAGGCGCTTCAGCCGAACGTCACCCTGACCATGGATGCGGTGGGAAGCGTTCGTGTGCGGTGCGGGGTGACCCCGGTCGGTCCGGCAGGGTACACCGGCCCGGCCGAGCTTCGCGGGTCGCTCGGGCCGGAGGTCGGATCGTGGCGCATCGTGGCCACACATGCCGTTCCCCTGTCCCTGGACGCGGGTGAGGCGCGTACCTTCGTGGACTGGCGGATCCACCTCCCGGCGGGGACGTACACCCTCACGTGGGGCGACCCCTGCGAGGGGATGACGGAGGTGACCTTCTCCGTGGCGGCCGATGAGGCCGGGAGACTGGTCCTCATTGTACCGGAGAGGTTCATCTCCCCGCTCACCCCGTACACGATTCCCGTAGCCGATCACCCCTCCTGGCAGGCGGACTCGGATGCGCGGCGAGCGGTGGCCTGGGCGCGGGCTGCCCTCGCGGAGGACCTGGCGTTGTGCGCGCGGAAGCTCGAGGTGGTCGCGGTCCTCGCCCGCGAGTTCCCCGACGCAAGCCTTGGGGTGCGTGTGCCGGGGACGATGTACGCCCAAGTCATCGCCCCTGGCTACGTGATCCGCCTGGCGAGCGAGGGCCGGGAGTTCGAGTGCCGGGTAGCCGGGGAAGGTCTGGTGCGGGTGCCGGACCTGCCCGCCGGGAGGATCCCCGACGAGGTGTGGGCCATCCAGGTGTTCGCCTACCACCCAGCGGTGGACCTCCTCCTCCACGGGTACCTCGCGTGCAGTGCGGACGCGGTGCTGCCCCTGGCGCGGTGGGTGCCGCTCGATGCTTCGCCGCTGGTGGCCGCCCTGACCCTCCTCCTGGACGAGGGGCTCGCGCCCTGGGAGGGCGAGGCCGGCTACACATCCGAGTTCCCCCTTCCAGGGGTATCCCTGGCCGAGGTGTACGCTGAGGATGGGGCGCTGACCGTGGTCCTCGCCGACCCGGAGCATAGGACGTCGGGGGGAGCGTGTCGGACGGGGATCCTGCGGGCGCAGATCGAGAAGACCGCCCTCCAGTTCCCCGGCGTGGCGGAGGTCCGCATCCTCCCCCCGGAGGCCCTCCAGCCGTAGGGCAGCGGGTACCCAAGGAGATGGTTGACCGTGAAGCGGATGCTGGTCTTGGTTCTCGTGGTTCTCGTGGGTGGGTCGGCGTGGGCCGCGCAGCCGGAGGATGCGATCCTCCCCGAATTCCTCGTCGGCACGCTCGGTGGCTACGCGGGAGCTTTTATCGGCGCGCAGACCCTGGCGTGGGCGTTCTCTCGGGGGGCCACAGGCTGGGATGCCCTCGCCCGGACGATTTTCGGGGCGTTCCTCGGGTTCGCGGGGGGCACGATCGTGGGATCGGGGGTGGGGGTGATCGTGGTCGGCTCGGCCCTGGGGGTGGAGGGGAACGTTGGACTGTGCTTCCTCGGCGCGGCGGGGGGGACGGGGGCTGCGTTCGGAATCGGGTTCGCGTTCGACATCTCCGAGACAGCGATCCCGTTTGCGCCTCCCCTCGCGGCCGCGCTGGCCACCGCCGGGTTCAACGTCGGCGCGCTGGCGAGGGGAACCCCCACCATGGGCGCTAGGTGAGGTCGTCGAACAGCGTCCGCGGGCTGGCCATCTCCTCGGCGGCGAGGTCCACCTCGTTGCGGCCAGGGATTTCGGCGACGTCCTCGCTACAGAACGGAACGTAGGGGCAGTACCGACACTGGTCGAACTCCCAATCCCTCTTCTCCTCCTGGCCAGGGAGGGGGGGCAGCTGGCCCGCGACGAAGATCGTGTGCTGCAGCCGTTCGAAGGTCCGGATGACCCGCCCCATCTCCTCCTTGTCGAGGGGGACCACGAATTCCCGCAGCTCCTGGGTGGCCTTGTTCTCGGCGAGGATGATCCCCTGCGGGATTCCGAAGTAGTGAAGGTAGAGCTGGAGCTGCAGGTAGTGGTCGCGGCGGGGGGCAGAGGCCATCTGGTCGAAGGTGTACGGGTGGGCGGTCTTCACCTCCACCACGTAGTTCTTGCCGTCGAGGGACACGATCAGATCACACCGGCCATGGAACAGGTTCCCCGGCGGGATCGGGACCTCGGCAGCGACGACGACCCCCATCCCGAACAGGGCTTGGGCGAGCCGCTTGTGGGCTTCGTCCCCCACGGCCAACTTGCGGGCGGTGAGGCCATCGAGCGGCGGGCGGGGGAATCCCTTGATTGCGTAGTAGATCTGGCGGGGGCACTTGCCGACCTCGCTCACGTAGAAGTAGTCCCGCGGCCGGGTTCTCTCCTCGCGCTGGAAGTACTGGTCGAGCTTCTCAACGAGCATGGCCCGTCAGTCTACCCGGGGGGGAAGAGGCGAGCAACGACCTGCCTCACGGCGGCATACGAAGGGCGCATCCCCTTGATGGCCCGGAGCGGGTATCCTTCCCCGCGAGACCTACTAAGGAGGCGTGGTTCGATGGAAGACAAGGTGCGGGATGCACTGGAGGGGATCCGAACGTACCTCCAGGCCGACGGCGGCGACGTGGAGCTCGTGGAAGTCACGGACGAGGGCGTGGTACGGGTGAGGCTCGTCGGGGCCTGTCACGGGTGTCCGATGGCGATGATGACGCTCCAGAACACGATTGAGCGGATGCTGAAGGAGGAAGTGCCCGAGGTGGTGGCGGTCGAGGCCGCCTGAGCCGACCGGAAAGGGGGAATGCGATGGAGAAGATCGTTGAGGAGGGTCTGAACGCACTGGAGGCGCTCGGCGTGGACTATGGAGAGGTGCGCGCTGAGCACCGCACCGAGGAGGACGTGCACACGAGGAACCATGAGGTGGACTCCCTCTCCCGCCGCGAGTCGCGCGGGATCGGGATCCGCGTCCTTCACAACGGGGCATGGGGGTTCGCCGCGACCGGGGATACGGGCAAGGACGCGATCGCCCGCACGGCGCAGTCCGCCCTCGCCATCGCCCGCGCCACGGCCGCTGTGCAGCGGGAGCGCGTCGAGCTCGCGCCCGAGCCCGCCCACCGCGCTACGTTCACCGGTCCGTGCGAGCGGGACCCGCTCGCTGTCCCCCTCAGCGAGAAGCTCGAACTCCTGTTCGCTTGTGCTGAGCGGATCCTCGCCGTCCCCGGGGTGGCGATGGCCAAGGGGGCCATCTCCTCCTGGCGGGTGGAGAAGGTCTTCGGAAACACCACGGGCAGCCTCATCCGCCAGAGCCTCACCAGCTGCGGCGCAGGGATCGAGGCCTACGCGGCCGGGGCAGGGGAGTTCCAGCGCCGCTCCTACCCCTGCTCGTTCGGCGGAAACTTCGCGAGCGCCGGTTACGAGTTCGTCGCTGGGCTCGACCTCCTCGGCCACGCATCGCGGATCGCCGACGAGGCGGTGGCCCTCCTCTCGGCTCCGGCCTGTCCCACCGGCGTGTTCGACATCATCCTCGAGGGATCACAGCTCGCGCTTCAGGTCCACGAGTCGGTGGGCCATCCCACGGAGCTCGACCGGGTGCTGGGGACGGAGCTCTCCTACGCCGGGGGGAGCTTCCTCACCCTGGACAAGAGGGGGAAGTTCCGCTACGGCTCAAACCTCGTGAACATCGTAGCCGATGCCACAGTCCCCACCGGCCTCGGCACGTTCGGGTACGACGATGAGGGCGTCCCCGCCCAGCGGGTGGACCTCGTGAAGGAGGGCCTGTTCGTGGGCTACCTTACGTCGCGGGAGACGGCTCCCAAGGTCGGGGCCCGCCGCAGCGGAGGGGCGGCCCGCGCGTCGAGTTGGGCCCGGATCCCGCTCATCCGGATGACGAACATCAACCTCCTCCCCGGGGAGGGGACGTGCGACGACCTCATCCGGGACACGAAGCATGGGATCTACTTCGAGACGAACAAATCGTGGTCCATTGACGATCGGCGGGTGAACTTCCAGTTCGGGACGGAGATCGCGTGGGAGATCCAGGACGGACGAAAGACCCGCATCCTGAAAAACCCGCTCTACACCGGGATCACCCCCCAGTTCTGGGGGTCATGCGTGGCGATCGCGGGGCCGGAGGAGTGGCAGATGTGGGGCGTGCCGAACTGTGGGAAGGGGGAGCCGGGGCAGGTGATGCAGGTCGGGCATGGCACTGCACCGGCCAAGTTCGCCCGGGTCCAGGTGCGGGGAGCCGCGTGAGCGGGATCAGATGAGGCCGATGATGAAGTGCATGTAGAAGTAGTACACGGGGACAGCGGCGAGCAGGCCGTCGATCCGGTCGAGCATTCCCCCGTGCCCGGGGAGGAGCCGGCCGGCATCCTTCACCCCAGCGGCCCGCTTCACGAGGGACTCGAACAGGTCGCCCATCTGGCAAAACGCTCCCTCGAGTGCACCGAGGGCGACGATGTGGGGCAGCCAGCGCAGGATGTCGCCCCAGAAATCGGGCAGGATCGCGGCGGCCACGATGGCCAGCGCGATCCCCCCCGCCACCCCCTCCCACGTCTTGGCGAGTGAGATCTGGGGGAGGAGTTGGTGTCGGCCGAATAGGCTGCCGGCGAAGTACGCTCCGGAGTCGTAGCCCCACACCATGAGCAGGAAGTGGACGATGTAGGGGAACCCCGCTTGGTGTACGAGGTAGATGAAGCTGATTGTGACCGCGAGGTAGAGGAACCCGAAGATCCCGGCGAGTGAGGAAAAGAACCCCTCCCGTGCCCCGCGGCGGGAGAAGCTGTAGAACACGATCAGGTATACCACCCCCCCCGCGAGCACGATCGCGTACTGCCCTCCCCACGGGACGAGAAGCATGAGGTACGCCGGGATCGCGAACATGATGAGCTCCCGCGGCAGCGGGATCCCCAGGTTCGCCACGAGGTGGAGGTACTCCCAGCCCGCGATCATCGTCACAATGGACAGGAATAAGCACACCCCCCAGTCCACGTGGTAGTGGTCGCAGGCCCAGAACACGGCGAGGACAAGGGGGATGGCGAGGGCCGCGGTGAGCAGGCGCTTGGCGAGCGAGGTCATTGCGCTATCCCCCCGAACCGCCGCCGGCGGCCCTGGAAGTCCTGGATTGCGAGGAGGAGCGCCGTCTCGTCGAAGTCCGGCCACAGGGTCGGGGTGAAGTAGAGCTCGGAATACGCTGCCTCCCAGAGGTAGAAGTTGGAGATCCGCTTCTCCTCCCCCGTTCGCACGATGAGATCCGGCTCGGGGAGGCCCGCCGTGGGGAGGAGGCGGGAGAACGCGGCGTTGTCGAGCTCATCGGGGGTGAGGTCGCCGTTCCGGGCGAGGGCCATCGCCTGCCGAACTCCTTCGAGGATGCTCCACCGCCCCCCGAAGTTGATCCCCACGACGAGGTGGAGGGCTTCCCCGCCCCGCGTCCGCTCCTCGATCTCCGCGATCGCCCGGCGGAGGGATGCGGGCAGGGCGTCGATCGCCCCCAACACCTCCAGACGAGCGCCCCGTTCCACGAACTCGTCCCCCCGGGCGCGGATGAACTGCTCAAGGAGGGTGAAGAGCGACTCCACCTCCTCCGGCGGGCGGTTCCAGTTCTCGGTGGAGAACGCGAACAAGCTCAGGCAGGGGAACAGCCGCTCCTCGGCCACGAACCGCACCACCCGCTCGGCGGCGGCGACCCCCCGGCGGTGGCCCTCCAGGCGCGGCAGGCCGCGCGCCTGGGCCCACCGGCCGTTGCCGTCCATGATCAGGGCCACGTGCCCGGGGAGGGACCGTGCCCGCACCGCTTCGAGGAGGTCCCCGTCCCTCGCGGGGCCCTGGCCGTCCCCCCTCGCCGCGTCCACCCCGCTCGGGATCATCGCCACCCCATCTTCTGCGCGGATGCCCATCCCGCCAAGCCCAGCTGCCCCCTCACTCCGTGAGGTACCGCTCCAAGCGCGACCGGCGGGTCCGCAGGGCCTCCGCCTCCGCCTCCGCCTTGGCCACGATCTCCGCGGCCGCCCGCTCCCGGAACTGGGGGTTCGCCAGCCGTCCCTCCAGCTTCCCAAGCTCGGCCTCCGTTCTCTCCAGGTCGCGGCGGATCCGATCCTGGACCGCTTCCCAGTCCACGAGGCCGCCCAAGGGGAGGAAGAACGCGATCTCGCCCGCCACCCCGCGGGCCGCGGCCGCGGGCGGGCGGGCCCCCGGCGCGTAGCGGACCTCCCGCGCTCGGGCGAGGCGCTGGATCGCGGGGGCAAACGTGTCCGCGAGATCCCGGGCCCCATCCCCTGAGACGAGGACGACCTCCACCTCCGTCCCCGCCGGCACGCCGACCTCCGCGCGCACCGCCCGCACCTCGCGGATGAGGTCCATCACCCGGTTCAGTCGCTTCTCTACTTCCTCGTCCCGCCACTCCGGGCGCAGCGCGGGGTACTCGGCGCGGGCGAGCGCCCCCTCCCGCCCCATGTGCCCCCAGATCTCCTCGGTGATGAACGGCATGAACGGGTGGAGGAGCCGGACCACGATGTCCAGTGCCTCACGGAGGACGAGTTGGCACGTGGCCCGGGCCTCGCCGTCCTCCCCTCCCAGCCGCAGCTTGGCCAGTTCCAGGTACCAGTCGCACAGCTCGTGCCAGACGAAGTGGTACAGGGCATCGCTCGCGAGGTGGAAGTTGTAGCGATCGAGTTCTGTGCGGACCTTGTCCACAAGCCAGCTCAGCCGGGACCGGATCCAGCGGTCCTCGGGAGCGAGCGATCGCCCCGCGAGCGTGGCCGTCGGGGGGAGATCCTCCGTGTTCATCAGGATGAAGCGAGCCATGTTCCACAGCTTATTCTCGAAGTTGCGTGCCTCATCGAGCTGGCGCAGCGAGACCCGTATCTCGCGCCCCTTGGTCGAGCTCTGGGCCATCGTGAACCGGAGGGCGTCCATGCCGTGGCTCTCCTTCACCTCGAGGGCGTCGATCATGTTCCCCCGGGAGCGGCTCATCTTCTGGCCGTGCTCGTCCACGATAAACGGGGTGATGAGGACCTCGCGGAACGGGACCTCGCCCATGAAGTGGAGGCCCATCATCACCATCCGCGCCACCCAGAAGAAGAGGATGTCGAACGCGGTCACGAGGACCGACGTCGGATAGAACACCGCGAGCTCGGCCGTCTTCTCCGGCCACCCCATGACCGAGAACGGCCACAGGGCTGACGAAAACCAGGTGTCGAGGACATCCTCGTCCTGGCGGAGGGACACGTCGCGACCGTAGTGTTGCGCCGCGAGGCGGCGTGCCCCGGCCTCGTCGAGGGCGATGAACGTCTCCCCATCCGGACCGTACCAGGCGGGGATGCGGTGCCCCCACCACAGTTGGCGGGAGATGCACCAATCGCGGATCCCCTCCAGCCAATCGAAGTACACCTTCGCCCACCGGTCGGGGATGAACTGGATCCTCCCCGCCCGCACTGCCTCCAGCGCCGGCTCGGCGAGGGGCTTCATGCGCACGAACCACTGGGTGGAGATCCGCGGCTCGACCTGGCTCCGGCAGCGCTGGCAGTGTCCGACGGCGTGACGGTACGGGATGACCTTCTCCAGGAGCCCTTCCGCCTTGAGCCGGGTGACGATCTCCTCCCGCGCCGCGAACCGGTCCAACCCCGCGAACGGGCCGCCATGTTCGTTGATCGTCCCATCGGGGTTGAGGATGTCGATCGTGGGAAGCCCGTGGCGCTTGCCGATCTCCCGGTCCACGGGATCGTGCCCCGGGGTGATCTTGAGGACGCCGGTCCCGAACGTGGGATCCACCTCATCGGCCCCTACGAGGGGTAGCTTCCGTCCGAGGAGGGGGAGGAGCGCCGTCTTTCCGATGAGGCCGCGGTACCGCTCGTCGCGGGGGTTCACGGCGACCCCTGTGTCCCCGAGCATCGTCTCCGGGCGCGTCGTGGCCACGGTGACGGATCCCCCACCCGCCAGCGGATAGCGGATGAAGTAGAGGTGACCGTCCACCTCCTCGTGCTCGACCTCGATGTCGGAGAGGGCCGTTCCGCAACGGGGGCACCAGTGGACCATGTAATCCCCGCGGTAGATGAGCCCTTCCTCGTGGAGGCGAACGAACGCCAGTGCTACCGCCCGGGACAGGCCCGCATCGAGGGTGAACCTCTGCCGTGACCAGTCGCAGGAGCAACCGAGGACCTTCAGCTGATCCACGATCTCGTTCCCGTAGCGGCCCTTCCACTCCCACACCCGGCGCACGAACTCCTCCCGGCCGAGGGCCTGGCGGGTGAGCCCTTCCTTGGCGAGGGCCCTCTCCACCACGTTCTGGGTGGCGATCCCGGCGTGATCGGTCCCTGGGAACCAGCACGCCTCGAACCCCGCCATCCGCTTGTAGCGGATGAGGAGGTCCTGGAGGGTGTACACGAGGTTGTGCCCGAGGTGGAGGCGGCCCGTGATGTTGGGGGGCGGGATGACGATCGAGAACGGGGGCTTCCCGCTGCGGGGGTCGCAGCGCCACAGGTTCGCCTTCTCCCACGACGCGAGGATGCGCGGCTCGACCTCGGTCGGATCGTAGCGGGGAGGGAGCACCTTACCCTCCAAGCCAGGCCGCGTCGGCCATGGAGTAGGTCAGGATCTCCTCGGGAGAGAAGAAGAGCGGGATCTCCCGCGCCGCCGCGGCCGGGGAGTCCGAGCCGTGGACGAGGTTCATCCCCACCGAGAGCCCGAAGTCGCCGCGGATCGTGCCCGGGGCAGCGTCGAACGGGTTCGTCTTCCCCATCAAGGCCCGCACGGCTGCGATCGCCTGCGGCCCCTCGACCACGAGGGCGATCACCGGGGCCGAGGTGATGAACGAAACGAGCTCCTCGTAGAACGGCTTCCCGACGTGTTCGGCGTAGTGGCGCGCGGCGAGGTCGCGGGGCACCTGGAGGAGCTTCATCCCCACGATGGTGAGGCCCTTCGCCTCGAACCGGGCGATGATCGGGCCCACCAGCCGCCGCTGGAGCGCATCCGGTTTCAGCAGTACAAGCGTCCGTTCCATCGTTCCTCCTGGGAATCCCCTCATACAGACAACGGCCCGAGTGTACCGCACCGGCGCATCCTGCTGCAGCCCGCGGTCGTGGGGTGGAACGTGGGGGGCGCGAGGGATGGAATCCGATCCGCGCGCCGCTGAGGTTCCCTGGGGGGAAGGCCAGGACGGCCGCCCCAGGCCACCGGATCTGTCCCCACTTGCCTACACGCTAGGGGATCTCCTGGCCTAAGGCCTGGACCAGCGCATCGAGGTCCTGGGATGTGGTGTAGCCCTGCACGGAGACGCGGAGGAGGGACCGGCCGTTCCAGGGGATGACCGGGACCTCGATCCGCCAGCGGTCAAGGAGGCGCGTCTGGAGCGCCCGGGCATCGCCGGGGGGGAGGGAGAACGCCCGCATTTGGAGCGACTCCGACTCCGACCCCACGCCCACCGGCTGGAGCCCGAGCCCTGCGGCCCGCTCGCCGAAGGCGCGGAGGAGCTCTCGGCACTGGCCTCGGACGGCATCCCCGCAGTGTTCCTCCAAGAAGCGGATCGCCGCCGGCACGGCGAGGAACGGCGCGATGTCCCGCGTCCCCTGCCACTCGTGATCATCGAGGAACGGGGATGGCCCTGGCCCTGTGCTCCGTTCCCCTCCCCACGACACGATGAGGGGCTGGAGGAGGGGCTGGCGCTCCCGGCGCGCGTAGAGGAACCCGGCTCCCTTGGGGGCCATCATCCACTTATGGCAGTTCCCGGCGTAGAAGTCCGCCCCCAAGGCGCCCAGGTCGAGGGGGATCTGGCCGGGAGCGTGGGCGCCGTCGACCACCGTGAGGATTCCCCGCTCGCGCGCCCGCCCCACGAGTTCCCCGACCGGGAGCTCCACTGCGGTGGGCGAGGTGATGTGGGACAGGGAGAGGACCCGCGTGCGGGACGTCACCCGTTCCCAGATCCGTTCCACGACCTCATCCCGTGACGGGAGTGGGATTGGGAGTTCGGCCCGTACGTAGCGTGCTCCCCTCGCGGCGCAGACGAGCCGCCACATCCGGTCCATCGCCCCGTACTCGTGGTCGGTGGACAGGACCTCCTCCCCCGCCGCGAGGGGCAGCGACCGGGCGACGATGTTCATCGCCGTGGTCGCGTTGGGGACAAAGACAATATCCGATGGGTCAGCTGACAGGAACCGGCCTAACGCGCCCCGCGCGTCAGCCATCAGGGCATCGAACCTCCGACCGAGGAACTCTACCGGCTCCGCCTCGAGCTCCCGTTGCCAGCGCTGGTAGGCCGCAAACACGGGCCGCGGGCAGGCGCCGAACGAACCGTGATTGAGGAAGATGACGTCCTTTCGGAGGAGGAACAGGTCGCGCAGGCTTGGCGGGGTGAGCATGGCGCTAGCTCCCGATCCCCAGGCGGTTGAGCACATCCTCCGTGTGCTCGCCGAGCCGCGGTGGGGGGAGCGGGCTTGGCGGCCAGGCCACGGACATCGGGCAGCCGATGCTCGTGTACCGGCCCACCGTGGGGTGGTTCACCTCGACCAGGAGCCGCCCCACGAGCCCTGGATCGCCGAATAGATCGCTCAGGGTGTTCACCGGGCCCGCGGGGACGCCGGCCCCCTTGAGAACGGTTGCCCATTCCGCCCGTGATCGGGATTGGAAGGCCTTCGTTAGGAGCTCGACCAGCTCGTCACGGTTCCTCACGCGGTCGGGGTTTGTGGCAAACCGCGGGTCGGCGGCGAGGTCGGGCCGCCGAAGCGCGGAGCAGAGGGCTCGGAACTGGGCGTCCGTGCCCACGGCGACCATGAGGAGGCCATCTTGGGTGGGGAACGCCTGGTAGGGGACGATGTGGGGGTGCGCGGTCCCCTGCCGTTCCGGCGCCACTCCGGTGAGGAGGAATGCCTGGGAGACATTGGCCAGCCCCGCGGCCGAGCACTCGATGAGCGTCGTCTCGACAGCCTGCCCGCGCCCGGTCTTCGTCCGGGAAAGGAGGGCCGCGAGGGTCCCGGCGAGCGCCGCCCAGGCAGCGAGGACGTCCACGATCGCCACGCCCACCTTGACCGGCCGGCTCCCGTCGCCGGTGATCGCCATCAGCCCGCCCAGCGCCTGGATGAGGGCGTCGAACCCCGGCTCATGGCGGTACGGGCCCGGTGGGAACCCCGCCACGGCGGTGTACACAAGGCGCGGGTTCAACTCCTGCACGTCGGGGTAGGCGAGGCTGAGCGTGGCCAGTGTCTTGGGGAGGAAGTTGTGGACGAGGACATCGCTCGTCCGGACGAGCGCCTCCAGGGCCTCCCGGTCTCGCCCGAGGTCGAGGGAGATCCCGAGCTTCCCTCGGTTCACGGCGAGGAAGTACGCCGACTCCCTGCCCACGAACGGCGGGCCCCAGCGCCGCGTCTCGTCGCCGGTCCCCGGGCGCTCGACCTTGATCACCTCTGCCCCGAGGTCGGCCATCCACATCGTCGCGAGCGGGCCGGCGAGGATCCGGGACAGGTCGAGGACGCGGATCCCGTGGAGGGGCTTTGGGTCAGGGGAAGAGGGGTGATTCATGGGGTCCCTCCTTGAGCGGGATGCGGATCTCCCCGTACTGCCCGTCGTAGCCGGGCCGGATCTCGAGGTCCCCGGCTCGGGCCTTGGCGATCGCCTCCACCACCCGCGGGGGAGCTCCCTGCCCGAGCTCGGGCAGGGGGAGGTCGAGGAGGATCGCGAGCTCGCTTTGGAATCGGCCCACCAGGAGGTCGTAGGCGGCGGTCACGCCCTTCGTGTCCGCCCCCTGCCCCAGTGCTTGGCCGAGGACCTCGGCGAGGGGGACGAGCGATCGGTACGGGATCGCGTCAGGGGGACGGTATCCCCAGGGTCGGTCGGCGAGGTCCTCCACCCGGTGCATCACCCCCACCGTGACCGGACGGCCGCACACGGGACAGAGGCCGCGGTGGGAGGACGTCTCGGCGGGGGAGAGGACGACCCCGCACGCGCGGTGCCCGTCGTAGTGGTACTTCCCCTCCTCCGGGTAGAACTCGAGCGTGGCCAGGAACCGCTGGGGATCACGCGCCCGCAGGGCGGCGACGAGAGCGGGGTAGGAGGGCTCAGGGAGATCGAACACGCACGCCTCGCGGCCGAGCCGGGAGGGGGAATGGGCATCTGAAAACGATACCAGGGCCAGATGGTCGAGGGCGGAGACGCGCCAGTTCATGGGCGGGTTCGAGGAGAGGCCGGTCTCGATCGCGCACACGTGTTCGGCAGCTCCCCCGAGCGCGTCGTCGAGGGAATCGAACCCGGACTGGGATCCGAAGATCGAGTACCAGGGCGTCCAGGCGTGGGCCGGGATCAGGGCGGCGGTGGGGCACGCCCCGAGCACGGTTGCGGCGAGCGCTTCCCCGCTTGTGCCGAGCATGGGCCGGCCATCGGCAGCGAGGTTTCCGATCCTCCCTAGCTCCCGGTTGATGCGGGCGGCACCGTCCGCGCTGGGGGCGAGGATCAGGAAGTGCACCCGCCGCACATGGCCGGCATGGGTCCAGGTGGCGGCGACCTCGGTCGTGAACATGAACCGGACCCCCCCATACGTGTACACGCCCTCCCCTACGGGGAGGAGGTGATGGGAGAGGTTGCTGAACCACTCGGGATGGGTGAAGTCCCCTGTGCCGAGGAGGTCAATGCCTTTCCGCTTCGCCCAGTGCGCGAGGCCGGGGAGGTCCATGTCCGGGCTGGTGGCCCGCGAGTGGTGGGAGTGGAGGTGGAGGTCGGCGACGAGCCGCATCCCCTGCTCCCCTAGACCGCGGCCCGCAGCGCCTCGACCCGGTCCGGCTCCTCCCAGGTCGGGGAGAGGTCGAGCCGGCCGAAGTGGCCGTAGCAGGACAGGGGCTCGTAGATCGGCCGCCGCAGGTCGAGGGCGTCGATGATCGCCGCCGGTCGGAAATCGAACACCTGCCGCACCGCACGGTCGAGGGCGGCCGCGGACACCGTTGGCCGCTCGGCCGTGACGCTCAGGGCGAGGGGCTGGGCGCGGCCGATCGCATACGCCACCTGCACCTCGCACGCCGCGGCAAGCCCAGCCGCGACGACGTTCACCGCGGCGTAGCGGGCCATGTATGCCCCCGACCGGTCCACCTTTGTCGGGTCCTTGCCCGAGAACGCCCCCCCGCCGTGGGAGCCGTACCCGCCGTACGTGTCCGCGATGATCTTCCGCCCCGTCATTCCCGTGTCCGACGCCGGGCCGCCGACCACGAACCGCCCCGATGTGTTCACGAACACGTCCGTTCTCTCGTCCATCCACCCATCGAGCACCGGTTCCACGACGAGCGTGCGGAGGTCCGCGCGCAGCTCGTCGAGGAGGGTCTCCGGTGCGTGTTGGGCCGCGAGGAGCACTGTGTGCACGCGGATCGGGCGCTGCCCTTCGTATTCCACCGTGACCTGCGTCTTTCCGTCCGGGCGCAGGTAGAGGAGGGATCCCTCCTTGCGCACCGCCGCCAGGCGGCGGGCCAGCTTGTGGGCGAGCATGATCGGGAGCGGCATCCGCTCCGGGGTCTCGTTCGTGGCGTACCCGAACATGATCCCCTGGTCGCCGGCCCCGATCCGGTCGTAGGGGTCGTCGGCCCCGTTCCGCTGTACGGCTTGGGCGATGTCCGGGGACTGCTGGCGGATGAGGGTCGCCACAGCGCAGGCGTCGAACGATAGGCCGTACTCGGGCTTGACGTATCCGGCGTCGCGGACCACCCGCCGGGCGAGGATTGCCGGCTCGATGTGCGCGGTGGAGGCGATCTCGCCGCCCACGATGACGAGGCCTTCCGTGACGAAGGTCTCGCAGGCCACCCTCCCCTGAGGGTCCTGGGCGAGCACGGCATCGAGGATTGCGTCCGAGACCCGATCCGCAAGTTTGTCGGGGTGCCCCTCAGCCACGGACTCCGCAGTGATCAATCTATTCATGGCGTATCGCTCCTTAGCCCGCCCTAGCAGCGGGAAGCCTATCCGGCAGGGGGGCTATCGGCCAGGGGGGTTGCTTCCTCCGCGGGGTGATCGGAAGCGCGCCGGCGGGTCCCCGAGCGTTCGCTCTATTACAGGACGATGAGGCTTGCCCCGACGGTGATCAGGAGGGCGACCAGGCTTGGGCCGATGAGCCGCTGCCACGCTGCCCGGAGGGGAACGCCGGCGTGCTCCGCCGACACTGTGAGGCAGGGATGGAGCGGGGAGAGGAGGTACCCGAGGTACGAGGCGAAGTAGGTCACGGCAAATGCCCACGGGGCCATCGCACCTTGGGCCCCCGTGTAGATCGGGATCACGATGGACAAGGCCGCCTGCTGGCGACCGGTGGCGAACCCGAGGAGCCATCCTGCCCCCACGCAGAGCGCCGCGGGGGGAAGGGCGAGCCCGGCGATCCGCGCCGGCAGCCCGGAGCGTTGGAATACGGCGAGGTAGGTGAACACCCCGATCACGATCAGCCCGAACCGCCACGGCCTCTCCCGGCGGACGATCGCGACGAGGTCTGACCAGGAGACCGTGCCCACTGTGGCGAGGATTAGGCTCGCTGTGACCCCGAGGACCGTGGCGAGTTCGGGGACGGGGATCGGGGCCACCCGCTTCAGCACGAGATCGAGAACGGGGGCCGCGAGGAGGATCCCCAGGGGGACGACCACGTTCCGCCGCGACCGGGGCCCGTCGAGCTCGACCGGGCCTGACACCCGGCGCAGGAACGCCGCGTACCCGAGGGCGACGAGGACGAGCACCGCCGGGAGCTGGTAGGGGATCACGCCCCACACGTCGAGGCCCGCCAGGGCCGCCCCGGTGATGAGGGCGGGGGACAGGGGGTAAATCGAGTGCAAGGTGTGGCGAAACCACACGTTCGCGGCGGCACGGACGTCGGGCGGGGCTCCGCCGGCCCGCTCGACGAGCGGTGCCGAAAGAAGCGCCCCGCCGGGCATGGGGAGCATCCCCAGGATTGCGGGGCCGAGGGCATAGGCGGTCCGCCGGCCCCCGGGCATCCCGGCGAGGAGGCGGTCCATGCGCTTGCTCGCGACCAGTGCCCCGCCGATGAGGGGGATCAGCGTCATCGCCAGCGCCAGGAGGAGCACGCTCGGACTGACCCATACCGAGGCGAAGGCGATCCCCACCTCGCCCACCGGGAGGGTCAGCCCACCCAGGATGAGCGCCCCCACCATCATCGCCCCCCATAAGCTCCACCGGGCGAGGAGGAGGAGAATGGCTAGCGATAGGCCAAACGCGACCCACGCCATCCCGTCACCCCCGTCTTACCGGCGGCCCGCCTGGCGGTCAGGCCCGGGGGCCGCCTCCGTTTCCCGAGCGTGATGAACGCCCCTGATCCGGCGCTTCGTGCGGGACCTTACCGGTAGGCCTCCGGGGTGAAGGTGGGTAGCGCCGCCGGGGTGAAGATCTCCGCCGGCAGTGTGGCCCGCTCCTTTTCCAGCACCTCGATCGTCGTGCAGGTCTTGTCCTTTTGGTTGCACGCCTTGAGTAGGGTCGGCACCAGATTGTCCTCAAACGTCTCCAACCTCAGGATCTCCAGCACGATCTCGAGCCGGCCGGTTTTGTCGTAGAACTCGGACCGCACCGGGGTCAGCTCCTCCACATCCACCCACAGCTTCCCCTTGGGGTAGTCCACCGTGGCCCCCGGCTTGGCGGAGATCTCGAGCACGTACACCGGCCGCTCGCTTGAGGCCCCGTCCACGGTCACGGAGACGGTCGAATCGGCGAGGCGGGTGGCCGTGTAGTCCGCGGAGTAGTCAACCGCGCCACCGATCTGCTCGTAGGTGAGGGCGGTCCCGGCGAAGGACTGGCCCTGTTCGGACTCCGAGATGAGCTCCTTGACCAAACCCAACGCCGGGAGGTACAGCCACATCCGGGCATCCCCCTCCGGCGGGATCACCGACAGGAAGATCGTCCCGGCGATGTCCTCCGGGGCCAGGTAGTAGATCAGGAGGCGATCGGGCTCCCCCGTGGCCTCGTCGCCCTCGGAGATGAAGATCTTGAACTCGTTCTGTCCCAGCGTGCCATCGGCGAACACGAGGTCAAACCGGGCCTGGAAGATGAGGTCCCCCCCCTGCAAGAACAGGACCCCCTTCTCCCGCATCTGGTCCAAGATATCGTTGCCCGTGAGCTCCCCCTGGGCGATGGCCATCGCCCCGAGGAGAGCGCACGCCCCGAACACTGCTGCTCCACGCACAAGCTTTCTCATCGTCTACCTCCTTTTTTCTTTGTCTTTTTTCTTTTGGTCCGAACGCTTTGGACCGCCCTCGCCCCTTAGGACGGCCTGCGGCCGCAGGGTCGCCAACAGAGCTGGGATGACGGTGAGGGCAGCGAGGGCGGACAACCCCATCGCCGTGGCGATGAGCGACCCAAAGATGGCCGTCCCCTTCAGCGTGGAGAAGACGAGCACGGCGAACCCGAGGCCGACGGTGACAGCGTTGTACACGATCCCCCGGCCGGAGGTGCGCATCGTCTGCTCGATGCTCTGTGCGGGATTGGGGTTCCTGGCCCGGGCGTACTCGAGCCGGAACCTGGACTGGAAGTGAATGGCGTAGTCGATCCCGACCCCGATCACGATGGACCCGATCATCATCGTCGCGATGTCCAGTGGCCGGCTGGTGTAGGCCATGAACCCGAAATTCAGCGCCACCGTGATCACAAGTGGGATCAGGCTGATCAGCCCCGCCAAAAGCGACCTCATCAACAGGGCGACGATCGCCCACACGGCGACCATGCTCGTCCCGAGGCTCGTGGCCTGGCTCGCCACCAGGCGGTTGAGGAGGGAGATGGAGACCTGGGCGATGCCGACCTCCTGCGCCCGAATGCCGTGGGCGTTGAAGTTACCATCCAGATAGGCCTGCACCCTCTTCATGAGCTCCTCGATCTCCTGCGTGGAGTCGATGCCCTTGACCCGGGCGAACACCTCTCCGGCGGAGAAATCCCCGAGGGCCATGCTCCCCAAGGATCCGCCCTGGAACGTGAACAGGAACAAAAGCTGGGACACCAGCCGCCCGTCCTCGGGGATCACGTAGTAGGCGGGGTCGTCCCCGTGGAACTTCTGGTTCATCTCCCGCACCATGTCCGCGATGGAGCTCGTGGTGCTGATCGCAGGCTCCTCCTCCAGATACTCCTGAAGCGCGACGATTTTGGCGAGCACCTCCGGGTCCTTCAGCCCATCGCGCCGGCCGGTGTCGATCTCGATGGCGAGCTGCATCGCTCCCCCGAACCGGTCATCCATCACCTCCATCGTCTGGGCAATGGGGCTGTCCTCGCCGATGTACTGGGATAGCTCGGTCTCCAGCCGCAGCCGGGGCACCCCGACCAGGGAGATGGCTACCAGTACGACCGCGATGGCGAGCACCCACGCCCGATGGCGGACGACCCCGCTCCCCAACCGGGCGAGTCCCCGGGCAAGCAACCCCTGTTCCAGTTGCTGTTCCTTCGTTTTCGTCGCCGGGAGGCGAAGCAAGGACAGGAGGGCCGGGACCAAGGTCAACGATAGGAGCAACAACGCGCCCATCCCCACGGCGGTGAACACGCCGAACTGCCGCTGCGGAACGAGGAACGATGCCAGGAGCGACAGGAACCCGGCGATGGTGGTGAGGGAGGTCATCACCACCGGAGAGGTCATCTCGTCCATGGTGGCAACCACGACTTCCCGCTTGGGGCGCCCCCGGGCTGCCACCTCGTAGTAGCGGTTCACGATGTGGATCCCATCCGCCGTCCCCATGGCGAGGAGGATCACGGGGATGATGATGGAGATCACGGTGAACGGGATGCCGGCCACGGCCATCGCCCCCACCGTCCAGATCACCCCCAGGCACACCACCAAGAGGGGGATCACCACCCCCCGCAGGCTGCGGAAGCTGAGGTAGAGGACCACCGCCACCATCACGATGGCAATGGGCAGCAGGACCTGGAGGTCGCGCATCATCATCCGCTGCGCCTCCAGGGCCTCGAACATCCCCCCGGCGAGGTAGATCTTCTCCGGTCCCTCGTACTCCCGGGCCATGGCCTCCACCTTGCGGGCGATCTCCTCCGTCTCCACGGTGGAGAGCCGGGGGTCGAGTTTGAACATGATCGCCGCCGCTCGGCCGTCCTCGGACACGAACATCCCCCTGAGCTGGCGGCTCCCCATGACCCGATCGCGATAGGCCGCAAGATCCTCCGGGGACTCCGGGACCCGTCCGCCCGGGGCGGCCGGGCCCACCGTGATGGCCGCCTCGGTCCCGGTGATGATCTGCGCGGTGAGCGGGCTCTGCACTTCCTCCACCCCCGGGATCTCGGCGATCCGATCCTCGAGGTCCTTGATCTTCTCAAGGGTGGAGGCCTTGAACACCGTGTCGTCGGCCTCGAAGGCGATGATGGAAAAGATCTGGGCGCCGTAGCGCTCCTCCGCCTGCTCCAGCGCCCGAACGGCGGGATCGTCCTCAGGTAGGTATTCCCGGAAGTCCTGTTCGGTCTTGATCCCGGGGATGAACGCCGCGAACAGGAGGGTGATCGCCCCAACCAGGACGATGACCCACCACGGGTGGTCTACGATCCAGCCCATCAGCCTTCTCATCGCGTGGCCCCATCAAGAACCCCAATCCGCGCGAAGAAGCTGGAGAGGAGAAGAGGATAGAGGTCATCGGCAGGAGTGCGGACCTCCCGCGTCCCACCGAACGCGAGCTCAAGGACGTCCGGCAGGGAAGGGAGCCCGGCCGGGGGCTGAACCGGTGCCCTAAGCGGCGCACACAGCCACACAAACCGGCTCCGTGCCGGGATCACGAGAACCAGGTCGAACTCGCCTCCGTCCCAGGGGGCGGTCGGCATCGTTTGGGTCGCCCGGACGACGAACGCGCCGGTGGCCACGAGCCTCCGGGCGAGGACCTCGATGCGCATGGATTCCTCGATCGTCTCCGTCTCGTCCACGATGAGGAGCCGCACCTGGCCCAGCGCCAGCATCCCCCCCACCACCGTCAACGCGAATACCAAGAGAAGTTTCTTCATCACTGGGCTCCTTTCGCGCACAGGACCTGCCAGGCTAGGTTCGCCAGCTCGTCCGGGCCTTGAGCGAAGGGCCGCTTCGCTAGCGCACCCGCCCCCCCCTTGCCTACGGCCTCGTGCTCCATCCCAATCCCTTCTACGGCTACCCGCTGGTGCGGTGGGGCAGCGGGGCGGCGAGCTCTTCCGCCCGGCATGCGGGCTCCCCGCCCAACCCAGCGGCGGGCGCTCCTTCCTCCGGGTGCCGGGGAACGCCCCCTAGCTCCGAACGAGCGTTCGTTCGCACGTTTCCCATTCTACAGCTTCGGCTCAGGGGGGCAAGTTGGCGGCCGGGGCCCTGCCGCGCCAGGGGACCTCGCGGGGGAGGGAGCCCCGGGCAAGGGCAGAACGAAGTGGTGCGCGCCCGGGAGGACTTGAACCCCCAACCCTCGGCTCCGAAGGCCGATGCTCTGGTCCGTTGAGCTACGGGCGCGATCTGCTGCCCCAAGCCTGTCCGGCGGCTTGACCTGGGAGGAGCGACGGGACTTGAACCCGCGACCGCCGCGGCCACAGCGCGGTGCTCTGCCAACTGAGCTACGCTCCCCATCGAGGCGGTTCAGCTTGGGACTTGCTTACGGCTGTCCGTGTGGCGCGCCCGGGAGGAATCGAACCCCCGGCCTGCGGCTTAGAAGGCCGCCGCTCTGGTCCAACTGAGCTACGGGCGCACGAATACAGCCTTTGACGACTGTCTTCTGAGCGGGTAGCGGGAATCGAACCCGCATTTCTGGCTTGGAAGGCCAGGGCTCTACCATTGAGCTATACCCGCCTGCCGACCCGGAAAGGATTCTATGGTCGGCTTCCGGCATCGTCAACGACGCCTCGCCGAGCGCGAGGTCTACGCCGCAAACAGGAGGAACCGCAGCACGTCAAGGAAATCGCTCGCGGCGAACCTGACAGACCGCGGTTCGGTGAGCGATGCCCCCGGGTAGAACGACGCCCGGTACGCCCGAGGATGGTCCCGGTACGTCATCTCCACTGAGAACTTCTTTGGGAGGGGAATCCGGCACCGCGTGGGATCTCCGGTGAGGGCGGCGGCTACCCCGGTGCGGATCCCTTCCACAGCCCGGCCCGCGTCCAGGCTCACCGTCGCCCCGCCCACGCCTCGCTTGACGGCGGTGGTGACGATGTGCGGGTTCAGGCGCTGAGCCTCGGCGCAGGTCTCCGCGTCTCCGGACACGAACAGGAGGGGGACGCCGACGTAGGCCGCACTGTAGGCGACGAGGAGGAGCTCCGCGGCGGGATGGTCGTTGATCGTTAGAGCGTGGAGTTGGGGGGACAGGGTGTGCGCGAGCGGGCTTCCCGCAGAGCCGGCGGGGGCGTGGTATCCCACAAGGATGAGGCCAGCGAACGAGGGATCCAATCCCTCGACCATCGCGAGCGGATGGGAGCCCCACCCCCGGTGGAGCTCTGTCCCCGGAGGCAGGTCCGCCGGAGTGAGGTTGCGGCCCGTATCGTGGGCGTCCTTGACGAGGATCTCCCGCGCCCCGGCCTCCGCCGCGCCCTCGCACGCCGCCCACACCTCGGCGGCGAGCTGCCGGCGGGCCGCCTCGTACCCCACCTTCCCGATCTCCGTCTCGTCCCAGTGGGTGACACCGGCGATCCCTTCGATGTCAGCGCTCACGTAGACCTTCATCGGCCCTCCCCACCCAACACAGCGGGGCCGCAGGGGCCCCGTGTGGTCGGAGAGGGCGGATTTGAACCGCCGACCTCATGGTCCCGAACCATGCGCGCTGACCAACCTGCGCTACTCTCCGCCACCCCTATGTTACCCTATGGCGTCTAGCGCAGGAAGACGAACCGCGTGCGGTCGCCGCTCACCACGGTGAGGAGGACCTCATCGCGATCGCCGATTCCGGCCACAATCCTGTCCCAGTCGCTGATTGACTCCACAGGCTCGCGGTTGACCTCCACGATCACGTCCCCTACCTCGATCCCCGCCCAGTACGCCCGCGAGCTGGAGGCCACCTTGGTCACGACCACGCCCGTCGTCCGGCGGAGGCTATACTGGGCGGCGAGCTCGGGCGTGATCGCCTGCACGGTGAGCCCGAACTTCTCCCGCCCCTGCTCCGGCGCGGCGGCTGGGGAGGAAGAGACTACCTCCTCCGGGCGTTCGCCGAGGACGACGTCCACCGCGATCGGCACCCCGTCCCGGAGGATGGACACGGTCACCTTCTCCCCGACCGCGCGGTACATGACCTCCAGTTGCAGGTCGTTGGTCGTGCCCACCGCCCGGCCCGCGATGGCAGTGATCACGTCGCCCGCCTTGATGCCCGCCTGGGCGGCCGGGCCGCCGGGGACGACGTCCGACACGAGCACGCCCTGGCCTGCGCTCACGCCGAATCGCGTCTCCATCCCCGCGGGGATGTCCTGGATGTACACGCCGAGCCAGGCCCGAACGACCCTCCCCTGCGCGGCGATCTGGGAAAGTGCCTGTACGATCTCGTTGATTGGGACGGCGAAGTTGATCCCCTCCACCGCCACCCCGCCGTCCGTGCTGCGGGCGATGATCGTGTTCATCCCCACCACCTGGCCGAACGCGTTCACGAGGGGCCCGCCGGAATTGCCGGGGTTGATCGCGGCATCGGTCTGGATCATCCGCCGGTAGTACCCGCTCCCGTCCGGCCGGGGGACGTCACGTCCGAGGGCGGACACGATCCCCAGGGTCACGGTGTGGGAGAGCCCGAGTGGGTTTCCAATCGCGATCACCCAGTCCCCGATCTCGAGGAGGTCGGAGTCCCCCAGGCTCACCGCCGGGATGTCCAACGAGTCCTCGATCGCGAGCACGGCGAGGTCGAGGAGGGCGTCCGTGCCCACCACCTTGGCCGGGAGCTCCCGCCCCGTCTTTGCGGTGACGCGGATCGAGACCGCACCCTCCACCACGTGGGCATTGGTGAGCACGTACCTTACGCCGCCGTACTCGACGACGAACCCCGACCCGACCGAGGTCACCTCCTGCTCTTCAAGCGGCGAGAGGTCGAAGAACCGGCGCAGGAAGGGATCCTGCAGGAAGCTATCCCACAGACTGGCCGACTTCTTCACCACCTCGACCTTGACCACGCCCGGGGCGACCGCGTTGATCGCCGCCTTGACCGCGGCCTGTCCCGCTGCCGCGATCTCTTCCTGTACAGTCTGGGCGTGGACGAGGGGGGCGAGCTGGGCGGTCGCCACCCCGGCGTCCCCGCCCCCTAGGATGAACTGGACCGACGGTACCACCACCGCTAGCCCGATCAGGAGGGCCAGCGCCGACACGCGCCACGGTTTCTTCATATGCATCCACCTCCAGCCTGAACTTACCCGCACCGTATTGTACGACCGATGTACCGCGTGTGGAGATCCCGTGGAGGGGAGGCGGCTCCTCCACCTATGATAGGCCCATGGCCAAGGTGGCGGTCGCCCTCCTGTCGGGGGGGCTCGATTCGGCGTTGGCGTGCGCACTCACCCTCCGCCTCGGGTTCGACGTGGTGGGGGTCAACCTCGCCACCGGGTTCTGTGTCGGGGAGGGGCGGTGCGACACGGCCCTCGCCCTTGCCCAGCGGCTGGGGATCCCCCTCCGGCTCCTCGATGTGGGGGAGGAGTTCCTTGCCGTCGTCCGGGATCCGAAGTTCGGATATGGATCGGGGATGAACCCGTGCCTGGACTGCCGGATCCTCATGGTGCGCACGGCGGGGAGGGTGATGGAGGAGGAGGGAGCGGACTTCGTGGTCACGGGGGAGGTCCTCGGGCAGCGCCCGATGTCCCAGCACCGGCGGGCGCTCGATCTCGTGGCCCGCGAATCGGGCCTCGGGGACAGGCTCGTCCGCCCCCTGTCCGGTCGCCTCCTCCCCGCCACCCATCCCGAGCGGGAGGGGTGGGTGCGACGGGAGGACTGGCTCGACATCCAAGGCCGGTCCCGCCGGAGGCAGCTCGCGCTCGCCCGCGACTGGGGGCTCACCGAGTTCGCCCAGCCGTCGGGGGGGTGTTGCCTCCTCCTCACCCGCACGTACGCCCTCCGCCTGCGGGACGCGTTCGCCGCCCGCGGCCGCGATAACCTGACGCGCGAGGAGTTCGCCCTCCTCCGGTTCGGCCGCCACTTCCGGGTCTCCCCCACCGTCAAGGTGATCGTGGGGAGGAACGAACGGGAGAACGCGGTGCTCGCTGGGTTTGCCCCCGGGCGGTGGGTCCTCTCCTTCCCGGGCGTCCCCGGGCCCATCGCCCTCGTGGAGGGGGAACCCACCGCCGCTGAGCTGGAGCTCGCGGCCCGCCTCGCCGCCCGGTACAGCGACGCCCGCCCCGACGAGCCCGTGGCCATTCGGGCGTCCCGGGGCGATGAAGTCCGCGAGCTATCTCTCGTCCCCCTCGCCGCGGACGACCCGCGCATCGCCCTCTGGAAGCTCGGCGAGTGACCCGGCAGATCTCGGGTTCCCTGCTGTGGCTCCCCGCGGTCTACGCGATCGGTTCGAACCGGGCCACGAAGTGGCGCAGCGGGCCTTCCCCCTCCACCAGCCGCAGGCCCGGGATCGTACGTGCCCTGTCCCGGACGCGGCCCAGCGCCTCCACCACCGCTTCGAGGTGTTCCTGGGTATAGGTGCGGCGGGGGATCGCCAACCGCACGAGCTCCAGCCGCGCCTCGGGGCCCATCATCACTGATCCCACCTCGACCGCGCGCACCCCTCCCTCGACATAGATGGCGCCCACCAAGGCCTGGCCGGGGAACGCATCCCGGGGGATGTGGGGGAGGAGCCGCTCCGCGTTCACGTACACAGCGTGCCCGCCCGGCGGCCAGTACACGGGGATCCCTTCCTCCCGCAGGCGCTCCCCCAGCCACCGCACCTGGCCGATCCGATCCCGGAGGTAGCCGAGGTCGAGGGCCTCGTCGAGGCCGACGGCGATCGCGGCGAGGTCGCGGCCGGCGAGGCCGCCGTAGGTGGAGAACCCCTCGACGAGGATCAGCTTCTCCCGGCACCGTCCGTAGAGGAGGAGGTCCCGCATCGCGAGGAACCCCCCGATGTTCCCCAGGCCGTCCTTCTTCGCCGACATCGTGCACCCATCGGCGAGGGAGAAGAGCTCCGCCGCGATCTCCCGTGGCTCGGCGCTCCCGTAGCCTCGCTCCCGCTCCCGCACGAAAAAGCAGTTCTCCGCGTAGCGGCACGCATCGAGGAACAGAGGGACCCCGTACGCCCGGGCGAGGGCGGACACGGCGCGGACGTTCTGCAGGGACACCGGCTGCCCAGCGCTCGTGTTGTTGGTGACGGTGAGCATCACCACCGGGACCCGCCCCGGCGGGTTGCGGAGCAGCGCCTCCAGCGCTGCGAGGTCGATGTCCCCCTTGAACGGCCGGTCGAGGTCGGGATCGAGGGCGTCCGGGATCGGGAGGTCCACCGGCGTGCCCCCGTTGGCGAGGATGTGCGCCCGCGTCGTGTCGAAGTGGGCGTTCGAGGGCACCATGTCCCCGGGCTGGAGGAGGGTGGAGAAGAGCACGTGCTCTGCCCCCCGTCCCTGGTGGGTGGGCAGGACGTAGGGGAAGCCCGTGATGCCCTGGACCGCCTCCTGGAACTGGGCGAACGAGCGGCTCCCGGCGTAGGACTCATCCCCCTCCATGAGGGCCGCCCACTGGGCCTGGGACATCGCCCCCGTGCCGGAGTCGGTGAGGAGGTCCACATACACATCGTCGCTTGCGAGGTTGAACACGTTGTACCCCGCCTTGCGGAGGAGCTTCTCCCGCTCCTCCCGCTCCGGGAGGCGGATCGGCTCGACAACCTTGATTCGGTAGGCTTTCGGCCACGGTGTGTTGGTCACAGCTACGATCCTACCCCATCCGCGGGCGAAGGCGCACCGGGGGGTCGCCCGACGCCCCGCGGTAGCCGATTTGACGGGATGTGGATCCCGTTGCTATGCTCCTCCCATGACGCACGAGCAGGTCCTGGAGGCGTGGCGACGAGGGGGGGCATCACGTGATCGTGTTCTGGTGGAGCTTTCCCAGGAGGACGTGTTCGAGTGGGTTGCCCGGCTCGTCCCCGGCTCTGTGGAGGGCCGGCGGCTTGCGGCAACGCTCCTCGGCCGCTCCCCCCACCCCGCGGACGCCCTCCTCCGATTGCGGGAGCTCGTCGCCGATGAGGACCGCTACACCCGCGACGCGGCCGTTCAGGCCGCGGGGGAGATCCTCCACCGGCACTTCGATGAAGCGTATCCCCTCCTCGGTGCCTGGCGAACGGATGCGAATCCCCTCGTGCGCCGGGCGGCGGTCCTCGTGTCCGGCATGGCGGTCCATCCTCTGGGGATGGACCGGGTCGAGCCCCTCCTCCGCCTCCTCGACCCCCTCCTCCCCGACCGGACCCCCGAGGTGCGCAGCGCGGTCGAAGGGGTCCTCGCCCGAGCGTTCTTCCCCTCCTACCCTGATGACCTGTTCGAGCAGTTGACCCTGTGGTCCACCTCCCACGACGAACAGGTGCTGTGGCACGTGGCCACCGTGCTTGGGCAGGCTCCCCAGACCGTTGCCCGGAAGGCGCTCATCGTGCTGCGGCGGGTGGCCCTCGATGGGCGGCGCTATGTGCGCGCGGCGGTGGCGCGCGCCCTCGTGCGGCTGGCCGCGACGTGCCCGGATGCGGTGGGGACCGAACTGAGGCGGTGGCTGGACGATCCCGAGCGGGCGCCGCTCGCCCGGGAGGCATTGGGCCGCATCGGCGACGAGCTCACCTCGTCCGGGCGCGCTCCCGCGCGGTCGCGGCCCGCGGGCTGACCACCGGCTTCGCGTCCGAGCGACCCACACCGTCCAGACGTAGTCGGCCCGAACCCGGCCCGGTATGATCGAGCGTGAAGTGGAGGGTGGACCGCTACCTCGCCCGGGAGATCGTGCCGCCGTTCTGCGTGGCGATCCTCGCCTTTCTCGTCTTCATTGGGCTCCAACTCGTGATCTCCCTCTCCGATACCGTGTTCGCCCACGGCGCCGGGGCCGCGGAGCTCCTCCGGCTGGTGTCGTTCAAGCTACCGACCCTGTTCACCTATGCCATCCCCGCTGCGGCGCTCCTCGCCACGTTCCTCGCCCTGGGGCGCCTCGCCGCGGATCGCGAGCTCCTCGCGTTCCAGGCCCTCGGGTACTCCCTGCGCCGCCTCACGGTGCCGTTCCTCGCGTTCGGGGCCGTTGCCAGCGCGGTCTCGTTCTCCCTCGGGGAGTTCGCCGTTCCCCCGGCGGAGGCGGCCTACCGCCAAGAGCTCCTCTCCCTCCTCTACCGGGGGGCGGTCCCCCAGGTAAAGGAGGCTGTGTTCTTCCGCGGGCTGTACGGGGAGACGTACTACGTGGAGCGGAGCGAGGGCGAGCGGCTCACGGGGATCCTCATCTACGACATCACTGGGCGGATCTACCCTGTGGAAGGGCGGTTCCCTACGGTGATCACCGCCCAGGAAGGCCGGTTTGAGGGGGGGACGCTCGAGCTCACCGCGGGGCGGGTGCTGCGGTTCGCCCCCGATGGGGGTCTCACCGAGCTCGTGCGGTTCGAGCGGTTGACCCTCGAGGTGGAGGAGGACCTGCGGCGGGCGGTGCTTGGGGGGAAGACCGCGGCCGAGATGTCGCTGCGCGAGCTTGCGGAGCGGATTGACCTCCTCCGTCGGTCGGGGCTCGACCCGCGGTCGTTCGTGGTGGAGTACCACTCGAAGATCGCGGTGGCGGTGGCCGCATTCGTATTCGTGCTGTTCGGGGCGCCGCTTGGGCTGTTGCTCGGCCGCCGCGGGCGGGCGGCGGGGGCGATCGCGGGGTTTCTCCTCGCCGCGGCGGCGCAGGGCATGTTCGTGTGGGCCCGGACCCTCGCCCAACGGGGCGTCGTCCCCGCCTCCCTTGGGGCGTGGATCCCCCACCTCGTGTTCGGCCTGCTGGGGCTCCTCCTGTTGGTGACCTCCGACCGCCTGCGGCTGCGCGGGCTCCTTCCGTTCCTCTTCTTGCTCCTGGTGGGCGACCTCTCGGGAGCGGCGGGGCCACCGTTCTCGTCCCTGCGCGCGGACGAGCTCATCGTGGCCGACGGGGCGACCGCGCTGGAGGGACGTGGGGTTCGCGCCGAGTTCGGTGCGTATGTCCTGGAGGCGGAAGCCCTCCGCGCCTGCGAGGAGGCGGAGGGCTGGTCCGTCGTGGCCGAGGGCGCCGTCCTCCTCACCCCCGATGGCGACCTGCGCGCGTCCCACCTCGCGGCCCAGCTCAGCCCTGCGGGTGAGCTGTCCTCCGTCACGGCGAGCGGGTTCAGCGGCGCCTCGTCGTTCCGCGGCCCGGAGAAGGAGGAGACGCTTCTCTTCTTCGGGGAGCAGGGCGAGGCCCAATTCGCCTCGGGCGAGCTCGTCCGGGTGGAGGCCCACGGCGTCCGGTTCACAACCTGCCCCTGCCTCTCCGCTGCCCCCTACACCGTGGAGGCATCCCAGTTCGAGCTCGTGCCTGACGAGTGGCTGTATGCACGGTCCATCGTCGTGACCTCGTTCGGGATCCCAGTGGGGTGGCTCCCGTTCTACGCTGCTCGCCTGGGCGAGGAGGGATTCCCCCTGTTCCCGGAGATCGGGTGGACGGGGGGGGATCTCTTCCTGCGGTGGGCGATCCCGTGGGCGTTTGGGGAGGGATGGGTCGGCGCGGTCGGCATCACCTGGTACCCCGGGACGGGCCGGGCTGATCCGTCGCTCCGGGCGCTGTGGGAGAACGGGTCGCTCGCCCTCACCCCGTCCTCCCTCCATCTCGATCTGTCAGGAGGGGGAGCTGACGCCCCGTGGACGGGCGCGCTCCACCTCACTTCGACCACCCGCCGGGCGGGCCTCTCCGGGAGCGGGCAAGGGTGGGAGTGGGCCGTGACGTGGGGGTGGGTAGAGGGGGAGGGCATCCGCTACGAACGCGCCCCCGAGATCACCGTCGCGCGGACAGAGAGGGATTGGCTCGGGGGGGACCTCTCCCTTCACTTCTCCGGCGGCGTGTTCCGCGAGGAGGAGACCTCCGGGTGGCGGCAGGCCCTCCGCCTCTCTTGGACGGGGAAGCGAGAGGTCGGCCCCATCTCCGTCTCCCTGCCGTGGCAGGCATCGTTCGCCCATTACGCGACCGGGGAACGCGTGACGGGGGCGATCGGCCCCGGCCTCTCCTGGGGACCGTTCTCCCTTTCCTATTTCGGGCGGGGCGTGATCGGCCAGTCACCGTTTGCGTTCGACGCTGAGCCGCCGGTGAGCCAGCTCTCGGTCGGGTTCTCGGCCCAGCTCCGAGGGTGGCAGGAACGGCTGACGTGGGGGTGGGACCTCGCCGCGGCCGCCCCGCTCCCCCTCAGGTGGACCGTGGCTGGAGCGGGGTTCTCGTCCGACCTCTCCTTCTCCTTTCCCCTCGCCTTAGCCCGGGCGAGGTGGTCATTTACGGTGCAGAACGGGCCGGCCCGCCTCACGGTGACGGGCGGGACGAAGGGCGACGGCGCGTGGGAGGACACGGTGGCGAGGGCGTCGTGGTCCGATGGGTCCATCTCCCTATTCGCGGCGGCCCGCGTGGGGATGGCCCCGCTGGCCCTCGGCCGGGCGGCGGCGGGCGGGGAGTGGGCGCTCACCCCGGACTGGTCCGTTTCCGGGGCGATCGAGTACGACTTCCGCACCGGGAACCTCGTGCAGCTCGAGGGGGGGATCGTTCGTTCGATCGCGGGCTGCCTGCGCCTCGGCTTGGCCGCCCAGCGGGGGGGGATCCGCCTCTCGCTCGAGGTGCCGGCGTTCGCCCAGGCCAAGGTCCGCTTCTCCCCCCTCGATGAAGGGTTGCGCCTCGGGGAGTAGGATCCCAAGCATCCGCCCCGCGCGGAACGATGGGTTATACTTGTGAGGGTGGTATGGCCAAAAAGAAGTGGATCCCGGATTGGCTGACGGCGACGCGTGCGCTGGCGGCAGTGGCGATCCTCGGCCTCGTGCCCGTCGGGCCATCCGCCTTGCGGACGGTGGCCTTCCTCCTCCTCCTCGGGTGGACAACGGACATGGCCGACGGGCGGCTCGCCCGCCGCTGGGAGAAGGACCCGACGTGGATCGGCGAGCACGAGTTCCACATCGACATGCTGATGGTCCTCTCCTCGGCCATCTACCTCATCCTGACGGGCTTCGTCCCCCCGCTCCCGGCGGTGCTGTACCTCCTCGTGGGGACTGCGATCTCGCTTGCGGTCCTCAAGTGGTCGGGGGAGTTCCCCCGCTTCAAGTCCGTGACGATGATCCTCGCCTGCCCGTGGGTGTTCCTGCCGTTCGTCGTCGGTCTGTGGCACGACCCGGTCGTTGTCTATGCTGGCCTCATCTGGACCGGTGTGGCGTTGATCCTTGACTGGCGCCGGTTCGTCGGGGTGGTGGGGGAGTTCCTCTCCGGAGCGCGGGCGTTCCTCCGCCGGCCCTAGAGGAGACGGGTCGGCGTCCGCCCGAGGTGGGCGTAGGCCCGCTCGCTCGCCACCCGCCCCTGGGGGGTGCGGCGGATGAACCCGAGTGCGATCAGGAACGGCTCGTACAGGTCAGCAATCGTGTCCGGATCTTCCCCCAGCGCGGCGGCGAGTGTGTCCAACCCCACCGGTCCCCCATCGAAGCGGTCCACGAGGATGGTGAGGATCCGACGGTCCAATGCGTCGAGCCCCATCTCGTCGATCCCGAGCATGGCCAGGGTCTCCCGGGCTGCGGCAGCGGTGATCCGCCTCGTGCCGGCCACCTGGGCCACATCGCGCGCCCGGCGGAGGAGCCGGATCGCGATCCGCGGCGTCCCCCGCGCCCGCAGCGCCAGCTCCCCGGCCGCATCGCGGTCCACCTCGCACCCGATGCGGGGCGCAGCACGGGTGAGGATCTCCGCCAACTCCTCCGGGGCGTAGAAGTCGAGGCGGAACACGACCTCGAACCGGTCCCGTAGCGGAGTGGTGAGGAGGCCCTCCCGCGTCGTGGCCCCCACCAACGTGAACGGCGCCAGGTCGAGCCGGATCGAGCGGGCGTGGGGGCCCTCTCCGACCACGATGTCGAGCTTGTAGTCCTCCATCGCCGGGTAGAGGACCTCCTCCACGGGGGGCCGCAGGCGGTGGATCTCGTCCAAGAACAGCACATCCCCTGGCGCGAGGTGGGTGAGGATCGCGGCGAGGTCGCCCGGCCGTTCGATCGCCGGCCCGGAGGAGACCTTGATCTCGCTCCCCATCTCCCAGGCGATGATATGGGCGAGCGTTGTCTTGCCCAGCCCCGGCGGCGAGAGGAGGAGGACGTGGTCGAGCGGCTCCCCCCGTGCCCGGGCCGCCTGGATGTACACCTGTAGCCGCTCCCGGATCGCGTTCTGCCCCACGAACTCGGCCAGGGATTGGGGCCGCAGGGTGCGACCGGTGGGGTCGCCCTCCTGGCGATCGGGGGCGGTGATGCGGTTGACCATTGTCGTGCGCATTGTAGTCGCGCTCCGGGCCCGATGGCAACGGGGCCCTCCGCGCGGGACCAACCGGAGCGGTCAGGTCCGTCCGGCGCGCCCTTCAACCTTGACGCCGCAGAGGGGGCCGGTACAATGCCAGAGGTTAGCAGCCGTACCCCAGGAGTGCTGAACTCACACCAAGGAGGTGCCGATGAAGGTAAAGCCTTTGGGGAATCGGATCCTCGTCAAGAAGATCGAGGAGGAAGAGCGCCGTACGGCGGGGGGGATCGTCCTTCCCGAATCGGTGAAGGATGAGAAGGCGGTCAAGGGCGAAGTGGTCGCCCTCGGGACCGGCGAGAAGTTCGAGATGAAGGTCGGGGACACGGTACTGATCTCCGCGTACTCCGGCACGGAGATCCGCATCGGCGAGGAGAAGCACTTGCTCGTCAAGACCACGGACGTCCTCGCGATCGTGGAGGGCTAGGAGGGAGCCATGGCAGCCAAAGAAGTCGTGTTCGGAGAAGAAGCGCGTCGCAAGTTGCTCTCGGGGGTCGAAAAGCTCGCGAGCGTGGTGCGCGTCACCCTCGGTCCCCGCGGGCGCCACGTCGGGATCGAGAAAAAGTTCGGGTCCCCCGACATCGTGGACGATGGCGTTACGATCGCTGAGGAACAGGAGTACCAGGATCCGTTCGAGAACATGGGGGCCCAGCTCGTGAAGGAGGTCGCCTCCAAGACGAACGACGTCGCCGGCGACGGGACGACCACCGCCACAGTCCTCGCCCATGCCCTCCTCAAGGAGGGGTTCAAGATGGTCGCCGCGGGCGCGAACCCGATGGCCCTCAAGCGGGGGATGGAGAAGGGGGTGAAGGTGGTGGTGGAGGAGCTGACGAAGATGTCGCGCAAGCTCTCCACCAAGGCGGAGACGGCCCAGGTCGCCTCGATCACCGCCCACGACCCGGAGATCGGCCGCGTCATCGCCGACGCGATGGAGGAGGTCGGCGAGGCCGGGGTCATCACCGTCGAGGACTCGGACACGATCGAGACCTACTATGAGGTCGTGGAGGGGATGCAGTTCGACCGGGAGTACATCTCCCCCTACTTCGTCACCAACCCCAAGAAGATGGAGGTCGAGCTCGAGAACCCCTACATCCTCGTCACGGACCGGGAACTGAAGAACGCGATGGAGATGATCCCCCTGTTGGAGAAGGTGGCCCAGACGGGGAAACCCCTCCTCATCATCGCCAAGGACGTGACGGGCGAGGCGCTATCCACCCTCGTCCTCAACAAGCTCAAGGGCACGCTCCTCTCCTGCGCGGTGAAGGCCCCCGGATTCGGGGACCGGCGGAAGGCGATGCTTGAAGACATCGCGATCCTCACCGGCGGCGTCGTGGTGGCCGAGGACGCGGGGATGGAGATCAAGAACACCACCCTCGACATGCTCGGCCGGGCGGAGCGGGTCCGCGTGGACCACGAGGACACGACGATCATCGGGGGCAAGGGGAACCCGGAGGCGATCAAGGCCCGCATCGAGCAGATCGAAGAGCAGATCAAGGGCACCGACTCCGATTACGACCGGGAGAAGCTCGAGGAGCGGAAGGCCAAGCTCGCGGGCGGGGTGGCGGTGATCAAGGTCGGGGCGGCCACGGAGACCGAGCTCGAGGAGAAGAAGCACCGCATGGAGGACGCCCTCGAGGCGACGAAGGCCGCGGTGGACGAGGGGATCCTCCCCGGCGGTGGGGTGGCCCTCCTGCGGACCCTGAAGGCGCTCGAGAAGCTGGAGAAGGAGCTGGAGGGCGATGAGAAGGTCGGCGTCCAGCTGTTGAGGAAGGCGGTCGAGCTCCCCGCCCGGCAACTGGCGGAGAACGCCGGGTTCGAGGGAGCGGTGATCGTCGAACAGTTGAAGAAGGAGAAGAGCGCGATCGGGTTCGATGTCGAGACCGAGGAGTTCCGCGACATGTTCGAGGCAGGGATCATCGATCCGACGAAGGTCACGCGGACTGCCCTCCAGAACGCGGCTTCGATCGCGGGGATGCTCCTCACGACGGAGGCCTTGGTGGCGGAGATCAAGGAGGAGAAGAAGGAAGCGATGCCCACGCCTCCGCCCGAATACTAGGTCAACGGGCAACCGATGCTGAGCCCCGGCCTCGTGGCCGGGGCTCAGCTCTTTGGGTCCCTTGCGCCCCGCGACCTTCCCCCTGATAATGCGCGCCTGAAACCATGCCCAAGGATGTCGTGATCGTCGAGTCACCGACGAAGGCCCGCACCCTCGCCTCCTACCTCGGCAACGAATTCGTCGTCCTCTCCTCCAAGGGACACGTCCGCGATCTCCCCGAGGATGAGCTCGGCGTTGAACTGAACGACGATTTCACCCCAAAATGGGTCGTGCGGGACCGCAAGCTCCTCGCCGAGCTGCGCAAGAAGACCGAGGACGCGTCCCGGGTCTACCTCGCCACCGACCCCGATCGGGAGGGCGAAGCGATCGCCTACGACCTGATGGAGCTCCTCGGCGATGGGGACAGGTACGTGCGGGTCCTCCTGCACGAGATCACCCCCCAGGCGGTGCAGGAGGCCCTCCGCCACCCCGGGCCGATCGACCTCGCCAAGGTGGAGGCCCAACGAGCGCGCCGGATCCTGGACCGACTCGTCGGGTACCAGATCAGCCCCTTGCTGTCGCGGGTGCTGGCGGGCCGGCGGTTCGAAGGCCTGTCGGCGGGCCGCGTGCAGTCCGTCGCCCTGCGGTTCATCTGCGATCGGGAGCTGGAGATCCAGAGTTTCGTCCCGGAGCCGTACTGGGAAGTGGCTGCCCTGTTCCCGTCAGAGCCCCCGTTCACGGCGCGCCTCGACGGCCGGCTCACCGCCCCGGACGAGGTCGCGGCCCTGACCCAGGATCTCGCCCGGGCGCGGTTCATGGTGGAGGCGGTTGAGGAGGAGGAGGTCCTCCGGCGGCCGTCGCCGCCATTCATCACCTCCACCCTTCAGCAGGCGGCGTCGAGCGAGCTTGGGTTCTCCCCCAAACGCACGATGCAGATCGCCCAGAGCCTGTACGAGGGGGTGGCGATCGGTGGGGAGATGGTGGGCCTCATCACCTACATGCGCACGGATTCCGTGCGCGTGGCGGACTCGGCCATCGCCGCCGCGCGGGCATTCGTGAGATCCGAGTTCGGGGCCAAGGCGCTGTCCCCGAAGCCGCGGCACTTCCGGAACAAGAGGCGGGCCCAGGATGCCCATGAGGCGATCCGCCCCACCCAGGTCACCCACACGCCGGACGAGGTGGCACCCCACCTCACCCCGGACCAGCGCAAGCTCTACGGCCTCATCTGGCGGCGGTTCGTTGCGAGCCAGATGGCGGATGGGGTCTGGGTTCGCCGGAAGGTCACGATCCGTGCCGGAGACCGGACGTTCCGCGCCTCCTCGTCGCGGATGCTCTCCCCAGGGTTCACCTCCGTGCTCCCCGTGGCCCCGCTCGAGGACGAGGAGGCCTCCCTCCCCGATGGGCTCGCGCCTGGCCTGGAGCTCCCGCGCCCGAAGATCGAGGTCGAGGAGCACACCACCGAGCCCCCGAAGCGGTTCACCGAGGCAGGGATCGTGCGCAAGCTTGAACAGGAGGGGATCGGACGCCCCAGCACCTACGCCCAGATCGTGTCCGTGATCCAGGACCGCGGGTACGTGGTGCGCGAGGGGAGCTCGCTTCGGCCGACCCTCCTCGGGCACCTCGTGACCGATCTTCTGCGCCTGTACTTCCCGGAGACGGTGGAAGAAGCGTTCACCGCCCGGATGGAGTCCGATCTCGATCGAATCCAGGAGGGCGACCTTGGGCGGGGCGAGCTCCTCCGCTCGTTCTACCGCTGGTTTTCACCCCGGCTGCACACGGTGGAGGAGGCGCTCTCGCAGGGAGGGAAACCGTTCCGCGCCCTGAGCGACGTGGCTTGTCCATCCTGCGGGGCGCCGATGGAGGTCCGCGTGTGGCGGGGGAACCTGTACCTCGGGTGCTCCCGGTACCCGGAGTGCCGGACCACGAAGGCCCTCCCCCCCCACGTCCCCTTCCGCTATACGCCGGATCGCGTGGAACTCGCGGCGGGCCTGGCCGCGGCCGAGTCCGCTCCCGCCACCCCCTGTCCGAAGTGTGGGACGCCGATGGCCGTCCGGCACGGCCGCTACGGGCGGTACCTCTCCTGCCCGAGCTGCCGGACCACGTCCCCCGTCCCGACCGGGGTCGCCTGCCCCCGCTGTGGAGAGGGGGAGCTCGTGGAGCGGTTCGGGAAGCGCTACGGCACCTTCTACGCCTGCTCCCGCTACCCGGACTGCCGGTTCCTCGTTCCCGGGCGTCCGATCGGGGCCTGCCCGACGTGCGGGGAAGGCGTGATCTATGAGGATCCGCGGCGGGGCGTGCGCTGCTCGAACGCTCTTTGCCCGACCCACGAGGAGCCCACCCCGGCCGCGAAAAAGCCGAAACAGGGCTCGGCGAAGAAGAAGCGGAAGAGCTAGCTCTCCTCGAGGATCTGCCTGAACTGTTCGAGCTTCCGCAGCACCGAGGAGTCCCGCAGTTTCTCCAGGCCTTCCTTCTGGATCTGGCGGACCCGCTCGCGGGAGATCCCGAAGATATCCCCCACGTCGTCGAGGGTCTTGGGCGGGTTCCCATCGAGCCCATAGCGGAGCTCGATCACCCGCCGCTCGCGGGGGGTCAGGCGCTCCTTGAGGGCCTTCTGAAGCTCGTGCTGGAGGAGCTCCTTGAACGTCTCGCGGGTCGGGGAGACCGCGCCCTCATCCTCGATAAAGTCGCCCAGGACAGCTCCTTCGTCGTCGTACCCGATCGGGGTATCGAGCGACGCCGTGTACTGGGAGGTCTTCTTCGCCTTGACGATGTTGTCCACCGTCGTATCCAGTCCCTCGGCGAGCTCCTCCAGGCTCGGCCCGATCCCGTGCTCCTTGAGGTGGTCCCGCTCTGCCTGGTGGATCTTGCGGATCAGCTCGTTGATGTGCGTCGGGACGCGGATCGTACGCGAGCGGTTCGTGATCGCGCGCAGGATCGCTTGACGGATCCACCACGTGGCGTAGGTGGAGAACTTGTATCCCTTGCGCCAGTCGAACTTCTCGACCGCCTTCATGAGGCCGAGGTTCCCCTCCTGGATCAGATCCAAGAACGGGAGTCCACACCCGCGGTACTTCTTGGCGATCGACACCACCAGGCGCAGGTTGGCCTCGGCGAGCTTCTCCTTGGCTTCCTTATCCCCCGCCTCGACGCGCTGGGCGAGGGCCACCTCCTCCTCTTTCGTGAGGAGGGGGACGCGCGAGATCTCATCGAAGTAGGTCCGAATCGGGTTCTCCGGGCTACGCCGGCTTTCCCGTTCGGTGTCCCACCACGTGACTTCCTCTTCGGCGGCATCCTGGTCTTCGGTCACTTCGCTGCCAAACCTCACCACTTCCATCGGGTCACTCCTTGAGCCTCCATTGTGCACAAATGTGCGCGCGAAAACGGGGGGATGAGACAATCCTCTCACGTCTACAAGGGACTATAGCACGAAACGGCCTCGCTGTGAAGGGGAGGGGAGTCTTGTCCCGATGGAGGTTTTGGCCCGTTTTGGCCATCGGAACGGAGGTAGCGCGTCTCGGGGCGGCGCCCCCCGATGGGGCGATGCGGGTCATAATCATGGATCAACGCCGGGAAGGTGAACGATGGTGAACATGATCCGTGCGAAGCAGCCCCTGGGCCCGAACGTCGTGGAGCTCGTGGTGGAGGCCCCGCGCATCGCCGCCCGGGCCCGGGCGGGCCAGTTCGTGGTGGTGCGCCTCCATGAGCGGGGGGAGCGGATTCCCCTCACGCTGGCGGACTGGGACCCCGGGCGGGGGACGATCACCCTGGTGGTGCAGATGGTGGGGAAGAGCACGCGGGAGCTCGGGGAGAGGTTCGGCATCGGGGACACGATCCGCGACGTGGTGGGCCCGCTCGGATCTCCCTCCGCGATCCGGCGCTACGGGACCGTGGTCTGCGTGGGTGGAGGCGTGGGGATCGCCCCCGTCTATCCCATCGCCCGGGCGCTCCGCGAGGAGGGGAACGAGGTGATCGCGGTCGTGGGGGCGCGGACGAAGGACCTCTTGCTGTGGCTGGACCGCATCGCCGCGGTCTCCTCCGAGCTCCACATCGCCACCGACGACGGGACCCAGGGGGTGAAGGGGGTGGTCACGATCCCCCTCCAGGAGGTGCTCACGGCGCGCAAGGTCGCGCACGTATGGGCGATCGGCCCCGCGATCATGATGAAGTTCTGCGCCAGGACCTGCCAGGAGTTCGAGGTGCCCGTGACCGTCTCCCTCAACGCGATCATGCTCGATGGCACGGGGATGTGCGGGGCCTGTCGGGTCGAGGTCGGAGGGGAGACGCGGTTTTCGTGCGTGGACGGCCCGGAGTTCCCGGGGGACCTCGTGAACTGGGACCTCCTCCTCTCCCGGTTGGGGACGTTCACGGATGAGGAGAGGTACGCCCTGGAGCGCTACGTCGCGGCGCGGGGGGGGCGCTTGTGATCCGCCCAACCCAGGTCCCGATGCGCGAGCGGGACCCGCGGGCCCGCACCAACACGTTCGACGAAGTCCCCTTCGGGTACACCCCCGACGAGGCGCGGGAGGAGGCAGCACGCTGCCTGCAGTGCCGGGATGCGCCGTGTATGAACGGGTGCCCCGTCAACATCCACATCCCCAAGTTCATCCGCGAGATCCGCGAGGGGGACTTCCGGGCCGCGATCGCCACGATCAAGCAGACGAACAACCTCCCCGCGGTGTGCGGCCGGGTGTGCCCCCAGGAGGTGCAGTGCCAGGCCCCCTGCACGCTCGGGCGAAGGTTCGAGCCCGTAGCGATCGGCCGCCTGGAGCGGTTCGCCGCGGACTGGGAATCCCAGCACGGGGTGCGCGTCCCGGAAGTGGCGCCCCCAACTGGGTTTCGGATCGCGGTGGTCGGGTCAGGCCCGGCTGGCCTCACCTGCGCGGCCGACCTGCAGCGCGAGGGGCACGCCGTGACCGTGTTCGAGGCACTGCACGAGCCGGGGGGCGTGCTGATGTACGGGATCCCCGAATTTCGCCTTCCCAAGCGCATCGTGCAGGGGGAGATCGCGAACCTGCGGAAGATGGGGGTGGCGATCGAGGTGAACGCCGTGATCGGTCGGACCTTCACGGTGGATGATCTGTTCACGGAGGGCTACGAGGCAGTGTTCATCGGCACGGGGGCTGGCCTCCCCCAGTTCCTGGGCATCCCTGGGGAGAACTTCGTTGGGATCTACTCCGCAAACGAGTTCCTCACCCGCGTCAACCTCATGCGCGCTTACCTGTTCCCGGACTACGACACCCCGGTCAAGGTCGGGACGACGGTCGCCGTCGTCGGGGGGGGGAATGTGGCGATGGACGCCGCCCGCACCGCGCTCCGCCTTGGGGCCGAGCGGGTGATGATCCTCTACCGCCGGACCGAGGCGGAGATGCCGGCCCGGGTCGAGGAGGTCCACCACGCCAAGGAGGAGGGGGTTGAGCTCCACGTCCTCGTGAACCCGGTGCGGTTCCGGGGGGAAGGAGGTCGGGTCGTGGGGGTGGAGTGCCTGCGGATGGAGCTTGGGGAACCGGATGGGTCTGGTCGCCGCCGGCCGGTGCCCGTGCCCGGGTCGAACTTCGTCCTCCCCGTGGCCACGGTGATCGTCGCCATCGGGAACCAACCCCATCCCCTTGTCCCCCGGACGACGCCCGGCCTGCGCGTGGCGGGGGGAGGAACGATCTGGACCGACGAGGAGGGGGCCACCAGCCGGGAGGGCGTGTTCGCCGGGGGGGACATCGCGACGGGCGCGGCGACCGTCATCTCCGCGATGGGGGCGGGCAAACGGTCTGCGGCCGCCATCCATCGTTCCCTCACGCACTCCCACGGGAGGCCGTGAGGGACCGAGATCGCGGGCGCCCCATCCTCCGACGAGCGTCGCCCGTCCCCGTTGCTACAATCGTCCCATGCTTCTCGCGGTCGAGGTCAACAACAGCACGATCGCCCTCGGGGTGCACGATGGTGAGGGCTGGCGGGCCCGATGGCGCCTGCAGACCGTGGTCGGGCGGACGGGGGACGAGTACGCATTCCTGGTCGGGAAGATGCTGCGGGAGCTCCGGTTGGGGGCGGAGCCCCGGCGCGCGGTGCTCTCCAGCGTCGTCCCGGCGCTCACCGAGGTGTTCGGCGATGTGGTGGAGCGCCTGTGCCGCTCCCGACCGCTCGTCCTCGGGCCGGGGGTGAAGACAGGGCTCGACCTGCGCGTGGACCACCCGAGCGAGGTCGGGGCGGACCTCGTGGCGGGGGCGGTCGCGGCCCATGCCATGGCGAGGGGAGCATGCGTGGTCGTGGGGTTCGGGGCCGCGACCACGTTCACTGCGGTCTCCGCCCAGGGCGCGCTCGTTGGAGTCGCGATCGCCCCGGGCTTGGGCACGGGCGCGGAGGCCCTCGCCGAGAGGACGGCCGGACTCCCGCGTGCCTCCCTCCTCCCCCCGTCGTCCGTCCTCGGCAAGAACACCGTCCATGCCATGCAGGCGGGGATCGTCCTTGGGCACGTGGGTCTGGTCCGGCACCTGGTGGGGAGGATCGGGGATGAACTGGGGACGGGGGTGGTGGGGGTGGCGACGGGGGAGCTGGCCCCGCTCCTCTCTCCCCTCATCCCCGAGATCGCGGTCAGCGATCCCTGGCTGACCCTGGACGGGCTGCGCCTCATCTCTGACCGCAACCCCCGTTGACGGGGCCCTGCCCGTCCGGTAGTCTTCCCCACGGAGGTGACACTCCAATCTTTCGGGAGGTGACACTCCGTGTCGAAGGTGCTGTTCGCTTTTCTGATGTTGGCCATGGTGGCCGCCGCCCCGGCGGCCGAACTCGTGATCTCCGTGTCCACCGAGCCCCCTGGCCTGGACCCCACGACGAACTCGGCGGGTGTGATCAAGCTCCTCCTCCACCATAACCTGTACGAGAACCTCGTGCAGGTGGATGAGACGGGGGATCTCCACGGGCAGCTCGCCGCAGCGTGGGAAATCTCCCCCGATGGCCTCGTGTACACGTTCCACCTCCGGGAGGGGATCAGGTTCCATGACGGGACCCCCTGCGATGCGGACGCTGTGCGGCAGAGTTTCCTGCGGGCGATGGATCCCCAGACCGGGCACCCCCATCGCGAGTACTTCGCAGGGGTGGACACGATTGAATCCCCCGACGGGCGGACGGTGCGCTTCCAGCTCCGGGCCCCCGATGCTTCGTTCCTCACCGTGCTCGCCCTCGGGGACTCGGTGATCGTCCCTCCGGGGAGGGAGGATCTGGTCGGGAACCCGGTCGGGACGGGGCCATTCCGGTTTGAAGAGTGGAGGCCGGGGTACAGCCTGCGCCTCGTGCGCTGGAGCGGCTACTACCTCCCCGGGCTCCCCGTCCTCGAGGCCCTGACGTTCCGGTTCATCGCCGATCCGGCGGCCCAGCTCGCCGCGCTCCGGGCGGGGGATGTGGACCTCGTGGCGGAGGTCGTCCCCGAGATCGCGGCCACCCTGACCCGGGACCCGCAGCTGCGGGTGGTGTCCCAGCCTCAGGACCTCGTGCAGATCCTCGCCACGAACACCGCCCGCGCCCCGTTCTCCGACGTCCGCGTGCGCCAGGCGCTTGCCCACGCCGTGGATCGGGAGCAGCTAATCTCCCTCGTCTACTACGGGTTCGCCTCGCCGGTGGGGAGCCACCTCGCCCCCTCGGTCCCCTACTACGCGGACATGACGTGGGTCCATCCCTACGACCCGGCCCGGGCGCGGGACCTCCTCGCCGCGGCCGGGTACCCCCACGGGTTTTCGGCGACCCTGACCCTCCCCGGCAACTACCCGCAGCACGTCCGCACGGGCGAGCTCCTCGCCGCCCAGCTTGAGCAGGTGGGGATCCGGCTGGAGCTGCAGATCGTGGACTGGGGGACGTGGCTCGACCGCGTGTACGGACAGGCCGACTACGATCTCACCGTGGTCGCCCAGATCGGTCGGCTTGACCCGGCGCCGATCCTGAGGGCGTACGGCCCGGACCGGCCGGACTACTACTTCCGCCGCGGGTGGAGCTCACCGGAGCTCGACGAGCTTCTCCAGAGGGGAATTGCGGTAGCGGACCCCGACGAGCGGCAGCGTATCTACGCCGCGGCCCAGTACATCCTCGCCGCGGAGGCGGTGAACGTGTTCCTCGTCGCCCCCCACCAAATCCTCGTCCACCGGGCCGGGGTGACGGGGGTCAAGATCCTGCCCCACTACGTGCTCGACTTCACGACCGCCGCCAAGGGATGAGGCGGCGGGTGAGGGGGTCGGCGAGGTCGCGCAGCCCGTCGCCGAGGAGGTTCAGCCCGAGCACGGTGAGGCCGAGGATGAGGCCGGGGAACACGGCTGGCCACGGGGAGTGGCCCACGTAGGTCTGCGCTTCCCGCAGCATGCGGCCCCACGCTGGGTCCGGCGGTTGGATCCCCAGCCCCAAGTAGGACAGGGCCGCCTCGGCGAGGAAGGCGCTCCCGAGGCTCACCGACGCCTGGACGAGGAGGGGGGAGGAGAGGTTGGGGAGGATGTGGCGGAGGACGATCCTCCCCGCCGAGCACCCCGCCGCCCGCGCCGCGACGACGAACTCTTCCTCGCGCAGGGCGAGGACGCTGGAGTGCGTGAGCCGGGCGAAGTAGGGGAGAGTGAATAGGGCGATGGCGAGCGTCACCCCGAGGAGCCCTGGCCCGAGCACGGTGGCGAGGAGGAGAGCCACGAGGACCGCCGGGAACGCGAGCAGGAGGTCAGGAACGCGCATCAGGGCCTCGCCGACGATGCCGCCTGTGTGTCCGGCGACCGCCCCGAGGAGGATCCCCACGGTTCCACCTGCGCCCACCGCGATCGCAGCCACGGCCCAGCTCACCCGCCCCCCCACCATCACCCGGCTCAGGGTGTCGCGGCCGAACCAGTCGGTCCCGAGCGGATGGCGCAGCGAGGGCGGGGAGAACCGCACCGGGCCGAGGGCGGTGGGAGGGGCCGGGAGCCAAATCAACCCGAGGAGGACGAGCCCCAGCCCGAGCCCGACGAGGATCGCCCCCAGGCGCAGGGAGGTCATCGGTAGCGGATCCGCGGGTTGAGGAAAGCGTAGACGAGATCAGCGCCTGCGCTCACCAGGCCCACCAGCGCCGCCGCGGTGACAGCGATCCCAAGGAGGAGGTAGAGGTCGCGCCCATCTGCGGCCCGCACCGCGTACCAGCCCAACCCCGGCAGGGAGAACACGTTTTCGATCACGAGCGTCCCCGCCATGAGCCGGGCGAAGGTGAGGCCGAATGCCGCCGCCACCGGGACGAGCGCCCCGCGCAGGGCGTGGACGAGGATTACCCGCCGCTCGGGGAGCCCCTTCGCCCGTGCGGTGCGGATCGCGTCGCTGGAGAGCACGTCTGCCACCGCTGCCCGCACCATCCGCGCCAGGTACGCCCCCCGGGGGAGGGCGAGGGCGAGGGCGGGGAGGACGAGGTACGCCACCGCCCCTGGCTCCCCCCACCCCGGGAACCCGCCCGCCGGGAGGATGCGCCACCCCACCGCGAACCAGCCCATGAGGAGGATCCCCACCCAGAACTCGGGGACAGCGAGCCCGATCTGGGCGAGGGCCATCAGCCCGAGGTCGGCGGCCCGGCCGAGGTGGGAGGAGGCGAGGAGCCCCACGCTGAGGCCGAGGATGCTGGCGACGGCGATCGCGAGCAGGGCGAGGGGGAGGGTGATGCCGAGGGCGCGGACGAGGAGCTCGCCGACCGGCCACGGGTAGACCCACGACATCCCGAGGTCCCCCCGTAGCGCCCGGCCGAGCCAATCCCCGAACCGGGCCGGCCACGGACGGTCGAGGCCGAGGGCCTCCCGGGCCGCGCGGTAGGCCTCGGGCGTGGCCTCCGGCCCCACCACGAGCCGGGCTGCATCCCCGGGGATCACCGTGAGGAGGAGGAACACCGCCAGCGCGGCGAACAGCACCGTGCCGAGGAGCGCCACCGCCCGCCCGAGCACGAATCGGAGCATGGCGAGGGCGCTACTTCCCTTCCTCCTCGGCGCCGGCCAGGGCGGCGTGGGCGGCAGCGAGGCGGGCGATCGGGACGCGGAACGGGGAACAGCTTACGTAGTCCATCCCGACGCGATGGCAGAACATGACGCTCTCGGGATCCCCCCCGTGTTCGCCGCAGATCCCGACCTCCAGCTCGGGACGGGCCGCCCGCCCGCGGGAGATCCCGAGGGCGATGAGCTCTCCCACCCCGTCCTGGTCAATCGTCTGGAACGGATCGGCGGGCAGGATCCCGCTCCGCAGGTAGTCGGGGAGGAACCCTCCGATGTCATCGCGGCTGAACCCGAACGTCATCTGGGTGAGGTCGTTCGTGCCGAAGCTGAAGAACTCGGCCGTGGCCGCGATGTCCCCCCCCCGCAGCGCGGCGCGGGGGATCTCGATCATCGTCCCGAACAGGCACGGGAGCTCAGCTAGCCCAAGCTGGGACCGCACCTCGTCGCGCACCCGCTCGAAGATGGCCTTCTGGTGGTCGAGCTCGCGGGCGGTGGAGGTGACGGGGATCATTACCTCCGGGATCGGGTTCTTCCCGGACGCAAGGAGCTCGCCCGCGGCTTCGAGGATCGCCCGGATCTGCATCTCCGTGATCTCGGGATACGTGATCCCCAGCCGCACGCCGCGGTGCCCGAGCATCGGGTTCGTCTCCCGCAGCGCCTCCACCCGCTTGCGGAGCTTCGGCATCGTGATCCCCAGCTCCGCGGCGAGGCGAGCGAGCTTCGCCCGATCGTGGGGGACGAACTCATGGAGCGGGGGATCGAGGAGCCGAATCGTGACCGGACGCCCATCCATCACCGCGAGGGTCGCCTTCACATCAGCCTTGACGTAGGGGAAGAGCTCATCCAGGGCCCGGCGGCGCTCCTCCTCGGTTGAGCTCATGATCATCTTGCGGAGGAGGAACAAGGGTTCCTCGCTCCCCTCACCGTAGAACATGTGCTCGGTGCGGAAGAGGCCGATCCCTTCCGCCCCAAACGCGATCGCCTGGGCCGCATCCTTGGGGGTATCGGCGTTCGTGCGCACGCGGAGCTTGCGGAACCCGTCGGCGAGCTTCATCAGGCGGACGTAGAACGGGTTCCCCCCCGGGTCGGCCGGCACGAGGGGGAGCTGCCCCACGTACACGCGGCCTGAGGTCCCGTTGAGGCTGATCCAATCCCCTTCCTTGATGACTTGGCCCCCACGGGCGCGGAACGAGCGGCCATCGCGGCCGATCTCGATGTCCCCGCACCCGACGATGCAGCACTTGCCCCACCCGCGGGCGACGAGGGCGGCGTGGGAGGTCATCCCGCCCTTGGACGTGAGCACGGCCTGAGCCTTGTGCATCCCATCCACATCCTCGGGGGAGGTCTCCTCCCGCACGAGGATCACCTTCTCCCCCCGGGAGGCCCACTCCACGGCGTCGTGCGCCGTGAACACGGCCCGCCCGACGGCCCCCCCCGGCCCAGCGGGGAGCCCTGTTGCGATCGGCGTGGCCTTGCTCTCCGCCTGCGGGTCGAGCCGCGGGAGGAGGAGCTCGACGAGCTGGAGCGGGGCCACGCGCCGCACGGCGGTCCGGGCATCGATCAGCCCCTCGTCGAGCATGTCCACCGCCATCCGCACCGCGGCCACGCCCGTGCGCTTCCCGGTGCGGCACTGGAGCATGTAGAGCTTCCTGCGTTCGATCGTGAACTCGATGTCCTGCATGTCACGGTAGTGGCGCTCGAGCTTGTCCCGGATCCCCACGAGTTCCCGGTACGCAGCGGGCATCACCTCCTCCAGGGTTGGGAGGTGGCGGCTCTGCTCGTTCCGGGAGTGAGCGTTCAGAGGAGCCGGGGTGCGGATCCCGGCGACGACGTCTTCCCCTTGCGCGTTGATGAGGTACTCGCCATAGAATGCGTTCTCACCCGTGGCAGGGTTGCGGGTGAACGCGACGCCGGTGGCGGAGTCATCGCCCATGTTCCCGAACACCATCGCCTGGACGTTGACCGCAGTGCCCCAGTCGTCGGGGATCCGCTCGATCTGGCGGTACTCGACCGCGCGCTTGCCCATCCAGCTCGCGAACACGGCCCCGATCGCTCCCCACAGTTGGTCCCACGGATCCTCGGGGAACGGCTGCCCCAGCCGCTCCCGGACCGTCTTCTTGAACCGAGCCACGAGGGCCTTGAGGTCGGATGCGGTCAGCTCCACATCGGACCCGTACCCGCGCCGCGCCTTGAAGGCGGCCAGACGGGCATCGAGGATCCGGCGGATCCCCTTCCCATCCACCGGCTCGATCCCCGCCCCCTTCTCCATCACCACGTCGGAGTACATCATCACCAAGCGGCGGTAGGCGTCGTAGGCGAACCGCTCGTTCCCCGTCTGGGCGATGAGGCCGCGGAGGGTTTGCTCGGTGAGGCCGACGTTGAGGACGGTCTCCATCATCCCCGGCATCGAGCGCCGCGCGCCGGAGCGAATGGAGATGAGGAGAGGATTCTCGGGATCCCCGAACCGCCGGCCGGTCGCCTTCTCCACCACCCTAAGGGCTGCCTCGACTTGGGAGGCGAGCTCAGGGGGGTACTGCCGCCCATGAGCGTAATAGTAGGCGCACACCTCGGTCGTAATCGTGAACCCCGGGGGGACCGGGATCCCCAGCCGCGCCATGTCGGCGAGGTTCGCCCCCTTGCCGCCCAACAGATCCCGCATCTCCGCCGACCCTTCGGTCGCATCGGCGCCGAACACGTACACGTACTTCGCCATCGTCTACCCCCGTACGAGCGCCCGAACGAAATCGTCGGTTCGGAACGGCTCAAGTTCGTCCAGTCCTTCCCCCAGCCCGATCCAGAGGATGGGGAGGCCAAGCGCCCGCGAGATCGGGATCACTGCCCCCCCGCGGGCCGTCCCATCCAGCTTGGTCACCACCAGGCCGGTGAGACCCACCGCCTCGTGGAAGAGCTCCGCCTGGGAGATCGCGTTTTGCCCTACAGTGGCGTCCACAACGAGGAGCCGCTCATCGGGGGGGCGCCCCTGGAGGCGTTCCACCACGCGGCGCACCTTCCCGAGCTCCTCCATCAGGGGCCGCTTCGTCTGGAGGCGTCCAGCGGTGTCAACCAAGACGGCATCATACCCGGCAGTGCGGGCGTGCTCCAGCGCGTCGTGGACCACAGCGCCGGGATCGGCCCCCGGGCGATGGGCGACCACCTCGACCCCGCTCTCGCGGGCGAGGTTGACGAGCTGGTCAATGGCGGCAGCGCGGAACGTGTCCGCTGCCACGAGGAGCGGCCGTACCCCGTCCTGAGAGAGGCGGTGGGCCACCTTGGCCACGGTCGTCGTCTTCCCCGACCCGTTCACGCCGACGAATAGGAGCACCGCCGGCCGCACGGGGGGGAGGGCGAACCCCCGCTCCGCGCCCGCGAGCGCGCCCCGCAGGGCGGCCTCGAGCGCCCCTTCCACCGCCGGCCAGTCCGCCCGTCCCGTGGCGAGGGTTGCCTCCACCTGGGCGATGATGGTCGCGGTCTCCTCCGGGCCCACATCGGCGGAGAGGAGCACCTCCTCCAGCCGGGCGAGGATGTCAGGCCCAGCGGAGTCCTTCGTCCCCTGAAGCGGGCCGAGGAGGCCACTCCGGGTGCGGGCCAATCCCCGTCGCAGGCGGTCCCAGATCGTGCGGGAGCCATCATCCGCCGGCCGGTTCTCGTTCATCGGTCGCCTACATCGCTTCTGGGGCGGAGACGCCGAGGATCCCCAGGCCGCGCCCGAGGACGAGCTGGATCCCGCCGAGGAGGGCGAGCCGGGCGGAGGTGGCCGGGCCCTGCCCGAGGATCCTTACGTGGGCGTAGTAGGGGTGGAGGAGCCCGCTCAGCCCCTCCAGGTACTCGCACAGGAGGTGGGGAGCGAACTCGTGGGCCGCGACCACCACCACGTCCGGGAAGCGGTCGAGCTCCCTGATCAAGGCGAGCTCGCGGTCGTCGGTGAGGGGGGATAGGTCCACGGTGCGGAGATCGGGCGGCCTCTCGCCCGCCCGCTCGGCCTCCCGGAACAGGGATGCGATGCGGGTATAGCCGTACTGCACGTAGTAAACTGGGTTCTCGAGGCTCGTGTCCCGGGCGAGGGCGTAGTCGAACACGAGGTGGCTTCCGGGCTTGCGCATGACCATGAAGTAGCGGGCCACGTCCCGGCCGACGTCGGCCACGAGGTCCTTCAGGCGCAGGAATCGCCCGGCGCGGGTGGACATGCGCTGGATCCCCTCCTCCCCCTTGAGGGTCACGAACTGGTGGAGGCAGTACCGAACGAACCCGTCAGGGAGCCCGAGGAGCTTCAGGGCGAGTAGGACCTGGCGCTGCTCGTCCACGTGGTCGGCCCCCTGAACGTTGATGACGAGGTCGAACCCGCGGCGGGCCTTGTCCAGGTGGTAGGCGATGTCCACCAGCGTGTAGGTTGGGGTCCCGTCGGAGCGGAGGAGCACGGGGTCGCGGTCTAGCCCATGGCGGGTGCTGGCGAGCCAGAGCGCCCCATCCTTCTCGTACACCGCCCCCCGCCGCACGAGCTGAGCGAGCGTCTCCTGGACGAGGCCCCGCCGGTGGAGGTCACCCTCCTTCGTCCACACGTCGAACCGGACCCCGATCGCGTCGAGGTCCTCGTGGATCATCGCCATCATCCGGCTGACGGCTTCGCTCCGGAACGCGGCGCGCGCCGCCTCATCCCATCTGGGGTGGGCGTCTCCCCATGTCCGGGCGAGCTCCGCTCCGATCTCGGCGAGGTACGCCCCCTGATACCCCCCTTCCGGGATCGGCTGGTCGTCGCCCAACGCCTGGCGGTAGCGGGCCCACAGGGACTGGGCGAGGAGGTCCATCTGCCTCCCCTCATCGTTCAGGTAGTACTCGCGGACGGCCTGCCAGCCGAGCTGGGCATAGAGCTCGGCCACCACGTCCCCCAGTGCGGCCTGGCGGAGGTGGCCGATGGTGAGGGGGCCGGTGGGATTCGAGGACACGAACTCGACCTGCACCGTCCTCCCTTCTCCCTCCTCCCCCCGCCCGTAGCGCTCGCCGGAGGCAAGGATCTGCCGCAGGACAGCGTGGACGGTCGTGGGGTGAAGGGTAAAGTTGACGAACCCGTTCGCGGGTTGGACCTTGAGGAAGGACGGATGGGCGGCGAGTCGGGCGGCGAGCTCGGCTGCGATCGTGGCCGGCGGTGCCCCGAGCTCCCGGGCGAGGAGGAACGCGACCCGCGTTGCCAGGTCCCCATGCTCCGGCCGCGTCGTCCGCTCGACGGGGACCTCCGCGGGGACGGGCTTCCCCCCCGCCGCGAGCGCCTCCGCCACTGCGGCCCGTACCAGGGCTTCGAGCTGCATTACCGTTCGATCACGAACCGCATGCCCGTCTTGACCTCGCCGCCGATCTCGACGTCGATGAACCCGGGGATGACCTTGATCTCCGGCTCGCCCTCCCGCTCCACGAGCCGACGGGCAATGGCGATCGCCTTGATGGCTTGGTTCACGGCTCCCGCCCCGATGGCGTGCGCCTCGACGAGCCCCGCCGATTCCAGTGCCCCGGCGATGGCCCCCGCGACCGCGTTGGGATTGGACGTAGCTGCGACCTTGAGGATCTCCATGTTTGCCTCCTCGTTCACCCGTGCTCTGGGACGACCATGGGGACGTGGTGTGTGCGCTAGATTCTAGCGGTGTTTTCGCGGCGGGGCAACGGTGCGCCCTCCGCCTCGGGTCCCGAAACCGGCTACGATTGGCGCATGGCGCGGTGGATCCTCCATGTGGACATGGACGCGTTCTTCGCTGCCGTGGAGCAGCTCGACCAACCGGCGCTGCGCGGCCAGCCGGTGGTCGTGGGCGGCCTGGGACCGCGGGGCGTGGTTGCCACGGCATCGTACGAGGCGCGGGCGTTTGGAGTCCACTCCGCGATGCCGATCGCCAAAGCGCGTATGCTGTGCCCCCATGCCACGTTCGTGCCGCCCCGCTTCGCGCGGTACGAGCAGGTGGCCGGGCAGGTACGGGAGATCCTCGCCTCGTACAGTCCCCTGGTCGAGCCCCTGTCCCTTGACGAGGCGTTCGTGGACCTCACGGGGACGGAGCGCCTGCACGGGCCGGCGGAGGAGACGGCCCACGGCCTCCACCAGCGGATCCGGGCCGAGACCGGCCTGGCGTGTTCGGTGGGCCTCGCCGGGAACAAGCTCCTCGCCAAGCTGGCGTCGGAGGCAGCGAAACCAGGTGGGATCCATGTCGTTCACGAACAGGACGTGGAGGGCTTCCTCTCCCCTCTGCCCGTCGGGCGGCTGTGGGGGATCGGGCCGCACACCGCGAAGGTCCTCGCCGAGCGGGGGGTCCACACTGTGGGAGATCTGCGCGATGTGGATGCGAGCCTCCTCTGCTCCTGGTTCGGACCGCGGGGCGGCGCCCACCTGTGGCGGCTGGCCCGCGGCCTGGACGACTCCCCGGTCGTCCCGGCGCGGGAGGCGAAGTCCATCTCCCAGGAGGTGACCTACCCCGAGGACCTGGTCCAGGAGGAAGTCATCGCGGGCGAGGTGCGGCAGCTCGCGGTCGCCCTGGCGGCCCGGTTGGTCGAGGAGCGGCTGCTCGCAACCACGGTGCGGGTCAAGATCCGGTGGGCGGACTTCACTACCCGCACCCGGCAGGTTCAACTCCCGGAACCGACGGATCATCCCGTGCTCATCGCCGACGAGGCGGTGGCGCTCCTCGACCGGGGTGGGCTCCACGCCGAGAGCGGGATCCGCCTCCTCGGGGTTGGGCTGGCCGGGCTCGTCCCGGCGACGTTTCGCCCCGAGCATCTGTTCGCTCCCTCGGCACTCACGGACGCCCTGCACGAGGTCCGCTCCCGCCACGGGCCGGAGCGCCTCACCCTCGGGTTCCCCGGCGGGGACCGCCGGCTGAGCTAGGGTATACTGCGGTCGTGGCGCGGGGAGGGAGATGATGAAGCGGATTTTGGGGATTGCGGCAGCGATCGGGGTCGCCGTGAATGGGTTCGGGGTTGGGCTCTGCGACTACCGGACCCCGACCACGGAGTTCCTCCAGGGGAAGGTGTCGTTCTTCTACCAACACACGGATGACCCCACCACCCCCCGCGTGGACCTCAGCTCGGGCTGGCTATCGTTCGATGCCCGACGGCAGTACGACAGCATGACGGAGGGGTTCACCCTCGCGGGGAGCGGCCAGGTGGGGTTCGCGGAGCTGAGCCTGATGCAGGCGGAGGTCAGCGCGAGCGGCGCAGTGCGGCAGTACCTGGAGAGCTCCCTCCCCCTGTTCACCTTTGGGGGCTTCGCGGCGACCCTGGATACCGCCTTCCCCCAGCCGCGGGTGGAGGCCCAGGCCGGGCTGGGGTACGGCCGGTTTTACGACGTGACCCCGCTCGCCAAGGCGCTCCAGATCGAGTGGCAGCTGCTGACGCGGGGCATCCTGCCAGTGCCCCTGAGCGATGCGAACCTCCTCGCCGTGGCCAAGTCCATCGGGCAGCGGGTGGAGGGGGAGGTGGTGGCGGAGCGGGTGGCCGCGGTGGTAGGGCTCATCGAGGCGGAGGCCGGGCGGGAGCTCGATCCGGCCACGGTCCTCCTGATCGAGGAGGCCCTCGCGGCCACGGGCCGGGAGAGGTACTGCGGATGGACGGTGCAGGCGGGCTTCGCCCATGAGCTCATGGATCCCAGCGGGGCGACCCGCGACTTCCTCCTCTCCCTGGCCCTCGACGCCGCCCTCGCCCCCGAACCGAACTCCCAGCTCCTCTTCAGGGCCCGGGTCTCAGGCCCGTACTGGATCACCGAGCAGTACACCCTCACCCTGGACGTGACGTTCGACGTCCAGCTCGACAGCGCGATCAGCTTCTCCACCCGCTACAGTCTGTTCCAGGACAAGCCGCTCGGGCAGCTCCCCGCCGGCCGGCAGACGGCCTTGTTCCAGCTCGAGATCAGCCAGCGCTGGGTGGGCATGACCTTGCAGATGGAGTTCGTGAAGCTGGCGGAGGCCCCGGCGTGGAAGCAGAGCATCGTCATCACTGCCACCGCGCACCTGTGGTGAGGTGGGTGCGGGGGGCGCTCATCCTCCCGCTCGTCGTCTACCAGCGGGTCGTGTCCCCCTTCCTCCCCCGGCGCTGTCGGTTCGTCCCCTCGTGCTCGGAGTACGCCCGACAGGCCATCCTCCGGTACGGCCCTCTCCGCGGGGGCTGGCTCGCCCTGCGGCGGCTCGTCCGCTGCGGGCCGTGGCACCCCGGCGGCTACGATCCCGTTCCCTGACCCTCGCTGAACTCGCGCGTCACGTCCGCCATCAGGGCGGGGTTCGTCCACAGATCGAGGCACACCGCGGCGAGGGCCTTGGCGGCGGCGATCATCGCCGCTCGCGCTGGCTCCGCTCGGGCTGCCTCGCAGAACGCGCGGGAGTGCCCGGGCACAGTGCCGTCCGCGATGCGGATGTAGGGGTGGATCGCGGGGACCTCCCACGACACGTCCCCCATGTCCGTGGACCCCACGCCTCCCGTGGGCTCCTCCACCGGGAATCCAAGGGCCGCGAGGTGCTCGGCGAACGCGTGGGCGAGGGCCCGGTTGGGGCGGATTGCCTTGTAGGCATGGCCCACGAGGCGGAACTCGAGCCGAGCCCCCGTGGCCAGAGCTGCCCCCTCTGCGCACCGTCGCAGCTTCTCCACCAGCTCGTCCCGGTACCCATTGTCGGATGCGCGGACGTAGAACCGGGCCGCGGCGTACTCCGGGACGATGTTCGGCTTGAGGCCCCCGTGGGTGATGACCCCGTGGATGCGCGCCCCGTCGCGGATGTGCTGGCGGAGGGCGTTCAGGCCGACGAACGTCTGGATCACCGCATCGAGGGCGTTGACCCCCTTGTCCGGCTCGGACGAGGCATGGGCGGCCACCCCGTGGAACTCGATCCCGACCTCGGTGATGGCGAGCGAGCCCCGGTCCACGACGGTCTGGTCTGAGGGGTGGACCATCATCGCCGCGTCCAGGTCCCGGAACAGGCCAGCCTCGATGAGCTTGATCTTGCCGCCGCCTCCCTCCTCGGCGGGGGTGCCGAGGACGAGGAGCGTCCCGGGGAGGTCCTTCTTGACCGGGGCGAGGCCGAGCGCGGCCCCCACCGCAATCGCGGCGATCAGGTTGTGGCCGCAGGCGTGCCCGAGCTCGGGCAGGGCGTCGTACTCCGCGAGGAGCGCCACCCGCGGCCCCGGCTTGGCGGCGGGGTGGATGGCGCGGAACGCGGTCGGGATCCCACCCGCTCCCCGTTCCACGCGGAACCCACCCCCCTCCAGGGCCTCCGCCAACCACGCCGCGGCCTGGTGCTCCTCGAACCCGAGCTCAGGGTGGGCGTGGATGCGCAGGGCGAGGTCCCAGAGCTGAGGCTCAAGCTCATCGATCCTCTTCCAAACCCGATCTTTCATCGTCCTGCTCCCACCGGGACGCGGGCCCCGTCTCGGATCCAGGCGAGAGCGGCCTCGAGCTCGGGATCCCCTTCCTCTCCCTCGACCCGCTCGACGAGGATCTCCGGGGTCAGGCCGACATCGTGGACGCTCCGTCCGAGGGGGGTGAAGTACTCACCGGTGGTGAGCTTGATCGCTCCCCCGTCGGGGAAGCGCATCACGATCTCCTGGACGAGCCCTTTGCCGAACGTGGGTCGGCCGACGAGGATGCCCATGCCGTGATCTTGGATCGCTCCGGCCATGATCTCCGCTGCGGACGCAGTCCCCTCGTTGACCAGGATCGCCACGGGGATGTTGGGGACGCTGTTTCCGCGCGAACTGTAGGTGCGCTCCCCGAACGAGGGGCCCTGGATGCGGACGATGGGCCCGCGGTCCACGAAGTAGCTCGCCGACTCCACCGCTGCGGACAGGATCCCTCCTGGGTTGTTGCGGAGGTCGATCACGATGCCGGCCAGGTTTTGGAGCGGGAACGAGAACAGCGCCTGCCCGAGGAGCCCCGGGGTATCGAAGTCGAACCTCAAGATCTGAACGTAGCCGACCTTCTCCTCCGCCCGGTACTCGGAGCGCACGGACTCGATCTGGATCTTCTGCCGGACGAGGGGGATGTCCTCGACGGTGCCGTCGTCGTGCTGGACCGTGAGGACGACCACCGTCCCCTCCGGGCCGCGGATGTGCGACGACGCCTTCTCCAGGGTCCAGCCCTCGGTCAGTTCCCCGTCCACGGCCTGGATCCAATCCCCAGGGCGAATCCCCCCCGCTTCGGCCGGGGTCCCAGGGAACGGCGCCACCACCGTGATGCGACCGTTGCGGAGGGTGATCTCGATCCCCACCCCGGAGTACTCCCCGGACAGGGACTCCTCCCAGCTCTGGTACTCGTCGGGGGTGAAGAAGGTGGAGTATGGGTCGCCCAAAGCGTCCACCACCCCCCTGATCGCCCCATGGAGGAGGGTCGAGTCGGAGATCTCATCGGCTTGGTAGTAGTAATCGTGGATGAGCTGGTAGACCTGCCCGAGCGGGGAGAACAGGGTATCGCCGGGGGCGGCGCCGACTGCAAGCACGCCGACGAGCAACAACGCGACGAACGACTTCCGCACCATCTCGCTCACCTCACTCCAATGTTTCGGGCCAGTTCGAGGTACTCCCTGGGCACCGGCTTCGGGCACCCGGCGAGGGCCTCGGCCAGGGGAACCGGTCCCACGTCTGTGCCATGGATGCCGACCATCGCATCGTACTGCCCGGCGCAGGCGAGCTCCACCGCAGCGACCCCCAACCGGGTCGCGAGGAGGCGATCGAACGGGGTGGCGACGCCGCCCCGCTGCAGGTAGGAGAGGACGGTCACCCGCGGGGTCAACGGGAGGCCCGTCTTCTCCAGCTTCGCGGCGAGCCAGTACCCCACGCCGCCCAGTTGGGCGTGGCCGAACGCGTCCGTTCTCGCCTCCTCGGCCACCGGGCGGCCTCCGAGCTCGAGCGGCCGGGCGCCCTCGGCGACGACGATGATCGAGAACCGCCGCCCGGCATCGAGCCGCCACTGGAGCGCTTCCTTCACCTGGGGGACCGAGAACGGTTCCTCGGGGGCGAGGATCACGTCTGCCCCGCCGGCCAGCCCGCCGAGGACCGCGATCCACCCCGCGTCGCGCCCCATGACCTCCACGATCAGCACCCGGTGATGGGCATGGGCCGTGGTGTGCAGCCGGTCGAGGGCCTCCGTGACCACGGCGAGCGCCGAGTGGAAACCGATCGCGTAGTCTGTGCCGCCGATGTCGTTGTCGATCGTCTGGGGGATCCCCACCGCCCGCACGCCGTGGCTCGCCAGCCGGTGCGCCACGCCGAGGGTGTCATCCCCCCCGATGGCGAGCACCGCATCCACCCTCCGTCGGTTCAGGGTGTCCAGGATCCGGCCCACCTTCGGGGTGGGGTTCCACGTTCCGGTCGCTGGATCCTTCTCGTACGGGTTCGTGCGCGAGGTGCCGAGGATCGTGCCCCCGATGTGGAGGATCCCCGCGACCTCGCTCCGGCCGAGCGGCACGAGGTCGTCCTCCACCGCTCCCCGCCATCCGTCGCGGAACCCGACCACCGCGAGGCCGGCCGGCTCGGCGCGCCGCACGATGGCCCGGATCGCCGCGTTGATCCCCGGGGAGTCACCACCCCCCGTTAGGACCCCGATCCTCTTCACGCTAGGCATAGAGAGATCTCCCTCCTGAACCGACCTGGGCGATCATGTCCGTCGCGACGGAGCGGATCGCCTCCTGGATCTCCTTCCCCACCACCCGGGGGTCGAACAGTTTCTTGTCGGGGCGCCACGGGCTGCCCCCGGCATCGAACGTGATCGGATCGAACGCGACCCCGTGAGGAGGGAGGATCTGTTCGCGGTGGTCGGCGAAGAACCCCGCCGCGGTGCGGGCGTACACGTACTGGTAGGTGGTGTCCTTGTTTACTTTGCACACGCCCGCCGCGACGAGGGCCCCGACCTGAGAAGCGGACAGCCCCGATGCCCCATGGAGGACGAGCGGGCGCGGCCGGCGGCCCGCCCGCAGCCGGTCCGAGATCGCGCGCGCGAGGTCCACGCGCAAGGTGAGCTCCCGCCCTGCCGCTACCCCGTGCTCGGTCCCCACCGAAACCGCGAGGAGATCGACCTCGGTCTCCGTGACGAACTGGAGGGCCTGTTCCGGGTCAGTGTAGAACGCGGCGTCGGAGACGATCTCGTCCTCCGCGCCCCTGATCACCCCGAGCTCCCCCTCCACGAGGACCCCGTAGGGCCGGGCGAGCTCGACCACGGCCCGCGTCGCGCGCACGTTGTCCGCAAACGGGAGGGCCGAGGCGTCCACCATCACCGATGAGCAGAGGCCTTCGGCGAGGGCGGGACGGATGAACCCATCGCTCTGGTCGGGCGTGACGTGATCGAGGTTCACGAATACCCCGATCTTCGCGTCCGCGGCCACGGCCTGGACGTAGCGGACGAGGGCCCGCAGCCCAGCGAGGGGGCGCCCTCCCCCGGCGAACTTCGCGGCCCCGACCGATACTTGGACCAATAGGTCGCTTTTCGCTTGCTCGTAGGCGGCGAGGAGCCCGAGGAGGACATTCGGCTCCGCGAAGTTGTTCGCGATGAGGGCAAAGCGCTCCTCGTGGGCGCGACGGTACACCTGTGCCAGTTCTCTTCCTCCCAAGTAGGGCATAGGACGACCTCCTTCCTCCCGTGATGATACCGCTAGAAGCGAGCTTCCTTGGGGAGGACAACGATCCCGGCCTCGGTGACGGTGAACCGGGCTCGATCCGCTTCGAGATCGTACCCGATCTTCTCCCCGGGCGGGATGCGCACCCCCTTGTCCACGACCGCGCGGCGGATCTTCGCCCCCCGCCCCACGTCCACCCCCGCCAACAGGACCGAGTCCTCGATGGTGGCGTAGCTGTTCACGCGGACCCCCGGCGAGAGGACCGACCGCACCACGTGCGACCCGGACACGATGGAGCCCGGGGAGAGGAGCGAGTTCACCGCGGTTCCGGTGCGGTCCGGCTCATCGTGGACCGTCTTCGCGGGGGGCCAAGGCTCATGGTAGGTGTGGATGGGCCACTCCCTGTCATAGAGGTTGAACTTGGGGGTGATGGCGACGAGGTCCATGTGGGCCTCCCAGTACGCATCCAGGGTCCCCACATCCCTCCAGTAGGGGAGGGGGTTCTTGTTCGCACGCTCGAATGGGAATGCGAACACCCGATCCTCGCCCACCATGCGGTTGATGATGTCCCGGCCGAAGTCATGTGAGGAGTCCGCGATCTGGGCGTCCTCTTCGAGCCGCCGGGCGAGGACCTCAGGCCGGAACACGTAGATCCCCATCGAGGCCAGGCACACCGCCGGATCGCCGGGGGACGGGGCGGGCTGGGCTGGCTTTTCCTGGAACTGGAGCACGCCGCCCTCGCCATTGACGACGAGGACCCCGAGCTTCTCTGCGGCTTCCGCGAGGGGCACCGCCACCACCCCCACCGTAAGATCGGCCTCCCGTTCCTGGTGGAACCGCACCATGGGCCGGTAGTCCATCTTGTACACGTGGTCCCCGGCGAGGATGAGGATCGCCTCGGGCGCCCCTCGCTCCATGGTGAACCGCTCGACCGAGTACAAGTTCTGATAGATTGCATCAGCAGTTCCGAGGTACCAGCGCTCGGCCGTGCGCTGTTGGGGAGGGACGGTGATGAGGAACTCCCCCAGCGCAGGGCTGAAGATGCTCCACCCGATTTGGATGTGCCGCTCCAGGGACAGGGACTTGTACTGGGTGAGGACGAGGATGTGGCGGAGCCCGGAGTGGAGGCAGTTGGTGAGGGTGAAGTCGATGATTCGGTACAGGCCAGCGAAGGGGACCGCCGGTTTGGCCCGATCGCGGGTCAAGGGATGGAGCCTCTGCCCACGGCCGCCCGCCAGCACGAACGCTAGTACGCCGCTCACCGCGCCCTCCCTGTGCGAGGAACCCAGGCTGCGTTCCCGCACGCTCGTACTTTACCGGGCGTGGTCCCCGGCCGCACGGGGCCGCGCTCCCCGGCTCAACCGAGGTCGGGAGGGACGGGGAGACCGATCTCGCGGTAGGCAGCGGCGACATGTTCTCGAAACACGCGGTCGAACACGGGCTCGTGGGCGGCAGTGTGGTGCGGGCCATACCACCAGAACCAGTCGCTTCCCTCCGCGACGAGGAGATGGTCGCGGGCATGAGCCCGCGCCGCGGGATCCGGGCAGGACTGGACCGCATCGCGCGCCCGCGCGAGGCGGATCCAGGCCGCGTTCTGGGCCGGGTAGCCGATCCACGTCCGGAAGTCGGCGTCGATCCACGATCCGGGCCACAGATCGGGCAGGGCCCCCGGGGCAGAGGACTGCTGATCGAGGTACCCCGACACCGTGGTCGGCACGAGGTCGGGGGAGGAGCGGACGAGGTGGTACAGGGCCTCCAAGAAGGGCTGGCCGTTCCGCTCGTAGAAGTCCCACGCGTTCTCGCCGTCCATGGCGATGAGGACGAGCGGGGGCGCATCCCCGCGCCACTCCTTGCCGATCTCTCGCAGCCGCCGGACGAGGTCGCCGGCCGCGTCGGCCGCCGGCCAGCGGTGGTAATCGAACCCGATGAGGTTCGAGAGGTACGTATCGCGGAACAGGATCGTCAGTTCACCGCTGCCGGTCGCGAAGCGCCACGGTCGGTGCAGGTCCTCGCGGTGGGGAGGCCGGCCGAGCGAGCGGGCGAGGATCGCCCCGTCGGTTGAGATCCAGCGCACCCCGGCGTGGGCGAACACCGCGGCCGCCTCCGCGCTCACCGCCCCCTCCGCCGGCCACATCCCGGCGGGCCGTCCCCCGAACGTCGCCTCGTGGTGGGCGAGGGCCCGGCGGACCTGGTCACGGGCGTCGTCCGGGGCGGAAAAGGGCGGGATCGGGTCGCTCGGCTGCGCCCGGCGGGCGACCTGGGAGTCGAGGAGGAGGGGGAGGATCGGATGGTAGAACGGCGTCGCCGTGAGCTCGACCATCCCCTCCGCCGCGAGGGCTCGGTACCGGGGAAGGACCTCGCCCACGAGCCGACGATGGACGTCGGATAGGCGCTCCAGGTCATCGGGCCCGAACCGGCCGCGCTGCGCCAGATCCCGAAGCGAGGGATCCCCATCGAGGACGGTCTGGCCGATCCACGCGAGGAGGAACCATCCCCACAACGCCCGCTTTCCCTCCGGCGTGACGGCGGCCGCCCGCAGGCGATCGAGATCTGGGACCGGAAGCCCCCGCCGCGCCACCGGGAGCGGGATCGCGCCGGAGAGGAGGTCGCGCAGTGCCCCCTCCCCCGCCGTGGCGGGGAAGTAGCCATCGCTCAGGGATCCCGCGGCGTACCGGGTCAATTGCTCCGTCAGGCAGGGGGTGAAGTTCACCGTCACCGGGACCTCGCCCCGCGCGATGAACGCCGCCATGTCCGTGTAGTCCTTCGTCGCCCGGAGGCGGGTCCACGGGAGGAGGTTCTCTCCGCTCCCCGGGAGGGCGTACCACGGCTGGTGCATGTGCCACAGGAACGCGACGTGGACCTGGGATCCCATCGGCGGGCGATGGTACCCGAGGTGGGCCTCCCGGCCAACCGAATCTAGCGACGGGTCAGCTCCGCTAGCGATTCCGTGCCCCCATCCCACCTCTTTGGGTGAGCCGGGCGCGTGGCTCTACAATTTGGGGACGCAGGGGGGGCGATGGGGAAGGGGATCAAGGACCTCCCGGAGGTGGATCGGCCGCGGGAGAAGCTCCGCGCCCGCGGCCCCCAGGCGTTGTCGGACGCCGAACTCCTCGCCGTTCTCATCCGCACCGGGACGAAGGGGAAGAGCGCGGTCGAGCTGGCCCAAGCGATCCTGGAGGAGGCCGGTCCGCAGCTCGCGCGGTGGGGCGTGGAGGACTTCGCCCGCATTGCGGGGATCGGCGAGGCGAAGGCGTGTCAGATCCTGGCCGCCCTCGAATTCGCCCGCCGCCACTCCCAGCGCGGGCCGGGGCGGATCGAGAGGCCGGAGGATGCCCTCCCCTACCTCGCCCCGATCCGCGATCGGAAGCAGGAACACTTTCTCTCCCTCACCCTCAACGGCGCGCACGAGGTCATCGCGTCCCGGGTGGTGACGGTGGGCCTCCTCACCTCGAGCCAGGTCCATCCCCGCGAGGTGTTCGCCGATGCGATTGCGGATCGAGCGGCGGCGGTGGTCCTCGCCCACAACCACCCGTCGGGGAACCCCGAGCCGAGCGGGGACGACCTTGCCCTCACCCGCCAGCTCGTCGAGGCGGGGAAGATCCTGGGGATCGAGGTCCTCGACCACCTCATCGTGACGAAGACGGACTACACGTCGCTGCGCGAGCAGGGCTACATCCCGTGACCGGCCGGCGCTGGTCCGAACGAGGGATGGACGGAGAACAGCCGACACGCGTTGCGCCACGTGACCTCCGCGAGTTCGGCCACTGGGATCCCCCGCAGCGCGGCGAGTCGTTCCACGACCAGGCGCACCTTCCCCGGATCGTTGCGCTGGCCGCGGAATGGCTCGGGTGGGAGGTAAGGCGAGTCGGTCTCGACCAGGATCCGCTCAAGAGGGATCGCAGCGGCGGCCCGGCGGAGGGCATCGTTCCGGCGGTAGGTGAGGGGGCCCCCGATCCCGAGGTGGAGCCCGAGGCTCACGATCTCCTGGGCCCGGGATTCATCCCCCCCGAACCCGTGCACCACCCCGCGGGGCGGCTGCTCCGCGCGGAGAAGCAAGAGGAACGGATCCCACGCCGCCCGCTCGTGGAGGATCACCGGGAGGTCGAGCTGCCTGGCGAGCCGGAGCTGGGACCGGAACGCCTCGATCTGGGCCTCGTGCGGGGAGAGGTTGCGGTAGAAGTCGAGCCCACACTCGCCGACGGCCACCGCCCCCTGGCGGAGGAGGCCCATCAAGCGCACTTCTAGCTCGGGGGTGAACGCCTTCGCGTCATGGGGGTGGAGCCCACCGGAGGCGAACACGTGCCCGTGCTCGCGGGCGAGCTCGAGGGCTGCCGCCGACGATCGGAGGTCCACCCCCACATTGAGGACCGCTACTCCCTCCACCCGCAACGCGGTGAGGAGCTCCCCGCGGTCGCGATCGAACGGGGGGAAGTCGAGGTGGGCGTGGGTATCGAACAGGTTCATGGATTCCGGTGAGGCTCGGGCTCGATCGAGGCGAACGCCCACGGGAGGGACCCCACCACGTCGCGGGGGAGGACGGCCCGCTCCGAGGCGCCGGCGGTGGCGAGCTCGGCGGCGAGGCCATGGACGTAGGCCCCTACGATCGCTGCGGCGAGGGGCGTTGCTCCCCCCGCCCAGAGGCCCCCGATCACCCCGGCGAGGACATCGCCCGAACCGCCGTGGGCGAGGGCCGTGTTCCCGGTTGTGGTGAGGTACACGTCCCCGCTGCCGGCGACGGCCGTGGGTGGCCCCTTGAAGACCACCGTGGCGCGCGAGCTCCCGGCCATCTTCCGTGCCCACCGGATCTTGTCCGACACGGCTTCGTCCGGATCCACGGTCGCGAGGCGGGCGAACTCGCCGGCGTGGGGGGTGAGGATGACCTCCCCGTGCTCCGCCCGGAGGAGCGCTGGGTCCTGGGCGAGGGCGAACAGGGCATCGGCATCGAGGACGAGCGGAACCCCGGACGCAACGAGCGCGTGCACCACTTCGTTGGGGCCGGGACCCCGCCCGAGACCGGGGCCGACCACGACGAGGTCCATTCCCTGGGCCCACCGCACCGCTTCCGCGGCCGCCTCATGGGAGAGCAGGCCGTCCGCGGCCCGACCGGGGTGGACGAGCGCTTCCGGCACGATGGCCGCCACGATCGGGAACACGGGCTCCGGACACAGGACGTGGACGAGGCCCGCACCGGCGCGGAGCGCCCCTTCAGCGCAGAGGGCGGCCGCGCCGGCCATCCCCACCGAGCCCCCCACCACGAGGACCTTCCCAAACGTCCCCTTGTGGCCGAACCGCGGCCGACGGGGGAGGAGGGAACTGCAGAACGGCGCGTCCACGACGTGCGCCACGGGGCCCACCTCGTCCCACGCCGACGGGGGGTAGGCGACATCCACCACCCGCACCTCGCCGCACAGCCCCGCCGCAGGGGGGAGGAGGTGGCACGGCTTGAGCGCGCCCATGGCGAGCGTGAGCTCGGCCCGTACCGCCGGTCCGGGGATGGCGCCGCAGTCGGCGACCAGTCCCGACGGGAGGTCGAGCGCCACCAGCGGGGCGCCGGAGGCAACGACGATCTCGATCGCCTCCCGGGCCAGGCCGCGCGCCCCCTGGGCAAGCCCGATCCCGAGGATCCCGTCCAGCACGAGATCCGCCTCCGCGATCCTGGTGCGAAGAACGTCGAGCTCAGCCGCGCTGCGGATGGGGAGGAGTCGGTCCGGGAACGACGCGCGGAACGCACGTTCCTGTTCAGCGGCGGGACCGCGGGGGGTGCCGAGGACGACCGCCTGCACGTCGGCCCCGGCGAGCCCGAGCCACCGCGCCGCGGCCAGGGCGTCGCCGCCGTTCCCGCCCTTCCCGCACACGGCGAGGACGCGACCGGTGGCGAGGACACGGTTCCAGGCACTGATCTCGGCGGCGGCCCCCCGTCCGGCCGACTCCATGAGGAGGAGCGGGGCCACCCCGTGCTCGGCGGCGCGGCGGTCGAGCGTCCGGATCGCTTCTGCAGTGAAGACCTTCCGCACGGGCCTCATTCTAGGCCCGACTCCGCAGCCTGCCAATGGGCGATGATCTCCGTTGCGACCTCAGGTGGCGTGCGGCCGGTCACGTCCAGCCAGTGGACGCGCGGCTCGGCGCGGAAGAACGCGAGCTGGCGCCGCGCGTAGGCCTTCGTGTTCCGCACGATCCGCCGCTTGGCCTCGGCGAGGTCGTACTCCCCGGCGAAGTAGGGGAAGAGCTCCCGGTACCCGATCGTGCGCCCGGCCGGGGCTTCCGGGGGGAGGTTACGGTCCCACAGCCTCCGCGCCTCCTCGACCAGCCCTTCCGCGAACATCCGCGCCACGCGGGCCTCGATCCACCGCCCGAGCTCCGAGCGTTCGACCGCGAGCCCGACCCGGACGAGCGGCCACGGGAACGCCTTCTCGCTCCCCCACGCTGCGGTGAGCGGCTGGCCGGTGAGGCGGTGCACCTCCAGCGCCCGGATGAGGCGCACCCGATCTGCAGGGTGGATCCGGGCGGCGGACGCTGGATCCACGCGTTCAAGCTCTTCCCGAAGTTCCGCGGTCGGGCGCTGGGCGAGCTCCGCCCGGAGCTCCGGATCGGCCGCCGGCCCGGGGGAGAGCCCGCGGGTGAGCGCCCGCACGTAGAGCGTGCTCCCGCCGGCGATGATCGCCCGGTGGCCGCGGCCCTGGATCTCGGCCACGAGCCGCTCGCAGTCCGCACGGAACCGGGCCGCATCGTAGCGCTCCAAGGGGTCGAGGATGCCGACGAGGTGGTGCGGGACCCGCGCGAGGATCTCCTGGGGGGGCCGGTCCGTGCCGATCTCCAGCCCCCGGTAGATGGCGCGGGCATCGGCGGAGATGATCTCCCCTCCCACCGCCTCCGCCACTGCGACCGCGACCTCCGACTTCCCAACCGCGGTCGGCCCGATGAGGAGGAGGACCGTCATGCCTCCTCGGAGAGGAGGAGCTCCCGCAGGGAACGGAGCAACTGGTGCCGCGCTGGGTACTTCAACTTCTCCAGCGCCTTCAGCTCGAGTTGCCGCACCCGCTCCCGGGTGATCTCGAACTGGCTTGCCACCTCCTTCAGCGTGCGGGGATGGCCATCGAGGAGGCCGTAGCGCAGCTCGAGGATCTCCCTCTCTCGCGGTTCGAGCTCGGCCAGCGCCTCCCGCAACTCGTCCCGCAGCCGGGCCCGGATCGCTTCCTGGGCCGGGTCTTGCGCCGTCTCATCGGCGATGAAGTCCCCCAAGGTGTCATCATCTTCATCGGACAGCGGCCGCTCGAGCGAGGTGGTGAACGCGGCAGCCTGCTCGATCTTCTTCACCCGATCCACGCTCGTCCCGAGGAACTCGGCGAGCTGCTCGTAGCTCGGCGGCCCCCCGTGCTCGCGGATGTACTCCCGCCGCAGCCGGCTCAGCTCCTGCACCGCTTCCATCGTATGGACGGGGACGCGGATCGTGCGCGCCTGATCCCCGATCGCGCGCGTGATCGCCTGGCGGATCCACCACGTGGCGTAGGTGGAGAACTTGTACCCCTTGCGCCAGTCGAACTTCTCCACCGCCCGCATGAGCCCGATGTTCCCCTCCTGGATGAGGTCGAGGAACGATAGTCCGCGGTGCATGTAGCGCTTGGCGATCGAGACCACGAGCCGCAGGTTGGACACGGCGAGCCTTTCCCGCGCTGCCTCTCCCTCGTGGAGGATCCGCTCGAGCTCCCGTTTTCGCTCCGGATCCGCGACCCCCTGGGCGAGCTCCTCCAACGCGGCCGTGCCCGCCTCGATCTTCTGGGCGAGCTCCACCTCCTCCTCCCGGGTGAGCAAGGGGACGCGGCCGATCTCGCGGAGGTACGTGCGCACCGGGTCGCGGCCCCGCTCCGTCGGCTCCTCCTCCGGCTCGGAGTCGGCGAGCTCAGCGATGAGGGGGATGAGGTCGGTGAGTTCCTCCTCCTCCGTCGTCCCCGATTCAGGTGGTTCGGGGGGAACGATCTCCGGGTCCTCGGGCATCCTCACCTCCTTCGCATCAACCGGAGGCGCTCCTGGCACAGCGCCTGCAACGCGGCGTTGAGCTTCTGCACCTCGTCCGCATCACCAGCCGTCTCGGCCTCGACGAGGCGCCGGCGGGCTTCGTCCAACCGTCGGTTCACACGCGGAAGGTGGAGGAAGCGGGTCTCCGCATCGGCGATGGCCTGCGCCTCATTCGAGAACGGGAGGTCGAGGAGGGCGACTTGGGTCAGGACTGGCACCGAGTCGGGGGGGAGCTCGCTCGCCAGTCGGCTCGCGGTCGGCCGTTCACCCCCGTGCCAGAGCTCCACCCACTTCGCCACGATCGGGCGATGTTCGGGGCGGAATTCGGCGAGGGAGAGGTCCCCCAGCACCTGCTCCGGTAGCTTCCCCGCGATGAGAAAATGGAGGAAGATCTCCTCGGGCCCGATCCGGGGCCGCTCTTCGGTCGGCACGGCCAAACGGGCCCCGCCGCGGAGGTAGCCCCATACCTCCTCTTCGCGCAGGGAAAGGAGGGCGGCGAGCTCGCGGGCGAGCTCGTGCTGGAGGGGGACGCTGCGGATCTCGGGCCAGAACGCCTTCGCCTCGATCAGGACCTGCTCCTTGCCCTCCACCGTGGCCACGTCGTGCCGACTGGCGAGGGCCTCGACGAAGAAGCGATGGAACGGGAGCGCCCGGGCGAGGATCTCCCGCGCCGCATCGGCCCCCTGGCTGCGGACGAGGGAATCCGGGTCTTCGTCCGGTGGGAGCACCGCCACCGCCACCCTGAGCCCGGCCGCGCGGAGGATGACAAGCCCGCGCAGGGCCGAGGCCTCCCCGGCCGCATCGCGGTCGTAGGCGATCACGACCTGGTCCGTGTGCCGAGCGATGAGGCGGGCCTGGGCCTCGGTGAGGGCGGTGCCCATCGAGCCGACCGCCTCCCCGATCCCCGCCGTCTGGAGGCTGATCACGTCCGTGTACCCCTCAACGAGGACGGCGCGGCCGGCAGAGCGGATCGCGTCCCGGGCGAGGTCGAGCCCGTACAGGAGCGTCCCCTTCGTGAAGAGGGACGTATTGGGGATGTTCACGTACTTGGGATCGCCGGCGAAGCTCCGGCCGGCGAACGCCACCGGGCGGCCCTGATCATCGCCGATCGTGAACATGACCCGGTCCCGGAACCGGTCGTAGTAGCCCCTCTCGCCGGCCACGACCAGCCCCAGATCGCGGAGCGTGTCCACCCCCACCTGACCAAGGGTGCGGAGGAGCCCATCCCAGCCCTCCGGCGCGTAGCCGAGCTTGTACCGCTCCCATTCCTTTTCCCCCAGCCCCCGGCCGAGGAGGTAGTCGCGGGCCTTCTTCCCGGACGGGCGCCGTAGCTCGCGGGCGAAGTACTGGACCGCCTGCTCGTTCGCCTGGAGGAGCTTCGCCCTGCCCTCCCCCCCCGCGGTGCGGATCTCGATCCCCAGCTCGCGGGCCAGGCGGGACAGGGCCTCGGGAAACGACAACCGCTCGATCTTCATCAGGAACCCAATCGCATCGCCGCCGGCGTGGCAACCGAAGCAATGCCAGAGCCCTTTATCCGGGGAGACGATGAGCGACGGAGTGTCGTCGGGGTGGAACGGGCAGCGGCCCTTGAACCTCTGGCCGGAGGGCTTGAGGGCGATGTACCGCCCGATGAGCTCGACGATGTTGAGCCGCGCCTTCACCTCTTCGACGTCAACGCTCGGCATCGCCAAGTCCCTCCAGATACGGGTTCTGCTCCCGCTCCCGGCCGATGGTGGTGGCGAGGCCGTGGCCGGGCAGGATCTGCCACGGGTCGTCCAGGCTGAGCAGCCGGCGGAGCGACTTCGACAGCGCCTCCCACGAGCCGCCGGGCAGGTCGGACCGCCCCACCGACCGGGCGAACAGGACATCGCCCACGATCGCCACCTTCCCCTTCTCCCACAGGTAGGCGACCGATCCCGGGGAGTGGCCGGGGAGGTGCCACACGACGAGCTCCTCCCGCCCAAGCGGGAGGCGGTCGCCGTCGGCCAGGGGGCGCGCGAGGGGGGGAGGCTGACGGCCCGTTAGCCAGAACGAGCTCACTTCGGCGGGGTGGTAGAGGATGGGGGCGCTGGTGCGGGCGCGGATTGCCTCGGCCCCGTCGGCGTGGTCGAAGTGCCCATGGGTGAGGAGGATGTACCGCACCGGATGGCCATCCCACGCTGTGGCAAGGTCCGGCGCAGCATCGCCGGGATCCACAACCGCGGCCTCGCCGTCCGTCACCAGGACGTACGCGTTCGTGCGCAGTGGTCCCACCACGAACCGTTTGAACTCCACTATCCCTCCCTCCCGGGCACAGCCTGGGCACAGGCCAGGACGCCGACTTCCCCGAACCCCGCCTCCCCGAAGGCCCGCGCCGCCTCGGAGGCGGTGGCGCCGGTCGTGATCACGTCGTCCACCACGAGGACGGCTTCCCCCTCGCCGCGGGCGCGGGCGGAGAAGAGGCCAGTCATCGCCTTCTCCCGTTCGGCACGGGGGCGTCCCACCTGGGGCGGGGTCGAACGTCGCTTCGCGAGGAGGGGGCGGAACCGCACCCCCAACGTCGCCGCCACCTCCCGCGCCAGGAGCTCCGCGGGGTGGTACCCCCGTTCTCGTAGGCGGCGCGGGTCCGGCGGGATGCAGGTGACGGTGGACATCCCTGCGGACGGGACGTCTCCTAGCGCGGCTACGAGGAGCCGCCCGAGGGGTCGGGCGAGGGCGCGTTCCCCCTCGTACTTCAGGGCTTGGACCACCCTTCGCAACGACCCCTCGTAGGGCCCGATCGTGCGGGCCCAGGCGTAGCTCCGCCCCGCGACGGCACACGCCCGGCACAGGTCCAACCCCTCCTCGATCCCCGTCCCGCACACGAGGCAGATCGCCCCCTCCCAGCGGGGGAGTGCGTCCGTACACGCCTCACACAGCGGGGCGAGATCCGGCACCGGCCCCTCGCACAGGAAACAGACCGGCCGGAACAGGAGCCCCACCGCCCCTGCCGCGGCCCGCGCCGGTCTAGGAGGCGACGAACCTCGCCACATCGAGGAGACGCGCCGCATAGCCCCACTCGTTGTCGTAGAACGCGAGCACCTTCACGACGTCCAGCCGGTCGGAGAGGACCATCGTGTAGCTCGTGGCCACGACCGACGAATGGTTCCGGCCGATGACGTCGCTCGACACGATCGGGTCGTCCTCGACGGCCATCACCTCCCCGAGGGGCGTCTGCGCCGCGGTGTGGAACGCCTTGTTCACGAGCGCCGCCGCCTCCTTGGCGCCCTTCCCCGGGAGGGGCTTCCGCAGCTTCGCCACGAAGTCGGACACCGAGCCCGCGGGGACGGGGACGCGCATCGCGATCCCATCGAGCTTGCCCGCGAGATCGGGGAAGATGGCGGGGATGGACCGCGCCGCCCCGGTGGAGGTGGGGATGATGTTCGCCGCCGCGGCCCGCGCCCGCGCGAGGTCCTTGTGGGGCGCGTCCACGAGGCGCTGATCTGCGGTGTAGCCGTGGACGGTAGTTAGGAACCCATACTCGATCCCGAACGCCTCGTGGAGGACCTTCACTACCGGCCCGAGCGAATTCGTGGTGCAGGAGGCAGCGGACACGATCGCCGGCTTCCCCCGCTCCGCGAACTGCCCCTCGTTCACCCGCCACAGGATCTGCAGCACCTCGCCCTTGCGCGGCCCGCTGGGGGGGGCGGAGAGGACGATCCGCTTCGCGCCCGCCTTGAGGTGGGCCTCCGCCTTATCGGGATCAGTGAACACCCCGCTCGACTCGATGACCACGTCCACCCTGTGCTTCGCCCACGGGAGGTTCCCCGGTTCCTTCTCCGCGAGGAACGGGATCTTCCGCCCATCCACGACGAGCGCTTCGCCCTCGACGTGGACCGGGAACGGAGCCCGCCGGTACACCGTGTCGTAGCGGAGGAGGTGGGCTGCCGTCTCGGCGGGGAGGAACGGGTCGTTGATCGCCACCACGTCGACCGGCCACCCGCCCGCGGCGATGATGCGGAGGGTGATCCGTCCGATTCGTCCAAATCCGTTGATCGCTACGCGTGCTGCCATCGTCTCTCCTTTCGGCACATCTGGATGAACACGTCGTGCACCCGCGCATCGCCGGTGAGCTCGGGATGGAAGCTCGCGGCGAGGAGGTGGCCTTCCTGCACCAGGACTGGGACATCGCCCAGCCAGGCCAGCGCCTTGACGGTCGGGCCCATCTGCCGCACGAGGGGCGCGCGGATGAACACGGCCGGGATTTCCCCGAGCCCGTTGGCGGAGACGCGGGCCTCGAACGAGTCCGCCTGGCGGCCGGTGGCGTTCCGCTCCACCGCGACGTCGAGGACCCCGAGGAACGTCTCCCCCCAGTTTGTGATCCGGCGGGCGAGGAGGATCATCCCCGCGCAGGTCCCGAACGCGGGGAGCCCCCCCGCGAGCGCCTCCCGGAGCGGGGCCGCTAGTCCGGTCTGCGTCATGAGCCGCCACATCGCGGTCGACTCACCCCCGGGCAAGATGATCCCCGCGAGCCTTGCCAACTGCTCCGGCCGGAGCACGGGGCATCCCGCCACCCCGAGGCGGGCCAGGGTCCGCAGGTGCTCGCGCACATCCCCCTGGACCGCGAGGACCCCGACCGTCATCGGTGTTGCATCAGCTCCTTCTCGTGGATCGCCTCGATCGCGATCCCGGGCATCGCTTCCCCGAGGCCCAGCGAGACCTGTGCCAGGACCTCGGGATCGTCGTAGTTCGTGCAGGCGAGGACGATCGCCTTCGCCCTCTTCTCCGGGTCCGCGCTCTTGAAGATCCCCGACCCAACGAACACCCCGTCGCAGCCGAGCAGCCGCATTAGGGCCGCATCGGCCGGGGTGGCGATCCCCCCCGCGGCGAAGTTGACCACCGGGAGCCGCCCATGTTCCTGGATGAGCTCGAGGATCTCCGCTGGGGCCCCGATCTCCTTCCCGTAGGAGACGAGCTCGGCCCGGCTCATCCCCGTGAGGCGCTTGATCTGGTCGTTGAGGAGGCGCATGTGGCGGACGGCCTCGATCACGTTCCCCGTTCCCGCCTCGCCCTTGGTGCGGATCATCGCCGCCCCCTCCGCGATCCGCCGCGCCGCCTCGCCGAGGTCCCGGCACCCGCACACGAACGGGACCCGAAACTGCCACTTGTCGATGTGGTGGAACGGATCGGCCGGGGTGAGGACCTCGCTTTCATCAACGAAGTCCACCCCGAGGGCCTCGAGGATCCGCGCCTCGGCGATGTGACCGATCCGCGCCTTGGCCATGACTGGGATCGAGACCGCGGCCTGGATCTCCTTGATCTTCTGCGGGTCCGCCATCCGGGCCACGCCGCCCTGGGCGCGGATATCCGCCGGGACCCGCTCCAGGGCCATCACCGCCACCGCGCCCGCCTCCTCGGCGATCCGGGCCTGGTCAGCGGTGGTGACGTCCATGATCACCCCGCCCTTGAACATCTCCGCGAACCCCGTCTTCACCCGATACGTGCCCTTCTCCATCGCTCTCACCCCGGAGGTACGAGTCAACAAGCCCGGAGCCTCAAGCCTTCGCCCACGGACTTGAGACTGCCTTCCTGAGCCGGCGGGAGGAATCGAACCCCCGACCCGCCGCTTACGAAGCGGCTGCTCTGCCTGCTGAGCTACGCCGGCCGGTGAGAGTAGCTTACCGAAAGCAAGAGGGGCCGCAAGGAACAGTGGCCCGCGGCGTGCGCCACGGGCCACCGTTCGAAGGGACTGACTTCAGGAGGATTGAACTACCGCTGGACCCTCCACGTCCCAATTCGGTATCCCCCAATAAGCCAATCTCCAGACAACTCGTTTGCGTAGGGGTTGTACGTTCCGTCGAGTGTGACCAACGTGGTGGTGCGCGGCCACTGGAACTGGAGCATGAAGCGCCCAGCGGCGTACGATCCCGATCCCGGCGCAGTTGCGAAATCCACAGTTACGGTTGCTGTGATGCTCGTCCCGACATGGGTGATCTGCAACGCGAACGGAATGTTCGCTCCCGTATTGTCGTAGATGGTCCCGTTCCACATCCCGCTCAGGTTGCCCCCGCCGCCAGAGCCCTCGGAGACGGTGACGGGCCACATGGCGCTCGCCTGCTTCCCGCAGTTATCCGTGACCGTGACCCCGATCGTCTGCTGCCCTGCCGAGGTGAACGTGTGGCTGACGGTTGACCCGGAGCCGCCGAAGCTCCACTGGTAGGTATAGGTCCCGCCGCCACCGGTGGCGGTGGCTGTGAACGTCACTGGTGTGCCCACCGTCGCGGTCGAGGGTCCCATGATCGAGACTGTGGGGGCTCCGCTGAAGAGACAGCACCCCGTGAGGAGCCCTGCCCCGACCGCCACAAGTACCGCTGCCGCTATCCTCTTCCCACCCATCCTCTCCTCCCGGGCGCTCTGTCGCCCCAAGCGCGATGAGCTGAGCCCTTCTCTAGAGCTGTCAGCCTCGGATCCCCCTTGGAGAGGGCCGGCAGCCTCGGTTAGCGTGGCAGTATAGCACGGAGGGAAGACGGAGGGAAGGAGGCCCGGCGGGCAGCTCACCCCTCCTTCCGGGGGCGTTCCCGCCGCGAGCGAGGAATGGCGACCTGGCCGAAAGGGCGTACACTGGCGCCATGACCAACCCAAGCGAGCGGGCCATTGCGATGACGGTAGAGGTGAAGGAACTTCCGGAACTCCATGTGGCCTGTATCCGTCACGTGGGGTCGTACAACAGAATCGGCAGCGCGTTCGAGAGACTGATGCACTGGGCCGGGCCCCGCGGGCTCCTCCGGTTCCCGGAGACGAAGGTCCTCGCCGTGTACCACGACGACCCGGACGTGGTCGAGGAGGCTAACCTCACGTCGAGCGCCTGCATCACGGTGGCCACGGGCACAAGCGTCGGGGGCGACGTGGAGGCGATGACGATCCCCGGCGGGCTGTTCGCGGTGGCCTACGTGGAGATCGATGCAGATCAGTTCGGGGCAGCGTGGAACGCGCTCATGGAGTGGCTCGCCACGAGTGGCTACCGGCCCGACGACCGGATGTGCTACGAGGTCTACCTGAACGACCACGAGACCCATCCGGAGCGGAAGTTCATCCTCGACATCTGCGAGCCGATCCGCCCGTTGTAGACACTTTCACCGCCGAGGCGCAGAGGGAATCTGTTTCGGAATTGAATCCGGATTCCAGACGAATCGAACCTTCATCCCAAGACTTCCTCTGCTGACTCCGCCTGCCTGGCGCCTGCCTGCTGCAGGCAAGGCAGACCGGCGTCTCAGCGGTGGATTTGAGGTGCGCCAGAGATGGACCGTGGAGGCTGGACGCTCGGAGGGTGCCGGAGGTGGTTTAGGGATGCTACTGCACGTGACTCCGGCGATCGTCACGCACACCTCGAACCTGACAAGCGGGCCGTCGGCTTAGTAGGAGTATCCCGTCGCGCACTGCGACCATCCCACCAGGGCCCATACAACCATTAGCCCGATGCTCAACCATAGGTTCCGCATGATCCCACCTCCTCTCCGCTCGTGCTCCGCAAGTCGCGGTCCCTCGTCCGCGGAGTCTGCCGTCATTCACGCGTCAAGATCACTGAGGGCAAGCCCCGAGAGCCTGGAAGATAGGACCACAGCCCGGCACCTGCCCCCGTACCGTATGCGGTCATCCCGCGCCGGGCTCGCCGGATCCCCCCGGCTTCCCTGGCTCCGGCGGTTCCTCCTCGAGGGTCTTCACCTCAACCTGCTTCCACTCGCTCAGCGACCGCCACTGGCCCGGCTTGGTGGGGTCCGGCTGCCACCAGTGGTACATGTACTCCTTGCCGCCCGCGCCCCGGACGAGGAAGTGCTCGCAGTGCTGGGCCGACGCCGGCAGGCTCGATACCCTCTGGAACACGATCTTCTCCTTCTCCACCCACACCTTCCCGTCGCTGTGGTAGTAGGTCTGGGTCACCTGGCCCCGCTCCACCTTCTCCACCACCACCCAGGTACAGGCCTTCGGCACCGTCCGGGGAAGTTCGGGGACCTTGTTCGCCAATCGGAGACCGGTGATCGGGTCGAACTCGTACAGGAGCTCCGCTGTGCACGTCCCCGTGACGAAGTGCACGTACTCGCCGGTTTCACCGAAGAGTTTGATCCCCTGGGTGATGTCCTGGCAGCGGATGTTCACCTTCGGGGTGACGACGACCGAGCCCAGCTCGATCGAGGCCCCTGACCTGGTCCACTCGATGGTGTACCGTGGAACTCTCTCCCAATCGAAGCCGTCGGCGCTCACCCACAGCGCCCCGACGTTCCCGATCCCGAGGATCTGCAGGATCTCAGGGCGGCTCTCGAAGAGGAGCCGCACGGGCAAAGCGGCGAGATCCCCCAGGGCCTCGCTCAGCGAACCCGTGACCTTCGTGATGCTCGCGAAGTCCACCGTGCACGTGAACTTCCCCGCGTCGTCCGTCGTCCCGGCAAAGAACTTCCCCGCGTCGTCGCTAATCGCGAGGGTGAACCTCGCGTCGTCGTCGGACTGGGCGAACCCAACAACGCCAAGAAGGGCCACCACGACCAACACTATGCCGATCTGCCTTATCCGCATCATGCCACCTCCTCTCTTCACCCGTGATCCGTAACCCGTGGACCGTAGTCCGTTGTCTGTGAACCGTTGTCCGGGGTTCATTGACACTGACCGACAGACTTCGTGTTCCCAGCTACCACCCCCTTCGGCGGGGGCAGCGGGATCGGGGGAAGAGAGCGGAGGCGCGCAACGGGTTCTGATGAGGCAAGAGGCGATGTGTGGGACGACCCTCTGCCTGCGCCGCGTCTAGTCGAAGTATTATACAGTTCGGTCAAGGGAGAAGTTTCAATCTCTATCGAGTTCTGTCCTGATCGCCCCTCCCGGCAGTTGGTCGCGATGTGGAAAGGGCTGGGCAACGACTCCAATTCCCTGGTCGACCTGGCGGCGGGCGCTGCTCTTTCTGTACCCCGTGACGCGTGATGGGTAACAGGTGATCGGCCGCGAACCCTCATCTTGGTGGTCAGATCTTGCTTTCGTATTGGCGCCGAAACATGCACGGAACAAGATCTGACCCCCACGGCCGGAGTGCCCTTTGGCCACGGCTTTCTCGTCCGCCCTTTCCGCTCCTTTTGGACTGTACCCGAATGAACTCGTCAGGAACAAACGGCTGCCAGAGTTCTTGCGTGTAGGGGACGGCCAGCAATGCAGATGCGGACCATGACCTCGGATCCGTGATGGGGGGCGTGACTCTGGAGTGGCCTGGAGGCTACGGGAAGCCAGGATTGCTTGGCAGGTAGATCCATTGCACGAGCTAAAGCTCCAGCGAATGGCCAGGTGGGTAAAATTGCAGTATGGAGGGGATCGAGCTTCGCAAGGCACTGGAGGAGGCGCGGGCCCTCGGGGGAGCGCACCTGGCGAAGGTCCACCAGGTGGGGGACGTCTTCTTCCTCCGGTTCTACCGGCCGCGCGGGGCGCTCGCCCTCGATCCCGGGGGCAAGGCGTTTCACGGCACCTCGCTCCGTCCGCCCGCGCCCCCCTCGCCTCCCCCGTTCTGCATGCTCCTCCGCTCGCTCGCCGGGCAACCCCTCCTCGCCCTCGACCAGGCGGGGCTGGACCGGGTGGTGCGCCTGCGGTTCCCGGCGGCGGACCTCGTCCTCGACCTCCGCCCGCGCCAGGGGGACGTGTTCTTCCTTGCCCGCGATGGGCGGGTGGCCTCGTTCCGCGGGGGGGAGCTACGGCCCGTGGACTTCGCGGCCGCCGATGCTCCCGCAACCGGCCTGGGGCCCCTCCTCCGCCGCGCCGCCGCCGCCCGCCTGGGCCACCCCCCGACAGCGGAGGAACTGGCTGCGTTCGCGGCGGACCTCCTCGCGCAACCGCCGGCGGGGTACCTGTACCGGACGGCGAGCGGGAGCTTGGCGAGCTTCTTCCCCCGTCCTGACCTCGGGGAGCCGGAGGCGACCTTTCCCTCGTTCAGCGAGGCCCTGGACCGTCTCCTCGAGCAGCGCCTGGGGGTGGGGCTCGCCCGGGACCAGCTCGACCAGGTCGAGCGGGCTCTGCGGAGGAGGGAACGGGCCCTCGCCGCGCTCGCCACGGCGGAGGCCGAGGCGCAGAATTGGCAACAGTTCCAGGCCCAGGCCGACCTCATCCTCACCCGGATCGCGGACATCCCGCGGGGGGCCGCGGTGGCGGTCGTGGAGGGGTTCGATGGGCGACCGGTCGAGCTTGAGCTCAACCCCTCCCTCCCTCCAGCGGCCCAGGCCCGCGTGCTCTACGCGAAGGCGAAGAAGCTCCGGCGGAGGCTCGCGGGGATCCCGGTTCGCCGAGAGGAGCTCGCGGAGGAGATCCGGCGGCTGCGGGACCTGCGGGACCTCCTCACCCAGGAGCCGCACCTCGCCCCGTACGTCGTGGGGGAGACCGCTGCCCTAGTCCCATCTTCCCCCCGTGAGAAGCCAGCCCCGGCTGCGCGCCCCCGTGAGCTCGTCGTGGAGGGGTTCCCGATCCTCATCGGCCGATCGGGGGAGGAGAACGACCGCCTCGTCCGGGGTGCCCGCCCCCATGACCTGTGGCTGCACGCCCGCGGCGTTCCCGGGGCGCACGTCATCATCCGCACGGAGGGGCGACCCGTGCCCCGCGAGGTCCTGGAGAGGGCCGCGGAACTTGCGGCTTGGCATTCGCGGGCGCGGGGTGAGCGTAAGGTCCCGATCAGCTACACTGAAGCCCGCTATGTGCGCAAGCGAAAGGGGGCACCGCCAGGCATGGTGACGCTCCTCACGGAGGAGGTCCTCGTCGTGCCGGGGGACAAGGGGCCATGATCGAGCTCGTCTACGGGCTGCTCGCCCTCGCCGCGCTCTTCTTGTGCGTGATCCCCCATGAGGTGGCCCACGGCTACGTGGCGTGGAGGCTCGGCGATCCCACGGCCAAGGCAGCGGGGCGGCTCACCCTGAACCCGATTAAGCACCTCGACCCGATGGGTTCCGTGATCCTCCCGCTGGGGCTTCTGCTCCTTCAGCAGTTCATCGGCGGGCGCCTGGTCGTGTTCGGGTGGGCGAAGCCGGTCCCGATTAACCCGTACTACTTCCGCGACACGTGGAAGGGGACGCTCTACGTGAGCCTGGCGGGGCCGGGGGCGAACTTCGCGATGGCCCTCGTCGCGGCGGGGCTCGGCCGCGGCCTCGTCGCCCTCGGGGTGAGGAACGCTTACGTGCTCGCGTTCGTCGCCCTAATCGTCCTCCTCTCCCTCGTGCTGGGGCTGTTCAACCTCCTCCCCGTCCCCCCTCTCGATGGCTCGAAGGTCCTCGCCTACTTCCTCCCCGTGCGGTGGCGGCTCGCGCTTCTGCGCTGGGAGCAGTTTGGGTTGGTGATCGTGGTGGCCCTCCTCTTCCTCGGGGTCCTGCAGGTCGTGTTCACCGGTGCGGAAGCGATCGCGCTCCGCCTGATCGGGCTTCGGTGGGCCCTCCTCTCCGGGTTGTGGGGGTAGGCGGCTATAATCCCGTGCTGTGACCGAGGGAGGGTTTACCGTCGAACGTGAGGGGAGCGAGGTCGTGCTCTCCATCGAGGTGCCAGCGGAGGAGATCCGGAAGAAGGAACAGGACCTCCTCGCCGCGGCCCGGGCTCAGCTCACCGTGCCCGGGTTCCGCCCCGGCAAGGCCCCCGAGGACCTCATCCTCCGCCAGTACGGCCCGGACGAGTTCGCCCGCGACCTCAAGGAAGATCTGATCCGGGAGTGGCTCTCCCGGGCGCTGGGGGAGTTGGACCTGCATCCGGTCACCACGCCGGCCGTGGAGACGACCGCGTTTACGCCGGGCGAGCGCCTTGCGTTCCGGGTCAGGTTCGCTGTCCTCCCCGAAGTGGTGATCCCCGATGACCTGGCGGTGGAGGTCCCGGAGCCCCCGCCAGCGGAGGTCACGGACGACGAAGTCCAGGCTGTGCTCGCCGACCTGCGCCGCGAGGCAGCGGTGCTCGAACCGAAGGACGGGCCGGCCACGGAGGGCGACGTGGTCCGCCTTGAACGGGCCGGCCGGGATTGGGAGGGCGAGGCCACCGCGTCCCGCCCCATCGGGCGCCAGCTACTGGGGGTGAGGGCCGGGGAACGGGTCACCCTCACCGAGGAGGGCGGCCGGTCGGAGGTGTTCTCCGTGACCGGGGTGTACCGGCTCCTCCTCCCCACCCAGGAGGAGGCAGCCGGGAGCTACGGGCACCCCTCGTGGGAGGCGTTCGAGCAGGCGGTGCGCGAGGAGCTCGGGCGGGTCGCGGAGGCACGGCGGTTGCAGGCGCGCCGGCTGGCGGCGCTCGATGCGGCGGCCGATGCCCTCGGGATCGAGGTCCCCCCCACCCTCCTCGCCGAGGCCGTCGCTGCGGAGCTGAAGGAGCTGCGGCTCCATGCCGACCAGAGGCCGCGGCTGGAGGAGGCAGTGCGGCGCAAGCTGCGGCGGGAGATCGTCGCCCAGCGGGTGGCGGAGGCGAAGGGGCTCCGACCGGACGAGGACGAAGTGAAGCGGCGGGCTGAGGAGCAGGGCCGCGAGGAGAGCGCGGTGTGGGTCGCGCTCGTCCTGGAGAAGGCCGCGGACTGGGTCATCTCCCAAGCGAGGAGGCACGAATGAAGATGCAGAGGTTCACTGAGCAGGAACGCCTGATGTCCTACTACGACCAGGTCCTGGCGCGGCTGTTCGCCGACCGGATCATCTTCCTGTCCGGGACGATCGTCACCGGGGCGCCGGGACGGGTCATGCAGTACGTGGGGGCGGAGTGGATCGTGTCCCAGATCTTGAGCCTCGAGGCCGAGGACCCGGAGAAGGACATCCAGCTCTACATTAACAGCCCGGGGGGCGACGTGTCGGCGGCGCTCGCGATCTACGACACGATGCAGACCACGAAGTGCCCGGTGCGCACGATCTGCGTCGGGGTGGCCGCCTCGGCCGCGGCGATCATCCTCGCCGGCGGGGCCAAGGGGAAGAGGTTCTCCCTCCCCAACTCGAAGATCCTCATCCACCAGCCGTGGGTGTCCGGCGTCGGCGGCCAGGCGATTGATGTCAAGATCTACGCTGACGAGATCATGAAGACCCGCGATCGGGTGAACGAGATCTTGGCCAAGCACACCGGCCAGCCCAAGGAGAAGATCGAGAAGGACACGGACCGCGACTTCTGGATGAGCGCCGAGGAAGCGAAGGCGTACGGGATCGTGGACGAGATCATCCCGCCCCGCCGCTAGCAGCTCCTCACCACCCGTGGGCCGGGAGGAGCGAACCGAGGTCGGGCCGCGACCGAGCGCGCTTTTGGGCCTCCGCCCACCGGGCCGAAAGGTCGAGGTGGTCAAGGTCGCTTCCCACCCGAACGTAAGCCGGGATAGCGTAGAGCGGGGCTTCGACCACGACGGTCCGCGGCCCCACCCACTCCTCCCCCGTCCATAGGTCGCGCCACTCCCCAGGTGGGATGTGGACCGTGACCGATGTTGCCCCGGGTTCCCACACCGGGCGCACGAGGAGGTCGGGCCCATAGAGGTACGTCTCCCAGAGGTCCACGTACTCCGGCCGGTCGGGATGGACGAACACGAGCGGCCGCACGATCGGCGTGCCCCGCTCGTGGGCGGCCACCGCCTGGGCATAGGTGTAGGCGCGGAGATCGTCGTGGAGCCGGGCGTAAAGGATCCAGATTGCGACGAGCTCCTCGTCGTAGGTCGGGGTGAACCGGTACCCCTGGGCATCCACCCGCGCCGAGACGCCATCGGGGGGAAAGCTCCACGGGGCGAGGTTCGCCGTTGGCCCGACCTCCATCAGGGGGCAGAACGCGGAGAAGGCGAGCCAGCGTGCGAGGACCTCCCGCGACGGCCGGCCCGTGTACCCGCCCGTGTCCGAGCCCCAGATCGGGAAGTTGATCGCCGCCGCCCGCTGGAGGGCGAGGACCGAGTTCCGCAGGCCCCACTCGTTCGACGCCGGATCCCCACCCCACGCGATCGCGTAGGTCGAGGTCCCGATCCAACCGGCGCGGACGAAGAGGAGGGAGTCGGCGGGGGTGGGAAGAGCCCCGGCGGCGGCCCGGGCAAACCATAAGGGGTAGGCGTTGTGCCCCTCGCGGTAGCTCGTCCCATCGGCGTAGGAGCCGGAGAAGAGGAGACCGTCGGGGACATCCTCGTCGCCCCGGTCGAGCTTGAACCCGGCGATTCCGAGGTCGAGGAGCGGGGCGAGGAGCCCCTGCCACCACGCGGTCGCGTCGCGGGAGGTGAAGTCAAGGAGCGCCGCGCGCGGAGGGTACGGGATCCGCTTTCGCACGTGGTATCCCTGCGCCACCGCCTCCGCCCGCAGCGCATCGAGGACCCACGGCCCGAGCCACAGGATCGGCCGGGCGCCGCGGCCCTTCATCCAGGCGAGCATCGCTTCTGCGTTCGGGAACCGTTCAGGATCGAACCTAAGATCCCCGTAGCCCATCGTTCCTCCGGCCCACGGCCGATCGAGGACGTAGACGGAGCAGGGGATCCCCAGTGCCTCCATCAGCAGGAGGTCCTCGACGACCATCGAGTTGAACGGGCTCGTGTTCGGCGTCCCGTCGTAGAAGGTGGGGAGGTCCCACACCTCGTCTCGCCACCGCCACGGGCCGAACGCCCACTCTGGGGGGAGCACGGTTGTCCCTACGGTGCGGCCGTACTTCTCCACCACCTCAAGCGGCGTCGCCCCGCCGAAGAGGCGGACCACGAGCTCCGGGCCCTCGTATTCGATCGTGACCTGGGTGGGGGTGGACCGTCCCCGCCCATCCCGCCCGAACCGGTAGATCCCCGGCCACGAGCTCTCCACGTACAGGCCCCATCCCCGGGAGGAGACGAAGAACGGGCTATAGAGGGCGTGGGTGGGGAGGACGTACAGCCAGACCTCTTGACCGCGGAGGTTGAACCCCGCGTCACGGGGCGGGAAGGACTCGTGGAGGATCCCCTGGACGGGCCGCTCCAGGAGCCCGTAGAACCCCTCGCCCTCCGACACGCGGAGCGTGATCCCGAGCCGCTCCCAGCGCGCCTTCCCCGCGACGGAGAACCGCACCTGGATCGCCCCCTCCTCAACCGGCCGGAGCGCGACACGCGCCGTGCGACCATCGGAGGTGCGGTACGTGAGCGTGGTTTCGTCCTCATCCTCGACCACGCGGGGCGGGCCGATGAGGGACACCCGGCCGGCCCACCCGTTCAGGTAGAGCGCCGATCGGCTCACGTCCCCAACCTCGACGACCAGTTCCCCACCGTAGCTTAGGGCGGCCGCGAACGGGGTATCGCGAATGGCCACGTCGAGCGCCTGACCGGCCGCGACGACGCTGAGGCCGATGACGAGGAACACCCCGAGTCCGCTCCGTGGGCTCATCCGGATCGGCCCGGAGCGTCGCTCGTGGGAGGCTACCTGTCAACCTCCCGGCCGGAAGGGCGTTACCCCACCGCGTCGGCTACAATCCGTTCTCTCAAGGAGCGACGGGGCCATGACGCGGCGGAGTGGAGGGGAGAGCGATCCGATCGTGGGTACACCTGTCCCCCGCCTCGATGCCGAGGCTAAGGTGCGCGGCGAGGCCCGCTACGCGGATGATCTCGCGTTCGCGGGGATGGTCCACGTGAAGACGATCCGCTCCGAGCGCCCCCACGCCCGGATCGTGCGCCTCGACCTGTCGGGGGTGGAGTCCGCCCCCGGCGTGGTGGGGATCGCCACTGTGGCGGACATCCCCGGGGAGAACATCGTCCCCATCATCTACCGCGACATGCCGCTCCTCGCCGCGGGCGTGGTCCGTTATGTTGGGGAACCGCTCGCCCTCGTGGCGGCGGAGACGCGGGATGCCGCTCGGGAAGCGGCCGCACGGGCGCGGGTCGGGTACGAAGATCTTCCGGCGGTGTTCGATCCCCGGGATGCCCTTGCCCATGGCGCCCCCCCGATCGCCCGCCCGGATGCGGCGGACGAGGGGAACGCGTTCAACCACATGGTCATCCGGAAGGGCGACGTCGCTCAAGGGTTCGCCCAGGCCGACGTGATCGTGGAGGGGGAGTACGAGGTCGGGTACCAGGAACATGCGTACCTCGAGCCCCAAGGGGTGGTCGCCGTCCCGGAGGACGGGGGGATGACGGTGTACGGGACCCTTCAGTGCCCGTTCTACGTGCAGAACGCGGTGGCGAACGTCCTCGGCCTGCCCCTGGCTCGGGTCCGCATCGTCCAGACCTGCACCGGCGGCGGGTTCGGGGGCAAGGAGGACGTACCGAGCCACCTCGCGGCGCTGGCGGCCGTCGTCGCCTGGAAGCTTCGCCGGCCGGCGAAGCTTGTCCTGGATCGGTCTGAGGATATCGCCACCACCTCCAAGCGCCACCCGGGGATCATCCGCTACCGCACTGGGGCCAAGCGCGACGGGACCCTTACCGCGGTCGAGGTTGAGTTCTACTACAACGCGGGGGCATACCAGACCCTGTCGAGCGCCGTCCTGTGGCGAGGGTTGGTCCACGCCCCGGGTCCGTACCGGATCCCCAACGTCAAGGTGGACGCCTACTCCGTGGCCACGAACACCGTGCCCTGCGGGGCGTTCCGCGGGTTCGGCTCCCCCCAGGTCATCTTCGCCCACGAGTCGCAGATGGACGAGCTTGCCCGTCGGCTGGGGATGGACCCGCTTGAGCTGCGCGCCAAGAATGCCCTGCGGGTGGGGGACGAGACGGCCACGGGCCAGGTCCTTACCGAGTCGGTGGGACTTGGGGCGTGCCTCGCGAAGGCGCGGGAGATCTCCCGCTGGGAGGAGGTGCAGGCGGAGGTCGCGGCGTTCAACCGCCGGGAGCGGTTCAAGCGCCGCGGCGTCGGGGTCTCGACGGTGATGTACGGGGTGGGGATGGGGGCGAAGGCGCCGCTCCTCGACAAGGCGGGGGCCTACCTCAAGCTGGAGGCGGACGGGTCGGTCACCCTCGCCGTGGGGACGACGGAGATGGGGCAAGGGGCGGAGACGGTGCTCGTCCAGATCGCCGCCGACGGCCTCGGGGTCCCGGTGGGGATGGTCCGGGTTGCGCCGGTGGACACGTCGCGCGTTCCCGACTCCGGTCCCACCGTGGCCTCGCGCACGACGACCGTCCAGGGGATGGCCGTCCTCGACGCGGCGCGGCGGCTGCGGCTGCGGATCGAGGATGCTGTCCGCGCGATCCTGGGGTGCCCCACGTTCACCGTCGCGGGTCATCGGTTCTGCCACCCGCAGGACCCCGCTCGGTCCGTGTCGTTCGCCGAGGTCGCGCGCTGGATGTGGACCCGCAACTGGGACATGGGGGTCACGGGGTGGGCAGAAGGAAAGCCCGTGGACTGGGATCCCGCCACGGGCCACGGCAACGCCTACTTCGTGTACTCCTACGCGTGCCACATCGCCCTCGTCGAGGTGGACCTCCTCACCGGGGAGACGCGCGTGAACCGGTTTTGGGCCGTGCACGACTCGGGGAGGATCGTGAACCCAGCGACCGCCCGCGGGCAGGTCATCGGCGGGATCGCGCAGGGGATCGGGTACGCCCTCATGGAGGAGCTCCCGTCCCGCGATGGCCGGATCCTTGCCCCCTCGTTCACTTCCTACCACATTCCGACGGCGCGCGACGTGCCGGCGGGGATCGCGGTCGCGTTCGTTGAGGCCCCCTACTCGGGCGGACCGTTCGGGGCGAAAGGCCTCGGCGAGGTCCCGCTCATGGCGTCCCACGCGGCGGTGGCGAACGCGGTCTCGTCGGCCACCGGGGGCCGCCTGCGGGCGTACCCGGCGATCCCGGAGCGGGTGCTGGACCTGGTGGCGAAGGGCGCGTGATCCAAGAAGAACCCGCGCCGCGCCGCCGCCCCACGTGGCCCCTCGCCCTCGGCCACGGGCTCAACGACGGGTACGGCGCGTTCCTGGCGGCCCTGCTCCCCCTTCTCATCAGCCGGTTCGGGATCTCCCTCGCTGCCGCCGGGGTGCTGTCGTCGTTCCGTTCGAGCGTGTCAGCGTTCGGCCAGCTCCCGCTCGGGGCGCTCGCCGACCGAGGGTGGGCGCGGTGGCTCGTCATCCTCGGTCCGGCCCTCACCTGCACAGCGATGGGCCTCCTCGGGATCCTCCCCACGTACTGGGCGGTCGCGGCGGCCCTCATCGCGGCGGGGATCGGGACAGCGGCGTTCCACCCCGCCGGGGCGTCCCTCGTGTCGGGAACGGATGGCCGGCGGGGGATCTCGATGGCCCTCTTCTCCGCCGGGGGCACCCTCGGATCGGCGTGCGGACCCCTCCTCATCGCGGGGGTGGTGGGGAACTTGGGCCTGGCGTTCACCCCGCTCCTCCTCCTCCCCGCGGCGGGCGTCGTGGCCCTCCTCGTGCGGGTCCTGCCCCGCGAGGTGCGGCCGGTGCGGGAAAGGCAGCCCCGGCTCCGCGACCACCGCGCCACGGGCCAGCTCGCCCGGTTGTGGGGCATTGCCGCCCTGCGGGAGTTCGTGAGCGCATCCTACCTCACGTTCCTCGCTGTCCTGTGGACCGAGCGCGGGGCCTCCCTGGCAATGGCCAGCCTCTCCCTCACGGTGTACTCCCTGGCTGGGGCGGTGGGGGATCTCGTCGGGGGGCGGCTCTCCGACCGGTTCGGCCGGAAGCGGGTCATTGTGGGGTCGGTGGGAGGGGCGATCCCCCTCCTCTACCTGTTCCTCCTCACCGATGGGGGACTGTCGTTTGCGTTCCTCGCCCTGGCGGGCGCCGTGCTCGTCGGCTCGATCCCCGTGTCGGTCGTGCTCGGGCAGGAGCTCGTCCCCGAGCAGAAGGGCCTCGTCTCCGGCGTGCTGATGGGGCTCGCCTGGGGGGTGGGGGCCCTCCTCATCGGTGTGGTCGGCTACCTCGGCGACCTCCTGGGGCTTGAGGTCGCGCTCGGCCTCCTCACGTTCTGCCTCGTCCCCGCGACCCTCCTCGCCGTCGGGTTGAGGGAGCCATCGCGCGAGGCGGGATCCGCGACCTGAGCGGTGCTTGGATGCGCTACCCCGCTGCGGGCGACAGGGTCCCCGGCTTCCCGTTAGGATGAGGGGCATGCGGATCGCGGACGTGGGGGAGTTCCCGCTCATCGCGCGGCTGGCGCGGATCGTGGCCTCCGCCCGACCGGACGTGGTCGTGGGGATCGGCGACGATGCGGCCGCCCTCGACCTCGGGGGGGACCGCCTCGTCCTCCTCACCATGGATAGCCAGGTGGAGGGGATCCATTTCGTGTTCGACCGCATCTCCCCCCACCTCCTTGGCCGGCGCCTCCTCGCTGTGAACGCAAGCGACATCGCGGCGATGGGCGGCCGGCCCACCCACGCCCTCGTCTCCCTCATCCTCCCGCCGGACCTGGCGCTGGCGTGGGTGGAGGAGCTCTACCGCGGCCTCGGGGAGGAGGCGGAGCGGTGCGGGGTGGCGGTGGTGGGGGGGAACGTCGCCCGGTCCCCGAGCGGGATCGTCCTCGACCTCGCGCTTGCGGGAGGGGTGCCCCGGGCGCACCTCCTCACCCGCGCCGGGGCCCAGCCGGGGGACCTCGTCCTGGTGACGGGCTCCCTGGGGGAGGCGGCGGCCGGGCTCATCGTAAGCGAGCGCGCCGACCTCCCCGTTCCCGCCGCGGAGAGGGAGGCCCTCGTCGCCCGCCACCTCGTCCCGATCCCGCGGGTGAGGGAAGGCCCTCTCATCGCCGCGTCCGGGCTCGCCACGGCGATGGTTGACGTCTCCGACGGCCTGGGAAGCGACGTCTGCCACCTGTGCGACCGGAGCCGGGTCGGAGTGCGGATCCACGCGGAGAGGCTCCCCGTGCCCCCGGCCGTGGCGCGGGTGGCGGAGCTCGCCGGGGAAGCGCCGTGGGACCTTGCCCTGTTCCACGGAGAGGACTTCGAGCTCGTGTTCACCTGCCCGTCCGAGGCAGCACGCACCCTCTCCGAGCGGATCTCCGGCGAGACGGGCACACCCGTGTCCGTGGTGGGGGAGGTCTTGCCCGTTCACGCGGGCCGCTGGCTCGTCCTCCCCACGGGGGAGGAAGTCCCCCTCGCGCCGCGGGGGTTCCGGCACTTCTCGGGACCAGCCGCATAAGCCCGCTCCCTGGGGGGAGAGGGACCCCGGGTGGCACGGGGAGCCACGTCTCCTATAATCGCTCCGGGGTAACTGGGGGAGCCCGTACGGGGCTGAGAGGAGGTTCCACGCCTCGACCCCAGAACCTGATCTGGGTCATGCCAGCGGAGGAAAGGTTACCCATGAGAACGAGGCTCACCGCGGTCCAGGCACCCGCCGGGACCCCGCGTTTTCATCTGTGCGCCCCGTGGGGCGATCCGATCCCCAGTCCCCAAGGAGGCGTCCCATGAAGAAGCTCGTCGGGTTTATCGTGGCCCTGGCCGTGGTCAGCACCGCGGTCGGGGCGGAGCAGTTCGTGGTGTACACGTACCGGTCGTTCGTGCGCTACGGGCCAGCCGCCGCGATCGAAGAGGTGTTCGAGGCCGCCCATCCTGGGGTGGACCTCGTGTGGGTTGCCCCGGGCGGCGGGGCGGAGATGCTGTCCCGCCTCTTGGCCGAGCTCGCCGTTGGGGAAACTGACGCCGACCTGTTCCTCGGCGTGTCGGCGATGGACCTCCCGCGGGCCCTCGCGGCGGAGGCCTTCCAACCCTACGATCCAGCCCTCATCCCCAACCTCGCCCACATCCCGGAGGACCTCCACTTCGACAGTACGGGACGGGTTCTCCCGTTCGATCATGGCTACGTCGCGTTTGTGGCGAGCGATGCCCTGCCCGCCGATCTCCTCCCGCGGACGTTCGCTGACCTCCTCCGGCCCGAGCTCCGGGGGAAGATCATCCTCCAGGACCCACGGACCTCCACCACCGGGCTCGCGTTCCTCCTGTGGACGGTGGCCCACTTTGGGGACGACTGGCCCGCGTTTTGGAAGGCGCTCCTCCCCAACACGCTCACCATCACCAAGGGGTGGAGCGAGGCGTTCGCGATGTTCGAGGCGGGCGAGGCGCCGATCGTCCTTTCCTACTCTACCGATGCGGCCTACTCCTACCTCACGGGGGGCGCGGCGGCCTACCACGTGCTCACCCCCGACGGGGAGGGGTACCGTCTCATCGAGGGGATGGGGATCGTGCGGACCTCAGCGAAGCTTGATCTTGCGCATTCGTTCCTGGATATCGTCCTCTCGCCGGAGATCCAGGAGTTGATCCCTATGTCCCAGTGGATGTTCCCCGTCCACGATGAGGTCGCGCTTCCGCCGGACTTCGCCCGTTACGCCGTGCTTCCCCCGCACCCGGTGTTCATCCCTCCCACCGACGTCGCCGACCATCTCGAGGAGTGGATCACCACGTGGCAGCAGATCCTGGGCGGGCCGTAGGCTTCCGCACCGGGGCAGGATGGGCGCTCGCCCTCCTGCCCCTCCTCTTCCTGGGGGTCACGTTCTTCTGGCCCCTGGGGGACGTCCTCCGCCTCGGCTTCCAGGTCGAGGGGCGGTGGAGTGGGGAGCGGATCCTCGCTGCCCTTTCCGACCCCTACGTGCAGCGGCTGATCCTGTTCACCCTGGAGCAGGCCGCCCTGTCCGCCCTCCTCTCGCTCGCCCTCGGGTTCCCCCTCGGCTGGTTCCTCACCCGGTACCGGTTCCCTGGGCGGGGGCTCCTCCGGGCGTTTACGATCGTCCCATTCGTCCTCCCCTCGATCACGGTCGCGCTCGGGTTCATCCTCTTCTTCGGCCGCTCCGGGCACCTCAACCGGTTCCTGATGAGTCTGTTTGGGCTCGGCGAGCCGCCGATTCGGGTCCTGTACACCCTGTGGGCGGTCGTCCTCGCCCATGCGTTCTACAACGCGCCGGTGGTGGCGCGGTTCGTGAATGCGGCGTGGGAGGGGGCGGACCCAGATCTGGTTGAGGCGGCGCGGACCCTCGGGGCACGGCCGGCCCACGCGTTCGCGACGGTGACGCTTCCCCTGCTCCTCCCTTCTCTCCTCTCCTCCCTCGCCCTCGTATTCATGCTCTGCACCCTCTCGTTCTCGATCCCGCTCGCCCTGGGGGGAGCACGCTACGCCACGATCGAGGTTGGGGTGTACCTCTACGCCCGCGGCGTGCTGATGGACTTGCCCCGCGCGGCGGCGCTGGCCACGATCACCCTCGGCCTGTCCCTCGTCCTCACCTACCTCCACCTGTGGGGAGGGGGCGCGTTCTCCACCCGCCAGGACGGAGGCCGGCCCGCCCCAACGGTCCCCCTCTTCTCCCGGGACCGGCCCGTCCGGGCGTTGTGGCTCCTCTACCTCCTCCCGGCGGCGGTCGTCTTCCTCGGCCCGATCGGGGCGGTGATCGCCGACTCGTTCCTCCACCCCGCTCCCGGTGGCGTGTCCCCCACCCTTTACTGGTACCGGATGATCGCCTCCCCGGACTGGAACCCCTTCATCGAGTCCTCCCCGCGGGGCGCGGTACGGATGAGCCTCCTGGTCGGCTTCGGGGCGACGGGCCTGGCCCTCGTCCTCGGGATCAGCGTGAGCGCCGTCCTGCGCCGGGTGAGGTCGCGGATCCTGGAGACGCTCCTCATGGCCCCGTTGGCCGTGTCGTCGGTCGTCCTGGGGCTCGCGCTCCTCCTCGCGTTCCGTCGGCCGCCCCTCTCCGCGCTCGGGGGGGGATGGGCGATCGTCCTCGCCCACACACTGATTGTGTACCCGTTCGTGGTGCGGGCGATCCGCCCGCTGTGGGATTCGCTGGATCCCACCCTAACTGAGGCGGCGCGGACCCTCGGGGCGGGCCCGTTCGCCGCGTTCCGCACCGTGACTCTGCCGTTGCTGGGGACCGGGGTCCTCGCCGCGGGCGCCTTCGCGTTCGCCCTTTCCTTGGGGGAGATGACCGCGGTTGCGATGCTGTCTGGACCGGGCGTGATGACGATGCCGATGGCGATCTACCACTTCTTGGGGAGCCGCGACTTCGGGGCGGCGTCGGCGATGGCGACCGTGCTCATGGTCACCACCGCCCTCGCCGCGTGGGCGTGGGACCGCGCCGGCTCCCGCTGGCTGGGGGGATCCCGTGCTTGAGGTCCGCCGGCTCACCAAGCGGTTCGGGGCGGTGACCGCGGTCGCGGACTTCTCCCTCGCTGTGGCCGACGGGGAGACCGTTGCCCTCCTCGGCCCGTCCGGGTGCGGGAAGACAACCGTCCTGCGGATCGCCGCGGGCCTGGAGCGGCCCGATGCCGGCCAGGTTCTCCTCGCCGGCCGCGACGCCACCGACTGGCCACCGGAGAGGCGGGGAGTGGGGCTCGTGTTCCAGAGCTATGCCCTGTTCCCCCACCTCTCCGTCGGGGCGAACGTCGCGTACGGCCTCCGGTTCCGGCGGGGGGTGGATCGGGTGGCGCGGGTAGAGGAGCTCCTCGCGCTCGTCGGCCTTTCTGGGTACGAACGGAGGAAGCCGCACCAGCTTTCCGCCGGGCAGCAACAGCGGGTGGCCCTGGCCCGGGCCCTTGCCCCCGAGCCGGGGATCCTCCTCCTCGACGAGCCCCTGTCCGCGCTCGACGCCGCGCTGCGGAAGGACCTCCGCGCCGAGCTGCGCGCGCTCCTTAGGAAGCTCGGGATGACCGCGCTCTACGTGACCCATGACCAGGAGGAGGCGCTCGCCCTCGCCGATCGGGTGGCGGTGATGCGGGAGGGGAAGCTTGACCAGGTCGCCCCGCCGGCGGAGCTCTACGCGCGGCCGCGGACCCCGTTCGTAGCCGCCTTCCTCGGCCGGGCCAACCTCTGGCCGGGCCGCGTCGTGTCCGTGGACGGCGACCGTGCGCTCGTCGAGGTAGCGGGGGAGCGGTTCCCCGCCGCGCGCGGGGAGGCGGGGGAAGGGGGCGAGGTGTTCCTCTTCTTCCGGCCGGAGTGGGTGCACCTGGGCGAGGGGCCGTTCGTGGCCGAGGTCGAGGGCGCCGAGTACTTGGGCGACCGCTGGGAACTCCGTGCCCGTTTTCGCGACCTCCCCCTCGTCCTCGTTGCCTCCAGAGATCTCCGATCGAATAGGGAACTCCCGTTCGCACTCTCGAACGCTCAGGCAATCCCCCGTTAGTAGCCGAGCTTCGCTGGTGGACGAAGGCCGCGAGTCGATCCACAAGCGAGTTGCGCTTGGGAGGAGCGGGGGCAACGGAAGTGAACCGCTCTGGGATTGCCGGGAAGATCGGCTGCATACCGGAGACGCTGCGCACGTGGGTCATTGACCCCTTTGGTAACCCGAATTCTGACGAACCGACACCCCGCCCGGTAACACCTTCACTGAGGCAACTCGGCTACTCCGCGGCGAACGAGGCCCTTAGTCGCTGATGTGCCGTTCGTGGCCGGTGTGGGCGCAGGGGCGGATCGCGCAGTGGACTACGTTGAGCTCTCGCAGCTTCTCCTCGAGCTCGCCGACAATCCGATCGGCCTCCTGAACCGTGGTGTCAGGTGCGAGTTCGAGATCGAGATCGAGGTGAATCGCGTCGGGGCCGATGAACTCGGCGATCATGTCGTGCACCCCCGCCACTCCGGCCACGCTCTGGGCGACCGACTTCACCCTCTCATAGAACTTCGCACTGGGCGAGAGGCCGAGGAGGACGTACGTGTTCTCGCGGATCAGTTTTCCCGCCATGACCCCGATCAGTCCAGCAACGAACATCGCCGCAATGGGGTCCGCGAGGGGGAACCCCCGTTGGGCTGCGACGACGCCGATCACCGACGCGAGGATCGTGATCTCGTCGTTGATGTTGTCGTAGAGCGCGGTCTTGACCGTGATGTCGCGCCTCTGGCCGACGAGCATGAGCCCAAGAGGGATCAGGTTGACCACGAACGAGAAGGCGAGCACGTAGAGCGCGATTTCCGGGTGCTCAAGCGGCACCGGGGAGATGAGCCGCGCGATCGCTTCCCGGAGGATCTGCAGCCCGGTGACGGTGATGAACGCAACGGACACGATGAGGGAAACGATGTACCGGAACCGCATGTGGCCGAATGGATGCTCGCGGTCGGCGGCGCGGCGCCCCATCCGTTGGCTGAGGAGGAGGGACGAGGTGACGACGATGTCCACGAGGTTGTTCAGGGCCTCGCTGAGCATGATGAGGAACCCGGTGTAGGCAAACGCACCCAGCTTCACCGCGAGGAGGAGGACTCGGGTGCCGAGGTTGACCCGGAGCTTCCACGCGCCGTCGGAGCGGGTGCGCGTCGTCGGTTCGGTCATGGATACAAGCTCCCTCCTTGGATGCGCGTCCTCAATGGGAACGTCACGCGGGGGGAAGTGTACTCTACAGCCGGCGGGTACCGCATCGAGGTCGGCAGGCCTCACCGTTTCGCTCCCGATGCGGGTGAAGGCGCCTCCACACCGTAGCCACAACCCCGCCACGATGCACCGACCCGTCGGGACTACCCTCCGGGGGCCTTGGAGGTACGAGACCATGCACCGATCGAAGTGGATGGTTGGCCTGATCGCTCTCACATTGGGAGCTGCGGTCCTGGCATTGGGGGACGGCTTCACAGCCGCGTTGGCCGCAACCGCAACGAGCCCCACCGGGACCGAGATCGTCCTCGCCGGGAGCGCGATCTAGGTGACGGGGACCGGCGCCGTTGCCCACGGGACCCGGCTCCTCATCACGGCCGGGGGGACGTACCACATCCGCGGCACCCTGGAGGACGGCCAGATCGTTGTCTCTTCTGCAGACGACAGTCCGTGAACCTGATCCTCGACGGGGCGCAGATCACGTGCTCGACGAGCTCTCCGATCTACATCGCCCAGGCCAAGGACGTCGTGATCAGCCTGGCTGTGGGCACGGAGAACGTCCTTACGGACGGGAGCTCTTACGTGTACGAGGTTGCGGGGGCCGATGAGCCGAACGCGGCCTTGTTCAGCGCGGACGACCTCGTGATCACCGGAACCGGATCCCTCACCGTGAACGGCAACTACCGTAACGGGATCCAGAGCAAGGACGACCTCGCGCTCAGCGGGGCGACGATCACGGTGACGGCGGTCAACGATGGGATCAAGGGCCGGGACTCGATCACCGTAAGCGAGGCGACGATCACGATCCGCGCCGGCGCCGATGGGATGCAATCGAATAACGACGAGGATCCGGAGCGCGGCACGGTCACGATCGAGAGCGGAACGATCCGCGTCACATCCGGGGAGGATGGGATCCAGGCTGAGACGTGTCTCGTCGTGCGGGGAGGGACGATCGAAGTCCTGTCAGGGGGCGGGAGTTCCAATAACGCTTGACAGAACCCGGTCGGCGGGATGGGGTTCCCCGGGCGGCCTCCGTCGGCGGCCACGAGCCTCCCGAGCATGAAGGGGCTCAAAGCCGGTGTGGACCTAACGATCGCCGGTGGCACGATCCTCGTAGACTCCGCCGATGATGCGCTTCACTCGAATGGAACGATCACGATTGACGGCGGGACCCTCACCCTCGCCTCGGGCGACGACGCGATCCACGCCGACGAGGCAGTGACCATCAATGGGGAGCAGATCCAGGTCAAGGCGTCGTACGAGGGGGTGGAAGGCAACACGATCACGGTCAACTCCGGCGAGATCCGCATTACCTCCACCGACGACGGGATCAACGCCACCTCCGGCGGAGCGGCGGCGATGCCGATGGGCCGTCCCGGGATGGCCTCGTCCTCCAGCACTTGGCTGGTCGTGAATGGGGGACGGATCGTCATCAACTCCGGTGGAGACGGGCTTGACGTCAACGGTTCGATCGCGATGACGGGGGGGGACCGTGCTCATCCACGGCCCGACGCGGAGCGACAACGGTGCGCTCGACTACTACGGCACGTTCAAGGTCACGGGCGGACTCCTCGTTGCTGCCGGCAGCGCGGGGATGGCGCAAGCCCCGAGCACCTCCTCGACCGTGAACTCGGTGCTGATGACGTTCACCACGCCGCAGCCGGCGGGGACCCTGTTCCACATCGCCGCGGCAAGCGGTGGGGACGTGCTGACCTTCGCCCCGGCCAAGGTGTACCAGTCCGTGGTCGTTGCCTCTCCGCTCCTTGAGAACGGCTCCACCTACGCCATCTACGTCGGGGGGCGCTCCATCGGCACGGCGACAGATGGCCTCTACTCGGGAGGGAGCTACACCCCCGGGACCGAGGTCGCCCGGTTCACGGTGGCAGGGAGCGTCACCTACGCCGGGGCGTCCCGGGTCCGGCCGCCGGGATGGTAGACGGGGCCTGGCGAGGGTCAGGGGCCATCATGGGACTGATGAGGGGGGCAGAGTTTCAGCTCGCGGACGGCGGAGGGGTATCTCGCCTCGGTGGATCGGCGGGGGGTGACCCGGGTGGCCTCCCTCGCGCCTCGTCCGGAACGGTGAAGCCCCCCATCGTTGTGGCCCATTCCGGCGCGATGTCGGAAGTGATGCGGGCTCCGCGGGTCCCAGCCTCGACGCCGTAGCCGAGGTCTTGCGCGAGAGCGGCCACGGGCCGGGGACGACAGGCCGGCTTGAGCTCAAGTACCTCCTTTCGCCCGCGGAGGCACGGCAGGGTTCCTTGCCGCTCGCCTTGAGGTGGATCCGCATGCCCGAGGGAGGCCCGGGAACGCCTACACGGTCCGCAGCGTGTACTTCGACTCCCCCGGCCTCATCTGTTACCACGCCAAGCAGAACGGCGCACCGGTCCGGGAGAAGTACCGCGTCCGCACCTACGAGCCGGGATCGGCCCCCATCTTCCTCGAACGTAAAGCCCGTCAGGGACAGCTCTACCGCAAGGAGAAGGCGTGGCTGGGCGATGCCGGGCTGGGATGCCTTGCCGCACGGGATGGACTGGGCTCCCCCGCCGCGGCGGGCTGTCCGAGCGTCGTGCAACGCCTCCTCTACCGCATGGACCGCCAGTCGTTCGTCCCCACGGTGCTCATCGCCTACGAGCGCGAGGCGTACGTGGAGTGGGCGGACCAGGACACGGTGAGGATCACCCTTGATCGGAACCTCCGGGCCCAGGCGGCTCCCCGCCTCGAGGAGATCCACGATGAGGAGGACCTTCGTCCGCTCCTCACCCACGGGGCGATCCTCGAGGTCAAGTTCAGCGATGTGGTCCCGTGGACCCTGCGCGAGCTCACGCGGCGGTTTCCCCTCCTGCGACGGGCGTGTTCCAAGTACGCCGCGAGCATCGAACATGTCGTTCTTAACTCAGCCACAACGAAGGGGGTAGGGGTCCATGCTCAGCTCCTCTGAACCGCTTCTTGGCAACCTGCTGACGGTGCTCGCGGTGGTCGTGGTCAGCCTCGGCCTTGGCCTGTACGTGGCCCTCGTCTACCGCCTCGCTACACCGGGGGCCGCGTTCTCGATCACGATCCAACACACGCTTCTCTACCTCGCGCTCATCGTGTCGCTCGTCATGGTCATCATCTCCAATCAGGTCGCGCGGGCGTTCACCCTCGTCGGGGCGCTGGCCGTGGTCCGGTTCCGCACACCGGTAAAGGACACCCGGGATGCGGCGTTCATCTTCCTTGGCCTGGCGGCAGGGATGGGGGCACGGGTGGGGATGTACGCCGAGACGGCGGTGGGCGTGGGGCTCATCGGGCTGTGCATGATCGCTGTCCGGTTCCTCCGCCTGGGGAAGCGCCCCCATGGTGAGACGGTGGTGAAATTCACCATCCCCAGCGGAGGAGGCGAGCCTGCCTACCCGCGCGACGCCTTCGACCGCCACTTCCAGTCGGTTCGCCTCATCGGCACCCGCTCCGTTCGCGACGGGGAGCGTGTGGAGTTGACCTACCTCGTGAAGCCGCGGAGGGATGCGGATCTTGTCGCGTTCGCGCGCGCCCTGTCCGCCTACCCCCTTGTCGAGAAGGCGACCGTCATCGTCTGCGACGACGAGGGGCTGGCGGAGAACGTGTTCTAGCAGTGGGCGGAACAAACGGCGCCGCGGGGCGGATGGACCCCGCGGCGCCGGTGGGGAGGTTAGGACTCACTGCGGGGGGCCGGGAACCCCTCCCTGCTGCGCGAGGAACGGGGCCGGGCACGGGATTCTCTCGTTCCCGAGCGGGATTCTCTCGCCCGCTACCGAGGAGGGCCCCCGGGGGACAGGAGCGCAGACCAGCGGCCAACCCGCGCTCCTCCACGCCCAGCGGAGCAGGGCGACGGACATGCCCGACGTAAACACCGCAAGCCCTGTCAGGAGAACCGCGTTCCATTCGGTCATCGTCGTTCCTCCTTTCCTCCTTGGGAGGAGGCGCAACGAGGATGCCCCGCTGGGATGGAGATGGTGAAGCGACCGTGCGGCAGTTCCGTGGAGATGTGCTACCCCTAGAGGACTACTTTCAAACTCGGCATGGCCTGATCCTCCCTGAAGAACTGGCAGGTACGGTCGTGCAGGACGGTGTTTGAGATCTCTCTTGGCCTCCCATGCTGACGGGCAGGCACATCCCATTTCTTCCCCAGGCCGCTCGGAGTTGCGCTGCAGCCGGCGGGTGGGCCAGAGTCGGGTCTACCGTCTGCGGTGTTCCTCCGGAGGGACATACAGGTCACTCAGGCCAAGACGGATCACGATCTCCTGATGGAACTCGAGGACATCGGGGTACGGGTAGTACTCGTACAGAGCCGCCCATGCTTCCTCGCTGCGCCCCGAGTAGAGGTAGTCGAGGACAAGATGGAGGACCATGCACTTCGCCAGATCGTCCGGGCCGCCGTGGAGGCCCTGCTTCACCTGCTCGGCGAGCACCGTGTGTCGCTCGATGAGCGCGTCGTAGGCCTCCGGGAACTGCGGGCTCACCGGTACGTACCCCCGCCCTTCCTCGTAGCCGAGGATGACCTGCGCCCAGGGTGTCTGGGGGTGGCCACAGTACACGTAATGGAAGATCGGGTCCCAACCCAGCACCTCGTAGATCCCATCGTCGTCTAGGTCGACGAACGTCGCTGGCCCATCTGCTCTGAGAGGCAGTGGGATGACCCGGAGCTCCGGTCCCAGGCTTAGAACGACGTACGTGTAGCAGCAGTGCACTCCGCCCGAGTAGAGCTCAACCACAACATCCGGGTACCCATCGCCGGTAATGTCCCCGCTTCCGAACGTGTAGAAGTCCCAGGCAGCCGGGATGATGAGCTCGCTCCCCAGGTGCGAAGGAGCCGGAAGGAAGACCCTGAGCGTGTAGTACCCGAAGGGGAATCGGTCCTCTAGTGGGACTTTCTCAAGCCACAGCGTGTACGGCCCAAACGCCTCCAAACGAGGGACGGGGTATGTCCAGTCCTCCTGAGCAGCGATGGGCCGCGAACCAGCGACGGTGAACACGAGGGAAGCCACGAGAACGCACAGCGAAGCCCGTCCAGAGAGTGCAGCCATAGGCACAAGCCTAGGCGCGGAAAGGGGAGAGTCAAGGACACCTGCGCTGCCAGCTCCACGGCGCCATCCAAATGGAGCAGGTACTCCGCGCACTGTAGACGGGAGGCGCGGGATCACACCCGGCTGCTCGGCAGGCATCTCCGACGCCCGGCCTTGACTGCGGGCCTGGCAAGCGTGACATTCATCACGGTGGTGGACGCACCGTCCTGCGCGTGGGGCATTCGGATCAAGAGGTAGAAGGCTGGCTCCAGAGGCGGGGACGAGACCATCGTGAGGTCGCGGGATCCATGAGCGCCTGCGCAGTTCGCCTATCACCAGGCCGGCCACGCCGTAATGGCGGTCCTCAGTCGGGTTCCGTTCTATTGCGTGTCGATCTCCCCCTCTGATCTACATGAGGGAACGACGACTCTGGTTCATGAAGCCGTCCCGTCCGGGATGAGCGGGGGGATGGTCGCGCGTACCCGCCGCCGCATCGAAGCGCGCATGCGCACCTTCTGGGGCGAGACGGCAGTAGAGCAACTCAACGCCGGGCAGGGCCCGCGGGGCCACCGGTCGAGGAGAGAACTCAGGGTCGCCGCGCCCCTCTCCCGCCGCCGCGGCAGTGGGGCCGCACGGACGCTCATCTCTACCCAACGTCCGTGGCTCCTGACGAGCTGCTCCGACGAGTTGGCTGTGAACCGCTTGGCGACCCGCCTCGCTCAGGGCAAGGAGCGGGCGGCCCTTGTTCCCTTCTCCCCTGCCGGACATGGGATCTTCTCGGCGGCCTGTACGCTGGGCACTGGTCCAGGCAGTGCCCAGTGCACTGCTGGGCGAGAGGGCCCTTAGAGGGGAGACGGTCAAGGACGTGATGGGAGGAGCGTGGAAACAGGCGACCCTCTCTCCGGAGCTTCTCGTGGACCCCCGGCTTGCCGGTGAGGACCAGAAAGACCCAAGAAGGATGCAGATCAGTCACCGGCTCGAGCGAAGGTGGCTCGAAGCCACTAAGCTGCCAGGCGAACCCTACTGAAGCACGCAGCGCGGACGGATCTTGCAGCCAGATCGAGACCCCGCTCCCGCTCGCGGCGGGCAGTATCCGCTTCGGAGGGTGGCTGCCCGGGGTAGAGTCCCAAATGTTGTAGTGGGCCAAGAACGTGGTGTTGATCCGGTGGCGTGAGGCCGCTATGCTGCGCGAACGGCCGCCCGAGCTGGGATGGACGACTTGGGGCCCAGACAAAAGGAGGGGGATATGAGAAAGAAGCTCACCGTAGTGCTGTTCGCTCTGTTGTTCTCCGCTGTTGGAACAGCTGGAGCCGATCTAGCTGTCTACTTCTTCGACGTGGGGCACGGCGATGCAATCTACCTCGAGCTTCCCAATGGCTACGACGTGATCATGGATGGAGGCTGGGGGGATGCCAGAGGCGCCATCGTCGACCACATCAGCGACAAGATGATCGCTGACGGGGTCATAGACCTCCTGATCATCAGCCACTACCACGAAGACCATTACGGCGGCATTGCTGGCCTACTGAGCTCGCGGACCCCCGCACTCAGGGTCGAGCGGATGGTCAGCCCGGGCATGTGTGACGGAGAGGATCGCTTCCTGTCCTATGTCCTGGGCGACCGCAGCAGATGGGTCACGGTGAGTTCTCTTTTGAAGGACGGCCAACTAGCGCCCGGAGGCTACACGCTTCACGAGGCTGACGGGTACGTCCTGACGCTGCTCGGACACACTCGAGGCTACGGTCCGTGCACTTCGTCGGAGGCGAGGAACAACAGCTCGGTGATCGTGCGGCTGACGGGTCCTGCTGTGTCGATCCTCTTCATGGGGGACGCATGCGAACAGGCTGAGTCCGAGCTGATCGCGTATCACCGCACGGCGGAGGGAACCCTCACATCAGATGTGCTGAAGGTGGGCCATCACGGTTCCAGCTCTTCCACATCCGATGATCTCCTTCGCGTGGTGATGCCATCAGTGGCTGTCCTCTCCTCCAACGGAAACCTCGGCCACCCGCACCAAGAGACGCTTGATCGGCTGTCTCTGTCTGGCGTGGAGGTATGGCAGACGAGGGTGCATGGGACAGTCGTTCTGCGTTCCGACGGAGCAACCTACGCCCTGGAACCTCTAGTCCCCCCACCGCCCCGGCTATCGATTACAGCCTCTGCATCGTTGGGCGGGACGATCAGTCCGTCGGGGACAGTGTCTGTTGTGAGAGGAGATAGCCAGACCTTCACGATCCGGCCAGGAGCAGGCTTCAGGGTGAAGGACGTAGTTATCGATGGAGCATCGGTCGGACCAGTGACTACGTACACATTCACCGAGGTCCTGCTCAACCACACGATCTACGCGGAGTTCGAGGTCGATCGTGCGACCACGGTGAGTGCGTACGCGACACGCGTCCTTAGCTTCGACAGGTGGAATGGCCCGGATCGTGCTCTCCGTGCGCCCAACGGGGTCTGCTCGACATGCCAGTACGCGCGCGCCCGCCTTGTGGTAGGAGGGTTCGACCTGACTCTGCCAGCCCAGGCGCAGATCGCCCGAGTCACCGTCGAGCTGACTGGGGCACGGGCCACTGGTCAGGTCTCGGCGCTCCCGGTCTCCTTGATGGTCGGCAGCCGGGTCCTTGCTGAGGCACTTATTGAACTCCCCATAGGGAATTGCTCAGCGACAGCAGCTCGAACCGTGACTTGGACTACGGGTTTGAGTGTCCGAGATCTATCCTCACCGGACCTCGCAGTTTCGATCACATCAGGTGATGGGTTTGGCTGGCGTTACGTTGACGCTGTCAAGGTGGTCGTTGAGTTCAGGCATGGGCCCTGAGGCCTTTGAGACCGGGCCTCCCAACATCCGGCTCTGCGTGTATGATCAGTGACCCAGCGCGCGGCGATCGCCGCTGGGAACGAAGGCTCTCGGGGACGACGGGGCTTGCGTCTGAGCCCCGTCGCTCCTTGCGCGACCCATGCCTGGAGCTACGGGGGGGCTTACTCCTCTAGATCTCCGTTCCGTATTGCCAAGACCCCTCCTTCGTGGTATGGATGAAGGCACCCCGTTGACGTCCATTCCCCTCTTGCCCGGGCTGGCCTCCTCGCTCGATCAACGCGGAGAGGCGCGCTGCTTGGGGCGCACAGAGTTGGTTCGGGCAGAGCCTTAGGCCACAGCCTCTAGCCTCGTGGTCTGGGGTTATCCGGGCTGGAGGGGTATGGCCATCACGATCATCTCGGTAACCGAGGCGCTCCCCGACGGAGCATCTGGGCGTTTTGTGGCGTCAGTTCATGCAGCCGTGTCTCGCCTCTACAGCGACCAGCTTGGAGAGAGGGTCCGTCACGCGGTGCGGACCAAGGTGAGGAAGGGGGAATGGCCTGCTGGTGCTCCAACAGGCTACGTCAACGACAGGGAGGCCAGGGTGCTCGTGGTCGACCTGAAGATGGCTCCGATTGTCAGGCGAGTTTTCAAGATATACGTACACGAAGACGTGTCTCTGGCCCAGCTTGTGGGTCTAGCTGAGAAGCTCGGCCTCCGTACTCGCAAGGGCGGAGTGATGGCCAAAGCTGCCCTTCACAAACTGCTCACCAGCCCGATCTACTACGGCCTGATCAAGTACGGGGGCACCGTATCCATGGGTAGCCATGAACCCATCATCTCCAAGGCCCTGTTCGACGTGGTCCAGGCGAAGCTAGAGGGGAAGAGCTATCCGAGATCCGTCCGGCGGTTTCCGCACAGAGGACTCATGACCTGCGGCTACTGCGGGTGCAGGATCACAGCTTCGCTGATCAAGGGCCGCTACATCTACTACCACTGCACCCAAGGCAAAGGTCGATGTAGACAGGATTTCATCGCTCAGGATGCGTTGGGAGGCATGTTCCTCCCGGTCATAGACGGTGTCCGCCTTCAGAGGGGGCAGATCGCCAAGCTGCTTCAGGGGATTCGCAGCGAGGGCGCACGCCGGAAGCGTGACGCTGACATAAGGAGAAGCACGATCAAGCGCCAGATGACTGAGCTCGAGGATCTCCGGGACAAGGCCTATGAAGACAAGCTCCGCGGGGCCATAACCAACGAGCGGTGGAACGTGCTAGAGCAGAGATGGCTGGAGAGAGCAGCAGCTGACCCGTCAGATGGGAGATCTGGATGAAGCCTCAGGACCCGCAGAGGACGAGGCAGAGGCCACTTTAAAACTCCTCGAACGCGCTCCCGAACTGTATCAGCGCCAATCGCACGAAGAACGGGCGCGTTTCCTCAACGTTCTACTTTCAAACTCGGTCCTTGTGGATAGAAAGCTCGATCCCTTCTACAAAACCCCTTCGACTTGGTCGCCGAAGGGGTGTCCCGTTCTGATTGGCTAGGGCGGGAGGATTCGAACCTCCGAATGGCGGCTCCAAAGGCCGCTGCCTTGCCACTTGGCTACGCCCTAGTGCCAAAGGAGGATAGCCCGTTCCCTTCCGCGGGACAAGGTTTCCCTGTTGGCGTGGGATCGCGTAGACTCCGGCGATGGCCGATCGGGCAGGGGATCACCGATCCGGGGGGTGGGGATGACGGTCCTCCTCTTCGTTCTCCTCGGCTTCGGACTGGGATCGCTCCCGTTTGCAGTCTGGGTGGGGAAAGTTTGGGCCAAGACTGATGTCCGCGCCCGGGGGGACGGGAACCCGGGAGCGGTCAACGCATGGCGGGCGGGGGGATGGCGGGTCGGGCTCCTCGCCCTCGTCCTCGACGTGACCAAGGGCGCCCTCCCCGTCGCGCTCGCCCGCTCGCTTGGGGGCCTCGGAGGGTGGGCCCTTCTCCCGGTGGCGCTGGCCCCCCTCCTCGGCCACGCGTTCTCTCCCTGGCTCGCCTTCCAGGGCGGGAAGGCCGTGGCATCCACATTCGGGGCGTGGTCCGCCCTCACGTACTGGGAGGTCCCGACCGCGCTCGGGCTCTCGTTCGCCCTCATCCGGACCGTGCAGGCGGTGGACGGGTGGACGGTGATCCTCTCCTTCCCCGTTGTCGCCGTGTACCTCATCCTGCGTCGGGCCGAGCCGTGGCTCCTTGCGACCCTGGGAGCGAACTTCGCCCTGCTCGTCTGGACCCACCGCCGTGAGCTCCGCTCCCCGCCGCGGTGGCGTCCGCGAGGGGGATCCACGTGAGCTTTTTCGTCTCCCACGAATGGAGCCTGGCCGTGTTCATGGCTGTGCTGGCGGGCATTTCCCTCACAAACCTCGTGGCGATGCGGCGGCTCGGCCGGCACCCCGCTCTGTCCAAGTACCCCGCGGTCTCGATCCTCGTCCCCGCTCGCGATGAGGAGAGGAACATCGCCCCCTGTGTGGAGTCCCTCCTCCGCCAGGACTATCCCGAGTTCGAGGTGATCGTCCTCGACGACGACTCCCGCGATGGGACGTGGGCGTTGCTCCAGGAGATCGCGGCGCGGTCCGGGGGGCGGGTGCAGGTCCTCGCCGGGGAACCGGTCCCCGCCGGCTGGCTCGGGAAGCACTGGGCGTGCCACCAGCTCGCCCGCGCTGCCCAGAACGAGATCCTCTTGTTCACGGACGCCGACACGGTCCACCATCCGTTGGCGCTGCGCGACGCGGTGGGGGCTCTTCAGGCTGAGGGGGCGGGTGCGCTGAGCGTCCTCCCCCGCCAGGCGGTGGAGAGCTGGGGCGAGAGGCTCGTGATCCCGATCCTGGCGTGGGTCATCCACACGTTCGTCCCGTTCATCCTCCCCTGGCGGACTCCTACTGCGGTGGGGCAGTTCATGCTCTTCCGGCGGGGAACGTACGAGGCGGTCGGGGGCCACGCCGCGATCCGGTCCGAGGTAGTGGACGACCTCGCCCTGGCCCGCAACGTGCACCGGGCCGGCGTTGGCTGGGCGTTCCTCGACGGATCCAGGCGGGTCACGACGCGGATGTACCGGGGGTGGAACGAGACGGCGCGGGGCCTGGCGAAGAACCTATTCCCCGTGTTCCGGTACAACGTCCCCGTATACCTGTTCGTGTGGACGTGGCTCCTGTGGCTCGCGTGGCAGCCCCTGTTCGTCCTTGCGCTACGCATTGCGGGAGGCGCTGTTCCTGAGGGAATCGTGGTGCCCGCGGTGGCGACGATCGGGCTGTCGCTGTTCACATGGGCGGTCTCTGCAGTGCGGTTCCGGCTCCCCTTCGTTCAGGTCCTCCTCTACCCGGTGACGATCCTCCTCGTCTTCGGGATCGCCCTGCGATCGCTCCTCTGGCACCTGCGGGGCCGCGGCACGTGGAAGGGGCGGGGGATCCACGTCGAGCACGATCCGCGCTAGCGATCGAACAGGGTCCGCCAGTTCGTCGTGAGATCCGCGCAGGTCGTCCCCGCTGGGACGCGGATCGCCACGAAGTAGCTTCGCTCCCGCACCGGGTCGACCTGGGCCTCCCCGCCCGCGGCGAGGAATGGGTTGCTCGCCCCGAGCGTCACCTGCTCGTTCGTCCACGTGAGGAGCCCGCGGATGAGGTCGGGTGCCACCACCTCCCCGTCGAGGAGCTTCCACAGCCGCTGCACAACGTATACCTCACCGGAGATGAGGCCGAGGACTCTCACCCGCACTGTGATCCCGGGTTGCCCATCCCCGTCTTGGTCGACCACGCGGGGATCATCGGCTGTCGTGGGGAGGGGGTCGTTCACGGGATCGGCGAGTCGGGCCCCGTGGACCTCGGTCGGCCAGGGTTCAACGAACCGCCACCCTTCGCCCGTCCCGTCCAGCGTGGCCGTCCGTTCCACGGTGCCCAGCGAGCGGAGGAAGGCGTCCGGGATTTCGGTGACGACCATGCCCGTCCCGTCGTCGGTGTCCACGAGGCAGTGGGTCTCCGACACCGTGACGATGCTCCCAGTCTGCCTCATCTCGACGTGCAGGATGAGGGTCGTGGTGCGGATGCGCTGGCCCACGAACGGATAGGCGACGATGTCCGAGGTCACCTGCATCACGGCCCACGTTCCGGTGAGGTCAAACGGGGGCACCTCCCCACTCCCGAAGGCGGGGAGCCCAATTCCCAGGACCACCAACAGGCAGGCAACGGTTTCCCTCATATCCCTCTCCTTGGCCGGGCAGGGGGCACGGACCCGAGCTCGGCCCATCGTACCCGGTTGCCGGCGATGTGGCCCCCTGGGGCGCCCCGCGACCTCGACAGAAGAAGGGGGACCAGCTATATATCCCCGTTGTGAAGAAGGTACGGATCTACACCGATGGCGCGTGCATCGGGAACCCCGGCCCCGGTGGATGGGGGGCGGTGCTCCTCTCCGGCCCTCATCGCAAGGAGATCTCCGGGGGCGAGGAGCGGACGACGAACAACCGGATGGAACTCCGGGCGGCGATCGAGGCCCTCCGCGCCCTGCGCGAGCCAGCGGAGGTGGACCTGTTCACGGACTCCGTCTACCTCAAGCGGGGGATCACGGAATGGCTCCCCCGTTGGAAGGAGCAGGACTGGCAGCGGCGGGAAGGGAAGCGGATCCGTCCGGTGGCGAATGAGGACCTGTGGCGGGAGCTCGATCAGCTGACGGGGATCCACCGGGTGCGGTTCCACTGGCTCGCCGGCCACGCTGGCGATGAGGAGAACGAGCGTGCCGACCGCCTCGCCCGCCGTGCCGCCGCGGGTCGCCAGTAGGCCTCGAGGGATCGCCCGCGGCGCCTGCGACTGGCGGATCTGACCACAGCGCGTATACTCCGTACAAGAGAATCCAGACCGATGCATCGCATACCCCAATCGCGGGGTTGCCAACCGAGACCCTGAGCTGAGAGTGCGACTTGGCTCACGAAGGCCAAGGAGGCTTTCAGTGGATTTTAGAAGTTTCGCGTTTCACCCCCGGATCCTGTCCGGGATCGAGGCCGCTGGCTACACCCACCCTACTCCGATCCAGCAGCAGGCGATCCCCGTCATCCTGGCGGGGCAGGACATGATCGGCGTCGCCCAGACCGGCACCGGGAAGACGGCGGCGTTCATGCTCCCCATCCTCAACTGCCTCGCAGAGCGGCCAGGGGACCACGTGCGGGCGGTCGTGCTCGCCCCGACGCGGGAGCTCGCCGAGCAGATCCACCAGGCGACCTGCCTGCTCGGGAGGGACATCTCCATTCGCAGTGTCGCCCTCTACGGTGGGGTGAAGAAGCGGCCCCAGGCGGCAGCGCTCCGGCGGGGCGTGGACGTCGTGATCGCGTGCCCCGGACGGTTCCTCGATCTCAACGGGGATCGGGCGCTCGACCTCTCTCATGTCGAGGTGCTCGTCCTCGACGAGGCTGACCGGATGTGCGACATGGGGTTCCTCCCCGACATCCGGCGCATCCTCGCCCTCCTGCCCAAGGATCGGCAGACCCTGTTTTTCTCGGCGACGATGCCCCCCGAGATCCGCCGCCTGGCCCAAGGGATCCTCCACGATCCGGTTACGGTGCAGGTGGACGCAGGTGTCCCGGCGAAGACGGTGTCCCACGCGTTCTACCCGATCACCGAGGGGCGAAAGCGGGACCTCCTCCTCGCCCTCCTCCGCGGCCCGGCCACGGGGCGGGTGCTCGTGTTCACGCGCACCAAGAGCCGCGCCCAGAGCCTTGCCTCGTTCCTGTCCGGCGCGGGGCTCAATGTGGCGGCGATCGAGGGCGACATGTCGCAACGGGACCGACAGGGAGCGCTCGATGGGTTCCGGTCCGGAGAGTACGAGATCCTCGTGGCCACCGATGTCGCGGCGCGGGGGATTGACGTGGAGGACATCACGCACGTCATCAACTTCGACCTGCCCGATAGCGTGGACGCCTACACCCACCGCGTGGGCCGCACGGGGCGGCTCGCCAAGACCGGCCACGCCCTCAGCTTGTCCGCGCCGGCGGACCGCCTGTTGCGGAGCTGGGTGGAGAAGGCAGTCGGAGAGCCGATCGAGTCGCGACGGCTTCCCGGGTTCGACTACGGCGGGGTGGTGGCAGGTGACGCGCATCCTGGCTCATCCCGGTTCGCCCGCCGGGCGCGCCTTCGCCGGTAGGGCCGTCCACGCCGGCCGCTGGCCCTTGACCCGGGGGGCGACGCGCTAGGGGATTACGCCGAGGGTGAACCGCACCCGCTCCGGCGTGAACGGAGCGCGGACCATCCGCGCCCCCACCGCGTCGTAGATTGCGTTCGAGATCGCGGGGAGGGGGCCGTTGATCCCGACCTCGGAGATGGACTTCGCCCCCCACGGCCCGGTCGGCTCCTCGCTCGGGACGAGGATCGCCTCGATCGCGGGCGCATCGAGGGCTGATGGGATCTTGTAATCGAAGAACCCCGCGTTCAGGCAGCGGCCCCGTGGGGAGAAGAGCATCTCCTCGCACAGGGCATGGCCGATCCCCTGGAGGACCGCCCCCTCGAGCTGCCCCTCCGCCGCCTGGGGGTGGATCGCAACCCCGCAGTCGGCGGCGACCACGAACCGCTCCACCCGCACCACGCCCGTCTCCCGGTCCACCGCGACCTCGCAGAAGAACGCGGCGAACGGGGGCGGGGACTCGGGACAGGCGAAGGATGCGGTGGCCGCGATCTGGCGCTGATCGGTCACGTAGGTCGCGCGGTGGCCGATCTCGCTCAGGGTGAGGGACTTCCCCGATTTGCGGCTGCGCACCACGCCAGCGGCGAGTTCGAGGGCGGAGGCGCGCTCCCCCAGGGCCGCGGCCGCTACATCCAGGATCTGGGCCCGCACGTCGGACGCGGCCCGGAGGACGGCGTTCCCCGACACGTAGGTCGTGCTGGAGGCGTAGGCCCCGGTGTCGAACGGGGTGAAGTCGGTGTCCGAGGAGTAGACGAGGACCCGGTCCACCGGCACCCCGAGCTCCTGAGCGGCGATCTGGGCGAGGATCGTGTCCGACCCCGTCCCGAGGTCGGTGGCCCCCACGAGGAGCCGGAAGCTCCCGTCGTCCTGCATGACGAGCGTCGCCGCCGCCATGTCCACGCCCGTGATCCCCGACCCCTGCATCGCACATGCCATCCCCAGGCCGTGGACCCACGGTCCTTCCTCACGCCGCTGGCCCCGCTTTTCGCGCCACCCGATCCGCTCCGCCCCGATCCTGAGGCACTCCTCGAGGGCGCACGACCTCACGATCTGCGCCGTCCCCTCGCGGCCCTCCCCGATCTTCTCGAAGATGGGCGACGTCTCCCCGACCCGGATGTAGTTCCTCCTCCGGAGCTCCACCGGGTCAAGGCCCAGCTTCTCGGCGAGCTTGTCCATCGCCACCTCGAGGGCGAAGTACCCCTGCGTTGCCCCGTACCCGCGGTAGGCACCGGCCACGGGGAGGTTCGTGTACACCGCCCTCCCGTGGAAGTGGACGTGCGGGGCCTTGTTGTACAAGGGGAGCGTCTTCGATCCCACGTTGGAGAGCACGGTCAGGGCGTGGGCCCCGTAGGCGCCGGTGTTGGAGAGGACGTCCATCTCCAGGGCGTGGAGGGCTCCATCCTTGGTGGCCCCCAACCTCACCGTGACTTTCATCGGATGCCGGGTCCGGCTCGCCACGAACACCTCCTGGCGGGTGTAGGCCATCCGCACCGGCCGGCCTGTCCGCAGGGCCAGCAGCGCCGCCACCGGCTCGAGGAGGACCTCCTGTTTGGACCCAAACCCCCCGCCGATGCGGGGCTTGACGACCCTGATCCGGGCCGGGTCGAGCCCGACGACCCGCGCCACGATCCGCCGGACGTGGAACGGGACCTGGGTCGAGGTGCGCAGGACAAGCCGCCCCGCATCGTCGAAGTAGGCGATCACGCAGTGGGGCTCGATCGTCGCGTGCTGGGAGTACGGGATCTCGCACGTCGCCTCGGCCGTCACCGGGGCGGCGGCGAGGGCCGCCGCCGCGTCCCCGATCGGGATGTCCACTGCCGCGGCGATATTGTGGGAAGCATCGTAGATCCCCTCCGCATCGGGCTCGTCGTGGATGATCGGGGCCCCGGGGGCGAGGGCCTCCTCAGGGGAGAGGATGGGGGGAAGGAGTTCGTACTCCACGCGGATCCTAGCTAGCGCCTCCGCTGCCGCGTCCTCCGTCTCCGCGGCCACCGCCGCCACCCGGTCCCCGACGAAGCGGACCTTCGTATCGAACAGGACCGTATCATAGGGAGAGGGCTCCGGCCACCCCTGCCCGGCGGTGGTGTACGGGACGCGGGGCACGTTCCCGTGGTGGAGGATCGCCCGCACCCCCGGGACCTGTTCCGCCGCGGACGTATCCACACTGACAATCCGGGCGTGGGCATGAGGGGAGGGGAGGATTGCCCCGACGAGGGATCCTGGGATGTCGAGATCGAGGGTGAACAGGGGCTTCCCCGCGACGAGGGACGGCCCGTCCACCTTGCGCACGCTCTGGCCCACTGCCCCCCCCTGCTGCGTCTCTACCGCCATCTTCCCTCCCGCTTCCACTCCGCAGCGCGGAGGACCGCATCCACGATCTTCACGTACCCCGTGCAGCGGCACAGGTTCCCCGCGATCGCGTTCCGCACGTCGTCGGGCGTGGGATCACTGGTACGGGTGAGGAGTTCGTAGGCGACGAGGATCATCCCCGGCGTGCAGAACCCGCACTGCACGGCCCCACACTCGAGGAACGCCTCCTGGAGAGGGTGGGGATCGTTCACTGTGCCCAGCCCATCGAGGGTCATGACCCGCTTCCCCTGGACCTGGGGGGCGACCATGAGGCACGACCGCACTGCCCGCCCATTCAGAAGCACTGTGCACGCCCCGCAGTCCCCTGTCCCGCATCCCTCCTTCACCGATTTCATCCCCAACCGACGGAGGAGGGAGAGGAGCGGCTCGCCCGGCTCGACATCCAGGTAGTGCTCGATTCCGTTCAATTCAAAGGAAAGCTTCATCCTATCTCCACCCTGGTCCTGCTGCACAGGGATCGTCACGTCCCCCCCCGTTGGGCAGCACGGGCGAGGGCCCGGCGGACGAGGACCCCCGCGGTACGGCGGCGCCAGGCGGCCCCGGCCCGGCGGTCGTCTCCCACCTCGACCCGGCTCTCCACCAGCCTCTGAACCTCGTTCCACAGCTCCCCTCGGGGCTTACGGCCGATCAGGGCCTCCTCGGCCCAGGGGAGCCTCTCCCCTCGGTTCGGCCGTGCTCCGACGGCGACCCGTGCCCACCGGATCTCCTCGCCGTCGAGCCCTAGGCCGCAGCATGCGTTGAGGAGAGCGATATCGTACCGGGTGCGGGAGACCTTCTCGTGGGCGAAGGCTCCCTCCCACGGTGGGAGGACCACCTCCAGCGCCACGGCGCGGCGGAACAACCCGCGGAACGCGGTCCCGTACAGCTCCTCCACCGGCGCCTTCCCCACCTTCTCCCCCTGCCAGCGGACCTCCGCTCCGAGGGCAACAAGGACGGTCGGGATGTCGGCCCACGGATGGGCCGACACGAGGGCCCCCCCGAGCGTGGCCATGTTCCGAAGCGGGGGGGCCGCTACCTGACTCAGGGCGGAGGCGAGCAAGCCCCCGGCGTACGCGGGGGCCGCAGCGGAGGCGAGGATCTCGGTGAGGGTCGTCGTGGCCCCGATCGCGAGGCCGCCGCGGGACTCGCGAACGTAGGAGAGGCCGATCCGCGTGATGTCAATGACCCCCTCGATGTCGCCCCGCGGGGAGCGCAGGAGGTCAACCCCGCCCGCGAGGAGGGCCGCGCCGCCATCGTAGGCGGCGAGGAGGGAGAGGGCTTCCTCTGCATCCCGGGCGAAGTGGAACCGGCGAATCCCCGTCAGGCGCACCTCAGCTCACCGGGTGCAGTATAACGGCCGCCCAACCTGTCAGGCAACTTGACCATCGGAACGGGGGGTCGCTATACTCACCCCTCATGATGGCCGCCCCGGGCGCTGGCGATCTGGGTGGAAACCAGAACTCCTCGCCTCTGGTCCTCCTCGAGGGGGTCACCAAGTCGTTCCCGGGGGTCGTGGCCAATGACCGGGTGACCCTCGACGTCCGCCCCGGCGAGGTCCACGCCCTCCTCGGGGAGAACGGTGCCGGGAAGACCACCTTGATGAACATCCTCTACGGCCTCTACCGCCCCGACGCGGGGGAGATCTACGTCAAGGGCAGGAAGGTGAACATCCGCTCCCCGCGCGATGCCATCGCGTGCGGGATCGGCATGGTCCACCAGCACTTCAAGCTCGTCTATCCCCATACGGTGGCGGAGAACGTGGCGTTGGGCCTTCAGGGGACCCCGTTCTTCGGCCCAGCCCGGGTCGTGGAGCGGGGCCTCCGCGAGCTCGGCGAGCGCTACAACCTCCCCGTCGACCCCAAGGCCCGGGTGTGGCAGCTCTCCGCCGGCGAGCAGCAGCGGGTGGAGATCCTGAAAGCCCTGTACCGCGGGGCGGATGTTCTGATCCTGGACGAGCCCACCAGCGTCCTCACCCCCCAGGAGACGGGGGAGCTATTCAAGGTCCTGGCGCGCATGAAGGAGGAGGGGCACGCGGTCGTCTTCATCACCCACAAGCTGGACGAGGTGATGGAGGCGGCGGACCGGGTGACGGTGATGCGCCGGGGCAAGGTGATCGCCACCCTGCCCGTGGCGGAAACAGATAAGGCTTCCTTGGCGAGGATGATGGTGGGCCGGGACGTGGTGTTCCGCATCTCCAAGGCGGAGTGTACGCCGGGGAAGGAGGCCCTCGTCCTCCGGGATCTTCGGGCCGTGAACGATCGGGGGCTCCCCGCCCTCAGGGGCATCTCCCTGACCGTGTGCCGGGGGGAGATCGTGGGGATCGCTGGGGTGGCGGGAAACGGGCAGCGGGAGCTCGTGGAGGTGATCTGCGGCCTCCGGCGGGCGCAAGGAGGAGAGGTGGTGGTGTTGGGGCGACCCCTCACCAACAGGTCGCCGCGCACGGTGGCCGATGCTGGGGTGGCCCACATCCCCGAGGAGCGTCTCCGGATGGGGATCGTCCCGGGGATGACCGTGGAGGAGAACCTCATCCTGAAGAAGCACCACTGGCCCCCGTTCTCCAGTGGGCCGCTCTTGCGGCTGGCGGAGGTGAGGCGGTTCGCCGAGCAGGCGATCGAGGAGTACGAGATCATGACGCCCTCCCCCAAGACCCCGGCCAAGCTCCTCTCGGGGGGGAACATCCAGAAGCTCATCCTCGCCCGCGAGCTCTCCGGGGAGCCAGGGCTGGTAGTGGCCGCCCATCCTACCTATGGCCTGGACGTGGGGGCCACCGAGCTCATCCGGCAGCTCCTCCTCCGGCAGCGGGACGCCGGGGCCGGGGTGCTCCTCGTGTCGGAGGACCTGGAGGAGATCGTGTCCCTGGCTGACCGGATCGCCGTGATGTTCCGCGGGGAGATCATGGGGATAGTTGAAGCTTCTGAGGCAGAGCTTGGGGAGATCGGGCTCATGATGGCCGGCACAAGGTCCGGGATGGGTGATCCGCGGTGAAGAGGGTCGGGCCGTTCGTATTGGAGAGGCGCCTTGCCCCGTCGCGGGGGGCAGTGCTCGGGGTTTCCCTGCTCGCGGTGGTGCTGGCGCTGCTCGTAGCAGCGCTGATCTTCTGGGGCTACGGGGTGAACCCCTGGCACGCCTACCGGGTCATCTTTCAGGGGACGCTCGCCAGCCCCCAGGGGTGGGCGGAGGTGGTGCGGCGGGCGATCCCCCTCATCCTGTGCGGGGTGGGGCTGGTGGTGGCCTTCCGCGCCCAGTTCTGGAACATCGGTGCTGAAGGGCAACTCCTCGCCGGGGCGGTGGCCGCCACCGGGGTGGCTTTGTTCTCCGGCCTCCCGGATCCGTGGCTCCTTCCGGCCATGTTCCTGGCCGGGTTCCTCGCCGGCGCCGTGTGGGGGATGATTCCTGCCCTGCTCAAGGTGAAGCTCCGAGTGAACGACGTCATCTCCACCCTGATGCTGAACTACGTCATGATGTACATCGTGGAGTGGCTGGTGCATGGCCCCTGGAAGGGGCCTACCGCCCGTGGGTTTGCCTACAGCGACCTCTTCCCCCGAGCGGCGCGCCTGCCCCTGATCCCCGGCACCCGCATCCATTGGATCACCCTGGTGGTGGGGGTGGCCATGGCGATCGCCTGCGCGTTCCTCCTCTCCCGGACGAAGCTGGGATACGAGACCCGGGTGGTGGGGCAGTCCCAGGACGCCGCCCGCTACGCCGGGATCGATTTCCTCAAAGTGACGCTCTGGGTGATGCTCATCTCGGGGGGACTGGCGGGATTGGCCGGGGCAGGGGAGATGGCGGGGGTGCACTACCGGCTGCGCAGCCCGGCCCACATCTCCATGGGCTACGGCTACACCGCGATCATCGTCGCCTGGCTGGCCAGAGGAAGCCCTCTTGCCGCCGTGGTGACCGCACTTTTGTTTGGGCTCATTTTCGCCGCCGGGGATGTGATCAAGGTGGCGCTGGCGATGCCGTTCCAGGTCACGGACGTGTTCAACGGGCTGATCCTGTTCTTTTTGATCGGAAGCGAGCTCCTCATGTACTGGCATATCCGGTGGGCACCTAAGAGGGCCGCGAGCGAGGGGTGAGAGATGGGTTGGGAAGAGTGGCTCATCAGCACGATCGCGAGGGCGCTCGCCTACGGGACCCCGCTCCTTTGGGGAACCCTGGGGGAGGTGTACGCCGAGCGGTCCGGGGTGGTGAACCTGGGGGTGGAGGGGATGATGGCCATCGGGGCGTTCTCCGCGTTCGCCGTGGCCCAATCCACCGGGAACCCCGGGCTGGGGATCCTGGTGGCAGCGGTGGCTGGGGGCGGGGCTGCCCTGATCCACGCCTTCCTCACCGTGACCCTGCGGGCCAACCAGTACGTCTCCGGCCTCGCCCTCACCATGTTCGGCCTGGGGCTTTCGGGCCTGCTCGGCCGGGGGTGGGAGGGCGTCCCGCTCAAGAACCCCCTGCCCGCCATCACCGTGCCCTACCTGGCGGACATCCCCATCTTGGGGCCGATGCTGTTTCAGAACCAGAGCATCATCACTTACCTGGGCCTGGTCCTGGCCGTGGTGCTGTGGGTGCTCCTGTACCGCACCCGGTGGGGGATCACGCTGCGGTCGGTGGGGGAGTCCCCAGCCACCGCCGATGCCCTCGGGGTGAACGTGTACCTGGTGCGGTACCTGGCGGTCATCCTCGGGGGGGTCCTCGCCGGGGTGGCCGGGGGGTACCTGTCCGTGGAGTACCGCCCCTCCTGGACGGAGGGGATGACCGGGGGGATGGGTTGGATCGTGATCGCCCTCACCATCTTCGTGGCCTGGGATCCCGTCCAGGCGATCGGGGGGGCGGTCCTGTTCGGCGCCTTGTATCACCTGTCCTATCGGCTGCAACCCTGGGTGGCTCCGGAGCTCCTCAAGCTCATGCCCTACGCCGCCGCTATAATTGTTCTGGCCTTTGTGGGGCTCGGGGGCGCCCAGCGCCGCCGGGGGGCACCGGGGGCCCTCGGCGTTCCTTATGCCCGGGGGGAAAAGTGAAAGGGGGTGAGAACTGGGGATGAATTAGCGATCGGTGAGGAGTCATGGGTGACGAACCAGAGCATACAAGGAGGTTAAAGTGCGAAGGAGCCTAAAGATAGCGGCGATCGTGGCAGCGGTGGCCGGTCTTTGCACCCTTAGCCTGGCCGCGGAGACCGTGAAGGTGGGGTTCATCTACGTCGGGCCCATCGGGGACTACGGCTGGTCCCACGCCCACAACGTGGCCCGCGAGATCTGCGAACAGACCTTCCCCTGGCTGGAGACGGTGTACGTGGAGTCGGTGCCCGAGGGCGAGGTGGAGACCTACATCGATCAGCTGGTCCGCCAGGGCTGTAATATCGTGTTCACCACGAGCTTCGGGTTCATGGACGGGACCTACGCCGCCGCCCTGCGGTACCCAAAGGTGATCCTCGCCCACTGCTCCGGGTTCATGCGGGCCCCGAACCTCGCCACCTACATGGCCGACTTCTACCAGATCTACTACCTGAACGGCCTCATGGCCGGAGCGCTCACCAAGACGGGCAAGGTGGCCTACGTGGGCGCGTTCCCCATCCCCGAAGTGAAGCGGCACATCTCCGCATTCACTATCGGAGTCAGGGAGGTCAACCCCAACGCCGAAGTCCACGTGCGCTGGATCTACGAGTGGTTCAACCCGGCGGCGGCCAAGGAGGCCACTGAGGCCCTGGTGGCCGAGGGGTGTGACGTGTTCGCGTTCACCGAGGACTCCCCCACCGTGGTCCAGGTGGCGGCGGAGCGGGGGTTCCCATCCTTTGCCCACTATTCCCCGATGTACGATTTCGCCCCTAACTACGTGGTGTCGGGGCAGCTCGTCCACTGGGAGGCCATCTACCTTGACTTCCTCCAGAAGGTCCACGACGGGGTCTACACCAACGAGAACCTGGAGCATGTGGACTACTGGTGGCTCCTCTCCCAGAAGGCGGTGGAGGTCGGGGCCAAGCCGGGGATGATGATCAACCCCGTGTTCGAGGACGACCTCAAGGCCTACATCGTCGACCATCCCGTCTTTGGCAAGATCTCCGCCTACGACCTCGTGATGACGCGCTACAACCAGATGGCCGATCCGGGCGTGACCTTCGACCCGTTCCAGGGCCCGATCTACGACCGGCGGGGGGTCCTGCGCGTGCCCGAGGGCATGTGGATGTCCGTGGATTCCCTCATCACCATGGAGTGGGCGGTGAAGGGCGTGGTCGGCCCCTGGCCGGGTGAACCGTAAGGGGCGTGACGCGGGTGCGGGGGGCGGCCGAGGTGGCCGCCCCTCTTTTCCCAATATGAACGGCTCCCGAAGGCCTCTCCATGAACTGACGCGGGACCTCGTGGCGGTGGCGATGGGGCGTCGCCCAGCGGACCTCGTGGTCCGCGACGGCCGGTGGGTGAACGTGCATTCCGGCGAGGTCCTTGACCACACGGATCTCGCCGTGGTCGAGGGCCGTATCGCCTACTGTGGACCGGACGCGACGGCGATGATTGGCCCGTCGACGCGGGTCATCCTCGCCCGGGGCCGGTACCTCGTGCCCGGCCTCCTCGATGCGCATGTCCACATCGAGAGCTCGATGCTCACCGTGCCCGAGTTCGCCCGGGCCGTCCTCCCCCACGGGACGACGGGCGTGTTCGCTGATCCTCACGAGATCGCGAACGTCCTCGGGCTCCGCGGGGTGCGGCTCATCCTCGACGGGGCGCAGGGGACCCCGCTCCGGGTCTACGGCCAGGTCCCGTCGTGCGTCCCTGCCGCGCCGGGGTTGGAGACGGCCGGGGCTGCTCTCGGCCCGGGTGAGGTGGCGGAGGCGCTCCGCTGGCCTGAGGTCGTCGGCCTGGGGGAGGTGATGAACTACCCCGGGGTGGTCGCGGGGGACGAGGTGGTCCACGCGAAGATCGCCTCCGCCCTGGCGGCGGGGAAGGTCGTGGGCGGCCATTACGCATCGCCCGACCTGGGACCGACGTTCCACGCCTACGCTGCCGGGGGGCCGGCGGACTGCCACGAGGGGACGCGGCCCGAAGATGCCCTGGCGCGGGTTCGGCAGGGAATGCGGGCCATCCTCCGCCAAGGTTCAGCCTGGCAGGATCTCCTGGCGGGGGTGTGCGGGGTGCGCGAGGCGGGGATTGACCTCCGCCACGTCCTCCTTTGCACCGATGACCGTCATGCGGAGACGATCCTCTCCCAGGGCCACATGGACGAGGTGCTGCGCCTGACGATCGAGGCGGGGATCCCCCCGGTGGTGGCGATCCAGATGGCCACGCTGAACACAGCTGAGCACTTCGGGGTGGCGCGGGATGTGGGCTCGATCGCGCCGGGGCGCTGGGCCGATGTCCTCCTTGTGCCCGACCTCGGCCAGTTCGCCGTTGACGAGGTGATCGTGGGGGGGGAGGTTGTGTGCGAGAGAGGGGAGGTCGTTCTCCCCTTCGCCTCTCCTCCTCAGCCGGCGTGGGCGAGGGACACGGTGCGGCTCGCCCGTCCCCTCGTCGCGGCCGACTTCGCCGTGGAGGCCCCCGGCGAGGAGGTCGAGGTATGGACGATCGAGGTCATCGAGAACCAGGCCCCGACCCGCGCTGTGGGGATGAGCCTCCCCGTGTGCGAGGGGACGGTCGAACTCGTCCCCGATGTGGCCTACGCCGCGGTGGTCGAGCGGCACCAGCGGAGCGGCCGGATCGGGCGGGGGTTCGTGCGGGGGTTGGGTCTCGGTGCGGGGTGTGCCCTGGCGACCACGGTCGCCCATGACAGCCACAACCTCCTCATCGTCGGCACCGATCGGGAGGCGATGGCCCGTGCGGGGAACCAGGTGGCGGACGGAGGCGGGGGGGTGTGCCTCGTCCGTGGCGAGGAAGTGCTGGTGTGGATCCCCCTTCCCATTGCCGGGCTCCTCTCCATCGGGTCGGCCGAGGAGGTAGCCCAGGGGATGGATGGCCTCCACGAAGGCCTCCGCGGATGTGGATGCACGCTCGCCAATGCGTTCATGACCCTCTCCCTCCTCGCGCTGCCCGTGATCCCCGCCCTCCGCCTCACGGATCAGGGGCTCGTGGACGTGGAGTCCGGTTCCACGATCCCCCTGTTCCGGGCGGGGTGAGGCCGTTGGTCCCGGCAAGGGGAGCCGGTACACTTGTGGCATGGCCTTGATCATCGACCGGGCGCGGATTGCCGACCTGGGGGGGACGTGCCACCCGTCCGGGTACGTCCAGATCGAGGGTGATAGGATCGCGGCGGCAGGGCCTGGCCCGGCGCCGGAGGTCGCGGGGGCTGAGCGGATCGATGCAGGGGGTCGCCTCGTCACCCCCGGTCTCGTCAACGCCCATGCTCATCTCTACTCGTCCCTCGCCCGGGGGATGCCCCTCCCTCACTTCTCCCCTCGTTCATTCCGGGAGATCCTGGATCAGCTGTGGTGGAAGCTCGACCGGGCCCTCGACCTGGACACGGTCTACCAGTCGGCGCTCGTGGGGGCGGTGGGCCATCTCCGGTGCGGGGTGACGTCCCTGTTCGACCACCACGCCTCCCCGGCCGCGATCACGGGGTCGCTCTCCCAGATCAAACGGGCCATAGCCCAGGTCGGGCTGCGGGCCGATCTCTGCTACGAGGTCACGGACCGCGGCGGGGAGAGGGAGCGCGAGGAGGGGATCGCGGAGAACGTCCGGTTTGCCCGAGAGGAGAGGGAGGAAGGGCGCTTCGCTGCCCACATGGGGCTCCACGCCTCGTTCACCCTCTCCGATGAGGCCCTCGCCCGTGCGGGGGAGGCGGCTGCTCCCCTCGCCCTTCCGTTCCACATCCACCTCGCCGAGGGGAAGGAGGACCCGCTGGACGCCCTCCACCAGCACGGCGTTCGCACCGTAGAGAGGCTGGACCGGTTCGGGATCCTCACCGAGGGGACGCTCCTCATCCACGGGATCCACCTCGCGGGGGCCGAGCTCGCTCTCCTCGCCGAGCGGCCGGCGAGCGTGATCCACAACCCGCGCTCGAACATGAACAACGCGGTGGGGGCGGCCCAGGTGGGGACGATGCTCGCCCGTGGGGTCCGGGTTGGGATCGGAACGGACGGGTTCGGATGCGACATCGTCGGGGAGCTCCTCGCGGCGCGGTTGCTCGCCCATCACGTCACGGGCGATCCGACAGCGCTGGGGGATCCCGCCCTCCTCTCCCTCGTCCACCACAACTACGCCCTCGCCGAACGCGCGTTTGGGGTCCCGTTGGGAAAGCTCGCCCCCGGCTATGGGGCCGACCTCGTGGTGTGGGACTACGACCCGCCGACCCCCCTCGACGCGGGGAACCTCCTGTCCCACCTCCTGTTCGGCTCGATCAACGAGGGGCTGCGGCCGTGGGCGGTGATCGTGGGCGGGGAGGTGCGCCTCCGGGAGGGGCAGGTCCTGGGGCTGGACGAAACGGCGGCCCTCGGTTGTGCTCGGGGCGCCGCGGAGCGGCTGTGGGCGCGCGTGTAGGGGCGAGCCATGTCTGATCGGATGCGGGTCCAGCCGTTTGCGGTCCTCCTCCGGTGGGCGCTTGCTGAACGCGAGGCGAACGGTTCGATCTTCGGGATCCCGTGGCCTCTCGTTCACGTCCCCCCGGCCGATGCCCCGTACCGCGGGGAGTTCGCCGGCCATCCCCTGGCGACGCCGATCGGCCCCGCCGCCGGGCCCCACACCCAGCTCGCCCAGAACATCGTCGCTGCCTGGCTCTGTGGGGGGAGGTTCATCGAGCTGAAGACGGTGCAAGCCAACGATGAGCTCCAGATCCCCCGTCCGTGCATCGACATGGCGGACGAGGGGTACAACGTGGAGTGGTCCCAGGAGCTCAAGCTCGACCAGTCCGCGGGCGAGTACGTGAAGGCATGGGTCCTCATCCACGTCCTCCACCACGCCCTCGGGTTCCCTGGCCCGGTGGGGACGGTGTTCAACATGAGCGTGGGCTATGACCTCGCGGGGATCCGGAGCCCGCGCATGACCGCGTTCATGGACCGCCTGACCGATGCGTCGCCGGAGATCGCGAAACTGCGCCGGACCCTGCGGAGGGAGTTCCCTCGTTTCACCGAGGTCGAGATCCCATCCCGGATCACGGACAACGTGACCCTGTCCACGATGCATGGCTGCCCGCCTGACGAGATCGAGAAGATCGGGCGCTACCTCCTCGCGGAGCGGGGCCTCCACACGTTCGTCAAGCTGAATCCGACCCTCCTCGGTAAGAACGAAGTGCTCGGGATCCTCCATGATCGCCTTGGGTTCCGGGAGATCATGATCCCGGACCGCGTGTTCGACCATGACCTCCCGTACGACCGGGCGGTGGAGCTCATCACGGCCCTCGACGGAGTGGCCGGCCGGGAGGGGTTGACCTTCGGGGTCAAGCTCTCCAACACCCTCGCCATGGCCAACCACAAGCAAACCCTTCCCGGGGACGAGGTCTACATGTCCGGGCGGGCCCTGTACCCGATCACGATGGCCCTCTTCCGGCGCCTCGCCCGGGAGTTCGGGGGCGACCTCGCTGTGTCCTACGCTGGAGGGGCCGATAGCGTGAACGTCCCAACGATCCTCGCCTGTGGGGCCCGCACCGTCACTGCGGCGTCCGACCTCCTCAAGCCCGGGGGGTACGCCCGCCTCGGCGGGTGGCTGGAGAGTCTGGAGGAGGCGATGCGGGTCCGGGGAGCGCGGAACCTGGACGAGTTGGCCCAAGATAAGCTCGCGACCCTCGATCGGGCGGCGGAGGACGCCCTCGCCGAACCGCGGTACAAGAAGGGTTACTTCCCCTCCGGCCTCCCCAAGGTCAAGTCGGGGCTCGACCTCTTCGATTGCATCACCGCCCCGTGCACGGAGGCATGCCCGATCGGCCAGGACGTCCCGAGCTACGCGTGCCGCATCGCCCGTGGCGCAGCCGGGGAGGCCTTGGCGGGGATTCTGGGCCAGAACCCCCTCCCTGGCGTGACGGGCTACGTCTGCCCCCACCCCTGCGAGGGCTGCTGTACGCGGAATACCTACGAGCAGGCGGTAGGGATCCGCGCCCTGAAGCGGTTCGCGGTCGAGCGGGGGGATTCCCCCGCTCCCCCTCCGCCAGTGCCCGTCACCGGCCATCAGGTGGCGATTGTGGGGAGCGGCCCATCCGGGCTCTCGGCGGCGTACTTTCTTTCCCTGAGCGGGGTCCGCGTCACGGTGTTCGAGAAAGAGGACGAACCAGGGGGGATGCTCCGCCTCGCCCCGGTATTCCGGCTCCCGCAATCGGTGGTGGGAGCGGACATTCAACGGATCCGGGACCTCGGGGTGGAGATCGTCCTCGACCACCCGATCGCGGGTCCCCCGGAGGGGCTTCTCGAAGACGGATTCGCCGCGGTGTATGTGGGGTGCGGGTTCCAAGGGGAGGCGAAGCTTGGGATCGCGGGCGAGGAGGGGGAAGGGGTGTGGGGAGCCCTCTCCTTCCTCCGTGCGGTGGCTGCAGGGAGGGAACCCGCGCTCGGTTCCCCCGTCGTTGTCATCGGGGGGGGGAACACGGCGATGGATGCGGCGCGGACCGCCCACCGCCTGACTGGGCAGCCGGTGACCGTCCTCTACCGCCGCAGCCGGGCGGAAATGCCGGCCGACCGGGAGGAGGTGGCGGACCTCCTCGCCGAGGGGAACACCCTGCTCGAGCTCGTTTCCCCCGAGCGCATCGTGCGCCGCTCCGGCCGGGTGGTGGGGGTGGCCTGTGTGAAGACGGCCCTCGGCGCGCCCGGGCCGGACGGACGACGGAGCCCGGTCCCCGTTCCGGGGAGCGGATTCGAGGTCCCAGCGAGGGCGGTCCTCGTCGCCGTGGGCCAACGCCCGGAGATGGGGTTCCTCGCTGGGAGCCGGATCCAAATCGGGAAAGACGGGCGGATCGTCGCCGATCCGGAGACGGGGGCCGCCGGACCGGCCCGCGTGTACGCGGGAGGGGATGCGGTGCGGGGCCCAGCGACGATCGTCGCGGCCTGCGCCGACGGTCGGCGGGCAGCGGCCGCGATCTGCCGGGAGCTTGGGATCCCGTTCCGGTCATGGCCGGCCCCCGAACTGACCCTCTCTGCGGACGAGCTGGGGCGGGCCAAACGGGCGCGGGCGCGGATCCTCCCCCGCCGCAGTCCGGCCGCGCTCCCGCGGGAACGGCGCACGGGGTTCGACCTCGTCGAGGCGACCCTCGGGGAGGACGAGGCGCGGGCTGAGGGGCGCCGCTGCGTTCAGTGCGCGACATTCTGCGACAAGTGCGTCGAGGTGTGCCCGAACCGGAGTAACCTCGCCTATCCGGTACCCCCCCTGCAGTGGGCGCTCCCGGTCCTCGCCTGTCGCCACGGTGCGCTCGTGACCGTGAGGGAGGAGGTGTTCGCGGTCCGGCAGGGGCGGCAGATCGTCCACCTGGACGACCTGTGCAACGAGTGCGGGAACTGCGCCACGTTCTGCGTCCACGACGGGAAGCCGTACCGCGATAAGCCCCGCCTGTTCCTGGACGAGGCGGAGTTCACCCGCGACGAGGGCCCCGCCTTTTTCATCCGCCCCGGGTCGGTCCGCCAGCGGGAGAACGGGGTCGAGTCGGCCCTTGTGGTCGGAGAGGGGCAAGTGACGTTCGAAGATCCCTTCGTGGCCGCGGTCTTCACGCCGGACCTCCGCGTGCGGGAGCAGACCCTGAAGCGGCCGTTCTCCGGGGAGAGGTCGCTGCGGCCGGCCGCGGAGATGCTCGTCCTCCTCCGTGGGGTGACGGGCTCGCTTTCGTTCCTGATCCGAGGGGGGGCCGATGGGTGAACCGATCGCCTTCCGCTGCCTGACCTGCGGGCGGGAGTACGCGCCGTGGACCGTGGATCACGTCTGTCCCCGCTGCGGGGCGGTGGCGGGCGCGCTTGACGTCATCTACGATTACCGCTCCCTCCGTCGGCGCCTCGATCCGAAGGCATTCGCCGCGGGGCGACGGTTCTCCCTGTGGCGGTACGAGCCCCTCCTCCCCATGGCCGCGGAGTATGCCGTGCCGTTACGGGCGGGGTGGACGCCGCTCTATGCCTGTCCCACCCTCGCTGCGGAGCTCGGCCTCGGTTCCCTAGGGGTGAAGGACGATACGGCCAACCCCACCGCCTCGTGCAAGGATCGGGGCACCGCGGTCACGATCGCCGCGGCGCGGATGCTCGGGCGGGGGGCGCTCGTGTGCGCCTCCACCGGGAACGCGGCCACGTCCACCGCCGGGTTCTGCGCCGCGGCGGGGATCCCGTGCTCCATCTTCGTCCCCCAGGCTGCCCCCCGGGCCAAGCTCGCCCAGCTCCTCGCGTTCGGGGCGACCGTGTTCCCGGTGGAGGGAACGTACGACGAGGCCTACAGCCTGGCAGTCCAGGCGGCGGACCGGTTCCGGTGGTACAACCGTTCCGACGGGCAGAACCCGATGGTGGTCGAAGGGAACAAGACGGGGGCCCTCGAGGTGGGGGAGGAGCTGCACTATGACCTGCCCGACTTCGCCCTCGTCGCGGCAGGCGACGGGGCGGTGGTGGCGGGGGTCGCCAAGGGGTTCCAGGAATTGGTGAAGGTGGGGCTTGCCGAGCGGGCGCCTCGGGTGTACGGGGTCCAGGCGGCCGGCGCGGCGGCGATCGCCCATGCCTTCGCCCGCTACCGGGAGGGGAAGCCGGTCCTCCCAGCTGCGGAGGGAGCGGAGACGATCGCCGACTCGATCCGCGTTGGGAAGCCCCAGGACGCGCTGCGCGCCGTGCTCTCCGTCGCGGAGACGGACGGCGGGTTCGTGGCCGTGACCGACGAGGAGATCGTGGCCGCGGGGCGGGAGTTGGCCCGCCGGACGGGGGTGTTCGCGGAACCCTCTGGGGCCGCCCCCTACGCCGGGCTCCTCCGCCTCCTGCGGGAGGGGACGATCCCCCCCGGCTCCCGCGTCGTCCTGTTCGTGACCGGCTCCGGCCTCAAGGATCCCGAGGGGGCCCTGCGAGGGGTGGAGATGCCGCGGGCCATCCCGCCCACGCTCGCCGCGGTGGCGGAGGTGGTGGAGGGATGACCCTCTCGTTCCGCGTGAACGGCCGCCCGGTCACGGTGGACGTGCCGCCGGGGCGGCGGCTCCTTGACCTCCTCCGCGAGGACCTCGGCCTGACGGGGACGAAGGAGGGGTGCGGAGAAGGGGAATGCGGGGCGTGTACGGTGCTTGTGGATGGGAAGCCCCGCTTGGCCTGCCTCACTGCGGCGATCCAGGTGGAGGGGAGGGATGTCCTCACCATCGAGGGGCTCGCCGCTTCCGGGCAGCTCCACCCGTTGCAGGAAGCGTTCCTCTCCACCGCGGGCGTTCAGTGCGGGTTCTGCACGCCGGGGTTGATCCTGGCCGCCCACGCCCTCCTCGCGGAGAACCCCTCCCCGACCGCCGACGAGGTCCGGGAGTACCTGTCCGGGAACCTGTGCCGGTGCACGGGGTACGAGCAGGTGGTGGAAGCGGTGCTCCGAGCGGCGGAGCGGAGGCGATGACCGGGGTCGTGCTCGCCGCGGGGGAGGGACGACGGATGGGGCGCCCCAAGCTCCTCCTTCCCGTGGCGGGGAGGCCGGTCCTTTCGTGGGTCGTGGATCTCGTGGAGCGGCTTCCCGTGGACGAACGCCTGATCGTCCTCGGCGCGGAGGGAACCGCCATCCGGGAAGCGCTCTTCCCGTCCTGGGGAGGGGGGGCTCATCTCCCCTGGCGTCTGATCGTGAACGAGGCTTGGCGCGAAGGGATGGGGAGCTCCCTCCGCCGGGCGGCGGAAGCGGTGGCGGGCGGGATGCTTGTGTTCCTGGGGGATATGCCGTGGGTCCCTGAGGCCGCAGCGCGGGCTGTCCTCGGCCGGGCGGGCGATCGTCCGGTTGCGCCCTCCTACCGCGGACGGCGGGGGTTCCCCGTTTACCTCCCCCCCTCCCTGCGGCCCGCCCTCCTCCAGCTCTCCGGGGACCGCGGGGCACGCGACCTCGTGGGGGACTGCGAGACCATCCCGTGGGACGATCCGAGCGTGGTCCGGGACGTGGACGCTCCGGAGGACCTCCCGGGGGGGTGAGGGATCGTGGACCTGCCTGAGATCGCCCGGCCGCGGGACCTTGCGGACGCCGTCCGCCTCACCGGCGAGGGGGGCAAACTCCTCGCTGGCGGGACGGACCTCTTCGTTCGCCTGCGGAAGGGCGCCGAACGCCCACCGTTCCTCGTCTACGTAGGAGAGCTCCCCGAGCTCCGCGGGATCCACGAAACGGAGGGTGGGGTCGAGATCGGGGCCGCCGCGACCCATGCCGAGATCCTCTCGGCCCCCGCTACGGCCCAGCTCCCGATCCTCAGGCTCGCCCTCGCCACGATCGGCTCCCCCGCCCTTCGCCACATGGGGACCCTGGGGGGAAATGTCGTCAACGCCTCTCCGGCGGGGGATGGACTCGTCCCCCTGTACCTCCTCGGGGCGCAGGTGAACGTGGTGGGACCCGCTCGGGAGCGGTCGTTGCCCGTGGAGGAGTTCGTCCTCGGTCCAGGGAAGACCGCCCTTCAACCGGGGGAGCTCATCCGCTCCCTCACGATCCCCCTGCCGCGGGACGGGGCCCACCCCTACTTCCGCAAGGTGGGGAGGAGGCAGGCCCTCCTCATTGCGGTGGCCTCGCTGGGGGCCCTCGTGTGGGTGGAGGATGGGGCGGTTCGCGAGGCGCGTCTGGCCCTCGGGTCGGTGGCGCCCACCGTGCTCCGGCCGCGGGAGGTGGAGCGGGCGCTCGTGGGACGCCCGCTCACGGTGGAGGCGCTGGCCGAGCTCCGCGATGCCCTCTCGTCCGCGGTGCGGCCGATCTCCGATCTCCGGGCCTCGGCCGACTACCGGCGTCGCGTTTCCGGGAACCTCCTCCTCGACCTCTCGTCCCTCGCGAGCGGTTGACGGGTGGAGCGCGACCGCGGTAAGCTGGGTCCCTCTCCGTCCAGAGGCTGGCGGGGAGGGTGTTCCTCGGGAGGGCACGTGGAGACAGCGTGGATGGACAAGATCGAACGGGTGGTGATCTCGGCGGACGAGATCGCGCGGAGGGTGCGGGACCTCGGGCAGGAGATCGCCGCCGACTACCGGGGCGGCGTGGGACGGGATCCCCGCCGCCGGCCGCTCCTCGTGGTGGGGATCCTGAAGGGGGCGATGCCGTTCATGGCCGACCTCATCCGCGCGGTTGACCTCGCGATCGAGTACGACTTCATGGCCGTGTCGAGCTACGGCAACGGCACGAGCCCCGGCGAGGTGCGGATCCTCAAAGACCTCGACTGTGCGATCGGCGGCCGCGATGTTCTCCTCGTGGAGGACATCGTGGACACGGGCCACACCCTGCACCACCTCCTCGCTGGCCTGTCCGCCCGTGGACCGGCCACCCTCCGCGTGTGCACCCTCCTCGACAAGCCGCACCGCCGGGAGGTCGCGGTGACGGTGGACTACGTGGGGTTCGTCCTCCCGGAGAACCTGTTCGTCGTGGGATATGGACTCGACTATGCGGAGGTGTACCGCAACCTCCCGTTCGTGGCCATCCTCAAGCCGGAATGCATCCGTGACGGGTAACAGGCGTTCGCGGACTGTGGCGACTGTTCCCGGATCACCGATCCCCCGACCATGATCGTCCTCGGTATCGAGACCTCCTGCGACGAGACGGCGGTGGCGGTCCTCCGGGGAGGCGACGAGATCCTGGCGAACCTCGTCTACTCTCAGACCGACCTCCACGCCCGCTATGGGGGGGTGATGCCGGAGGCGGCGTCGCGGGACCACCTGCGGAAGCTGCCGTCCCTCGTCGCGGAAGCCCTCGCCACGGCGGGGATCAGCTGGGATGGGATCGACCTGGTCGGGGTGACCTACGGCCCGGGCCTCGTCGGCCCCCTCCTCGTGGGGATGTCCCATGCCGCGGGGATTGCCGTGGCGCGGGATGTGCCCCTGATCGGTGTGAACCACCTCGCCGCCCACCTCTTCGCCCAGCGCCTGAGCGAGCCGGCCGCGGGGCCACCGTTCCTGGGGCTTGTTGCCTCCGGGGGGCACACCCTCCTTGTCCGGGTGCGGCAGTGGGGGGACTACAAGGTCGTCGGTGGGACGCGGGACGACGCAGCGGGGGAGGCGCTCGACAAGGTGGGACGCCTCGTGGGCCTGGGGTACCCCGCTGGGCCGCGGATGGACGAACTGGCCCGCCAGGGTGATCCCACCGCGGTCGCGTTCCCCCGACCGATGATCGGGTCGGGCCTCGACATGAGCTTCGCCGGCCTCAAGACCGCGGCCGTGTACTGGCTGCGGGATCACCCGTCCACGCCCGTCCCCGACCTGTGCGCAAGCTACCTCGAGGCGGTGGTGGACGTCCTTGCGGAGAAGGCGATCCAGGCGGCGCGGCGGCTGGAGCTCCCGCGGATCGTGGTCGTGGGGGGCGTCGCCGCCAACCGTCGATTGCGGGAGGTCCTGCCCCTGCGCGCCGGCGAGCGCGGGATTGAAGTCGTGTTCCCTCCTCCGGCGCTGTGCACGGACAACGCGGCGATCGTTGCCGCCTGCGCCCACCACCGGTTCACCGCGCTCGGCTGCCCCGGCTCCCTCACCCTGGTGCCGGATCCGAACCTGTCCCTTGATGGTTGGGTCTAGCCCGGCTGACCATCCGCCGGGCGAGGAGCACGGCCAGTCCCAGGCCCAGGACGACGTCCCCGATGCTGAACGCTGAGGCGAGAGGGACCCTCGCCGGAAGGTAGAGGAAGTCTCCGAGGAAGTTGAGGCGGGTCCCCTCGCCCATGAGGATCGTGTTCCCTGACTGACCTCCTTCCCGGAGGGCGGCTGCCACGTCGGACAGCCCGGCCCGGTCGAGGGCCGTCGCCGAGGCCGGCATGTATCCCCCGTTGGCGGCGATCACGATCAGGTTAAGGACTAGCCCCACCCCCATGATGAGGAACTCCGGGTAGCGGCGGTTCAGCCCGATGAATGCCGCGAGGGAGGCATAGGAGACGAGGTGAAGGTAGGCTGTGCCCACGGGGATGAGGGGGCCCCTGCTTCCCACGGGGAAGATGAGGACCTGGATTACGAGGGCGATGAGGATCAACCATGGGGCACGCAGCCTGAGCCGGCCGAGGTTCGCCAGGTTCCCTCGGCGGATGAGCCCGGCCACGATCCCGATCCCGACGGCCCAGAGGAGCGGCATCCCCTCACCCCGCGGTCCCCGCCGCGGCCTCCTCTCTTCGGGCTCGGGAGCAGCGCCCCTTGTGGGCAATGGCGTCTGAGCTGACGGGCCGTTCCACCAGACCGTCGTTGGGGACGAGGCGTGCTGGTCGGGACTCCCCAGGGCGAGGCGTGCGACGCATCTCAGCTCACGACCGTGAGGAAGAGGTCCACGAGCTTCGGATCGAGCTCCTTCCCCGCCATGGCCTTGAGGATCGTGCGCGCCTCGTCGGCAGTGTAGGCTGGGCGGTAAGGGCGGTCGGTGGTGAGGGCGCTCCACACATCAGCCACGGCGAGGATCCGCGACCCCAAGGGAATGTTCTCCCCGCTCAGTCCATCGGGGTACCCCCCACCATCCCAGTGCTCGTGCTCGTGCCGCACGACGTGCGTGATCCCCTCGTAGATCTCCAGCCCCTCGAGGAGGTCCGCCCCGACGACGGGGTGGCGCTTCACCACCGCCCACTCCTCCGCGGTGAGCTTCCCTGGCTTGAGAAGGATGCTGTCCGGGATCGCGATCTTGCCCAGGTCGTGGACGCGGGCTGCGGCCTCGACCTGTTCCACCACTTCATCCGGCAGCCGTAGCTTCCGGGTCAGTTTCACGGCGACCTCGGCCACGTTTGCGGAGTGGGTACCGGTGTAGAAATCACGTTCCCCAACGATGCGGGTGATCCTTTCGAACGCCTCCTTGGCCTGCTGGCGCAGCCGTGCGTAGCTGCGGATGGAAATCTGGACGACCATGAGCGGACTTCCCACGAGGAGCACGTACCATGGGGAGAGGGGGTACACGATCGCCATCAGGATCGCCAGTACTCCCAAAGTTAGGAGCTGAACGTGGAGATGGCGAAGGTCGAACCGGAGAAGGTAGGTGAAGCGCACCCCCTCCGTGAGGTGGATAATCATCGCCACGAGCGAGGTATTGACAACGACGTAGGTAAGGAACGCCACCACCAGAGGGATGAAGTCCGCCCATGAGGCGTAGGGCGGAGGAGCTCCACCCGTAGCTTCGAAGACGAGCCCCGCTGCCGTGACCGAGATCACGAGTTGGCCGAGGTTGAATCCTACATAGGTGAAGAATTTCCCCGGTCCCTGGGTCAGTTTCTTCCACCGCAGAAGGACCTCGGCTGCCAGTGACCCGACGCATAACGTCGCGATCCCTAGTGGCGCTCCGCCAATGAAAACGGCGGCGGCGCCAGCTGCTACAGCCACTGACGTCCTTCTCTCCGGGATCAACTCTACCTCGTAGATCTCGGCAAGGAAGTCGACGACCACAAGCAAGATCCAGGTCAGGACAAACTCGGAAGTAAGACGGATTCGACTCAGGTAGAAGACGCAGCATGCCAACCCTGCCGCCACAACCAGGCCCCAATATACGCGAGCTTTCCGAGGCAAAGCTGTCACCCTGGAAGCCTAAAAAAGAGCAAGGGGGGTCGCCACCCCCCCTGGCATCAGCCTGGGTTACCTCTGACCTTGTAGGCTACCTATCCCCACTTGTGGTGAGCCCCGCTCAGGATGGCGAGGAGCGTGATGGCAAGAACAACGTACAACCCACGAACACCAAGTCTCTTCGTAACCTTCTCTCCCCACTTCATCGTCTCCTCCTTAGAATCGCATCGTATACCTGCAGTTGGATGACCTCTGGCCTCTAGAACTCCCACAAGCTAATGGTTTCTACTCTCAACCCCCTTTTTGTGACTTTCGTTATCCTTGATTTTGATCATATAGCGGGCGATGCCGGATCGTCAAATGGACGAGTTGCCTTGACCACGACTTCGCAGCTGGGTGTGGGGTGGACGTAGGCCAGAAGATCTGTACCTACACGAGAAGTTTGCGCAGTGCGAGATCGAGGAGGAGAGAACACGCCGCCGCCCAGAGGAAGGCCCGGCCGATCGGGGTCCACGCTCGCCCTGCCCCCGGCGAAGGGGGGAGGAGCTCGTCGCGCACGAACTCGCCCCCTGACAGGCGCGCGATCGTGCTCAGGGCGTCGAGATCGGGACCGAACGCGACGAGCTCAGCTGGGTAGGGGAGGACGACCGGGAACGAGCCCCCGTAGCGGCCGGAGGGCTCGCTCACCGTGAGGAGGTACGCCCCGGGCCCAGGGGTAGCGACGGAGGCCTCGTACCGCCCCGGTGCAGTCTGGTCGAAGGAGAGCGGCCACGATCCGCGGGGACCGACGAGCTCGCCCGCGAACTCGAGGCGGTTCGCCCACCGCCCGCCCTCGGTCGCCTCCACCCCCAGGCGCAGGGTCGGCCCGACGACCTCCCAGTCCACGCGCACGCGCTGCCGCTCGCCCCACAGCTGCCCGAGGAGGAGGCCCCACAGCTCACCGAGCTGGGGGGAGCGGAGCCAGTCCTTCGTCCAGATCCCGGACAGGTCGACGTTGAGCACCGCCACCTGCCCGAGGCCGATCCGCCAGCGGGCGAGGAGGGGATCGCCGGCGGGCGAGAGGAACGCGACGTCGGCGGTGGGCTTGGGGAAGGTGAGGGTGTAGCCGGCAAGGGGAGGGAGCTCGCCCGATAGAGGGAACGCGGCGGCCCCCGGTCCGGGGAGGACGGCCGTCTCCCGCTCCAGGAACCGGGGGCGGGACACACGCTCCGTTTCCTGCACCAGCACCGGCCGGAGATCGGTCATCGCCGCCAGCTCGTAGGACCGTCCTCCACTCACCTCGGCCAGCGTGCGGAGGACCTCGAGATCGGGATCGGTCCCGATGGCGATCGTCGTCACGCCGACCCCCGTCTCGCCCACCTCGGCGAGGAGCGCGCTCAGAGCAGCCTCGTCGCGGATCGTCTTTCCGTCGGAGATCACGATCGCGTGGCGGACGCGGGCCTCGAGCGGGAGGAGGGCCTTCACCGCCTGGTCGAGGGCGGTGAACAGGTACGTTCCCCCGTCTGCGGTCAGCCTGCGCAGCCGCTCAAACAGCTCCGCGCGGACCTCGGACACGGGGCCCGGGTGCACGATCCACTGCGGATACCGATCGAATGCGACCGCCCCGACGATGTCCTCCTCCGGCATCGCCTCCACCGCGGCCGCGGCGGCCTCCTTGAGGAGGTCGATCTTCGTCGTGTTTCCGGCCTGGGCGGACATTGAGCTGGACCGGTCGAGGACGAACACCACCGCTGCCGTTGCCTCCTGGACCCGCTCGGGGACGGTGTAGGTCACGGGAAGCAGTTCCTCGACGGGGCCGAGGTAGCCGGACACGGCCTGGCGGCCCTGGATGATGAGGAGCCCGCCCCCCCCGGCGACGTACGACCGAAGCGCGTCGAGGGTGCGGGTGCCGAGGAGCGCGAGGGGGTAGTCGTCGAGGATCACCAGCCCCGCTCCGGCCAGATCCTCCACCGCGAGGGCCTCCCGCCGCCGGAACGCGACCCCTGCCGCGGTGAGGAGCTCGTCGGTGGCGGTCGAACCCAACCCGACGACGAGGATCTCCGGCGGCTCGCCCACGGCTACCCCCCACGAGAGGGCGTTGTTCTCGGGGATCCGATCGCCATTTGTCCTCACCTCCATCCGGTAGCTCCAGAACGCGGCCGCGGGGGGCACATCGGTCAGGGACAGGCGCGTCCGCCCGGCGGGGAGGTCGAGGGGGATCGCCCGGATCTCCTCACTACCCCGATAGAGATGGGCCGTGGCCGCGGTTGGCTGCAACGCCTCAACTGTGGCGTCGAGGGTGATCGTCCCAAGGGGCGCCTCGCGGGGACCCGTGAACTCAGCCAACCGGACGAGGTCAGCCTGGCCGACGGGGTAGACGTGGATCGGAACCCGTTGGCTACGGGCCCGGGCCGCGGCGGCGAGGAGGTCCCCCCCTGTCGCGCGGCCGTCGGACAGGAGCACGATCTGCGCCCCAGCGGGGGCGAGGGCGAGCGCGAGGTCCACCGCTGTCCCGATGTCGGTCCCGAACGGCGAGAACGCTCCCCCGCTTGGGATCGCGCCTACTCCCGGCCACTGCGAAACCTGGGACCCGTCGGCGAACGAGATCACCCCGACCTCCCCGCCGCGGGCGAGGACGGAGGAGGTGAGCTCGGGGAGAACGTTCGCCGCCACCTCGCCCACGCTCACCGATCGGTCGACGAGGAAGAGGACCGTCTCCCCAGTCTGGCGAACGGCGACCTCCGGGCCGGCGAGGGCAAGGGCGAGGAGGGCGAGCGTCACGGCCCGTCCGAGGAGGGTCCGTCGGCGCAGGGAGAGGAGGAGCACGGCTCCGGCCGGCACAAGCCCGGCAAGGGCCCACGGGGTGAGGAAGCGCATCAGACCCCCCTCCGCCGGGCCAGGCCCCACTCGGCAGCGAGGACGAGGAAGGCCGCCGCCCCGACCCACGGCCAGGCGGTGAGGTCGGCCAGGGTCTTGGACACGGGGACCGCAGTGGGAACCGCAACCTGGCCGGGAAGGGACTCTTCGTGCGGCACGTTCACGGCGATCACCTCCCGCTGCGTCCCGCGGAGCTCGTACAGCCCAGGCCGGTCGGGGATCCATACCCCGCTCACTGGGCCGGCGGGGGTGCTCACCTCCGTCCCCGGCGGCAGTTCGACCGCTTCCCCCACGACGAGGGTCGGCCGCGGCCGGTAGGGGAGAAGCCAGGTCACGATGTTCCGGAGGAGGATCGGGAAGTCCACCGTCAGGGGGAGGTTGGACCGGGCGAGGTCCAGGGCGAGGAGGACCCGGCGCCCGCCGTCGCGCTCCCAGTGGATGAGGGCCGGGGCATCCCCCGCCCACAGGTCCACGGTCGCGTCGGGGGGGAGGGTCAGCGGATGCACGGCGCTGGCGCGGAGCTCCTCGGGGATGACGTGGCGGAGGAAGGGCGACGCCTCGCCCCGGATCGGCCCGGCCGGCTCGGGTTCGCCGAGGGAGGCCTCGGGAGAGCTTGCCCCGACGAGGAGGAGGGGCCCGGCTGGGGGAACGGGCAACTCGGTCCGCACGACCACGGTGAGATCCCAATCCCCGGAGCCCACACGTTCTACGGGGATCGCCGCCTGCAGGGCAGCCTCCAGGTAGCGGTCCTCCTCGCCCACCCACCGCACGCGGACCGTGGATCCTCCCTCGAGGGCGGCGTAGCGCACGTTATCCCATGGGAACCCATCCTCGGGGGAAAGTTCGGCGCGGAGCGAAGTCTGGACGAACCCGATCTGGAACACGAACTGATCCTCGGACCCCGGGGGGAGGAGCCGTGACCCGATGTACGTCCCCGCACCGGTGTGGACGGCCACCTGGACATCCTGGTACCGGTCCGTGTCGTTGCGGACCCGCACCAGGGCCTCATACCCCGACCCGTCGGGGGTCGGGCGGGCCGCGAAGGCGACGATCGCCAGGTTATCCGGGGCGGGGAGGGCGACGATCTCGACCCCGGGATCGGGGGGCGGGTCATCGGTGACGACGACGGTGCGGCCGAACCCGGTGGGGAGGAGGGCAAGGGCCTCGCCGAGGGGCGGTCGGCCGCCGAGGGTGGGGCGGTACGTGCCGAGGAGGGCGAGGACCTCCTCGCGGTTCGCGGTGTGCGGGACGAGGACCCGCGGCGGGTCGGCCCACACCACGACCGACCACGGGCCGGAGGAATCCCCGATCAGCCGCCGGGCCTCCGCCAATGCCGCGTCGGCGTGACCCGTCGCGGCCATCGAGGCTGAGCCATCGAGGATGATCGCCGTCGCCCCGGCGGGGCGGGGGACACGGACGATGGGCTGGGCGAGGCCGACCGCGAACAGGATCACCGCGAGGAGCTGGAGGAGGAGCAGGAGGTCGAACCGGGCGCGCAGCCGCGCCATGCGGCTCGTCCGGTCAGGGGGGATCCTCTCCCACAGGAACAGGGTGGACACGGGCTCCTCCCGCTCCCGCCGCCGGAGGAGGTACAGGGCGACCACGACCAGCCCGGAGGCGAGCCAGGCCCATCCCCACGGAAGGAGGAACCTCACCGGCCCCACCCCGCGAGGATGGTGAGCGCGGCCTCGACCGGCGTGGCATCGCTCCGGAACAGGAAGTAGGTCATGCGTAGCTCCCGGCATGCCGTGGCCAGCCCCTCGTTCCACTCCCGTAGTGTCTCACGGTAGGCGCGGACTGCGCCCGCCCCGAGGACGAGGGACCTCCCGCGGCGGGTCTCCACGTCGAGGAGCCGTACCTCCCCCCACCGTGGCGGATCGAGGTCGGCCTCGGACAGGACCTGCACGGCAGCCACGGCATGTCGGCCGTGGCGGAGGGCGAGGAGCCCGTCCCGGTACCCACCCGGGCACAGGAAATCGGAGATGAGGACGCACAGGCCCGGCTCAGGCCCTGGCTCAGCCCATGCGGCGAGGGACCGCGAGAGGTCGGTCTCGCCCGCAGGGGGGAGCTCCATGAGGGACTGGAACGCGGTGGAGAGGGCAGTTCTCCCCCGGCGCGGTGCCGGGGTAGCTACGAGCGTGTCGCGGAATGGGTAGATCGCGAACCGGTCCTGGCTACGGTAGGCGACGAACGCGAGGGCCGCGGCGAGGCGCCGTGCGAACAAGGCCTTGTTGCCTTCCCCCATCGAGCGGCTCGCGTCGAGGAACAGGTACAGCGGCGCCTCCACCTCGTGGGCGAAGGTCTTCGTCACCAGCCGCCGGTGACGGGCGTACACGGCCCAGTCGATGAGCCGGAAGTCGTCCCCTGGCTGGTAGGGGCGGTGGTCGGCGAACTCCACGGACGTCCCCTTCCGCCGTGCGAGGTGGCCGCCGGGGAGGGCCCCTCCCGGCCGGCGGAGGGTGATCCGGGCCCGCGCCAGGGCCCGCAGCTCGGCCGGGGAGAGGGGGCCATCGGTCATGGCCTGCGGACCGCCCGCGCCGCCTCATCCACGAGCTGGCCCGCGGCGACGCCGTCCGCGTCGGCGCGGAAGTTGGGGATGATCCGGTGGACAAGTGCCGGCCGCAGCGCAGCCTGGATGTCCTCCACCCCCACGTGGTGCTGGCCGGCGAGGAACGCCCGTCCCTTGGCCCCCAGGATGAGGGCGAGGCTCCCCCGGGGGCTCGCCCCGTACTGGACGTAGCGCCGCACCGCCTCCGGTGCGGTGGGGCTCTCGGGATGGGTGGCGAGGACGAGGGCCGCCGCGTACTCCAGGAGCGGCCGCGGCACAGGGTACTCCGCCACCACGGCCTGGGCGCGCCGCACGGCGTCCGCGGAGAGGACCGGCTCGGGGAGGCGGATCCCCGCGCCCTCCGTGTTCCGACGCACGATCTCCACGAGCTCCCCCTCGTTGGGGAACCCCACCTCGGCCTTGAACAGGAACCGGTCCACTTGGGCCTCGGGCAGGGGATAGGTCCCCTCCATCTCGATCGGGTTCTGGGTGGCGAGCACGGTGAACGGGTTCGGCAAGGGATGGGTCTCCGTGCCGATCGTGGCCTGTCCCTCCTGCATCGCCTCTAGCAGGGCGGATTGGGTCTTCGGCGTCGCTCGGTTCACCTCGTCGGCGAGCACGACGTGGGCGAACACGGGCCCGGGCAGGAACCGGAATCCATCCCCGGAGAACACGTTCGTGCCCAAGATGTCGGCCGGCATGAGGTCCGGGGTGAACTGGATACGGGAGAAGGACAGGCCAAGCGCGCGGGCGAGGGCCCGCACGAGGAGGGTCTTCCCCAGCCCCGGCACCCCCTCAAGGAGGACGTGCCCCCGGGCGAGGAGCGCCCACAGCGCGATCTCGACGGCCTCTTCCTGACCCACGATGACGCCGGCAATCCTCTCCCGGAGAAGGCGGAATGCCTCCCGGGCCTCGATCAGGTCTCGTTCTGTGATCACGGGTTCCCTCCGATGAGTTCGAAGTAGCGACGGACGAGGCTCCGCAGCTCAGGCGGGATCCCCCGCGTCCGGAGGACCACCTCCACTTCCTGCGGTGCGAGCGTGGTGGGGGCGCCCCCGGCACTGGGGGAAGGCTCCCCGGGGATCCCAGGGACGATATACGCCCGCATCTCCCCCTCCCCTCCCACCACCACGTTCGGCTCCTCTTCACCCGGGGTGGGGGTCCAGTCCCCGGTCGGGCCAGACTCAACCGGTCCCCCACCGACCGTCCCCGGGAAATCGGCTCCCTCCTCCCCCCCCGCGAACGGATCGCTCCCATCCAGCTCCGCGTCGCGTGGGGCGAGCGGACCTTCCACTGTTCCCTCTCCCTCCGCCGAGCCCTCCGCCGTCGTGCCCGAGCCAGCTCCGGCAACCGGGGCGCCGCCCAGCGCCCCCGTGGGTTCGTGTTCCCCATCCGCCCTCGCCCGGTCCGCAGCGGAGAGAACCGCGGCCACAGCCTCCTCGGCCTCGCGGGCCGGCGCCTCCCCCTCCTGGTCGAGGAGCTCGATCAGCCGCTCGCGGAGGTCGGGCCGCGCTACCTGGCGGGCCGGGGGCGCGAGCTCCGATCGCTCGGAGGGGGATAGCCCGCCCGGCGCGGCCGCGGCGATCCGCTCCGCGAGCTGGCGGAGGAGGCCCTCCTCCTGAGCGAGCCGCGCTGCCACCTCGTCCCCGGACAATCCGCCCGTCAGGGCGTCCGCGAGCCCGAGGATCGAGGCGAGGAGGTCCTGGTACGGGGAGTACTCGGGGATCTCCGCCTGAGCTGGGTAGGTGCCGGGGGATTCCATGGCAAGGGGCGCGGCCTCGTCCGCGGCCTCGTCCGGAGGGGGGGCGGTCCCAACCACTTCCGCAGCGGGCGCCGCCGCTTGCGGTGGGGATCCCGACGAGCTAAGGGGGGAGGCGAACCCCGCCGCGACCGCGAGGGCCACGACGAGCGCGGAGGCCCCGCACTCCACTGGCCCGACGAGGAGCCGCCATCCCCGGGGACGGGCTGCGACGATCTCCGCGCAGAGCGGGCCCATCAGGGGAGAAGCACCGCGCGCGATCACGACGTCGAGCGCGGCGAGACGTTCCCCAACCCCGAGCTTGCGCCCCGCCCGGAGGAGGAGCCGATCCCAGGATAGGGGCCAGCCCCACCCCACCACCGCCAGGGCCGGGACGGCGAACCACACCGCGGGAGGCAGGGACCGGCCGAGGAGGCGGCCGATGAGGGTCGCCCCAAGGACGAGCGCTACTGCCGCCAAACCGGCCCGGAGCCCGTTGCGGGCCCGGGCCCATCGTCTCACGCGCCGGAGGATCGCCCGTTCGTCCATAACCATGCTCCCAGCGCCCCGGCATCGAGCACCGCGTACAGGGCGAGACCCCACCATCCGGCCCCCGTGCCCGCCCACAGCCCGCCGATTGCGGGGATGGGACTGATGGGGAGACCGGCGCCGGCCGGGAGGATGATGACAGCGAGGAGGCCCCCGTACTCGAGCACGAACCGAAGCCCATCCCAGTGTACAACCGCCACGGCACCGTGGCCAGCCAGCGCCCAGGCCAGCCCGTAGGCGTACAGGAAGCCAAGGATCGCCGCGAACTGCGGCCAGGGGAGCCCTGTCTCCACCCGATGGACGAGGAGGAAGGGCAGGACGAGCACCAACCCGAACCCGACCAGCCCCCCCAGGCGCGCGGCCCGCCTCGGGGCTCGGTACACGCCGTACCCCCGCTCCGCCTCCCCGATCTCCAGGGAGAGGAACCCGATGAGGAACGCCACCGCATGGGGGAGGAACGGTCCCCGCATCAGCGGGCCGAGGGCCGCGGGAGCAGACTCCGGCCAGAGGATCGCTGCGGCGAACGCGCTCCCGACGAGGATGGCGAACGCATGGTACGGGTTGATGAGGTTCTCGGACAGGCTAGCCATCGGGCTCCCACCGCAGCCGGTACTCGTACCGCGCAACGCCCCCCTGGCGCTCCGCGATCCGCTCCGTGTACACCAGGTCTCCCTCGCGGGCGACCGGTCCCACCGCGGCGAGGAGCGGAGCGAACCCTGCGTCCACCGCCACACTCCCCACCACGTGCCGGGTCCCGCCAGTGCTCCATGCCCGCCCATATCCCCATAGGACTAAGGTTTTGCCCGGATTCATCGCAACGAGGGTCCGTGGCCCCTCAGCCCCCCACACCCACTCGATATCCATCCCTGACCGTTCAGACCCCGGAGAAACCCGCTCCACCCACCACCCCGAAACCTCCTGGATCCCACCCCGGACGGGGACGACGACGAGCGTATCCGCAGAAAAGCGTGAGACATCTCGTGTGGAAAGCGAGTACAGAATTAGAGTAGTTGTTTGTGGCGATCCGAAGAAAACTGGGTAAAACAGGGCGAACGTGAGGGCGGCGGAGATGAGGGCGGCGATCCCCCACGGCCGGCCGCGGCGGGAGAGGGGAGGGAGCGCCAGCCCGAGCGCGATCAGGTAGAGCACGGTTCCCCCGATGAGGAGGCCCCGCGGGGGGGGACGGGGGCCATGGCGTGCCACGGCGTCGTCCAGGTCCATCGCTGATAGCGACGGGATCACAGTCGGGGTTTCCCCGTTGCGGACCAGGCCACCACCGAACGCGACCCACGCCGCGAGCGCTTCCGCCACGGGGGCGGACACCACGGCTCCTCGGGTTAGGCGAACTTCCGAAAACGGGCTAAAAAGGAACGGATCTTCAGGGAGGTCCTCCGGGGCGAGGGCGATCGTCGGCCCCCCGTCGGGGTACGCCGCCACGGACCCCACGGTCGCGATCGGCTTCTCTGCCATCAACCGGAGAGGGAGCGTGGCCCGTGCCAGCTCCGTGCCATCGGCCTCGACGACCACTGCCGGGGCGGAGCCCGCCTCAACCGGCCACGGGAACGCGAACTGCGCTCGGCCCCCCGGGGCGAGGAGGAGCGGGGCCCGCAGCCGCTGCATCCCCTCACCTCTCCATCCCGATCCCACGCGCTGTTCAACGCGGAGCGTGGCGGAGAGGACGGAGCTCGTGCCGTTGGTCACCGTGATCGTGAGCGGGTTCACCGCGCCCAGCACCGCCTGCCCCTGCCATCCCAGTTCGCCCCCCACCCACACCTCCGCCCAGCCCGGCTGCGCCACGGCCACCACGCAGAGAACGGCCCAGCCAACCCACGTCATTGTGGGAGGCCGTTCACCGCTTCCAGCGCGTCGGAGGACAGGACATCGGCGTAGACCTGGGTCGTGCGGATCGAGGCGTGACCGAGCTGCTTCTGGACGAGGCGGAGGTTGAACCGGGATGCCCGGTAGAGCATCGAGGCGTAGGTGTGGCGGCACGAGTGGATCGTGAACCGCGGCGGGAGGTCCACGGCGCGGGCCAGCCGCTTGAACATGAGGTAGACCGCCTGCCGGGTGAGGGGACCCCCGCGCGGGGAGAGGAAGAGGAGGTCCTCCGGTCCCGCCGGTTCCCCCGCCGTCCGCTTCCACGCGATGTACTCGCGAAGGTGGTCGCGCAGGGCCTGGCCGATGTCCACCCCCCGCTCCTTGCCGCCCTTGCCGCGGCGGACGATGATCGCGGAGTGCCCCGGTTCGAGGAGGAGATCCCCGATCCGCAGGGCGACGATCTCCGACACGCGCAGCCCGGCATCGAGGGCCACGTGGAGGATCGCCCAGTCCCGCACCGGTCCCTTGTGCCCGTTGCGGCGGGCTGCGTCGGCCTCCCGCCGGGCATGGGCCTTCAGCCGCCGGACCTGGTCCGGGGTGAGGAAATCCTCCTGCGTCAGCTCAAGTGGCATCGGCGCCCCTCCTTGAGACTTTACATTTGGAACGTTGCACTTTACATAAGGGCGACCGACCTGTCAAATCGCGCCCCGAACGTCGTCCTGGAGTGAGGTGACTTGACAAAAGGACCCTTTTGTCAAGTGCCCCGCCCAGAGGGCCCCAGCGGCCGTCCCGCGGCCGGCGAGGGGTTCTTCCCCGTCCCCCGGTCCGCGGAGGCCAGTTACGGCTCCCTCAGTCGAGGGTGTACCGGTCGATGATCTTCTTCTCCTCGCCCTCGATCTCCGCCGACACCTCGATGTACTCGCGCAGCCCCGAGGTCATGAGCTTCTCCTTGAGGAGGCTGTCGAGCTGGAAGATCCCCGCGGAGTTCGTCATCCGCACGTGGATGTGGACCGGCTTCTCCCTCCCCGGCTTGATCTCCACCTTCTCGATGGCGAGGGCGGACACGCTGTGGATCGTGGGCTCGCCGACCCGGAACGGGATCCGGGCGCGCCCCTTCTCCATGTCGAGGGCATCTGCGACCTTGAGGACGCCCCCCTCCACGGTGAGGGGACGCACGGCAGCGCGGTGGGCCCAGATGGCGTGCATCGTCTCGGCGAGGAGCACCGTTCGCACTGGCTCGTCGTAGATCCCGGTGAGGAGCTCATCGAGGAGGGTCGGAGCGAGGATCATCGAGAACAGCTCGTGGTCGGCGCGGTGGATGGCGTGGCCCACGTCGTGGAGTGCGGCCCCGAGGAGGACCACCACCTGCGCTTCCTCGTACCCGAGCCCGTGGTCCGTCACCCCCAGCCTGACCCCCGCCCCGTGGAGGAGCTCCAGGATCTGCAGCGCGATCCGGGTCACGATCCGGACGTGGGTCGGCCCGTGGTCGTTGATCTTGAGGCGGTCGATCGCGGTGATGTTCGAGCACGCGGACAGGGTCCGCAGTCGCTGCGACCGGGCGATCGCCTCCTTCACCTGCGCAAGTTTCGTCTCGTTGGTCATGGGAGCATTGTCCCTACCGCCACCGTTCCCACCAGGCCGGGGGCGGACCACTGCGATGGGATGCGGCCTCCAGGGCAGCAACCCGCTGCGCGAGCTCGCGCACCTCAGCCGCGAGGTGTTCCACCAGCACCGCCCACCCTGTCTCCTCCGTTTTGTTCTGTTTTGCCTCGCCGTGGACCAATGTCGGTGAACCGCCAGAGAACTTATCTTCGTCCCTTTGCATCTTATAGCGTAAGAGGTTGGCCGCTTCGGTCAGTGTATGCCCGGTTTCGCACAACGCCTGGAGGTCACGGAGGAGACGAAGGCCCTCCTCCGTGACGAGGATCTGGTTGTTAGGGCCCCGCCGGAGCGAGCCCAGGAGGAGGTCCCGGATCGCCTCGATCCTGTTCCGTACTTGGTTCTCGGTCGAAAGCCCCACCAACGTGACCAGCTCAGGCACGGTATACATCGGATTTGCCTCCTTTTGTCCTGTCTTGGGCGAGGGTAGCGCCGCGAAGCGGCCGTGGCAACTGGGGACCGCGGGGGGTAGCCTTGCCCCGCAATGCCCATTCGGCGGCTGGAGGAGGCGGTGATCCGCAAGATCGCGGCCGGGGAAGTGGTGGACCGTCCGGCCTCGGTGGCGAAGGAGCTTGTGGAGAACGCCCTCGATGCCCGCGCGGGGCAGATCGCGGTGGAGTTCGCGGATGGGGGGATTGACCTCCTCCGCGTGGACGACAATGGCGTGGGGATGGCCCTTGACGAGATGCGGATCGCGATCGAGCGCCATACCACGAGCAAGCTCACCACCGAGGAGGACCTCCGCCACATCCGGACCCTTGGGTTCCGCGGCGAGGCATTGGCCGCGATCTGCGCTGTCGGCCGGGTGACGCTCGTGTCGCGCCCAGCCGGGGGGGAGGAGGGGCATGAGATCCGGGTCGAGGGGGGGCTCATCACGGGGGCGCGGCCCGCGGCGCGGCCGGTGGGGACGACGGTCGAGGTACGGGATCTGTTCTGGAACGTTCCCGCGCGGCGCCAGTTCCTCGATTCCCCGCCGGCCGAGGCGCGGCGCCTCCTCTCCACCCTGCGCCGGATCGTGCTCGCCCAGCCCGAGGTCGGGTTCGCCGTGCGCTCCGCGGGCCGGTCCCTCCTCGACGTGCCCCCGGCGCGGGATCCGTCCGTGCGCATCGGGCACGTGTATGGGGAGGCGTTTGCCTCCCAGCTCGTCCCCGTGGAGATGGATGAGCCGGGGTTGCGGCTGCGGGCGTGGTTCGGCCCGCCGGAGCTCGCCCGTCCGACGCGGGTGGATCAGCACCTGTTCCTCTCTGGACGCGCCATCCGCCCCGGCGCCCTCGCCCTCGGGGTCGCGCAGGCCTACGCGCGCTACCTCCCCCGGGGCCAGCACGCGGCGTTCTTCCTCTACCTCGAGGTGGACCCCGAGCTGGTGGACGTGAACGTGCACCCCCGGAAGGAGGAAGTGCGGTTCCGATCAGAGCGGGCGGTGATGGATCTCCTCCGACGGGCTGCCCTGCGCTCCCTCAGCGGGCGGGGGATGCTGGAGCAGTCAGGTACGGGGCCAAGCGGCGGGCTTGTGGTCCCCGCGCGGACCGGTCCCACGGTCCCCCTCCTCGCCCCGCCCGTCGGCCCGGCCGGTCAACCGTGGCGGGTGGTGGGGCAGGCCCAGGCGAGCTACATCGTCGTCGAGGGAGCGGACGGCCTGGAGATCGTGGACCAACACGCGGCCCACGAGCGCGTCCTGTTCGAGCGAACCGACACCGAGTCCACCGTCCCGGCCCAGGAGTTCCTCGTCCCGGTGCAGATCGAGGTCCCATTCGATCGGGCGGAGGCGCTGCGCCGGGCGCTCCCGGCCCTCCGTCGCCTGGGGATCCACCTGGAGGCCTTCGGGGAGCGGGCGTTCCTCCTGCGCGGCTGGCCGGCACCGCTTGCCGAGCGGCAATCGCGGCTTGGCTTCCAGGAGCCGATTGGGGCAGTGGCCGAGCGGCTGCTGGAGGGGGAGCCGCCCCTCGTTGAGCTATGGCGGGAAGTGGCGTGCGCGGCGGCGATCCGGGCCGGGGAGCCGCTGCCCGTCGCGGAGCAGGAAGCGCTCATCCGCGACTGGAAGGCGACCGAGGAGCCGGCGCGGTGCCCGCACGGCCGCCCGGTGGCGGTCCGGTTGGAATGGACCGACCTCGCCCATCGGCTCGGCCGCTAGCGGACCAGTTAGCGGATCCCGAGGGAGAGGGTGTAGGGGAAGCGGGGACCCGCCCCTAGGCAGGCGATGACGATCTGCCAGGCCCCGGTCACGTGGGCACGGTATTCCAGCCCGAGCCACGAACTCCCCTCGATCTCCCCCACCTTCCGCCCGGCTGGATCGAGGAGGTGGAGCGCACAGGGGGACCCCGTCTCGATGCGCACGGTGATGACCTCGCCCGCTCGCAGGTTGACCCTGTACACGCCCTTCCCGTTCAGCGTCTCGTACGGCCCCGCCCACCCCAACGACCCACGGTAGATCCCGGGGGCGAGGAACGGCGCCGAGTCGGCGGCGTTGGAATCGGGCAGGGTTCGGGTGGGCGAGGCCTCCGCCGCCATCCCGGCGGCCACCACCTCGTCCTGTCCTCCCCCCTGTCCGTTCGGGGTCGCGGCGGCGAGGACGGGGGCGGGGCCCTCTCCTGGACCCACCGAGACCCGGACCGAGGTCGGATGGACCCCCAACGGGATCCCTGCCTGGGAACCGCCCAGCCGCACCGTGAGGCGCGATCCGAGCCCGATCTCCCGCCGGGGAAGGAACAGCTGGCCGAAGTACAGCGCGTGGCCCCCTTCCCACTGGATCCGCTGGAGGCGGGCTACCCACAGCCGACCCTTCTCCGCTGCGGTCCCGATCTCGAATCGAACCTCGATCTCCGCGGGCGCGCTCCCGTTCGGGAGGAAGAGGCAGAGGAACGCCTCGACCGCGATGTGGGAGTCGCCACCGGCAGGGAGACTGAGGAAGTCCCACCGGGCCTCGCACTGCGGATTGAGCCAATACCAATCCGCATACCCCTCTCCACTGGTCCAGAACCCCTCCGCGGGGAGGGCCATCCCAGAGCCCATCGCCCCCGCTACCCCGAGCAGCCCACCCAGCACCACGAGCTTCCACATCCGCGTAGAGATCCCCACCATGGCCTCGTCAGTGTCGGGTTCCGGGCCGGGGCGGCCAACGTCCGGCGTACTCTGGGGGGTGGATGTAGGTTACCTCGCCGCGGTCTCCCGTCCGCGCCCCGTGCGGTCACGGGTCCAACCGTGGGTGGTCAATCATCCCATCGCGAGCGCTACCCCTCCCAGGACCGCGCAGTAGAGGGCGAACGGCCACAGCACTCCGGACCGGACGATGCGTAGGAAGGCGCGGATCGTGACCAGCCCGCTCCCCAACGCGCAGCCCATGGCCACAGCGAGGCCGATCCAATCCAGGTCGGGTTCGGCCATCGCCCCGCGGAGGGCGAACAGGCTCGCGCCGGCGACCGCCGGGATCGCGAGGAGGAACGAGAACCGCGCCGCCACGGTCGGCCGGAGGCCGAGCCCGATCCCCATCGTCAGCGTGGACCCAGACCGGGAGACTCCGGGGAGGAGGGCCACCGCCTGGGCTATCCCCACGGCGAGGGCATCGCTCAGCCGCACCCGTTCCCGTGCAGCCCGTCCCGCGCACCGGTCGCCGAGGAGGAGGGCGAGCGCCGTCACGAGGAGCATCCCCCCCACGAGTGCTGGGGAGGCAAACGCCCGCTCGATCGGTTCTCGGGCAAGGAGGCCCACCACGGCCACCGGCAGCGTGCCGAGGGCGAGGTACCCGATGTACCGGCGTTCCTCCCCCCTCTGGCCCGCCCGGACCACGAGCTGGGTGAGGTCGCGGCGGAAGTGGAGGAGGAGAGCGAAAAGGGTCCCGAGGTGGACGGCCGCTTCGAGGGCCGCCCCCGGCGCGTCTACCCCCAGGGCCGCCTGGGCGAGGACGAGGTGCCCGGAGCTACTGACGGGGAGGAACTCCGTCAGCCCTTGGAGGAGACCCAGCAGAGCGTAGCGGATCACGGCCCCTCGTCCCCGGTGGGGAGAACCCGATGGAGAGCGCTGTGGTTGGGCACGACCCCACGCACTCCCCACACTTGATGCAGTCCGCGGAGTTGATCTTCCGGTGAGGCTCGATCCCCATCGGACAGGAGCGGGCACACAGGCCGCACTCCGTGCACCGCTCGCCGCGGAGCCGCAGGCCGAAGAAACTCACCCGATTGAACAACGAGAGGAGCCCCCCCATCGGACAGAGGTAGCGACACCAGAACCGGGAGATGAGGACCATCCCCCCCACCACCGCGGCCAGGGTCGCCATGTGGAGGAGGAACGGCGCGTTCACCTCGGCCACGCCGAGCCCGAGGTAGGGGAGGGAGGCGGTGAGGGATCCCGCCGGGCACAGCTTGCAGAACCACGTATCGGCGAGGCGCCACGCGGCCACACCCGTCCCCACCAGGACGAGGAGTTTCAGGGGCGACAGGGCGCGCACGAAGCGGACCTTGCGGAACGAGAGGAGATCGTTCACCGTCCCAAACGGACAGAACCAGCCGCACCACCCGCGGCCGAGGAAGAGCCCATAGGCAGTGACCGTCCCCAGGAAGTAGAACGGGAGCGTGCCGGAGATGATGAGGTGTTGCATGAGCCCGATCGGGCACACGGTGATCGCGAGTGGACACGCGTAACAGTGAAGTCCGGGGAAGATAAGATGCGTCATCCCGATCCCGGTGGCGCCGAGCACGCCGAGGAGGATCCCCAGGGACTGGGTCCCCCGGCGGAACGCGCGCAGGGTCACCGGATCTCCCCGAGGGCCGCGAGGATCTGTGCCGAAAGGTCGCTTGTCCCGACCAGGATCCGTCCCGTTTCCGCGACGAGGATCGCCGGGACGACGACCTTCCCGGCTGCAGCGATCCCGGCCGCCAGAGCGCGCTCCCTGTCCTGATCAGCGTCCACAAGCTCGTAGCTGATCCGCGGGTTGGCCCGTGCCACCTCGGTGACGAGGGCTAGGGCATAGGGACACGACCGGCACCACGGGGTGTGGAACACGACGAGGTGCGCGGATCCCCGGAACGCGGCGAACGCCTCCCGCTCCGCGGGGGAGAGGGTTGGCGCCTCGGTGCGGACCTCCTCGATCCCCACGCACGCCGTGCAGAGGACGCTCCCGATCCGCTCCGCTTGGGTCGCCTGCCCGCGGAGGATCCCCACAGCGAGGCTCGCCCCGGCCACGCCGACCAACCATAGCGCGACGATGAAGAGCCCGCGGCCCCGCAGCACCACCGCCAGGACCAACCCCACCCCGAGAGCGATGAGGATCCACCCCACGGGGATCCCGGACGGCTGCCGCGCGGGCTCCCCGAGCGCGAACGCGACCTCCACCGCGTCCTCGATTTGGAAGCATGAATCGCCGATGCAGTAGTGGTACACGACCTCCACCGAGCCGGACTGCGGCGCGGCGGGGGGCGCGACCGAAAGCTCGGCCACCCGCTCCCCGAACGCGGGGATCGTCCCCACCTCCAATTCGACCTGGATCGGGAGCCCCTGGACGGAGACCTTCACGCCCTCCGCGTCGTAAGGGGCGGTGTTGATGAGTTTCACGGCGAGGACCTGCGGCTCACCCGCGGCGAGGCTGACCTCGGGCGGGACCACGATCTCCAGGATCGGGACGGGCAGGCCAAACGCAACCGGGGCGGGCGCCATCTCCGGCTCGGGCGTAGCCGCGGCGAGGAGTTCAGCTAGCTTCTCCGCGAGCTCCTCCCCGTGGAGGTCGCGGTAGCGGATGATCCCGTCCCGGTCGAGGAGGTAGGATGTGGGGATTTGGTAGACCCGATACAGCTGGGCGAGCGAGTTATCCCAGCTGCGGCCCTCAAACGCCACCGGCCACGGAATCCCCTCAGTATCGAGCACGGTGCGGAGCTCCCGCTCGCTCGTGTCCAGGCTGAGCCCGATGATCTCGAACCCTGCGTCGTGGTGCGCCGCGTACAGCTCGCGGAGATGGGGGAGTTCGGCCATGCACGGCCCGCACCACGTGGCCCAGAAGTCCACGAGGACGATTTTCCCCCGCAAGTCAGACAGGGCCACCGGATCCCCATCGGGGAACGCGGTGAAGCGAACCTCGGGGGCGGGGAAACCGGGGATGAGGGGCGGCTTGGGCGGGACATAGCCGGTTGGGGTGAGCGTCACCGATGCCCCGCCGGGGTGGATCCGGGAGAGGCGGTAGCTCTCCCTCCCCACAGTGAACGCCTCGGTGAGGGCGAACCGCTCGTGGCTGTCGGGGTCGCCGTGGATGATTCCGTCCCCGTCCACGTCCACCGCATAGAAGTCCCCCTTCGTCCCGTATGTCCCGTCGAGGTCGCCGTCTACGAGCACGAACGCGACGCGGGCCCCGTCCACTTCAAGCTCGCCGTGACGGGGTGCTCCGCCGAGGAGGTAGACGTACCCGCGCCCCACGGGCCAGAGGACGGTGAGCGGGTAGGGGAACGCCTTCCCCCCGGCGGGGGTGGCCTGAAGCTCGAGTCCCCATTCCACGTACTCGGGGGCGCGGGCGCCGGTGACGAGCTCGTCACCGGAGAGCACCTGATCCTGGTTCCTGTCCACCCACAGGTCGGCCTGACCATCGGCCCGTACCCCGAGGAGGAACGGGTAGTGCGCGGTGCCCAGCGTGACCTCTCCCCACTGCGAGAGGGCGAGGGGGGGACCATCGAACCGCACCGCCTGGGCTGGCGTGGCCTTCAGGCGCAGAGGGACGAGCGGTTGTGTCCAGTCGCCCGCGATCCCCTCCGGGGCCGGGGCAAGGCGCACCTCCTCCCCTAGGGCGAGGCCCCAGGCGCTCCACAACACAAGAGCGGCCAGAAGAACCCTCACGATCGGTCCTCCTTCGCGGCGGCCTCCACCCGCGCCGCGACGATCTTCGGGCCCGCCACCGACAGCACGTCGAACAGCCCCGGTCCGACCCGCGACCCCGTCACTGCGACCCGGACCGCAGGGGCGAGGGTCTTCAGCGGGAGGCCTCGCTCGTCCGCCACCCGTCGCAGGGCGGTCTCGAACCCGTGGGCCGTCGGGTCGTCCAGCTCCCCCACCCGCACCGCCAGGATGCGCAACGCGGCCCTCACGTCGGGGGTGAACAGGTCCCGAGCGTCGTCGGGGAGGGCGATCGGGCCCGGGAGGTACGGCCGGGCGCGATCCGCCATCTCCACGAGGGTCTTCCCCCGTTCGCGGAGGAGCACCGCGGCCTGGGCGAGCTTGTCCCTCCCCGCTGCCTCGACCGTGGCCCGGTCCGCCACCCCCCGCCCCACGATCCGGTCCGCGAGGAGGTCCCCCAGCCGGTGGGGATCGAGGCGCCGCAGCCACTCATGGTTGAGCCAGAGGAGCTTCTCCTCGTCGAACACCGCCGCCGACGTGTTGACCCCGGGGAGGTCGAACAGGGCCACGAGTTCATCGCGCGTGAACACCTCCTGGTCCCCATGGGACCATCCCAGGCGGGCGAGGAAGTTCACGAGCGCCTCGGGGAGGATTCCCCGTTGGTCGTAGTCGAGGACCGACCCCGCCCCGTGGCGCTTGGAGAGCTTCGTCCGATCCGGGCCGAGGATGAGTGGGACGTGGGCGAACGCCGGTGGGGTCCACCCCAGCGCCTCGTAGATGAGGAGCTGTTTGGGGGTGTTGTTGAGGTGCTCCGCCCCCCGGATGACATGGGTGATCCCCATGTCGTGGTCATCCACCACGCACGCGAAGTTGTAGGTGGGGGTGGCATCGGAGCGGAGGATGACGAGGTCCTTGAGCTCCGTGTGCTGCACCGTCACATCGCCGGCAAGGAGGTCAGGGACGGTCGTCGCCCCGTCCCGGGGGATCCTAAACCACAGCGCGCCGTCCTTCTCGTAGGCCGCCCCCCGGCGCGTGAGCTCGACGGCGACCTCGCGGTGTCGATCGAAGCGGTCCGTCTGGCGGTACACTTCGTCCCAATCCAATCCCAGCCAGCGCAGGGAGGCGAAGATCTGCTCGATCGCCTCGTCGGTGGAGCGGGTGCGGTCCGTGTCCTCGATGCGGAGGATGAACGTCCCCTTGTGGTGCCGAGCATAGAGCCAGTTGAACAGGGCGGTCCGTCCCCCCCCCACGTGGAGGTATCCGGTGGGGCTGGGAGCGAACCGCACGCGCACGGGATTCATGGGCCGCATTCTACCGCCCGCCTCCGGGGGTCCCAAGGACCTTTGCCTCCTCTGCCGCGGCCGGCTACCATCTGGACCGACAAGAAGGGGGTCATTAATGGCAGTTTCAGCATACGTCCTCGTCCGCTGTCGCGGGGCGACAGAGGGGAAGATCGCGGAGATCCTCCGCACCAAGCCGCATGTGAAGCGGGTGGATACCGTGTTCGGCGACTACGACATCATCGCCTACCTCGAGTTTGCGGAGCTCCCCGCGAGTTTCTCCGTGGCGGAGCTCCACAACATCGTGACCGAGGAGATCCGCAAGGTGGAAGGCGTGTCCTCGACGAGCACCCACATCGTGACGAAGAAGTTCACCGACTAGCATGCGATCCGTATACAAAGGATGTGAACGAGCATGAAGATCCTCGTCTTCGGGGGAACAGGGAAGATCGGAGCGGCGGTGGCCTGGGATCTGGTGCGGGAGGACAGTGTAGAGGCGGTGGGCCTCGTCTCCCGGTCGCCGGATGCCCTCCAGCGGACGAAACAGTGGATCGGGAGCGAGAAGGTCGTGCTCCATCCCGGCGATGTGGTGGGTGGTAGCGTGAGGAAGGTCCTCGCTGACTACGACGTGGTGGTGAATGCCCTCCCCGATCGCCGCACGAGCTACCGGGCGGCCCACCAGGCCATCGAACACGGGGTGCACGTTGTGGACATGCTCGAGGAGTACCATCGCCGGCCGGACCCCTACGAGACGGAGGGGCTCGAACTCCCCCCCGGCATGACGGCCGAGGAGTACGGGGAGTGGCTCCACGAGCAGGCCCTCCGCAACGAGGTCACGTTCTTGGACGGGATCGGGTTCGCGCCCGGCATCTCCAACATCACCGTCGGGGAGGGGATCCGCAAGCTGGACCGGGCCGTGTCGGCGGTGGCACGGGTGGGGGGGATCCCGGAGAAGGCAGCCGCGGCCCGCCATCCCCTGCGGTACATGGTAACGTGGGCGTTCGATCACGTGCTGCGCGAGTACATGATCAAGGTCCAGGTGAAGAAAAACGGGCGGGTGGTGGAGGTCGACGCCCTCACCGACCGGGAGACCTTCCCGTTCCGCCAATTCGGAGTGGACGAGACCCTGGAATGCGCGATCACCCCCGGGATGCCCTCGTTCATCTACACCCGGCCGGAGCTCGGGGACTTCGCGGAGAAGACGATCCGCTGGCCAGGCCACTACGCGGCGGTGGACGTGCTGCGGGAGTGCGGACTGCTCGACCTCGACCCGGTCCGACTCGATGGGAATGTGATCGTCCCGCGGGAGTTCCTGGCGCGGCTCCTCACCCCGCGGCTCCAACCGGGACCAGGCGAGAGGGACGTGTGCGTGATGTGGAACACGGTCCTGGGGACGAAGGCCGGCCGGCAGGCCCGGGTGGACTACTACCTGTGGGACGAGGCGGACCCCGTAACGGGGATCTCTTCCATGGCCCGCGTCACCGGGTTCGCGGCCGCGATCGGGGCCCGGTTCGTGGGGGCAGGGAAGATCCGCGGGCGGGGGATCGTGCCCCCGGAGGACGCGATCACGAGCGAGCTCTACCCGGAGTTCATCGCCGAACTCGCCCAGCGGGGGATCGCCTTGCGGGAAGTGGAGTCGTCCAAGTGAGGGGGTAGGCCGTGAACCGGCATTTCCTGCGCATCGCTGACTGGTCGGCTCCGGAACTGCGGGAAGCCCTCGATCTTGCGCTGCACCTCAAGCGGGAACATCGGGCGGGGATCTCGCACCGCGACGTGCTCCCAGGGAAGACCCTCGCTATGGTCTTTCAAAAACCATCGTTGCGAACGCGCGTCTCGTTCGAGGTCGGGATGACCCACCTCGGCGGACACGCCCTCTACCTCGGGCCCGACGACATCAAGCTCGGGAAGAGGGAGACGACGGAGGACATCGCCCTCAACCTCTCCCGGTACGCCGATGGGATCATGGCGCGGGTGTTCGGCCACGACATCGTGACGGAGCTCGCGCGCTACGCCACGGTCCCCGTGATCAACGGACTGTCCGACCTCCATCACCCGTGCCAAGCCTTGGGGGACATGCTCACCATCCGCGAGAAGGTGGGGACGCTGCCGGGCCTGACCCTGGCGTTCATCGGCGACGGGAATAACGTTTCCCACTCGCTCCTCGAGGCGTCGGCCGCGTTTGGGCTGCAGTTCCGGATCGCCTGTCCCGTGGGACATGAGCCCAACGCGGACATCGTCCAGGCTGCGCGGAGCGGTGGGGCGACGGTGGACATCGTCCACGACCCGCGGGAAGCGGCGCGGGGCGCGGACATCCTGTACACCGACGTCTGGGCGAGCATGGGCCAGGAGGACGAAGCCGAGGCCCGCCGGAGGATGTTCCGCGGGTTCACGATCGACCTCGACCTCCTGGCGCTGGCGAACCGGGGCTGCCTCGTCATGCACTGCCTCCCGGCCCACTATGGGGAGGAGATCACCTACGAGGCCTCCCGGAGCGAAAATTCAGTCCTGTTCGATCAGGCCGAGAACCGCCTCCACGCTCAGAAGGCGATCCTGGCCCTCCTCCTCTCCTGACGGCCTCACCCGCGACGGAGCGGAGGGGCGACGCGTGGGCCCTGGCAGCGCGGGCAGTAGTTGGTCCGCTCGTCCTCGAACAGGATCTCCGCGATCGGGGTCCCGCACTCCCGACACGGGTCGCCCTTCTTCCCGTGCACGAAGAGGAAGTCGCGCACTTCACGATCGAACAGTGCGTCCCCCACCCGCGCCCGGATCTCCCGGATCGCCCAGCGCAGGGTCTCCTCGATCGCGTGCCATAGGCGGTCGAGCTCGTCCTCCGTCAGGGTGTGGGTATAGCGGATTGGGGATAGCCGGGCCCGGAACAGGATCTCGTCCGCGTAGGCGTTCCCGATCCCGGCGATCAACGACTGGTCCGTGAGGAACCGCTTCAGGGGCCGCCGCTTCCCCGCGATGAGGTGGCGCAGGACCTCCGGGGTGAACTCGGCGGACAGGGGCTCCACGCCGAGGTCCCGCAACGGCTGAGCTGCCTGCGGATCGGGGACCACCCACGCCGCTGCCAGGTACGGCGACCGCGCCTCGATGAGGCGGAGGTCGGACCCATCGTCGAACATCAGCCGGAGCTGGGTCGCCGTGGTCGGCGTGTACCCATGCGGACCGTGCCACAACCACCCCCAGCGCATGAGGTGAACGAGGAGGTGGACCTCCGGCCCGAACGAGAAGAGGAGGTACTTCCCTCGCCGTCCGATCGCGTGGAGTTCCTTCCCTACGAGGAGGGACGCACTCCCCTCCCCGGTGCGGAGGAGATCGGGACGGTTGACCTCCACCCCCCGGACCGCCTGCCCCACGATCCGGGGGGAGAGGATGTCCCGCACGACCTCCAGATCCGGGAGCTCCGGCAACTCACTTCCCGATGCCGAGGAAGAGCAGGAACGGGAAGCAGCCGCACGGGCCGCAACACGGATCGCCACACGGGGTGCAGGTCGGGGCCCGCGACACCTTGAGGTACGGATCGCACAGGGAGACCCCGCACGGCCGAGAGAGCGGCGTGCAGAGGAAGAAGCAGCAATCGCGCTTCTTCTCGTCGATCTTCACGTGGGTCTGCACCACCTTGTCCGTGGTTGTGACCGTGATCGTGTAGAACCCCGGTGCGACCTGGACCCCGGCGAGATCCACCTGGGCCCACACGATCTCCGTGTCCGCGCCCACCGGAGTGGGGTAGGTGTACTGGTACACGACCCCGCCGCCGAATGACTCCACCGACCACCCCGTGATCAGCGTCGTCGTCCCACAGCAAGAGCAGCAGAACAGGCCCCACGGGATGACCAACTCCACCAGAATCGGCTCCCCGACCCAGAACGTGGTGTAACAGGAGGGTTCTGGGGGGGGAGGGGGACAGCACGGGGGCGGCGGGCAGCACGCCTGCCCTAGCGCCAGACCTCCCCCGAGCAGCACGATCGCCAATGTCGAGAGCATTGCCCGCTTCATCATGCTACCACCTCCGCCGCATTCTACACCGTCGGGGCACCCGCGGTTTCATCCCGCGGTGGGGGACCCGGGCCGAGGGCCGGATCGGGGATGGGAATCCACCATCGCGCCGGACACGAGGGACTGCGGATCCAGGCGAACGCGGGTACAATCCCCACCTGGTCCGCCGGGGGGAGGCCCCTGACGTTTCCGCGAGGAGGGGTGGTGAAGGGACTGGCCTGGGTCTTCCAGTACGCAAAGCGGTACCGGCTTCCACTTGTGCTGACCGTGGCGAGCATGCTCGTCCTGGTCGGGGTCCAGCTCGTTGCCCCGTGGATCGTGCGGACGATGGTCGCCGCGGTCACGGATCCGGGGGCGGGTCCGGAGGCGCTCACCCTCGTGGCGAGGCTTGCCCTGCTCGCCCTCGCCGTGTACGTCCTGCGCGCCCTGATGCAGTTTACGCGCTCCTACGCTGCCCACGTCGCTGGCTGGCACGTGGTTGCCGACGTGCGCAACGACGTGTACCGCCACCTCCAGCGCCTGTCGCTCCGCTTCTACGAGGACAAGCAGACTGGCCAGCTCATGTCGCGGATGGTCAACGACTCCGACCTGTTAGAGCAGCTCGTCGCCCACGCCATCCCCGATGTGTTCGTCAACGTGCTCATGCTCGCCGGCGTCACGGCTGTCCTCATGAGCATGAGCTGGCAGCTCGCGCTCCTCGCGATGATCCCCATCCCTTTCATCGTACTCGCGATGCGCGGGTTTGCCCGCTACGTGCGGCCCGCGTTCCGCCAGCGCCAGGTCGCACTGGGGGAACTGAACGCCGCCCTCAACGACAACCTGTCGGGGATCCGCGAGATCCAGGCCTTCACCCGGGAGGAGGCGGAGGCGGACCGCGTGTGGACCCGGATCGTCCGCTATCGAGACTCGCTCCTGCACGCGTTGCGCCTGATGGCCGTGTTCCACCCCGCGGTCGAGCTCGCCGCGTCGCTCGGGACGATCGTCCTCATCTACTTCGGCGGAAGGCTCGTCCTGAACCAAACGCTTCCCATCGCGGATCTCGTCGCATACTTCCTCTACCTGGAGCTCCTCTACCAGCCGGTGCGGGCACTGAGTAACGTGTGGGAGAGCATCCAGCAGTCGGTCGCTGGCGCGGAGCGGGTGGCCGACCTCCTCGAGCAAGAGCCCGACGTGGCCGAGCGCCCGGGCGCGATCGAGTTCCCCGGCCGGGCGAAGGGCGCGATCCGGTTCGAGGGGGTGAACTTCCGCTACAGCGTGGGGGAGATGGTGCTCGAGGACATCAACCTCGACATCGCCCCCGGGTCGGTGGTGGCCCTCGTCGGCCCGACCGGGGTGGGGAAGACGACCCTCGTCATGCTCATCCCCCGGTTCTACGACCCGTGTCAGGGGAGGATCACCCTCGACGGCTACGACCTCCGCGACCTCACGCTCGCCAGCCTGCGCCGTCAGGTGAGCCTCGTCCTCCAGGAGGTGTTCCTGTTCCACGGGACGGTGCGGGAGAACATCCTCTTCGGCCGGCCCGATGCCACGGAGGAGGAGATGATCGAGGCGGCCCGCATCGCCAACGCCCACGACTTCATCGCCGAGCTGCCCCAGGGGTACGACACGATGATCGGCGAGCGAGGGGTGAAGCTATCGGGGGGACAACGGCAGCGACTCGCGATCGCCCGCGCCGTCCTGAAGGATGCGCCGATCCTCATCCTCGACGAGGCGACCTCGGCGGTGGACACGGAGACAGAGCTCCTCATCCAGGAGGCGTTGGAACGGCTCATGGTGGGGAGGACGACGATCGTCATCGCCCACCGCCTGTCCACCGTGCGCCGCGCGGACGAGATCGTCGTATTGCGGGACGGGCGGATCGTAGAGCGAGGGACCCACGTTGAGCTCATGGCCCACGATGGCCTGTACCGGCGCCTGAACCTCGTCCAGGTCCAGGATGAGATCTCCCAGGCTGCGCTCCGGGAGGGGACGAACTAGCGAGGCGGGTTGCTCGCCCGGTCCTCGCCGAGCGCGTGGACGGAGATCTCCGCGTCCCCCGGCGCGGGTCACGGTTTCCCGGCTACGAGGAAAAACACCGACGTCTTACCCACGGGAACGGCGGTATAGAGGTGACCGAAGGCGCGGGTGATCCCGTCCATGTGCGGGGCGAGCTCAGCCAGGAGGCCGTGGCGGTGGGCGGGGCCGAAGAAGTCCCGCGCGAGCCAGGTGATGTTCCCGTACGCCCGGACCCTCTCGAAACCTGCCGCGGCGACGAGGGCGATCGTCTCCACGGGGGAGCGGTGGCGGAGCTCGAAGGACCGCGCCGCGATGAGCTCGCTGCACGATGCCGCGAGGAGGGGGATCCCGAGGACGGGATCGTCGGGGGCCACCGGCCTCAGCCCCGGTCCGGCCTGGGCAGCGCGGAACGTGGGCACGGGCCGCACCTCCTCCGCAGCGGAACGCAGGTCGGGGGTCACCCGGAACCGAAGTTCGTACTCCGCCTCGCGGAGGGGGTCAAGCGAGCGGTGGACGAGCCGGTACACCGCTTGCCCCCCGTCGCTGTACAGCTCAGCCGTCTCCTCGATCGGGCTCCGCAACTCGGCGGACAGGTCCTCGAACGTGGCGGCGAACCGCCCCCCGGATCGGAGGACCCGGAACGCCTCCCGAAGTGCCCGCGCTGGATCGGTGCTCTGTTCAATTGCGCACGCGGCGACGGCACCGTCGAACGAGCCGTCCGGGAACGGGAGCTCCTCAGCGGGGGAGCACGCGACCTCCACATTTCTGAGCCCGAGGCGGACCGCGTTGTCCTGGGCCTGGGCGGCCCGGCGGGGGGAGGGATCGAGGGCCACCACCTCCGGCACCCGCCGCGCGAGGGGGAGCGCGGGCCACCCGTCCCCGGCGCCGATGTCGAGCACGCGACGGGCTGTGCCGAGGGCGGCAAGGAACGCCCCGATCCCTGCCTCCTCCACCCAATCGAACGGTTGAGCGGGGTCGGCCGGGCGGTGGACCCACGGCAGAGGCTCTGCCGCCTGCCGAATCATCCGCTCGTAGCGGAGCGCGGCCGAGGTGCTCGCCTCCAGGGAAACGTGGCCCCGGATCCAATCCTCGATCGTCACGGTGCGGCGAGGATCTCGCTTGCGTCCCAGATGTGAACGAGCCCGTTGTCGGACGCGGTCACGATGAGGGACCCATCGGGGGAGAACCCGACCGCTTGCACGACCGCCCCGTGCCCATCCAACACGGCCAGGCACGCCCCCGTCTCCGCATCCCACACCCGGGCCGTCTCGTCGAGCGACCCCGAGAGGAGGAGCCGCCCATCGGGGGACACGGCGACCGTGATCGCGCAGCTTTCGTGCCCCCACAGCTCGTTGTGGTAGAGGAGGCCCACCGCGGTATCCCACACCCGGAGGATCTTCCCCCACCCCACGACGAGGAAGTACCCGTCGGGCGTGAACGCGACATCCCATGCCTTGCCGGGGAGGGAACGCAGTTCGGTCCAGGTCGCTGTATCCCACAGGATCGCCCGGTCGTGGCCCGCGGAGGCCATGAGCGTCCCATCGCGCGAGCACACGATCTCGCGTACCTGAACCGTGTGCGGGGTCTTGACCCACATCGCCTCCCCCCGGGCGAGGTCCCACAACCTGAGCGACCCATCGCTCCCCCCGATGAGGAGGGTCCCTTCCGGGCCGAACGCCATCCCGAGGACGCGCCCGAACGGCCCGTTGGCCGTGGCGAGGAGATCCCCTGTGGGAACCTCCCATACCCGGACCTCGTTCAGCGCCCCGGCCGCGAGGCGTGCCCCGTCCGGGGAGAAGGCAAGGGCGGACACGCTCATCTCCGGGAACGGGAGCCGCATGACCTCTTTCCACTCCCCCGGTTCATAGAGGACGACGGCGTAGTGGGTCCCCACCGCAAGGTACCCGCCGGTGGGGGAGAACTCGGCTGAGGAGAGCCAGCGGAGGGTGCACGTCACCACGGGATCGGCGGGCGCGCCGAGCGCCACCGACCCCACTGCGAGCGCGATCCAGAGGATCCTCTTCATCCCTCACCCCTTGATGCACACGAGCGGCCGGACCTTGGCCACGAGCGCGTTGAGCCCCGCCCCCACCGCCGCTTCCACCACGAGATCCACGTCCTTGTACGCGCCGGGCGCCTCCTCCGCTGCCCCCGCAGCGGAGTGAGCGCGGACGGTGATCCCCTGCTTGGCCAGGTCCTGGACGAGCTCCTGGCCCCGCCACCGCTTCTTGGCCTTGGCGCGGGACATCGCCCGCCCTGCCCCATGGACCCCGGACCCGAATGCCTTCTCCATCCCCACTTCCGTCCCCCGGAGGATGTAGGAGGCGGTGCCCATCGTCCCTCCCACGAAGATCGGGTGACCTACGGCCCGGTACCGGTCCGGGTTCTCGGGGCGGCCGGGGCCGAAGGCGCGCGTGGAGCCCTTGCGGTGGACGAGGAGCATCTTCTCCTCCCCGTCCACCCGGTGGCGCTCGAACTTGACGTTGTTGTGCCCCACGTCGTACAGGGTGCGGATCGCTCCCGGGGGGAGCGAGAACAGGGGGGCGAAGACCTCCCGCACGAGGTGGGCGATGACCTGGCGGTTGGCAAACGCGCAGTTGATCCCGGCGAACACCGCCGCGAGGTACTTCTCCCCCTCGGGGGAGCGGATCGGCGCGCACACGAGCTCCCGCTCCCGGATCGGGATCCCGTATTTGCGGCTCGCCCGCTCCAGCTCGGGGAGCGCGTCCTGTCCGATCTGATGCCCGAGGCCGCGCGAGCCGCAGTGGATCGCGACGAGGATCTGATCCTTCTCTAGGCCATAGGCGCGGGCCGCCACGTGGTCGGCGATCTCCTCTACGTACTGGACCTCGAGGTAGTGGTTCCCCGAGCCCAACGTCCCGATCTGGCGGAACTCTCGCTCCTTGGCCTTGAGGGACACCGCTCCCGGGTCGGCGCCGTCCATCCGCCCGTTCTCCTCGAGGTAGGTGAGATCCTCGGGGAGCCCGTACCCGCGGTCGAGGGCGAACGCAGCCCCCTTCTTGAGCACCTCGTCCACCCCGTCCAGGGTGAGGCGGATCTTCCCCTCCGATCCCAGGCCCGCCGGGACGTGGGCGAACAGGGAATCGGCCAATTCCTCCTTCCGTCCCTCGACGTCGGATCGGGAGAGGGGGGTTGTCAGAACCCGTACCCCACAGTTGATGTCGAACCCGACCCCGCCCATCGCCACCACCCCCCGATCGGGGTCGAACGCGCCGACCCCCCCAATGGGGAACCCGTAGCCGGGGTGGATGTCGGGCATGGCGATCGAGGCGGTCACGATCCCGGGAAGGCAAGCCACGTTCCTCACCTGAACGAGCGCGTTCCACTCATGCCTGCCCCCCTCGTCCTCCCCTCCCTCCGTTCCGGAGAGGAGGGGCCGGAGGAGCTGCTCTGAGACGAAGATCCATCCCGGGACCCGCATCTCCCCGACCCGGGGAAGCTCCCATGCGAAGTCGCCGATCTTCTTCAGCTCCATATCCCCTCCTTCACAGGTCCACGATGCACTGGGCGATGTAGCCATCCCCCTTCTTCGCGACGCGCACGCCAGCGTAGGTCGCCGCCTTCACCTCGACCCCTAGCTTGTGCCGCCCGGGGTCCATCCTCTCCCCCCACGCCCGGCCGATAAGGCGCCAGCGGCCGTCCTCCCCCGCGATGTGCACCGCAAACCGGGAGAAGAGTAACCCCCGCACGTCCCGCTCCCGCAGGAGCTCCCCCAGCCACGCCACGAGGAGCCCTTCCAGGGTATCGCCGTGGGTCTCGATCTCCACCTCGCTCTCCGCGCGGACCTGGGCGAGGTCCGCCATGAGGGAGAACATCCCCCGCGCCGCCTCGGCGAACGCCTCGTCGAGGGTCGCCCCGATCCCCCGCACCCCGGCATCAGCCTCATGATCGAGGATCTCGTACGGCATCATCCCCCCACGGTCCACCGCGCGAGCGGGGTGTAGAGGGGGCCTTGGGGCCGGAGCTCAGACCCCATCAGGGTGAGACTATCCACGACCGTGGCCAAGTCAGGGGGAGGGGCCCCTGCGAGTACGGGGGCGAGGTCCTGCGGGACCCGCAGCCGGGCCAGGGTCACGTGGGGATGGGCTGGTTTCCTCTCCGGCGGGAACCCGAGCGCCTGCACCCCTTCCTCGATCCGCTGGGCGAGGGCCGCAAAGGGGGCACTGTCCACCGCCGGCCCGATCCACAGCACGCGGGCCCGGGCCGGGCTCGGGAATGCCCCGAACCGGTCGAGGCGTAGCTCGAACGGCGTAAGCTGGGAAGAAGCCTCCGCGCCCAGCTTCGCCAGGGGCGGGACGAGCTCCTCCCCCACCTCCCCCAGGAACCGGAGCGTGATGTGAAGGCTCCCCGGCACAACCCACGTCCCACCCCGGATCCTGGCCTGGAGCGAGCGGGCGCTCCGGGCAACGCTCGCCCGCACATCATCCCCGAGCTCCACACAGTAGAACAGGCGCACGCTGGCGATTATAGCCATCCCGGTGGCCGACCCAGCGAGGTCACGCTACCATTCGTCGGGTGAACCGCGGATACCGATGACGCCGAAGGAAGAACAAGTTGAACTGAAGCTGAAGGTGGCCGAGGCCCACCAACCGGACGTGGGACGGGGGATCGCCCGCCTCACCGCTGAACACATCGCGGCCCTCGGCATCTCGCCGGGCGAGCCGATCGAGCTCGAGGGGGCTCGCGTCACGGGGGCCATCGCCGCTGTCGCCTACCAGGCCGATGCGGGGCTCGACATCGTCCGCATCGATGGCCTCATCCGGGCCAACGCCGGGGTCGGTGTGGGGGAGACGGTCCAGGTGCGCAAGGCGAAGTGGAAGCCTGCCACCCAGGTGACCCTCGCCCCAGCGCGGAAGGGGCTCCACCTCGTGGCCCCCCCGGACAGCTTACGGGCCGTCCTCGTCGGCCGCGTTGTGCGCACGGGGGACGTCGTGTCCACCGCGGCCCGGCCTGAGGGGAGTCCGTTCGGGGGCGACCTCCTGTTCGAGCGCATCTTCCGGGAGTTCACACAGCAAATGGGGCCAGCCTTCGGCCTGGGGGAGATCCATCTCAAGGTGGTCAGCACCCAGCCGGGCGGCCTCGTGCGCATCACCCCCGACACGGGGATTGAGCTTCTCCCGGAGCACGTCGAGGTGGCGGAGCGCGGCCGGGACGTCCCGGAAGTGGCCTATGAGGACATCGGTGGCCTGCGCGACGTGATCCAGAAGATCCGGGAGATGGTGGAGCTCCCCCTCAAGAAGCCCGAGCTGTTTGATCGGCTGGGGATCGAGCCACCGCGGGGGGTCCTCCTCCACGGCCCGCCGGGGACGGGGAAGACGCTGCTCGCCAAGGCGGTGGCCACGGAGACCGATGCCCACTTCATCGCCATCTCCGGGCCGGAGATCATGTCCCGCTTCTACGGGGAGTCGGAGGGGCGGCTGCGGGAGATCTTCGAGCAGGCGGAGAAGAACGCCCCCGCGATCATCTTCATCGATGAGCTGGACTCGATTGCCCCACGGCGGGCCGAGGTGACGGGCGAGGTCGAGCGGCGGGTGGTGGCCCAGCTCCTCACCCTCATGGATGGGCTCCGGCAGCGGCGGAACGTGATCGTGATCGCGGCCACGAACCGCGTGGAGGCGATCGACCCCGCGTTGCGCCGTCCGGGGAGGTTCGACCGCGAGATCGAGGTCCGGGTCCCGGATCGGGACGGCCGCAAGGAGATCCTGATGGTCCACACGCGGGGGATGCCCCTCGCTCCCGATGTGGATCTGGACAGACTCGCCGGTCTCACCCACGGGTTCGTGGGCTCCGACATCGCGGCGCTCGCCCGCGAGGCCGCGATGAACGTGCTGAGGAAGCTCCTCCCCAAGATCAACCTCGACGAGGCGGGGATCCCCCCCGAGGTGGCCGACGAGCTCGTGGTGCGGTGGGAGGACTTCGATCGCGCCCTGAAGGAGGTCCGCCCCTCGGCGATGCGGGAGGTGATGGTGGAGGTGCCGACCGTGACGTGGGCCGACATCGGGGGGCTGGAGGAGGTCCAGCAGCTCCTGCGGGAGGCGGTGGAGCTCCCCCTCACCACCCCCGAGGCGTTCCGGCGGCTGGGGATCACGCCGCCGAAGGGGATCCTCCTCTACGGTCCGCCGGGGACGGGGAAGACAATCCTCGCCAAGGCGGTGGCCAGCGAGTCCCAGGCCAACTTCATCACCGCCAAGGGTTCCGAGCTCCTCTCCAAGTGGTATGGGGAGAGCGAGCAGAGGATTGCCGAGGTGTTCCGCCGCGCCCGGCAGGTCGCGCCAGCGGTGGTGTTCCTCGACGAACTGGATGCCCTCGTCCCCCGCCGGGGGTCCGTCCTCGGCGAGCCCCACGCCACGGAGCGGATCGTGAACCAGATGCTCGCTGAGATGGACGGGCTGGAGGAGCTGCGGGGGGTGGTGGTGATCGGGGCCACGAACCGGCCCGACCTCGTGGACCCCGCCCTGCTCCGTCCAGGGAGGTTCGACGAGCTCATCTACGTCCCTGTCCCCGATCAGGGAGCGCGGCTCGCGATCTTTCGCATCCACACGCGGACGATGCCGCTCGGCCCCGACGTTGACCTGGAGAAGCTTGCCGCGGCCACCGCCGGCTACACGGGGGCCGACATCGCCGAGGTGTGCCGCAAGGCGGGTCGGATCGCCCTCCGCGAGGCCCTCACCGCGCGCGAGGTCACGATGCTCCACTTCGAGCAGGCGCTCGCGACGACGCCGCGCTCGGTGACCCCGGACCTGGAGGAGCAGTACAAGCGGCTGGCCAAGAACCTGCGCGGGGCAGTGCGCCGGATCGGGCTCATCCCGGAGAGCGAGGAGGCGGGGGCGTGACGTGCCCCGGCATCCCTAGGGGGATCGTGCGGGAGCCGGTTTCAGAAACAGCGTCGCCAGCGGAGGGAGCGTCAACGGGAGCGAGTGCGGGAACCCGTGGCTGGGGATCGGCTCCGCGTCCAGTCCACCCAGGTTCCCCTGCCCGCTTCCGCCGTAGATCGTCGCGTCCCCGTTGAGGAGCTCCACCCACCGGCCTGGGTACGGGACCCCAACGCGGTAGCCGGAGCGCACCACCGGCGTGAAGTTCCCCACCACGAGGACCACGTCGCGGTCCTCGCGTCCCCACCGCAGGAACGCGACCACGCTCGCGGAAGCGTCGTTCGCCTCCACCCACTGGAACCCAAGGTCCCCGCAATCCCTGGTGTGCAACGCGGGCTCCGTCCGGTAGAGACGGTTCAGGTCCGCCACCCAGCGCTGGACGCCGCGGTGGGGGGCGTGGTCGAGGAGGGCCCACTCGACCGCCCGTTCATGGTCCCACTCCCGCCACGATCCGATCTCCCCTCCCATGAAGAGGAGTTTTTTCCCCGCGCTGGCGTACATGTAGCCCAACAGGAGCCGGAGGTTCGCGAACTTCTGCCACTCGTCCCCCGGCATCTTCCCGAGGAGCGATCCCTTCCCGTGGACCACCTCGTCGTGGGAGAGGGGGAGGACGAAGTTCTCATGGGCGGCGTAGAGCATGCGGAACGTGAGCTTGTCGTGGTGGTGCTTGCGGTGGATGGGGTCCTTGGCCATGTAGTGGAGCGTGTCGTGCATCCACCCCATGTCCCACTTCAGCCCGAACCCGAGCCCCCCGAGCGAGGTGGGACGGGACACCATCGGCCAGGCGGTGGATTCCTCGGCGATCGTCTGCACGTCAGGGAACTGGCGGTACACCTCCTCGTTCAGCTTGCGCAGGAACGCGATTGCGGCGAGGTCTTCCCGCCCCCCCTGTTCGTTGGGGATCCACTCCCCCGTCGCGCGGGAGTAGTCGAGGTAGAGCATCGAGGCAACCGCATCCAGCCGTAGCCCATCCGCGTGGTACCGTTCGAGCCAAAACAGGGCGCTGGAGAGGAGGAAGCTCCGCACCTCGTGCCGGTTGTAATTGAAGGTGAAGCTTCCCCAGTCGGGATGGATCCCGCGGCGGGGGTCGGCGTGCTCGTAGAGGTGCGACCCATCGAACTGCCCGAGCCCATGGCCATCCGTGGCGAAGTGGGACGGGACCCAGTCGAGGATCACCCCGATCCCCTTCTGGTGAAGGTAATCAACGAGGTACATGAAGTCCTGGGGCGTCCCGTAGCGCGAGGTGGGGGCGAAGTAGCCCGTGATCTGGTACCCCCATGACCCATAAAACGGGTGCTCCATCACGGGGAGGAACTCGACGTGGGTGAACCCGAGCTCCTCGAGGTAGTCCGCCAGCCGCGGCGCGAGCTCGCGGTACGTGAGGTAGCGCCCATCCTCCGTGCGCTGCCACGAGCCGAGATGGAGCTCGTAGATCGAGATCGGGGCGCCCAGGGCGTTGCGCTCGCCACGCTCCTCGAGCCAGGCGGAGTCCCTCCACCGGTAACCGAGGTCCCACACCACCGACGCTGACCGGGGAGGGACCTCGGAGTGGAACGCGAACGGATCGGCCTTGAGGAGGCGCGGGCCATGGCGCGAGGTGAGGTGGTACTTGTAGAGGGCGCCCGGGCCGACGCCGGGGACGAAGCACTCCCAGATCCCCGACTGCCGATGGGGTCGCATCCGGTGGCGCTCCGGGTCCCACCGGTTGAAGTCGCCGACCACGGACACTGCCTCCGCATCGGGGGCCCACACCGCGAACAGGGTCCCCGCCGTCCCATCCACGGTGATCGGGTGGGCGCCGAGGGCCTCGTACAGCCGGGTGTGGGTCCCCTCGGCGAACAGCCACAGGTCTTGCTCTGTGAGCAAGGTCGGCTCCCCGTCCGCGCTGCGCACCTCGCGCTCCCCCATCGTCCGTTCTCCCGTCGGTCCGTCATGATAGGGTGCAGTTCCTACGAACACAACCCTCGGTGTGGGGATCCCCTACGGACGGGGCTACAATCCAGCTCACGATGAAGAACGACCTAATCCCAAACTTGCCGACACGCATCGGCGGCCTGGCCGATCTCGCCTACAACCTGTGGTGGAGCTGGCACCCCGAGGCGAGGGAGCTCTGGCGGGCCCTTGACCTCCAGGCGTACCGCGAGAGCGGGCACAACCCCGTGCGAATCCTGAGCCTGATCTCCCGAGAGGCGATCGAGAGGGCCGCCGGCGATGCGGCGTTCCTTTCCCTCTACGACCGGGTGATGAAGCAGTTCCGCCGCGAGACCGAGGCCCCGCCACGCGGGTTCCCCGGCCATCCCGAGGCATCCTCGGGGCCGGTGGCCTACTTCTCCGCGGAATTCGGGGTCCACGTCTCCCTCCCCGTCTATGCAGGCGGGCTGGGGATCCTCGCCGGGGACACCCTCAAGGAGGCGAGCGATCTGGGGCTCCCGCTGGTCGGGGTGGGCCTCATCTACTCCCACGGCTACGTCCGCCAGTGGCTCCGCGACGATGGGTGGCAGGAGGAGATCCGTGAGCCCCTCGACACCTCCGTCTCCCCGCTCCGTCGTGCCACCGACCGGGAGGGGAACGTGCTCCTCGTCCCCATTCCCCTCTTCGATCCTCCAATCTACGTTGGGGTATGGCGGGCGCTGGTCGGGCGGATCCCCCTCTACCTCCTCACCACCGATCTTGAGCAGAACCAGCCGTGGGATCGGGCGATCTCCCACGACATGTACACCGCCGACATCGAGCAGCGGCTCCGCCAGGAGATCGTGCTCGGAATCGGAGGGATGCAGGCCCTGCGTGCGTTGGGGGTGACCCCGGCGGCCGTGCACCTGAACGAGGGGCATCCCGCGTTCGCTGCCCTGGAGAGGTTGGCGGCCCACACCGCGGGAGGGATGAGCTGGGCGGAGGCCGTCTCTACGGTGCGGGGGACAACGGTGTTCACCACCCACACTCCCCTCCGGGCGGGGACCGACCTCTTCCCGTTCCCGCTGGTCGAGAAGTACCTCCTGCCGTACTGCGAGCGGTCCGGGATTCCCCGCGATGGTTTCCTTGCCCTCGGGCTCGACCCGGCGGATCCTGGAGCGGGGTTCAACATGACCGCGTTCGCGATGCGGTTGAGCCGTACCACGAATGCCGTCAGCCGGCGTCATGCTGCGGTGGCGAGTGGGATGTGGTCGGGCGTGCGGTGGGACGACACGGCTGTGCCGATCCAGGCCATCACGAACGGAGTCCACCTCGCGACGTGGATTGAGCCACTGCGCGTCCAAGCCCTGTTCGATCGTTACCTCGGCCCGGCGTGGCGGGAGCGGCCCGACGACCCCGCCGCCTGGGAGGGGGTGGAGGGGATCCCGGACGAGGAACTGTGGCGGGTCCACGAGGAGCGGAAGAACGCGCTCATCGCGGAGATCGACGCCCGGGCCCGGCGCCGCTGGCAGAGTGGGACGACGAGCGCAGCAAGCCTCATCGCCGCCGGCACCCTCCTCGATCCGCACGTCCTCACCGTCGGATTCGCCCGCCGGTTCACCGCGTACAAGCGGCCGACCCTTATCCTCCACGACCTCGACCGGTTGCAGCGGCTCCTCGCCGATCCCCTCCGACCCGTGCAGCTCGTTTTCTCCGGCAAGGCCCACCCCGCTGACCTCGATGGGAAGCGCCTCATCCAGCAGGTGTACCGCCTGGCCCTCGACCCCCGGTTCGCCGGCCGGATCGCGTTCGTGGCGGAGTACGACCAACACCTCGCCAAGTATCTCGTGGCGGGGGTGGACGTGTGGCTCAACACCCCCCTCCCCCCGCTCGAGGCGAGCGGGACGAGCGGGATGAAGTCGTCCGTGAACGGAGTCCCCGTCTTATCCGTCCTCGATGGGTGGTGGCCAGAGGGGTACACCGGGGCGAACGGGTGGGCGTTCGGGGGGGACGAAATCCCCGGCGACCGCACCCCCGCCGATGCCGACGCCCTGTACCAGCTACTGGAGCGGGAGGTGGTCCCGCTCTACTACGACCGCGGCCCGGACGAGATCCCCCATCGGTTCGTGCGGGTGATGAAGGAGGCAATCAGGACCGTCGGCCCCCGCTTCTCCGCACGGCGGATGGTGGGGGAGTACTGCGAGCTCTACCGCGCCGCGCTCGGGCTCAACCAGCCGGGCTGATCGGCGCCTCGCTACCGGCAGTCCCGATCCATCCGCCGGTCCCTCATCCGCCAGGGCCTACGGTCCGGCTGCCCGCGGAGGAGGGCCAGCTGATCGCGGGTGATCTTCCCATCCTCGATCGCCTCGGCGAGCACCACGCGCAGCGCCTGACGGGCTTCGATCCGCTCCTTCATCACCTGGGCCTGCTCCGCGGTGATCTCCCCGGCAGCCACGGCCTCGTCGATCATCTCCAGGCGGGCGGCCGTGAACGCCGCTACGAGATCGTCCACGCTCACCCCCAGGTTCGCTGCCACCTTTGCGAGGAGCCCCTTCGGCTCAGGGGCCGCTGCGCCGGAATCGGTCTGGGCGAAGACCGCAAACGCCACCAGCGCCACCGCCACCAGGGCCACCACGCTCACTGCTACTCTCTTCGTCTGGTTCTTCATCGCGCCTTCTTCCTTGGTCAGGGTACGAGCTTGCCCGGCCCGCGTGGAACACTCCGTTCAAGATTGTGGCAAATCCGTGGAGGCCGCGGGGGGCGTCCCGTGGATGGGTTCGGGCCGTGGGTTACTTCAGAACGCGAGGAGGAGCTTCAGGTCGTCCTCGGCGGGGACCCCGGCCTGGGCGAGCTCCTCCACCGGCCCGGCGAGGTCGGCCGCACCGAGGAGGATCGCGCCGGCGAGCTCCCCATCCTCACCGAGGACGAACTTCACGTACCGACCCGCCGCCGGATCGGCATGACGCATCTCGCGGAGCGGCCCGCCCTGGGGCTGGGTGTTGCCCAGACAGAGGAGGTCCACCCCCGCCACCTTGAGCTTGTTGGAGGGGGGAGTTCCCGGGTACTGAACCGAGCGCGGTTGGACCATGTTCCGCGCCGCCACCTCGCCTTGGTCCCGCGCGGCAGGGACGATCCCGTATACGTGGCCTCGCCATTCCGCGACATCGCCCGCCGCGAAGACGTCGGGGTCGGATGTGGCAAGGTAATCGTCCACGATCACCCCCCGGCCGGTGGCTAGCCCTGCTTCCGCCGCGAGCGCGATCCGAGGTCGGACCCCGGCCGCGGTGACCACGAGCCCGGCCCGGACCTCCTCCCCGTCCGCGAGGAGGATCCCGGTCACCTCCGTCGTCCCCAGCACTGCCGCGCACGTCGCCCGCACGCGGACCTCGATCCCCAGGTCGGCGAGGATTCCCGTCAGGATCCGGGCCGCACCCTCGTCGAGCTGTCGGTTGAGGAGCCACGGCCCTCGCTCGAGGAGCGTCACCGCGAGGCCGAGGTCGTGCAGGGCACGGGCGACCTCGATCCCCAGCCACCCGCCCCCGATGACGGCTGCAGCCGCGACCGCCTCGGCCCTCGTCCGGATCCGCTCCGCGTCCGCCGCCGAACGGAGGGTGAACACGCCCTCGAGGTGCACGCCCGGCACCTCCGGCTGAACCGCCTCCGCCCCACAGGCGAGGAGGAGCCGCTCGTAGGCGAGCTTTTCGCCCGAGGAGAGGCACAGCCGGTGCGCCCGCGGGTCGAGGCAAACCGCGGCCACCCCCGACCGGAAGGCGATCCGCCGGTGCTCAAACCACGCCCGCGGAAACGGGGTGATCTCCGCAAGGGTCTTCCGCCCCGCGAGGACCTCGATCAACCCGGGGCGCAGGTAGTATGGGGCCGGTTCGGCCTCGACGACCGCGATCTCCGCCCCCGGCTCGAGCGACCGCACCGTCCGGGCCGCGGTGAACCCGGCCAGCCCCCCGCCCACTACGACGAACGCCATTAGCCCACGAGCTCGAACATGTCCTTCGGGGCACCACACTCCGGGCACAGCCAGTCCTCGGGGAGATCCTCAAACGCCGTCCCGGCCGAAATGCCCTGGCTCGGATCGCCCTTGGCTGGGTCGTAGATCCACCCACATACGGTGCATTCCCACTTCTCCATCGTGCACCTCCTCGTCGAGTTGGGCCATTATAGCGGCCCGTACCTGCCAGCGCGGGTGGCCCGTGTCCCCCACCTCCACCGTGCCCCTCGTTCCCGGAGGGCGTACAATCCCGCGACGATAGAGGTTGGGGAAGGACGCGGGGCGGTGCCATTTCCCCTGGTGCGGCCCTGGGGAGGCCCTCCGGGCCGGGCGTGGAAGCGGGAGGTAGGTGAGATGCGTCCCACTCAAGAAGCGAGCGCGGGAACGGAGGATCGGTCCGATGCCCTCGTCCGGGTGCGGCCCGCGGGTCGCCTCACGGTCTCCGTGCGGACGAGGACCGGCCCCATGTACGAGGAACACATCGCATCGTTGGTCCGCCAGGCCCTCCGCGGGTACGGGGTAGATGGAGCCCACGTGGAGGTCGGGGAGGAGGGGGCGTACGACCACGTCATCCTCGCCCGGCTGGAGGCAGCGCTCGCCCGGTCGCTGGGGAGCGAGGAACTGTTCCGGTCTGCCCTCCCAGTCGTGGACCGCACGCCCACATCCCGCTCCCGGCTCCGGCGGAGCCGCCTCTACGTGCCCGGCGGAGGAGCGCGGCTGCTCGCGTTTGCGGACTCATTCGGGCCGGATTGCCTCCTCCTCGACCTGGAGGACGCGGTGGCCCTCCCTGAGAAGGACAGCGCCCGGTTCCTCGTGCGCCGGGTCCTCGCCACGATGGACTTCGGGCGAACGGAGCTGTGGGTCCGCATCAACCCCCTCGACGCGGGAGGAGCGGATGACCTCGCCCTCGTCGTGGGGAGTCGCCCTCACGGGATCTGCCTCCCCAAGGCCGAGGACCCAGCCCAGGTGCTCGCGCTCGCCGACCTCCTCGCCTCGCTCGAGGAGGCGTACTCCGTCCCCTGGCCGTTGTGGATCATGCCCATCATCGAGTCGCCGCGGGGGGTGCTCGCCGCCGCGGACATCGCCCGGGCTGCGGAGCGGGTGGCCTGCCTCGCGTTCGGCGCCGAGGACTACACGCGCGAGGTGGGGGCGCGGCGGTCGTGGGAAACCCTCCTCTGGGCGCGATCCCAGCTCGTCGCTTCCGCCAAGGCATCCGGGGTCCAGGCATCGGACACCGTGTACCCGAACGTGGAGGACGAGGAGGGGCTCCGCGACGAGGCGCAACGGGCGCGGGACCTTGGGTTCGATGGGAAGGGGGTCATCCATCCCCTCCAGATCGGGATCGTCCACGGGGCATTCGCCCCCAGCGCCGAGGAGGTGGCGTGGGCGCGCGGGGCGGTGGAAGCAGCGGTGGCCGCCGCGAAGGAGGGGCGCGGGGTGGTCGCCTACCAGGGGCGGATGATCGATCGCCCGGTGCTCGAACGGGCGAAGAGGATCCTCGCCCAGGTTGGGGAGGGGAGCGATGCCGACTAACGCGCTCGGACGGGAGATCCCGGAGGAGGTGGCCGGGCGGACGCTCCGGCCGTATCAAGGGGCATTCGTCACCATCCCCGCGGGCCGGCGGGCCGGGGGACCGCTGAAGACGATCCGCCCCGGGGCGGACAAGGTCGCCCCGTCCCTCGAGGAGGCCATCCGCCGCTCCGGCCTCCGCGATGGGATGACGATCTCCTTCCATCATTCGTTCCGCGATGGGGACCGGCTCGTCCTCCCGGTCGTCGATGCCTGCGCTCGGCTGGGGATCGGGGACCTGAGGCTGTTTCCCACCGCCCTCTTCCCCTGCCACGAGCCCCTCGTCCGCTACATCCAGGAGGGGGTCCTCACCCGGATCGAGGGCTCACTGAACGGCCCGATCGGAGCGTTCGTCTCGCAGGGAGGGAAGCTCAAGGAGCCCCCGATCCTCCGTTCCCACGGTGGCCGCTGGCGGGCGGTAGCGTGCGGAGAGGTGGGGATCGACGTCGCGTTCATCGCCGCCTCCGAGGCCGACCCCTACGGAAATGCAAATGGGATCAACGGTCCCCACGCCTGCGGCCCGATCTCGTTCTCGGTCATCGATTCCTGGTGCGCCGACCACGTGGTGGTCGTCACCGATCATCTCGTTCCCTACCCCGCCGTCCCGCCCACGATCGAACAGGGGTACGTGGATCAGGTGGTGGTGGTGGACCAGGTCGGCGACCCGGCGGGGATCGTCACCGGCACCCTCCGCGTCACCCGCTCCCCCACCCAGCTCAAGATCGCTGACCTCGCGGTGCGGGCGGTGGAAGCGGCAGGATTGGTGCGGAACGGGATGGGGTTTCAAGCCGGCGCGGGGGGGATCTCGCTTGCTGCCCAGGAGATCCTCGCCCGCCGGATGAAGGCGACCGGGGTCCGGGCCGCGTTCGCGATCGGCGGGACGACGCGTTACCTCGTGGCGATGCTCAACGAGGGCCTTGTGGGGACGATCCTCGATGGGCAAGCGTTCGACGAGGAGGCGATCGTCTCCCACCGCACGAACCCCCGCCATCAGCCGATGACCCCTGGGTTCTACGCGGACTACAACTCGCTCGGGTGTGCCACCTACCTGCTCGACTTCGCGTTCCTGGGGGGGACCGAGGTGGACCTCGAGTTCAACGTGAACGTGAACACCCATTCCGATGGGCAGCTCCTCCACGGGATCGGGGGGCACCAGGACGTGGCGAGCGGGGCCGGGGTGACGGTGATCACCCTCCCCACCCTGCGGGGCCGGGTGCCGATGATCCGGGACCAGGTGACCACCGTCACCACCCCGGGGGAGGTGATCGACCTCGTGGTCACGGAGCGCGGGATCGCCGTGAACCCCCGTCGGGCCGACCTCGCTGCTGACCTTCGCCGGGCAGGGCTCCCCGTGCGGACCCTCGCCGAGATGAAGGAGGAAGCGGAGCGGCTCGTAGGGGCGGGGAAGAAGCCCCTGTTCGGGGACGAGATCGTGGGCGTGATCCAGTGGCGTGATGGAACGGTGATCGACGTCGTGCGAAAGGTGGAGGGATGGCAATGACCGATGAACTGAAGAGGCTCCTGCCGGAGGTGGAGTGGATCGAGGATCGAGCCCTGCGGGAGGGGGTGCTCGCCACCTACACCCGTGCCCTCGCCGAGGGGGGCTGGGAGCCGGAAGACATGGCGCGGATCCCATTCACCCTCCTCAAGGCATCGGGGGTGAGCTACGTTGAGCACGTGCGCGCCGTGACGCGGATCGCCCGCGCCGCTTGCGACACGTTCCAGGATCTGTTCGGGGGCCGCGTGCCCCTGAACCGGGATGTCCTCCTCGCGGGGGCCCTCCTCCACGACGTGGGGAAGCTCGTCGAGGTGGAGGAGGTGGGGGGAGTGTTCCGGAAGTCCCGGTCGGGGAAGGCCCTCCGCCATCCGTTCTCCGGCGCAGCCCTCGCCTACGCGGCGGGGCTCCCCCCGGAGGTGGTGCACATCATCGCGGTCCACTCCAAGGAAGGGGACCCCTACCCCCGTTCCCCCGAGGGGGCGGTGGTCCATCACGCGGATTTCATCACGTTCGACGCGATTCCGTAAAGGAGGCACGGTGGGAAAGACGTTCGCCGAGAAGATCCTCGCCCAGAAGGCAGGCCTCGCTGCGGTGGAGCCGGGGCAGATCGTGACCGTGCGGCCAGACCTGGGGATGTCCCACGACAACACGGCCGCGATCGCCAAGCTGTTCGGGAAGATCGGCCGGAAGCGGGTCAAGGAGCCGGAGAAGTTCGTGGTCATCCTCGACCACGTCGTGCCCGCCGCGAGCGTGGAGTACGCCGAGAACCACAAGGAGATCCGCGAGTTCGTGCGTGAGCAGGGGATCCGGTTCTACGACGTTGGGCGCGGGGTGTGCCACCAGGTGGTGGTGGAGGAGGGGTTGGCCGGGCCGGGGGACCTCGTGCTGGGCGCAGACTCCCATACCCCGACCTACGGCGCAGTGGGGGCGTTCTCCGCCGGGATCGGCCGCTCGGAGATGGCCGCCCTCTGGGCGACCGGAGAGCTGTGGCTCAAGGTCCCGACGAGCCTCCGCATCGAGCTCGCGGGAGCCCTTCCCGAGCTCGTGACCGCCAAGGACGTGATCCTCCATGTGATCGGAAAGCTCGGCGCCGACGGAGCCCTCTACCAATCCGTGGAGTTCACGGGCTCACTCGTCGCGCGGATGGCGGTCCCCGACCGGATGGTGATCACAAACATGGCCGCGGAGATGGGGGCCAAGAACGCGTTCTTCGCCCCGGACGAGATCACGTTTGGCTACCTTGCGGCGCGCACCGACCGTACCTTCACCCCCGTCTACCCCGATCCCGACGCCCATTACCAGGACACGATCCGGTTCGACGTGAGCCGGCTTGAGCCCCAGGTGGCGTGCCCGCCGGACGTGGATCATGTGGTACCGATCTCGCAGGTTGAGGGGAAGAGGGTGGACCAGGTGGTGGTCGGCACGTGCACGAACGGTCGGATTGAGGACCTGCGCCTGGCGGCGGAGGTGATGGCCGACCAGCCGGTGGCGGAGGGGGTGCGGATGCTCATCGTGCCCGCGTCCCGCGAGGTGTGGATCCAGGCCGCCGAGGAGGGCTTGCTTTCCCTGTTCGCCGAGGCAGGGGCCCTCGTCCTCAACCCCGGCTGTGGACCGTGCCTCGGGGCCCACGAGGGCGTCCTCGCCCCTGGAGAGGTCGGCCTGGCCACCTCGAATCGGAACTTCAAGGGACGGATGGGGTCACCGGACGCTGAGCTGTACCTCGGCTCCCCGGCGGTGGCCGCGGCGGCGGCCGTGACCGGGAGGATCACCGACCCCCGGCGGCTTCTGGAGGAGGAGCGATGATCGCTGGACGCGCCTGGAAGTACGGGGACAACGTGAATACGGACGTCATCTTCCCCGGGCGGTACACCTACGCGCGGATGGAGCCCGCGGAGATGGCGAAGCACGCCCTGGAGGACCTTGACCCCTCGTTCGCGCGGGAGGTGAAGCCGGGGGACGTGATCGTGGGCGGCCGCAACTTCGGGTGCGGCTCGTCCCGGGAGCAGGCGGCGACGTGCCTCGTCGCGGCTGGGGTGGGAGCCGTGGTGGCGAAGGGGTTCGCGCGGATCTTCTTCCGCAACGCGATCAACTCCGGCCTCCTCGTTCTAGAGATCCCGGACGCGGTGGATGCGATCCAGTCTGGAGATAGGGTGGAGATCGACACCGAGCGGGGGGTGCTCATCCACCACGGGAAGAAGTACCCGTTCCCGCCCCTCCCCGGTGTGGTGCAGGAGATCCTCGCTGCCGGCGGACTCATCCCCTACCTGAGGGGCCAGCTCGCCAAGGAGGCATGAATGGCCAAGTTCCGAATCGCGTACCTTCCTGGGGACGGCATTGGGCCCGAAGTGCTCGGGGCGGCTCGCCTCGTCCTCGATGCGGTGGGGTTCGATGCTGAGTACATCCCCGGCGATGTGGGATGGCGGTTCTGGTGCGAGGAAGGGGATCCTTTCCCGCAGCGAACGATCGACCTCCTCCACACGGTGGACGCCGCCCTGTTCGGGGCGATCACGTCCAAGCCCGCCGCGGAGGCGGAGGCGGAGCTCTCCCCAGCCCTGCGCGGCAAGGGCCTCACCTACCGATCGCCGATCGTGCGCATGCGCCAACTGTTTGACCTCTACGTGTGCCTGAGGCCGTGCAAGGCGTACCCCGGAAGCCCCCTCAACTACCGGGAGGGGATCGACCTCGTCGTGTTCCGGGAGAACACGGAGGACCTCTACGCGGGGGTCGAGTTCCGCCCCGTTCCGACTGAGCTCGCCCAGACCCTCAACAGGCTGGCGAAGCCGTTCGCCCCGTTCCGGGACCTCCCGCCCGACGCGTACGCGATCTCCTGCAAGATCAACACCCGTCGCGGATCGGAGAGGATCGCTCGTGCCGCGTTCGAGTTCGCCCAGGCGCACGGGCGGAAGAAGGTCACCGCGGTTCACAAGGCGAACGTGGTGCGGGCCACGGATGGCCTGTTCCTCGAGGTGACGCGGGCGGTAGCGGCCGACTACCCCACGATCGCGTTCGATCACGCCAACATCGATGCCCTGTGCATGTGGCTCCTCAAGAACCCGTTCAACTACGACGTCCTCGTCGCTCCGAACCTGTACGGGGACATCATCTCCGACCTGTGCGCCCAGATGGTAGGCGGGCTCGGGTTCGGCTGTTCGGGGAACATCGGGGACGAGCTCGGCGTGTTCGAGCCGACCCACGGTTCGGCCCCCAAGTACACGGGGCAGCACAAGGTGAACCCGATCGCCTCCATCCTCGCCGGGAAGATGATGCTGGACTGGCTGGGAGAGGGGGAGCGGGCGGCGAGGATCGAGCGGGCCGTGGCGCGGGTCATCGCCGAGGGGAAGGTGCGCACCTACGACATGGGCGGGACGTCCTCCACCGACGAGATGGCCGAGGCGATCGCCCGCGCGGCCGAGTAGGAGGGATCATGGAAACGATCAGCCGCCAGCTAGCCCAGTTCGCGCGCGAGCTCCGCTACGGGGACATCCCCGCCGCGGCGCGCACGGAGGCGAAGCGGTTCCTCCTCGATTCGATCGGGTGCGCGCTCGCCGCCCAAGGCCTCCCGGACACGGAGGCCGCCCATCGCTACGTGCGAAAGCTCGGGGGGGCGGACCAGGCGACCGTCCTTGGCTACGGGACCCGGACCAACCTCCCCCTCGCGGCGCTCATGAACTCCCTCCTCATCCGGGCCCTCGATTACAACGACATCTACTGGAAGCAGGACCCGTCCCACCCCTCTGACCTCATCCCCGCTGCGCTGGCCCCGGCTGAGGCGCGCGGCCTCACCGGGGAGGACCTCCTTGTGGGGATCGTCCTTGCCTACGAGCTCGAGATGCGGCTCTGCCTCGCTGCCCACCCCGGGATCCGCGAGGTGGGGTGGCACCACGCCAGCCTGACCCAGTTCGCCAGCCCGCTTGTTGCGGGGAGGATGCTCGGGCTCTCCCGGGACGAGCTCGTGGCTGCGGTGGGGATCTCCGGGTCGAGCCACTTCACCCTCGGGGGGGTCGTGGCGGGCAAGCTCACGAACATGAAGAACGCGGCGGACCCGCTGGCCGTGGAGGCCGGGGTGCGGGCAGCGCTGTTGGCCGCGGAGGGGTACACCGGTCCCGGGGAGGTGTTCGAGGGGAAGGAGGGCCTGTTCCAGGTCCTTCACAATGTCAAGTGGGACCCGGAGGCGCTCGTTTCCGGCCTCGGGCAGAAGTTCCTCATCACCGAGTGCGCCTACAAGGCGTTTCCCACCGAGGCCCTGACCCACCAGCCGATCACCGCCGTGTTAGCCCTGCGCGCCGAACACGCCATCGAACCACGCGCGGTGGCCTCCGTGCTCGTGGAGACAACAACCCGCGGGGCGGACATCCTCTCCGACCCGGAGAAGTACCATCCCACGACGAAGGAGACAGCGGATCATTCTCTCCCCTACTGCATCGCCGTCGCCCTGGCCACGGGGAACGTCCTCCCCAGTGACTTCACGGACGAGGCGCTGCGCGACCCCCTCGTGGGGGAGCTCCTCCCAAAGATCAAGGTCGTGAAGAACCCCGAGATCGACGCCCTGTTCCCGAAGGTGAAGCGGGCGATCGTGACGATCACCCTCGCCGACGGGCGGAGCTTCCGCCGGGTGGAGGACTTCGCCAAGGGGGAGCCGGAGCGGCCCCTCTCCGACGCCGAACTCCTCGCCAAGTTCCGGGCCAACGTGGGGGACGCGCTCCCCGAGCGAGAGCGCGAGGAGCTGATCGCGGCGACCCTCGCTGTGGAGGAGTTCGCCTCCGTCCGCGACTACACCCGGCTCGCCGTCCGCCGCTTCGGCTGAGGCGGGGCCGACATGGCGAGGGCGGGCCTCCTCATCCGGGGGGCGCGGCTCGTTTTCCCGTCCGGAGTCCGTGACGGGGACTGTCTCGTCCGCGAGGGGAGGATCGCCGCCCTGGGCGAGGTGAGGGCACCGGAGACCCGCGTGCTCGACGCCGCCGGCCGGTACCTCGCCCCGGGGTTCCTCGATCTCCACGTCCACGGTGGGGCGGGAGCCGATTTCGCGGATGGGGACCCGGAGGCTGCGCAGGCGATCGTGCGGTTCCACGCTGAACACGGGACGACGGGGCTCCTCGCCACAATCGCGTCGGGCCCCGTGGAGCGGATGCGGACGGCGATCGCGGCCGTCGCCGGCGTGCCGGGGATTCTGGGGGTCCATCTCGAGGGACCGTTCCTCAACCCGGAGAAAGCGGGCGCCCTCGATCCGCAGGGGTTCCTCCCGCCGAGCCGGGAGGCGTTCCGGAGGCTCGTCGCGGGGTTCGAGAGCGAGATCAAGGTCGTCACGTTCGCCCCCGAGCTCCCCGGGGCGCTCGACCTCGTCGCGGAGATCCAAGGGATTGGGGCCGTCCCTGCGATCGGCCACACCGCCGCCACGTACGAACAGGCGTCCACCGCTCTCCGGCATGGGGCGCGTCACGTCACCCACCTCGGGAACGCGATGGGCGGGCTTCATCACCGGGGTCCGGGGTGCGTGGGGGCAGCGCTCCTCTCCGCGGCCTCGCTTGAGCTCATCTGCGACGGGGTCCACGTCCATCCGGCGTTCGTCCACCTCGTGGTCGAGTTCCTCCGCGGACGGGGGGACCTCCACCGACTGTGTCTGGTGACCGACGCCACATCCGCCGCGGGGATGCCGGATGGGGGCTGGCGCTTCGCGAACCGGAAAGTCCAGCTGCACCACGGGGAGGTCCGGCTCGCCGATGGGACCCTCGCCGGCTCGGCCCTCACGCTCGACCGGGCCGTGCGGAACGCGATCCGGTTCGCGAACCTCCCCCTTGAGGACGCCCTGTCCCTCGTCACCGCGAACCCAGCGCATGTCCTCGGGATCGGTGGCGAGCGAGGGACCCTCGCCGTGGGGGCGATGGCCGACCTCGTCCTCCTGGACCCGGACCTCACCGTCGGGGCTACGGTCCGCGCTGGCGAGATCCTCTTCTCATGAGCCCTGCTGACGGGCCCCCGTCATGGCTTCACCCTAGCGTGGCCGTGGACGGGATCCCGTGGCGGTGCCGTTCACCGTGGCGAGTGGGGGGCTGAGCCATCTCCCGCCCTGTAGCAGGCAACAAGGTGATTACTCCCTTTTGTCCCATGTTCGTCCCGAACCGGGTTTCCAGAGTCGGGCCAGATGCAGAACCCTCTGGAGGACCCGGGGCGGTTCACTCTCTACCTTGGTTGGAAACCCGTCCCTTCCTCTGCCCCCTACTTGATGCTCACGTCTTCTACCCATATCCATGCTCCGGTATCGACGTCAGCTATATCACTGAACAAGAGGAGCGATCGAACTTGACCGGGAGCGAGTCCCTCGAGAGAGACATGGAAACGGCCACCCTCAGTTTCGCCCATGCGGGCAAGGTTCTCTCCATACGTCACTTCCCATTCCCAAACGCGGAGAACGACGTCGAACTCGGCCCGGTTAATTTTCTCCTGGCCACTGTTTCTGACCGTGATCGTGATGGAGGTTATGTAGCTATCGCCCGACGAGAAGGCAGGTGGGCCAAAGGTCAGCTCTCTGTTACCAACCTTGACCACCTGACAAAGATCGCTCGGCGTTGGGGAGCTGGTTGCAGTCACTGCAGTTGTGCTGGTGCATCCTGAGATTGTGCTGATCAGCCCCAGCGCCAAAACTGGCAGCGCCGCCACCCTCGCGGTTCGCATCGTCACATCTCTCCGGTTCATCTTGCCCCCTCCTTGGTCGTGAGTAGACCATCAGTGTTGCGAGTCATAACCGCAGGTAAAGGCCCAAGGTCAGGGAGAGCGCTGGCGCGGCCAGGGCAATCTTCACGTCGAGGAAAGGAAAGAGCCGAAGCCATGTACCCACGGCCGCGCTCAACGGGCGAAGAGCCAACTCCCCCACTGCCTTCAGGTTCGGGAGGATATCCAGGTCAGCGCTCGCCCAGGGGTTATAGAAGAACCCTTCACGAGTAAACCCTGCGGCCATCCCGCCATGGAGGGTGAGCTCGCCCATCCGGATGCTCGCCACTACCCCACCCTGGAGATAGCCAAACAGGGTTCCGTACTCCTGATCTTGGAAACCGATCCCGAAGGGCAGACCCAGATCAAAGCCTTCCCCGAGATGTAGCCGGAATTTGGCGGAAGCACTGTACGTCATCACTGCCATACTTTGTCCCAGGGAAATGCCCATCTGGAACCAGGGGGCGAGCCCGTACTCCACGCTGAGGCTCGATGCCAGGTACTCCTGGGCAAGGAGGCGAAACCCCATCTCGCCACCGATCTGCCACTCCCCCCCGCGCAGGGTGTACGCCCCGATTGTCGGCGGCACCTCCCGGAACGACGCCGCACTTCCCAACGAAGTAATTCCGGCCACTAGGCCTACAATCACACCCAGCACGGCTAGCCGCTCTTTGTCCCTCCTCATGCGCGGTCCTCCTCTGATAGGTTCGTTCTGTTCACCATTGCCTCACCACGTCCGCTACGGAGAAGCCTTGCCCGATAGGCCAACCTCCACCGTTGACAGGCGAGCGCGCAACAGCGCAAGCTGCTCGTACACTTCTTGACTTACCGAAATCGGTTGTTCCTGCATGCCTCCCTCCCGTGTGGCGATGCTCTCACCCTCCTCGTGGTGTTACGAGGCCACCTGGCCTGTGCCGTGACAGTGGTTGCAAACTTGCCTTTTCACATCGGGCATCTTGGAGTGCTCACCGCCAGCGTGGGGCACGTTTGACCGAATGCACACAGACCGGTTAGGAGAAGAAGACCTGCTGCAACCGCCACCCGCCTCGTCACCGCCCGCCACCTCGGAGCCGAGCCTCGCGCCACCTTCCCGCTGGCGGGCACGCGGCGCGAAGGCGCCGACCGGCGTACCCTACCACGAACGAGGGCCGACCGTCAAGTTCTCTTCCCAAGGAGTAAAATATCCTTCTCTTCTCGTTTTCTAACCAGTGGAAGCCTCGATGCGCGGTTAGGGACCATCTCCCGGGGGAGCCGGACCATGGGCAGGGATGTGAATCCCGTTGGGAAACGATCGGGAAGGGCCGTGATGGCCCCCGCGCTGCAGCTCCCGGTCAGCGGTGGGCGGAGCGGGCGATCGCCCAGAACGCGTCGGGGTCGAGGGATGCCCCGCCCACGAGCGCTCCGTCCACGTCGGGGAGGGAGAGGAACCCCCGTGCGTTGTCCGGGTTGACGGATCCTCCGTACTGGATGCGGACCCGATCGCCAGGGGCCCCAAACCGCTCCCGGAGCCAGACCCGGATCCGCGCCGCCATCGCTTGGGCATCGGACGGCTGCGCCGCCACGCCGGTCCCGATCGCCCACACCGGCTCGTAGGCGATCACGAGCCCTCGCGGATTGTCGTCTAGCCCGGCGATGCCTCTCTCCAGTTGCCGCTCCACGACCTCCCACGCCCTCCCTCCCTGACGCTCGGCGAGGGTCTCCCCCACGCACAGGATCGGCGCGAGTCCGTGGACAACCGCAGCCTGAACCTTCCGGCCCACGAGGTCGTCGCCCTCCCCGAAGAGCGTTCTTCGCTCGGAGTGCCCGCACAGGACGTAGCGGACCCCGACATCGGCCACCTGGGTCACCGACACCTCGCCCGTATAGGCGCCAGCGGGCTCGGGGTAGGCATCCTGCGCGCCGAGGCCGATCGGGGTCCCGGCGAGGAGTTCCGTGGCGGCGGGGAGGGAGGTGAAGGACGGGATCACAACCACCTCCACCCCCGGCTCGCGGCCCACGAGCTCGATCAGGCGCTCCAGATAGGCCCGCGCTTCGGGGATCGTCTTGTGCATCTTCCAGTTCGCCGCCACAAGCGGGATCCGCACGTTCCCCTCCTTTCGCGATTGACAGAGCCCATCCTATGGCTCTATCATGCCGTGTGCAAGGAAGAAGGAATCGGGGACGGGGAGGGCTCATCGTCACCCTCGCTGTCTGGCTCGTAGCAGCGCTCTTCGCACGGGGAGCGACAAGGGGGGGATCATGGACATAGCGGTAGGGGTCATCGTCGCGGTGATCGTGCTGTTCCTGATTAGCGCGATCAAGGTCGTTCGGGAGTACGAGCGGGGGGTCATCTTCCGCCTCGGCCGCCTCGTCGGGGCGAAGGGGCCGGGGCTGTTCCTCGTCATCCCCATCGTGGACAAGATGGTGAAGGTGGACCTACGCACGATCACCCTCGACGTGCCGCGTGCCGCCGCAGGAGGTGATCACCCGCGACAACGTCCCCGTCAACGTGAACGCGGTGGTGTACTTCCGCGTGATGGACCCCCAGGCGGCGGTGGTGGAGGTCCTCGACTACATTGAAGCCACCCGCCAGATTTCGATGACCACGCTCCGCTCTGTGCTCGGGAGGGTTGAGCTGGACGACATACTTGCCGAGCGGGACAAGGTGAACCGCGAGCTCCAGCAGATCATTGACGAGCACACCGATCCATGGGGGATCAAGGTGAGCACGGTCGAGGTGAAGGACGTGAAGATCCCGACTGAGATGCAGCGGGCGATCGCCCGGCAGGCGGAGGCGGAGCGGGAGCGGCGGAGCAAGGTCATCAACGCCGAAGGGGAGTTCCAGGCTGCGGAGAAGCTGCGGGCGGCAGCGGCGATCATGCTCGAGGCCCCGGGGGCGCTCCAGCTCAGGTACCTCCAGACCCTGTCGGAGATCTCCACCGAGAACGCGACCACGATCGTGTTCCCCGTTCCGATCGAGCTCCTCGACGCGCTGCACGGGCGCAGCCAGGGTTGAGAATCTGCGCGCTGGGGAGCGGATCCGCGGGGAACGCCCTCCTCGTGGAGGGGCCCCGAGGGGCGCTCCTCGTGGATGCTGGGCTTCCCTGGCGGGAGATCGAAGCCCGCTCCGCACGGGCGGGGATGAGCCTCGCTGGGCTGAAGTGGGTCCTCCTCACCCACGAGCATGCGGATCACGTGCGGGGCCTCGATCCCCTCCTCCGGCGTGGGGTGCGGGTGGCGGCGAGCCCGGGCACGTTGCGGGCCCTGGGGATCGAGGGGACCGCGCTTGAACCGGAGATCGAGCTCGAGGGGATCCGCGTCTTCCCGTTCCCGATCCCCCACGATGCGCGGGAGCCGGTCGGGCTCCGGCTGGAGGCGAACGGGTCGCGGATCGGGATCGCCACCGACCTCGGGCAGGTCACGGACACCGTTCTCTCAGCGCTTTCGACGTGCCAGACGGTGGCCCTGGAGGCGAACCACGATGTCCCGCTCCTCCTCGCCGGGCCCTATCCGTGGCCCCTGAAGCTGCGGATCCTCGGCCCGGAGGGGCACCTCGCGAACGAGGAGACCGGCCGGGCGATCCACCTGGTGGGGAGCGGGCTAGACCAGGTCCTCCTCGCCCATCTCTCCGCGGAGAACAACACGCCGGCCCTGGCACTGGAGACGGTGGCGCGGGCCGTGGATGGGTGGGGAGGGCGCCTCTACCTGACCTACCCGGACCGGCCGAGCGCGGTCGTCGGGGCGTAGGGGCGCACAATCCCGAGCTGGGCCATCCCCCGCACGATCTCCCCCACGCTCGGGACGGCGGTCGAGCCGCTCCAGAACTCGGGGTTGGTCGAGGTCTGGTACACGACGAGGACCATGTACTGCGGATCGTCCCATGGGAAGAACGAGGCCATCCCGGTCGTGACGTGGTCGGCGACGTAGCCCCTCCCGGGGAGCGCCATCTCGGCGGTGCCCGTCTTCCCCGCGACCCCGAACCCCGGGACGTCGGCGGCAGTGCCGAGGCTGGGATCTCCGTTCGGGTCGGGGTTCACCGCGTAGCGGAGGACCTCACGCATCGTGCGACAGGCATCGGGCGAGGCGATCTGCCCCCGCACCTCGGCCGGGCCGGGGAGGAGGCGCGGGCGGAGGAGGGTCCCCCCGTTCGCCAGCGCCGAAAACGCCGCTCCGAGCTGGATCCCGGTCACGGCGATCCCCTGCCCGAATGAAGTCACGGCCAGGTCGAGCTCGGTCCACTTCTCGGGCGGGTTGAGGATCCCGTTCACCTCGCCGGGAAGCTCGATCCCCGTCTTCTCGCCGAACCCCATCCGGGCGAGGTAGGCATGGGTGCGCGCGATCCCTATCCTCTGGGCCACCTGGACGAGCACGGTGTTCACGGACTGGGCCATCGCCCGGCGGAACGTGATCGTCCCGTAGCTCTTCCCGCGGGCGTTCTTCACCGCGACCCCCTGGACGAGGATCGGCGAGTCGCCGGAGAAGGTCTCCTCGGGGGTGATCACGCCTTGGTCGAACGCCGCGAGGCCGACGAGGGCCTTGAATACAGACCCTGGCTCGAACACGTGCGTGACCGACCACGGATGGAGGAGCGCCGGATCGGGCCGCGCCGGGTCCACCGCCGGGCCATGGGCGAGGGCGAGGACCTCGCCCGTGCCGGGGTCCATCACCAGGGCGAACCCGCGCTCGGCCCCCGGGTACGTGCCCAGGCCGCGCGCGACCTCCCGCTCGCAGATCCACTGGATGCGCACATCGAGGGTGAGGTGAAGGGGCTTCCCCGCCGCGCCGGGATCCTCGTCCCATAGGTCGTAGATCTGCCCACCTGGCCCGCGAAGGAGGCGGATCCGCCGTGGCCGGCCCGATAGCTCCTCGTCGAAGAGGAGTTCGAGCCCAGCGAGGCCGTTCCCATCTACCCCCACCACCCCGAGCACGGCCAGGGCGAGTGGCCCCTGCGGGTAGGCCCGCTTCCAGGAGTCGAAGAAGAGGAGCCCCTTGATCCCCAGGCTCTCCGCCTGGGCTCGGATCCGCTGCCCGACCTCGTAGTCCACCCCCCGCGCGAGCCAGGTGAAGTACGCCGTGCGGTATACCTTGTCCTTCGCCTCCGCCGCGGACATCCCGAGCTCGCGGACGAGGAGGCTGATCAGGAGTTCGGGCTTGGTGAGGAGGTAACCATCGAGCGCGATCTCGTAGGCGGGGACGTCGTAGGCGAGGGGAACACCGTTTCGATCGTAGATCGGGCCCCGCTGAGCGGGGATTTCGATCACGTCCTCCTGGATCTGCTGGGCCACGGTCGCCCAGTGGTGGTGTTCCACCACCTGCAGTTGGACGAGGCGACCGACCACAACCAGCCCCCCCAGCCCGAGGACGAGGAACGCCGCCTCCGCGCGGTTAATGGCTGCCCCCCTCGAGGACGAGGTACCGGGTGCGCTCCTCGTCGAACGGGACCATCCCTAGCGCCCGGGCGCGGAGAGCGATCTCGTCCAGGGAGTAGGCGCGGTCCACCTGGTAGGCGAGGTCGAGCCGCACCCGCTCGACCTCCTCGAGCTCGAGGAGGATCTGCGCCCGCTGTGCCCGGAGCTCGGACAGGACTGCTCCCTGCCACAGGTAGAGGAACAGAAGCCCCGCCACGAGCACCCCTACCGTGATGACGAGGGCCACACCTCCCCCGGCGGGGCTATGGAGGCGACCTCGCTCCCGAGGGTGCGGAACTCTTGCCCTGGACTCACGCACACCGCGAGGGTAGGGCGGGCCGCTGCCCCGATCACGGACAGCTGACCAAGCCTGGGCCCACCTCGCGCACCCGCGCCGCGCGGAGCTTGGCCGATCGGGCACGGGGGTTGCGGCCCACCTCATCCTCCTCCGGCCGAAGCGGCTTCTTGGTGAGGACCTCCACCCGCCCGGCGAGGGCCTCCCGGCGGAGGAAGTGCTTCACGATCCGGTCCTCAAGCGAGTGAAACGAGATCACACATAGAGCCCCGCCCGGGGGGAGAAGGCGCACCGCCCCGGCGAGGCCCGTCTCGAGCGCCCCGAGCTCGTCGTTCACCGCGATCCGCAGCGCCTGGAACGTCCGCGTGGCGGGGTGGATGCGGTGGTGACCGGGGGGGTAGAGGCGCGCCACAACGCGGGCGAGCTCGGTGGTGGTGTGAAGGGGCCGCTGCTCGGCGATCGCCCGCGCGATCCGCCGCGCGTACCGCTCCTCGCCGTACTCCCAGAGGATGCGGGCCAGCTCCGCTTCCGGGAGGCGATTGACGAGGTCGGCGGCCGTGACAGGGGCGGTGGGATCCATCCGCATGTCCAATGGCCCAGCGGCCAGGAAGGAGAACCCACGCTCCGGGGAGTCAAACTGGAGGGACGATGCGCCGAGGTCGAACAGGACCCCGTCCACCCGGGGAACGGGCGAGACGAGCGTGGCCAGATCGCGGAAGTTCCCATGGAGGAGTTGAAGGCGATCCGCGTACGGCCGCAGCCTCTCCCGGGCCCGGTCGAGGGCCACCGGATCCCGGTCAATGCCGATCACCCTCGCCCCCCGGGCGAGGAGGGCTTCCGCATGCCCCCCTGTCCCGACCGTCGCGTCCACGATGCGTACCCCTGGGGCGGGGGCAAGGAAGCGCACCACTTCCGCGACCAGCACCGGTTCATGCCATGGCCCTGAGCCGGGCACGCCGACCGTTCCTCCCTGCCGCGGGACCCCAGCGCGGGCTACTTCGCCTCGGCGGCGAACGCCTCCCCGAGGACGGCGATCCCCTCAAGGAGGGCGTCGTCGGGGATCGTGAGGGGCACGAGGAAACGGACCACGTTCCCGTACAGGCCAGCGGTGGGGAAGATCACCCCGCGTTTCAGGGCCTCGGCCTGGACGCGCTTCGTCTCCTCGGGGGCCGGCTCGCGGGACTTGCGGTCGCGGACGAGCTCGATCCCTACCATCGCCCCCAATCCCCGCACATCGCCGATCACGGGGTAGGTGCGCTCGAGGGCCCGGAGCTCGCGCATCAGGATCTCCCCGATGTGGTCGGCGCGGGCGAGGAGCCCTTCCTCCTGGATCACGTCGAGCACGGCAAGGGCCGCGGCGCACGCCACCGGGTTCCCGCCGTAGGTGGATCCGAGCGAGCCGGGGATGGGGGCATCCATGACCTCCGCCTTTCCGACCACCGCGGACAGAGGCAGGCCCCCGGCGATGGACTTCGCCACGCAGATCAGGTCCGGCTCGATTCCGGCGTGCTCGCAGGCGAAGAACCTCCCCGTCCGCCCGACCCCGCACTGGACCTCGTCCGCCACGAGGAGGAACCCATGCCGATCACAAAGCTCGCGCAGGAAGGGGAGGAACTCGGGCGGGGGGACGATGAACCCCCCTTCCCCGATCACCGGCTCCACGACCATGCACGCCACTTCCCGGGGGTCCACGAGCGACAGCATCCGCCGTTCGATCGCCGCCATCGCGATCGGGGACCGGTACGGATAAGGATAGGGCAGCCGGTACACATCCGGGGCGTACGGCCCGAACCCCGCCTTGTACGGGATCGCCCGGTGGGTCATCGTCATCGTGAGGAGGGTTCGGCCGTGGAACGCGTAGTCGAACACAAGCACCGCCTTGCGCCCCGTGGCGACGCGGGAGATCTTGACCGCGTTCTCGATGGCCTCGGCGCCGGAGTTGAAGAACGCGCACTTCTTCGGGGTCGGGCCCGGGGCGAGCTCCGCCAACCGCTTCGCCAGGTCCACGTACGGCTCGTAGGGCACAGAGGTGAAGTCGGTGTGCAGGGTCAGCGCGGCCTGCTCCCGGACCGCGGCCACCACCTTGGGATGGTTGTGCCCGACGTTCATCACCCCCCACCCGCCCGAGAAGTCGAGGAACCTGTTCCCATCAAGATCCTCCACCACAGGACCATCGGCACGGGCTGCGCAGAACGGCGCCAGGGGGGCGAGGGGTTTGGCGACGTACCGCTCCTTGCGGAACAGCGCCGCCTTGGACTTCGGGCCTGGGATCTCGGTCGTCACTCGGATGTACTTGCGCGCCATGCGTCCCCCTTTACTCGATCTCGACCAGTTCGCCCGGTGGGATGAGGCGGACCTTGAACGGAAGGCCCATCCCCTCGATCTCGCGGGCGACGGCGGTGAGCTCTCCCCGGTACCGGCTGGAGAGGTGGTACACGATCAGTTCCTTCTCGACCTCCGCCTTGCGGGCGACCTCCACTGCCTCCCACAGGGTTGCATGTTTGTACTCCTTCCGGTCCTCCTCAGCAAGGAACGTCGCCTCGTGGCAGAGGACCTCTGTCCCTCGGACCGATGTTGGGTTGAGGGGGACTGAGTCCCCTCCATAGGAGAAGATGTACTGCGTGTACTCCTCGGAGATCTCATCCCGCTTCCCCGCGCGGACGAGGGCCACGATCTCCTCCTGGGCTAGATCGCGAAACTCGGGCCTCAGGCGCCGCCGAACCTCGCACACGTTGTACCCAAGCGACGGCTCACCCCGGGCGTGGATCGTCCCGAACGCTTCGATGAAGCGGGGCATCCGCCCGGCGAGGAGGGTCACCCGATCGCCGGCCTGGAGAGGGATCCATTCCAGGTCATACTGGAGGTTGCGGTTCGTGCGGGCGAAGTAGTGGATGAGCTCCGATACGAAATGGCTCCCTGCCGGATAATGGATGCGGAGCTCCTTCTCGTGATCCCCCATCGCGTTGTTGCGGATGTTGATGAGGCTCATCAGGCCAGAGATGTGATCGGCGTGGCCGTGGGAGAGGAACACGTGCTTGATCGCGAACACCCGGTTCTCGAGGCACGAGCTCACGCCCTCCCCACAATCGAACAGGATCCGGTCCGGGGCATAGTAGATCCACGTCGAATAGAGCGCCTTCGAGTAAAGAATCGCCTTCATGGTGGAGCCCCATGGTACCAGGCAATGCACTGCGATTCACGACAGCCCAACCTTCCACCTTCGTGGAACGACCTTCGGACGAGGGTACACTTTGCCCATGCTCGACCTACGTCTCATCCGCAGCGATCCCCAAGGGGTCCTTGCCCGGCTCCGGCGCCGCGATCCCGCGCTCGACCTCGCCCCGCTCCTCGCCCTCGATGAGGAGCGGCGCTCCCTCTCCCAGAGGGCGGATGAGCTCCGCCGACAGCAGAACGAGGCCTCGGAGCGGATCGCTGCCCTCGGGCGGGATGGCCGCCCCGCGGAGCGGGATCCGATGCTGGCGAAGATGCGCGCGGTGGCCGCGGAGCGGAAGGAGGTCGAGGCCCGCCTCCAGGTGGTAGAGCAGGAGCTCGAAGCCCAGCTCCTCTCCCTCCCCAACCTCCCCCATGACTCGGTCCCGGAGGGGATGAAGGAGGAGAAGGTCATCCTCCGCACGTTCGGGGAGAAACCGGAATTCGCGTTCCCGCCCAAACACCATGTCGCCCTTGCCCAGAATCTAGGGCTCCTCGATTTGGAGCGGGCAGCCAAGGTCACCGGCGCGCGGTTCCCGATGTATGTAGGGGCGGGGGCGCGCCTCGAGTTCGCCCTCCTCCACTGGATGTTCGAGCTCCACGTGCGCGAACACGGCTACACCCCGGTCCTTCCCCCCATCCTCGCCAACCGGGCATCGTTTGTGACCTCAGGCCAGTTCCCGAAGTTCGCGTCCGAGGTCTACGCCTGCCCCGAAGACGACCTCTACCTCAACCCAACCGCGGAGGCGCTCCTCGTCAACCTCCACCGGGACGAGATCCTCGCCGAAAGTGACCTCCCCCGCCGCTACGTCGCCTACACCCCCTGCTTCCGCCGCGAGGCGGGGGCGTACGGGGAGGAGCAGCGTGGGCTGATCCGCGTCCACCAGTTCAACAAGGTCGAGCTGTTCCACTACACGACCCCCGAGGGTTCCTACGCTGCCCTCGACGAGATCGTGCACCAGGCGGAGGCAATCCTGCAGAAGCTCGGGCTCCACTACCGGGTCGCCCTCCTCCCGGCAGGGGATCTCGCCCAGCAGGCGGCGAAGACGGTGGACGTCGAGGTGTGGCTCCCCGGCCAGGACCGCTACTACGAGGTCTCGTCCTGCTCGAACTGTGAGGAGTACCAGGCCCGGCGGGGGAACATCCGCTACCGACCCGCCGATGGGGGCAAGCCCCGGTTCGTTCACACCCTGAACGGCTCGGCCCTCGCCACGTCGCGCCTGTTCGCAGCGCTCCTCGAGCAGAACCAGCAGCGAGACGGGACCGTGGTCCTCCCCCCCCTCCTCGCTGATCTCCTCGGGCAGCGGAGCCTCGGCTAGCGGGACCGCCCGGCCGGGGGGAAGACCGCGGCGGAGCGTGGCACCGATCACAGACAGATCGGGGATGGCGGGGTACCATCCCCGCAGTGCATTCATCCCAAGGAGGGAGATCATGCGTAAGTTGACCGTGATGCTGGTAGCGATGGCCCTTGGCACAGCCATCGCTTGGGGCCAAGGATGGGCGCCCCACGGGCCGATCTACATCTACGGTGATGCCCAGTTCACCTGGGAGAATGGGGTCGTCAAGGGCGCAGGCACACCCGAGGACCCCTACATCATCGAGGGGTGGATCATCGATACCCGCGGCCACGACTACGGGATCTACGTGGACGGGACGCGGGCCCATTTCGTGATCCGCGACTGCCAGATCCGCTACCCGCTCGAGAAGGCGGGGATCCTCCTCTCTAACGTGCGGAACGGGAGGATCGAGGGCACGGCCGTGTTCGGGGGCCGGGTGGGGATCCACCTCCTCGTTACCTCGGGGACCGTCATCACTGGAAACGCGATCGGGTACTGCGATCACGGGATCGTCCTCGGTCCGGCGGCCCAGGGGAACACGATCTACGGGAACAGCATCGTGAACTGCGGGTTCCCCGCCCGCACGGAGGGCGTCCCGAACCAGTGGTTCAAGGACGGCCGCGGCAACTACTGGTCCGACTACCGTGGTACCGACCTGAACAAGGACGGGATCGGGGATACCCCGTACGAACTCGTCCCCGACCTCTACCCCCTCCTGGAGCCGCCGGTGAGCCTCCCCGCGGGGGCGACCCGTCTGAGCACCCTTGACCTCGCGGCGCTCGGAGAGCGGGGCATCGTCGCCCTCGCCCCGGGGAGCCTCGTGCGGCTTGTCGCCACCGACATCGGGGTCGGTGTGGACAAGATCTTCTACCGCCTCGACGAGGGGCAGTGGCTGACCTACGGCGACCCGTTCCCGCTCCCCGACCGGGCGATGGTGCGGATGGAGTACTACGCCGTGGATAAGCTCGGGAACCAGGAGCGGACGAAGCAGCTCGTCATCTACCTCGACATCGAGCCGCCGGTGACGCGGATCGTGGCGGACGGCCCCCACTACTACGCCCCGGACGGGAAGCTGTGGATCACGTCGCGAACGAAGCTCGAGCTCAGGGCGGACGACGCATCCGGGATGGCCAACATCTTCTACCGGATCGAGGGCGGCGACTGGCGGTCCTACATTGAACCATTCATGGTCCCTGGGCCGGAGGGGCCGTACAGGATCGAGTACTACGCGCTCGACCTCTACGGGAACCGGGAGGGCGTGCAGACGGCGATCCTGTGGAAGGACGACTCCGCACCGGCCACCGAGCCCGCGACAGGAGGGAAGTCCCCTTTTGAGGTAGGGGGGACAGGCCGCGACGAGGCCCCGACGCCCACCCCTGCGCCCGCTCCAAAGCCGGAGCCCGCGCCAGAGCCGGAGCCTGAGCCAACGCCTGAGCCCCCCGCTACCACCCTTACGTTCCGCGTCACCCTCACCTCGATCTCCCTCCTTGAGGAACCAGGGGTGGAGGGAACGTGGACCCTGACCTACTCCCTAAACGGGGAGGAGAAGGAGATCGTTTGGAACGAGCTCCCCCTCATCCTCTACACGGGCGAGGCGAAGCACCTCTCCCTCACCCTGCGGGCGAAGGAGGGCGATGAGTACCCCGATGTAGGGGAACACACCCTGACCCTCGCGGCACCGTGGACCCTCACCACCTACGACCTGGAGATCCCGGTGTACGTGGGCAGTGACCCGGCGTCCGCCCTCCTTGGGGTGTGGCGGTTCACGGTGGAAGTGACCGAGGACCGCTGACGCAGAAGCTCGTTCGCATCGGCTAGGGAGACGGTCCGCCGCGGGCGGACCGTCTTTTCATGATCACGGTGGAGGTGTGCAATGCGCGTTCTGTTCGTTTCCGCAGAGGTGGCCCCGTATGCCAAGGTGGGGGGGCTGGGCGATGTCGCGGCCGCCCTGCCGCGGGCCCTGGCCGACCTCGGGGTGGAGATCGCGGTGACGATCCCGAAGTACCGCATGGTGACGGAGCGGGCGCGGGACCTCACCCCCGTCGCGACCTTCCCCGTCGCGGTGGGGGGCGAGGTGCGGACCTGCCAGGCGTTCCGCGGGTCCCTCCCCCAAAGTGAGGTCCCACTGTACGCCCTGGGGTGCGATCCCTTGTTCGACCGCCCGGGAATCTACGGGGAGGGAGGCGGGGGATACCCCGATGAGCTGGAACGGTTCGCGTTCCTGTCGCGGGCCGCGCTCGACCTCGGTCCGGCGAGCGGGTGGCTCCCCGACCTGGTCCACGCCAACGATTGGCACACCGCCCTCATCCCGGTGTACCTCCGCGCGGGACTGGCCGCTCCGGCGAGGTCGGTGCTCACGATCCACAACCTCGCCTACCAGGGATCGTTCCCGCGGGCGAGGGGAGAGAACCTTGGTCTGAACAGCGTCGGCTGGCAACTCGTGACGCGAGGGGACCAGATCAACCTCCTCCAGGGCGGGATCCGGGCCGCGGATTGGATCACCACCGTTTCCCCGTCCTACGCCCGCGAGATCCTCGCCCAGGGCGAGGGGCTGGAGGAGGTCCTCCGCGAGAGGCGGAACCGGCTCACCGGGATCCTGAACGGGATCGACACCGTCCTCTGGGATCCCAGCTCGGACCCCCACCTGTGGGCTCCCTACTCGGCGGCCGACCCGAGCGGAAAGTACGAGAACAAGCGGTCCCTCCAAGCCGCGCTCGGCCTCTCCCCGGCGGACGACCCGCTCGTGGCGATGGTGTCCCGCCTGGCTGAGCAAAAAGGGTTCGATCTCGTCCTCGCGGCGTTCGAGCGGATGATGGCCCTCGGGATCCAGTTCGTCGTCCTGGGGGAGGGGGATCCTCGGTACGCCTCGTTCTTCCGGAACGCGGAGCGACGCTACGGGGGGCGTGTGCGGGCCCTGATCCAGTTCTCTGAGGGGTGGGCTCATCGCATCGAGGCCGGAGCGGACCTGTTCCTCATGCCATCGCGGTTCGAACCCGCTGGCCTGAACCAGCTCTACTCCCTCCGCTATGGCACGGTGCCGGTCGTCCGCGCCACGGGCGGGCTCAACGATACGATCCACGACTACGATCCGGGCACGGACTCGGGGAACGGGTTCACCTTCACCGACTACACGGCGGAGGCGATGCTGTCCGCCCTCGGCCGAGCGGTGCGCCTGTGGCGCTCCGATCGCGAGGCCTGGCGACGGCTGATGGTGCGCGGGATGCGCGAGGACCACTCCTGGGCCGTCCCTGCTCGGCAGTACTTCGCCCTGTACGAGCGCGTTCTGGCCGGGGAAACCCCGCGCTTGACGGAACCGTGACGCGGGCTACACTGTAGATCATCTTCTGTTTCGGGAGGTGTCCGAAATGAGATCCCTCATCTGCTGCCTTTTGGCTGCGCTATCCGTGGTGGGAATGGGCGCATCCGGGCAGGTCATCCGGATCGGCGTCGTGGGGCCGATGACGTACATCCAGGGTGCCCACCATTGGCAGGGGGCTACGCTCGCGGCCGAGGAGATCAACGCCGCCGGTGGGATCACCGTGGGCGGGACGACGTACACCATCGAGCTCGTGCGCGTGGACTCGAACGAGATGCAACCGGGGCCCGACGCGGTGAGCGCCGTGGAACGGGCGATCACCGCGTCGAAGGTGGACTTCCTCGTCGGGGGGTTCCGCACAGAGGCGATGCTCGCCATGACCGAGACCGCGGCCGACTACAAGGTGATCTTCATGATCGCCGGGGCATCGGACGATGCTCTGCTTGCAGGTCGGGTGGACAAGGACTACAACCGCTACAAGTACCTGTTCCGGGTCACGCCGGTCCCCTCCACTTCCCTCGCCCGCGTCGCGTTCATCCTCCTTGGCGAGGTGATGGAGGAGTTCCGGCGCGAGCTGGGGATCGCGGAACCGAAGGTGGCGATCGTCGCTGAGCAGGCCGCGTGGGCGAACTCGATCGTCACCTTCGTCCAACTGATGGCGAACACCCCCCTCGCCCTCGGCGGGCTGGGTGGGAAACACGTTGGCACGTGGCGACCGTCCGCGCTCGCGACGAGCGTCGCCGCGGAGTTGACGGCCGTGGAGCGATCCGGCGCCCACATCGTGTTCACCGTGTTCTCCGGCCCGGTGGGGGTCGTGTTCGGCCGTGATTGGGGGCGCCTCCAGATCCCCGTCGCCGCGGTGGGGATCAACGTCGAGGCCCAAGCCCAGAGCTGGCTCGATGCTACCGGCGGGTTCGGGGCCTATGCCGCTACGGTGGGGATCTACGCCGATGGGGTGGCGGTCACCGAGAAGACGCTCCCGTTCGTGGACGCGTTCCGGGCGAGGTTCGGCGAGCTCCCAATCTATACCGCGGGGACCTACGATGCGATCTACGTTCTGGCTGACGCGATCCAGAGGGCGGGCTCGCTTGAGACCGATGCCGTAATCCAGGCCCTTGAGTCCACCGACTACGTCGCAACGATCGGGCGCCTCGTGTTCGACGAGGTGCATGATGTGACGTGGGGGCCTGGCTACACCACGGCGATCGGGGTGCAGTGGCAGGACGGGGCGCCGAAGGCGTTCTGGCCCCGGGAATGGCGGCCGGATCCCGTGACCGCGCCGGACCTTGTGATCAGCGCTCCCGGGACAGTCCCCTACCGAATCCCGCCGTGGGTGGAGGCCCACTGGCGGGCGAGGGGGAACTAGGAACGTACGAAGGGGCCCCAGCGGGGGCCCCTTCTCACCATGGTCGCGGACATCCTCGTCAACGGTCTCGTTCACAGCGGCGTCTACGCCATGCTCTCGCTTGGGTTCGGGCTCGTGTTCGGGGTTGGACGCGTGCTCAACCTCGCCCACACCGCGTTCTACATGATCGCAGCGTACGGGATCTTCTACCTCGTCCGGATGGGGCTAGCGATGCCCGTAGCGACGGCCCTCACTGCGGTGGGGGTCATGGCGGTCGGCCTTGCGATCTACAAGGTGTTCATCGAACCCGTACGCGAGGTGGAGTCGACGGTGCTCATCACCACCCTCGCTGCCGCGATCCTCCTCCAAGAGGTAGCGATGGTGCTCTTCGGGAGCGAGCTGCGGCATGTGCCACCCGCCTTCCCCGGCTATACCCTTATCGCCGGGGTGCGGGTGGGGAACCAGGAGATGGCGACCCTCGTTCTAGCGGGGGTGTGCCTCGCCGGTGTGTGGCTCCTCCTCTCCCACACGCGGCTTGGGCTGGCGATCCGCGCCGCGGCCCAGGATCGCGAGGTGGCGAACCTGATGGGGATCAACGTGAACCGGGTGACGGCCATCGTGATGGGGCTGGGGTTCCTCCTCGCCGCGCTCGCCGGGGCGGCGATCGCGCCCCTGTCCCCGGTCGAACCACAGATGTGGATGCACCCCTTGGTGATCGTGCTCGCTGCGGTCGTCTTGGGTGGACTGGGGAGTCTGAAGGGGAGCCTGATCGGGGCCGTGATCCTCGCGTTCGCGGAGGTGGTGGTGGTGTTCCTCGTCCCCGGGGGCTCGTACCTGCGGACGGCGGTGGCTCTTCTGATCATGGTCTGCGTCTTCCTTGTTCGGCCCGAGGGCCTGTTCGGGGCGAGCATCGCCGAGGAACGGTAGCGTGCATTACCTGCGCTCCTTCCTCCACTACCTTCGGGCCGAGGTGTTCGTCCTCCCGACGCGGATCATCGCCGTCGCGTTCGTAATCGCGCTGTTCATCCTGCCCCTCTTCACCCAGGACCCGTACCTCCTCCGCATGCTCATCCTCGCCTCCGTGTTCGCGATCTACGCCACGAGTTGGGACATCCTCGCCGGCTATGCGGGCCAGATCAGCCTCGGTCACGCCCTGTTCTTCGGAACGGGGGCGTACACGACCGCGCTCCTCGGCCTCCACCTCGGCCTCCCCCCTTCCCTCACCGTCCCGTTGGGCGCGGTGGCCGCGACCCTCGCCGGGCTTGCCGTGGGCATCCCCTGCCTCCGCCTGCGGAAGCACTACCTCGCTTTGGCCACGCTGGCGTTCCCGCTCATGCTCACCGGCCTCGTGTTCATGTTCCCCGGCTTCTCCGGCGGCGAGGGCGGGATCTGGCGCATCGCGCGGCTTGCCGCGACGCGGCTCGGCGAGTACTACCTGATCGTGGGGACGATGCTCGCCGTGGTGTTTATCCTGTGGAGGATCGCGGGGTCGCGGGTGGGGTTGATCTTTCACGCGATCCGCGAGGACGAGGTGGCGGCGCGGGCCCTCGGGATCAACACGATCCGCTACAAGCTCCTCGCGTTCGCGATCTCGGGGTTCACCGCCGGGGTGGCGGGAGCGCTGTACGCCCACGTCACCCGCATCGCCGGCCCGAGCAACCTCAACTTGTTCATGTCCTTTCAGCCCATCATCTGGACGATCTTCGGCGGGGTGGCCACGGTCTACGGGCCGGTCACGGGCGTGTTCCTCCTCTACCCCGCTCTCGATCTCCTGCATGTGGTCCTCCCCCAGTACCGGATGCTCATCTTCGCCCTGCTCGTGCTGTTCATCCTCCGGTTCATGCCCCAGGGGGTCACGACATGGGTCCGGGACCGGATCGAGCGGGTCTGCCCGAGCTGCCGGGTGCGGAACGTCGCCACCCGCCGGACGTGCCGGGCGTGCGGGGCCGAGCTCCGGGACTAGAGACCGAGGTACGAGCGGCGCACGACCTCGTCCACGAGGAGGTTCTCCGGCGGGCCCTCCGCCACGACCCTCCCCTGGGAGAGGACGTACCCCCAGTCCGCCATGGAGAGGCTAATTGCCGCGTCCTGCTCCACGAGGAGCACCGCGATCCCCATTTCCTTCACCTCGCGGATCCGCGCGAACAAGGGCTCCTTCACCACGGGGGCAAGTCCGGTGGAGGGCTCATCGATGAGGAGGAGCTGCGGGCCGCTCATGAGGGCGCGGCCGATCGCGAGCATTTGCTGCTCTCCCCCGGAGAGGGTGCCCGCCCGCTGGTGGGCCCGGTCCCACAGGATCGGGAACAGACGCTGGACCTCGGCCAAGCGCGCCGCCACCTCGCGGCGGCTGCGCACGAGGTACGCCCCCGCCATGAGGTTCTCCCGCACCGTCATCTCCCGGAACGGCCGGCGCCGCTCCGGGCACAGGATGAGGCCGCGGGCGGCGATCTCGTGAGGGGGCAGATGGTCAATGCGCTCCTCGTGGAACCAGACCCGCCCGCTCAGCCGCACGTCCTCGTGCCGAAACGCGTGCTGTTCCCACCGCACAAGCCCGGCGAGGGTCCGGAGGAGGGTCGTCTTGCCCGCCCCGTTGGGGCCGACGACGGTGACCAACTCCCCGTCGCGCACCTCCAGGCCCACGTCGTGGAGGATGAGGGCCGTCCCGTAGGAGACGGACAGCTCATGGGCCTGGATCGCCTGGAACATCAGAACGCCTCCGGCAGGTGCGCCCCCACCCGGCCCAGGTAGGCCTCCACCACCCGCGGGTCCTCCACTACCTGCTCAGGAAGGCCATCCGCGAGGACCTCCCCAAAGTGCATGACGACGATCCGGTCAGCGATCCTCATCAGCTCCGACAGCTTGTGCTCGACGATGATCATCGCGCACCCCTCGCTGTGGAGGCGCCCGAACCGGCCCCCCTTCCGCAGGCGGTGGATGGAGTTCGCGAGGAGCCGCGTCTCGGCCTGGGTGAGACCGGCGAACGGCTCGTCGAGGATGAGGAGCTCGGGCTCGGTGGCGATGGCCCGGGCGATCTCGAGCCGCTTGAGGTCGCCCTGGGACACAGCCGACGCGGGGGTGAGCGCGAGATCGGAGATCCCCACGAACTCGAGCGCATCGAGGGCCCGGGCCTCGACCGTCTTCACCCACTCCCCCTGGCGGGCCAGGCGCGGGTTATGGAGAGCGACCATCACGTTGGCGATCAAGGGGAGCTGCTTCATGGGGCGGCTGTTCTGGAACGTGCCCGTGATCCCCCGCACCACCCTCTTCCACGTCGGAAGGCGGGTGATGTCCTCCCCCTTCCAGAGGATCCTCCCTTCGTCGGGGCGCAGGAGGCCCATGATCAACCGTACAACCGTCGTCTTGCCCGCCCCATTGGGGCCGATGAGGCCCACAATCTCCTGCGGGCCCACCGAGAAACTCACCCGCCGCACTGCCTCCAGGCCCCCGAACCGTTTCGAGAGGTTCGAGACCGCGAAGAAGTGCTCCGTCACATCCCCTCCAGCTCTTCGCGGAGGTCGCGCCGCGACACCTTTCCGACGTCGGTCTTGGGGAGCTCGCTGCGGAACTCCACGACCTTCGGCACTTTGTACGGGGCGAGCTTCTCCTTGAGGTAGTCGCGGATGTCGGCCTCCGTCACCCGGCCGCGGGCCTCCGGCCGCAGGACCACGTACGCCATCGGGTACTCGCCGACCTTGGGGTCCTTGACCCCGATCACGCCGGCCGCCTTCACCAACGGATGGGCGGTCAGCACCTCCTCGATCTCCCGCAGGAACACCGAGAACCCGCGGTACTTGATGAGGTCCTTGGTGCGGGCGTAGTAATGGAAGTACCCCTCGTCGTCCATCCGCACGAGGTCCCCCGTTTTGAGCCACCGCTTTCCGTGGGCCTCGCGGAACGCTCGCTTGTTCTCCTCAGCGCGGTTCCAGTAGGCCGCGGTGATGTTGGGGCCGGAGAGGAGGAGCTCCCCCACCTCGCCGACGGGGAGGTAATCGCCTCCCTCCGGATCGGCCACCGCGGCGTCCACGTTGGGCAAGGGGATTCCGAACGACCCGCGCTTAATGCGGGCCGGGGGGTTGACGTGGCTCACCCCGGCCGTCTCCGTCATCCCGAACCCCTCGAGGATCGGCTTCCCGGTACGCTCCTCCCAACCCGCAGCCGTCGCCTCGGGCAGGGCGTCGGCCCCGCTCACGAGGATCTTCATCTTCTTCCAGTTGACCCACGTCGTTTTGGCGTGGTTGCGGAGGACCTCGTACAGGGACGGCACACCGTAGAACACGGTCACGCCTTCCCGGTCCATGGTGGAGAGGATCTGCCCCAGGTCGAGCGAGGTGAACAGGACGATGGTCGCGCCGAGGGTCACCCCGACGAGGAGGATCGCGACCTGGCCATAGATGTGGTACAGGGGGAGCGCGGCCGCCACCACCTCCCCACCCTCGACGAGGTCCGGGAAGAACGCCCGCAGCTGGGCCGCACAGGCGACAAGGTTGGCGTGGGTCAGCTGCACCCCCTTCGGTTGGGCCGATGTCCCGCCCGTGTACGGCAGGACCGCGAGGTCCGTGGTCGGGTCGAGGGACGGGGCGGAAAGCGCGCGCTCCCTCCCCCGGAGGAGCTTCTGGAACGGGTGCACACCAGGTCCAGCGGGGAGCGGGGGCTTCTTCGCGAACACCCCCTTCAGGGCGGGGAGGTACTCGTGGGCTCCGGTGACGATGACCCCGTTCAGGCGCACACCAGACCGCTCGAGGTTCCCATAGAGGAGGTCCTGGCACACGACGTAGTTCGCCCCGCTGTCCTCGAGCTGGAACGCGAGTTCCGAGCTCGAGTAGACAGGGCTCACCGGCACCACGACGGCCCCCGCCTTGAGGATCCCGAAATAGGCGATCACGAACTGGGGGCTATTGACGAGGTACAGGGCCACCCGGTCCCCCCCCCGCACGCCGAGCTCCACCAGGCCCGCCGCGAACGCGTCCGCCTGCTCGCGGAGCTCACGGTAGGACAGGTTGGCCCCGTAGTAGTGGAGGGCCGTCCGGCGGGGGAACGCCGCGGCCGCTCGGTCAAGGAGGGTCCACACCGGCACGGAGGGCGTCTCCACCTGGGCCGGGACCCCTTCCGGGTAATGGCGGATCCAGGGTCTAGTGGAGTAGGGGTTGTCTTCGCTCATGCCACCGCCTTCTCTTCTCGGGGGGAGCTCATTCGGGGCGCACTCAATGAGAGGATTATAGGCATCCCTCCCCCCAGATCAAGGAGCGAGATGGAGCGGTCCCATCGCCTGTTCCCCGAGCCCCCTTGCCGACGAAGGTAATGCCCATTACGATACCTGGCGGAGGCGGTCCATGGGAAAGCGAGAAGTGCTCGACAATGTCCTGAAGCAGATCCAGAAGTCCTACGGCGAGGGCGCGATCATGTGGCTGGGCGACAAACCGGTCGCCACAGGCGTGGACGTCATCCCGACCGGGTCGCTCGCCCTCGACATCGCCCTCGGCGTGGGGGGCGTCCCCCGGGGGCGGATGATCGAGATCTTCGGACCGGAGGCATCGGGGAAGACGACGCTCGCCCTCCACATCGTCGCCGAAGCGCAGAAGCTGGGGGGGACGGCAGCGTTCATCGACGCCGAGCATGCCCTCGACCCCAACTACACGCGCGCGATCGGCGTTGACCTCGACCACCTCCTCCTCTCCCAGCCGAGCTCGGGCGAGCAGGCCCTTGAGATCATGGAGCAGCTCGTGCGGTCCGGCGCGGTGGACATCATCACCGTGGACTCGGTGGCCGCCCTCGTGCCGGAGGCCGAGCTCCAGGGGCAGATGGGCGATGCCCAGGTCGGGCTCCAGGCCCGGCTCATGTCCCAGGCGATGCGGAAGCTCGCCGCGGCGATCGCCCAGTCCAAGACGGTGGCGGTCTTCGTGAACCAGATCCGGTCCACGATCCAGTCCGGGCCATGGGGACCGGGCACGACCACCTCCGGCGGCCGGGCCCTCAAGTTCTACGCCTCGGTGCGGATGAACATCTGGGCCGAGGGGAAGATCGCCGAGGGCGATGACCGCGTGGGGATGAAGGCCCACGTGCGGGTGGTGAAGAACAAGGTCGCCGCCCCGTTCCGCGAGGCGAGCTTCGACGTGATCTACGGCCAGGGGATCGTCCGCGAGCGGGACGCGATCAACTGCGGGGTGGAGTTGGACGTGATCACCCGCTCCGGCTCCTGGTATTCCTACGGCGACACCCGCCTCGGCCAGGGCCTCGCCCAGGCAGCTCAGTTCCTCCGCGACAACCCCGACCTCACCGACCAGATCATCCGCGACATCCGGAAGAAGGCGGGCCTGCCGGAGCCGACGCCCCGTGAGAGCGAAGGATGAAGCAGCGGCCAAGGCCTACGTGGAGCGACTCGTAGCGTATCGCCCCCGGACCGTGGCCGAGGTGCGGCGGCGCCTCGCCGCGAAAGGGTTCCCCCCCGAGGTCGTGCGGGCTGCGCTCTCGTATGCCGAGGAGGGAGGCCTCGTGGATGACACCCTGTTCGCCCGCCTCTACGCCGACGACCGCCTCCTGTCTCGCCCTTGCTCGCGGAAGCTCCTCACGAGGGAGTTGCGGGATCGCGGGGTGGACGACGCCCTCGCCGAGCGCGCGGCCCGAGCCGCCCTGCCCGATCTGTCGGAAGAGGACCTCGCCCGCCGTGCCCTCGCGGCGCGGATGCCCCTCTGGCAGGGTCTCGCCCCCGACGTCGCCCGCAACCGAGCGGCGGCGTTCCTCCTCCGGCGCGGGTTCTCCCCCGCCCTCGCCCGGCAGATCGTAGACGAAGCATTGGGAGAGGGATGGACATCCGGATAGGCCTCGGCATCGACTTCCACCGGTTCGCCCCCGAGCGCGACCTCGTCCTCGGCGGGGTCGTGATCCCCCATAGCCTTGGGCTGGACGGCCATTCGGACGCCGATGTCCTCCTCCACGCGATCGGCGACGCTCTCCTTGGAGCGGCCGCCCTCGGCGACATCGGGCACCACTTTCCAGTGGGGGACCCGGCGTACGCGGGGATCTCCTCCCTCGAGCTCCTGCGGAGGACCGTCGCCCTCCTCGCCGCGGCCGGCTACGCCCCGTCCCAGGTGGACGCGGTGGTGGTGGCGGAGCGGCCGGCCCTCGCCCCCTACGTCCCGACGATGCAAGCCCGGATCGCCGCCGCCCTCGGGGTCGAGATCTCCGCGGTGTCCGTGAAGGCGACCACGCCTGAGCGAATGGGGGCGCTGGGCCGGGGGGAGGGGATCGGCGCGTGGGCGGTGGCCCTCATCCGCGCCTCGTCTGCCGGATCAGACTTTCACCTTCAGGGTCGCCCGCCGCGATGAAATACCCGAAGAGCGAAAATCTGGCCCCAGCCACTCGTGAGCTCCCAGGATTTGAATCTGGACTAATCGGCGAACCAAACGCGAGTTGTCAACCCATTACGGCAAGGTTACACTCCTAGCATGCTTGTCTTCGCCGACCAGAGCGGCCTGCCGAATCCGCTGGATCGCTCGCAGTATTCTGTTCTCGCAGCCGTCTGTATGCATGAGTCAGAACATGAACACCTTTCGAAGTTCCTCTTCCAGCTTAGGTCTCGCCTCTTTGGCTCGGATGGTCTTGACAGAGAGTTTAACGCAAAGGGATGCCTGAACCCAAGGGTCTTTCGCCACGCTGTAGTAGAGGAAGACGAAAGGGCAAGGCAACGCATAGAGGCTATCAGCGCCATCTTTGAGGAGTATCTTGTCACAGCCCCCCTCACGGTCTTCGCATGTGTGATGCATCGCCCAACGACCAAACGCGCCTTCCCGCCGCTGTTTCTTCCACCAGAGTATGTTGTCCTTTTAGAGCGCGTGGACCATCTTGTGAGGGAGATTGATGACCAGAAGGCCGTTTTGGTCTTCGATAATATGATCTTTGCCAACAATAACGCAGACCTTGCAAGGCGGGTCACACATTTCCTCTTTGCTGTAGACCGCGGAAAACAGGTCGCTCCTAGTGTCTTGGACGCTGTTCTCTTTGTGGGATCGCATATCACCCCAGGTGTTCAGCTTGCCGATCTAATTGCAGGTGTCGTACGGCTGTACCATGACCGGGGGCTTGCTGGCATACGGCTTCCATCCGATCCGTTCGACCTCTGGGTGAAACAGTTGTACTGCTTGGCCAAAAGCAAGTCTCGGGACTTCTTCAATAACGCACGACAGCACTTGGACTACGGCTTCTACGTAATGCCCTTGGGGCACGAGAGCTGGACGGATCGTAATCCAACAAGCAGGGAGCCAGCTCGCGAGCTGGCTCCCTGATACGCAATGATAGCCCGAAGCCGTAGGTAGTCTTATCCAAGAGTACCACCCTCTCCCCTCCGGGGGGTAGGGCACCCCGGGCTTACCACGTAGTATACGTACGCGCAAAGACTTGTCAAGAGGACAGGTGACCCAAGCGCAGGTGAAAGCAGAGACTGGGTAGAGTCATCAGTTTGGAAGGCCACGTTCTGCCATCCAACCTCCGTGTCCTCTGTATCCGTGTCCTCTGTCAGACCGTCGTATCCCCCCCAGCTCAGAGTACCATGGTGAGGGCTTCGGGAAGTCCCCACCTCCCGCGCCGGGTGCCCCACGACTGACGAGACAGGCCACCTGGGCAAGAGGGCGTCCCAGCCTCCTACCCATGACCCCCGGTCCCTCACCCGAACAGGCGCATGAGATCCTGGAACGTGATCAGGATGAGGAGTCCAAACAGGATCGCGAACCCCACCGCGTGCACCACCATCTCCACCCGCGGCGAGACCTTGCGCCGGGTCACCATCTCGTAGAGGGCGAACACCGTCCGGGCCCCATCGAGGGCGGGGAAGGGGATCAGGTTGAACAGGGCGAGGTTGAGGCTGATCAGGGCCACGAGGAGAAGGAGCACGACCGGCCCCGCCCGCATGCCCTCGCCCAACAGGGCCGCGATCCCCACTGGGCCTGCGACCGCCTCCCCGGCGGGGATGGAGCGGGTGATGAGCCCGCGGATCGCCGCGACGAACCCCACCATCGCGTCCGCGATCTGCCGGAACGCGAGGGCTACCCCTTCCCCAGGGGCCGGACGTTCGTAGCGGGGGGGGAGCGTGCGGAACGAGGCCCCCTCCAGGAGATCGTCCACCGAATCCGGGAGGGGAAGGTCCAGCCGGTCGCCCGCCCGGTCCACCATCGCCTCCCGGCACCCGTCCGCCCAGATTGCGTACAGATCATAGAACGAGCTCACCGGTTCCCCGCAGGCGGAGACGATCCGGTCGCCCGGGGCGAACCCGGCCCGAGCGAGGGGGGCATCTGGGGGGAGCGCCTCGATCTCCGCGAGCACGATCTGAGGGAGGAAGTACGCCCCCACGAGGTACCGCCCGTCGTCGGGCGAGAATGCGGGGGGGATGGCGACCTCCATCTCCTCCCCTCTCCGCTCGATGCGGAACGGCACGGGCTGGGGAGCGAGGGCCTGGATCCTTGCCCCGACGTCGTCGGTGGCCCACGCCGAGCGGCCGCCGACGGAGAGGATCACGTCCCCCACCTGGAGCACCTCCGCAGCCGGCTTCCCCGGGACGAGGCCGGCCACCTGGGGTCGCGGGAGGCCGAACCCGAGGATCGCCCCCACCGCCACCGCCACGGCGAGCACAACGTTCGCCAGCGGGCCGCACAGGGAGAGCACAAACCGCTTCCAGGCTGGCTGGCCGTAGTAGGTGCGCTCGAACGGGACCTCGGTGGCCGCCTCCGACTCGCCGGCGAGGCGCACGAACCCCCCGAGGGGCAAGATGCGAAGACTGTACCGCGTCTCCCCGCGCTGCCGCGCCCACACTGTCGGTCCGAACCCGAGCGCGAACTCCTCGACCGCGATCCCCAGGGCCTTCGCGGCGAGGAAGTGCCCGCCCTCGTGGATCCCCACGAGGAACAGAATCGTCCCCACAAAGAGGAGGAACGTGGTCACAGCCGTCTCGCCTCGACCCGCAGGACTTCGTTCGTCTCCATCGCCACCCGATGATCCTCGCTTTGGCGCACCCCGACCACCCATGCGATGCCCGCCCTATCGCAGAGGAGGGGCCACCGTCCCCGCTCCCAGCGCGGGATGCGGGCCTCCATGAGGAGATCGCGGACCCGTTTCGTCCCCGTGAGGCCGAACGGGCGCAGGCGGTCCCCGGGTCGCGGCGTGCGCACGAGGAGGGGGAGGACGAGCCGGTGGGGATCGAGGTAGGCGATGAGCGGGTTCGGCGGAACGAGGCGCGAGGGCCGCGGGACGCGGCGCAGGGAGAACGCCCACCCGAGCTCCTCGATCACCGCCTCGCCCTCGCCGGGCACCTCCCACGCCGGAGGGAGGGCGAGGTCCCGATCGGGGGAACCGAACCTAAGGATCCCACTTCCGATCTGGGCGGATAGCCCGCGGGGGAGGTGGACCTCGCCCCGTCCCCGCCGGATCCCCTCCACCACCGCCTCAACGTGGCGCTGGGCGAGGACGACCCCCGCCTCCTCCCCCGCCCGCCGGACGACGAGGGCCTGCACGCTGCGGGGAAGGGAGCGGAGGGGTTCGAGGTCGAGGCCGTCCTCCCGGGAGACCTCAGCGCAAGCGAGGTCCGCCGCCCAGGCCAAGGCCTCCTCGGCCTCGGCGAGGAGCCCCGCGGCTCGGGCGAGGGCCTCCTCGGCCCGCGGGTTGCGGCGGGAGAGGATGGGGAGGACCTCGTGACGGATCGCGTTCCGCAGGAGCCGCCGATCCTCATTTGTCGGGTCATCGCGGAAGGGGATCCCCTCCCGGGCGCAGAAGGCGCGCGTCTCCTCCCGGGAGAGGAGGATGAGGGGGCGGATGTAAGGAGGCGTGGCAGGGAGGATCCCCCTGAGCCCGCGGGGGCCCGCGCCGCGGAGGAGGTGGAGGAGGACGGTCTCCGCGACATCGGTCCGCGTGTGGCCGAGCGCGATCTTCCCCGCGCCCGCGGCGCACGCCGCCCGCGCGAGGAACTCCTGGCGCGCGAGGCGGGCCGCTTCCTCCAGGTTGAGCTTCTTCGCCCGCGCGAGGGCGGGCACGTCCACGCGGTCGCAGATGAGGGGAAGGCTGAGGTCCGCCGCCGCCCCCTGCACCAGAGCGAGGTCCTCCGCCGTGTCCGGCCGGATCCCGTGGTCGAGGTGGGCCACGGTGAGGGTGAGCGAGAACTCGTCCCGCAGGCGGTCGAGGGCGTAAAGGAGGGCCAGCGAGTCCGCTCCCCCGGACACGGCGACGAGGACGCGCTCCCCGGGACCAAGGAGCCCGTACCGGCGGATCGCCTCCCGGACCCTAGCGAGCATCGCCCGCCTCGCCGGGCCGCGGTGGGAGCACCCGGATCCGCCCGTGAACTTCCGGCCCCCTAGAAGCGGACCGCGAACCCCGACGGGAAGACCTCGAGGGAGATCCCCTCCCGCTCAAGCGCGACCTGATACGCGTCCCAGCCCGAATAGAACGCCCACAGGGCATGCGCGACGCCCACGCCCCAGTACAGGGAGAACCCGGGGTAGGGCAGGATTGCGGCCAGGTACCCTCCTCCGATGACCAGCGCCACGTCCACCGCGAAGTGGGTGAGGGCCTTGTCGTACTCCTCGTTGAGGTACTGCCCGAGGCCGGGGATCGCGAACGAAGCGATCCCGTGGATGAGAGGGATTGGGTTCGGCTCCTGCCGTGCCCACCCGACCATGCCCACCCCGACCACCACCGCCAGCGCCACCGCTCCAGCTCGCATCTAGCCTCCTTCGACCTGCGCCAACACCTCGTCGGGGATGTCAAAATTCGCCACGACCTCCTGGACGTCCTCTTCCTCATCGAGCGCATCCATGAGCTTGAGGAGCCTCTCCGCGTCCCTCCCCTCTACCCGCACGGTGGCCTTGGGGACGAAGGCGATCTCGGCGCGGGTCACGGTCACTCCCTGTCCCTTCAGCGCGTCCCGCACCGCAGCCACCGCGCTCGACGGGGTGTAGAAGGTGAGGGTCTCCCCCTCGTCCAGGAAGTCCTCCGCCCCGGCCTCGGCCGCGACGAGGATGACCTCCTCCCGATCCGCATCCCCGGGGATGGCCTCCACCACCCCGCGGCGATCGAACTGCCAGGCCACGCTCCCCTCACCCCCGAGGCTCCCGCCGTGGCCCTCGAAGATGTGGCGCACCGCCGCCGCAGTGCGGTTCCGGTTATCGGTGAGCGCGCGCAGCAGGATCGCCACCCCCCCCGGGCCGTAGCCCTCGTAGGTCACCTCGGCATACTGAACCCCGTCCAGGTTCCCCGCGCCCCTCTTGATCGCCCGCTCGATGTTCTCCTTGGGCATGTTCGCGGCGCGGGCTCGTTCGATCGCCGCGGCCAAGGTGACATTGGTCTCAGGGTTGGGATCCTGCCGAGCACAGACGATGATCTCCCGCGTGATACGGGAGAAGAGGCTGGACCGCTTCTTGTCCTGCGCCCCTTTCCGGTGCTTGATGTTCGCCCATTTGGAATGACCAGCCATCGGCCCCCTCGCAGCGTAGGGGAGAATGATAGTGATCGGCTGGGGATCGGGCAAGGGACCGGTTGCGCGGACCCGGATCGGAGAGGAGACTTACGGGGAATGGCACCCAAATCGGATGCAGTGGAAGAGGGAATGCGGGAGGGCGAAGTGGGGCGCGTGCTCCGGGAGCAGGGCCGGACGCTCGCCGTGGCCGAGTCGTGCACGGGCGGGCTCCTTGGCCAGCGGATCACCGCGGTCCCCGGGGCATCGGCGTACTTCCTCGGCGGGATCATCGCCTACCACAACGAGGCCAAGATGAGGCTCCTCGGGGTACCACGGGAGATCATCGCTGGCCACGGGGGGGTATCGGCGGAGTGCACCCGGGCTATGGCCTGCGGCGCGCGGGAGCGGCTCAGCGCCGACTACGCGCTTGCGATAAGCGGGATCGCGGGGCCCGGCGGCGGAACACCGGACAAGCCGGTGGGCCTCGTGTACGTTGCCCTCGCCGCCCCAACCGGGATCTGGGTCGAGGAGCACCGCTTCCAGGGATCGCGCGACGGGAACCGCTGGTCGGCGTGCGAAGCCGCGCTTGAGCTTCTCCTCCGACAGGCGAGGGGGACATGACCGATCCCCGACCGCCGCGCTCGCGGTGGGCCACCCTGCGCTGGATCGCTCTCCTCGTCTTCATGGTCGGTGGCATCGCCCTGTTCGGGCTCCTCGTGTACTTTAGCGGTCCGGAGCAGGTGTTCGCGGAGATCGTCCGCATGGGGATCATGGGGTTCCTGGCCGTGGTGCTGTGCGTGGTCGCGTCGATGCTGGCCTGGTCCCTGAGCTGGTACACCCTTCTCCGGGGGGCGGGGATCGCCACCTCGTTTCGCCGCACCGTGTCCCCGCTGCTCGCGGGGTTCACGGTCACGTACATCACTCCGTCGGCTTACCTCGGCGGCGAACCGGTGCGCGCCTACTGGGTCGCCCGCGACCAGGGTGTCCCCATGGCCCGGGTGATGGCCACCGTGGTGGTGGAACGGATCCTAGCGGGATTCGCCATGATCGCGTTCGCTTCGATCGGCGCTATGTTCGCGGTGGCCGCCCCGCAAATCCCGACCGCTGAAAAGGGGGCAATCGCGGTTGCCCTCGGGACCCTGGCCCTGCTCCTCATCGTCGCCCTCATCCCCCTCACCCGGAACGCGCGTTGGCTGTCGGGCGTGGTCGCGTGGGCAGCCGGATTCCTCCCCGGACGGCAGCGGGTCCTCCGCGCGGCGGCGCACGTCGCGGACATGGAGGACGAGATCTATCGCGCGTTCACCCAATACCGGGGGTTCACCTTCCTCGCGCTCGGGTTCCAGCTCCTCACGGTCTTCTTCAACTACATCCGGCCGCAGATCTTCTTCTTCTCCACCCAGCGGGCCCTGTTCACGTTCCCGCAGCTCTCGCTCTACTTCACGCTGAGCATCTTCGTGAATGCTCTCCTGTGGTTCGTGCCCGGTGGGTTCGGGCTCACCGATGGGGGGCGGGTGGGAATCTTCAGGCTCCTCGGGATCCCGGCGAGCGGCGCGGTGGCGTTCAACGTCGTGTTCCGGTTCGTGGACCTCATCCTCGTTGCGATCGGGGTGCAGCTCCTCGTGCGGCGGGGCCTCCTCAGCCTGAGGCGGGGGCGAATCAAGGTCGAGGTGGACCAAGATCCCCCTGCAGGTCAGGGGACGAGCTCGAATCCGTCGGGAAAGTAGTCCGAGCGGTATACGAAGAGGGAGTCGGTTCCCTGCCCGATCTGCGCACCGAGGAACTCGCGGCCACGGGCGAGCAGCACAGCATCCCCTGCGCTGGGAAGGCGGTAGGTGTCGACGGCGATTCGGCTCCCCCCGGCGAGGATGACCCGCTTGCCTCCCGGCTCGACCCAGATCATGGTGGGCCCTGCGCCTTCCTCAGTGCGGGATGGGGGAGTCGTGCCCACGACGAGGACCTGACATTCGATCGCGGCGGGGAGGGGGCCCGCGACGAGTGCGGGCAGGACGGCGAGACTACTCGGCATGCCGAGAACCAACGCCGGCCCTGGGGCAAGGCTCGCCTCACCCCGCTCGTCACCGCTAATCACCGTCACGCGCTCCCCTTCGACCTCGGTGACGATGGTCCTCGACATCCCAAGCGGGGCGCGCACCTCGAGTACGTAGGAGACCGGGCGTCCTTGCGCATCTAGAACCGCCTCCTGGGTGAAGGTCGCCCGCATCGGGACAAAGAGCAGGCGAACCGTAAACTGCCCCGCCGACGTAAGCCTAATCCCCTCCGAGTCGACGGTGAGCGTGTAGCTCTCGTGGCCAAGGATTCCGCCTCGAACGGAGTACGCAAGTTGCCCGCGGGAGCTGTACGGCGCAAGTGGAACAGGGGCCGGTTCAACGTGGTCGGCGGGCGCCTCCTCCCCCATCTCCGGCACGGGTGACCTTGGAATCTGGAGATCCTCCCTTTCCTCGCGCTCGGGGGGCATGGCCGTGGCCCCAGGCGGAGGGGACGTCCACTCGTGTGGGATAGCCTTCACCGCAACCGGTTCCGGACCCTCAGGAGCTGGTCTCCATACCGCCACAACCCCACCCGCCACGCCGAGGAAGGCGAGAGCGACCACCAGGCGCCTCGGCCATCGTCGTTTCAGTCGGATGGCCTTCCTCCTTGAGCAGGAGGCGAACGCGGCCCGTCTATTCGTAGCGGAGCGCGTCCACCACCGGCAGCTTCGCCGCTCGCCACGCGGGCCACAGGCCGGCAACCGCGCCGAGGGCAAATGCCCCGGCCAGCGTGGCCACGATCAGCGACGGGCTCACGACCACGGCCACCCGGACATCGAAGATCCGCCCGATCACGGCCGAGGCCAGGGAACTGACCCCAAGCCCCAAGAGCGTGCCCACGATCCCGCCCACGAGCCCCATCAGCCCCGACTCGATCAGGAAGATGGACAGGATATGGCTGTTCTTCGCCCCGACCGCCTTCATGATCCCGATCTCCTTCGTGCGCTCGAGGACGGAGGTGTACATTGTGTTCATCACCCCCACCCCCCCCACGAGGAGGGAGATCCCGGCGATTCCCGCCAGGAACGCGCTCACGGTGGAGGTCACCGTCCCGATCGCGCTGCTGATGTCGCTGTAGGTCACCGCGGTCACCTCTGACCCCCGGGCTCGCAGCTCCACCTGCACCCGCGCGGCGACCTCGTCCACATCGCGCCCCGGTTCGGTGCGCACGAGGGTGGTGAGCACGTCGTTGGCTGGCCCCCACAGGAGGTCCATCGTGCCATAGGGGACGTAGATCGTGTCGCCGCTTGGCGAGATCCCAGAGGTAAACCCTTGTTGTGACGGTTCAGCGGTCGGGGCTACGATCCCGATCACCGTGAGCGTGAGCTCCGGCTTGTCCCCATCCCCCGCGATCACGATGGTCTCTCCCACCTCCACATGGAGTCGGGTCGCCACATCCTTCCCCAGCACCGCGACGAGGGTCTCGTCCTCACCGAACAGGCGCCCTCCCGGTTCGAGCTCGAGCGAACCGATGAACGCCGGGAACGACGTGACGAGCTCGGGGGAGAGCCCTAGGACAGGGAGGAACCCTTGGGTCACGCGTCCATCCGGGCCGGCCTGTCCCTCCACAAACGCCGTGCGCTGCCGCACCGCCGCGGCCGTGGCCACACCATCCACCGTGCGCAACCACTCGAGGTCAAGCATGTACTGAGCGAGGCCGTTACTGCGCCCGGAATTGGACCTCTGCCGCGGGGCGAGCAGGAACGTGTCCACGCCGAACAGCTTGGCGACCTCGTCATTGACAGTCCGCTCGAGGCCCAGCCCAATCGAGATCAGGGCGACCACGGCCGTAATCCCGATGAAGACGCCGATCACGGTCAGCCAACTGCGGATCCGACGGTGGAGGATGCTCGATCCCGCCAACGCCATGAAGTCACGAACCATGGGCCATCTCTTCGATCACGCGCCCGTCGCGCATGCGCACGATGCGGTCCGCGATGCGGGCCGCGTCGGGGTCGTGGGTCACGAGGACCACGGTCTTCCCATCTGCGGTGCTCAGGCTTTGGAGGAGAGCGAGGATTGTTGCCCCCGTCTCCGAGTCGAGGTTCCCGGTGGGCTCATCGGCGAGGATGATCTCCGGGTCGTTCGCCAGGGCGCGGGCGACGGCCACGCGCTGCCGCTCACCGCCGGAGAGCTCGTTCGGCCTGTGGTGGACACGATCGGCCAGCCCAACCTTGATCAGAAGGTCCCGCGCCCGGGCGGCCCGGTTCCTCTTCGGGGCCCCGAGGAAGACCATCGGCAGCTCCACGTTCCTCTGCGCTGATAGCGTCGGGATGAGGTTGAACGTCTGGAACACGAACCCGACCTTGCGGCCGCGCAGGGTGGCAAGCTGGTGCTCGGAGAGCTCGTGCAGGGGTTGCCCATCCAGCAGCGCCACCCCGCTCGTCGGCGTGTCGAGCGCCCCCAGGATGTGCATCAGGGTGGACTTGCCCGACCCGGACGGGCCCATCACGGCCACGATCTCCCCCCTCTCGATGGTGAGATCCACCCCCCGCAGCGCGTGCACCGCGGTCTTGCCGAGCGGGTACACCTTGGTGATCCCCCGGAGGTCGAGCAGAGGCATCGCTGATTTCATCCCGCGACGAACGTGTACCCGACCAGTTCCAGCGAGAAGACCGTCTCCCAGCGCCCGTCCCGCCGTCGCTCGACGAGGACCCGCGGCACCGTGTACACCGGGTGGGAGAGGCTGAACGCCACGGTGGTCTTGGCATTTGGACTGCGGGGGTCGACGATCGTGCCCTCGATGCACCGCACGCCGGCGATGGTCACGGAGGCAACGTTGGTGAACGATCCCCCGCCGGGGAGGGCGTACTCCTGGCCCTCCTGGAGGCGGGCGCGCTGGTCCATCAGGGTCTGGAGCGCGGCGAGGCTCACGTCTTGCCCTCCCCCGTACAGCAGCCCCGCCGCCCCGAACACGAGCCCGAACGTCGACAGCTGGTCCGCCGTCCCGCTGGCCTCGAGCATCATCCGCACCGTGTAGATCCCATCCGCCTGGGCGATCACCTGGAGCTCGAGGGCCTGGGGTTCGCTCACGTCCTCGGCCACAATGCGGAAGGTCATCGTCGTCGTCCCTTGCGGAAACGACTCCAATTGGGCTTGCCCGAATGCGCCCCCGCCCACCGCGAACACGCTCGCCAGGGCGATCGCAGCAACCTTGATCCTCATGCCTCCTCCTTTTAGGTCACCGATGGAGTGATCTTCCGCGGAGAGTGGTGGCCGATCCACCCACCACGCCGCCCTCGTATATAGCCGTCCGCTGTGGAGCCGAGGAGGAGACGGTGTGGAGGGAGTCCGGACGCCTCCGGGGAGCGTGGGCGAGGCTGGCTACGCGTGCGAGGTGGGGGAGAGGGTGGCGATGAGGGCTCCTACGAGGCCGAGCCCGACCCCGATCGCCAACCCGCTCCCGACGAGGCTTCCCCATACGTAGGGGAAGCTCGGGACGATATCGCGCAGGTAGGGCACAGACCCTCCCCCTGCCCAGAGGGCCCAACAAATCACGATGTAGAGCCCCCCTCCCGCCAAACCAGCGGCTGCCCCGAGCGCGAGGAACGGGGTGCGCCGGAGGGCCGGGCTCACCCCACAGCTCTTTAGGAGCGCGAGTTCCCTTCCCCACGCGGTCGCTGTGCCTGTCACCGCACGCTGGGCAAGCCACAGGGCGAGGGCCAGCGTGGCCACGAGGGCCACCATGGCCACGATGCGCGACGCGGGCGGGACGCGGGTGCGGGCGAACGGCCGCTCGTGGTACTGGACGCCCGCCACCTCAGTCAGGACCCGCAACCGGGATTCCACCGCGGCCCGGACGTCGCGGGATAGGAGCCGCACGACGAGGGTCCGCTGGCTGATTGGGACGGGATCATCCTCCCCCGGGAACCGAAACGTCACCCCGTCCACCCCGGGCCACGTCCAGATCTCGCTCGCCAGCTGGGCAATGGCTGTTTCCGACGGGGCCGCGGAGAGCTGGGCAAGGAGGTACGCCTCGACGCCCGCGCCGGGCGCCCCGGGCCCGGTGGGGAGGAGGAACAGAGCGGTCCCGCTCAGGAGGACGGCCGCCACAGCGAGGGCCCACCCGATGAGCGCCGCGGGGCGGGTGACGCTCCGCCGCAGGGCGTCTCCAATCAGGAACCAAAGCCCGCGGCTCATCCCGTCACCCCCGGCCGGAGGTGCACCGTGTACTGGAGGAGGGGGGCCCGGTCGCGGGGCGGGAACCCGTGCCGCGCGGGAATATCCGGGTCGCGGGTCGTGGCGAGGACAGCCACGCCCGCCTCATTGAGCGCGCGCAGCATTGCCACGAACTCATCCTGGCCTTCCGTTGTGAGCCCGCGGAACGGGTCGTCGCACAGAAGCACCGCCGGCTCCGGGCACAGGGCGAGGGCGAGGACGAGCTTCCGCTGGCCGAGCTCGTCCAGCGCCGACGCCGGCGTCGCCTCCTCCCCTCGGAGATGGGCGAGTTCCACGGCCCGCGCGATGTGCTCCCTCGCCTCGGCCCCCCCGATCGCGAGCGCGCGCAGCTTGAACTCGAGGTTCCCCTCAACGGAACGCCGGTCGAGGACGACCGAGCCCTCCGGCATGTACCCGATCCGCCGCCGCAGCTCCCGTGCCCGCGGGGGGGAGAGGCGGGCCATGTTCCGGCCGAGGACGAGGATCTGTCCCCCGGTGGGGACCTTCTCCCGCAGGATGAGCTCGAGGAGGAGGGTTTTCCCGGACGAGGGAGGGCCGACCACGAACACGAACCCATCTCCGGGGACGCCGAGGGAGAACCCATCCAGGACGAGCACCCCGTCGTCGGTCGCGTACCGCAGCTCCGAGACCTGAATCGCTATGCGCATCGTGCGATGAGGAACCGTTCCTTGCCGCTCTGGTCGCGTTCCACCCGTGCCTCCCCGAGGCCGGGCACGCGGCGGGCGATCGCGAGGGCAGCGGCCCCTTGGCGGGCCCCGATTTCGACGAGGATCGTTCCCCCGGGAAGGAGGTGGTGCGGGGTCCGAACGAGGATGGCCCGGAGGGCATCCAGGCCGTCTGGACCCCCATCGAGGGCGCGACGGGGCTCGTAGAGGCGCACCTCCGGTTCGAGGGACGAAAATTCACACCGCGCCACATAGGGGGGATTGGCCACGATGAGGTGGAACGCCTCCCGGACACAGGAGAACCAGTCCGAGCGCCGGATCTCCACCTGAGACTCCAGACGATGGGCCCTCACGTTCCGCCGTGCACAGGCCAGGGCGCGTGGGCTCATGTCCACCGCGAGCACCTGCCCATCGTCCCGCGCCCGCGCGAGGGCCACGGCGAGGGCCCCTGTCCCCGTCCCCAGGTCGAGGGCGCGGGGATGGGGAGGGAGGGAGCGGAGGACCGCGATCGCCCGCTCGGCGAGCTCCTCCGTCTCCGGACGGGGGATGAACACCCCGGGCCGAACGGCGACATCGAAGTCGAGGAACCCGGTCTCCCCCTCGAGGAGTGGGAACGGAACCCGCCTCGCCCGGGCGGCGACGAGCATCCGATACCTTCGGCCGACCGCAGGAGGGACCGCCGACCCCGCCAGCTCTGCCGGGGAACCCGCGGCCAGCGTGAAGAGCCGCCGTGCCTCGCGGGGCGCAGCGGGGATCCCCGCCGCGGCGAGCTCCTGGGAGCCACGCGCCACTGCTTCCCTTATCTGAACAGCGCTTGGAGCCACCCTACCTCTCCCCCGTACAATGGGTCAAAGCAAACGCATTGTAGCGAAAAAAGGGGGACGATGTGGTACGCATTACATTCAAGGGGTTGATCCTCGCGGTACTGGGGCTGATCGTGACTGGTTGCTCGTTCCTCGGCGGCGAGGAGCAGCCGGTGGACTTCTGGCAGCCCGCTCTCTCGCCGGACGGGACGACCCTCGCCTACATCGCCAAGGGCGAGAAGAGCTACAACCTGTTCGCCCTCGATCTGGCAACGGGGCACGAGCGGCTCGTCCTCGCGCTGGAGCGCGACATCGTCTATCCGAGCTGGTCCCCAGATGGGGAACGGATCGCGTTCATGTACGTCCAGGATGAGAACAACTGGGACATCTTCACGGTCGAAGTGGCAACGGGGATCGTGTTCCGGGTGACGGCGGACGCGGCCACCGATGCCAACCCGGTCTGGACCGCGGCCGGTCCGATCCTGTTCAACTCCGACCGGGGAGGGCAGTGGGGCGCGTACACGATCAACCCCGATGGGACGGGCCTCAGGAAGCTATCGTTCGACCGGCCGGCGACGGGGTGACGTGAGCGCCTCGGCGGTGATCCTCGCTGCCGGTGCGGGGACGCGGTTCGGCGGCGGGGAGAACAAGGTGTGGGCCCTCCTCGCGGGGCAGCCCCTCCTCGGGCACGGGCTCGCGGCCTTCGCGGCCTGCGGGGAGGTGGACGAGATCGTCGTCGTGATCCGCAGTGGGGATGAAGAGCGCCTGGCCTCCCTCCCTCCGGTGGGCCTCCCCCTCGCCGGGGTCGTGGGGGGAGAACGCCGGGCCGACTCAGCGTGGGCGGGCCTGTCCCGGGCGAGGGGGGAGTACGTCCTCGTCCACGATGGGGCCCGCCCCCTTGTAACGCCCAGCCTCATCCAGCGGGTCCTCGCGGCCGCGCGCCACCATGGGGCGGCCGTGCCCGTCCTCCCCGTGGCGGACACCGTGCGCCGTGCGCGTGACCAATTCCTCGAGAGCGAGACCCTGGACCGGCGGGACTGGGTCCTCATCCAGACCCCGCAGGGGTTCCGCCGGGACCTCCTCCTTGCGGCCTACGCGGAGGCGCACCGCCGTGGCCTCGAGCTCCCCGACGACGCGGCGGCCGTCCTTGCCCTCGGCCACGCCGTGGCGACCGTCCCCGGCGACCCGGCGAACCTGAAGGTGACCCGCCCTGAAGACCTGACCCTTGCCAAGCGGATCCTTGCCGGCTCCACCCCCTAAGGCCGCCGGACGATCCGTTTCCCTCGGGGCGTTGTGAACCGCCGGCGGGCTGCGAACCCAGGGGGAACGCATCGCAGTGGGTCCACTCCGCGCCCAAAGAAAGAGGGGCGGGCGCGGCCCGCCCCCCTTATCCACACTTTCGGCCTTACCCGATGATGTCCTGGTACCAGACGACGAGCTTCACCTTGGCGCCCATGGTCACGGTGATCAGGTAGTACTCACGCCTTGCGTCCCAGGTACCGTTCTTCCGCGTGGGCGCGGTGGCATCCCCCACCCACTCGTCGTAGTAGAGAGGGCCGCGGCCATACGCTCCACCCGCGATCCGCCCTGGGAACCTGAGGGTCACCTGCGATCCCGCTGAGAAGGTGCTGCTGAACGGGGTCACGCGGTCCTCCGTCTCGCCGGTGATCCGCACCGGCACCCGCAGCTCCTCGTACCCGGGCGTCACACTGACCTGCCGCCGCGCGTACACCTCGAGCGTGTACCCGAGCGGGCGGACGATGATCGGGCCAGGAATGACGAGCTGGACACAGGATTCGAGGTCCACCTTCTGTTCGGCGGTCTTCGTTCGCCCCGCCGAGTCATTGGCCTGGACCCGCACCGTGACCGAGCCGCCCCCAGACAGGTTCGCCCGAATCCCGACCGACCCAGAGGCGGGGAAGGTCCCGACGAGGGCCTGGGTTGTGCCGTTCGGGTAGACAAGGCTGATCGGTCCCACGAAGAGCGGGGCTGTCCCCCCGCTCGCCTGCCAGTACACGGTCACGAGGTGGCTGTACTCCTTGTCGCACACCTTCTCCACCGCCACCCGGATCTGCACCGTGAGGTCGGGCACGCGGGCGGCTGCCGCCGTCCGCAGCGAGACGGAGTACCTGAAGAGCTCACAGTCCCGAGCGTCGAAGAGCCCAAACAGGACCTCGTAGTCCGCCCCCGCCGTAGGCAGGTTTCCGGTGAGGATCCCGAGCCCCTGGTTGAGGTCAAGGTTCAGCTCAGAGCCGGTGGGGAGGTTCGACGAGATCCGGGTGATGCGGGTGATCCCCGCTGATCGGAACCGGGAGAGATCGCCCGCCGGAATGGCCTTCGTTGTGAGGAGGTGCTGCCCAGTAGAGACCTCGCCGAAGTCCCACTTCAGCCCGGCGAACTGCGGGCACTGGGTGGTGGTCGCTGCCGTGTAGGTGGTCACCGTGAGGCGCACGACCACGCACTGGTTCCGGTCGAGCAGGTTGTACACGACGCTCCACTTGCCGCCCTCGCGGGGCACGGTGCCGGAGAGCTTGCCCTGCCGCGAGGAGAGGATGAGGTCGAACGCGAGGCTGGCGGGCAACGTGGAGCTCACGCGGGTCGCGGACACAACCCCCAGCGAGGCCACCGCGCTCGCGAGATCCGTCGGGAACGACTTCGTGGAGTTCAAGCTGCTCCCCGCCGTCAGCTGTCCGAAGTCCCACGCGATCTCCCGCGTAGCGGGACAGCCGGTGGGGGTCGGTGGCACGTACTGCTCGCACGTCGGCTGGAGGCATTGCGGGTCAATGAACGTCTGGATGGATGCCTCAATGTTGGGGACCACCTCGACCGACGTGGATGCCGTGGCCGCCGCCTGCGCGCAGGCCTGGGCCATCGCCTGGGCCTGGGCAAGGGCCTCCGCACACGCCGCGGCGAACGCGGCCGCGCGGACCCTCACCTCAGCCGTGGCCGTGGCGCTCGCCTCCGCGTGGGCGAGGGCCACCGCGCAGGCCTGAGCCTGGGCGTACGCCTCCGCCTCCGCCAGCGCGAGGGCTTGAACGCACGCGAACGCCGACGCCTGGGCCCCGGCGAACGCCGTGGCGGAGGCGTAGGCCGCCGCTGCTGCCTTGGCGAGCGCCGTCGCGGCTGCCTGTGCGTAGACGGCAACATACGCTTCGGCGTCCGCTTGGGCGAGGGCGGCAGCGTGGGCATGGGCCATCGCTTCCGCCTGCGCGCTCGCGTAGGCCTCAACACAGGCCACCGCTTGGGCGTAGGCCGCTACGGTCGCCTCCGCCGCTGCGTGCGCGGCGGCATGGGCCTGAGCGATCGCCTGGGCCATCGCCTGCACCCCGGCCGCAACCTCCGCTTCCGCCTGAGCCTGCGCTTCAACGCACGCCAGGGCCGCCGCCTGCGCATCTGCGGCCGCCTGGGCCACCGCTTGCACCCCGGCTGCCGCGGCGGCCTGGGCCCGCGCATACGCGCCCGCTGCTGCTTCCGCTGCCGCCTGGGCCTGGACTGCGGCCTGGGCACACGCGGCAGCGCGAGCGAGGACTGCGGCCGCGGCGAACCCCTCCGCCTGAGCGTAGGCCTCGGCATAGGCCGTGCTTCCCGCTGTCCCCGCCGCCGTCGCCGATGCCGCGGCGGATGCGGATGCGGACGCGACTGCGGTGGCACAGGCCGTGGCCTCCGCGCGGGCGGTCGCGGCTGCTGTCGCCGCTGTCGCAGCCTGGGCCTTCGCCTCGGCCACCGCTGCTGCCACGGCCGCGCTCATCGCGCTTGCCTCCGACTGGGCTCGGGCGTGGGCGCTCGCCGCCGCCGAAGCGCGCGCCTCGGCCGTGGCCCTGGCGGACGCGACCGCGCTCGCCATCGCCTGCGCGGCTGCATCGGCCTGGGCGCACGCCTGGGCACACGCTGTAGCTTGAGCCTCGGCCTGCGCTTTCGCTGACGCGATCGCGCGGGCCATCGCGCTCGCCGACGCCTGCGCCGTGGCGCACGCGGTAGCGATCGCCGTCCCTTCCGCCTCGGCAGCGGCCTGCGCTGAGGCGATCGCCTGCGCGGCCGCTGCGGCCACCGCTTCCGCCTCGGCGTACGCAGCGGCGCACGCCGCGGCCTGGGATTGCGCCGAAGAATGGGCAACCGCGATCGCACTTGCCGCTGCCCTCGCCTCCGCTTCCGCCTTCGCCCGCGCCTGGGCAACGGCCCGTGCCGCCGCCTCCGCTTGGGCGTAGGCGAACGCGCACGCCTGGGCCTGAGCCTCCGCCTGCGCTTGGGCCTGGGCCGCCGCCTCCGCTTGCGCAACCGCCCACGCCTCGGCGCGCGCCGTGGCCTGGGCTGCGGCCTGAGCCGCGGCGCTGGCCGTTGCCACCGCGGTCACGAGCGCGTCCACCGTGCCGCCGATCTCGGCGACCACAGTCACGCAGGGGACCGCGTCCTTGATGCGTTGCTTCACAACCTGGGCCGTATCCCGCGCCTGAGAGGAGGCCTGGGCTGAGGTCGCCGCCCGGGCCGCAGCGTAGGCGCGCGCGCTTGCCACCGCTTGAGCGGATGCCTTGGCCTGGGCCGCTGCCTCGGCACAGGCCCGGGCCTCAGCCTGGGCGGCCGCGAGGGCCGCCGCGGCCGCGCGAGCCTGGGCGTAGGCCGCTGCTTCCGCCTCGGCCAACGCCGCAGCCGTCGCCGTGGCGTAGGCCTTCACCTCCACCGCCGCGGCAGCACAGGCCGCGGCGCTCGCCTCGGCCTCCGCCCTCGCCACCGCGCACGCCCGAACGATCGCCGCCACCGCGGCCGCTGCTTCCGCGTCCGCGTCCGCGCATGCGGCCGCCGACGCGGCTGCTTCAGCTTGCGCCTGTGCACATGCCGTTGCGAACGCGTGGGCCGCCGCCTCCGCCTGCGCGGCCGCCGCGGCGCACGCCTGGGCGCTCGCCTCGGCCTCCGCGACCGCCTCTGCACATGCGGTGACCGTCGCCCGCGCCTCCGCCTCGGCGCGGGCCACCGCCTGGGCCACCGCCTGGGCCGCTGCCTGGGCGTCTGCACTGGCCATGGACGCCGCCGTGAGGAACGGGGCCACATCGAGTCCCTCCAGGAGCCGTTGGGCCGAAGCAGCCACGGCCTGGGCTTGAGCTGCCGCTTGGGCAGCCGCGGCGGCCTGAGCCTCAGCGAGGGCCGCGACATCCTGGAGGAACGGCTGGTGCGTGGTCTGCCCGAGGACGGGGAGAAGCGCCCCCGTAATGAGCAAGGCCAGCGCGACGAACCTACCGAACGCGCTGTTCATGAGAACCGCCTCCTTCCCTCGCGGGAAGAGAATAGACCACTATAGCACTCGGCTATAGCGCATGCTAGGATATACACGTCCCAAGGGGAAAGGTTCCCAAACGGCTGCCTGTGGCTCCTCGCCGCGGCCCTCGCTACCATACGGTCAGGAGGTGGTGCGGATGCGACTGGCGAACTACCACTTCGGGCGCATCGAGGCGGACGGGGTCGTCTACAAGCACGACCTCGTCGTCACCCCGACCGAGATCCGCGACTGGCGCCGCCGGGAGGGCCACCGCGTGTACCCGGAGGACCTCGAACCCGCTCTCGCCGCCACGCCCCAAACGATCGTCATCGGCACGGGGTTCTCCGGGCTCCTCCAGGTGACCGCCGATGCGGTGCGCGTCCTTAACGGGAGGGCGATCGAGCTCGTCGCCGAGAAGACGGCCGAGGCGGTGGAGGCGTTCAACGACCTCTCCCGCTCGCAGCGGGTGTGCGCCCTCCTCCATCTCACCTGCTAGGGGAGGAGGCTACGGTCGGCCGTTGAGGAGCCCGCACGAGCGAAGGGCCGACTCCAGGCTCCCCGGATCGCGGAACTGCCACGCGGTGATCCCGGCCTCGCGCGCCCCCGCAACGTTCTCCAGGACATCGTCGAAGAACAGCGCCTCCGTCGGGGGGCACTCCTCCTCGGCGAGGATCCTCCAGTAGAACCGCGGATCGGGTTTGACAAGGCCCATCCGGTGGGACGCGTACACGGCATCGAACGAAGCGAAGAGGCCCAGCCTCTGGAGGGCAGGCCAGTGGGGCTCCATCGTATTCGTCCCCGCCACGACCCGAGCGCGCCGCCGGACCCGATCGATCAGGGTGAGGACCGCGGGGTTCGTCCGCGGCCGGAACTCCCTCTCCCAGAGATCCTCCTCGACCTCCCGCCCCGTCCGGTCGCGGAATCTGGACCAGAACTCATAGGGGGTGATCGTCCCCGCCATGAGAAGCCGCGTGTCCTCACCCATGAGGGCGCGGAAGGCCTCCGCGGTCATCCCCAGTTCCGCCGCGATGGCCGGCACCGCATCCGCGTTGTCCACGGCCACGCCGCCCAGATCGGAGATCACGAGCCTCACGAGTTACCCCTTCTGAGCGGAGAAGAGGCGCGCCCCCCCCACGAAGTACCGCGACAGCCCCAAAAAGAGGACGACCATGGGCAGGGAGGCGAGGACCGCGGTCGCCATCATCGCCCCCTCATCGGTGAACTTCTCCTCAGCGAACAGCGTGATGTAGAGCGGGATCGTCTGCATCTCACGGCTCTGGGCGATGAGGAGCGGCCACATGAGGTTATCCCATTGGGTGCGGAAGGTGAGGACGGCCAACGTCGCGATCGCTGGCCAGCTACTGGGGAACACGACGCGCCACAGGATCTGCACCTCGCTCGCCCCATCGATGCGGGCGGCATCGAGGATCTCATCGGGGAAGGTGAGGAGGTGCTGGCGCATGAGGAACACGCCGAACGCGTTCACCAAGAACGGGACGATCAGACCAGCGTATGAGTTCTGCATCCCCATGTTCGTGGTGATGATGTAGAGGGGGATCATGATCACCTGAAACGGGATCATCATCGTGGCGACGATGAGGAGCATGATCGCCTTCCTGCCCCGGAACGTGAACTTGGCGAGTCCATAGCCCGTGACCGTGGACAGGACGACCGTGGTCAACGTGATCGCGGTGGCGACGAAGAGGGAGTTCACCATGTTCCGCACGAAGTAGAACCGCCCATCGTTCCCCCGGATCGCCTGCCAGAAGTTCTGCCAGTAGAACGTGTTGGGGATCCACCGGTACGGGATGCGCGTCACCTCGCTCGCCGGCATGAGCGACGCGGTGACCATGAACACGAGGGGACCTAGAACGTAGACGAGCATTATCCCTAGGACAAGCCACACCCCAACCGTGGCTGCCACCGACCGACCCTTCGCCACCCCTCGGCCCCTCACAGGTAGCTCACCTCCTCCGAACGCGCCAGACGGAACTGGAGCCAGCTCAAGAGCAACATGATCGCGAACAGGATCAAACTTAGGGCGCTCGCCCGGCCGATCTGGAAGTTCCGGATCGCGGTATAGTACACGTTCAGCGTGATCACATCGATCGGTGCCCGCGGCGATCCGGCCTGGGAAAAGAAATACTGCGTGCTGAACGTCCGCAAGCACTGGATCATCGCCATGACCGAGACGAGGAGCGTGGTCGGTTTGAGGAGGGGGAACGTGATCTTCCAGAACGTCTGCCACACGCTCGCCCCATCCACCCGCGCTGCCTCAAACAGCGACCGGGGGATGCTTCCGATGCCGGTGATGAAGATGATCGTGAAGTACCCAACGTATTTCCACACGTAGACAAGGATCGTCGAAAGCTGGAGCATCGCCGGCGCCGCAAGCCAGTTATGGTCTACGCCGGGCGTCCCTGCGATCGTGTTCACGAGCTGGTTGGCAATCCCCCGCGGGTCGAAGATGAGGAGCCAGATCGCTGCCGCCACGACCGTGGACACCACCGCCGGGGAGAAGAACGCGAGCTGGAGGAACCGCTGGAACTTCCTCCGCGAGGTGATGAACACGGCGAGGATGAGGCTCAACCCGACGAGGAGCGAGAAGGCCCCCCCGGTGAAGATGGCGGTCGCCCGGAGCGAGTTCCAGAACGCCGGCGAGTGGAAGAGGTACACGTAGTTCCCAAGCCCGATGAACTTCGGCGGCGCGGTGGAGAGGAGGTGCTTCTGGAAGAAGCTGAGGTAGAGCGCATTCAGGACCGGATAGATGCTGAACAACCCGAAGAAGACCAAGCTCGGCAGAACGAACGCCCAGCCCCAGCGGCCGCGGCGCTCACAGATCCCCCGCGTGTGCGCGTTTTTCCGCAACTCGTCCCCCTCGCAAGAAAGCACGAGGGCCCGGTCGCCCGGGCCCTCTTCCTACCTCAGGTACCCATGTCCCCCACGTGAGCTACTTGTACTCCGCGAGGACCTCGTTCGCCCTCCGGCGCAGCGTGGCCAACGCGTCCTCCGGGGTCACGCCCTGCAGCATCACTGCCTTCACGGCGTCATCGAGGAGCTGCTTGAACTCCGGGTTGGCCACGTGCAGCTGCACCAGCGACGAGCGGGCCATGTCCGCCGCGAACACGTCGCCGAACGGCTGCGCTGCGTACACGTCGGAAGCGAGGAGGTCCTTCCGGGGCTGGATCAGGCCAGCCTTGGTGAGGTACTCCTCCGGGTTCGAGAGCATGTAGGCGATGAACCGCCACGTCCACTCCTGGGTCTCACGCGAGCTCTGCGCGTTCACCATGTAGTAGTGTCCGTAGTAGTGGGCGGCCATGTCCCTAACCGCGTTCTCGAACACGGGGAACGGAATGACCATCCACTCGCCGCTTTCGTAGAACGCCGGGTTGTCGTTCCTGATTCGGGCGATCTGGTAGAAGCCGCTCAAACACATCGTCACTTCGTTCCGGTCGAAGTTGAAGAGAGAGCGGGCCGCCTTGTAGGTGGGGGAACCGAGGTTCTTCCCGAACGGGCCCCACTGCTGCAGGTACCGCAGCACCTGAAGCCACGCCTCGTCATTGATGATCGCCGTCTGCCCGTCCTCACTGAGGAACGCCCCGCCGAGCTGCTCGACCATCGGCAACAGCCACTCCAGGTAGTACCCGTAGCGGAAATCGAACCCCCGCCGTTTGATGATCTCGCCCTCGCGGATGACGAGCTTCTCCGAGACCTCCATCATCTGCTCCCAGGTCCGCGGGTAGTCCGTATCCGGGTCGAGCCCGACCTCGCGGAAGTACTTCTTATTCACGAACACCGACCAGATCGTCAGCTCAAGCGGAAGACCGTACAGCTGGCCGTCCCGATAGACGGGATCGAGGGTCCCCTCGAGGTACGCCCCGAGGATCGTGTCCACGTTCGGGTAGCCCACCCACTCCGGCCGCAGCGGCGCGACCCGGCCCATGACGAGGTAGGGATACGCGTCGTTGATCTCGAGGTTGAACATGTCCGGCCCCTGGCCCGCCGCGAACGCCGTCAACAGCACCTCCGCGATCTTCGCCGACGGGTAGGTCACCCGCTCGATCTTCACCTGAGGGTAGAGCGCCTCGAACCGGCGAATGTACTCCTCCTCAAGCGGCGTCCGGTTGGGGTCCTCATGCGTCCAGAACGTGATCTTGACCGGATTGGCCGCCATGGCCACCGCGCCCATCGTCAAGAGAGCTACCGCAATCCATGCCACCCGTTTCATGTGCGTTGCCTCCTTAGAACCTCACTGGCTTCCCTCTTCCCGTAACCGCAACGCCACACCTTCCCTGACGGCTCTCACCCCCCTTGCGGAGCGACAAAACCGGTTCTCTTGCCAGTATACCCCTCGGATCCTGCTTCGCCCAGTGCGGGTCGCCCCAACGTGGTAGACTCCCTCATCTTGTGAACGGGAGGGAGCACGATGGACAAGGGTAAGGTTGCGTTCCTGGAAAGGTTCCTCACGACGATCAGCCCGTCGGGGTTCGAGGCCGAGGCGGCGGTGGTGTGGCGGGAGGAAGCGGGCAAGTTCGCGGAGCGGACATGGGTGGACCTTCACGGGAACGCGTTCGCGTCCCTCAACGAATCCGGTGCCCCGCGGGTGATGCTCGCCGGGCACATGGACGAGATCGGGCTCATGGTCTCCCACGTCACGGACTCGGGCTACCTCTATGCCCGCCCGATCGGGGGCTGGGACGGCCAGATCCTCCCCGGCCAGCGGGTATGGGTGCAGACGAAGGCGGGCCGTGTCCTCGGGGTGATCGGGCGCAAGCCGATCCATCTCCTCGACGACGAGGACCGCAAGAAGGTGGTCAAGGTCGAGGATTTGTGGATCGACATCGGTGCCCAATCGAAGGCCGACGCCCTGAAGAAGGTCGAGATCGGGGACCCGATCGTCCTCGCCCACAACCCGGACCGGCTGTCCGACGACCTCCTCGTCGCCCGCGGCGTGGATGACCGGATCGGGGCGTTCGTTGCCCTCGAGGCGCTGCGCGAGCTCAAGGCCCTCAAGCCGAAGGCGGCCGTGTTCGCGGTGGCCACCGTCCAGGAGGAGATCGGCCTCCGCGGGGCGCGGACGAGCGCCTATGGCCTCGATCCGACGGTGGGGATCGCCGTAGACGTGTGTCACACCACCGACACCCCCGGCACGGAGGGGGAGAAGAAAAGGCTCGGCGAGATCATGCTCGGCAAGGGCCCTGTGATCGCCCGGGGGCCGAACATCAACCCCAAACTGTTCGACCTCGTGGTGGCGACGGCCAAGAAGGCGAAGATCCCGTACCAGGTGGAGCCAGCGCCCGCCGGGACCGGGACGGACGCCAACGCGATCCAGCTCAATCGGGCCGGGGTGGCCACCGCCCTCGTCTCGATCCCCAACCGGTACATGCACTCCCCGTGCGAGGTCGTGTCGCTCAGCGACGTGGCGAACGCGGCGAAGCTCATCGCCCACGTCGTGGCGGGGCTCGACCCGAAGACCGACCTCGTGCCAGGCTCGGGGACAGCGAGGAGGCGCCGGACACGCTAACGCCCTAGAGGAGGCGCCGCAGCTCGCGGAGCTTGTCGCGGTAGGCGGCAGCGAGCTCGAACTCCAGCCGCTCCGCGGCAGATCTCATCTCTCGCTCGAGCGTCCGGATGAGCGCGGCGATCTCTTCCCGCGGGAGCTTCTCGGGCGCCTGGGGGATCTCGATCGGCTCCGCGCGGCGGCCCGAGAACTCGGCGACGATGTCCCGCACCTCCTTCTCGATCGTGTGGGGCGTGATCCCATGCCGCCGGTTGTAGGCGAGCTGGATCTCCCGCCTCCGGTTCGTCTCGTCCACCGCTTGGCGGATCGCATCGGTGATCTCGCCCGCGTAGAGGATGACCTTGCCCCGCACGTTCCGCGCCGCGCGGCCGATCGTCTGGATGAGGGAGGTCGCCGAGCGGAGGAACCCCTCCTTGTCAGCATCGAGGATCGCCACCAGCGACACTTCGGGGAGATCGAGCCCCTCCCGCAAGAGGTTGATCCCCACCAGGACGTCGAACTTCCCGAGGCGCAGATCGCGGAGGATGTCCACCCGGTCCAGGGTCTCGATCTCGGAGTGGAGGTAGCGGGCCCGCACCCCGAGCTCGACGAGGTAGTCGGTGAGGTCCTCCGCCATCCGTTTGGTGAGGGTCGTGACGAGGGCCCGTTCCCCCCGATCGGTGACCGCTCGCAGTTCGGCGAGGAGGTGGTCCACCTGGCCCTGGACCGGGTGGACCTCGATCTCGGGATCCACGAGGCCCGTCGGCCGCACGATCTGCTCGACGATCTGCGCGGAGACCCGCCGCTCGTAGTCGGCCGGGGTCGCGGACATGAAGATGACCTGCCCCACCCGCTCCTCGAACTCCCCGAACGTCAGCGGGCGGTTGTCGAGGGCGGAGGGGAGGCGGAACCCGTACTCGACGAGCGTCCCCTTGCGCGACCGGTCGCCGTGGAACATGCCGTTGATCTGGGGCACCGTCTGGTGGGACTCGTCGATCACGGTGAGGAAGTCCGGGGGGAAGTAGTCGAGGAGCGTCCATGGCGGTTCACCGGGCGCACGGCCGTCAAGATGGCGGGAGTAGTTCTCGATCCCTGGGCAGTACCCCATCTCCCGCATCATCTCCAGGTCGAACAGGGTCCGCTGCTCCAGCCGCTGAGCCTCGAGGAGCTTCCCCGCCGCACGGAGCTCCTTCAGCCGCTCGTCGAGCTCGGCTTCGATCCCCGCCAGGGCCTGCCTTAAGCGCTCCTCCGGCGTCACGTAGTGCGTGGCGGGGGCGATCGTGGCGCGCGTCCGTTCGCCAAGGACGTTCCCCGTCAGCGGATCCACGGTCGAGATCCGCTCCACCTCGTCCCCGAACCACTCGATCCGGTACCCCACTTCCTCCGAAGCGGGGATGACCTCCAGGATGTCCCCCCGCAGCCGGAACGTCGCCCGCTCGAACGCGAGCTCGTTCCGCCGGTACTGGAGCATGACGAGCTGGCGAAGGATTTCGTCGAGGTCGTACTCCCGCCCCACCTCGAGCAGCACGGACAGGGCCGCGTAGTCCTGCGGCGAGCCGAGGCCGTAGATGCACGACACCGACGCCACGACGATCACGTCCCGCCGCGCGAGGAGCGACGCCGTGGCGGCGTGGCGGAGGCGGTCGATCTCCTCGTTGATCTGGGCATCCTTCTCGATGTAGGTGTCGGTCTGCGGGATGTACGCCTCCGGTTGGTAGTAGTCGTAGTAGGAGACGAAGTAGTGGACCGCGTTGTCGGGGAAGAGCTCCCGGAATTCGCCGTACAGCTGGGCGGTGAGGGTCTTGTTGTGGGCGATGACGAGGGTCGGGCGCTGGATGTTTTGGATGACGTGGGCGATGGTGAAGGTCTTCCCCGTGCCCGTGGCCCCGAGGAGGGTCTGGTAGCGATGCCCGGCCCGCAAGCCCGCCGTGAGCTCAGCGATCGCCTGGGGCTGATCGCCCTGGGGCTTGAGCTTCGTCTTGAGCTGGAACCGCTCCCCGGTCGTGACCTTCGCCATCACGACGATTGTAGTTCAGGGGGTCGGGGCGGGGGAGTTCCCTCCGCTCCGCGGACTACCTCGTCAGAATCCACGCCACAAGGAGGACGGCGACCAGGCCGCAAACGAGGACAACGCCGAGCGAACCCGAGCCCGGTGGGGGGCCTTCGTCGTCCGGAGCGGGGGTGGGGACGGGGTGGAGGCGGGTGAGGGGCGATGGACACCCATCGGCAGCGCACCGCGCCACCTCCTCGGCGATCCGCAGCTCCGCAGCACGGCCGATGCCAACGCTCACGAGGTCCCCCACCACGACCACCGGCGTGGCCACCTCGGTGACCCCGTAGGCCGCGGCGAGGTCCACCATCAGCCGGAACTCGCTCGCGCTGTAGGCGACCTCGTGCTCGATGATCCGCAGGTCGGGGTAGTCCGTGGCCAGGGTCCGCAGGTAGGCCTTCATCACCTGGCAGTCCGGACAGGTGGCGGCCCAGAAGTAGTGGAGCTCGACCGGCGCGGCGGCAGCGAGGCTGGGGATGCACCCCAATACCACGAGTAAGAGGACCTTTCTCATGATGCATAGGGTACACCAATCGGCCGCCTCTCTCCGACTGGACTGCGGATCTCCGGGTACCATCCCCATCCGATGAGGACCTACCCGGAGTGCATCCCGTGCATCCTGCGGGCGACCGTGGCCGGAGCACGCCGCGCTCGGGCCGCGGAGGAGACGGCGTGGGGAGTCGCGGCGGAGGTCGCCCGGCTCGCGGCGCGCTGGGACCGATCACAGCCCCCGATCCTCCTCGGGGCGGAAGCCGGCCGGTCGTTGCGGAGGGCCGTCGGGGTCGCCGACCCGTACGATGCGGAGAAGCAGGCGGCCAACGCCGCGGCCCTGGCCCGGTACGCACAGTGGAAGGATGAGGTCGCCCGGGCTCCCGATCCGCTGCTCCACGCGCTGCGGTTGGCCGCGGCCGGCAACAGCCTCGACCTCGGGCTCCACGCCCGCCTCGACTGGACGGGAGTGGATGCGGCGGCCGCCCTCCCGTTCGCACGGAGCGACTACGATCGCTTTCGTGCGGCGCTTGCGGCCGTGCGCGGGGTCCTCTACCTCGCCGACAACGCAGGGGAGATCGTCCTCGATCGGATCCTCATCGAGGAACTGCGGGCCCGTGGCCTGATGGTAACCGTTGCCGTGCGCGGCGCGCCCACGCTCAACGACGCCACGACCGACGATGCCCACGCGGTCGGGCTGGATAAGGTCGCGGAGGTCATCACCACCGGGTCCGATCTCCCTGGGGTGAGCCTTCCTTCCTCGTCGCCCCAGTTCCGGACCAGGTTCCGAAGCGCGGAGCTCATCCTGAGCAAGGGGATGGGGAACTTCGAGGGCCTATCGGGGGAGCAAGCGCCGCTCTTCTTCCTCCTCCAGGCGAAGTGTCCGCCGGTGGCGCACGAGGCCGGGGTCGAGGTGGGCCGCCTCATCTTCCTCCGCGGGCCGGGTTGACGGTCACCCCGCGCTGCGGCACGTGGTGCGGACATGACCGACCGCGCGGTGAACATGTTCGAGACCTTCCTCAGGCGGCGGGGCCTCCACGTCACCCAATCGCGGCGGGCCGTGGTCGAGGCCGTGTTCTCTCTCCCCGCCCACTTCGAGGCGGCGGACCTGTGGGCCGCCCTGCGGGGCGTGGTCTCGTCGGCGGCCACGGTGTACCGCACCCTGGAGCTCCTCGAGGAGGCGGGGCTCGTCCGGCGCTGAAGAAGGTGGTGACCGAAGCCGCGGCGCGCCACGAGTTCACGCTCGCGGAGGTCGTCGTCCCAGGGGTACGGGGTGTGCCCAGCATGCCGGGCCGCGGGGCTATAATTCCGTGAGCGCCGGGGTGGCGGAATGGGCAGACGCGCGGGACTCAAAATCCCGTGCCCGGAGACGGGCGTGTGGGTTCGACTCCCACCCTCGGCACCACGACGATGACCGATCTTGTGCGGATCCTGGGATACCTTCTCCGCGGCCGAACCTCGCTCTGGCAGTGCTACACGGCCGTATCGTGGCGCACCTGCGAGGGCTGCCTGGCATGGCACGGCCGGATCGTGGCCGACCCCCGTGCGTTCCCCTCGCACAACGGCTGCCCCCATGAGGTGCGCCGCTTCCCCGTGTGGAGGCTAGCGGCCTACCGGGCCCACGGCCAGAGGATGGCGGAGCGGGCCCGGGAGGAGCTCCACCGCCGCGAGCTCTTCCGCCAAGCGCTAGCTCTTCTCCCCACCGATCCCGAGCGGAGCCTGAGCCTCGTCGATCAGGCGGCGTCCGTGGACGTGTACCTCCCCGAGGTCGAGAGCTTGGCGCGCGATCCGGCCCTCGCCGACCCCAACCTTCGGGCCGAGCTGCGGGAGATCCTCCTCCGCCACTGGAAGTCCAAGTTCGCCCGGGACCGGTACGAGCGCCAACCCGAACTCGCCCGTACCCAACAGGAGGAGTGGGGTGTCCAGCGGATCAAGGAGCTCCTCCCGTAGACCTCCTACGGAGCCGCGGTTCTGGGCGGCGGCCGCCCTCGTGTTCGCCCTCCTCGTGTGGGCCGGCCTGCGCCTCATCCCTCCCCCCTCTCCCGCTCCGCCCCCCCTCGAACCGGTGGACATCCCAGCGGTCGTCATCCCGATCGAGTTCAAGCTCCCGGGGAAGATCAACATCAACACGGCCTCCGCCGCGGAGCTCGAACGGCTCCCCGGGATCGGCCCCGCCCTCGCGGCGCGCATCGTCGCCTACCGGGAGGAGCACGGCCCGTTCGCCCAGGTGGACGACCTGACCCGCGTACCGGGGATCGGCCCCAAGACCCTCGACGGGTTCCGCGACCTCGTCACCGTCGGCGAGGAATGATCCCTCGTAGAGCCTCGCCTGGGAACAGGGTTAGGGCTTGGGTATCATGCCGCGGGTCGAGCCTGACCCGACGAAGGAGGCATACCACAGTGGCGAAGGAAGCGACGTCGAACGGAGTGCAGTGGGTCGTCCCCGATCCCAAGCGCGAGAATTGGTACTGGCCGAGCGAGGCCCTGAAGAAGCATGCCTGGGCATCGGATGCGAAGATCTACGCCCAGGCGGCAGCGGATCCGATTGCGTTCTGGTCCCAGCAAGCCGAGCAGCTCACGTGGTTCAAACGGTGGACGAAGGCCTACGAGGATGAGCCCTTCGCCTATCGGTGGTTCGTGGGCGGAAAGCTCAACCTGTCCTACAACTCGCTCGACCGACACGTCGCAGCGGGGAAGGGGGGGAAGACCGCCCTCATCTGGGAGCCGGAGCCGGTGGATGAGCCCAACCGAGTGTTCACCTACCAGGAGCTCCTCGCCGAGGTGTCCCGGTTCGCCAATGCCCTCAAGGCGCTCGGGGTCCAGAAGGGGGATCGGGTGGGGATCTACCTCCCGATGATCCCGGAGGCCGTGATCGCGATGCAGGCCGTGGTGCGAATCGGCGCCGTGCACACGGTCGTGTTCTCGGCGTTCTCGCCGGAGTCGCTCCGGGACCGGCTCCTCGACTGTGGGGCGAAGGTCCTCGTCACCGCGGATGGCTACTACCGCCGCGGCAAGAAGATCCCGCTCAAGCAGCAGGCGGATCAGGCTCTGACCGGCACTTCGGTGGAGAAGGTGGTCGTCGTCCGCCGGGCCGGGAACGAGATCCCGATGCAGAAGGGGCGCGATGTGTGGTACCACGAGGCCGTCGCAGGACAGTCCACGCACTGCCCGCCGGAGGAGATGGACGCCGAGGACCTGTCGTTCATCCTCTACACGTCGGGCACGACGGGGAAACCCAAAGGGGTGATGCACACCACCGGCGGGTACGCGGTCCAGGTCTATGCAACGTCCAAGTTGGATTTCAACCTGCACGAGGACGACATCCACTTCTGCACCGCTGACGTGGGATGGATCACCGGACACTCCTACATCAACTATGGCCCGCTCATGAACGGGGTAGCGACGCTCGTCTACGAGGGGACGCCCGATGCCCCAGACTTCGGCCGGATGTGGCAGATCATCGCCAAGCACAAGGTGACGGTCTACTACACCGCGCCGACCGCGATCCGGATGCACGTCAAGTGGGGCGAGGAGTGGCCGGCCAAGCACGACCTCTCCTCCCTGCGGGTCCTGGGGACGGTCGGGGAGCCGATCAACGAGGAGGCATGGCACTGGTACTTCGAGCACATCGGGGGCAAGCGGTGCCCGATCATCGACACGTGGTGGCAGACCGAGACCGGGGCGACCTGTGTCCAGGCCCTCCCCGGCATCGGCCCCTTCATTCCCACCGTGGCCGGTCGCCCCTTCCCGGGGATCCGGGCGAAGATCGTGGACGCGGGCGGGGTCCCCGTAAAAACGGGCGATGGCGGCTATCTTGTGATGGAGCCGCCGTTCCCGCCCGCCCTGCTGCGGGGACTGTACGGGGACAGCGAGAAGTTCCGCGCCACGTACTTCGGCGAGTTCGGCCCCCAGCTCTACTTCACCAAGGACGGAGCGCGGATGGACGAGATGGGGAACATCCGCATCACGGGCCGGGTGGACGATGTGATGAACGTCGCCGGCCACCGACTGGCGACGGCCGAGGTCGAGGATGCGCTCGCCCAGCACCCGCTCGTGACCGAGGTCGCCGTGGTCTCCAAGCCCGACGAGGTGAAGGGCGAGGTCCCGGTGGCGTTCGTCCTCCTCAAGAAGGGCGTCCATCCATCGGAGGACCTGAAGAAGGATCTCATCAAGACGGTGGATCAGCACATCGGGCCCACGGCACGGCCCGCGGCGATCTACTTCACGGAGGACGTGCCGAAGACCCGCTCCGGGAAGATCATGCGCCGGATCCTGAAGGCGCTCGTCCGCAACGAGCCGATCGGTGACCTGACCACGTTGCGGAATCCGGAGTGCGTCGAGGACCTCCAGAAAATCGTGGGGTACAAGGCGTAGGTAGGCGAACGGGGATGGAGGCACGATCAGGGGCGGACCAGGGGTCCGCCCCTTGAGTTCTTGCGAGGAGGGGGGTATGGAGGAGATGCGGGTGCTGGGACTGCCGGCGGAGAAGGGCCGGTGGGGGTACGTGGCGCTGGGGTTCGTGGCCAACGTGTGCATGGGGGCGGTCTACGCGTTCAGCGTATTCCGGAAGCCCCTGGAGGGGCTGTGGGGGATCAGCGCGACCTCAAGTGGCCTCCCGTTCATGGTCTTCCTCGCCGTGTTCGCTCTCGGGATGGCGCTCGCGGGGGGGCTCGTCGAGCGGTGGGGGCCGCGGAAGACGGGGATCCTCGGGGGCATCCTCGTCGGGCTGGGCTGGATCCTCGCCGGTTTCTCTCCCAACATCGGGGTCCTAACGCTCTTCTACGGGGTGATCGCGGGAGCGGGGGTCGGCGTGGCGTACGGGTGCCCGATCGCCGTGGCCGGGAGGTGGTTCCCTGACCGGCGGGGCCTGGCGGTGGGGCTCACCCTCGCCGGGTTCGGGGCCTCGGCCCTCGTCGTCGCCCCGATCATGAACGCCCTCATCTCCACTCACGGCCCGCTCCGCACGTTCCTCATCCTCGGGGTGGCGTTCCTCGTGGTCATGGTCCTCACCGCTCTGCCCATGAGGTTCCCGCCCCAGGGGTGGAAGGTCGCATCCCCAAAGGGGAAGGCCAAGCCATCAGCTGTGGACATGGATCGGGGTCGGATGGTGCGCACGCCCACGTTCTGGGCCCTGTGGGGCGCGTACACCATCGGGTGCCTCGCCGGCCTGATGGCGATCGGCATCGCTGCGCCATTCGGCCAGGAGGTGGCCAACCTCTCAGCGGGGCTATCCGCGGCCGCCGTGTCGGTGTTCGCGGTGTTCAACGGGGTGGGACGACCCCTGTTCGGCTGGCTGACGGACCGCCTCACCCCGCGCTACGCGGGAACGCTCTCGTTCGTGCTCATCTTCCTCGCCGCCCTCCTCCTGTGGCGGGCTGGAGGGAGCCAGGTCGCGTACTTCGTGGGGTTCAGCCTGTTGTGGCTCAACCTCGGGGGGTGGCTCGCTATCGCCCCGGCCGCGACGGCCACCCTGTTCGGCACTGCTCACTACGCCGAGAACTACGGGCTCGTGTTCACCTCGTACGGGGTGGGGGCGATCGTGGGGAACGTGATGTCGGGCCTCCTCCATGACCTGAGCTCGTACGTCGCCGTGTTCCCGCCCGTGATGGCCCTCGGCGCGGTGGGGATCGTCGTCGCGCTGGTGGGGCTTCGGCCTCCCGTGAGGAAGGGGCCCTAGCGGTGGGACGGATCCTCTCTGGGGAGGAGATCGCGGCCCAGATCAAGGCTGAGCTCCGGCCGCGGATCGCGGATCTAGCGCGGAAGGGGATCGTCCCCGGGTTGGCCATCGTCCGGGTGGGGGACGACCCGAGCTCGGCCTCGTACGTCCGCCAGAAGGAGAGGGCGGCACAAGGGTTAGGCCTCCTCTCCATAACGACGGTCCTCCCCGTGGGGACATCGGAGGACGAGCTCTTGGCCGTGGTCTCCGCCCTGAACGACGACCCTCGCTTCCACGGGGTCCTCGTTCAGCTCCCGCTGCCCCCTGGCCTATCCCCGGAGCGCGTGTGTGGGACGGTGGACCCGGCGAAGGATGTGGATTGCCTCCATCCCGAGAACATCGGCCGGCTCGTCCGCGGGGATCCGTACCTCCTCCCCTGCACCCCGCACGCAGTTCAGCAGATCCTCCACCGCAGCGGCTACCCTCCGGCGGGGAACCACGTGGTGATCGTGGGGCGGAGCGCCCTCGTCGGGCGGCCGCTGTCGATCCTCCTCTCCCAGAAGGGACCGGCGGGGGATGCAACGGTAACCCTATGTCATTCAGCGACGTCTGACTTGGGGGCGTTCACCCGCCAGGCGGACATCCTCGTGGTGGCGGTGGGACGGCCGCGCACGATCACCGCGGACATGGTCCGCGAGGGGGCGGTGGTGATCGACGTTGGGGTGAACAGGGTGGATGACCCCACGGCGCCAAGGGGGTACCGTCTGGTGGGGGACACGGAGTACGCGGCCGTGGGAGAGGTAGCGGCCGCCATCACCCCTGTCCCGGGCGGGGTGGGACCGGTGACGGTGGCGATGCTCCTCGGCAACACCGTGGCCGCATGTGAGGCGCAGGCCCAAATGGCGAGGTGAGCGCGATGGCGTACGATCCGACGGTACTGGCAGATTGGCAGATCGCGGCCGAGGCGGAGAAGGGGATGCCGTCCCCTGCCGAGTGGCAAAGGCGGCTCGGCCTCAGGGAAGACGAAGTCCTCCCCTATGGCCGGGTCGCCAAGCTCGATTCCCGCCGGATCCTCGACCGGCGGCGTGCTCCTCCAGCCGGGAAGTACATCGAGATCACTGCCATCACCCCAACCCCGCTTGGGGAGGGGAAGACGACGACCACCCTCGGCCTCATCGAGGGCCTCGCCCGGCGCGGGAGGGACGCGGGGGGGGCGATCCGTCAGCCATCAGGCGGCCCCTCGATGAACATCAAGGGCACGGCCGCGGGGGGAGGAAACGCACTCCTCATCCCGATGACCGAGTTCACAATGGGCCTCACGGGGGACATCGACGCGGTCACGAACGCCCACAACCTGGCGCTGGTCGCCCTCACTGCGCGGCTGCACCACGAGGCGAACTACACCGACGAGGGACTCGCCAAGCGCGGCCTCAAGCGGCTCGACATCGATCCACGGCGGGTGGAGATGAAATGGGCGCTGGATTTCTGCGCCCAGGCCCTCCGCCAGATCGTGATCGGCCTGGGGGGGAAGGAGAACGGGATCCCGATGGAATCAGGATTCCAAATCTCTGTTTCCTCTGAGCTGATGGCGATCCTGGCCATCGCCCGCGACCTCGGGGACCTGCGGGCGCGGGTCGGGGAGATGACCGTGGCCTACGATAAACGGGGAACTCCCATCACCTGCGACGACCTCGAGGTGGGGGGAGCGATGGCGGCCTGGATGCGGAACGCCCTTCATCCCACCCTCTGCGCGACGGTTGAGTACCAACCTGTCCTCGTTCACGCCGGGCCGTTTGCGAACATCGCCGTTGGCCAGTCCTCGATCCTCGCCGACCGGGTGGGCCTCGCGCTGTGGGACTACCACGTGACCGAGAGCGGATTCGGGGCCGACATTGGGTTCGAGAAGTTCTGGAACGTCAAGTGCCGCCTGAGCGGCCTTGCCCCGCACGTGTCGGTGATCACGGCCACGATCCGGGCCCTGAAGATGCACGGCGGTGGACCACGGGTCGTGCCGGGGAAACCGCTCCCCAAGGCGTATCAAGAGGAGGACCTCGCTCTCGTAGAGCGTGGCGTAGCGAACCTCCTCCACCACCTCGCGATCGTGCGCCAGTCGGGCGTGAACCCGGTGGTGTGCATCAACCGCTTCCCCACGGATACGGATGCCGAGGTGGACCTCGTGCGGCGGCATGTGGAGGCCGCCGGCGCGCGGTGCGCCGTGGGCGAGCACTGGCGCAACGGGGGGGAAGGGGCGCTCGAACTGGCCGATGCCGTGATCGAGGCGTGCGAGGAACCCACGGAGTTCCGGTTCCTGTACCCCCAGGAGATGCCGCTCCGGCAGCGGGTGGAGCGGATCGCCCGCGAGGTGTACGGCGCGGATGGGGTCTCCTGGGCCCCCGAGGCAGAGGAGAAGGCCAAGGCGTTCGAGTCCGATCCGAGGTTCCGCGACTACGCAACGATGATGGTGAAGACCCACCTCTCCCTCTCCCACGATCCCAACTGGAAGGGGGTGCCCACGGGATGGGTCCTCCCCATCCGGGATGTGCTCCTCTTCTCCGGGGCGCGGTTCCTGTGTCCGGTGGCGGGGACGATCGCCCTCATGCCCGGCACCGGGTCCGACCCCGCGTTCCGCCGGATCGACGTGGACGTGGAGACGGGGGAGGTCCGCGGGCTGTTCTAGGGAGCGCGCCCGGGCACGCAACTCTACCCGGGTAAGGAGGGCTGAATGCAGGCGGTGGAAGTGAGGGATCTCCGGAAGGATTACGGCGCCCAGAAGGCGGTTCAGGGGATATCCTTTGACGTTCGGGAAGGGGAGATCTTCGGGCTCATCGGCCCCAACGGGGCCGGCAAGACCACCACCCTGAGGATCGTGTCCACGCTCCTTTCCATGACCTCCGGCTCCGTCCGGGTGTTCGGCCATGACGTGACGACGGAATCCGACGCCGTGCGGCGGATTCTGAGCTACCTCCCCGAGGAGGCCGGGGCCTACAGGAACCTCACCGGCCGCGCGTATTTGGAGTTCATCGCCCGATTCTTCGGAAACGGGGAGAAGGTAAGGGAGATGGTGGAGCGGGGGGTGGAGATCGCCGACCTGGGCGAGCGGATCAACGACAAGATCTCCACCCTGAGCAAGGGGATGACGCGGCGGCTGCTCGTGGGGCGGGCGCTCATGACGGACCCCAAGCTCGCGGTGTTGGATGAGCCCACCTCAGGGCTGGACGTCATCAACGCCCGGGAGATCCGGGGGATCATCAGAAACTCCACCAAGGGAGGGAGGGCGGTGCTCCTCTCCTCTCACAACATGCTCGAGGTGGAGCTCCTCTGCGACCGGATCGCCCTCATCCACGAGGGGAGGATCGTGGAGGCGGGGTCGCCCGCCGAGCTCAAGGGGAAGTACGCGGCGGGGAACATCGAGGACGTGTTCGCTGAGGTGGTGAAATGGGCATCCGCAACATCATAGGCAAGGAGGTCCGGGAACTCCTCACCCCCCAGACCCTGATCCCGATCGTGATCGTGGCCGTCATCCTCGCCATGATGGGGGGAGTGATCGGGAACATCGGGGAAGAGGTCACCCAGCGGCCAGTGATTGGGGTTGTGGACCAGGACGAGGGCGAGCTGTCCCAGATCGCCGAGTCGGTCCTCGGGGCCACGGCCCGGGTCGTCCATAGCGGTACCGACGTGGCAGAGGGGCTGAGGCGGACCGGAGAGGGCGGCGGTGTTGCCCTGCTCGTCTTCCCTCCGGATTTCAGCGAAAAGATCCTCGAGGGCGAGCCGGGCACGATCGAGATCCACTGGATCATGCGGGGCTTGGGCATGATGGATTCAATCTCCGCGGCCCCGGTCGAGGGGCTGATTGCAGCGGTGAACCAGGCAATCACGGTCACCCTCTTTGAGGGGAACGTCCCCCTGAACCCGGAGGTCATCCTGCACCCCACAACGCGGAGCGACACCACATTGGTCAAGGGGAAGACGATCTCCGGGGTTCCCCCGAGCGCGATCGCAAACACGCTGATGTCCCAGTCCACCATGATCCCCATCCTCGTGATGATGCTCATGATGATGGCCGGGAGCACGGTGATCTCCTCGATGGGGCTAGAGAAGGAGAATAAGACCCTCGAGACCTTGCTCACCATGCCGGTGAGCCGGAGCTCGATCGTCACCGGGAAGATCGTGGGGAGCGCCGCGGTGGGCCTGGTCATGGCTTTCATCTACATGCTCGGCTTCAGTTTCTACATGCGGTCGTTCCAGGTGGGGGCGATCGACCTCGGGAAGTACGGGTTGGCTCTTGGGGTTTTGGATTACCTTCTGGTGGGGGTTTCCATATTCTTGGCGCTTCTGGCAGGTCTTGCTCTGTGCATCGTGCTCGGAACCTTCGCCCGCGACTACCGCAGCGCACAGACCCTGCTCTTCCCCATCACCGCCATGGCCATGATCCCGATGTTCCTCATCATGTTCAAGGACTTCGCTACCGTGTCGCTTGGACTAAAAACTGTCCTGTTTTTGATCCCCTTCTCCCACCCCATGATGGCCATGCGCGCCCTCATGTTCGACGAGTACCCGTTGGTGCTCGGGGGGATCGCCTACTCGGCCGTCTTTTCGGCGGTGGTCATCGCCATGGCAGTCCGCATTTTCAAGAGCGATCGCCTGTTGACCGGAGGCACCCCGCGGAGGCAGAGGGCTGCGCGAGCCAGGCGCCGTACCCCCTAGAACCGCGGGACACTGGGCGTCGGCCCTCACCACGCGGGCACTGCAAAGGCAACCATGGCGAAGCAACGAGAGCGAAAGATCGAACAGGGCCTTGTAGAGGGCCGGCTTTCTCGGTCCATTTGGAGACTGGCCGCCCCGATGATTGTGACCGGGGCTCTACAGGACCTCTTTTCAATGGTAGATTTGTTCTTCGTCGGGAGACTTGGACATGTTGAGGTGGCTGCCCTTTCGATCGCCGGGACGGTTGTCGCCATCCTGATGATGCTGGTGCAGGGGATTGCCGTGGGGACAATGACCGTCATCTCCCACTACACGGGGGAGAAAAACCACACGATGTCGGACAATGTCCTCGGCCAAACGTTCATCCTCAGCGCCATCGGGGCCGGCATCATGCTGCTCACGGCGCTCTTCTTGGTCGAACCTCTCCTCAAACTCTTCGGTGCCACGGGCGACGTCCTGCGGTACGCCGCGGAGTACCTCCGCATCAACTTCGCCCTTTCCATTTTCATCTTCCTTGCGGTGGGAATGGAATATGCTTTACGCGGCTCCGGAGATGCCAGGACCCCGTTGTATGCGCTGATCATCGCGAACATCCTCAACATCATCCTTGACCCAATGTTCATCATGGGATATGGCCCCTTCCCGGCAATGGGCGTAGCAGGCTCGGCCTTAGCAACGGTTCTCACCCGCGGGATTGGCGTCGTGTTGCTCCTCAGCCACCTCCTCTTCGGACACTCCACGCTTCGGTTGCAGCTCAGATGCTTCAAACCCAACTTCCCGTTGCTTAAAAGAATCGTGAGCATCGGTTCCTTTGCGTCGCTTCAGGTCCTCGTCCGGGAGATCTCGTTTCTCTTTTTGATGCGTCTGGTCACCTCGTTTGGGGATGTCACCTTGGCGGCATATGGAATCGGATCGCGTATTCGAACAGCGATCATGGTGCCCGGTTCAGGCTTTGCCAGTGCGGCGGCGGTGCTGGTCGGGCAGAACCTGGGGGCAGACAAGCCGGAACGGGCTACACAATCCGCCTGGCGCGCTGTGCAGTACTACGAATACATTGCAATCCCAATAGCCTTGTCCTTCCTGATCTTCGCGCCAACAATCGTCGGTGCCTTCAACGACCACCCCGAGGTCATCGCGATTGGTAGCTCGTTCCTGCGCTATCTTGCGGTGACGTTCCCGTTTCTTACGTTCTCGCTCGTGCTTTCCCAGGCCATGAACGGCGCGGGCGACACCCGAACCCCCACCATCATCAATGCCGTCGGTCAACTCGGCTTCCGGATACCGGTCGCCTATCTCTTCGCCCGGGGAGTTGGACTGGGCCCCACGGGCATCTGGCTCGGCATCAATGCCTCCGACATTGTGCAGGGCATCGGGATGACCCTTGTCTTCCGCACTGGGCACTGGAAGAACGTGTTCGTGAACCACAGGAGCAAACTGGCCCGCGAGGCAGGGCCCGGTGAAGTCCCCCCCGAGCCCCCGCAGTAGGGGAGGACTCCCGGCTAGATCTCGCCCCAATTGCGGCCGGTTGTGACGTCAACCCGCAGGGGGACGCGGAGATCCCCCACGCCCTCCATGATCTCCCTCACCACGCGGGCCGCACGATCGGCGTCGCGCTCGTCGGCCTCGAACACGAGCTCGTCGTGGATCTGGAGGATCATCTCCGCGGGAAGATCCCCCGCCTGCCACGCCGCGTGGAGCCGGAGCATGGCGAGCTTGATGAGGTCGGCCGCCGAACCTTGGATCGGGGTGTTGATCGCGTTCCGCTCCGCGGACCCCCCCGCCATCGCTAGCCCGTCCGCCGCCGGCCCGAGCGGCCGCCGCCGGCCAAGGAGGGTCCGCGCGTACCCGGTGCGGCGGGCTTCGGCGACGAGGCCCTCCAGGAACGGTCCGACCTGGGGGTAGGCCTGGAAGAATCGAGCGATGTGCCCCTTCGCCTCGGCCTGGGGGATCCCGAGGTCGCGCGCCAGGCCGTACGGGCTGATCCCGTAGATGATCCCGAAGTTGACCCTCTTCGCCACCGCGCGCATGCGGCCGTCCACCGCCTCCGGCGGGACGTCGAACAGGGTCGCCGCGGTGCGGCGGTGGAGGTCCTCCCCCCGCTCGAACGCGGCGATCAGGTTCTCGTCGCCGGAGAGGTGGGCGAGGATCCTGAGCTCGATCTGGGAGTAGTCGGCGCCGAGGAAAAACCGCCCCGGCGGGGCGACGAACGCGCGCCGGATGTCCACCCCTGCCTCGTGCCCAGTAGGGATGCTCTGGAGGTTAGGATCGGAGGAGGAGAGGCGGCCGGTGGCTGTGCCGGTCTGGTTCCACGAGGTGTGGACCCGCCCGGTGCGGGGATGGACATAGGTCGGGAGCTTCTCGATGTACGTGTTCCTGAGCTTCTCCAGTTCCCGGTACGCGGCGAGCTTGCCCGGGAACTCGTGGTAGGAGGCGAGCTCGCGGAGGACGAACGCATCCGTCGCGGGGCCGGTCTTCCGCTGCCCGAGGATGGGGAGCTTGAGCTTCCGGTAGAGGATCTCCCGCACCTGGGGCGTGGAGTTGGGGTTGAATGGCCCGCCCGCAAGGGCGTAGAGCTCATCCCGCAGCCGCTCGATGAGGAGGGAAAGCTCCTTCCCCTGCGCGGAGAGGGCGTCCACGTCGAGGAGGACCCCCCGCCGCTCCATCACGCGCAGGACCTCGATCAGCGGGATCTCGACCTCGTCGAAGAGCCCCCCCAGCCCCGCCTCGCCCAGCTTGGCGGTGAGCCCCGGCCGGAGCCGGCACACGACCGCGGCGTCCTCGCCCGCGTAGCGGGCGGCGCGGTCGAGGGGTACCTCATGAATGCCCTTCTCCCCTCCCGCCGCGAGGAGCTCCTTGTAGGTCTGGACCCGGATCCCAAGCTCGGAGCGGGCGATGACATCCAGGCCATGGGCCGGGGCATCGGGGTGGAGGAGCCAGTGGGCGATCATCGCGTCGAACGCGACCCCGCGGGCCTCGATCCCGTGGGTGGCGAGGACCTGGAGGTCGTACTTCAGGTTCTGCCCGATGATCCGCGGCCGCTCCCCTACAAGAAGCGGCCGCAGCCCGGCAAGGACGTGGGCGAGGGGGAGCTGGGATGGTGCGCCGGGGTACGTGTGCCGGACCGGAATGTACCACGCCCGCTCCGGCCCGATGGCAAGTGAGATCCCCACGATCTCCGCGGTGAGGGGATCCGTGCTCGTCGTCTCGAGATCGAGGGCGAACTCCTCCACCCCCCCCAGGGCCGCAACGACCGAAGTGAACGCAGCCTCGTCCGTGACGACCTCGTACGTCCCGCCGGAGGTCGCCGGCCGGTCGAGGGCGAGCTCGGCGAGGATCGTGCGGAATTCGAGGCCCTCGAGCACGGCGCGCAGTACCTCCGGGTCGAGCGGCCGGGGGACGCAGTCGGTAGCAGCGAGGGGGAGCGGCACCTCGCGCAGGGTCACGAGCTCCCGCGATAGAAGCGCGTCGTCGCGGCCGGCGACGAGGGCGCGGGCGACCCGCCGGTTGGGTACCCGGTCCGCCCCCGCGAGCACGGCGTCGAGCGAGCCATGCTCCCGGAGGAGCTCGCGGGCCGTCTTCTCCCCGATCCCCGTCACGCCCGGCACGTTGTCCGACGCGTCGCCCGCCAGGGCGAGGAGGTCGGGGATCCGCTCCGGGGGGACGCCGAACTTCTCCTCAACCTCCGCCCGATCAAGCAGGGTGAACGGGTCCCCGGGCCGCCGGCCGGGGCGGAGGAGCTTCACCGTGTCCGACACGAGCTGGGCGATGTCCTTGTCGCCGGTGAGGTGGAGGACGGGGATCCCCTTTCGCTCCGCTTCCCAGGAGAGGGTAGCCATCACATCGTCGGCCTCGTAGCCGGGGATGATGAGGCACGGGATCCCGAAGGCCTCCAGGATCTCCGGCACGCGGGGCAGTTGCTTGGCCAGCGGCTCCGGGGTCGGCTTCCGCGTCGCCTTGTAGCCCGCGTACGCCTCGTGGCGCACCGTGACCCCGCCCGCGTCGAGGGCAACGGCGACGTAGCGGGATGGGTACTCCCGCAGCACCATGAGCAGGGTGCGGAGGAAGCCGTACAGGGCGCCCACCGGCTCGCCGCGCGTCGTCGTGAGGCCGGGGACGGCGTAGAACGAGCGGTAGAGAGCGGAATGGCCGTCCACCACAAGCAGGCGCTCCGGAACCTCCGTGATCCCCAGCGCCTCGTAGATGGTCATCGGCCGCCGGCGAAGAACGCGCAGAGGGCGATCGCCACCGCGTCCCCGGCATGGTCGGACCACGCCTCCATCGCCGTCCCGTCGTTCGCCACGAGGGCCTTCACCATCGCCAGCATCTGCTCCTTGGGCGCCGCGCCGTTCCCGCAGATCCACTTCTTGACCTGCCGGGGAGGAAACGAATGGAGCTCTCGCCCGCGGGCGAGGAGCTTCACCACCCCGATCACCTCCGCGGTGGCCATCGCCGACGGTGCGTTCTTCGCCAGGAACACGTCCTCCACCGCCACGACCTGGGGCCGATAGGCAACCAGGGCCGCGGCCAGCACATCGTGGATCCGCCCGAGCCGCTCCGGGTGGAGGGTCTCCGGCTGGGTGCGGATCGTGCCCGCGTCGAGCACCGCGAACGCGCGGCCGCGCCTCTCGACCACCGCGTACCCGGTCGCCGAGAGGCCGGGATCCACGCCGAGGACCCGCGCTCCCGCCGCGTCGCTGCCCTGTCCCGTCACGCCACCGGTCATCGTTCCGAGGGGGGCTCGTCGAGGAGCTCGCGCAGCTTCGCCAGCCGTGGGTCGAGCCGCTTCGTTTGCCCGTGGCAGCCCTCGCGGTGCCGTTCGCGGTTGAGATCGGCTCCGCACTCGGGGCAGATCCCCAGACAGCCCGGTGTGCAGAGGGGCTTGGGGGAGAGGCCGAGCCGCAGCCCGGCCTCGATGAACGGGCCCAGTTCGAGGTAGGCCCCCGCGATCTCGTCCGGGTTGACCTCCGGGGTCCCGTCCTCCGCCACGTTCTCCACGAGCTCCACCAGGCACCGGGAGCAGGTGCGACGCACCCGGGCCCGCACCGACACCCGGAGGAGGACCTCCTCTTCCTGGTAGACCGCCGTCGCCTCAACGTGCACTGGCCCCAGCACGCGCAGGGACTCCCCCTGCCATTCCACGACCGGAAGGTCCACGTCCTGGCTCAGGTTGAACGGACGTCCCGGGTCCCCCCGCAGCGCGCTAAGATCGAACCTCATCGTCTCCTCGCTCCCGTGAAGAAGTATAGCGCCGTTTGAACTTCCGGTACCGCGCCTCTACCATTGCCCGGTCAAGGAGGGATACAGGTGAAGGTGCTGTTGACCCGTGAGGTAGCGGGATTGGGGATCCCCGGGGACGTCGTCGAGGTCAAGGACGGCTACGCCCGCAACTACCTCTTGCCCCGGAAGCTCGGCGTGGTCCCCACGCCTCACGAACTGGCCCGGTTCGGGCAACTTCGCTCCCAGTACGAAGCGGAGCTCGCCGATCGCCATACCCAAGCCCAGGCCCTGGCCGAAAAGCTCGCCGGGGTGGAGCTCCTCTTCACCCGCCGCGTTCACGATGCGGACAAGTTGTACGCGTCGGTGCGCCCGCAGGACGTGGCAAAGGAGATCGCGGACCGGTTCGGGGTGAAGATCGACCCGGAGCGGATCCGGATGGAGACCGTGGACACGCTCGGCGAACACCAGGCGGAGATCCAGCTCTACGAGGACATCACGGCCACGGTCAAGCTGATCGTAACGCCAGCGGCCTAGCCTCTAGCGCGGGGCCACCGAGCTCACCTCCCGGTGTCCCAGCAGGTCTTGACTGCCGGGCCGGCGCGGACGAACTTCCGACCATCATGGACTCTCGGGGGACGGACGCGGCGCCCGTGGACGAGGGGACGCCCCCCGTGAGCCCTGCCGACGCCGGCGGGAGGTCGTTTCTGGGGGATGTCCTCCGCGGGGCGAGCGGGACGATCGTGTCGCGGATTGCTGGCCTGGTCCGCGATGCCGCGATCGCCTACGCCTTCGGCGCCTCCGCCGGGTACGATGCGTTCCTCGTCGCCCTGTTCATCCCTCAGGCGCTGCGCCAGGTCCTCGGGGAAGGGGGGATCGCCACGGCGTTCCTCCCCGTCTACGCCCAGGCGAGGGAGAGGGGGGAGGGCGATGCCCTCGCCCGGTCGGCGTTCGTCTACCTTCTTCTCCTCCTCCCCATCCTGTGCGCCCTCGGCGCCCTGCTCGCCCCGTCCTACGTGCCCGTGCTCGCGGCAGGGTTCGCGCCGGAGACGATGGCTCAGAGCGTGGCGCTCGCGCGGTGGCTGTTCCCGCTGATCGGGTTCATCTCGCTCTCCGCGCTCGCGGGGGGGATCCTGAACGCCCACGGCCGGTTCTTCCTTCCGGCGCTCGCCCCGGCCATGCTCAACGGGGGGATGATCCTCGGCGCGGTCGTCCTGTCCCCCGTGACGGACCCGCCGGTCCTCGGCCTCGCCGTGGGCTCGCTCATCGGGGGAGCAGGGATGGTCCTCCTTCTCCTCCCCCCGCTCCGACCTCTGGGGCGCGGCCCGTGGAAGCTCTGGCCCCCCCATCCCGCGTTGGGCGGGGTGGCATGGCGGCTCCTCCCGGCGATCGGGGCCCTCATGGTGGCGGAGCTGAACACGCTCGTGGACAACCGGCTCGCCTCCTACCTCGCCCCGGGCTCGATCGCCACCCTGCAGTACGCGATGCGCCTCTTCCAGCTCCCGCTCGGGATCCTCGCTGTATCCGTCACCAGCGCCGCCCTGCCGCGGCTGTCCCGCCTCGCGGCGCGGTCGGACAACGAAGGGTTCCGGCAGAGCGTCGAGCGGGGGTTCCTCACCACCGCCGCCCTCATCCTCCCCGCCCTGGCCGGCCTCCTCGTCCTCGGGAGCCCGATCCTCACCGTCCTGTTCGAGCGGGGCTCGTTCACCTCTGCCGATACGGCGCGCACCTACGCCGCGCTCGCCGGCTACCTGAGCGGCCTGTGGGCCTACGCCCTCGTGTACCTGTTCTCGCGGGCGTGGTTCGCCCTCGGACGGCCCCATCTCCCCGTCCTCGCGGGGGCGATCGCCCTCGTCGTGAACATCGGGCTCAACCTGTGGTGGGTGCGGGTGTGGGGCACGTTCGGGCTCGCGCTCGCCACCGGCGTGGCGGGGTGGGTGGATGCGCTCCTCCTCGGACTCCTCCTGTGGCGACGCTACCCAGGATGGGTCCCCATCCGGAAGATCGGGCGGCTGGCCCTTGCCGTGGGGGGGATGACCGGGGCGCTCCTCCTCCTCCGGCCGTTCCTCTCCGCGTACGGACCATGGGTCGCGGTGGGGGTCGGGGTCCCGGCCGGGGTCGCCCTCTACGCTTCCCTGATCTGGATCCTCGGGATCACGCGGTCCCTGGTGGGCGGACGATGAGCCCCGCAGGTTCCGGGGGAAGGGGCGGGAACAGGCCGAGCAACCCGCGCACGAACTTGAGGGGCTCGTCCGGGGCCTGATAGGCCGTAAGCCACGCCACGAAGGCCTGGACAGCCTTCCTCAGCCCCTCCCCATCGAGCTTTCCCTCCCGCACAAGGGGGAGAAGTCCCTCCTCCGCCAGGGCCCGCCCCAGTGGCGGCGGCGGTGTGGGGACGAGGACCACGGGCGATAGGGCACGGTCGAGGTGCCGCAGCGCGCCCTCGACCTCGGCATCGGTGCCCCCTCCGTCGTGAACGAGCGCCGCCAACGCCTCCGCGAGGAGCTCCACATGGGGCCAGATCCCCTCCTCCCCGGCTGCGGCGAGCTCGCGGTACCACAGGACCCATGCCCGTTCGAGCTCCCGCGCGCGCCGCTCCCGCAGCCGCTCCTCGGCGACCCGGCCATAGGCACAGTCGGGCGGGCAGCGCACCGATCTCCCCCGGTGCGCCCCACAGCAGGCGCTGCACAAGCTCCGATCGAGGCCGGGACAGCGCCGGTCCCCGACCCTCTCCCCACAGATGGCGCACAGGTCGCGGGTCACGGGGTGCCGAACTGGCGGCGCGCGTCTTCGGACATCCTCTCCGGGGTCCAGCGGGGCTCCCACACGAGGACGACCTCCACCTCGTGCCCCGCAAAGGCGGCCCGGAGCGCCTCCTCCACCTGCGCGGGGAGCGTGGCAGCGAACGGGCAGGTCGAGGTGGTGAGGGTCATCCGCACGCGGATCCGCTTCCCCGCGACTTCGATCCCGTACACAAGCCCGAGATCAACCACGTTGAGCCCGAGTTCAGGATCCGTTATCCCGCGGAGGACGGCGCGAACCTGCTCTTCCGTAGGCACGACTACCGACGGGATTTCTTCCGGCCCCGGGCCGACGTCTTCTTCGCGGCAGGCGTTCGCTTCTTGGCTGGGGGGCGCGACCTCTCCACCACATCGGCGAGCGTGCTCGCCGCGAGCGCCTGGGTGAACGCCTCCTCGATCCCCTTCCAGAACGGGTCCACCGGACAGTCCTGCCCGGTCACGAACCCGCCGCCGCGCTGCCGGCCGTAGACGAGGGCCGGGGGCTCCGGCTCGAGGGCGGCGATGACCTGCCCCAGCACGATCTCGTGCGGAGCATGGGCCAGCTGGTACCCACCCGTGCGCCCTTTCTGCGCGGTAACCAACCCCGCCCGGCGCAGATCGAGGAGGATCTTGCGAACGAATGCCTCAGGGACGCTGTATCCTTCCGCAATTTCACGCGCCGAGTGGTAGCCCTCCTTGCGGGTCGCAAGCTCGTACAGCACGCACACTCCGTACCCCAAACGCTTGCTGGTAATCATAGTGACCTAGTTTATACGCTGCAGCGGCGCTGTGCCACAACCGCTCGCGCCCTCTCCCGCGCCCAGTTGTCAGCGGCGATGACGTCAGCCACGTCCTGGACAGGGCTCACGCGATGATCGTCGAGCACGATCGCAATGCCCTCCCCAATCGCTGGGAACGGGATCTCACCCCGCAGGAATGCCTCCACGAACACCTCGTCGGCCGCGTTCGCCACGGCGGGGGCCGTCCCCCCCATCCTCCCCGCCGCGAGGACAGTATCGAAAGTCGGATACCGCCCCGCCGGGAGCGCCGCAAGCGAGAGGTCGAGCTCCGCGAACGAGAGCCGGGCCGGGGGAGGGGGGCAGCGCTCAGGGTGGGTGAGGGCGGCGCGGATGGGGATCCGCATGTCGGGAGGGGCGAGCTGGGCAAGGACCGTGCCGTCGACGACCTCGACCAGGGCGTGCACGCGGGCCTGGGGATGGACAAGGACGCCGATCCTCTCCCAGGGGAGGGCGAACAGGTGGTGGGCCTCGATCACCTCGAACGCCTTGTTGGCGAGCGTCGCTGAATCCACGCTGATCCGCTTCCCCATCGGCCACACCGGATGGGCAAGGGCTTGCAGCGGGGTCACGCTAGCTAGCTCGGCCGGGGACCGGTCCCGGAATGGGCCGCCGGAGGCGGTGATCCAGACGCGGTCCACCTCGTGAGGATCGATCCCCCTAAGGAGCTGGAACAAGGCAGCGTGCTCGGAGTCCACGGGGATGATCGCGTCGCGCCTGGGCCGTGCCCGCCGGACGAGCTCGCCGCCGATCACGAGCGATTCCTTGTTGGCGAGGGCGAGGATCTTCCCGGCGGCGAGCGCGGCGAGGGTCGGGCCGAGCCCCCGTGCGCCCACGACCGCGTTCAGGACGAGGTCCACCTCGGGAAGGGAAGCGAGATGGGCCAGCCCGTCAGGTCCGTGGACGATCTCCGTCTCCGGAGGGACGAGCGGCCGCAACCGGTCCGCCTCGGCGGGGCCGGCGATCCCCACCCGTCGCACCGCGAACTCGCGGACGGTCGAGGCCAGGGCTTCCACGCTCCGCCCGGCCGCGACCGCGACGACTTCGAGCGGACGTCCCTCCCGCCGCAGAGCGCGGATCACGTCCAGGGCTTGGGTCCCGATCGAGCCCGTCGCCCCAAGGATGGCGACCCGGAGCGGAACAGGGCTCATCCCGTTGGCTGAAGGGTGAGGTCAGCGAGGAGGGCGTTCATCTCCTCGCCGTCGAGCGACTCCCGCCGCAAGAGCTCCTGAGCGATCCGATCGAGGGCGGTGCGGTTCCGGGCGAGGAGATCCTTCGCCCGCCGGTAGGCCTGGTTGAGGATCGCCCGGATCTCGCGGTCCACTGCCGCCGCGAGCTCCTCGGAGTGCGCGTCGCTGCGTACGATCTCCTCACCGAGGAAGATGTTCGTGCGCTCCTTCCCCAGGTTGATCGGGCCCAGGCCCTCCGACATGCCGTATTCGATCACCATTTTCGTCGCGAGCTCGGTCGCATCGCGGAGGTCGTTCGCCGCACCGGTGCTCTGCTCCCCGAACACGATCTCCTCCGCCCCCCGCCCGCCGAACGTCCAGGTGAGCATGTCGAGGAGGTCGTCCTTGGACGTCCAGTACTTGTCCTCAAGCAGGCGCTGCGAGAACCCGAGGACCCCCGTTCCCCGGGGGACGATCGTCACCTTGTGCACCGGCCCCAGGCGGGGGAGGAGCTTGTTCAGGAGGGCATGACCGGACTCGTGGTAGGCGATGCGCTGCCGTTCCTCGTCCTTGATGTACATCCCCTTGCGTGCCAGCCCCGTGAGCACGCGGTCGAGCGCTTCCTCAAAGTCCTCGAGCTCGATGCGCTCCTTGTTCCGCCGGGCGGCGAGGAGCGCGGCCTCGTTGCACAGGTTCTCGAGGTCCGCCCCCACGAACCCCGGCGTGCGGCGGGCGAGGACGGAGAGATCCACGTCCGGGGAGAGCTTCTTGTCCCGGATATGGACCTTGAGGATCGCCTCCCGCCCGTGCAGATCAGGGGTGGGAACTGCGATCTTGCGGTCGAATCGCCCGGGGCGGAGCAGGGCGAGGTCGAGGACATCGGGGCGGTTCGTGGCGGCGAGGACGATCACCCCGGCGTTCCGCTCGAACCCGTCCATCTCCGAGAGGAGCTGGTTCAGCGTTTGTTCCCGCTCGTCGTGCCCACCCCCCAAGCCCGCGCCCCGCTTGCGGCCCACGGCATCGATCTCGTCGATGAACACGATGCACGGGGCGCTCGCCTTCGCTTTCTGGAACATGTCCCGCACCCGGGCTGCCCCCACCCCGACGAACATCTCCACGAAGTCCGACCCGGAGATGGAGAAAAACGGGACGCCGGCCTCGCCGGCGATCGCGCGGGCGAGGAGGGTCTTCCCCGTGCCCGGCGGCCCCACGAGGAGGATCCCTTTGGGGATCTTCGCCCCGAGGCGCACGAACCGCCCCGGATCCCGTAGGTAGTCCACGATCTCCCGCACCTCGTCCAGGACCTCATCGATGCCCGCCACGTCCTTGAACGAGACCTTCGTGAACTCCTTGGCGACGAGCTTGGCCCGGGACTGGCCGAAGGTGAACGGGTTCCCCCCCTGCATGCGGCGCATCATGTACGCAAAGAACACGGCGAATAGGGCCATGATGAGCACATGCCCGAGGAGGGGCAGGATCCACGATGCCCCGCCGGGGGCCTGGAACCGGTACACCACGCCCTGGTCCTCCATCACCTGCGCCAACTCAGCGTAGAGGGGGGACCCCTCCGGCGGGCCCTGGACGACGAAATTACGGATCTCCGCTACCTTGAGCACGCCCTCGATCCGTGAGCCCTGGATCACGACCTCTGCGACGTTCCCACTCTGGATCTGGGCGAGCAGGTCCGAGTAGGAGAACTCGACGGTCCGGGGCTTGGACGGCCAGAAGGCCTGGCTGATCAGGAGGCCGATCATCACCAGCACCAGGAGGAACGTGATGCTGCGCAAGGGCCGGGGCGGCTGAATCGAACGACGGTCCATACAACGACCATTGTAGCCCACCCCCCCCACGGATCAACGAATCTGGCTCGATCCAGATGCTATGGCTACAATGCCAAGCTGTGGCCGGCCTCCTGCGTCTCCTCGCCGTTATCTTGTTCTCCGCCGCTGCGTTCGCTGGCCCGGAGAAGCTCGATCCGTTCCTCCGCCTTCTCGTCCACGCCGAGCAAGGGGACGGGCCCGCGGCCCTCCTCTCCCCGGAGACGCTCTCCGCCCTCGTCGCCCTCGGGGGGGATCCCGTGGCCCCCGGGCCCGCGGAACGGACGGCGGTGCGCGTCCTCCTCCTCACCGAGGACCCTGGCGCCGCGTGGACGATCCCCGGTTTCCGCCCTCACCAGGTCGTGAACACCCTCGCCACGGGGGAGGTGGCTGTCGCCGACCTCGCCGCCCTCGCCGACCACCCCCAAGTCGTCTACATTGAGGCGAGCCGGCCCCTTTCCCCATCGCTCGACGTCTCCGTCCCCGAGGTCGGAGCCCCCGCCCTGTGGTACGGCACCCCGGCGACAGCCGGCCGGGGCGTGATCCTCGGGGTCGTGGACACGGGGCTCGACATCCTCCACCACGACTTCCGCGTGGACCGCGACGGGAACGGGACCGAGGAGGGGTCGCGGATCCTGTGGCTGTGGGACCAGACCGGGGTCGGCGCCACGGGGTTCCCCTCGTGGTGGGGGAACGACGGCGTCGGCGCGGAGACCTACTACGGGCGGGCGTTCTCCCGCGCGGAGCTGGAGGGGGCGATTGCGAGAGGAAGTTCGCCCACCTTGGATTCGCACGGGCATGGGACCCACGTCGCAGGGATCGCCGCCGGGGACGGCTCCGCCTCCGCCGCGATGCGGCGCGGGGTCGCCCCCGACGCGGACCTCGTGGTCGTGAAGACGACGTTCTACCACGACACGGTGGTGGATGGGGCGCGGTTCGTGTTCGAGGCGGCGGAGGCGCTGGGGATGCCGGCGGTGGTCAACCTGTCCCTGGGCGGCCACAGCGGCCCCCACGATGGGAGCTCGCTCTTTGAGCGGATGCTCGACGAGCTCGTCGACCGCCCCGGCCGGGCGATCGTCGTCGCCGCCGGGAACGAAGGGGATCGGAGGATCCACGTCGGGGGGGACATTTGGACCCCGACGACCTGGCACCTTGAGGCGGAGAAGGACCTGGTCTCGGCCCAGTTCTGGTACAACGGGACCGCCACCTACTCAATCGAGGTGCGGTCCCCGAGTGGGGAGACCGCGACCGTCCTCCCCGGGAGCCAGCGTTGGGTATCCACCTCCTCCGGCGGGATCTGGCTCGACAACACGTCGCTCCCCGATCCGCGCAACCTGGCGCGGTACATCTACGTCGCCCTCACCGACGTCACCCCCGGGACGACGTGGGCGGTCACCTTGACCCCGATCCTCGGGGGAGGGCGCGTGGATGGGTGGGTGGAGGACGCCGCTGCAGCCCAGTTCGGGGAGGGGGACACGAGCTCCACGATCTGCGAGCCGGGGAACGCCACGCGCGTGATCACGGTGGGCGCCTACATCACGAAGACCCACTGGACGTCGGTGGCGGGAGAGGAGACGGCCGACGGGGAGGTCGGGGCGCTCGCCTCGTTCTCGTCGCGCGGGCCGACCCGCGACGGCCGCCTCAAGCCGGACCTGACCGCCCCGGGGGCCTGGATCGCCTCCGCCCGGTCCCAGAACGCGACCGCGGCGCCGTGGCTCACCTTGACGGGCGGGGAGTACACGATGCTCCTCGGGACAAGTATGGCCGCCCCCCACGTGGCGGGAGCGGTCGCCCTCCTCTTCTCCCGGCGGCCGAACCTCACCTGGGCGGAGGTCAAGGATGCCCTCACCTCTGGGGCGCGGGCCGATGCTCAGGTCGGCGTGGCGCCGAGCCAGGCCTGGGGAGCGGGGAAGCTCGACATCGCCCGGGCCGCGCAGCTCAGCGGCGGGGCCGCGCCGGTGGAGAGGCCGGTCCTCATCGCCCTGGCCAACCCCGTGTCCGCCGAGGCCCGCTTCAGCTACCGTTGCCCGACCGGGACGGGCTGGGCGAGCCTCCACATCTACGACCTCGCGGGGAAGCTCCTCTACACCCAGCTCGTCGGCCCCCTCGCGGGGGAGGCGCGGTGGCCGTTGACCACGCACGACGGCCGGCGGGTGGCGAGCGGCCTCTACCTCGCCGTCCTCGTCACGGACAAGAGCCAATCGGAGATCGTGCGGGTGGTGGTCCAGCGATGAGGGGCTGGCTGCTCGCGCTCCTCGTGACCCTGGGATCGGTCGGGCTCGGCCAGGGGTTCGTCGGGGGGGACATCCTGTTCGACCTCGCCGCGGGCGCCCGCCGCGCGGGGATGGCCGGGGTTGGGGTCGCCCTCGCCTCCCCCGATGCCCTGTTCGCGAACCCCGCCGCGCTCCCGTGGGTCGAGGGCGTGCAGATCCTGTCCACCTACGCAGACCTGTTCGGAGCCGCCCATCTCGGGGCCGTGTCCGTAACGGGGCCCGGGCTCGGGGGGGCGGGGATCGGCCTCGACGCGGGGACGATCGGCCCCGGCCTCGCCTTCCGTACGGCGGGCGCCGTCCTCGGGGCCGGCGTGCGCCTGGGGCCCGTCGGCGCCGGGGCCCGGGCGCGCCTCCTGCGACCGATAGCCCCCACCGCCGGGATCGGCGGCGCGCTCGATCTCGCCCTCCTCTGGCGCGGTCCAGTCCACATCGGGGCCGTGGGGAGGTCCATCCTGTCCCACGCCCCCGTGTCCGACGAAGCCTGGCCCGCGGAGTGGGCGGTGGGGATCGCCCTCCCGATGAACGTGGGGGGGATGACCCTCACCCTCGCCTGCGACGCCTCCGACGTGGGCGGGAGCCCATCGTTCGCGGTCGGGGGCGAGCTCGGGGTGGGTTGGCTCCTCGTCCGGGCCGGGTACGGCCCGGCCGGGATCGCGATGGGGGGGACGGTCGGCTGGGGGCCGTTCACCCTGGACTGGGCGCTCGTCCTCCCTCCCGTCCTGCCCCCCGCGTTCCGCGTATCCTTCACTGTGAGGTTGTGATGAGAAAAGTCTTCTTCCTTCTCCTCGTCGTCGGTTGCACCGTCGTCGCCCAGCAGACCCCGAGCTTCAACCTGGCCGTGACCGGGGAGAAGACGTGGACCATCCGGTTCGGGCTCGGTTCCGCAGGCCTCCTGGCCGACGAGAGCCTGTCCCCGGGGCAGCCGGCCCTGACCCAGTCCCTCCGCGCCGAGATCAAGGGCACGGCCCTCGATTTCATCACCCTCACCGCGAGCTTCAACGACCAGCTGGGCCCGGAGTTCCAGGACTTCCTCCTCACCGTGGACCACACGCCGTGGACGGGGGAACTGGGGCGGTTCGTGGTGGGGGCGGAGGGGGAGGGCCTCGGGGTGTACAACAAGCGCGTCCTCGGGGCGCGGGGCGCCTACGCCGGGGACGAGGTCACGGTGGGAGCGCTCGTGACCCGGTTGGAGGGGATCTCCGAGTCCCGCACGTTCTCGGGGGAACGCGGCACGGGGGAGACAACGTTCACGGTGAACGACCCCGACGAGCCGTGGCGTCCCGCCCCATACCTCCGGTCCGTGGAGGGCCTCGCCTACTGGCCGCTCCGGATCCAGTTCGTGGAGGGCCTGTCCGAGGTCGCGCTCCGCGTGGATGGGTCGGCCGCCCTGGGGGCGTTCCTGGCTGACTGGGGCCTCAGCTACCTCGAGGAGGACCTCGCGGCCGAGCTCGTGACCCCGCTTGCGGGGGGGGAGTTCCTCGTCCTCCGCGATGGCGGTGACGACCTCGCCCTCCGCCTCGCCCCGGCCGCCCTGGCCCGGCGGCGGATCCAGGACGCGATCGACGCCCACAACACCCGGCTCGGGCTCACCGGCAGCAACCGGAGGACCTATCCCCTCATCGAGGGGAGCGAGCTCGAAGCCCGGTTCCTCGACGAGTGGAGCGCGTTCCTATCCGTCCTCGTGGACGAGGATGCCTACCCCTTCCCCCACGCCCAGTACCGCCGTTACCTGTCCTTGGGTGAACGGGACGTGATCGAGGACACGGTCGAGGTCTGGATCCGCCTCCCGGGGGAGGAGGAGTTCCGCCCGTCCTCCGACCCCGACCTTGTGGACTTCTCCTGGACCCTCCTCCCCGCGGACGGTGTCCTGCGGATCTCGTTCCCCGACGGATTCTTCAGCGATGGGGCGCTGCGCGTGACGTTCGCCTTCCGGAGGGAGGGAGGCTCGTTCGCGCTCGGGCTGTCCCTCGTCCCCGGTTCGGAACGGGTGTACCGTAACGGGAAGCTCCTGGTGCGGAACACGGACTACGCGCTCGACTACGAGGCGGGGATCCTCCTCCTCTTCGCCCCCCTCGGGCCGGAGGACGAGCTCCGGGTGGACTTCGAGCGCCAGCGCGGCGGGCTCGGTGTCGTCACCGACTACGAGCGGACCCTGTTTGGGCTGACGGTGAACGTGCCGGGGTGGGACGCGCTCCACCTCGCCGTGTACCGGGCGATGGACTTCGGCACGCCCCTTCCCACCACCCGCACCATGCCCAACACCCACACCGTGGCCACCCTCGCCCTGGCCGGCGAGGCCGCCGGATGGGCGTACAGCCTCAGCATCGCGGCCGCGGAGAACGTGTTCCCATCCGATGACAACGCGCGGATCCCGTCCCCGAACCGGGTCCATGCCATCTCGGCCGCCCAAGCGCTCGATGGCGCGTACGTCATCTTCGGCCACCAGAACGGGCTCACCGTGTACAAGGACGGGGCGTTCGCCGGATACGGGGCCGCCCACGGCCTTTCCGGGCGGGCCGTGTCCGCCCTGCTCCCCCTCCCCGGCCGGCTCCTCGTGGGCACGGATGGGGGGCTGACCGTGGTCCGGCTCACCGAGCCGACCCCGTTCGATCGCGTGCGAAGCTGGGTCAGGATCACCAAGGACGATGGCCTGCCCGGGACGGAGGTCCTCGCCCTCGCGAGCGGGGATGGGCTCGTCTACGTCGCAACCGACGATGGCCTGGCGTCGTTCGCCCCCGCCGATGCGGAGAACCCCCAGCGCTGGCAACCGCTGGCCCTTCCCGCGGACGATACCAGGCCCACCTCCCTCCTGCGGGCGGATGGCGTCCTCTACCTCGGCGCAACCGATGGACTGTACGTCCGGAGCGAAGCGGGCTGGACCCAGATCGCCGAGGCCCCGGGGCCGATCCACGACCTCCTCGCCCGGGGGGGCGAGGTGTACGTGGCCTCCGATCACGGGATCCGCATCCTGCGTGGGGGGGTGGGAGCGGGATGGATCGTCCTCGGGAAGGCGGTGTACGACCTCGCCCTCGACGAGGGGACGCTCTGGTACGCGGCCGAGGATGGGCTGTGGCAGGAAGCCGGCTCCGCCCCAGCCGTAGGGGGAGCCGTGACCGCGGTCGGGGTGGGTCAGGGAGCGGTGTGGGCGGCCTCGCTCGCGGGGGAGGACTTCCGGCTCGACCTGTGGCGCGTAGGCGAGCGCGTCGAACGGTTCACCCAGTCCCAGACGAAGCTCGATGGTCGCGACCTCGCCCAATTCCGCGACATCCCCGCTGCCGAGCACACCCGGTACGGGATCTCGGGAGGCCTCTCCCTCAGCCGGACCTTCGGCGACTGGCAGTGGGACGTGCGCCTGGCGAGCCGCTTCCCCGGCTACGAGGAGATCGGGCGGTCCGGGAGGTCTGATGGCCACGGGATCAGCTTCACCGCTCGTTACAAGGGAGCCGGGCCCACCACCCTCGAACTCCGCGGGGGGTGGGACGTGGCGAACCTCACCACCCGCCCCCAGAGCCGGCTCACGGCGAGCCTCGACTGGCGCTGGTCCGACGGTCCCACCGCTTCCCTCTCCTTAACGCCCACCGTCACCGGAAGCGGCGTAGTGGCGTTCGAGCGGCTCGAAATGGGCTGGCGGGCCGGGCTCTCCAACAAGACCCAGGCGTGGTCGTGGGGGCTCTCGACGAGCGGCACCCTGCGCTACCCGAGCTTCTACGCCGCCGGCCAGCTGGGGGCCACCGCCTCCCTGCGGCCGGCCACGGGGTGGACGACGGATCTCAGCTGGACCCGCCCCGTCCGCACCACGGGCACCCTGGGCGAGGAGACGCTCCGCGCGACGGTGAAGTGGGCCTCGGTCCTCGATCGGGTCTCGCTGAACGCGAGCTGGCAGGAATCCCTGCGCCACCACCTCACCACCGACGCGTGGCGCAGCGAGCGCACGATCCAGGCCGACGCGCGGTGGCAAGCGTGGCCCGTCCCTGGCGGGGACCTCACCCCGCGGCTCTTCGCGACCCTCACCGCGACCCCGACCGAGGAGCGGTGGACGGCCCGCCTCGAGGCCGACCTCGTCCAGTCCCCGGTCGTCCTCCGCCTCAAGGTCACGGTCGGGCAGGGCCGCCAGGTGGCGACCGGGCGAACGGATCAGACCCTGGCCCTATCCTTCGCGTGGGAGCACGGGGGGTGGCGCGGCGTGCGACCCTCCCTCCAGTGGGACAGGTCGTGGACCCTCCTCTCCCACCCCCGCTACCCGACCGAGGTCACGGAGAAGGAGGAGGCCGTCCTCCGGGTGACGTGGGAGGTTGAGGGATGGCGCGATGTCCTCACCCTCTCCTGGAAGCCCCGCGAGGAGCAGATCTCGGTCACGAACCGCGTCACGTGGCCGTTCGCGTCGGGGGCCCTCACCGCACAGACGTCCGTCCAGCTAAAGGACCAGTCCCTCGACGTGACGACCCGCGCCGACCTCGGGCTCCCGCTCGATACCCTGCTTGCGGCGCTGGGAGCGGAGCCGGTGGGAGAGATGTGGGGGCTCAGCGTCGAGCTCGGGCACATCCTCGGGCTGGCGCCCGAAAGCGACGCAACCCACGCCCTGTTCCTCGGCGTGACCCTCGCCGTTCGGTTCTAGAACTTGGCCCCGAACCCGAACCGGTGGGAGGCCGACAAGGTTGGGTGGGTGAGGAGGGCATAGTCGATCACGAACATCCCCCAATTCACCCCGAGGCCGAGTGCCCACTGCACGCCCGCCTGGAGGCGCAGGCCGGCGCGGACCTCGAACAGCCCCATCGCCGACCACCCCACGCCGAGCGCCGTGTACTCCGCGGTGAGGTCCGCCGTGAGGAGGAACCCCATCGGGTTCACAAGCGCCACCCCTGCTGCGAGGTCGGTGGACCACCCATCGCCCGTCTCCCCCACCGTGGCCCCGAACCCGAACTCCCGCAGCGCGAGGCCGAACTGGAGCCGCCCGAGCGGCGTGCTCATCCGCCCGAGGAACCCCACGTCCAGGGCGAACCCGCTCCCCGTCTCGTCCGCGATCTGGGCGCGGTGGTACTTGAGGGCAGCGCCGCCGGCAGCGGGGAACGGGAAGATCCGCATCCCCGTGAGGTCGAACCCTGCCCCCACCACCGCCGCGAAGTGGGAGAATGAGAGAGGATCGCCCTCTGGGTCCGTGATCCCGCCGACCCCGAGATACCCCAGCCCGGCCCCGTAGTTGGGGACCGAACCGGCGAGCCATGTCACCGAATACAGCCCGAGCACGCTCGACAGGCTCGAGTCGGCGCGGATCCCCTTCGACCACCCGAGGCCGGCGGGGTTGGTGAGGAGGGCCTCCGTCCCCTCGGCGATGGCGATAGAGGCCCCGCCGAACCCCATCGCCCGCACCCCAAGGCCCACATCGAACGGGTTCGGCAAGCCTTGGCCGAGGGCCATACCGCCCCCGACGAGGACCACACCCAACAGCGCGAACGCTCGTCGCATCATCCCCTCCTCAGCGCACCACCAGGATCTTCCCGATCTCCGACCGCTCCGTCTTCCCTTCGACCGTGGCCGTGATCAGGTAGAAGTACAACCCGTCGGCAATCGAGCGACCGTTCCCGTCCCGAAGGTCCCACGCAAACTGCGTGCCCGTCACTTCGCTCCGTCGGACCTCCCGTCCCAGCATATCGAAGATCTGGATCGAGACGTTGGTCGCTCCGGGAGGGAGGAACACCTGGATCCGACACTGCGTCCGAGCGGGGTTATCGAGAACCTTCGCCCCGACCGCTGCCCCACCCGTAGGACGGACATACACGTCCAGCGAGAACCACTCCCCGAACCCTCCCGCGTCGCGAGCCCGCACCTGGATCCGGAAAACGTCGGCCGTGGTGAACGCTCGGGTGGTCGTGTTCGTGGTCGTCGCCACCACGGTCTCATCCCCAAGCTTCCACTCGTAGCCTGTAATCGCGTCACCATCGGAATCGCTGGCCGTGGCCGTGAACGTGATCGTCTGACCGACCACAGGCGCCGCCGGACTGACGGCGATCGCGGTCACCACCGGCCGCCGGTTCACGGGGGAAGCGGCGACCGTGATCGTCTTCTCCTTCCGGCCCACCTCGCCGCGGCTGTTGGTGACGGAGAGGACCACGGTGTACGTACCGGCTGCCGTGTACGTGTGCTGCGGGTTGGCAGCCGTGGAAGTTCCGCCATCCCCGAATGCCCAGGCGTAGGTGTACGGCGTGAGCGGCGGAGTTGCCGGATCCGTCACCTGCGAGGTGAAGGTGACCGCTTGACCGGCAGCCGGTTCCGCAGGCGTGAACGTGAAGTCCACCACAGGCTGCTTGCCGATCACCTCGATCGGCTTTGTCTTCGAGCTCGCCAAGCCGCCCTCCCCGGTCACGGTGAGGGTCACCTGGTAGGTCCCGCCGATCGCATACGTGTGCTTGACAGCGGCCGAGCCCTTGGTCTCCGCAGTCTTCCCGTCACCGAAGTTCCAGCTGAACGTAGCGTTGGCGATTTTCCCCGACGGATCGGCGATGCCTGTGGCGGGGGTGAAGGTGATCTCGACCCCCGCTTCCGGCGCCGCCGGCGTCCAACTGAAATCCACCCCAGTTGGCGCCTGACCGATGGCGGTGGTGAACGTGGCCGGCCCAGCGAGTGGGCCCTTTTGGTAGGTTGCCGTACCCTCTGTATGCCACACGACCGTTGCCAGCTGCAGTTTCCGCCCGGCAGGGGCCGTGTCCTTAAGGGTAATCCAGATCTCAAGCTCCACGGTCGAGTCATCCGGCACGACGTTGTTCGCACTGGTCGTCACGCGAACACCAGCCAGGCTCAGCCCCACCGGATCCGTGACCTCGCCCAAGAGCGCTCCATCGGACTTCCGTCGCACCTCGATCCGGGCCACGTGCTGATCGGCAAGAGGGCTCTCCGTCTCCGCGTTCCGAACCATAAGTGACGTGATTCCCACGTCATATGGGTTGGCGTCGGAGTCTTCAAGTTTGAGTCGCTGGGCGAGGAACCGCACCCCCTGAAAGACCTTCCGATCGGTCAGCGTCTTGTCAAGTTCGGCCACCTCGAGCCCCGTGGCCTCAGCAGGGCCCGTGGTGAACACCTCGCCATCGAGCGGATCTTCACCACCCTCCGGCTTCCCGTAGATCTTAGAATCTTCGGTGTGCCAAACAACGGTCCGCAACTGCAACTTCCGGTCCAGGGGCACCGCCGTCCCCAGCGTGACCCACACCTCGATGATCTCCGTGGTGTCATCGAGGACGACGTTGGCGCTGCCCGTCCCGATGCGCAATCCCCCTGAGCTCAACCCGGAGGCGCTTGCTACCGACCCCATCAGCGCCCCATCGCGAGCGCGGATGATCTCGATGCGCGCAATTTGGCTGTCGGCCAGACGCGACTCCGCGGCGATGTTCCACACCACAAGCGAGTTCACCGTTACATTGTAGGGGTCGGGGTCGTCATCCGTGACCTCAATCCTCTGAGCAAGGAACCTTTGTCCGGAGAACACCCGTGGATCGCCGCCATCCACGACATCTAGGTTGTCTACATTCTCAAATCCGCTGGGCTGGGCGATTGTGAAGACGGGAGCTACATCCTCCACCGGAGCTTTATCGCCTGCCGTGATGTCCCGTCCTCCGCAGCGCACATCAGCTAACAGCTGCAGCTTGTGCCCAGTAGGTGCGTCCATCTTCACAGTAACCCAGATCTCCAGGACCACCGTGTTGTACGGACCGACCTTGGCGCCGGAGGTGGTGATAACGACACCTGTGGACGTGAGGGTGGCGACTGACGTGGTCGTGCCAAGTTGCGCGTCGTCGCTTGCCCGGCGGACCTCGATCCGCTCGATGTACTTCCCAGCGAGCTTCGTAACGCCCGGCCCCGTCGCGATGTTCTTGATGACCAGCTGCGTGATGGGACTCTCGAATGGAAGGTTGTCAGCGTTCACCTCAATCCGCCCGGCGAGGAACCGCTGGCCCCGGTACACGTCCGCTGTCGTTGGCAACGACCCGTCAAATGCGATCGTGGGGAGGGCCACCGTGAAAGTGCCGGCCGGTTGTCCGGCTTCGTCGTAGTCGACAAACTGACCAGGAGACTCTTCCGTCTTGTTGATGACCGTCGGGGCTCCCTCTTTCCCTAGCTGCAGCGTCTTGCCCAACGCAACGCCCGTTTTCAGTCGAACGAGGATGTAAATGCGATGAGTACCAGCACTGAAGGTGTTGTTCGAGAGGGAGCCGATCGTCAAACCCGTTCCGTCCTCGAAACCGGTACCGGCAATGGAGGTCACCTTCTTGAGGACAGATCCGGTCTCGCTCGTCTTCCGGATCTCGATGAAATCAATGTCTGCTGCGAGAACCCGACTCTCCGTCTGGGCTGTGTTCCTCACGGTGATGCTCTCGATCTTGAGGCTCGATCCCGTGGGCACCGTGAACTGAATTATCTGGGCCAGGACCACCGCACCCGGGGCCACGAACTCGTCGGACAGCCCGATGTTGGTGAACCCCACCTGGCCCCACACGACCGGCGCCGTAAGCGCGACCGCCACCGCAAGCAGTATAGACCGTCTCATCGCACGACCTCCTCACCCAGCTCGGCCCGGCCGGCGCCCACACGCCCGGAACCCGGTTCCGCAGGCTTCGTCCATTCGTTCATCCTCTCACCACGAGGCTTCATAGCACGGTGCCCAGTCTAGGTGAGCGGCATCACGCTGCGGAGGATCGGGGTTACCCCGACCCCAGGCGTTTGTCCGCCCGCCCGGGCCCCCGTGTCCGGTGCGGCCAGTATAGTGTCAGAGAATGGGCCGTGTCGGTGATCGAACCCACCCCCACGAAGGGCCGGTGGAGGGAGGACGGGGTTCCTTGGCCCGGCGGGCGGGAACCCGTACACTCCACCCCGAGGTGAACGCATGAACCTGATCGAGGACGTCTGGGCACGGGAGATCCTGGACTCCCGCGGCAATCCGACCGTGGAGGTGGAGATCACGCTCGAGGACGGCACCGAGGCGCGGGCCGCTGTGCCCTCCGGCGCGTCCACCGGCACCTACGAGGCCGTCGAGCTCAGGGACGGAGATGACCGGTACCTGGGGAAGGGAGTCCAGCGCGCGGTCCACAACGTGAACGAGATCATCGGCCCGGAGATCGAGGGCCTGGACCCCCTCTGGCAGGAGGAGATTGACGCCCTGCTCCTGGAACGCGATGGGACCCCGAACAAGGCGGAGCTGGGGGCGAACGCGATCCTCGCCGTGTCGCTCGCCTGCGCCAAGGCGGCGGCGATGTCGCTTGGGATCCCACTCTGGAAGTACCTCGCCGGCGCCCGGTCGGGGCGGATGCCGATCCCCCTCATGAACGTGATCAACGGGGGAGCCCACGCCGATAGCGGCCTTGCGATCCAGGAGTTCATGATCGTCCCGCTCGGCGCCCCCGTCTTCGGGGAAGCCCTCCGCTATGGGGCCGAGGTGTTCCACACCCTGCGCAAGATCTTGAAGGGGAAGGGGCACTCCGTAGCGGTGGGCGACGAGGGCGGGTTCGCCCCTCGTCTCGCGACGGACGAGGAGGCCCTCCGCATCCTCGTCCAGGCGATCGGCGACGCGGGGTACGAGCCGGGACGGGACGTTGCCCTCGCCCTCGACTGCGCCGCGACCGCGTTCTACGAGCCCGAGCGCGGGATCTACCGCCTGGCAGGCGAGCGGCGCGCGGCGGACCTCGTCGAGCTCTACGCCCTGTGGGCCAAGGAATACCCGGTTGTATCCATCGAGGACGGGCTCGCGGAGGAGGACTGGGAGGGATGGTCTCTCTTCACGGACCGGCTCGGCTCCACGATCCAGATCGTGGGCGACGACATCTTCGTCACGAACCCGGACCGGCTCGCCCAGGGGATCGAGCGCCGGGCGGCGAACGCGATCCTCATCAAGCTGAACCAGATCGGCACGGTGACGGAGACGCTCCGCACGATGGACCTCGCCCACGGGGCTGGCTATGCCTGCATCATCTCCCACCGGTCCGGGGAGACGGAGGACACGACGATCGCCGACTTCGCGGTGGGAACGGGGTGCGGACAGATCAAGACCGGATCCGTCTCCCGCTCGGAGCGGGTCGCGAAGTACAACGAGCTTCTGCGCATTGAGGATACCTATGCTCCGCCCATGGCGACGTGGCCCCGCTAGGGGGTACCTCCTCGCCCTGGCCGCGGTGATGGTCCTCGGCCTGGGATGGGTGTTCGGGACGCGGGTGGTCGCCATCCGTGACGCCGCGGCGGACGTCCGCGCGCTCCGGGCCCGGGACCAGGCCGTGCATGCGGAGATCGCGGCCCTGCGCCAGAAGCTCGTTGCGGCTCCCCTCCCGCAGGTGGTGGAGCGGGAGGCGCGGCAGAGGCTGCATTGGGGGTTCCCCGACGAGGAACGGATCGTCATCGTGCGGAGGTAGCGTGGCATTCGTTCATCTCCACGTCCACTCGGAGTACTCGCTCCTCGATGGGATGGGCCGGGTGCGCGACCTCGTCGCGCGGGCGGCGGAGCTGGGGATGCCGGCCCTCGCCCTCACCGACCACGGGAACCTGTCGGGCGCGATCAAGTTCTACCGGATGGCGAACGAGGCCGGGGTGAAGCCGCTCCTCGGGGAGGAGCTCTACGTGGCCCCGGACTCCCGCCATTCCCGCGACCCAGCAACGGGCCGCTCCCCGTACCACCTCGTCGTCCTCGCTGCGGATGAAACGGGGTGGCAGAACCTCCTCGTCCTCGCGAACCGCGCCCACACCGAGGGGTTCTACTACAAGCCGCGGGTGGACCTCGAGCTCCTCGCCGAGCACGCCGCGGGGTTGATCGCCCTCTCCGCCTGTGAGTCGGGCGAGGTGCAGCGCCACCTCCTCCACGGGCGGCGGGAGGAGGCCGCGGCGGCGGCGGGGCGGTACGCGGAGATCTTCCCCCGCCGGTTCTACCTCGAGCTTCAGGACCACGGTCTGGAGAGGAACGTGGCGCTCGTGCGTGACCAGATCGCGCTCGCGGGGCGCTTGAACCTCCCCGTGGTGGCGTCGGCTGATGTGCACTACCTTTCCCCCGAGGACCGTGAGCCGCACCGTGTCCTCATCAACATCCAGGCCGCGAAGAAACTGTCCGACCCCGATGCGCGGTCGTTCGATGGGGATGGCTACCACTTCCTGACCGAGGAGGAGATGCGGGCGCGGTTCGCGGAGGTCCCGGAGGCGCTCGCGGCAACCCTCGCCGTGGCGGAGCAGTGCGAGCTCAAGCTCGACCTCGGGAGGCGCCTCCTGCCCCGCTACCCGAGTGCCCTCTCCCCGAACGAAGAACTGATTGAGCAGGCACGGGCCGGGGCCCGGGCCCGGTTCGGCGACCCCCTCCCGCCCGCGGTGGAGGAGCGGCTGAACTACGAGCTCGACGTGATCACGCGGATGAACCTTGCCCCCTACTTTTTGATCGTCGCTGACTTCGTCGGCTACGCGCGGCGGAAGCGGATCCCCGTCGGTCCCGGCCGCGGCTCGGCCGCTGGATCCCTCGTGGCGTACGCCCTCGGCATCACGCAGGTGGACCCGCTGCGATTCAACCTCCTGTTCGAGCGCTTCCTGAACCCGGACCGGGTGACCCTCCCCGACTTCGACATCGACTTCTGCGTCCGGGGCCGGGACGAGGTCATCCGCTACGTCGCTGAGCGGTACGGCCGCGACCACCTCGCCCAGATCGCCACGTTCGACCGGATGGCGGCGCGGTCGGTGGTGCGGGATGTGGCCCGCGTGCTGGGGCTACCCTACGAGAAGTCGGACCGGATCGCGAAACTCGTCCCGTTCGGGATGACGCTGCGCCGGGCGCTGGAGGAGGTGCCGGCCCTCCAGGAGCTCGCCGCGGGGGAGGAGGAGGTGCGGCGGCTCTTCTCGATCGCCCGCCGGCTCGAGGGGCAGCTCCGCAACAGCTCAACCCACGCCGCAGGGGTGGTGATCGCCCCCGAGCCGCTCGAGAAGTTCGTGCCCCTCCTCCGCCTTGCCGACGGGGAGTTCGTAACGCAGTTCGACATGCACGATGTGGAGGCGGTGGGCCTCCTCAAGATGGACTTCCTCGGCCTGCGCAACCTGACCCTCCTCGATGATGTGACGCGGCTCGTCGAGAAGCGGACGGGGGTCGAGGTGGACCTGGGGCGGATCCCGCTCGACGATGGGGCAACGTACGGGCTCATCCAGTCCGGACAGACCACGGGGGTGTTCCAGATCGAGTCCCCGGGGATGAAGGCCCTCATCCGCCGGCTCGAGCCGACGGAGTTTCGGGATCTGATCGCTATCCTCGGCTTGTTCCGCCCCGGGCCGCTCGACTCGGGGATGGCCGACGACTACATCGAGCGGAAGCACGGGCGCCAGCCGGTCACCTACCCCCACCCCGCCGCGGAAGAGGTCCTTTCCGAAACGTACGGGCTCCCGATCTACCAGGACCAAATCCTCCTCCTCGCCCAGCGGCTGGCCGGCTTCACCCTGGGGGAAGCCGATCTCCTGCGGAGGGCGATGGGGAAGAAGAAGCCGGAGGAGATGGCGGAGATGGAGTCCCGGTTCGTGGACGGCTGTGTCCGGAACGGGATCCCCGTCGCGGAGGCAAAAGAGATCTTCTCCGATATCGAGAAGTTCGCGCGGTACGGGTTCGTCAAGGCCCATGCGACCGCATACGCGTTCATCACCTACTGGACCGCCTACTTCAAGGCCCACTACCCGACGGAGTTCATGGCCGCCCTCCTCACCTCGGTCCAGGACAACCTGGACAAGGTGGCGGCCTACATCGAGGAGTGCCGGGGGATGGGGATCGAGGTGCTGCCCCCGGACGTGAACGAGTCGGCGGTGGGGTTCACCCCGGTCGGGGAGGGGGTGATCCGGTTCGGCCTGGGGGCGATCAAGCACGTCGGGACGGGCGCGGTGGAGGCGATCCTCGCCAGCCGCGGTTCAGGGTTCCGGAACTTCTTCGACTTCTGCCAGCGGATGGACCCGGACCGCGTGAGCCGGGAGGCGGTGGAGTGCCTGATCAAGGCGGGGGCGATGGACCGGTTCGGGCTCCCCCGCCAGGCCTTGATGGCCCTCGTCTGCGAGGGGATGCGCCTCGCGCAGCTCACTCGATCCCAGCGGGCATCGGGCCAGCAGTCGTTCTTCGACGCGGAGGAGCTGGCCCCGAAGCTCACGGTGGAGGAGACAGAGTTCCCGCGGGAGACGCTCCTTGCGTTCGAACGGGAGCTCCTCGGCCTCTACCTGTCCGGACATCCGCTGGATGCCTACGCCTCAGAGCTGCGGGCGCGGGGGGTGATCCCCCTCGCCGAGGCCGGGGCCGAGGGCCGCCCGTTCACGGTCGCGGGCCAGGTGAAAACGCTCAAGATCGTCCCCACCCAGGAAGGGCCGATGGCGTTCCTGACGCTCGAGGATCCCAGCGGCGAGGTGGAGGTGGTGGTGGGGGCACGCCTCTACGCTACCCGGGCCGCGCTCCTCCGCGAGCAAGCGCTCCTCGTCCTGCGCGTACGGTGGTCGGAGCGGAACGGATCGCGGCGGCTGCAGGCCCTCGACGTGGATCCCCTCGTCCGTCCGGGGTCCAGCCTGACCCACTGCTTAATCGAACTTCCCCTCGACCTCGCCACCCCGGAGACGGCGGCCCACCTGAGCGGGATCCTCGCCGACCACCCGGGCCCGGTGCCGGCCAGGCTGCGGCTGCGCGAGGGGGAACGGGCCCTCGTCGTGGAGGCCGGCCCCCAGTACGCCGTCCAGCCCTGCCCCGAACTGAGACAGAGGCTCGCCCAGTTGGGCCCCGGGGTGCGGGTGGAGTGGGGATGAAGGTCCCATCGGTCCTAAAGCTCCTCCTCCCGGGGATCGGGGTGAAGCGGTGGTTCCTCCTCGCCCTGGCCGGGATCGCCCTCGTCGCGTTCGGGGTCGTGTGCCTGGTTGGAGACGAGGGAATGCGCACCCTGTATGCGCTGGTGCTGCACCACGTCCCGTTCCTGTGGCGGCCCGTGTTCGGGGCGGTGGTGGTGGCAGTGGGGTTCGCCGGCACGGTGGTGGGGATGGCCTGTGCGGTGCGGGCGATTCTGCACGCCGTTTCCCCGCGCCGCGGCGGGTCGGTGGCGGAGGCCCTGTACCAAGGGCGGATCCTCCGCGCCGCGCCGCACGTCGTCGCCATCGGCGGCGGGACCGGGCTCTCCACCCTCCTGCGGGGGATCAAGGCCTACACCGCCAACCTCACCGCGGTGGTCACGGTGATGGATACGGGAGGGAGCTCCGGCCGCCTGCGGGCCGAGCTCGATGTCCTTCCCCCCGGCGATGTCCGGAATTGCCTCCTGGCCCTGGCCGAGGACGAGGAGCGGATGGCCCGGTTCATGCTCCATCGGTTCCAGTCAGGGGAAGGCCTGGTCGGGCACTCGCTGGGGAACGTCCTTCTGGCGGGGATGGAACAGGCGGTGGGGGGATTCGACCGCGCCGTTGAGGAGGCGAGCTACTTCCTGTCCGTGCGCGGGAAGGTGGTCCCCGCAACCCTTGATCGGACCAACCTCGTCGCCGAACTCGCCGATGGGCGGGAGGTCGTGGGGGAGGCCGAGATCCCGCAAGCGCACGTCCCGATCCGCCGCCTGCGCCTCGCCCGGCCAGCGCAGGCCTATCCGGTGGCGCTGGACGCGATCTCCCACGCTGGCCTCATCCTCGTTGGGCCAGGGAGCCTGTACACGAGCATCATCTCCGTCCTCCTCGTGGACGGGATCGCGGACGCGATCGCCCGCGCGCCGGCGGAGAAGATGGTCATCATGAACCTCATGACCGAGCCCGGGGAGACGGACGGGTTCTCGGCAAGCGATCACCTGAACGCCCTCGCCGAGTACGTGAACCTGCGGCGGTTCCACGCCGTGATCGTCAACAGCGAGCTCCCGCCGCCGGAGATCCTCGCCCGCTACCGCGCGGAGGGGAGCGTGCCGGTGCTGGATGACCTGCGCGGGGCGAAGGCGCTGGGGCTGCGGGTGATCCGCGCCCCGCTCCTCGATCTGGTGGAGGTGGAGGGGAAACTCACGGTGAAGCACGATCCCCACAAGTTGGCGCGGGTGGTGGCCCGCGAGGCCCGGGTCCTCCACCACTCGTGGACCCGCTGGTTCAGCGGGTAGGAAAAGGACGGGGGCGACGAGATGTCGCCCCCGAATCGTACCCCTCGCGCGTGCCCCTACGGGGCGATCGTGAGGTTGATGGTGACGACCTTGGAGTTGGTCCCCGCCGTTCCCTTCACGCGAACCGTGTACGCGCCTTGAGCGGCCGAGGTCCCGCAGGTGAGCTTGAGCGTCGTCGTCCCTGCCGGAGCCGGGTTGGGGTCAAACGCCGCCGTCACCCCGGTGGGAAGCCCCTCGATCTCGAACTGAACAGGCTCCGCGAACCCTCCCACCCGGTTCACCGCGATCGCCACATCCGCCGATGCACCCGGTTTCACCTGGACTGCGGTCGGGGTCGGCACGAGGCTGAAGTCGGGGAGAGCCTCAACGGTGAGCTTCACGACCGCCGTCTTGTCCACCCCGTCGCCCTTCCCGCGCACCGTGAGGTTGTAGACCCCGCCGACGGCCGTGGTGGCCACGTTGAGGGTGAGGGTGCTCGTCGCCGCCGTGACCGACGCTGGGTTGAACGTCCCCGTCACTCCTGCCGGGGCGCCCTCAAGGGTCAACGCAATCGGCCCCGTCATGGTGGCGTTGCGGGTCAGGTTGATCGTCACCGTGCCACTTGCCCCCGCCTTCACGGTGAGGGAAGCCGGGACGGTGGCGAGTGTGAAGTCCGGCTTCACCAGCACGTTCACCTCGAGCGGCACTTCCTTCTTCGTCTTGCCGCTGGTGGCGACGACCTTGAGCGTGTACTTCTGAACCGCCACCGCATCCCCCACCGTGAGGGTGAGGGTGGTCTCGGTGCCGGTGGTGGTGGTCTTCACAGGGTCGAACTTGGCAGTCATCCCAGTGGGAGCGCCCGTGACGGTGAACTCGACCTCACCCTTAAAGTCGCCGGTCCGGGTGATGGTGATCTTCTGAGTAGCCGACCTGCCCTGCGGGATGGACATCGCAGTCAGGGTCTTCGGAAGATCGAAACTCGCGCTCGAACACCCCGCCAGCAAGCCCAACACCACAAGGGCTCCAACCAGCACTACCCCTAGCTTGATACGCTTCTTCGTCATAATCCTCCTTCCCCTCCGCAGCATGCTCCGAGCCCACGTGAATGTAGCCTACCGGTGTAGCGACTCCATTTCGGAATCGGGGGAGCCATCGCCCGGCGCTGCCCGAAGGGGATTCTCCTCCTTGTATATGGTCCGCTTCCCCCGCTGCTATAACGCCTCCCGGTTCTGCTCAGCTTTGGGCCAAGCATATGCTGTTTCCTGAGGAGCGTCAAATCGTGGGCGCAACCGGCCGCGCCCGTTGCCTCCACCAAGAGATGGGGCGACTCCGCGCCCCATCCGGAATGGTGATCCCAGACCAGGTTTCGCGCATCAGCTCTGCTAGCAGCCGCACGGCTTCTTCGGCTGCTTCGGCTTATCCGCCTTTTTCTCCTTCATCGTGGCCTCGCCTCCTTCGTCGCCCCATCCGTGAGGGCAACCGATCGCGAGTATAGTGCGGTTCCCCCATCCGTCAATGGAGGACGGGCGCGCTCGTCCCTAGCCAGTGGCAAGCCGTTCCTGGAGGAAGGGGGCGACTGCCGTCATCGGGATCCTCTCCTGCACCGTCGTATCGCGGTCACGCACGGTCACGGTCCCGTCGGCGATCGTCTGGCCATCCACCGTGAAGCAGAACGGGGTTCCGGACTCATCCTGGCGCCGGTAGCGGCGGCCGATGGAGCCCCTATCGTCATAGTCCACGTTCCACCTCTTCCTCAGCTCGCGGTAGAGGTCGAGGGCCACCTCCGGCATCCCCTCCTTGCGGAGGAGGGGGAACACCGCCGCCTTGATCGGGGCGAGGCGGGGATGAAGCTTCAGCACCACCCGGGGTTGGGGGATCCCGTTCTCGTCGGGGATCGCATCCTCAGCATAGGCTTCGCAGAGGAAGGCGAGCAGGGACCGATCCACCCCCGCCGAGGGCTCGATGACGTGGGGGATGAGGCGCTCCTTGGTCTCCTCGTCGAAGTAGGAGAGGTCCTTGCCGCTCCCGGGATAGCGGGGCTTCCCATCGGGGCCCGTCTCCACCACCAGCTCCTCCCCGCGACGGACGAGCTTCCCCTCCATGTGCGAGCGCAGGTCGAAGTCGCCACGGTGGGCGATCCCTTCCAGCTCGCCGAACTCGCCCGCGGGGAGGAACGGGAACGCGTACTCGATGTCCGCCGTCCCGCAGCTATAGTGGCTCAGTTCCTCCCGACCGTGCTCGCGGAGGCGGAGCCGCTCCCCGGACAGCCCGAGCGCCACGTACCATCGGAAGCGGCGATCGCGCCAGTACTCGTACCAGAGGCGGGATTCCACGGGGCGGCAGAAGAACTCGATCTCCATCTGTTCAAACTCCCGCGACCGGTAGGTGAAGTAGCGGGGGGTGATCTCGTTGCGGAAGGACTTCCCGATCTGGGCGATCCCGAATGGGAGCTTCACCCGGGCCGTGGCGAGCACGTTCTTGAAGTTGGTGAACATCCCCTGGGCCGTCTCCGGCCGAAGGTAGGCCTCGCTCTCTGGGTCCACGAGGGCCCCGACGTAGGTCTTGAACATGAGGTTGAACTCGCGGGGCTCGGTGAGGTCACAGGTCGTGTGTTCCCCGGGGCGCTTGGACGGCTTCTCCGGGCACTGGCTCGTGGCGAGCTGGTCCGCGCGGAAGCGGGCCTTGCAGTGGCGGCAATCGACGAGCATGTCGTGGAAGAGATCGTAGTGGCCGCTCGCCTTCCACACCTGGGGGTGCATGACGATCGAGGTCTCCACCCCGACCATGGCGTAGGGGGAGGGCATGCCCGGGGGCGGGGTCGTGTCGTCGTGGCCGCGGACCATGTCCTGCCACCACGCCTCGCGTACGTTGCGCTTCAGCTCGACCCCCAGCGGGCCGTAGTCCCAGAACCCGCCGATCCCGCCATAGATCTCGCTCGACGGGAAGATGAACCCCCGTCGCTTGGATAGTGAGACGACTCTCTCCATCAGTTCGTTCTTCTCCGGCATGTCTGTTCCCTCTCCCGGCGTCTGCCTGTGCGGATGGGAGCTAGGCTACCGAACGGAACCGGACGGGGCAACCCGCGCCGCTTCCGTGGCGAGGGTCCGCAGGCACTGGGCCGCAGGCTGGGTCAGCGCTCCGCTCCTGTACCGCCAGGTCCAGTTCCCCTCCGGTCGGCCGGGGCGGTTCATGCGGGCTGAGCTATCCAGACCCAGCACATCCTGGAGGGGGATCAGCGCCAGGGCGGCCCGGGATCCCAGGGCAAGGCGGATCAACGCCCCCGGCGCGTCCTCGTCCCGCTCGAGACGGATCCCGTTCCCAGCGAGGTAAGCCCGGGCCCGCTCCCGCTCCGCCGCGGGGGCGGTCCGGAACCAGCCGCGGGCCGTGTCGTTGTCGTGGGTGCCCGTGTAGGCGAGGACCCGCCCGTGCTCGGGGTAATTGTGGGGGAGGTGGGGATTGTCGTCCCCGCCCTGGAACGCGAACTGGAGGACCCGCATCCCGGGGAGCCCGAACCGGTCGCGGAGGGCTTCCACCGCCGGGGTGATCACCCCAAGGTCCTCGGCCACGATCGGCACGTCGCCGAGGGAGGCTCGGATTGCGGCGAGGAGGGCGTCCCCGGGGGCCGGGACCCACCGCCCGTGGATCGCGGTCGGCTCGGTGGCCGGGATCTCCCAGTACGCCTCGAACCCCCGGAAGTGATCAATGCGCACGAGGTCACAGGTGCGGAGCGCGTGGCGGACGCGGGCGATCCACCACCGAAACCCATCCGCCGCGAGCACATCCCACCGGTAGAGGGGATTCCCCCACCGTTGCCCGGTGGCGCTGAAGTAATCCGGCGGGACCCCGGCGACGACGGTGGGGTTCCCCTCGTGGTCGAGGTGGTAGAACCCTTGATGAGCCCACACATCGGCCGAGTCGTGGGAGACGAAGATCGGCATGTCGCCGATGATCCCGATCCCCCGCTCGCGGGCATGCGCCCGCACGGCATCCCACGCCAGGTGAAACCGCCACTGGGTCCAGGCATGGAATCCGACGTCCTCGGCGAGGGCGCGCCGGGCAGCGGACAGGGAGCGCGGGGCGCGCTGGACGAGCTCGGCCGGCCACGACGGCCAGGGAGCTCCCCGGAACTGGGCCTTGAGGGCCATGAACAGGGCGTAATCGGGGAGCCAGTCGTCCTCGAAGCGGCTGAATCGGCCGAGGTCCCTCTTCTCCCCCCACGATCCATGGCAGAGGAAGCCCGCGTAGGCGCGGCGGAGGAGGGGCCAGCGGGTCTCGTAGATCCGCCCGAAGTCCACCCTCTCCTCCGGGAACGACGGAAGCTCGCCCGCGGGGAGCCAGCCGCGGGCGCGGAACTCCTCCGGGTCAAGGAGGTACGGGTTCCCCGCGAACGCGGAGAAGGACTGGTAGGGCGAATCGCCGTACCCGGTCGGGCCGAGGGGGAGGACTTGCCACCACCGGCCGCCCGCTGCGGTGAGCCAATCGAGGAACCCCCGCGCCTCCGCACCGAGGGACCCGATCCCCCACCGACCGGGGAAGCTCGTGGGGTGAAGCACGATCCCGAACGACCGTGGCAGTTCCATCAGGGGTAGCTTAGCGCACCCCGAGCTCGCGTTCAGGGGGCCTCCCCGGGGCGCCGCGTGTAGGATAGGGGGTCATGGCGGCACGACGCGGGGAGCGGGAGTACGTGATGGACGCGCTGGCGGAGAACGGTTGGCACATGTTCCGGATCCTGGGGGAGTTCGCCGCCGGGTTCGAGGCCCTGGCGGGCGTGGAACGGGCGGTGGCCGTGTTTGGGTCCGCCCGCGATGGCCTCCACCCCGTGTACTACCGCGCCGCCGAAGCCCTCGGGGCCGCGCTCGCCAAGGCAGGGTATGCTGTCCTCACCGGCGGGGGGCCGGGAATCATGGAGGCAGCGAACAAGGGCGCGTTCGAGGCGGGCGGGGAGAGCATCGGTCTCAGCATCTACACGCCCCGCGAACAGGCCCCTAACCCGTACCAAACCCGCGCCCTCTCGTTCCGCTACTTCTTCGTGCGCAAGGTGATGCTCGTCACGTACGCGTCCGCGTTCGTGGTGTTCCCGGGCGGCTACGGAACGCTCGATGAGCTGTTCGAAGCCCTGACCCTCATCCAGACCCTCAAGGTCCGTCCGTTCCCGATCTACTTGGTGGGGAGCGAGTTCTGGAACGGCTTGATGGACTGGATCACGGGCCCACTCGCTGCCCAGGGGACAATCGGGGCCGACGACCCGCGCCTGGTCCAGGTGGTGGACGAGGTCCTGGAGATCCCGGCGGGCATCGAGGCCTACCATCGCCGGCCCGACCATGGCGGGTTCGCGGTGCCCGAGGAGGCATGACGGAAACGAGAGGAACGGCCCGCGCCGAGCACGGGCCGTTCCGTTACCAACTACGTCGTACACCTCTCTATGGCCAAACTCCCACCTCCTTGTACGATCCCAGCACGACGCCGGGAGGATGGGTGCCTAGGCGCCGACACTCTAGCACGAACGGGGAGGGAGGACAAGGCCGTCTGTCCCTCCCCCAAACAAGGAGGAGGAGATGAAGCGGTGGTGGGCCGTAGTGATGGGAGGAACGCTCTTCCTTTCCGGTTGCGCCCGCGTAGCGCCCGATCCGTGTCGGGGGGTGGCTCCCCCCATGGCGACGTTCCGCGTATCCCCCGAGGGCGGGGAACTCCCCCTGCTGGTGACGTTCGACGCCGGGGACTCGTTCGCGAGCGAGGGACAGATCGTCGGGTACCAGTGGGAGTTTGGGGACGGGACCACGGGCACCGGCCCCGTCGTACAGCACGTGTTCGACCGGGATCCCGACAGGCCGGAGGAACAAGAGTTCCCCGTCACCCTCACCGTAACCCAAGAAACGGCGACGGAGGGGGGCGTGTGCCACCGCACCACCCAGGCAATGCGCGTCCTCCGCTACGGGAAGAGCTACCCCCTGAACGTGGTGCGGTGGGAGCTCGTGCCCGAATACTACGGGTCCCTCATCGAAGGGGTCGTACGCAACGAGAGCGCGGACCGACGCGTGACCCATGCCGAGGTGCACGCCCGCTTCTACCGCGAGCCGGGCCACGTGCTGGTGGGCGAGGCGCGCCGGGAGCTATGGGATATCCGCCCGGGTGAGGAGCGGACCTTCATGATCCCAACCTACCTCTGGCCACAGCAGTTCGACTGGGTCGAGCTCCGTACGGAGGCCTTCACCGCCCAGCCCTGAGCCCGCGGCCCAGGGCTGGGCTCCCCAGCGAAGATCCCGTTCCCCCTCTAGCGGGGGAGGGCCTCCTTCCCCTCCAGCAGGGTGATCCGCTCCTGGATATCCTTGTCGTCAGGGAGAACCTTCAGGGCCTCCTGATAGGCGGCGAGGGCGGCCTGACGCGCTTCCTCGATCTCCTCCTCCACCCGTGCGATCTCGGCCTCGCGCTCGGGGCCCTCGGGGAGCTGCGTCGTGAGGAGCTCGATCTCGGACTGGAGCGACGCCATCTTCTCCTCGTACAGGGAGCCGATGATGAACGAGAGGTACTTCTCCTCAACCACCCCCTCGTCCCGGATCCTCTCGAACGCGGCGATCCCGCGGTCGAGGTCCAGGTCCTTCAGGTACATCGCCTCGAGGATGGGATCAGAGATGACGACCGTCGCCTCCTCGCGGGCTGCCTTCAGCCAGGCATCGAACCTCTCCCGCGCGATCGCGCTCTCGGCGTCGGCCCGCACACGGTCCGCCACTTCTCCGAACTCGGGCTCGCTCGCGGCGCGACGGTTGGTGACGCGGATGATGTGGAACCCAAAATCGGTCTGGACGATGCCGCTTGTCTCCCCGACCTCAAGGGCGAACGCCGCCTCCTCGAACTCGGGGGCCATTACCCCACGCCCGAACCACCCGAGCGCCCCGCCCTGGGCAGCGCTGCCGGTATCCGTGGACCGGGTGCGGGCGAGCTCGGCGAAGTCAGCGCCGCCAGCGAGTTCAGCGAGGATCGCCTGCGCTTCCTCCTCCGTCTTCACCAAGATGTGCGAGGCCTCGATCTGCTCCTCGGTGCTGTAGTCGGCCTTGTGTTCCTCAAAGTACGCGCGGAGCTCGTCCTCGGAGAGCTCGATCGGGCCCACCACCGCTTGTTGAACTGCGGCGTAGAGGAGCTGCTCAGCCACGCTCGCCCGCCCCTCTTCCTTGAACTCCTCCAGGGTCCCGCCGTAGAGCGCAAAGTATCCAATTAGGTCCTGCTCAGTCATTCCGTACGTGTCGAGCATCGCCTGGTACTGTTTTTGGAACTCGGCCTCGGTCTCCTCCCCGGTGATGACGACCCCCAGACGCTCCGCCTCGGCTTCAACGAGGCCGCGGGTGATGACAGCCGTGAGGGCAGTGAGGTCGAGGTCGAGGTCGAACAGGCGGCCCCGCGCGCCGGCGCGGAAGATCTCGATGTCAATTCCGAACTGAGCGTACAGCTGGGCGTAGTAATCGAGGATGGACTCCCGCATGCTGTCGAACGCCGCACGGTCGAGGGGATGGCCATTGACGATGAGGAACGGGCCCGTCGCGGCGGGAGGCGGCACCGGCGCCGTGGCGGCGGGGGTCACAGTGAGCAGGGCGGGGTCCGACGTGACGCTCCCGCACGGGTTCGTGACGACCACGGTGTAGCTACCGGCGTCCGCGCTGGCGACGGCGGGGATCGTGTAGCTCGGCTCCGTCGCGCCCGCGATGTCGGCGCCGTCCCTCTTCCACTGGTAGGCAAGTGGCGGGGTTCCCGCGGCGGTGACGCTGAACGTGGCAGAGCTCCCGGCGACGACGGTCTGGGGCGCGGGGTGGACCGTGATGGCAGGAGCGGTGCTCACACTGAGCGCGGCCGCGTGCGAGGTCACCGTCCCACAGCTGTTCGTGACCACCACGGTGTAGGTTCCCTCATCAGCGGTGGTCACGGCGGGGATGGTATAGATCGCGGTTGTGGCGCCGGAAATGGGGGTCCCGTCCTTCTCCCACTGGTAGGCAAGCGGCGGGGTTCCCGCGGCGGTGACGCTGAACAAGACAGACTTCCCCGCACAGGCCGATTGGGCAGCGGGTTGGACGGTGAGGGTGGGGGGGACGTTCACGGTGAGCACAGCCGCCGCTGAGGTGATGCTGCCCGCGGCGTTGGTCACGACCACCGTGTAGCTCCCCGCATCGCCCGCCGCAACGGAGCCGATCGTATAGGTGGCGGTGGTCGCCCCTGAGATCGCTGTTCCATCCTTGCGCCACTGGTAGGAAAGGGGCGCCGTGCCAGCCGCCGTCACGCTGAACGTGACCTTCCCCCCCACGCAGGCCGTTTGGGCCGTGGGCGGGGTGGAAATCGTGGGGGGAGTCCCCTTGTCGCAGCCAGCGAGAAGGGCCCCCATCCCAAGGACAATAAGAACTGCCACAACCGCACGTATCCGCATGTCATGCCTCCTTCAACCAAAATGAGCTTACCCGGTACGGGCGCTCGCCGAAAGCGCCCCCGTGGGATCGGTTCACCCTGCTCCAAGGTAGGCCCGCACGGAAGCCACTTCCACCTGCCAGATCGTCCACTCCTTGTACAGTCGGAACCCCATCGCATGGTTGATCTTGAGCATCGGAACATTGGAGCTCGCGTTCGCGGTACGGACGCGGACAACCGTGGGCCGCTCGGCCAGCACCCGCGCGATCATCGTTGCCTTGAGCCACTTCCCCAGGCCGTGGCCGCGGTACTTGGGGAGGACGCCCGTGTCCCCCTGCCACAGGGCGGCAGGTTGAGCGGGATCCCAGAACACCTTGGTGAACCCGGCGAGCTCGCCCGAGGCGCGGTGGCGGGCGTAGAGGGTCCACCTCTCCCTCTTCCGCGCGGCCAACGCGGCATCCGACTGGCGCACCATCTCCGGGGTCCACGTCCAGTCCTCCACCTCGAGCTCATCCCGGGGGGCCGTGTTCATCACGTCCTTGAGCTCGCAGATCGCTGTCAGCTCCTCCTCAGGGTAGGGGCCGATCCACCAGCCGAGGGAGAACAGGTCGCGAGGCCCCTCGTGGCACCATCGTTCCATGAGGGCCCGGTCGAGGGAGGCCAGATCGAGCTGGTTCGTAGCGGAGACCATCCCCGCCCGTGCCCCGACCCGTGCGGCAAACGCCCGTCCCGCGGGGAGCGCGGAGTCCGTGCCGAACGTGAGAAGCGTCTTCCCTCCCTCTTCGCAGGCGGTGACGAGGCGCGCCAGGAGTTCCTTCCCAATCCCACGGCGGCGATGCTCGGGGAGGACGGCGATGTCGAGATCGGCGATGTGACGGTTCTGGAGAGTGTTGTAGAAGTAGGTGGTCGCGGTGGCCACAGCTTCCTCCCCCCGCCACGCCACCCACCGCTGGACAGCCCAGTACGGCGGGATCGTCCTCAGCTCCCCTTCCCAGTCCGCCAGCGCCCGCGGGGGATCCTCCGGCCACGCCTCAGCCTGGAGCCGGGTCGTAAGGGCATGGGCCGCCGCTACCTCGCGCCGCGAGGCAGTCTTGATCTCAAATGAGCTGATGCGAATAGAACCCTCCGCCATGACGCCTCCTCAACAGTCCTTCGGAAAAGACGCATGGTACGTTCGAACCGCCGGTCAGGCAAGGGAGCGGGTGAGCAGCCGGCGTGGCGGAGCTACCCCCGCCGGGTGGGGAGACGGAGGGTGTACCACGTCGTGCCGAGGGCCATCGCCACGAGGAGGAGGCGGGGCCACGCCGCGCGGGCGATGAACACCGCCGAGATCGCGACCGACCCCCACACAAGGAGGAGCGATCCCGCCTTCCACGTCCAGGGGAGCCCACGCCCTTCCTCGTAGTCGCGGAGGTAGCGTCCGAACAGGCGGTTCTCGGTAAGCCATCGGTGAAGGCGGGGGGAACTGTGGGCGAAGCACCACGCGGCGAGGAGGAGGAACGGGGTCGCGGGGACGATGGGGAGGATCCAGCCGAGAACCGCCAACCCAACACAGAGGAGGCCGCCCGCGATGAGGACGAGCCGCTGATCCTTGGGGGAGGCCACGCGATCAGGCCGGACCCGTTCCCGCCGCACGGGCGAGGGCAGCGATCTCGTGGGCGATCTCAAGCGAAGCGTTGGGGTACGCGATCTTCTTCGTAGCCTCCCTCCGGCGGGCGAGCTCGTCGGGGGAGGAGATCCAATCCGCGAGGGTGGCCCGCACCTCCTCCGGCGTCTTCGCGTACACGCCCGCCCCGGCCTCCGTCACAAACTGAACGTTGGCGCGCTCGTTCACCATCCCGCCAGTGAGGATCATCGGGAGGCTCATGATCGCCGCCTCGGCGATCACCCCCGGCCCGGGCTTCCCGATGAGGACGTCCGCCCCCCGCATGAGGGTCTCCATGTTCGTCACGAACCCGTAGATGTGGATCGGATCCTGCCACGGGATGGCCCGCAGCTTGGCGGCAAGGGCCTCGTTCCTCCCGGCGACGATCGCGAGCTGTGCCCCCAGGCCGTCGAGGGACCGGGCAAGCTCCTCCATCGCCCCCATCCCCTCCGCCCCGCTCACGACGAGGGCCGTGGGGAGGTCCTGGTCCCAGCCGAGCTCGTCCCGGGCCTCGGCCTTGGTCTGGGTGAGGAGGGCGAACTTGGGGTGCGCCGGATGGCCGACGAGCCGGAGCTTGTCCTGAGCCAGCCCCAGCTTGAGCCCCCTCTCGATTGCGCTCGGGGTGGGGACGAGGCACCGATCCACGTCGGGATGGAACCACCCACTGTGGGGGGAGGCCAGGTCGGTGATCACGGTGAGAAGGGGGATTTCCCTCTTGGCCGCGCGGCGGACGGCCACGGCGTACCCGCTGAACCCGGCGTGGAGGACGACCATCGCCTGCCAGCTAGCGAGGGCCTTAAGGCAGGGCCCCTTCCGGAGGACCCACGACGGAAGGCCCCGGCGGCCAAGCCGCGTCGCAAGGAGCCGATCCGTCTGGGAAACGAAGAAATCGTACGATGGCTGATGGTGGGCCACCCACCACGGGTAGATCTCGGGGGCCCAGCGGAACGGGGGCAGCCCGCAGCGGCGGAAGACGTCGAAGTACTCGCACTCGAATGTGCCCGGATCGAGGTGGTGGAGCGCGGCCTCGATCGCCCGGCCCGCGGCACGATGGCCGCCGCCCGTGTCCGACATGAGAAACCCAATTCGAATCATCGGCTATATGACGCCGCACACGTGGCACGTGCGGGCATCATGCCCTCGCGCCAAGACCCCGCCCGACGGCCGTGGTCGGAGCGAGCGGATTTGAACCGCTGACCCCTGGCCCCCCATGCCAGTGCGCTACCATGCTGCGCCACGCTCCGCTGACCTTGATACTATCGCCCCCTCCCCTCTTCGCCAACCCCACCTTGACGCAACCGGAAGGCCCTCCCCGCTCCGGCCCCAGCGTCCCGCTCGATAACCCATCGAAAGCAGGTCAGCCGGCGCAGGAACGGCTCATCGAGGGCGAGGAGGTCGGGCTCCTGCCACAGGGCGACCCCGATCTGGGCCCGCTTGCGTTCCCCGTGGGACAGGGTATCCCACCGCGTGAGCCAATCGTCGCCGATCTCAAGATCCCTCCTGATCCCAAACGACACGCCATCCCACGAGGCGAGGAACGCGCCGAGCTCGGGGGGCGGGTCATCCGTCCGCTGGACGCAGTACACGACGTGATCCGGCGCGCGGATCGTCCCCCGTTGGGGGAGGAGCTCCCGGCACGCCAGGCGGAGGAGCGTGGTCTTCCCCGCCCCGTTGGCGCCGATCACCCCCGTCCACCCCGGAAGGAGGCCGAAGCTCACCCCCACAAAGAGGGGAGCGGCGGCTGATTCGTACCCGAACGAAACGTTGTAAAACGTGAGGGAGGACACCATCCCACCTCCAATCGTCGGAGACGGTCGGCGGCGGGACTCAGCGGAAAAGTGTTACCCCATGGGGAGTTCGGATGTCGAGGGAGGGAGGCCAAGGCCCACCGCGACGCATCGGGAATCCCTGGCTTTTACCTTGTCCAGCTCCAGGCTCTCTTGCGTCCGCGTTTGGCCTACCTGCGCACCCCATCCTCCTGAGAGAAGCTAGCGTCGGCGTGAGTATACGCGGGGCCGACCCGCCTCCCCAGGGTAGATCCGGCCCGCGGGAGGATCGAGGTACCCTCACCCCGCCTGGCCACCCGCGGGGGACCTCCCCCAGATCCAGAGCGCGCCCGCCGCGAGGAGGGCGACGGCGGCACCGAAGAAGAACGGCGCCCCCGGGCTCACCCCCTGCCAGAGCGCGCCCGCGATCACCGATGCCGGGAGGTCCATCGCCCCCACCACCAGGCTGTAGGTCCCGTACGCCGTGCCGCGTAGCTCGACGGGCACGAGGTCCGCGACCAGGGCTTTCGCGGTCCCGTAGGCAGCGCCGTAGTACGCCCCGTACACGGTGTACAGGACCCACATGTTCCACACCGCGCCGGCGAGGCCGAGGCCCAGGTAGATCCCGGCGTAGACGACCCACCCGGCCACGATCACCGTCCGCCGGGGGATCCGATCGGAGAGAGCGCCGGCAGGGGTGGAGACGAGGGTGTAGACGAGGTTGAACGCGGCGAGCATACCGAGGATGCCGAGCACGTTGGTGCCCAGGGTCTGGGCGCGCAGGACGAGGAACGCGTCGGCGGAGTTGCCGAGCTCGAACAGGCCCACGATCCCGAGGAACACGAGGAACGGCCTCCCCAGGGCGCGGAACCGGATCGGGGAGTGTGCGCTCCTCGCTGCCCCCACCTCGCGCGCCCCCAGGGCGAGGACGAGCACGGCCAACCCGGCCGGGACGAGGCTAACCAAGACGACGGTACGGAACGTGGCTTGGGTGAGTTCCCCCACCCCGCCCTGCGTCATCCACACCGCCGCCAGGGCCCCGAGGACGCCGACCATCGCCCCGCCCGTGTCCGCCGCCCGATGGAAGCCGAATGCCAACCCCCGCCGCTTCTCGTCGATCGAATCGGCGACCAGGGCATCGCGGGGCGCGGTACGGATCCCCTTGCCCACCCGATCCGCCCACCGCACCCCGGCCACCGCCTCCCAGGACGAAGCGATGTACAAGAACGGTTTCGCCGCGGCCGACAGGGCATAGCCCGCCACGGCGAGCCACTTCCTCTGCCCCAGCCGGTCCGAGATCCAGCCCGAGAACACCTTGAGGAGCGAGGCGGTGGACTCGGCCACCCCTTCAATCACGCCGATGACGGTGGTCCCCACGCCGAGCACATTGGCCAGGAACAGGGGAACCAAGTTGAGGACCATCTCGCTCGACACGTCCATCAGGAAGCTCGTTATGCCCACCGCCCAAATGTTCCGCGGCAGGTGACGCAGTCCCAGCGCACGCCTGTTCATCCTCATCACCTCGTTAGGGAGCATCAAACCTGGAGCGGGCATTATACCCGGAAGTAGAATCCGGTCCGGGGCAGCGGGGATGAGGATCGCGGTCACGGGGAATCCAGGCGTCGGGAAGTCCACCCTCGTCCTACAGGTCGTGGAGGGCGTGCCGCTCTCGTGTGGTGGGATGGTCACGGCCGAGATCAGGAAGTGCGGCCGGCGGGTGGGGTTCTCCGTGCGCGACCTCGCCACGGGAGAGGAAGGGATCCTTGCCCACCTCCATCTCGCCGCTGGGCCGTCGTTTGGCCGGTACCGCCTCAACCTCCGCGATCTCGATGCGATCGGCGCCCAGGCCATCGAACGGGCGATCGAAGGCGCCCAGCTCGTGGTCGTGGACGAAGTTGGGCCGATGGAGCTCCATTCCCCACGGTTCATCCGCGCCGTGGAGCGGGCTCTTGAGGAAGCCCAGAACCTCCTCGTCACCGTCCACCGCGCCTCGAACCATCCCCTCGCCTACCGGATCCGCCACGGGACCGACCGCGTGGTCCACCTCACCCCCGGGAACCGGGACCAAGCGGCCGCGGAGGTCATCCGCCTTCTCTCTGCGTGCTAGACCAGACGGGTCCGGGGAGTCCCACAAACCGCCGGTGGTAGCAATCGAAGCTCCTCTCCAACAGGCGCATCATCCGATCCACGTCCGCCCGTTCGGGGAGGGAAAAATCCGGAGACACGGCCGCACCGAAGTGCACGCAAACCCAGCCCTTGCGGCGCAACGACCGAACGACATGGAAAAAGAGCGGCCCCAGGGCGAGCTCCTCACCTTGGGGAGAGAGGATGTACGCGTTCTCGAGGCCGATCGGGACAACGGGGACCCCCGCCCGGCGCGCCAGGACGGCCGCCCCCGGCTTGAGCGTCCCGCGCCGGAAGTCCGGGCCATCGGCAAAGACCATGATCTGCCCCCCTTTCTGGAGGTGTTCTACGGCCGCACGGAGGGTCCGCCGGTTGAACTCCTTCTCCCCTTCGCGGATCTCGAACCGCCAGAGTGCCCTATAGAACGGGCGCAGGAAGGGATAGCGCGGGTCGATCGAGAACAGGGCAGGGGTGCGCCATGAACCCACAGCCCGCGCCACGTAGAGGGGATCGGGCCCCCCGCTGTGCGTTACGGCGAGCACGCACGGCCCCTGGGGGCGAGGCCCCTCGACCCGGACCTCGACCAAGAGCGGGAGGGCCACCACCCCTAGGCCGCAGGGTAGGGAGAGGATCGCGCGTCCCCCTGCCCTCATCGCGCGGCCGATCATGGCCCTGCCGCTGCTCAGGCGATGGGGCCAGCGGCCTGAGCGCAGGTGTGCCTTCCGGACCGTTCCCTCCGGAGACCCTCGTAGATCTCCATCAACCGGGCCACCGACGCCCGCGCGCTGTGCGCTACCGCCCATCTCCGCGCTCTCTCCCCCATCTCCTTCCGCCACGCTTCATCCGCGAGGAGGGAAAGACACGCGTCAGCGAAGGCACCCTCATCTTCCCTGACGAGCAGCCCTGTCTCCCCCGAGACAATCAGATCCGCCACCCCCATCGCGTCCACCGCGACCGGAGGGGTCCCGCCCATCATCGCCTCCATCACCACCAGCCCCTGGGTCTCCGTCTTTGAGGCGAACACGAACAGCGTGGCCTGACGGTAGGGATCGATCAAGCGCTCCCATGGGAGATGACCGACGAACACCACCCGCTCGGTCAATCCCAGCTCGCGCACGAGTCCCTCCAGCTTCGGACGGTGGGGGCCATCCCCGATGATCACCAGCCACGCCCCGGAACGCTCCCTGGCGATCCGGCGGAAGGCCCGGATCAGGAACTCGATGTTCTTCTCCCATCCTAGCCTCCCCACGTAGAGGAGGATCTCCGAGCTCGGGGGGAGCCCGAGGGCCTGGCGAACGTCCCACATTGGGGGATGGGTGTACGCTTCCTCGTCCACGCCAAACGGGAGGATATGGATAGGGACCTTGACCCCATACTGACGCAGCTCGCGCTCAATGTGGCTGGAGGGAGCGATCACGGCATCACAGCGGTTGCAGAACATGCGGCTGAGGCGTTCCACCGCTTGGCGCGACGGGCGGAATGGATAGGGCACGTACTTGCGGTACTCCACGTAACGGGTGTGGTAGGTGTGGACATGGGGTATCCCATAGCGGAGGGAAGCCCAGAACCCAACCAGTCCCACGGAGAAGGGATCGTGGCTGTGCACGATGTCCAGGTCCCTCAGGGCCGCGAAGGCCCGGCGGTTGTAGGGGAGGGCAACCCGCAACCCCTTGTAGAGGATGAACCTCACCGAGCGAAAGCGGTACAGATCCTCCCTCTTCTCCCGCGCTTCGGGATGGGCGGGGGCGAACACGCGGACCTCGTGGCCCCCCTGCCTCAGCTCGCGCTCCATGAGCCGGACCACGGTGACTACCCCGTTCGAGTCCGGCGTGTAGGTATCCGTGAAGATCCCGATCTTCATCCCATCGCCCCTCGCCTCATCGCGGAGGCTTCACCGACGGACCGCGCGCCCAGAAGCTCTGCCAGCGAAGCTTCTCCTGACCCGTGGCGACCTCGAGCCATGTTCGAAACGCCTTCCAGGTTGCGGGGACCACGTTCCTCCCCGCGAACCGCCGGTTGGAGGTTAAGCATACAAGATCGGGGACATACCTCACCTTCCCAAACTGGGCTAGCCGGCGAGCGAGGCGCAAGTCGGGGGCGACGAGGTCAGCGAACGGGGGATACCCTCCCGCTGCGAGGTAGGCCTCCCGCCTCATCCCGAAATTCGCGGCCCCTACCTGGTACACGCCGCAGGCCCGCGAGGCCCGGACGAGGAGGGTATACCCGACGATCGTCGCAGCACGGATCGGGTTCCTGTACTCCCGGAACCCGATCGGACCGTACACTGCTACCACCTCCGGTCGCTCCAAGGCGGCGACCATCTTCTGCAGCCAGTCCGGCGGGTAAAGGGTGTCGGCGTCGGCAGAGGCGATGTAGCCGGTGGTGGATTCTGCAAATCCCCGCGCCATCGCCCACGCGGGGCCTCTCCTCTCCTCACCGAGGACCCGGTCCGCGAAGCGCGCAGCGATCTCCAGGCTGCGGTCGGTGCTCCCGTTGTCCACCACGAGGAGCTCGAAGTCGGTGAACGTCTGCGCGCGGAGCGAACGGAGCGTCTCCGCGAGGAACCCCTCCTCGTTCAGTACGGGAACGACGACCGTGATCGTCGGTTCGCTCACGTTTCACCTGCCTCGCCGGGGGCGCCTCATCGCACCACGATCGACACGAGCTTCCCCGGGACGGCGATCACCCGCTGAACCTCGTGGCCCCGGAGGCGTTCCTGGACATCGGGGGCCGTGAGGGCCGCCTCCCGCAGGGCGTCCGGATCGGAGGCGGCGTGGGCCGCCAGCCGCAGCCGGGTCCGCACCTTGCCGTTGATCTGGACCGGGACCTCTACCTCGTCCCCCGCCACCGCGCGCGGATCGTACTCCGGCCACGGCGTGTCGAGGATGGCCCTCTCCTCCCCCAGTCTTTGCCACAGCTCCTCGGCGAGGAACGGGGTGAACGGGGAGAGGAGGAGGATCATCCGGGAGAGCACCGCGCGCACGAGTTGCAGGTCGGGACCTGGACCCTCCACATACGCCGCGGCTTCGTTGGCGAGCTCCATGATCGCCGCAATCGCCGTGTTCAGGCCCAGCCTCTCCCCAAACTCCTCCGTCACCTTCTTCACCGTGGCGTGGAGCTTCTGCCACAGGGCGCGCTCAGCGGGGCCGAACCGTGAGGGGTCCGGCTCTCCAGCGATCCCGGCGAGGTGGGGCAGTTGCCCAACCACCAAGTTCCAAAACCGGTTCACGAACCGCCACGCCCCGCGGATCCCCTCCTCCGACCACTCGATGTCCCGATCCGGGGGGCCCATGAACAGGGTGTACAGCCGCTCCGTGTCCGCCCCGTAGCGCTGGATGATGTCCGCCGGCTCGACCACGTTCTTCTTCGACTTCGACATCGCAAAGTACGAGGTCGCGACCTCCTGGCCGCACTTCGTACACCGCAGGTCGTCTACCTCCTTCGGGTACAGCCAGCCATGCTGGGGACACTTGTAGGCGGTGTGGCAGACCATCCCCTGGGTGAACAGGCGGCGGAACGGCTCCGTGAACCCCACGTACCCCAGGTCGTGAAGGGCCTTGGTGATGAACCGGGCGTAGAGGAGGTGGAGGATGGCATGTTCGACCCCCCCCACGTAGAGGTCCACCGGGAGCCAGCGGTTCACATCCTCCGTCACGAACGGGACCTCCTCCGCGTGGGGGGACACGAAGCGAAGGAAGTACCACGACGAGTCCACGAACGTGTCCATCGTGTCCGTATCCCGTCGCGCCTCCCCCCCACAGCGGGGACAGACCGTATCCGCATAGCCGGGGATGTCGGCGAGCCCCATCTTCCCGATGAACGGGACCTCAGGGAGGAGGACGGGGAGGTCTTCTTCGGGCACAGGGACGACCCCGCAGCGGTCGCAGTATACGATCGGGATCGGGGCCCCCCAGTACCGCTGGCGGGAGATGAGCCAGTCCCGTAGCTTGTAGACCACTGTCCGTTCCCCGATCCCCTGCTCCTCGAGGTAGGCGATCGTGCGCGCGATGGCCGTCGCGGCCGGGGTCCCACTGAGCGGGCCGGAGCGGACCATCGTCCCCGGTCCGGTGTACGCAGTCCCCATCGCGTGCGGGTCGAGGACCGGCCCGTCCGGGGGCGCAATGACGACGCGGATCGGGAGCCCGAACGCCCGCGCGAACGTGAAGTCGCGCTCGTCGTGGGCGGGGACGGCCATGATCGCCCCTGTGCCGTAGGTCGGCATCACGTAATCGGCGATCCAGATCGGGATCGGCTCCCCCGTCACCGGGTTCAGGGCGCGGGATCCCGTGAACACGCCGGTCTTCTCCCGCTCCGCGGACAGCCGCTCGATCTCGGAGGCGCGGCCCGCCGCGCGTCGGTACCCTTCCACCTCCGCCCGCCGCTCCGGGACGGTGAGCGCGTCCACAAGCGGATGCTCGGGGGCGAGCACGAGGAACGTTGCCCCCCACAGGGTGTCGGGACGGGTCGTGAACACGCGGATCTCCTCCCCTCCCTCGCAGCGGAACGCGATCGTGGCCCCCTCGGAGCGGCCGATCCAGTTCTCTTGCATCTTCTTCACGTGGTCGGGCCACGCCAGGTCCGCCAGATCCGCAAGCAGTCGGTCCGCGTAGGCCGTGATCCGGAAGAACCACTGGTCGAGTTCCCTCTGCTCGGGCGGGGTCCCGCACCGCTCGCACTCCCCGCCCACCACCTGCTCGTTGGCGAGCACGGTCTTACAGTTCGGGCAGTAGTTCACCGCGGCCCGCTTTTTGTAGGCAAGGCCGTTCTCATAAAGCTTCAAGAACAGCCACTGCGTCCAGCGGTAGTAGTCGGGGAGGCAAGTCGTGACCTCGCGCTCCCAGTCGTACTCGATCCCCCATGCCCGGAACTGGTTCTTAGCGTAGGCGATGTTGGCGAGCGTCCAGTCCCGCGGGTGGATCCCCCGCTCGATGGCAGCGTTCTCCGCCGGGAGCCCGAACGCGTCCCACCCCATCGGGTTGAGGACGTCGTGGCCGCGCATGAGGAGGAACCGCACGATCGCGTCGCCGATGATGTAGTTCCGGCCATGGCCAACGTGGAGGTACCCGGACGGGTAGGGGAACATGTTCAGGTAGTAGAACTTCCTCTTCGGGTGTGCGGTGTCGACCCGAAAATAGCCCCTCTCCCGCCAGAAATCCCGCCACCTTTCTTCGATCGTGTGCGGATCGTAGGATTCGTGCTTCAAAGGAGCCCCCCCCTTGCCAGCCGTTCCGCCTCGTCCAAGACGAGCTGCACGACGGCGGGGGAGTCCATCTCGCAGTACAGCCGCAAGATGGGCTCCGTCCCGGAGGCCCGGAAAAGGACCCAGCCCCGATCGAGGCGCAGCTTGAGCCCGTCCAGGGTCTCCACCTTGACCACCCTCTGGCCAGCCAGCCGGTCGGGGGGGGCGGCGGCCAGGCGCTCCATGATCTCGAGGCGGGTCGGGAGGGCGAGGTCACGCCGCGCGTAGTGGTGCGGCCCAACGAGCTTGAACAGCTCCTCGATGAGGGCGCCGAGGGGCTTGCCGGTCGCGGCGACGAGCTCGAGGAGGAGGAGGTTCGAGAGCACCCCGTCCCGCTCGGGCAGGTGCCAGGCGTACCCATACCCGCCGGACTCCTCGCCCGCGAACGCCGCCTTCCCCGTCACGAGATCCTCCACCGCCCACTTGAACCCGACCCGGATCTCCCGCCACGGAACGCCGACGTGGTCCGCGAGCTTCCCGATCATGTCCGTGAGGGCGAACGACTTGAGGATCATCCCGTCCAGCTTCCGATGCTGGCTGAGGTGCCACACGAGGAGGGCGGCCGTGCGATGGGTGTCGAGGAACTGGCCCCGCTCGTCCATCGCTGCCGCCCGGTCCCCATCGCCATCCGTGATCAGGCCAACCACGATCCGCCCCCGTGCCCGTGCCCGCAGGGAGCGGATCACGGCCTTGAGGGGAACCACGTTCTCCGGCAAGGGTTCCGGCTTCTTGCCGCCGAACAGGGGATCCACGGTCGAGCGGACCTCGAGGTGGGGGATGCGTACTGCCCCGAGGAGGCTAGCGAGGTATCCCTGCGCAGAGCCGTACATCGCGTCCACCACCACGTAAAGGGGGGCGCGGGCCAGTTCCCGCAGGTCCACCGCGTCCCGCAGCCGAGCGAGGTACTCCTCCTTGATCGCCACCGTCTCCACCGGCGGATCCCCCACCTTCGGGGCGTGAGGGGGAAGGTGCGATTCGATGAGGGCTGTGATCTCGGCGGTGGCCGATCCGCCGTACTCGGGCTTGAACTTCACCCCGCTCCACTGGGGTGGGTTGTGGGAGGCGGTGATCATCGCCCCCCCGGCCAATCCCCGCTTCACGACCGCGGCCGATACCGCGGGGGTGGGGACGGGACCATCCGTGACCTGGACCGGGATCCCCGCCTCGGCCACGGTGCGGCCGAGATGGCGGGCGAACTCCGCGGACAGGAAACGCGTGTCGTAGCCCACGATCAGGCCTGCCGTTGCGGGACGGCAAGGCACGCCCCACTCCCGATACGGGGCAAGGCCGCTCCGCCGGGAGTCGTGGAGGGAAGCCGCGATCGCCGCTCCCACCCGCGCCACGTTGGCGTACGTGAAATCATCGGCGATCACGCCGCGCCAGCCATCGGTTCCAAACTTGATCCTAGCTTCTAGAGCCATGTCGCCCCCTCCGGGGGGAACGCTCAAGATCCACCCGCACGATGCGGGGAGGCATCTGGATCCCATCCGACTGGAGGAGGTCGGCGATCAGGTCCAACGGGAGGGCGGTCTCCAGCCACAGGTCGCGAATCGAAACCACCCCGTTCCGCACCGGGACCCGGTCCAGCGCCTTCTCAATCGCCCGCCGATACCCGTCCGGGAATCGAGCCAGCTCCTGCTCGAGGGTCTCCATAGCCGGTGCTCAGTACCGCCATTCCACGGTGTAGCGAACGTCCGCCGTTCCGCCCGCCGGAACCAGAACCCGGAACAGGACCCGTTGGGCATCGAGGCGCTCGTAGGGGAGGCTATGCTCGGTGATCGTCCACGTGCCGGGGAGGGCCTCCACCACCTCGACCTCGACCGGCGCGTCCTTCGCCGAGCGGAGGGTGATCCGATACGTATCCCGGTAAAGGGCGTCCGTGATCCGCTGCCGCGACTCCTGGACCCGCTCCCCGGTGAGGTCGAACGCGGCCCCCACGGCGAGATCAACGTCGCTGCCGAGCGGGGTATGGCCGATCGCTGCTGCCCCCACGAAGAGCTCCCCCCCTTCGTCGTAGAACCGGATCTCACCCGCGGGGAGGGGCCCGAGGGCATTCGTGAACCGGACCCTCGCCTCGATGGCCCCACCGGAGAACCGGTAGGCGCGGGTGAAGGGCAGGGTCCCGCAGATGAACGGGGCCCACGCGATCCCGGAGGTGAGGTCGAGTGGCTCCGGGAAGGTGTAGCGGTGGTACTCGAACGCCGGCGCGGCATCGTACGCGGAGGGGAGGGCAAGGGCCCGCACCCCCAGCTCGGCGGGAGCCTTCGCCGTCGGACGGTACACCTCACCGGCGACGAGCGAGACCTGCGCCCCCCTGAACTCAACCCCGGTCTGGTTCTCAACGCCCACCACTCCGCACAACTGGAGCGCGGCGTCCGCGAGCGTGGCAGTGTAGGTCACGTTCCACGACAGGCCCTCGGCGAGGTACCGCACCCCGATCTCGGCCCACCCCGACTGGCCATCCCGGTAGCTGACCTTCAGTGAGAGCTGGTCCGCCGTCGGTGGCTCAACGGGCACCGGGGCCACGATCCGATCGTAGGAGGAGAGGAACAGGAGACCATCCACGGTAGAAAGGACGAGCCCCGGCCCCGTGGCGAGGAGGCGGCCCGCAAACCGTTCCCCGTAGGCGAACACCGTGACCATGGTCCCGACGAGGCCCTCGATCGCGGTGCTGCCCCGCTCCAAGGGATCCACCCGGGCCACGGTCAACCCGTCCACGACCAGGCTATCCACGAGCATGGTGAGGGGAAGGCCGTCAAGGATGAGCTCCCCCTCCTGAGCCAGCTCCACTTCACGCAGCTCGCGGACGTACCCAAAGCCACCGGAGTAGAGGATGACGACAGGGCTGGCTGCCGCGGCCACCGCTCCCAACACCAACACCCCAACCGCAATCATCCTTCGCATGGGGATCACCTACCTTGGCGCCATCTTACCCCGCGGACGGGAGTCCGCAACGGGCTTTTCCTCGCGCCGCACCGGGGGGAAGCCACAGACTGTCCCGAGACCGCGGCCGGCTCGAGCTCTCTTGACAGGGGAACCTCGAAGAGCTATAGATATTGAGCTATGCGAACGAACGCTCGTTCTAAGGATCAAGAGAAAAGCTTATTGGAACGAAGACTCCTGAACGCAGCCGCTCGCCTCTTTGCCGAACGCGGCTTCCACCGGGCGGGGATCCGGGATGTGGCCCGGGCGGCGCGGGTGTCCATCGGCACCGTGTACCACTACTTCCGGAGCAAGGAGGCGATCCTCGAGTGCCTCCTCCGCGGGGAGATCGAACGGAGGCGGCAGTTCCTCGACGAGCTGCGGGCGCGGGGAGAGCCCCTCGAGGCCCAGATCCGCGCCATCACGGCGGAGCACTTCGCCCTGTTCCGCGAGCGGAAGGACGTGGCGCGCCTGATCCGCCGCGAGTGGCTAGACCCGACCCCTGGCCTCCACGTCAAGACCCAGCGGATCTACGACGAGGGGGCCGGATACTTGGCCCAGGTGATCGAGGAAGGCATCGCTGCGGGGAAGATCCAGCCCTGTGACCCCGTGCTGACCGCGTACGCCATGTTGGGGGCCGTGGAGGCGGTGGCATTGCGCCTCTCCGCGTCCGGGAAGTCGGCGGCGCGCGCTGCCGATCAGGCAGCTCAGGAACTCACGGCGTTCCTGTGGAGTGGGTTATGCCCAACTGCATGAGGAGGTCCGGATGCAAACGGAAGCTTCTCCCGTTCTTCGGCGTGACCTGAAGCGGCCCGTGTTCGTCACCCCCAGCCCCGGCGCGCTGCGCGCCCTGTTCCGGGTCCTCTCAGCCCGCCCGGTGCGGGGGGGCGCGGTGCGGCTGGCGGACCGGGCCGTGGGGGAGTTCCTCCGGCGTACAGACAACCTTCCGGGGGTGGCGCGGGACGAGTGGCTCACCCTCCGCTCCCTCCTCTACTCCTTCCACCGGGGGCTCACGATGGGCACGATCTCTCCCCGTGCCTGGCAGGGGTTCCTCGAGTTCGCCGCCCACGCGTTGGGGCCGCACCCGGCCCGGGAAGCGTTTTGTGAAGCGTACGGGCAGTCCCCTCCCGGCTTCCTCACCATCAGCCCGACGCGGGCCTGTAACCTGAACTGCGCGGGCTGCTACGCGGGGACCGAGGAGAGCCCAGGAACGTTGAGCTTCAGCACCTTCGACCGCATCGTGGAGGAGATGGAGGACCTCTGGGGGGCACGGTTCGCCGTCATCTCGGGTGGGGAACCGTTCCTGTACCGAAGCGAGGGCCGCGACCTCCTCGATGTGGCGGAACGGCACCCCAAGCTCTACTTCCTTGTTTACACCAACGGCACCGTCATCGATCGGTCCGTTGCCAAGCGGCTGGCCGAAGTGGGGAATGTGACCCCGGCGATCTCGGTAGAGGGGAAGGCGCCGACGACGGACCGCCGGCGGGGGGAAGGGGTGTTCGCCGAGGTGATGGAGGCGTTCGGTCACCTCCGCGCGGAAGGGGTCCCATTTGGGATCTCCATGACCGCAACCCGCGACAATTGCGACGAGCTCCTCTCGGATGAGGTGGTCAGGTTCTACTTTGAGGAACAAGGGGCCCTCTACGGCTGGATCTTCCAGTACATGCCGATCGGCCGGGGGTACGACCTCGCCCTCATGGTCACCCCCGAGCAGCGGCTGCGGCTCCAGCGCCGGATGTGGGACGTCATCCGGACGAAGAAAATCTTCCTCATGGACTTTTGGAACAGTGGGACGGCCTGTCACGGCTGCGTGGCGGCCGGGCGGTCCGGCGGCTATTTCTACATCAACTGGAACGGCGACGTGACCCCCTGCGTGTTCATCCCCTACGCGGGCGCGAACATCCACCACCTCTACGCGGCGGGGGGTACGATCAACGACCTCATGAAGATCCCGTTCTTCGCGGACATCCGCCAGTGGCAGCGGGACTACGGCTACAAGACCAAACCCGAGGCGACCCGCAACCTTATCCGTCCCTGTCCCCATCGGGACCATTTTGACACCCTCCTTTCCCTGATCGAGCGGCATGGCCCCCAACCGATCAACCGCGAAGCGCAGAGGGCCCTCGCGGACCCGGCCTACATCCAGGGGCTCCTCGCCTACGGGGAAGCCTGTGCGGAAGTGCTGGACCCGGTGTGGGTTCACGAGTACCTCGACCGGGAGACGGACCGCGTGGTCGACGCCCCAGCGGAGGCGGTCGCGCAACGTCGGTAAGGGAAGGGCCCGTCATGGGGCGAAGCCAGGGCGTTCGCGCTCAGGTGGGTGGGGAGGGTGGGATGGCGGAACAGAATCAACCGAAGATCGGGCTTGCGCTCGCGTCGGGCGGGGCACGCGGGGCGGCCCACGCCGGCGTCCTCAAGGTGCTGGCCCGGGAGGGGATCCCGATCTCCGCCGTGAGCGGGTCCAGCATCGGGGCCGTGGTGGGTGGATCCTACGCGGCAGGGCTATCGCCGGAGCGGATCGAGGAGGAGTGGCTGAACACGGACCTCCCCAAGGTGATGCGGAGCTTTCTCCCCACCTTCCCCCGCGCCGGACTGAGCTCGGGCAGCGGACTGCGCAGCTATCTCCGGTCCACCCTCGGGGAGATCCGGATCGAGGACCTCCCTGTTCCCTTCGCGGCGGTGGCATGCGACATCGACACGGGGGAGGCGGTCGTGCTGAGGGAGGGGCCTCTGGTGGCCGCCCTGCGGGCCTCCTCCGCCATTCCCGGGATCTTCTCCCCCGTCCGGTGGGGGGACCGGTTCCTCGTGGACGGTGGCCTCGTCGAACCCCTGCCGGTGCGCGCGTGCCGCGACCTCGGAGCGGAGATCGTGATCGGGGTGGACATCGTCCCCGTCCCCCGGCCCCTGAGCGCCGAGCGGCACCGTCCCGGGCAGCGCCTCCCCGCCCGCTTGAGGAAGGAGCCAAGCGCCCGACGCTTGGCGGCAAGCGTGGCCAGGCTCCGCGACGAGGCGTTCGGGGAACAACCGGGTGCGGGACGTTCCGTCCCGGGGATCTACAGCATCCTCAACCAGGCGGTGGCGATCCTTGAGCAGGAGATCCTGCGCCTTAAACTCGCCCTCTGGCCGGCCGACCTTCTCGTTCGGCCCGACCTATCCTCCGTTGGGGTGAGCTACCTCCACGCTGCGGAGGGGGTCCGGGCGGGGGAGGAGGCGATGGAGGCTTCCCTCCCGGCCCTCCGCCTCTTGATCGAACAAGCCACCCGGGCCGCGGAAAGCGAACTGTGAATCCCTCTCGCCTCAGCTGCGGCTGCGAACCGTGAGGATAGAGTCCAGGGCGGAGAGAAGGGACGCCACGTTTTCCCCAGTCTTCGCGGACACGGCGACGTGGGGCACCGCCTCCCTCTTCAGGGCCGCAAGGTGCGCTTCCTGTTCCGGCGTGGAGACGAGGTCGAGCTTGTTAAGCACGTGGAGGGTTGGAGGGGGGACCCGGTCGGGGCCCACTACGTCGGCGATCACCTCCCGCACCACCCGCAGGTGGTCCTCCGCTGCGGGGGCGGTTACGTCGAGGACGAGGAGGAGGGCCGCGGCATCGCGCACCGCACCGAGGGTAGCCTGGAACGCCGGCACGAGCTCGTGGGGCAGGTCACGGATGAACCCCACCGTGTCGGTGACGAGGGTCTCCCCGGCCGGCCACGCGACCCGCCGCACCCGCGTGTCGAGGGTCGCGAACAGCTTGTCCTCAACCAGGACATCGCTCCCCGTGAGGCGGTTGAAGAGCGTGGACTTGCCGGAGTTCGTGTACCCCACGAGCACAATCTCGGGGGGACCAGCGCGGCGGCGGCGCGCCTGCTGGGTCGCTCGGTCCTGGGCCGCCTTCCGAAGCTCATGGCGCACGACCTGAATCCGGCGGCGGAGCACCCTCCGCCCCTGTTCAAGGCGCGTCTCCCCGGGGCCGCTCGTCCCGATCCCCGCGCCGGGGTCGGTGAGGGCCTGCCCCCACCCCCGCAGCCGCGGGAGGAGGTACTCGAGCTGGGCCAGCTCCACTGCGAGGGCGGCCTCCTTCGTCCCCGCCCGCTGGGCGAAGATGTCGAGGATGAGTTGGGAGCGGTCCACGACCTTGAGTCCCGTCGCTTCCTCGAGGTTGCGGGCCTGGGCCGGGGAGATCTCCGACCCCACGATGAGTGTGTCCGCCTGAAGGCTGTGCCCTCGGTCGCGGATCTCGTCCGCCTTCCCCCGCCCGAAGAACGTGCCCGGGTGGGGGCGAGGCTGGTGCTGGACCACGGTCCCCAGGACGAGGACGCCAGCGGTGGCGGCAAGAGAACGGAGCTCCGCCATGCGGTCCGTTTCGTCCGACCCAGGGGGAAGGGCGTCGGCGAGGAGGGCCCTCTCCCCACCGTAGACCCGCGCCCGCCGCCCGAGGTAGTCCTCGATCAGCCTGTGGCCCATACCTCCGCGCCCAGGCTCCGCAGCTTCGCAGGGAGATCGGCATAGCCGCGGGCGATGTGCATCTCCCCGCGGATCGCGGTCCTCTCGTCCGCGGCGAGGGCGGCGAGGATGAGGGCCGCCCCAGCCCGAATGTCGGTCGCCTCAACCTCCGCCCCGTGGAGCGTCTCCACGCCGTCGGTGAGGACAGTGTCCCCGCTCACCTGGACCTGGGCCCCCATCTGCGCCAACGCCCCAACGTAGTTGAACCGGGATGAGAACACGGTCTCCCGCGCCGTGGACCGGCCGCGGGCGGTGGCGAGGAACGCGATCAGCGGCGGCTGCAGGTCCGTCGGAAACCCTGGGTAGGGGAGGGTTTGCACGTTCACTGCCTCCGGCCGGCCCTCGACTCCCACCGTGATCCGGTCCCCGTCCGTCTCCACCCGCGCCCCCGCTTCGCTGAGCTTGGCGAGGAGGGCATCGAGGTGGTCCGGGCGAGCGCCCTCCACCGTGACCTCGCCGCGGGTGATCGCCCCAGCGAGGAGGTACGTCCCGGCCTCGATCCGGTCCGGGATCACGCGGTGGGTCGCCCCACCGAGTGTCCTCTGCCCCCGCACCGTCACCCGGTCCTCGTGCCAGGTCACCTCCGCCCCCATCGCTGAGAGGAGCCAGCCGAGATCCACCACCTCCGGTTCGCGGGCCGGGTTGACGACCGTCGTCGTCCCGTGAGCCAGCGCGCCGGCGAGGAGGAGCTGCTCAGTGGCGCCAACCGAGGGGTAGTCGAGGTAGACCGTGGTCCCCCTCAGGCGGGGGGCGTGGGCGTGGACCATCCCCCCCCGGACGTCGAACGTTGCCCCCAGCCGCCGCAGCCCGACGAGGTGGAGGTCCACCGGTCGCGGGCCGATCGCGCATCCGCCGGGGAGAGGTATCCGGCCCTCGCCGGTGCGGGCGAGGATCGGCCCCAGGGCGAGGAACGATGCCCGCATGCGCTGGACGAGCTCCGCTGGCGCCTCGGGGGCAAGCTCATCCCCGCCGCGGAGGAGGATCACCGAATCCTGCCACGTTACCTCCTTCCCCACCGCCTGGGCCAGCGCGACCGCCGCGTCCACGTCGAGGAGATGGGGGACGTTCTCGAGGACCACGGGCTCGGTGGTGAGGAGGCTCGCCATCACCGCGGGGAGGGCAGCGTTCTTCGCGCCCGCCGCGCGCACGGTCCCGCGCAAGGGCCGCCCGCCCTCGATCACAATCACGGGAGGACCAGAAGCGGGTCCACGGCCACACCATCGCAACGGACCTCGAAGTGGAGGTGAGGACCGGTGGAGAGACCGGTGTTGCCTGAATGGGCAACGACCTGCCCGATCTCCACGAACTGCCCGCCCGAGACGAGGAGCTGCGACAGGTGACCGTAGTACGTGGTGTAGCCATCGCCATGGTCCACCACCACGAGGAGGCCGTACCCTCCCTCCCACCCCGCGGTGACGACCCGCCCCGACGCGGCCGCGTGGACATGCGTTCCCTCGGAAATGGCGAGGTCAACCCCGGAATGGAACGAGGATACATGGTAGATGGGGTGGATGCGGGGGCCGAACGGGGAGGAGATCGGGCCGCGGGCGGGCCAGGAGAACCGCGTCGCCTCGCCCTTGCCCAACGCCAGCGCCGTGGCCTGGGGGACGACCGGAGGTACGGGGATGAGGATCCGCATCCCGGCGGTGGGTTCCCCAGTCAGGCGGTTGGCGAGCCGGATCGCAGCCTCCGCGACCTCGTAGCTCTTGGCGATGTCAGCGAGCGTCTGGCCGGGCTTCACCGTGTGCAGGACCCCCCCCGTGGGGAGGACGAGTTGCTGACCAGGCCGCAGGCGGGACGGATCCACATCGTTGCTGGCGATGAGGTAGTCGAGCGGCACCCCGGCCTGCTGGGCGATTCCGGACAGGGTATCCCCGGCCTGGACCGTGTACGTGGACCAGGTGGCCTGAGTCGCCGCGATCGGAAGGACCGGCCCGCCGACGGACGCCGGCGGGAGGAACGAGGCCAACAGCAAGGGGAAGAGCAGCAACGCCAACGCTGCCGCGAGGAGGGGGTTCTCACTCACTGTTCATCAGCTCCAGGAACTGCTTGTTCGTTCGCGTCTGTTCCATCTTGCTCTTGATGAACTCCAGCGCTGCTCCCGGGTCCGGCATCTCGATGAGGAGCTTACGGAGGATCCACACCCGGCGAAGGACATCTGGCTGGAGAAGGAGTTCCTCTTTTCTCGTGCCCGATTGGACGAGGTCGATCGCCGGGAAGATGCGGCGGTTGGCGAGATCGCGGTTCAGAACGAGCTCCATGTTCCCGGTGCCCTTGAACTCCTCGAACACCACCTGATCGAGGCGGGACCCCGTGTCGATGAGGGCGGTGGCGATGATGGTGAGGGACCCACCCTCCTCGATGTTCCGGGCGGCGCCGAAGAACTCCTTCGGCTTGTAGAGCGCGGTGGGGTCAATGCCGCCGGAGAGGAGCTTCCCGGAGGGGCTAATCGAGAGGTTGTACGCCCGCCCAAGCCGGGTCAGGGAGTCCATGAGGATCACCACGTCGTACCCCGACTCCACGAGGCGCTTCCCCTCAGCAGTGGCGAGCTCGGCAATGCGCGTGTGGTGTTGCGGTTCCATGTCGAACGTCGCCGCGATGACCTCCGCCTTCTTCACGGATCGCCGAAAGTCGGTCACCTCCTCCGGCCGTTCGTCCACGAGGAGGATCAGGAGGCGCACGTCGGGGTGGTTCGCCTCGATCCCATGGGCGATGTGCTTGAGGAGGGTCGTCTTCCCGGCCTTGGGGGGGGACACGATCAGGCCACGCTGCCCCTTCCCGATGGGGGCGAAGAGGTCGATCATCCGCGTCGAGGGCTCGTCGGGGTCGTGTTCGAGGACGAGGTGTTCGTTGGGGTGGAGCGGCGTCAGCTGCTGGAAGTCCACCCTCTTGCGCACCTGCTCCGGATCGAGCCCGCTCACCTGATCCAGCTTGAGTAGGGCGAAGTACCGCTCACCCTCCCGCGGTTGGCGGACCGGACCGCGGATGAGGTCGCCGTCCTTGAGGCCGAACCGCTTGATTTGCGATGGGGACACGTACACGTCGTACCGGCTGGGGAGGCAGGAACGCTCGCGGAGGAACCCGTACCCGTCGGGCATGATCTCGAGAATCCCTTCCACCACCAACTCCTGCCGTTCAGCCAGGGCGCGCATCACGGCGAGCTCGAGCTCAACGGAGGAGAGGTCGCCGGTTCCGTCGACCCCGAGGGACTGCGCTAGCCCCGTCAGCTTCTCCAACCCCAGACTGCGGACCTCGCTCATCTCCATGGCACATCACCCCTGACGATCCAGTTCGTACGGGTCGCGGAGACCAAGGCCTCCGCCTCCCTCGTCACAGCTTGCGGAAGAACGACCGAACGACATCCCAGTACATCGCCATCCGGTCGGTGAACCCGAGCCAGAACCCCCGCTTCTCCTCCTTGCGGATGTGGCTCACCCCACTCAGCATGACCTTCTTCGTCCGCCATCCTTCCTTCATCGCCAGCCGCGTCAGCGCGGTCTCGATGCCGAACTCGGTGTCCTCCACCGCGCCGCGGGCCCGCTCCCAATGAGCGCGGGACATCACCCTCTGCCCGGACAGAAACCCCGCGATCCGCTGGGAGAGGTCGGTCCCCAGGCGTCCATCGCAAAACACGCCGATCACCACGTCGGCGTCCCCCGCCCGGTAGGCGTCCACCATCGCCACGATGTGCGACGGGGTGAGGCCGGTGAGGTCGGCATCGAGGAACAGGAGAACGTCACCGCGGGCCGCTTCCACCCCTGCGGCCATCGCCGCCGCCTTGCCGCGGTTCTCCGGCAGGCGGACCACCCGCACGCCGAACCGCTCCGCTTCTGCGGAGGTCGCGTCCGTGGAGCCATCGTCCACGACAATGACCTCGTCCACCGCGGGCGAGGAGGTAAGGGGGGCAAGCACAGCCGCGATGCGTTCCGCTTCGTTGAATGCTGGAATGATAGCGGAGACCTTCATGGGGTATCTTGATCTACAAGAGCGCAGTATAGCGAGCCCGCCCACTCGTTGCAACTTGTCCGTCACCGCGCGCCGGAGGAGACGGGAGGGCCCCCTGCGCCGGCCGCCGCGGCGAAACCTTGACGCGGGAGCCCGGGCGGGCATAATCGGGCCCGATATATCGGAGCCGAACAATGTTCCCAGGAGGACTGTTGCGCCTTTGGACGTTGCGCCTCCTTTCCGAAGGGGAGCGCACGGGGTACGACATCATGCGCGAGCTCGGGGTCAGGGTGGGCTGGCGGCCCTCGCCGGGCTCGGTCTACCCCCTCCTTCAGCTCCTCACCGATTCCGGCCTCATCCAAGGCCGCCGCGAGGGGGATCGGACCCTGTGGTCCCTGACCCCCGCCGGCCAGGACGCCCTGGCGGAGTCCACCGCCCATTGGGATGGATGGGTCAAACGGTTGGGGGAGGCCGAACGGCTGGTGTGGACGGCCATCGAGAAAGACTGGCCGTGGGGTACCATGCCCCGCTTGGCCTCGCTCCTCCTCCGCGCCTTCCAGACGGGCAAGGAGGACGAGGCCCTGCGGATCCTGGGGGAGACGTTCACTCGGCTCGAGCGGCTCGTGGAGGGCAACAAGAATGAAGAATGTAATTGAAGTGGAGGAACTGACCAAGATCTACCACGACAGCCTCGTTGCCGTGGATGATATCTCGTTCTCGGTCGGCGAAGGGGAGATTTTTGGCTTCTTGGGCCCGAACGGGGCCGGGAAATCCACGACCATCAAGTGCGTGATCGGCCTCCTCCGCCCCACCCAAGGGAGGATCCGGGTCCACGGGGTGGACGCCATTCACCACCCAGGGACGGTGAAGCGCTACATCGGCTACGCTGCCCAGGAGACCGCGATCGATGATCGTCTCACGGGCTGGGAGAACCTTTACCTCCAGGGCCGGTTCTTCCATCTCTCCCGGGAGGAGGTCCTGGCGCGCGGACGGGAGATCCTCGAGCTATTTGGCCTGTGGGAGAGGAGAGGCGACCTCACGGAGACCTATTCGGGAGGGATGCTCAAGCGCCTGGATATCGCCATCGCCCTGATCCATCGCCCCCGGATCCTGTTCCTGGATGAACCGACGTTGGGCCTGGACGTACAGACCCGGGCGGTGATCTGGGACTACATCCAGAAGCTACGGACCGAGCACGGGATGACGATCTTCCTCACCACCCACTACATGGAGGAGGCCGACGCCCTCTGTGACCGGGTGGCGATCATCGACCACGGGAAGATCGCGGCCCTGGATCGGCCGGGGGCCCTGAAGGCCCAGATCGGTGGAGACGTGATCACCGTCCGGTTTCTCGACTCCGGCCCCGCGACCCTGTCCCTGGTTGAGACCATCCGCTCCCTCCCCGAGATCGTGGAGGTGAGCCAGGGCGAGGATGGCATCACGCGGATCGTCGTGCGGCAGCACGGCGACCGGGTGATCCCGGAGCTGTTCTCCTTGGCGATCCACCACGGGGTGAGGATCGACTCCCTGCGCCTCAAGCGGCCCTCGCTGGACGACGTGTACCTCCACTTCACCGGCCGGGATATCCGCGAGGAGGGTGGATCGCGGGAGGAGCTCCACCGAGCTCGCCGTGCCCAAAGGAGGTTACGCCGATGACCCTTCTAGCCGATGTTTGGTACGTCGCCTGGCGGGAGCTCATCAAGTTCTTCCGGGCCCGGGTGCGGCTCATCATGACCGTGATCCAGCCAGTGATCTGGCTGGGGCTCATGGGGAACATGATGCAGGGTCTGACCCAAAATCCCATGGCGGCCCAGATGTTCGGGACGGAGAACTACCTCGCATTCATGACGCCGGGGATCATCCTGATGACCGTCCTCTTCGGGGGAGTGTTCGCCGGGATGTCCATCGTTTGGGACCGGCGCATCGGGTATCTGGAGAAGCTCATGGCCGCCCCCATCTCCCGGGCCGCCATCCCGTTCGGGAAGATGCTCGCCGCCGCGATTCAAAGCGGCATTCAGGTGCTGATCATCGTCCTCATCGCCTCCGCGTTGGGGGTACGGTTCGCGGCTGGCTTGGGCGGGGTGGTGGTGATCCTCGCGGTTGCCATGTGCTTCAGCTTGATCCTGAGCGGGCTTTCGCTCACACTTGCCGCCACGATCAAGGTTCAGGAGACGCTCATGGCGATCGTGAACTTCCTCACCATGCCCCTCATGTTCACCAGCAATGCCCTATTCCCCAAGGAGGCCATGCCCGGCTGGCTGGCGGCAATCGCGAGCGTGAACCCCGTTTCCCACGCGGTGGCCCCGCTCCGGGAGCTCACCATCTCCGGCTGGAACTGGGCGGGGATGGCCCCAAGCCTCGGGGTGGTGGTGGGGCTGGCGATCGTGTTCCTGGCCGTGGCCCAGTTCGCCTTCCGCCGCGCAACGGCTGAGTAAACCATGATCACCGGGATTTTGGTCGCCCTGGTGGCCGGGTGGGGGGCGGGGGTGGTCACCGGGATCATCGGAGCCTCAGCGGCCACGGTAGTGGTCCCCATGCTCATAACCATCCTCCACTTCGAGGCATATCAAGCGATCGGCGTAAGCCTGGCGACTGATGTGATCTGCTCTGCGGTGGCAGCCTACACCTACGCCCGCCATGGCCACGTCAAGTTCCGCGCCAGCCTCCCGATGGCCTCCTGTGCTGTGACCGGCGTCCTGCTCGGCAGCCTGGCGTCGAGGTACATCCCCTCAGCAAGCCTTGGGGGGGCGACCGGGATCCTCATCCTCCTCATGGGAATAAGCTTCATGCGAAAACCCATCAACCTGCGGGCCCAGGCATTCAAGGAGCGGGTTGACCTCTCCCTGTTCAAGCGCCATAGCGCCGCCTGGTCCGCTCTCTGCGGGCTCGGGATCGGGCTCATGTGCGGCACAGTCGGGGCCGGGGGAGGAGAGGCCATGTCCTTGATCCTCCTTTTCGTCCTCGATTATCCCATCCATAGCGCAGTGGGGACATCGGTATTGATCATGGTGTTCACCGCGTTCACCGGCGCCGTGGGCCATGGGCTCTACGCGCCGTTTCCCGCATCTACCGCTTTGATCGCCGCTTGCGGTGGGGCGATTGGGGCCTGGATGGCGGCGCGGTTTGCCAGCCTGGCCTCCGAGGAGAAGTTGGGGAAGGTAATCGGGGCCGCGTTCCTCGTCCTGGGGATCATCACCACGGTGGGCGAACTCGTGCTCCCCCATGCTTGACCCAGCGAGATCGGTCGCGACCTAGTGGAGCAGACCAGCCTTGAGCTGAGATAGCTTCGCGACGAACTCGGCGGCAAGCCACGGATCCACGTCCTTTGGCCCCAGCCGGATCCCGCGGTGGCCACGGATTTTCACAGTGAGCGTGTTCCGTCTGAACGAGGCGGTGACGTCCGTCAACGGATGTTCGAGCCCGAACCCGGCTTGGAACAGGGCCCGATCCACCATCTGGGGGATGCGCCGCTCGAGGAACCCCACCGTCCGGCTGGTGAGGAATCCGCGCAGGCCCCGACGGCGTCCGGCGCGGTCGGAGAGGAGCTTCCGGACAAGCTGCACCTGCTCTTGAACCGCCTTCCCCAGTTCCACGACCAGGGCGTCCTTGGTCAGGACCAGGTTCAGGCGCCCCTCCTTCGTCGTGATGCGGGCGATCTCGTCGCGCCAGACGAGCTCGTAGATCTCCTGGGGTCCGAGGCCCTTCAGGTCGTGGGTTCCGAGGTAGAGGTAGCGGATCCCCTCCCCGGCGGTGCGCTCGACCACGGCCGGTGAGACAAGGATCTGCCCGCCCCGTGCCCGATCCGCCAGGCGTTGGGCCAGGTTGACCACGAAGCCGAACAGATCGCCATCCTCCTCGATGGGGGTTCCCCAGGCGATCCCGATCCCGGTGGTGACGGCGTCATCGGGATGGGCCGCGTTGCGGCGGGCGACCTCCTCCTGGATCCCCTTGGCGCACACAACGCTCGCCAGCGCCCCAGGGAAGGCGGCCATGATCCCGTCCCCCAACGTCTTCACAACCCGGCCGCCGTGCTCCGCAACGCGGCCCTCGGCGAGGGTCGTGAACGCCTTGGCGAGGCGGTAGGCCTGCTCATCCCCGCGTTCGCGCGTGTAGGAGGTGAACCCGCGGATGTCGGCGAACAGGATCGCCTGCCCAGGCTTCTCCGGGGTCCCCTCTTCCCCGCCCGAGCGAGGAGCGCCGGGCGCAACCTCTGGCGGATCCATCGGGGAGCGGACGTCCACGGGAGGAGTGTGAAGAGATCCGCGGTGCCGGTCAAGGGGGCCGAAAGATCTCGGTTGGCGCAGGGCGGAGCCGCGGTCCACCCTGGCCTCCGATTCGGGGGCGCGCTCGCTCACCGTGGCCAGGCTACGATCCTCCCGTCCGGTCCGGACGACAGCGAATGGCCTGAGGCTGTCAGGCTCGATCGATCCTTTTCTAGTTTAATTCGCCCGCAAGGTCACGCCTCGCCATGCCCTCAGCTTGGTAACCGGGCCAAACAGGGTGGGAAGCCCCCGGCGGCCGGCGTCGCCGGGGGGCAGCCCGCTCTACCCGACCGTCTCGGGGGCCGGTGGGACGTCGTAGAGGATGTCGTCGAGCGGATGGCGGTAAAGGTCCTGCTCCAGCCGCACCTGGTCGAAGTAGTGGCCGATGAGGCCGATCGAGCGGCCGAGGACGAAGAACGCGTTGAAGAGCCCCGCCCGGATCATCTCGTCGATCTCGGCATCGGTGAACTTGAGCTCGGTGAGGAGGTCCACGAGGAGGACCCCGATGCAACCGTCCACGTTGAGGATGAGGTTCCCCTTCTTCTGGGTCGTGACAGCTTCCACGGCGAGGGCGTAGTCGAGGAGGGGGGTCGCCCGGAAGTGCTCCCTGGCGAACGCCTTCATGAGCTCGACCCGCGCGTCAGGGTTCTCCAGGGAGTGCAGGCGGTGGCCGATCCCCTGGATCCGCACGTTGCGCCTCTTCATCTCGTCCACGAACTCCCGTGGCGCGAGCTTGTTCCGTAGCCCGTACAGGAAGTGCTCCGCGGCCCCGTTGACGGCCCCCCCGAACCGCGGGCCGATGGTGAGGATCCCCGAAACAAGCGAGCTGATAAGGTCCTTCCCCGCCCGGGCGGCGACGATCGTGTTGTGGGCCCCGGACACCGCCGGCCCGTGGTCGGCGATGATCTGAATCACCATCTCGATGAACTCACGGGCGTAGGGGGGGATGTCCTTCTTGAACCACAGGAGCCCGATCACCCCACCGATCCCGTACTCCTCCTCGATCACCCGATCGATGGGGACGCCGCAGTAGTTGTGGACGTCGCCCCGCTCGTCGCAGATCGTGGAGATGAAGTGCGTCGGCCGCCGCACGAGCCCCTCGGCCCGCGCTTGGGCATAGTCGAGCGGAATGTTCGGCGGCGTGACCTCGGGCGCAGGGACGATGGTGCCCTCGTTCACCAACCGTTGATAGGTTTCCTCGATCTTGAGGTGGTAGTCGTCGAACGAGCGGGGGACGATCACCCCCGCCTCGCGGAGGGCGGCATTCTTGGCATCGGCCGTCTCGGCCGCGGTGTCCGCCCTTGCCCCGGCGTGGCCGAACTGGACCTGGCCGGGGAGGACCTTGGCGCACGTCCCGGTGACCCACATCACAAGGGGCTTTGTGATCCGGCCCTCCTTCACCGCCTCCGCGATCTCGTACTCCTTGGTGCCCCCCACCTCCCCCAAACACACGAGGAGCTTGATCGCGGGGTTCCTCTCGAACCGGAGGAGGTGATCGAGGAGGGTCGAGCCAGGGTAGGCGTCGCCGCCGATCGCGATCCCCTCATTCAACCCGTCCGTGGCCCGGGCGACGATGTTGTACGCCTCGTTGGAGAGCCCCCCGGACACGGACACGAACCCCACCGAACCGGGGCGGTACAGCTTCGCCTCGCGGATGTTCTCCATCGTGCCCGCAGCGTTCCCGATCTTGAAGCAGCCGGCCTTGACCCCACCCACCGTGGCGGGGCCGATGATCCACTTCCCCTTCTCCTTGGCGAGGGCGGCCATCCGCCGCGACTGGCGCTCGGGGATCCCCTCCGCGATCACGGCGATCGTGCGGACGGTGGGGATGTCAAGAGCCTGCACCGTGACGTCGTACGCCGAGCGCTGGCTCGCGAAGTTGACGAGCACATCGGCCTCGGGGAAGCGGGCCGCCGCCTCGGCAAGGCTCGTCATCCGCGGGATGCGGATCTCCTTCGTCCCCCAGAACAGTTTCTCGAACCCGCCGCGTTCGGGGGTGATGAGGGCCGCCACCGACGGTTCCCCCCTCCGACACAGGTAATCGAAGTCGAGCATCCGCTGCGCGGCGCGCAGCTGCTCACCGTAGATGAATGCCTTCGTGTCCGCGGTGAAGAGTTCGTAGTCGTTTCTCATCTCTGGGCCTCCTCGAGGGCGAGGGACACGATGCGCGTCATGTGCGTTTCCGGGCCGTACACCTCAAGCGGGACGCCGATCCGTTCCCCCAGCCGCCGCATGTTCTCCAGCCCCTCCTTGTAGTTGGGGCCCCCCCGCCGGACGTAGATCTTGACGTGGTTCTTCTGCAACCTGTCCTTGTACTCCTCGAGGGCCTGGATGATCCCGGTGAACGTCTTGGCGACGTCGGTGAAGTTGGCGATCCCCCCTCCGATGAGGAGGTACTTCGGCCGCCCTTGGGGATCGGGCACCCTGGTCATGAGGTCGAGGAGGGTCTTCGTGTACTCGTAGGTGAGCTCGGTCGAGGGGTCACCGGAGTACTCCCCGTAGTTGGCGAGCTCATCCCCGAACCCGAGGTCCACCACCGTGTCAGCGTAGATGACGCTCGCCCCACCGCCGGCGACGAGGAGCCACACCCGGCCGTCGGGGTTGAGGAGGGTCAGCTTGAGCGAGGCCCCGGTCTTGGCGTCGAGGGACTCCACGTACGCCTCCTCCCGCGTCATCGCCTTCCCGAACGGGCGGGGGAACGTGATCTCCCCCCACTTCTCCGCGCACTGAAACGCCGCCGTGTCGTCGAGCTTGGCCACCGTGTCCAACGGGATGAGCCTCCCGCGGAAGAACGCGAGCGGGTTGAACTCGAGGTAGGTGAAGTGATAGTCCACGTAGATCCGGTACAGCACCTGGATGAACTCCGCGACCGTCTCCCGGTGGGGGATGTCGGGGAGTTCGGGGAGAACGCGCACCTGCATCGGGTCGGCCAGCACCGGGACGTCAATCGAGACCACGGTGTCCCACACGGACTCGATGTCCACGCCCCCTTTAGGGGAGAAGTGAATCGTGTCCACATCGCGCGAGCTCGTGAACGCGAGGTAGTACTCCGCGTCGTGGGGAACGAACGGTTCGATGAGAAAGTGGGTGAGGATCCCGGTCGTCGTGCCGCCGGCCCCCTCGATCGTTACCTCCTTCCCCATCCGCGCAGCGATCCACGCCTTGGCCGCCGCGAGGTCGGCGTTGAGGAGGATGAGCTTGTTCTTCCCGCGCTTCCCGAATAGCTGGTCGGGTTTCACGACGAGCCTTTCCTTCGCCAGCCACGGGTGGTCGGCCTCGACCGTGGCGAGGTCTGTCTCCGGCGTGACGAGGACGAGGCGATCGTCGATCCGGAACTTGCCTCCGGAGTACTCGCCGATCGCGCGGGCGAGCATCCGCTTCGCGTCGTACTCTCGGATCCCTCTCTGGGCCATGGTCTCCCCCTACAGGTGGTTCACGATCTCTTCGCCGAACTGGGAGCAGGAGACGAGGGTCGCCCCCGGCATCAGCCGCTCGAGATCGTAGGTCACGCGCTTCGCGGCGATGGCAGCGCTGATCGCGCGGAGGATGGCGTCGGCGGGCTCGCGCCAGCCCAAGTACTTCAGCATCTCGACCGCGGAGAGGATCAAACTCCCCGGGTTCACCTTGTCCTGCCCGGCGTACTTGGGGGCCGTGCCATGGGTGGCCTCGAACACGGCGTGGCCGGTCGCGTAGTTGATGTTCGCCCCCGGCGCCACCCCGAGCCCCCCCACCTGGGCCGCCGCGGCGTCGGTCATGTAGTCGCCGTTCAGGTTCGTGGTGGCGATGACGGAGTACTCGTCGGGCCGGAGCAGCATCTGCTGGAAGAACTGGTCAGCGATCCGGTCATTGAGGACGATCCTCCCAGGAGGGACCACCCCCCCGTAGGTCGTGTTCACCTCATCCTCGGTCACGATCTGGGGATAGGTCCTCCCGACCTCGTACCCCCAGTCGCGGAACGCCCCCTCGGTGAACTTCATGATGTTCCCCTTGTGGACGAGGGTCACCTTCGTCCGGCCATCGGCGATCGCGTAGTCGATCGCCGCCTTGACGAGCCGCTTCGAGCCTTCCTCGCTGATCGGCTTCACCCCGATCCCACACCTCTCGGGGAAGCGGATCGACTTCACCTTCATCTCCCTGCGCAGCCAGGCGATGACCTTGTCCGCCTCGGGGGAGCCAGCCCGCCACTCGATCCCCGCGTACACGTCCTCCGTGTTCTCGCGGAAGAACACCATGTCCATCTTCTCCGGCTCCCGCACCGGAGCGGGGGTTCCGATGTGCTTCACCGGCCGCACGCACGCGTAGAGGTCGAGGATCTGACGCAAGGTGACGTTCAAGCTGCGGATCCCGCCCCCGACCGGCGTCGTAAGCGGCCCCTTGATCGCTACGAGGTACTTCGCGATCGCCTCCGCCGTCTCCTCCGGGAGGTACAGCCTCTGGCGCTCCTCGGGCGGGATGGCCTTGATCTCCTCTTCCGTGAGCCCGGGATGGTCGTGCGCGATCGCCTCGTCGCCCGCGTAGACCTTCATCCAAGCGATCTTCCTCTCCCCGCGGTATGCCTTCTCCACCGCAGCATCCACGACGCGGATCATGACCGGGGTGATGTCCACCCCGATCCCGTCGCCGCGGATGTAGGGGATGATCGGGCGGGGGGGGACCTCGAGCCCGCGCGGTGTCATGGCGATCGGTTCGCCACCTTCCGGAACTGGAACGCGTTCGGTCACAGTGAACCTCCTTCAGTAGTCGCTAGTTCGCATCTTGGCCCACAAGCTCCCGGGCGATGGCCCGTGCTGTGGTGGAAAGCTCTTTCAGGAAAGGCCCCTTGCTCTTCGCGTCCACCCGCGTGGTCGGGGCCGAGGCCCCCAGCGCGGCGACGATGCGGTCCCCACCAGTCAGGATGGGCGCGGCAAGGCCGTAGGTGTAGGGAATCACTTCCCCGTCGCTCTCCGCGTACCCGCGGCGCCGGATCGTGGCGAGCTCGGCCCGCAACTCCCCTGGGTCGGTGATCGTGGTCGCGGTGAACCGGGGGAGGCCCTGGGCGATGATCCGCTCCTGATCCTCTCTCGGGAGGTAGGCGAGGAGAACCTTCCCCGTCGCCCCGGCATGGAGGGGGAAGATCGCCCCCCGCTCGTGGGAGACGCGCAGCGCGTGGTGGCCCTCCACCCGCTCGAGGCAGATCCCGCTCGTCCCGTGCACCTCAGCGAGGATGACGGTCTCCCCTGTTTCGGCGACGAGGCGCTCCATCTGCGGGAGCGCAACCTCGACGAGGCCCCGCCTCCGCACCCCCCCCGCCAACTGGAGGAGCCTCGCTCCCAGCCGAAGGCGGCCCGTGCCCAGGTCTTCCTCGACCAGGCCCTGGGACTTGAGGGTGAGGATGTAGCGGTAGGCCGTGCTCCGGGGGAGGCCAAGCGAGCGAGCGATCTCGGCAGCGCTCAGTTCGCCCTGGCTTTCCCCCAATAGGGTGAGGATCCGCAGGGCTTTGTCGAGCGTGTTCACCTGCTCCTCCGGTGGCTACCGGCGGCCGGCGAGGGCCATCGCGAGAAGCCCCCCGCCCTTGACCATCCGCCGCTCGCGCTCGGAGAGCTCAGCCCGGACGGGGATCTCCGTCCCCTTGGTGAGGTTGCGCACCACGAGCGGGCGGGTAAGGTCGGAAATGTCGATCTCCAGCGCATCTCCCTGATCGATCCCCGCAGTATCGCCGACAAGGGGGAGGATCCCCACGTTGACGAGGTTCGCCTTGTGGATCCGGGCGTAGCTCTTGGCGATGACGGCCATGATCCCAAGCTGCCACGGGGCAAGCGCCGCATGCTCGCGCGACGAGCCCTGGCCGTAGTTCTCACCCGCAACGATGAACCCGCCTCCCTTCTCCACTGCCCGGGCGGCGAACGTCTTGTCCTCGTAGTGGAACGTGAACTTCGCGATCTCGGGCAGGTTCGAGCGCAGGTGCTGGGTGAGGGGGCCCGCGGGGAGGATCGCGTCGGTGGAGACCCCGTCCCCGACCACGATCAGGACCTCACCCGTCAGGACCGCCGGGAGCGGCCGCGGAGGGGCCATCTTGACAATGTTCGGCGCCCGCCGGATGGGGACGGACTCCCCTTCTGGCTCGATGATGAGCGTATCGTCCACGATGAGATCCGTCACGCGGACCGCGACTGGGGGGAGGGCCCGCGGGTCGGCGATCACACCCTCCAGGGCGGACGCCGCCGCCACCTCCGGGCTCGCGAGGGCGAGCTTGCCGAGCTCATTCCCGCCGCGGCCCTTCCAGTTCCGGTTCACCGTGCGCAAGGAGAGCGTGTTCGTCCCCGGCACGAACCCGATCCCGATGCACGCGTTGCACCCCGGCTCGATCATCCGCACCCCGGCCTGGGTGAGGGCGAGGAAGCTCCCGTCGGCAATGAGCATCTCCCACGCCTGGCGGGATCCAGGGGACACGATGACGTCGATCTCCTTGGCGACCCGCTTCCCCCGGAGCAGCTCCGCGACGACCCTGATGTCACGGTACGAGCCGTTCGTGCACGAGCCGATGTACACCTGATCGATCCTCGTCCCCGCCACCTCCGTCACCGGGACCACATGGTCGGGGCTCCCCGGCATGGCGACGAGGGGGACGAGCGTGGAGAGATCGATCTCGACCGTCGCATCGTAGATCGCGTCGGGGTCGGCGGAGAGCTCGCGCCAGTCCGATCCGCGGCCCTCCAGCTCCAAGAACTCCTTCGTAATCTCGTCGGAGGGGAAGATGGACGACGTGGCCCCGGTCTCGGTGCACATGTTCGTGATCGTCGCCCGCTCGGGGACAGACAGGGTCTTCACCCCCGGACCGGCGAACTCGAGGAAGTAGCCCACACCCCCCTTCACTGAGATCCGGCGCAGGATCTCCAGGGCCACGTCCTTCGCCGTGACCCCCCACGGAAGCCTTCCGGTGAGGACGACCCGCATCACCTTGGGCACGGTGAGGTAGAAGGGGCCTCCGCCCATCGCCACCGCGACGTCGGCCCCGCCGGCCCCGATCCCGAGCATCCCCAGCCCACCGGCAGTGGGGGTGTGGGAGTCTGACCCGAGGAGCGTCTTCCCCGGGATCCCGAACCGCTCGTAGTGCACCTGGTGGCAGACCCCATTCCCGTTCTTGGAGAACTTCGCCCCGTAGTGGGAGGCGATGGACTGCAGGAACAGGTGGTCGTCGGTGGACTCCCCCTTGAACCCGAGTGAGGTGTGATCGCTGTAGGAAACAGCCAGTTCGGCTTGGACCTTGTCCAAGCCGAGGGATTCGAACTCCAGCCACGCCATCGTCCCCGTGGAGTCCTGGGTCAGACACTGGTCGATCCGGATCCCGATTTCGCGTCCCTTGCCGAGCGTGCCGTCTACGATGTGCTCGGCGAGGATCTTCTCCGTCAACGTCTTCGCCACGGGCATCACTCCTCAGAAAGAGAGGCATGTCTCATTATATGAGACAACGTCCCAGTTACTGGGGCATCCTATCCCCTGGCCACGCCAAGTCAAGCGGGGAGGTCGAGGAACTCCACAAGGCCCGACGCGAGGTCGTACACCGCGCCCACCACCTGCGCGCGGGGGAAGCCGGGCAGGGCGCAGCGCACGTGCTCTACCGTCCGCTGAACGTGGAACCGCACGGTCAGGGCGCCGAGGTCACCTGTGTAGAGGCGCGCCACTGCGATCGCCGGCTCGATCGCGGTGCACAGGCAGTCTGCAGACTCAGCAGGATGCCGATTGAGGGCCGCCTGAACGGCACCGCACCCCCTGTGGCCGAGGACGATCACCAGCGGCACGTGCAGGTGCACGACTGCGTAGCTGAGGCTGGCCGTCACCGCGGCATCGCACACGTGGCCCGCGGTGCGGACGACGAACAGGTCGCCCAACCCTTGATCGAACACGATCTCCGGCGGAACCCGCGAGTCGGAGCAGCCGAGGATCGCGGCCCACGGCCTCTGGCCGGAGGTGAGGTCCACCCTCCGGGACACATCCTGATGGGGATGGCCGTGGGCGCCACGCGCGTGGCGCTGGTTCCCGTCCACAAGGAGCCGTAGGAGCTCTGCCGGATCCACGGGGTCTTCCCCCCCTGATCGTCCCCCATCCGCGCCGGCTGAGCAACGTGGCTCCGCGGGCCTGATCGCAAATCTCGGCGGCGCGCTCCTGCCTCCATCGGAAGTCCATAGGTTTTACACGTTACGTCCAGGGCGGGGGGGCACCATCCACCGTGATGCGCGGGCAAGTCCATGGAGCCTTACCCCACCAGGACAGGCGCCTAGCCATGGAAGTTGGCAGCGCAAGGTGATCAGGATCTGCCACCCCCGCCGTGGCCACATCCACGGCGATCCCACCCAAGGGGCGGAGGCCAGTGCCTCCGCCCCACCCTCTTCCTAGCAGGTCCCGCGGGCCGGCGGGCGATGGATCAGGGCTTCTCGATCTCCATCGTCATCGCCACAAGTCCCGACAGGAGCTTGGGGTAGAAGTCGGTGGACTTCTGGGGCATCGAGACCCCAAGGTCGGCGATGGCGAGCACGTCCTCGACCCGGGTCGGGTTGAGGAGGAACGCGGCCTGGCCCTTCCCCGCATCCACGAGGGCGATCGCCTCCTCGGCGGTGTGAGCGTAGTCCACGTTCGCCTGACGAGCGAGGGCCTCATCGTCAATCCCGAGGAGCGGATCGAGGATCGCCTTGTGGAGGATCGCCACGTCGAGCCTCTTCCACGCCGGGGGATGATCGCCCGGGATGAGGTGGTCCAGCCGGCTCTCGTCACGGAGGGTGAGGGACCAGAAGTTCCCTGCGGCGTAGAGGATGAACGTGTGCCTGGCCCCCTGCGCGGCGGCGAGGACTGCCTTCGCCTCAGCGAGCGACCCCACCGGCGCGACGGCGAACTCCCGCCCCGCCTCCCTCAGGAACGCCGGAGGGGAGAAGGCAGGCAAGCTGTGCACGACCCGCGGGGTGGGACGGATGACGCACCCCGGCTCCTCGACGTTGACGAGGGTGACGGGCAGCGCTGTAAAACTTTGAGGGGATTTTGGTTTCCACCCCCTGGCGCTGCACTCACGCATGAACGCCCGCGCCGTCTCGAACCGGTGGTGCCCATCGGCGATGTAGAGCTCGAGCGGAACGAGGGCGCCCTGGATGGTCCGCACCGTGCCCGGATCCGCGATGTACCAGAGGTCATGGATGTTCCCGAAGTCGTCCCGCGCGGTGAGGTCGGGGGGGCGCCCGGCGATCGCCACTTCCGCCGCCGCCGTCGCCGTGCGCGCCGGATCGCGGTAGAGGAGGAAGATGTGCTCGAGGTGGGCCTCCGTGGCACGGAGGAGCTTCAGCCGGTCCTCCTTCGGGCCGCGCAGGGTGTGCTCGTGGGCCTTCGCCCCGCTCTGCGCGAGGTCGAGGAGGGCGATCAAACCTTGCCGGGCGAGGATGGCCTCCGACTTCCGGTCCCCGCGCGACGGATGGGGGTCAAGGGGCATCCGGAACCGCTGGCGGTAGAGGTAGATCCCCGGCCTCTCGTCGTGGACCAGGATCCCGTCGCGGATCCACGCCCGGAGAAGCTCCGCCCGGCGGGCGTAGTCCGCCTCGTCTTGGGGAGGGGACTTCGTCCCGATGAGGCGGACGTAGTTATAGGGCGAGCGCGCAAGGTAGGCCCGCTCCTCGTCGGGGCCGATCCGATCGTAGGGCTGAGTGACGACGTTCGAGAGGTCCCCCACAAGCGAGGGATCGTAGCGAAGGCCGCGGAAGGGGTGGATGACCGCCATCGTCAACCCGCCCGCGCGTGCTGGAGGAGGATCTCCACCACTTCGTCCCCGATCCGTTCCTGGGCCTCCTTCGTCTGGGCCCCGATGTGGGGGGTGAGGGTGACTTTGGGGTGGCGGATGAGTTCCAGATTTGTGGGTGGCTCGACCGAAAACACGTCGAGCCCCGCCCCGGCGAGCTTGCCCGACCGAAGGGCGGCGAGAAGCGCTTCCTCGTCCACCACCTCGCCGCGGGCGCAGTTGACAAGGTAGGCCCCGTCCTTCATCTGGGCGAACTCGCGCCCCCCGAGCACGGGACCGGCCGGGTCGGCCGGGACGTGGAGGGAGATGAAGTCGCTCTGCCGGAGGAGGTCGGTGAAGGGGACGAGGGGGACGCCGGGGACGGGCGAGGCCGTAAGGAACTTGTCGCAGGCGATCACCTTCATCCCGAGGGCGAGGGCGCGCCGGGCGAGGGCCTGGCCGATCCGCCCAATCCCCACCACGCCGAGGGTCTTCCCCTGGAGCTCGATCCCCACGAACGCCTTCTTCTCCCACTTGCCGTCCTGGATGGAGCGCGTGGCTTGGGGGAGGGAGCGGGCGAGGGCGAACATGTGGGCCAAGGCGAGCTCTGCCACGGAGTCCGAACTGGCCTTGGGCGTGTTCACGACCTCGATCCCCTTCGCCCGAGCGTGGTCGGCATCCACATTGTCCAGCCCCACCCCGGCGCGGACGATGAGCTTGAGGCCCCGCGCCGCGTCGAGCGCGGGCTTCCGCACCTTCGTCGCCGAGCGGACGACGATCGCGTCGTACCCCGTGGCGAGCTCCGCCGCGAGGTCATCCGGGGCCATCCCCGTGCGGACCACGACCTCCACCCCCGCCCTACGGAGCTGGGCGAGGGCCTTCTCTGCCACTGGATCGCATATTAGGACGCGCATTCCCCCTCCTTACAGCCCGAGGACCGTGTCGATCACACCGAGGAGGCCGCGGACGTCGACCACGGTGAGATCCCCCATGTGGGCGATGCGGAACGTTTTGCCCTTCAGATCGCCGTAGCCATTGGAGATGCGCATCCCGTAGTCCTTGACCAACGTCTTGTTCAGGTCATCCACGGAGATCCCGCGGGTGTTCGTGATGCAGCTCACCGTCTTCGACCAGTATCCCTCCTCAGGGTAGAGGCCGAAGTGCCGCTTGGCCCACGTTTGGACAAGGGATGCCATCGCCTCGTGGCGGGCAAACCGGCGGTCGAGGCCTTCGGCGAACATCGCGTCGAGCTGGGCATTGAGGGCGAACAAGTGCGGGATCGAGGGGGTGGCGGGAGTCTCGTTCTTCTTGTGGGACTTCACCATCACGGGGAAGCTGAAGTAGTAGGTGCGGGGCTTGATCTCCTCGGCTCGTTTCAGGGCGCGATCGGAGACGGCACACACCGCGAGCCCGGCCGGGAGGGCCAACGCCTTTTGGACCCCGGCCAAGCACACGTCCAAGCCGAGGGCATCGAACTCGATCTTCACGCCCCCCATCGCCGACACGGCATCCACGAGGAGGAGCACGTCCGGGAACTTCCGGACCACCTCCGCGATCTGGGGGAGCGGGTTCATGAGGCCCGTCGAGGTCTCGTTGTACACGAGCGTTACGGCGTCGAACTCGCCGCTGGCGAGCTTCTTCTCCACCATCTCCGGCTTGATCGCGACGTTCCACGGCACGTTCAGGGCTTCGCACGGGATGCCGCACGTGGCCGTGATCTCGTGCCACCGGTCGCTGAATGCCCCGTTCACAAGGTTCAAGCACTTCTTCTTGACGCAGTTTTGCACCGCGGCTTCCATCGCTCCCGTCGAGGAGGACGTGAAGAGGAGCACCGTCTGCTCCGTGTACAGGAACTTCTGGAGCTTGGGCTGGATCTCCGCGTACAGGTCGCGGAACTCGGGAGAGCGATGGTAGATCTGAGGAGTGGCCATGGCCTGAAGGATCTCCGGGCGGACCTCGGTGGGCCCAGGGGTGAACAACCTGCTGTGTACGTTACGCATGAACCCCTCCTTGGGTGGGTGTTGTCGCGGGGATCATTGCCGAAACTGGTCTACGATTCAAGTCAGTGCGGGCCGGCGCGATCGAGCCCGAGTCGCCGCGCCAAGGCGAGGGCGGCCTCGTGCTCGGCGCGGGTGATGGGGCGCGCAAGCTCCGCCCTCTCCCGCGCCCGGTGGGCAGGCCGATACTGGGCCATCACGTTGACAAACGTTTGGGGTGAGATCTCGCGGGCGAGGTAGCGGAAGACGGCCTCCGACCCAGCGATCCCGTGGGGGAGGACGAGGTGCCGGACGAGGAGCCCGCGCACCGCGACCCCGTTCTCCACCACGAGATCCCCCACTTGGCGGTGCATCTCGCGGAGGGCCTCCTGCGCCCGCTCCACATAGTCCGGCGCCGCCGAGAGGGGACCGGCGACCGCATCATCGCCGTACTTGAAGTCCGGCATGTAGATATCCACGATTCCGTCGAGGAGGCGCAGCGCCTCCACCGACTCGTAGCCACCGCAGTTCCACACCAGGGGGAGCCGCAACCCGGCTTCCCGGGCCAGAGAGAGGGCGGCCACGATCTGGGGGACCTGATGGGTTGGGGTGACGAGGTTCACGTTCGTGCACCCCAGTTCCTGGAGGTGGAGCATGATCCGCGCCAGGTCCGCGACGCGCAGCTCCTCCCCCTCCCCAAGCTGGGAGATCGTGGCGTTCTGGCAGAACAGGCAACGGAGGACGCAACCGGAGAAGAAGATCGTCCCCGACCCACCTTCCCCCACCAGCACCCCCTCCTCGCCGAAGTGGGGGCCGAAGCTCGCCACCCAGGGGACGAGCCTGGCCTGGCAGAACCCCGTCTCTCTCCTGTCCCGGCGGACCCCGCACGCCCGCGGACACAGGCGGCACGGGGAGGCAAGGGCCCGCAGCCCCTCCGCCCGCTCGCGCAGCACGCTTTCCGTCAGGCCGAGGTAAGCAGGCTCAGCCATCTCAGCGGGCGGGGGGCTGCCATCCGACGTCGTGGAGGAGGGCGGAGAGGGTGGCCAGGGGGAGGCCCATCACGTTGAAGAACTCGCCCTCGATCCTGGTCACGAACGGGGCCGCTCCCCCTTGGATCGCGTACGCGCCCGCCTTATCGAGCACGGCCTCCCGGGCGAGGTAGCGCCGGATCTCGTCGTCGGAGAGAGGCTTGAACTCGACGCGGGTCTCGACGAGGGCCTCCCGGGAGGTCCCCGGCGCGGCCACGACGAGGCCCGTGAACACGGAGTGCCACCCGCCGCTCAGGGCCCGGAGAATCTCCCACGCTTCCCGAAGGTCACGCGGCTTCCCATAGGCCTTCCCGTTCCGGAACACGCCCGTGTCGGCCGCGACCACGACCCCCTCCGGCCGCAGGGCGCGCACCCGCTCCGCCTTGCGGTGGGCGATCCGGACGAGGTCCTCCGGCGCGGCCACTTCTCCCTCTTCCACCGCGGGGGTCACCGTCTCGAACTCCGGGGACAGGAGCCGCAGGAGCTCCACCCTCCGCGGGGAACCCGAGGCGAGGATCAGCCGTTGTCCGGGGAATCGGGAAACACCATAATCCGGGGCCATGGACATCATTTTCAGCGAGAGGTGCCTGGAGTACCACGCCGTGGGGCACCCGGAGGGACCGGCCCGGGTGCGGATGCTCCAGCACTACCTCGCCCGCCTCGGCTACCCGTTCGTGGAACCCACGCCGGCCACCGACGAGGACCTCCTCTCCGTGCATACCCCCGACCACGTCCGCCGCGTCGAGAGCGGGGACTTCCACGATCCGGACTGCCCGCGGTACCCCAACATCGGGCTCTACGCCCGCCTCGCGGTCGGAGGAGCCCTCCACGCCGAGCTCCGCCGCGGGTTCTCGATCCTCCGCCCTCCGGGGCACCATGCGGGGCCATCGTTCTTGGGCGGGTTCTGCTACTACAACAACCTCGCCATCGCCGTGCGGCGCTCGGGAAAGCGGACCCTCATCGTGGACATCGACGGGCATCACGGGAACGGGACGGAGGCCGTGTTCTATGGGGATCCGCGCGTGACCTACATCTCGCTCCACCGCATCTACAACTACCCCGGCACGGGCCACACGTCGCGCGGGAACTGCCTCAACTACCCGCTCCCCCCGCGGTGCGGGAAGGCGCTGTATGTGGAGACCCTCGAACGGGCCCTCCACGAAGCGGGGACTGGGTTCGAGGAGCTCGCCATCTCCGCCGGGTTCGACACGTACCGGGAGGATCCGTTGGCGTCACTGGGGTTGGATGTGGAGGCCTTCTACGATGTCGGCTACGTGCTCGGGGATCTGAAGCTCCCCGCGTTCTGCGTGCTCGAGGGGGGGTACATCCCGGAGATCATGGGCCCTGCGGCCGACGCCCTCCTCCACGGCCTCCACGACGGCGGCTCCCCTTCCCCCCACCCGAGCGGGTGACGGGCTTCCCCGGCCACCGCGTCAGGAACGGGAGGCCCCATCCCCGGGACCACCGGCCGTCGGGATTGCTGGGTCGCCAGCGCCTGCGGTACAATGCGACGCCATGCGTACTCTGACCCTACTCGCGGTTGTGGCCGCGGTCCCCATCGTGTCCCTCGCCGCCCCCCTCAAGGTGTCCCTTCCGCCGGCGATGGGCGCGGTGCCGGTGGTGATGGCCACGGCGTGGGACCTGTTCCGCGCTGAGGGGATCGAGGTCGAGCTGATCCCCCTCCCCAGCCAGCGCGACCGGATGCTCGCGTTCCAGGCCGGCCAGGTGGACGCGATCGTGACCGACCTCACCGGCGCGATCCTCCTCGTGGCGAGCGTTCCGCGGGAGGCAGTGATCGTGGGGACCGCCTTCTCCCCTGAACCGGCGAAGGATCACCTCGCCTTCATCACCCCGCCGGCGTTGTCGCGGATCGCTACTTGGGACGATCTTGTGGCGCGCATTACTAGCGGAAGGCGTGTCCAGATCGCCGTCCCGCGCCAGTCGGATCTTGAGTTCGTCGTGGACCGGGTGTTCCAGGAGCAGGGGATTACGGTCCCGGCGGACCTGTACATCGGCCAGGACGACCTCCTCGTCAACTCTACCTGGACCCTCCTCGGGATGGTGGCCGTGGGGGTTCTTCCACGGCCCCACGCGGATTACATCCTCACCTACACCTTCCCCGGCAAGCCGACGCTCACCGTCCTTGCGTGGGTGCCCGGGGCAAGCTTCCCGCCCGAGGTGTTCGTGGTCCGGCGGTCGCTCCTCGAATCCCAGCCGGAGACCCTCGCTGCGTTCTTCCGCGCCGTGCGGCAGTCCGTGGCGCAGCTCAACAGCGAGGACCGCGAGTCGGTGGTGGCAGCGGCCCTCCCGTGGGCGGTGGACCTCTTCTTCCCCGGCAGCGGGCCGGAGACCGCCGCCCCCGAGGTGCGGACCCAGATCGAGGCTGCGATCGCGGCGATCGTGATCCCGACCTTCCCCGAGCCCAGCGCGGTGGACCCGGAGGTGTACGACCGGGTCATGACGTGGGCCCTGGGGAAGAACTACCTGCGGTCTCCGCTCCCCTACGGGGCCGCGGTCGTTCCCCCTCCCGAATGATCGAGGCCGAGGGCCTGACCCTGATCTACGGGCGCGGGGGGGCCGCGGTGCCCGCGGTGGCCGGCCTGTCCCTGGCCGTGGATAGTTACGAGCTCGTATCCGTGGTCGGGCCGTCGGGGTGTGGGAAGACGACCCTCCTCTTCGCCCTCGATGGGCTCCTCCACCCAACGGCGGGGCGGATCCGGATCCACGGGGAGGAGGTGCGCGGGGTGCGGCGCGACGTGGCCCTCATCCTCCAGGACGCGGGGCTCCTCCCGTGGAAGACCGTGCGCGCCAACGCTGAGCTGGCCCTGCGCATTCAAGGGCGCAAGGAATCCGCAGGGCGGGTCCTCGCCGAACTCGGGCTGGCTGGGTTCGAGCGGCGCTTCCCAAGCGAGCTCTCGGAGGGGATGAAGCGCCGGGTGGGGATCGCCCGGGCGCTCGCCCTCCAGCCGCGGGTGATGCTCATGGACGAACCGACCGCGAACCTCGACTCGCTCACGCGCGAGCACATCCAAAACCTCATCCTCGGCCTGTGGTGGGAGATGGGGTTCACCGGCGTCCTCGTGACCCACGACATGGAGGAGGCGGTGTTCCTCGGGAAGAGGATCCTCGTCCTTTCCCCACGGCCAGCGCGGGTGGTAGAGGTCATCGAGAACCCGGGGATGGGCGAGCCGGGGTACCGGGGGACGCCGGAGTTCACGGCCCAGGTCGCCCACCTGCGGCAGGCCCTGTTGGGGAGCAACGGATCATGATCCGGACGCTAAGGGTTGTGCTGAACTACCTCCTGGCGATGGCGGTCGTCGTCCTGCTGTGGGCGGGAGTGTCGTGGCTCCTCGAGGTGTCGCGGGGGCGGGAGATCCTCCCCACGCCGTGGGTCACCTTCGCCGCCGCGATGGACAACATCGGCACCCTGGCGAGCGCGTTCGGGACCTCGGCCCTGCGGTTCCTGATCGCCCTTATCGTGGCGTTCCTCCTCGGCCTCCCCCTCGGCCTGGCCGTGGGGTTTGAGTCCAAGCTGGATCGGTACCTTTCGCCCCTCATCTACCTCCTTTACCCGATGCCGCCGGTGGCGCTCCTCCTCTTCCTCTACCTCGCGTTCGGGCTCGGGGAAGTGGTGCGGCTGGTGGTGGTGGTGATGGCCCTCTTCTTCCAGGTCGTCGTCGCCGCCCAGGGGGCAGCCAAGTACATCGTCCCCTCCCACGTCACCGCGGTCCGGTCCGCCGGCGCAACGCGGTGGCAGATCTACCGCCACGTCGTCCTCCCCGCGACCCTCCCCAGCGTCCTCACCGCGGCGCGGGTATCGGTGGGCCTGGGGATCACCATGCTCTACATCGCAGAGACGAAGCTCGGAGTGCTCCTCGGGCCGGGGGCGGGCCTGGGACGGTTCATCGAGTACTACACGTTCCGGGGGGACATCTCGCTCGCCGGCGTGGTGGGGTTGGCCCTACTCGGGCTCCTGTTCTACGTCGTCCTCGAGCTTGGGGAGCGGGTCCTGTGCCGATGGAAGTTCGTGGGGGCGCGGGGTGGCACTTAGGCGCGTCCTGTTCGTCCCGAACTTGGCCCGCCCGGCCGCGGTCGCCGCGACGGAGCGAGGGCTGGCCTGGTGCCGCAGGGAAGGGATCGCTGCCGAGACCGGTCCGGGGAAGGGACCCCCCCGCGAAGAGGACCTCGTGGTCGCGGTGGGGGGCGATGGGACGCTCCTCCGGGCCGCGGCGCTCGTCTACCCGCGCCCGGTCCCGCTCTTGGCGGTGCACGCGGGAGGCCTCGGGTTCCTCGCGGCGTGCGCTGGGGAGGAGATCGAGGGCGCCCTCGATCTGGTGGCAGCGGGACAGTATCAGGTGGAGCGCCGGGCGCGGCTCCTGGCCGAGGGACCAGGGTTCACCCGTTCCGCGTTGAACGACGCGGTGGTGGTGGGGCCGGACTCCGAGCGGTTCACGGCGCTCGAGGTGGCGGTGGACGGGGAGCCGGCGCTGGCCGTGGAGGGCGATGGCCTGATCGTCTCCACCCCCACCGGGAGCACCGCCTACGCCCTCGCCGCCGGAGGGCCGGTACTCGCCCCATCCGTGGCGGGTCTCCTCCTCGTCCCGCTTGCCCCGCACCGCTTAGGGATCCGGCCCTGCCTCGTGCCCCCCCAGACCCAGATCTCGATCCGCCTGCGGCGACGGGGCCGCCTCCTCCTCGATGGGAACTCCGTCTGCGAGCTGGAGCCGGAGGCAGTGGTGAACGTGACCACGGCGCCGGCGGAGACCTTCCTCGTCCGCCTGGCGGGTACAGGGTCGTTCTTCACGCGCTTGAGGGGCAAGCTTGATCTGTCAGACTAGAAAGGGGGAACGATGAACGTAGAAGGGCTGCTCGAGGGTGTGCTCAAGGAGCGGATCGCCGACGACCTGGAGCTGGTCGCCATCCGCAACCGGGAGGAGCTGACGCGGTTCACGGATTGTCAGATCCACCAGAACGTGGCGGCGGTGGACACAACCGTTCACATCCGGGCGTGGGTGGAGGGGAAGACGGGCGTGGTGACGACGAACGACCTCACCGCCCAGGGCCTGGCGCGGGCAGCCAGGGACGCGGCGGCGATGGCCCGGGCCCAAACCCGCCCTGCCGGCTTCTCCCCTCCTGCCCCGCGTCCGGTCCCGACCGTGAGCGCTTGGGACGAGGCGACGTGGAACGCCCATCCCGACGAACGGGCGGAGCTCGTGGCGCGGGCGGTGAAGGGGGCCGCGGCCCTCGGGTTCAACGCGTCGGGGTCGCTTTCCACCGGGGGCAGCGAGCTGTGGGTGCGCACGACGCGCGGTGTGGATGCTCACCACCGCATCTCCGCCGTGCGGTTCGTGACCGTGGTCATGGGGAAGAGCGGCGGGTCAGGGTACGCCGAGTTCTCCGGCACCAAGCTCGCCGACTTCGTGCCCGAGGAGGCCGCCGACCGGGCGCTCGCGAAGGCCCGGCTGTCAGAGGTGCGAGTGCCACTCGAGCCCGGGGCGTACACGGTCGTCCTCGAGGAACCGGCGATGGCCACCCTGCTGGGGATGCTTTCCTCAATGGGGTTCTCCGCCCGGGCGCTCCTCGAGAAGCGGAGCTTCTTCGTGGGGAAGCTCGGCCAGAAGCTCGTCTCCGAGGGCGTGACCGTGTACGACGACGGCCTCCACCCCCAGACGACGATGATGCCGTTCGACTTCGAGGGAGTCCCCAAGACGCGGGTGTACTTCTTCCGGGCCGGGGTTGCGGAGGGAGTGGTCCACGACTCGCGCACCGCGGCCCTCATGAACACCGTATCCACTGGGCATGCGCTTCCCCCGTCAGCAGCGGGGTGGTCTCCGATGCCGATGCACCTCGTGATGGAGCCCGGGGAGGCGACAGACGAAGCGCTCCTCGCCGGGGTGGGGCGAGGCCTCCTCGTCACGCGGTTTCACTACGCACGCACCGTGGACCCGATGCGGGGCGTGATCACGATGATGACCCGCGACGGGGTATTCCTCATCGAGGAGGGGAAGATCAAGGGGGCGGTGGAGGACATGCGCGTCACCGAGTCCGGCCTGCGCGCCCTGGCGAACGTGGAGGCGGTGGGCCGCACCCGGCAGCTCATTACCCATGGCGAGGGGGTGGGAGCGGTCCTCGTGCCCAAGGCGCGGATCGCGCAGTTCACGTTCACCGGTCGCACGGAGCGGATGTGACATGGGCGCCCTACAGGAACTGAAGGACTACGTGCGGGAGATCAACGAGCTTCACTCGGCCATCGCGTTGTGCGCCTGGGACCAGCGGACCCACATGCCGGAGAAGGGCGCCGAGGCGCGATCCAAGGTCCTGGGCCGACTGGAGCGGCTGGCGTTCGAGCGGGTGGTGTCCGATCGGATGGGCGGCCTCCTCGCCGCCGCCGAGCGCGAGGGGGCATCCACGGAGGTGGATCAGGCCCTCCTCCGCGTCTGGAAGCGCGACCACACCCGGAACCGCGCTGTCCCGCCCGACCTCTACCAGCAGTTCGTCGAGACCACGAGCCGCGCCGAAACCGTATGGGAGAAGGCCAAGGCCACGTCCGATTTCGCCCTGTTCCGACCCCACCTCGCCGAGGTCGTGGACCTGGTGCGGGAGATAGCGAAGCTGGTCGGGTACAAGGAGAGCCCCTATGACGCCCTCGTGGACGAGTACGAGCCCGGGATGACGACCTCGGCCCTCCGGGCCCTGTTGGGGAGCCTACGCCGGGAACTGGTCGCGTTCCTGAAGGAGCTCGCCCGCGGCACGCCTCCCCACGAGCTCCCCGCCGGGACATTCCCCCTCGCCGCCCAGCGCCAACTGTGCCGCGAGGCGTTGGAGTGGATCGGGTACGACTTCGCGGGCGGACGGCTCGACGACACTGTCCACCCCTTCACGATCGAGGTCGGCGTGGGCGACGTGCGGGTTACGAACCGGTACCAGGAGGATGATCCGTTCCCGGGGCTGTTCGGGGCCCTCCATGAGGGCGGGCACGCCCTGTACGGACAGGGCGTGGATCCACAGCTCGCCTGGACCGGGCTCGCCGGGGGAGCCTCCTTCGGGATCCACGAGTCCCAGTCACGGTTCTGGGAAAACCAGATTGGGCGGAGCCGCGCCTTCTGGCGCTACAGCCACCCCCACCTCGTCCGCCACTTCCCGGCCCTGGCCCGGACGAAGCCCGACGACATCTGGCGGCACGTGAACCGGGCCCAGCCGTCCCTCATCCGTGTCGAGGCCGACGAGGTCACGTACAACCTCCACATCTGCCTCAGGTTTGAGCTCGAGGTAGACCTCATCGAGGGCCGGCTGACGGTGGACGAGCTCCCCGCGCGGTGGGACCAGGCGATGGCCGACTACCTCGGGGTGACCCCACCCGACGATGCCCATGGCGTCCTGCAGGACGTGCACTGGTCGGGGGGGATGTTCGGGTACTTCCCGTCCTACACCCTGGGGAACCTGTACGGGGCCCAGATCACGGAAACAGCGGAGCGGGAGATCCCGCGGTTCTGGGGCAGGGTGCAGGCGGGCGAGCTCGCCCCGATCCGGGACTGGCTGAGGGAGAAGGTCCATCGCCATGGTCGGGTGTACCTGCCCGATGAGCTCGTGCGGCGGGTCACCGGGAGCGGGCTCTCCGCTGAGCCCTTCCTGCGCTACGTGCGCACTAAGTACAGCGAGGTGTACGGGCTGTAGGGAAGCCGCGGAGACGGACATGGCATCTGCCCGTTCCATGTCCGGGCTGCAGGCCGGGCCGCGCCTCTCCCCGGGTGCCGGTGGTCGCTCGGGTGGGAGGGCGGCTCCGTGGGGTCAGCTCAGCAACAGGGGACCGCTGTCCTGCTGAGGCGACGGCGGAGGGCCGTCCGGGATGAAGAGGCGCCCGGGCCGAAACGTCGCCGCGATAAGACCCGCAACGCCTACCCCCAGAAGCCGAACCCCGTTCTCGACGTGGAGATCGCCGCGCTCGAGGAGGGCCACAGCCTCGTCCGCGATGATCCCGGGATGATCGGTCGGCTCCGGCAGCCGTACTTGGCGGGTGCGGGTCGTGAAGTCCGACCAGCGGATCTTGATGCGCACCGTCGAGCCCAACAGGCTCTCGGCAACGAGCCGCGCCGAGACCAGGGCCGCAAGTCGACGCAGCTCGCGCACGACCGTGTCTTCGCGGAGCAGATCCTCGTGGTAGGTCACCTCTTGGGAGATGGACTTCGCCTCTCGGGCGGGGACAACTGGGGGAATCGTCCACTCCGCGCGCCAGCCCCCACAGGCGCGCGCCCTGTGTGGACCAAAACCACGAGTAGAGGAGGCTCGCGTCGGTTCCCCGTAGATCGCCTGCTGTACGGATGCCGCGCTCGGCGAGTTTCTTCGCCGTGCGAGGCCCCCCCAGCCGGCCCACAGACAGAGGAGCCAGAAACCCGTCCATGTCCTCATCGCGGATCACGCACACCCCTTGGGAAGGTCCGCGCGTGAGCTGCGTACCCGCGAGATCCGCGAACGCCTCATCGAGAGAGAGGCTCGACCAACGAGCTGTACGGGGCCGACTCCGCCCACGACCACCGGGCGGCCGCGGAGGTCGGACCGGTCGAGCTGCTCCGCGGACGTGAAAAAGGCGTCCATGTCCACATGTAGGATCGACCGCTTCATGCCGCAGTCGTAGCCCAATTGCGTGGCTGGGGCAGGGTCGTCGGCAGCCCCGCGCCCGACATGCCGCCATTTCCTCAGTGCAGACCCACTGCTAGAATCCACGGCGCAGACAGAACGTTCTCCGGACATCCCGCAGCGAGGACAAACGAGGAGGCAACGGTGGAGATCCTCAAGGTCGCAGCTACATCCAACCCCAACGCCGTCGCCGGCGCCATCGCTGGGGCGCTGGAGGCGGCCGGACTCGTCGAAGCCCACGCCATCCGTGCCGGCGCTGTGAACCAGGCGGTCAAGGCGATCGCCATTGCCCGTCGCCTCGTCGAGCGGGAGGGAGAGTTGGAAGTCAAGGTGGTTCCGGGTTTCGTTGACGTGGAGGTCGCGGGGGAAGTTCGGACGGGCATGAGGTTCGTGATCCAGCGGTAATGTGGCTCGAATCCCGTGTTCGAACCGCCGTGGCCAAGGCGCTTGCCGCGTGGGACCTCGGCCCATCGGTGCAGATCCCCGTTGAGCGCACAACGCGGCCGGAGCATGGCGATCTCTCGACCCGGGTCGCATTCGTTCTCGCCCGGGCGCGCGGTGGCGCTCCGCAGGAGATCGCCGCGGAGTTGGCCTCACGCCTCGCCGGACTGCCCGTGTTCCGGTCCGTGGAGGCGGCAGGCGGGTTCGTCAACTTCTCTCTTCACCCGTCAACCGTGCACGGCGCATTGCGCCGGGTTCTCGCCGACGGTGTCCGCTATGGCCGAGGCAGTGAGGGGGCCGGGAAGATGGTCCAGGTCGAGTTCATCTCCTCGAACCCCACCGGCCCACTGACCGTCGGGCACCTGCGCCAGGCAGCGGGGCGACGTCGTCGCCGAGCTGTACGCCCAACTTGGATGGGACTGCGTCCGCAAGTACTACCTGAACGATGAGGGGAAGCAGATGGACCCCCTCGCCCAGTCCCTGTGGGCCCGGTACCGGCAGGCGCTCGGGGATGCGCAACCGGTTCCGGAAGCGGGTACCACGGCGATTGCCTCGCCGCGAGGGGGGAGAACCTGGCCCAGACGTGGGGGAATGTTTGCACCGCCTGGGATGGAGTAGCGAAGACCATCTTCCGGGAGGAGGCCACGGCAAGGATGATGGCGATGATCCACGAGGATCTCGATGCGATCGGGGTCCAGTTTGACGAAGGGTTCGATCTCGTGGTGGACGTGCAGGGAGCCGACCATGTGGACGAGCAACGTCAGGTGCAGCTTGCCCTGAATTTGGTCGGCCTTCCCGAGGGTTTCGTCCGCTACTGCCTGCACCAGTTCGTGACCCTCAAGGGAGAGGAGGGAGTCCAGCGCATGTCCACCCGCGCCGGCCGGTTCCTGCGGCTGAAGGATCTGGTCGCCGACGTCAGCCGCGATGTGGCTCGCTACTTCATGGTCATGCGCAAGCCAGGCATCCACCTTGTGTTCGACTACGATCTGGCGCGGGACACGAGCATGGAGAACCCAGTCTACCATGTGCAGTACGCGCACACCCGCATCGCCTCCGTGTTCCGCGAGGTGGAGCGGGCGGGCGAGGTTCCCTCGGATCTGGGGTCCGTTGACCTTTCGCCCTTGGACGATCGTCGTGAGCTGGACATGATCAAGGAGCTGGACCGGTTCCCAGACGTCGTGCAGATGGCTGCTCACGAGTTTGGCCCGCACCTCCTGTGCGAGTACCTGGAGGGTCTGAGCGGTCTATTTCACCCGTACTCCGCCCACGTACGGATCCTCGGAGGGGTTTGACTTGTGCTGAACCGGGGCTTGGGAATCCTTGGCGTATCGGCCCCCGAGGCGATGTAGGCCTTCCCTGATCCGCACTTCCAAGAGAGACGATGCCCAACGACCGAACGCCGTTTCTGGGACCGACTGAAGAGAGGACTGGCCCGCACCCGAGACGGACTTCTGGGACCGGTGCAGGAGAGTCGCCAGGAGATCGGCCCGGCCCTCGTGGACCGGCTAGAGGAGGTCCTCCTCGGCGCGGATGTGGGCCCTGAGGACACGGCGGTGGTGGTCAGCGCGGTTCAGGGCGCCCTGTCCGGGAAGAGCCCCACCTGGGATGCCATCCAAGATGCGCTTGAGCGTGCGCTTCTGGGCGTGCTGGACGGAGCGGAACGCACCCCGAGCTGGGGCGAGCAGCGCCCCGCGGGAACGACCACCGAGTCGCCGAGCGCAAGTAAGGCGAGGAAGGGGGCGTACGGGTACTTGAGGGTGAACCGCACCGAGCTTCCGTCGGCGACGACGTCCTGGACAGCCGAGTAGAGGCTGCGGTTCGGGTGGCCCGTCTGGGGATCGAGGGTCCGCCCGAAGCTCCGCCGCACCGCCTCCGCATCGCAGGGCGTGCCATCGTGAAACTGGACCCCCTCTCGAACGGTTAACGTGTACTCCAGGCTGTCCTCCGACACGCTCCACGACGTGGCGAGCTGGCCGTGGAGGTTCGCCTGCGCGTCGAACTGGACCAGACACTCGTACACGTTGTGGTGCAGCAGGAGCTTGATCACCGCCGCGGCGTTGGTCGTGGGATCCAGCCCTGGGGGCTCGGTAGACACAGCCACGACCAGCGCGGTCCCCACGCTGGACCATGTTCCCAAGACCACGGCCACCAACCCAAGAGCGATCTTCCGCCCCTTCTTCTTCCTCCTTCGGTCATCCCGCGACGCCACCGCGTCGCGGCGCTCGCCCGCATCGTGCTATCCCTGTCTCGCTCAGCCGTGTGGCTGGTTCAGGTCCTCCAAGACTCCCTGGGCCACGAACACCACCCGTTCGCACACGTTGGTGACGAGGTCAGCGGTTCGTTCCAGCCCATGGCTTGCCCACATCAGGTACGTGGCCTGGGTCACCGTGCGCGGGTCCTGGATCATGAGCAGGAACAGCTCGCGGTGCACCTGGTCGTGGAGCGCGTCCACCTCGTCATCCCACGCTGCCGCGCGCCGGGCTGCGGCTGCGTCGCGACGGACAAAGGCATCCAGGGCCTCCTCAAGCATGGCGACGACGAGGTCCGCCATCCGCGGGATGTCGACGAGCGGCTTGATCAACGGCTCATCGCCCATCCGGATCACGAGTCGGGCGACCCCGGCCGCATGGTCGCCCATCCGCTCGAGGTCGGTCGCGATGTGGAGGATCGCCGTCAACACCCGCAGGTCACTCGCCATCGGCTGCTGGGTGGCGAGGAGGGCCAGGCACCGCTCCTCAAGGCTGAACCGCCGTCGGTTGATGTCGTCGTCGGCGCGGTCTACCCGTTCCGCACGATCGACGTCCCGCGCTCGCAGCGCGCAGACGGCCCCACGGACAGCCTCTCCCACCGCCTTCCCCAGGGCGACCACCTCTCCCTCCAACGCGCGCAACTCGCGCTCGAATGCTTCGCGCACCATCTACCCAAACCTCCCCGTAATGTACGCCTCGGTGCGGCTGTCCTTGGGGCGGGTGAAGATCTCCCGCGTCGGCCCGAACTCCACCAGCTCCCCGAGGAGCATGAACGCGGTGAAGTCGCTCACCCGCGCCGCTTGCTGCATGTTGTGGGTCACGATCGCCACCGTAACTGAACTTGCCAGCTCGCGGATCAGGTCCTCGATCTTCGCTGTGGCGATCGGATCCAACGCCGAGCACGGCTCGTCCATGAGGAGCACCTCCGGGTCCACGGCCAGGGCGCGGGCGATGCACAGCCGCTGCTGTTGCCCGCCGGAGAGGTCGTAGCCGGTCTTCCGGTGGAGATCATCCTTCACCTCATCCCACAGCGCCGCCTTCTCCAGGGCCGACTCCACCCTCTTTGCGAGATCCCCGCGGAACCCGTTGATCCGCAACCCGAACGCTACGTTCTCGAACACGGACTTCGGGAACGGGTTCGGCTTCTGGAACACCATGCCAATGTGGCGCCGCACGTTCACGGGATCTACCCCACGCCCGTAGATTCTCTCCCCGCGGAACAGGATCTCCCCTGAGGTGCGCACGCCGGGGATAAGGTCGTTGAGGCGGTTGAACGCCCGGATGAGGGTGCTCTTCCCGCACCCCGACGGACCGATAATCGCCGTGATCTGGCGCTCAACGATGTCCAGGTTCACCTCGATCACGGCCTGATGCGAGCCGTACCACAGGCTGAAATCGCGCGTGCTGAGGACAGGAAGTTCCTCGTGCTCACTCACCCCGACCACCTCCGTTGGAATCGGTTGCGCAGGACGATGGCCACCGCGTTGAGAACGAGAAGAAGGGCCACAAGGATCACGATCGCCGCCGCGGCCACCGCTGCGAACCCGTCTTGGGGACGCGTGGCCCACTCGAAGATCTGGAGCGGCACAACGGTGAAGCTGTCCCTCAGTCCCTGCGGAACGTAGGTCACGAACAGGAATGCCCCGAGGAGGAGGAGCGGGGCTGCCTCTCCCAACGCTCGGGAGAAGGAGAGGATCGTCCCGGTGAGAATCCCCGGCAGCGCGTACGGGAGAACGTGGTGCCGCACCGTCTCCCACCGCGTGGCCCCGACGGCGAGTGCAGCGTCACGGAGGGTTTGCGGAACGGACCGCAGGGCCTCCCGGGCCGCGACGATCAGCATTGGCAGGATGAGGATGGACAGGGTCAGGCCGCCGGCGAGGACACTGCGCCCCGCGCCCAGTGCGCGCGCAAACACCTCGAGCCCGATGATCCCAACCACTGCGGATGGTGTTCCGGCGAGGTTCGCGACGAGAACCTCGATGATCCGGGTCAGGACGTTGGTGGGCGCGTACTCCTCAAGGTACACCGCCCCAGCGATCCCCAACGGGAACGCGACCACCGCCATCACGAGCACCACGTACACCGACCCCACGAACGCCGGCAAGAGTCCTGCCCGCTCTGGGTACCGCGGCTCGTTGAGGGAGGTCAAGAACGTCCACCACGCGCGGACTGGGTCTCGGACGAACCGCAGCTCAGCCTGTACAGAAGGATCCCACAGAACAACCTGTCGCTCCCCCTCCCGGTCCAGGGTCAGCTCGATCGGCGTGCCCTGGGTCCGGGCGGCCACCACGAGCGCTTCCCACGCTTGCCGCGTTCCCGTGATCGGGATCCCCGCAGCCGCGACGAGGGCATCGCCCGCCCGAAGGCCCGCCGCCTGAGCCGCGACTGAGGGGGAGGTGAGGAGCACGCAAGGTTCTCCCCCCGTCGATGCGGCCCGCAGCGTGCCAAGGGTGATCTCGGATCGGGGAATCCACACAACGGAGAGGTTCACCTCTTGCCCGCCGGCAGCCTCCCCCACCGCGTCCCATGCGCGGCTCGGACGGTCTACGGCAACACCGGCGACCTCGATCAGCGCGTCCCCGCGGGACATCCCCAACCCAGCGGCGGGCGAACCGCTCTCAACCTGGGCGATGCTGGCATAGGCCAACGAGTCGCGCGTGCCCGGGACGTCCATGCTGCGCAAGGAAAGGGAGATCCCTGCCTGCGCCGTGGCCCGCATGGAGGTAATCGGACCGGCCTGAAGGGCGGTGATGGCGATGAGGACGATCAGCACAACGAGACTCACACCGAGCGCGCCCCCGGCGAGAAGGGCGAACGCCCACTCCAGGGCGCGTCGGCCCCTCATGCGTACTTCTCCCGGAACCGCTGGATGATGAGGTAGCTGATCGTGTTCAGGAACAGCGTGGTGAGGAACAGGAGCAGCCCAATCGCGAACACCGCGGCCCAGATGAACGCGGTCGCCTCATGATCGCCGGTGGCGATGTTTACAATCGCCGTGGTTAGGGTGAGGAGGGGCTGAGTTGGGTCGGGCGGCCAGGTCGGGGTCCGGCCCGCGGCGAGGGCGACGATCATCGTCTCCCCCACGGCCCGCGTCATGGCGAGGATGAACGCGGCGCCGATCCCAGACAGGGCGGCCGGGATCACCACCCGAGTCACCGTCTCGAACCGGGTTGCTCCCAAGGCGCACGCTCCCTCCCACAACGAGCGGGGCACGGCATACAGGACGTCCTCGGACAGCGACGCCATGTAGGGAACGATCATGATGCCCATGACCAGACCCGCGGACAGCCCGTTCCAGAACCCCAGCACGGGGAAGGCCCTCTGAAGAAGGGGTGTGACGAACCTCAGGGCGAAGAACCCATAGACCACCGTCGGGACACCTGCCAGAAGCTCAAGGACGGGTTTCAGCATACGCCGTACTGGGTTGGGGGCGTAGGCGCTGAGGAACACAGCCGATAGTAGCCCCATCGGCACGGCGACAGCAAGTGCGATCCCCGTCGTGACAGCCGTCGCTCCCACCAACGGCAGAACCCCGTAGCTGGACGGTTCGTGAAGCGGAGCCCAACGGGTTCCCCGCAGGAACTCCCCCAACGGAACCGTCTGCAGGAACGGGATGCTCCCCTGGATGAACAGGGCGATGATGGTGAACGTGAGCACCACTGCCAGCAGGCCCGCGGCGGTGAGCCCCACCGTGGCGAGCCCCTCGCGGCGGCGGCGGCCGCGAGGGGCTCGCGAGAGGGAGCGAGGGGTTGACGACATCCTCGACACTACCGACCGGCGTGCGCCCGGTACATCCGAGCGATGTCGTCAATAGTGAAGCCGGTGATCGTCCCGCCGAACGCGGTCCCGGTGATCCGGTTTGTCCAAACCGCCCGCGAGGCTTCGCGGAGCTCGAACGGGATTGGGAGGTAGCCCACGTCCAGCATGAACTCGTGGTCTCCGATGACCTCCTCGCTCAGGTAGAAGTTCACGAACGCCTGAACGAGCGGCCGCGCGGCCGACGCAGCGTTGAGGTAGAAGAACAGCGGCCGGCTCATCGGGTAGCTGAAGTCGGCGATCGAGTCCACCGACGGGAGGACGCCTTGAGGGGCACCGCCAACGGCCACGATCGGTTTCTTGCCGGCCGCGGCGCGGCGAGCGTTGATCTCGGCAAGGATCGCCGGGGGGGTATCGATGACCTCGGGCCGGGGATCAAGGGCGATCGCCTGCACCCGATCCCGGTTGTGATCGAGGAAAGCGAACCCGAAGTAGGTCAGGGCGTACGGATCGGCGCCCGTCTGCTCGGCGAGGAGCTGGTCTTCTTCCGTCCCGAAGTAGTCCGTGCGGCTGTCGCCTTCCCTGCCGGCGACGACCGCTGTGAAGACATCGAACGTCCCCGAGGTCGATGCCGCGCCGGACAGCACGATCGGCGCATCAGCGAACCGCGGGCTGATCTGGCTCCATCGCGTGATAAGCCCCTCGCTCTCACGGCTCCAGAGGAGGTTGAGTTCGCCGAGGGTCATCACAGGTATACCATCGAGGAAGATCCCGCTTGTCCGGGATACGACAACGACGACGCCATCCAGACCCACCATCAGCTCGATGTACTCGATCCCGCGATCCTTGGCGGTGTTGATCTCGGCGGGTCGGATCGGCCGCGACGCGTCGTTGATGTCCGTCTCGCTCGCCAGGAACCGGCGGAAGCCACCGCTCGTCCCGCTCACGCCCACCGAGATCCGCGCCCGCGGAGCTTGGGCGAGGAAGTCCGCCGCCACCGCCTCCGTGATGGGACCCACCGTGCTCGACCCGTCCACCAGGATTGCCTGCGAGTCCACCGGTGCCGTGGGCTGCGCGAGCCCCGCCACAACCCACAGCCCAACCAGAACCCAGGACACCGTTCGCATCTTCCTTCTCCTCTGCTACATAGAGATGAGCGAAAGTATGGCCGCACGGACAAAAGGTTCAACCCTCAGGCACAGGAATCTTCGTCCTATAGGCTTGGATGGATCACACTATCGACTATCCACTATATATTGATCTATATAGGATCAGTGTCAAGCGCGGGGACCGAGGCATCGAGAGCCGTCTCGGCGATGTTGAACCCATGCTCCCGACAGCGGAGGAGGCTATCGTGCAGCAAGGTCAACGGAAGCGCGTTCTCCCGCTGGGCACGAACTGCTTCCTGCATCCAATCCGTAGTCGCTTCCTTCGCCCCCTTCTCGGCGAGAACGCGGTTCGCTCGAGCTACGTCGCGAGCGGTGAAGGCGACGACGGCTTCTCGTACCACATCCTGGGATCCATCAGCCAGCTTGCGGGCGCGCTCCGCGTACCGAGAGGATGGAACCTCGCCCAAGCTCCGTGCCGCACGCGATACCTTCACCGCGTGGTCCGCGACGCGCTCCAGCTGGTCGGCCACCGTGTGGTAGTGGAGGAACTCGAACCGGGACATCCCCACCTCTTCCTCGACGATGAGATCACGCAGGAGAAGTCCGAACTGGCGCGCGACAAGGAGCACGAGACGGTCCACATCCCCGTCGCGCTCTTCGACATCGCTGGCCAGCTCTTCATCCCGAGTAAGGAACGCGACCACCGCGTCGTCCCACATCGCGTCCGCGATCTCGAGGATGCGGCGGATCGTCAGCGGTGCCGGGAAGTCCCTCACGTTGGCTATGCAGTGCAGCGCAACCGCGCCCTGGGTTTCGGCGAGAACCTCGACGCCCACCAGCGACTGGGCGATCTCCCGCACGATGCGTCGCCCCTCCGATCCGATGCGGTCCCCGACGACCTCGATCACGTCGTAGCCAGCGATGTAGCGGGCGATGATGTCCCGCTGAAGGTGGACCTGCTCGCGGCCTGTCATGACAAGCGAGCATTTGTTCCGGTCTCGGACCCCCTCGGGGACGACAAGCATCGCCCCGGAGTCATTGGGGACCAGGATCATCTCGCTTCCCTGACCGACCCCCATCCGATCCGCCCACTCCTTGGGCAGGGTCACCAGGAATGTCCCTCCCCCTGTCACCTGCACCCGGCGTCGGTAGGCCATCACCGTCTCCCTAGATCCATAGGATGGGTGATTCTATATAGACCGGTCGAGTCCGGCAACCGGGCTGGTGATAGGCGAGGACGATCCTCCGCTGAAATCGGGGGAGGGGAGGCTACGGGACAATCGGCTCGAACCGGGCCTGGAAGAAGCGGAGCTTCTTCGGCTCGTAGACCATCTTCAGGCCACGGATCGCTCTCCGTTCCCGGTAGAGTGCAACGCAGCTCTCGGCGACGACGTCCATGTGGAGGTTCGTGTACACGCGGCGGGGGATCGTCAGCCGAACGAGCTCCAGCCTCGGCCGGCGGTTCTCCCCCGTCACCGGATCGCGCCCCGCGCTCACGATCCCCCGCTCCATCCCCCGCACACCGCTGTCCACGTACAGGGCGGCAGCAAGGGCCTGGGCGGGGAACTCCTCCTGGGGGAGATGGGATAGGAACCGTTTCGCGTCCACGAACACGGCGTGCCCCCCCACCGGCTCGACGATCGGGATCCCCGCCTCGCGGAGGCGGCTCCCCAAGTACTCCACCTGGCGCACGCGGCTCGCGATGTAGGCGTCGTCCACCATCTCGTAGATCCCGCGGGCGATCGCCTCCATATCCCTCCCCGCGAGCCCGCCGTAGGTATGGAGGCCCTCGTACACCACCACCATCTCCTTCGCCTGAACGAAGAACTCCTCGTTGTTCGTGGCGATGAACCCCCCGATGTTGACGAGGTTATCCTTCTTCGAGGACATCGTGCACCCCTCGCCATAACTCATCATCTCGCGCAGGATCTCGCGGACGGGCTTCCCCGCATAACCTGGCTCCCGCTGCTGGATGAAATAGGCATTCTCCACCGCCCGGGTGGCGTCGAAGATGATCGGGATCCCGTGCCGACGGGCCCATGCCGCCACCTGGCGCAGGTTGCCCATCGAGAACGGTTGCCCACCGGCCATGTTCACGCACGGGGCGAGGGAGAGATAGGCGATCGCATCCCGACCCTTCTCCTCTACCAGGCGGTCGAGCTTGGCGATGTCCACGTTCCCCTTGAAGGGATGCGGGTTCGCCGGGTCGTGGGCCTCATCAATAATGCAGTCGTAGAAGATCCCGTGCGCAAGCTCGACGTGCTCGCGGGTCGTGGTGAAGTACATGTTCATGGGAACGTACTGACCAGGTTTAATGCGGAGCTGGGAGGTGATGTGCTCCGCCGCCCGGCCCTGGTGGGTGGGGACGACGTAGCGAAACCCATAGATCTCCTGGACTGCAGCCTCAAGGTGGTAGAAGTTGCGGGACCCCGCGTAGGCCTCGTCGCCGAGCATCATCCCCGCCCATTGGTTGTCGCTCATCGCCGACGTACCGGAGTCGGTGAGGAGGTCAATGTAGACGTCCTCGCTTCGAAGGAGGAACGTGTTGTACCCCGCCTCGCGGATCTTCTCCTCGCGGTAGTCCCGGGTTGTCGTCCGCAGCGGCTCGACGACCTTGATCTTGTACGGTTCGGCGATCGTTCGCTTGTCCACTGGATCCTTCCTTTCCCGTCCCTGGATCCGCCTCACTTTGCTCCCCCCCTCGTGCGGAGCATGGGAGCGGCCATGGCGGAAGTTCAAGCGGGTGCGGGGTGAGTGTACCTCCATCCCGGGGGGAGGGAAAGGATCGCGGATCAGGGAGATGGTTCGACTACGTACGGGGGAAGAGGACGCTTTCTACGGGAGAATAACGGCCCAAGACGAGATCCGAACAAAACTCGATTTGACGACCGCGTCCAATTGTCGTAGATTCGCACGTTTTTGTGATCTACGATACGTTCGCAGGGCGGGGAGGGCGAGGAGGGGCGGGTGGGCAGGAAGCGGCTTTGGGTCTTGGCCTTGTGTTGTGCCTGGGCTGGGTGGGGTAGCTGGGCGGCCGCGTCTTCACCCGGGTTCGGCCTGTTGAGTGGATCCACGACGGTCAGCCTGAACGGGTTCCCGTTGCCGTGCACCATCGTGGATGAGATCAAGCTCGACACGCCATGCGAGCGAACGGTGTTCGCGTGGGACCTCGAAGTAGGGATCGGCCTCAAGTGCTCGGTGGATTCCCTGGCGGTGACCGTTGACACGGTGTTCGGGATCCCCGGTCCCGAGCATCTCGTTCTTGGGTTCGCGGGCAAGTGGGCGGGGATCACGCTCAGCTCGGAGCTGTGCTTCGCCGTGCCCTACGAGTCAGTGGTGGATGTCAACAACCTGCCCAACATGGCCGTCATCCCACCGGGGGATTTGCTCTTCGCCCAAGCGCGGATGGAGGCATCGGGGAACATCTCGGGGATGGGGGTCCAGTGGATCGCCGTGTTTCAGGACCTCAACTTCCCCAACCCGGGCACCGGTTTCAGCCCGCTACAATACGCCGCCTCCGATCAGAGCTTCGCCCTCGGGAGCCTGATCACCCTCAGCGCCGATGCCGGAGCAGGGACGAAGATTACGGTGCGGATGTGCCTCGGCGCCGAAGCGGGCTCGTTCACCGTGAAGAAGCACTCCACAAGCGGAAAGGCCAACCCCAATGCGATGTACCTCACCGTATCGTTCACAGATATTCCATTCCCGTGCCCGTGGTGTGTAGGACCAATCGCCCACCCGCGCGTGGGGATCACGTTCAGGATCCAACCCAAGGACGATCCGTTCATCTCGCTCACCGGAAGCGTCTCGCTCACCCTGTTCGAGGACATCTCGATCGGCACCTCGTTCACGGTCGGGATCACCGGTGGGCTCACGTGGGGCGGGCTCTCAGTGAGCATCCCGACTTCGGTGGGCACGCTGAACCTCCAGTTCGACGCCTCGGGCGGGTTGTCCTCCGCGAGCCTCAACATGAGCTACCGCCACCAGTTCAACCTGGGATGGACGAGCGGCTCGTGCTCGGCCACCGCCACCGCCACGGCGGACAAGGGCGTGACGGGGGCATCGTTCGCCCTGGCGCTCAATCAGGGGCTATTCACGTCCAACTACGGGCTCAGCTACTCGTGGCAAGCGGTGAAAGGCCTCGCTTTCTCCGGGCTGAATGTGCGGTTTGCCCTGAACCTGAGCCCGGTCCAGGTCGGGTTCGCCCTGACCTTCGGCCGCGGCGGGCTGGCCATGTTCGGGACCACGATCGGCTATGTGTTCTAGAGAGATGCGAGGGAGGGAGGCAGACATGAACTGGTTCGTAGTTGGAAATGGCAAGATGGGGCGGACTCCCCGCAGCTCGGGGCGGGCTTTGGTGCTGGCTCTCAGCTTTGTCTTGGGGTTAGGCCTTGCTGGAATCGCACAGACCGCGACCACAACTTCTCTGGAATCCGACGTCAACCCGTCGGTGTACGGTCAGTCGGTGACGTTCACCGCCACAGTCAGCCCAACTCCCGATGGCGGCACGGTGACGTTCAAGGACGGAGCTACCGTCCTGGGCAGCGTCCCAGTCGCTACCTCTACAGGCGTAGCAAAGTTCTCGACAAGTTCCCTCTCTGTTGGGACCCATTCGATTACAGCTGCGTACTCCGGAACAACCGACTACAACCCAAGCACTTCATCTCCACTCACCCAGACCGTCAACAAACGGTTAACCACGACGACGGTCTTCGGCTCGGACACCCCGCTCGTGGTGGGCGATACCGTAACGTGCACCGTGCGGGTGGTGGATACGTCGCTGGGCCAGGCCTCGATGCCCACGGGGAACGTGACGGTGAGCGTCAGCCCCACCGGGCAGGGAACCCCCACCTCGTGGTCCCATACGCTCGTCGCCGCGGATGCGGGGGAGTTCCGGTTTACCTACACCCCAAACAGCGCGGCAACTCCGACCCATACCTTCAACGCCACTTACGCTGGAGACAGCACACACAACGGGAGCACAGGTAGCTTCAACCAGGCGATCATCAAGCGGGCCGCCGATATCCAGCTCACCTGCAATCCCTCGACCGCGTACATCGGCCAGCCAGTCACGGTGACGGTTCGGGTTGAAGATGACACGACCGCCGGAACCGCGAGCGTGCCCACTGGAACGGTAGCATTCAGCGATGGTACAAAGAACGGTGCGTTCTCTTCTGACACGGCTGACTTGAGCGGGGGAACGTGCACCGTGACCTACACCCCTGCCGCGTTCGATACCGGCACGACCACGATCACCGCGACTTACAACGGGTCGTCGGTGCACACCAGCAAGTCCGCCACCCAACTATTGACCGTCAACCTCCGCCCGACCGAGGTGGCCGTCAATGGCTGTACGAATACCATCCTCGTCAATCAGGGGTGCAGCTACACGGTTACGGTGGAGGAGGCGGACGGCATCCCCGGCACCGCAACGGCCCCGGTCGGGACGTTGAGCTACTCGTCGTACTTGGGCGGTGACGCAACCCAGGTTCCTAATTCTGGGGCCGCGCCCTCGGGAACGTTCGTCTACACGTGCCTTGGGCTTGCCGGCTCGGCTGGGATCGACACGATTTACGCGGACTACACTGCGTCGGATGGAATCCACGCCGATAGCACCGGCTACTTCGGCCAGGCCATTCAGCGGCGGCCGACGATCACCACGGTCACCGGTTCCAGCACAGCAAGCGGTGTAACGTACACGGCCACCGTGCAAGAGGACTCGGGCAACGCCGGGACCGCTACCATACTCCAGGGAAGGATCCATCTGCTTAGCCCGGACAAGATCGCATGCTCTGGGCTCTCCGGCACTATGCTCACCTGCACGGACAGCTTCGATACCACCTCGCCGCTCGTCAATGTGACGGTGCAGTTCGAGCCGACAGATCGAACCCACCTCGGCTCGACTGGCTCGAAGAACATCGAGCGGTACGACCAGTTCCCGCCGGGCCCAGGGGATGGAACAACCGGCGCCGAGTGCGATGACGGCTGCGGGTCGGGAGGGGTCAACATCCCCCAGATGATCTTCGACCTCAATGCTGCCATCGTCGCCTTGGAGGCGGTCAAGCTGGGCCTAGACGCGACGGCGCTCGTGCTCGACGTCATCCCCGATGGCGTCATCGTCGGCGGGCTCCTTGTGAGCACGGGCGTAACAATCCCCTACAGCGACATCGCCAAGGCGATCGTCGCCGGTGCCGGGATCGCCATAGATACCGCCATCCTGGAGATGGAGACCGACCTCGACGGGGACGGTATTCCCAACATTCTCGAGCTAGCCATTGGCACGTCTCCGAATAAATGGGACACCGATGGCGACGGGTTGGGCGACCTCGACGAGATCGAGGAGGCCGGCGGCTACTGCGGTGGATCGCGTCGCCCGAACCCCAATGTTGCCGATAGCGACGGCGACGGTCTCTCCGATGGCGATGAGGCGGGCCTGTACAACACGAGCTTCTGTGTCGCTGACACTGACTGCGATACGGTGAGCGATGGGACAGAGGTCGGGACCTGGAACCTCTCTGACATCCGCAATCACGCAGATCCACTGATGCAGGACACCGACGGCGACGGACTGCGCGATGATCTGGAGATCACCGGCGGCTGTCCGTTCGTGAACGACGACGACTCGGACGACGACGGTCTCCAGGATGGGTACGAGGACCGCGACCGCGATGGGATCATCACGAATACCATCGGGAACAGCTCTACGCAGGGATCAGGCGAGACCTGCTTCTGCACGTGGGACACGGATGGCGACGGCCTGAGCGACGGCGAGGAAGAGGGCCTGTTCGGGACGTCGGTCACCCCCAAGGGAGTATCCACAACCGTCGGTGTCCAAGGGGTGAATCTCGGCACTACCGTGCCTGCGCTCGACACCGACATGGATAACGATGGGCTCCCCGACTACGCCGAGACGAACACCTACCAGACCAATCCGATGGACGCTGACACGGACGACGACACTCTCTCCGATAGTGCGGAGGTCGCCACCTGGGCAGACGCTGATGCGCGCAATCACGCCAACCCCCGCGAGGCCGACACCGATGGCGACGGCCTCACCGACAACCTTGAGATCGCCATGGGATGCCCGTATGTCAACGACGCCGACTCCGACGATGACGGCCTTCAGGACGGCTATGAAGACACGAATAGGAACGGCGCCATCACCAACACCATCGGGGACAGTACGTCGCAGGGGAGCGGCGAAACTGACTTCTGCCTATGGGACACCGATAGTGACGGTCTGAGCGACGGGGAGGAAGAAGCGCTGTTTGGCGCAGGTCCCATTACCGCGATCACCTCCACAGGAGTGGTGACTACCGTGGCCGCCCTGGACGACGACTCGGACAACGACGGGCTCTCCGACTACGAAGAAGCAAACGTCACGGGGACGAACCCGCTCCACTGGGACACCGACGGCGATGGCGTATCGGATGCCAACGAGCTCATTGCCACGAGCGGAACGTGGCCGAAGCGAGCGTTCGATCAGGAATCCGATCCCCTCGACCAGGACACGGACGACGACGGCTTGAGCGACTACATCGAGTGGGGAAATAGCGGTCTCGGTACGGACCTGGGAATCAGCCGCACGACCGGCGGCACACGCGACACGGTCTGCCCGTTCGTGAACGACGATGACTCCGACGACGACGGCCTCCAGGATGGGTACGAGGACAAGAACAAAGACGGGATCTGGAACAACTACCAGATCGGCCACAGCGCGACCCAAGGCTCGGGCGAAACCTGTGCCTGCAACCATGACTCCGATGGTGATGGCCTCCAGGACGGAGAGGAGGAGGAACTGCTCGCTCGGTCAGCCACGCCGCAAGGGGTGTCCACGGTGCTTCCTCTGGGCACGAGCGCCGCACCGGCCGACTACACAGTCCTCCCAGGAGCTGCCCGCGGGACGGGGAACGACCTTCTCGCCCCGTACCTCTTCGCCCCGGCGCCGGGCCCCGCGCTCGCCTTGACGGTACCTGCCCTAGACACGGACTCAGATAACGACGGCCTCTCCGACTACGAAGAGGTGAACGTCACCGGCACCGACCCGCTCGATGCCGACACGGACAACGACACTCTCGCGGACGCCGATGAGCTTATCGCCGTGAGCGGAACCTGGCCGAAACGACAGTTCGACCAGGTGAGCGACCCCTTGAACATCAACACCGATGGCGATCACCTGTTCGATCCCCAGGAGTTTCCGGGTAGCGGTCTTAGTACGCTAGCCGGGGCCCTTGGCGGCACCCGCGATACGCAGTGCCCATACGTAAACGACGATGATTCCGATGACGATGGAATCCAAGATGGCGCGGTCGTCACACGCACGTTCGTCGCGGTCGGGGTCACCTACAGCTGGACGCACTACGAGGACTTCGCGGACATCGCCGCGGCCGATGTGGGTTGGCCGGGGACGGTGCGGTTGGTGGTCACCGATGCCTCGGGAGAGCAACAGGACGACAGTCTGTGCAACGTTTGTGATCCCGACTCGGACAGCGATGGCCTCCTCGATGGCGAGGAAGTCGGCATCGGGACCGATCCCGGTGATTGGGACACCGACGACGACGGCCGCAACGACTGGCACGAGGTCACCGGCGGTGGTCCCATCCCCACCGACCCGTTCGATCCTGACACCGACGACGATGGGCTCCTCGACTCGGCGGAGGTGTTCGGCTCGAACCCCACCAACCCCGTCAACTGCGACACGGATGGTGACGGCCTGTGCGACGGCGGGGCGCGGACCCCGTACATGACGAGCGGCCATCCGAGCGTCGTCGTGAACCCGCGGTGCCTCACCGGTATCGGTGGGCACCCCAACCCCCTCGGGATCGGGGAGAACGAGCTCGGTGACGGCGCCCGACACTCCGACGAGACCGATCCCAACAACCCCGACACCGACGGCGATGCCGTTGGCGACGGGATCGAACGCCTCTCGTTCTCGGTATCCCGTCAGTCCCTCATCCCTAAGTTCGATCTCTTCGGGCGGCCGATCACGGTTCTGTACCCGGAGGCGAACAACGTGAAGCCCGTCTGTGGGTGCATGGATCCCCTCACCCCTGACTCGGACGGGGACGGCCTCCTCGACGGGGAAGAGGACCTGAACCACGACGGGCACTTCGACTTCCTCGTGAGCGACTTCGATTACGGCCACCACGGACCGATCCCCGGCCCCGCCTACGGGAGCCCCCTCGAGACGAATCCGTGCGACCCTGATACTGACCACGACGGGCTTACGGATCTGGAGGAACTCCGCGGGCAGGCTAACCCGCCATCGTTCTTCCCGTTCAACCCCACCAACCCCCTCGACCACGACACGGACAATGACTGGATCTACGATGGGCCCGAAGTGCGCTGGCTGTGTAGCAAGCTCCTGTTCGTGAACCTCGACAACGATGGCGACGGCCTGATCGATGAGGACCCCGTTGACCTGATCGACAACGACGGCGACGGCTACGTGGACGAGGACGACGTGGACTTCTATGTCCGGTACGTGCCGGTGCTCGATCCGACGAACCGCGACTCAGACTCCGACGGGTTCATCGATGGTCTGGACGAGGACCCCTGCAACACCCAGCTCATCCCGATCGTCCGTCCGGTGGTGAAAACGCCGGTGGACACGGACGGGGACGGGTTCGCGGATGATGACGAGATCGCTGCCGGGACGCACCCCAATGACCCGACGAGCTTCCCGTGCGCGTTCTACGCCGACCTCGACCTCGACGGGGTCTGTGATGACCGGCTGTGGCTGACCGATACAAACCACGATGGGACAGCGGACACGGTCACGATCGACATCGACGCGAACGTCCTTGTTGATCTCCGGGTGGAGATCCTGAGCCGCGATGTGCAGCGCGGGGACTTCGCTGGAGACGGCCAGGCCGACGACGGTCGGTACACGATCTCCTACGCGTTCGCCAACCGTCGCGTGATCCAGCCACGGCTCACGGTCGTGATCTTCGACTACGGTTGCGACCTGCGGGTGGACCAGGTCGAAGTCACGAAGTAGCCACGGCTCAGGGAGGAACGGGCCCCGGGCCATCCTGGGGCCCTTCCCGTACGGCGGTCGGTCGTCCCCCGCTCGGAACTACTGCACCGGCTGGGGGATGAGGATCTCCGGCCGGCTGCACAGGCGGCCAGACGCCTTGCCGCGCAGCACCCGCCATTCCACGGCATCCCCGACCTTCAGCTCACGGTACAGGGCCTCGGACACCTCCACCCGCTGCGGGCTCACCGCGCCGTCCTCGACCACGTCGAGGGTCACGAAGAAGGTCTCCTCCGAAACGACCGAGGTCACGGTGGTGGACCCTCCTGATCCACTGCCGGGGCAAGTCGAGCAACCTCCGGAGGGGACCGTCGTCGTCACCGTCTTCTCCTGGACCACAATCGCCTTATCGGTGACGGTGGCAGAGAGGGCGACGAGCTCCGCATCTCGGCATTCCGAGATGACCACCACCCCCGCCGCGAGGATCGTCCCGACGAGGGCCAACACGAGGAACAGGTTGAACGGGTTCATGGGGCAAGGGTAGCCGCGCGACGCGGTCGGTTCCAACGGGGGGGAGCAGAGGGCGGTTGCGGGGCGGATACACTCGTGGGGATGGCGGACATCCTGAGCGGGCTCACCGAGGAACAGCGGACGGCGGTCACCTACCGCGGGGGACCGCTCCTCGTCCTGGCCGGGGTCGGAACGGGAAAGACGACGGTCATCACCCGCCGCATCGCCCACCTCATCGCCGAGGGGATCGTCGAGCGCCCGAGCCAGCTTCTCGTGTTCACCTTCTCCCACCAGGCGGCCGAGGAGATGCTCGACCGGGCGTTCGACTGGGTCCGCTACGCCGCCCTCGACGCCTGGGTCGCGACCTATCACGCCGTGGGCGAGCGGATCCTGCGCGAGAACGCGCCGCTCGCGGGCCTCCCCCCCGACTTCCGCGTCCTCGACGAGTGGGATCAGCGGGTGTTCCTCCTCGACCACCTCACGGATCTGCCGGTGCGCACGCTGCGTCCACGGGCGCTGCGCCAGCCACTCCGGTTCCTCACGCCGCTTCTCTCGTTCATCGGACGGGCGAAGGACGACGCCGTGTCGCCCGAGGCCTACCGCGCGTGGTGCGAAGGGGCGGCGGCCTCGCTCCCCCCCGACGAGGCCGACCTCCACCGCGAGCTCGCCGACTGCTACGCCGTGTACCAGGAACTCCTCGAGCGGGACGGGGTGGTGGACTTCGGGGACCTCATCGTGCGCACGGTGCGGCTCCTCGAGGGCCGGCCGGGGCTCCTCGCCGAGTACCACCAGCGGTTCCCCCACGTGCTCGCCGACGAGTTCCAGGACACAAGCCGCGCTGAGCTCCGGCTCGTCGAGCTCCTCGCCGGGCACGGGAATGCAACCGCGGTGGGGGACGATGACCAGGCGATCTACGGGTTCCGCGGGGTGCCCTGGGACAACCTCCTCGCCTTCCTCCGCGCGTTCCCGCTCGCCAAGGTCGTGGTGCTGACCAAGAACTTCCGCTCAACCCAAGGGATCCTGGATGCCGCGACGAGGCTCATCCGCGCCAATGCCTACCGCCTGGAGGCCCTCTCCCTCCGCGGGGAGATCCCGTACTCGATCACAAAGGAGCTCACCTCGATCCATGGTCCAGGGCACCCCCCCATGCACCGCCAGTTCCCATCGGTGGAAGAGGAAGCGGAGTTCGTGGCGAGGGAAGTGGGCAAGCTGAACGCGGCCGGCGTCCCGTACCGGGAGATAGCGCTCCTGTACCGGAACCGGTACCGCCCGGACCCTTATCTACGCGCCCTGTCCGCGGAGGGGATCCCGTGGACCCTCGCGGGCCGATTCCGGGCCGGGATGTTCGACCAAGAGGTCATCCGGCTCATGATGTCGTTCCTGCGCACGCTCGCCGATCCAGGGGACAGCCAGTCCCTCTACCACCTCCTCGGGTCCCCGATCTACCGCCTGGGGGGGGAGGACCTCGCCCTCCTCACCTCCCGTTCCCAGCAGGAACACCGCCCGCTCCGCCAGGTTCTCGCCGCGGCCGTCGCCGCTGGCTCCCTGAGCGAGGAGGGCCAGAAGGCGGCCGCCCGGGCACTGGCCGACCTCGCGGCGTGCGAGGACCTCGCGCGGGACAACCCGGCCGGGCGTGTACTGTACGCATTCCTGATGGAACGCACCGGCTACCTGCAGGCCCTCGCCCAATCCGATGACCCCGCCGCCGGGCAGGCGGTCGAGCAGATCGCCGAGTTCTTCGAGCGGGTGGTGCACCGGTTCGAGGAGGTGGCCCGCTATGACCGCGTGCCGTGGTTCGTGCGTTACGTGGACGAGCTCCGGGAGCTCGGGTGGAACCCGATGGTCGGGGAGGCGGAGCCGGGGGTGGACGCGGTGCAGGTGATGACGTTCCACCAAGCGAAGGGGATGGAGTTCGTGGCCGTGTTCCTCACCGGGCTGGTAGAGGACTTCTTCCCGGGGCGCATCACGCGGCCCACGTTCGTCCTCCCCCGGGACCTGCGGGGGGAGGACATCCCGGAGGACATCGCCCACCTCGAGGAGCAACGGCGCCTGTTCTACGTCGGGATGACCCGTGCCAAGCGCCGTCTGTACCTCCTCTCCGCCGATGACTACCGCCCGCCGGGCGAGGCGCCCCGGAAGCGGGTGGCGAAGGTGTCGCGGTTCGTCCTCGAGGCCCTCGGCGAACAGGGGGAACGATCCCCCGAGGCTCCGGCCCTGCTCCGGATCCGCCGCCAAGGGGGGGAACCCCCACCACCCGCCCCGGGTTCCGAGGGCACGGGGCCGCTCCAGCTTTCCTTCCGCCAGGTGGACGACTGGCTCACCTGCCCCCTCAAGTACCGCTACGTCCATGTGCTCCGCGTCCCGATCCGCCTTCATCCGATCGTCATCCTCGGAAACGCAGTCCACCAAGCGATCCAAGCCTACCACCTCGCCAAGGTCCAGGGGAGAACCCTCCCCCTCGCCGAACTCGAGGCCGTGTTCCGCCACGCCTGGCGCTCGGAGGGGTTCCTGTCCGCAGCTCACGAGGAGGAGATGCTCCACCACGGCGCGGCCGCCCTGGCCGCGTTCTACCGGTTCGAGGAGGCCTCCGGCGCGCGGCCGACGTTCGTCGAGAAGTTCTTCGCCTTCGTGGAGGGGGAGGCAAAGGTGATCGGGTACTGGGACCGCGTGGACCAGATTGGCGATCAGGCCATGATCATCGACTACAAGACGTCCGAGGTGGGGGAGGAAGCCGCCGACCACCGAGCACGGGAGTCGCTCCAGCTTGCGATCTATGCCCTCGGCTATGAGCGGATGTTTGGGAACCGGCCCCACGAGGTGCAGCTCCGCTTCCTCACCCCGGAGGTGGTGGTGGGCCGGGCGACGCCGACTGACCGCATGGCCGACCGCGCCCTGGCCGCGATCCGCGAAGCCACAACGGGGATCCGCTCCGGCGACTTCACGGCGAAACCCTCGTTCGCTGCCTGCTCTTCCTGCGCGTACCGCACGATCTGCCCGTCCGCCCTCCCCCTGTGATCCACGAGCGTTCCCATTACAATTTGCGTTCACGGCTGCGGACCGTCCACCGCGCGGGGAGAGGGGATGTCGGCCCATCCCAGCCCTGGGACGACGAGGCCACAAAGGAGACCACCATGCAGCGGGACAAGTGCGGGGAGTTGCGGCGCGAGGCAGCGGGGCGGAAGGTCGTCCTCGCCGGTTGGGTCCACCGGGTACGCGATCTCGGCGGGGTCACGTTCGTGGACCTCCGCGACGCCTCGGGAATCGTCCAGCTCGTCCTGCGCAACGCAACCCACCTGTCCCGAGAGGACGTGATCCGCATCGCGGGCACGGTCCGCCTCCGCGAGGCGCGGAACCCGTCCCTCCCCACGGGGGACGTGGAGGTCGAGGCGGAGGAAGTGGAGGTCCTGTCACGCGCGAAACCGCTCCCGCTCTCGGTCGCTGAGGAGGGCCTGCCGAGCGAGGAGACCCGGCTCCGCTACCGGTACCTCGACCTGCGCCGGCCGCGGATGCAGCGCAACCTGCGCCTGCGCCACCGCGCCGGCATGGCCATCCGCACCTACCTCGACCGGGAGGGATTCGTGGAGGTTGAGACGCCGATGCTGACCCGGTCCACGCCGGAAGGGGCACGGGACTTCCTCGTCCCATCCCGGCTGGCTCGCGGGACGTTCTACGCCCTCCCCCAGTCTCCCCAACTGTTCAAGCAGATCCTCGTCACGTCCGGCGTCGAACGGTACTTCCAGATCGTGCGCTGTTTCCGCGACGAGGACCTCCGCGCGGACCGCCAACCGGAGTTCACCCAGCTCGACCTGGAGATGGCGTTCCTTGAGGAACCGGAAGAGCTCTTTCCCCTCCTCGAGGGGCTCGCGTCCCACGTGTTCCGGGAGACGATCGGGGTCGAGATCGCCCTGCCTCTCCCTCGTCTCCCGCACGCGGAGGCGATCGCCCGCTACGGGTCGGACAAGCCGGACCTCCGGTTCGGGATGGAGATCGCCGACGTGTCGTCCCTCTTCGCCGCGGGGCCCCTCCGGCTGTTCGCCGAGGTCGTGGCCGGGGGGGGCGCGGTGCGGGCGCTCCCCGTGCCCGGCGGGGCCGGGAGATCGCGGGGCGAGCTCGCCAAGCTCGAGGAGGTAGCGCAGGGCCACGGTCTCCCCGGGCTGGCGTGGGTCAAGCTCGGCGAGGCGATCACGTCTTCGTTCGGGAAACACGTCCCGGCGGAGACCCTCTCCGCCATTGCTGCGCAGGCCGGAGCCCATCACGGCGACCTCATCCTCCTCGCCGCGGGCAGGCCCGAGGTCGCCTCCACCGCCCTCGGTGACCTCCGGCTGCGCCTGGCGACCGAACTCGGCCTGATCCCGGAGGACCGCTGGGCACTCGCGTGGATCGTGGACTTCCCGCTGTTCAAGGAGGGAGAGGGGCGGCTGGAATCCGAGCACCACCCGTTCACCTCCCCCCGCGACGAGGACCTCCCGTTCCTCGCCCGCGACCCCTTGAAGGTGCGGGCCAAGTGCTATGACCTCGTGGTGAACGGGGTCGAGCTCGCCTCGGGCTCGATCCGGATCCACCGCCGCGAGCTCCAAGAGCAGATCTTCCGCATCCTGGGGATTGGGGAGGAGGAGGCGGAGCGGCGGTTCGGGTTCTTCCTCCGCGCGCTCGAGTACGGGGCGCCGCCCCACGGCGGGATCGCGTTCGGCCTCGACCGGTGGGTGATGATGCTGGCCGGCGAGGCCTCGATCCGCGAGGTGATCGCGTTCCCCAAGACGACCACCGGCGCCTGTCCCCTCACCGATGCCCCCGCCCCGGTGGACGAGGGGCAGCTGCGGGAGCTCGGCCTTCGCCTGGCACCATGACCCGGGTGCGGCTGGCCCTCCTCGGCGGGCTCCTGATCGCCCTTCTCGGGTTCCTCCTCGCCGGACTCGCGGGGGTCGAGTTCCGCGGGCCGCGCGGTGGAACGGGAGGGGACGAAGGGCTCCTCCCTGGACCGGACGGCGCCCTCCCCCTTACGGGTCCGGAGTGGCTGCTCGACGCGGTCATGGTCGTGCTCTTCACCCTGGTCGCGGCCCAGGTGGTGGGGTGCATCCTCTCCCGGGAGTACCGGGCGAAGTGCCTGCGCGGGTTGCTCCTCCTCGTCGCGCTCATCGTCGTGGCTGACGTGGTCACGAACTCCCTCCGCCCGATGCTGGAGGACGTCCCCGCTGGCGAAGAGGCCCCGCTCCTGGCGCTCCCCGGGTCAACCCTGGACCGCGAAGGCGAGGAGGAGGCCCCCCCACCGCCCCGCGTGCCCCCGTGGCTCGCCTACCTCGCCGGCGGCATCGGAGGAGGGGTCCTCGCGTGGTGGGGGGGGCGGCGGTTGTGGCCACGCCCGGGGTCGGTCACTGCTGAGATCCAGGACGCAGCTGAATCCGCTACGGCCGAGCTCGCGCAAGGCCTCCCCGTGTCCGACGTCGTGATCAGGTGCTGGCTCCGCATGGTGGAGATCCTCTCCCCACGCGTGAGCGAGACGAGGATCCCCAGCCTCACCCCGCACGAGCTCGCGGAGCGGCTCGTCGCCCTTGGGTTCCGCGAGGAGCCGGTGCGGGCCCTGACCCAGCTGTTCGAGGAGGTGCGCTACGGCCATAAGGAGAGCGAGCCCCGTCGCGACGAGGCCCTGGCTGCCCTGGCCGCGATCGAGCGGGCGGGCGGGTAAGGCGAAGCGAATCGCCCTCGGGCTCATCCTCGCCGGAGGGTTGGCCTACGCCCTGCGGTGGGTAGCGGGGTGGGTGTTCGACGCCCTCGTCCGGGTGGTCTGGTTCCTCGACTCCCTCCATCAGGGGGTCGTGTGGATCCTGGTGATCCTCACCCTCGGCTACCTCACCCTCCGCCTGGGGGCGCGGACGGGACCGCGGCCGACCGTGACCGAGCACCCCTCCCCTCAACCGCGGGACCGCTCAGAGCTCGCGAGCCTCGTGGCGGTCATCGAGCGGGCAGCAACCTCCCCCCGCGCCCGGGAGGAGCTCGCCCAGCGGTTGGCCCAGGTTGCGGTCGCGCTGAGGGTCCGGCGCGACGCGGTCTCGCCGCGGCAGGCGTGGGACGACCTTGAGGGGGGTCGTTGGCCGCCGAACCAGGCCCTTTCCTCGGTCCTTCACCCCAACCGGCGCTTTCCCTTTCCCGCGGCCGACTACCCCAATCGGCTCGCGGCGGCAGTGGATGCCCTTTCCCACTACGCCAAAGGAGGACACCTTGACGGTACGTGAGGTAGCGGAGCGCGGCGAGGCGGTCCTGTCGCGCATCGAAGAGGTCATCGTCGGCAAGCGTGAGCCATTGACCCTCATCCTGGGGGCGATCCTTGCCGGGGGACACGTCCTTCTGGAGGATTACCCGGGGCTCGCGAAGACCCTCGCCGCGCGCTGTTTCTCGTGGACGCTCGGGCTCTCGTTCCGGAGGATCCAGTTCACCCCTGATCTCCTCCCGGCGGACATCGTGGGAACACACCTCTACCGCCGCGAGGAGGGGCGGTTCGAGTTCCGACCGGGACCGATCTTCTCCCAGCTCATCCTCGCCGACGAGATCAACCGCGCCACCCCCAAGACCCAGTCCGCCCTGCTCGAAGCGATGCAGGAAGGGCAGGCCACGGTGGAGGGCGACACGCGGCCGCTGCCGCAGCCGTTCGTAGTGCTGGCCACGCAGAACCCGATCGAGTACGAGGGGACGTTCCCCCTCCCGGAGGCCCAGGTGGACCGGTTCCTCGTCCGGGTCCGGTTCGGCTACCCGGAGCCCCCCGAGGAGGAGGAGATCCTCCGCCGCCGGATCGCCCGTGAGGGGGAGGAGGTCTCGCTTCCCGCGGTGACCGATCCCGAGGAAGTGCTCGCGCTGCGCCAGGCGCTGGAGGAGGTGTACGTGGATCCGGACCTCATCGGGTACATGGTGGCCCTCGTCGCCGCGACGCGGCGCCACCCCTCGCTCGCGGTGGGGGCAAGCCCCCGGGGGACGCTGGCCCTGCTCAAGGCTTCCCGCGCCCGGGCCGCGCTCGCGGGGCGGGACTACGTCCTCCCCGATGACGTGAAGGCGGTGGCCGGGCCGGCGCTCGCCCATCGGCTGATCCTCTCCCCCGAGCTGTGGACCCGCGATGTCCGCGCCGAGGACATCATCGCGGACATCCTCGCCCAGACCCCGGTCCCGAAGGCGGGCTGATGGTCAGCCGCAAGGCGCGGGTTGAGTTCGCCGTCCTGGTCCTCCTCCTCGCGGTCGGGTTTGGACTGCGGTTGGCGCCCGTGGCGTTCCTCTCCCTTCCCATCGCCGTCCACCTCGTGGGAGGGTATGCCCTCACCGCCTGGGATCGCCGGCCACGGCTGGTGGTCCACCGCACCCTGTCTCAAACCCGGGTGTGGGAGGGGGAGGAGGTGGAGATCGCGGTCGCGGTCGAGAACCAGGGCTCGCGGGTCGAGGTCGTAGAGGTTGCGGATCCCCTCCCCCCGAGGTTCGAGCTTGTGGACGGAACGACCGACCAGATCCGTGAGCTCGCGACGGGAGAGGCGCTCATCCTCCGCTACACGGTCCGCGTCCGACGGGGCCTCTACCCCCTGCCCGCGGTGCGCATCGCGGCCGAGGACCTCCTCGGCTACGCGACGTGGGAGGAGGAGCTGCCGTGCCCGGCCGAGCTTGTCGTCCTGCCGCGGTTTGAGGCCCTGTCCGGGATCGTGATCTCCCCCCGGCGCACCCTCCCCCAATCCGGGACCGCCCGTTCCCGGCGCGGGGGCACCGGGCTCGAGTTCTTCGGAACGCGGGAGTACCGGCCCGGTGACGAGATCCGACGCATCCACTGGCCAGCATCCGCTCGGCTGGACGAGCTCGTGGTCGCCGAGTTCGAGGAGGAACGGGCCGCCGACGTCGCGGTGGTGCTCGATGTGCGGGATCGCGCGTACCGCGGGCAACCGGACCTCCTCGACCACGCCACCCGCGCCGCGGCGGGGTTGTGCCACGCCTTCCTCTCCCAGGGCCACCGGGTAGGGCTACTCGTGTACGGGGCCTATTTGGACTGGGTCTTCCCCGGATACGGCCGCCGCCATGGGGAACGCCTCCTGCACAAATTGGCACGAGCCACGATCGGCTCGTCGGAGGTGTTCGCGGAACTGGCCCACCTCCCGACCCGCCTCCTCCGGCCAGGATCGCAGATCGTCCTCGTCTCCCCCCTCCTCCCTGGGGATGCCGAGGACCTGGGGGTGCTCATCGCACGTGGCTACCGCGCGCTCGTGCTCGTAGTGGATCCGACGACCCTCGAGGATCCTTCCTGCGGAACGGGCCCCGAGGTCGAGCTGGCCCGCCGGATCCTTGCCCTCGAGCGGGGGGCGATGATCGGGCAGATCTTCGCAGCCGGGGCCCGGCCGCTGGTGTGGGACGTCCGCTACCCCCTCGCCCCCCAGGCCGTGGCCGCGTGGCGGAGGGCAAGGTGATCCTGGCCACGATGGGGATCCTCACGGCATGGCTCCTCTCGTGGGGCATCCTCGGGTTCACCCTCGATCCCTGGTGGTGGCTCTCCCTCGCCGTGCCGGGGGCGTGGGCGTTGGGGATCGCCTTCCGCAAGCGGGGCTGGCTCACGCTCGGGTTCTGCCTTGCCATCGGGCTCGCCGCGGGGTTGACCCTCATCGCCCCCCTCACGGGCGCCCTGGCCGTGGTCGCCCTCGCCCTGTGGAGCTGGGACCTTGGCCTCCTCTGGATCTCCCGCCTTCAGCGCGGGGAGCCGGAGGCCACCCATCGCCTCGCCCGCGCTGCGCTCCTCCGCGCGACCGCGCTCTGCGCCGCCGGTTTCCTGGCGGGGGTGGGGTTCACCTGGGTCCGGGTCTCGATCCCGTTCTGGGGGCTCGTGGGCGGGGCGGTCGCCCTGTGGGCAGGGGGGATCTTGATCGTGCGGGCGCTCCGGACCTACGGCTCAGGCCACGAGGCAAGCGGGAACCGATCCTCCTCTTCCGGCCCGACAGGGTAGGGCTTGTCGAGGATCCCGTCCCCATCCTCGTCCGGGGAGATGAACCCCTCCCAGTAGTTCCCGCGGACGCCATCGTCCCACGCCGCCCCGCCGTCGGAGCGCGCGGGAAGCCGGCACCCCAGAAACGCGTTCTGGGCCACCACGATCCCCTCACAACCGAGCTCGACCACCACCCCGAGGTCGCACGCCTCGATCACCGACCCCGCGAAGAGCGATTCCATGGTCCCGGCGAACCACACGCCCGTTCGGCACCGGGACACGTGCAGATCATACAGGTCCACCCCCGACGAGAACACGAGCCTCACCCCATCGGCGCACTCCTCAAGCCAGGCCCGGGACACGATCACCTCCGTGCTCAGGAACGCGCTGATCCCGGCGGCACAGCCCCGCACCCGGACGTCCTCGATCGTGACGTTCCTTGCACTCTGGACCTTGATCCCGGCTGTGCGTGCCCCCAGGACCTCCACATCGCGGATGAGGACGGGGCGGATCGTGCCCGAAATGAGGATCCCGTAGTCCTCCCCTTCCGCATCGATCCTGACCCCGGAGATGATGTACGGGTCGCCGAACACGCCCCACCCGCCGACCACGCCGTTCTCCGGGGTGAAGTCCTGGTCAGAGGTAATGAGGATCGGCCCCCGGCGAACCAACTCTGCCCACGCCGTCGTGGAGACGAGAACGAGGAGCATCAGCGAGAGAACCGTCTTGCGCATGCGCGATCACCCACTCCGAGCGTAGCCCGGCGGAGAGGGTTCCTCCCGGCCTCCTGTCCCCTCGCGAGCGAACCTCGGCCCCCCTTGACCCGGTACACTTCCCCCCTAGCTACCAAGGAGGTGGTCCATGGAGCTGACGATCCATCCCAGTGCCGCAGCGTTCCTCGCATCCGCCGCGGGGCCGCTCCTCCGCGAGGAGGCGCTCCACAACCTCATCCTCGGGATCGCGGCCCTGGTGAGGGATGGCCGGGCCTTCGGGGACGAGGCCCCCTACTTCCTGACCGTCGGGGCAGGTCACGAGCTCCTCGCGGCCGCGATCCGCACCCCGCCCTTTCCCCTCATCCTCGCCTCCCCGGGCGGACACCGCGGCGCGATCGAGGCCCTGATGGATCACCTCGCGACCGCGGATCCGCACCTCCCGGGGGTCAACGGCCCGCTCGCCGCCGCCACCGCCTTCACGGACCTGTGGCAGAAGCGACGAGGGGTGCGCGCTCACATCGAGATAAGAACGCGGATCTACGAACTCCGGTCGGTCGTGCCGCCCGCCGGCGTCCCCGGGACGATGCGCCCCGCCAGGGAGGAGGACCTCCCGCTCCTTGCCGACTGGGCGAGCGCCTTCCACGCTGAAGCCACCCCCCACGATCCTCCGCCCGATCCGCGGGCGATGGTGGAGCGGTTCCTCGAATCGGGGACGCTCGTGGTGTGGGACGACCAGGGCCCCGTCTCGATGGCCGGGAGTTCCCGCCGGTCGGCCCGCGGGGCGACGGTGAGCCTCGTCTACACGCCGCCCGCGTGCCGCGGGAGGGGGTACGCCTCGGCGTGTGTGGCCGCCCTCAGCCAGCTCCTCCTCAACCGCGGGTGCGCGTTCTGCACCCTCTACACCGACCTCGCCAACCCGACTTCAAATAAGATCTACCATCGGATCGGGTACCGCCCACTCGCCGACTGCGCGGTGTACCGGTTCGAGCCCTAGTCTCGGGGGAGCCAGCGGCTCCACCGCGGCGATGAACCCTCCGCCGCCCGCTACCCTACCTCGGCAACGTAGGTCAGAACCTTCTCCACCGGCACCTGCCAGAGCGTGGTCGTGTTGTAGAGGCGAAACCCGAGCTCGTGGTTGATCTTGAGCATCGGCGCGTTCGAGCTCGCGTTCCCCGTGCGCACGAACCTCACCCCCGGCCGCTCGGCGAGGATCTTCTCGAGCATCGCCGCCTTGAGCCACCGCCCCAGCCCGTGGTTGCGGAACTCCGGGAACACGCCGGTCCCCCACTGGTGGACGATCTCCGGCTCGTGTGGATTCCAGGCGACCTCGGTAAACCCAGCGATCCGGCCGGTGGGGATATGGCGGGCATAGACCGTCCACCGCTCCACCCCACGCTTGCGCAGCGATTCCTCCTGGTCGCGGATCATCTGTGGCGTCATGTGAGAGTCCTCCATCTCAAGCTCACCGCGCGGGGCGGTGTTCATGACCTCGTGCATCTTCACCACATCCGCGAGGTCCGCCTCCGGGTACGGCCCGCCCCAGAACCCAAGCCGGAAGGCATCGTTCGGGGCCCGCTCCTGCCATGCGCGGAGGAGCGCCCGATCCACATCCTGGATGCGGAGCTGGTTGATCTCTTGGATCAGCCCCGGCCGCGCCCCCAGGCGACGCACAAATGCCTCCCCATCCGGGGCCGTAGCGACCGTGCCCATAGCGAGGAGTCGGCGGCCGTCAGCGCGGGCCGCCTCGGCCATCGTCCCCAGGAGCGCGGTGCCGATCCCCTGGCGTCGGTACTCCGGGAGGACGGAGACATCGAACCACGCCAGGTGCCGGTTTTCCTTTGTGCAGTTCATCTCGAGCTCGGCACTGCCCACGACCCGTCCGTCGCGCCACGCCACCCACCACCGCACGCCCCACACCGCGGGGACCGACGTCATCGCGGTCCGCAGCACGGAAAGCTCACGCGGCGGGTCATCGGGCCAACACTCGGCACGGATCCTGTTCGATAGCGCGTGAAACCCCCGCATCGCATCCGACCGGGCGGTCGCGGGGTCGAACCGCTCGATCCAAGTCCTCGATCGGGACATCTATCCTCCTTGAGCGAGGGGCGATGATAGCACGTCCCACGGGGGAAGGGCGTCCGGGGACCGTCGGCGACGGGAAGAGGCCCGGCCTCCCCTCGCGCACCAGGACGGCCATTGACGGGGAGCGCTCGGTCGTTTATCCTAACCCCCCTCTAGATTTCCCTTGCCTCTCTTGTTGGGTACTCGCGATCCATTTCAGAGGAACATGGGATGAAGAGCTCTCTTCCCGCTAGCTCGGGATGGGGTTGGTTTGGCTGATGGAGGGAACGGAATGAACGCGGAACACGACATCACGAAGGTGCGCAACATCGGGATCGCAGCGCACATTGACGCTGGGAAGACCACGGTCACTGAACGCATCCTGTACTTCACCGGCCGCGTCCACCGCATCGGTGAAGTGGACGATGGGCAGGCGACGATGGACTGGATGCCCCAGGAACGGGAGCGAGGGATCACGATCTCCTCTGCCGCGACGACGACGAACTGGAAGGGGCACCGCATCAACGTGATTGACACGCCGGGGCACGTGGACTTCACGGCCGAGGTCGAGCGCTGCCTGCGCGTGGTGGACGGGATGGTGGCCCTCTTCTGCGCCGTGGGAGGGGTCCAGCCTCAATCGGAGGCGGTGTGGCGGCAGGCGACGAAGTACGAGGTGCCGCGGATCGCATTCATCAACAAGATGGACCGCACCGGCGCTGATTTCTGGGGCGTGGTCCGCGAGATCCGCGACAAGCTCGGGGCGAGCGCGGTGCCGGTGGTGATCCCGATCGGCGCTGAGGAAGAGTTCGCCGGGCTCGTGGATCTCCTGCGGATGGAGGCAATCTACTACCGGGACGGGGCGGGGGGGACGGAGATCGAGGTCGCGCCGGTGCCGGCGGCCCTCCTTGAACAGGCGCAGACGGCGCGCGATGCTCTCCTGGAACGGGCAGCGGAGGTAGATGATCACCTCCTGGGGAAGTTCCTCGCCGGGGAGGAGCCGACGGTCGAGGAGGTCACGGCAGCCCTGCGGAAGGCCACGGTGGCGGGCAAGCTGATCCCGGTGCTCGCCGGGGCAGCGTTCCGCAACAAGGGGATCCGCCGACTCCTCGATGCGGTGGTGGACTTCCTGCCCTCCCCGGCCGACCTCCCGCCGGTCCGCGGGACGTGGGACGGGGTGGAGGACGTGCGCCGCCCGCTCGACGGCGAGCCCCTATCGGCGCTGGCGTTCAAGGTCCAGGCTGACCGCCACGTGGGCCGGCTCACCTACCTCCGCGTCTACTCGGGGGTCCTGCGGGGAGGGGAGTTCGTCCTCAACGCCAGCCGCGACAAGCGGCAGCGCATCGGCCGCCTGTTCCGGATGCACGCCGACCACCGCGAGCCGGTGGATGAACTGCGAGCCGGCGAGGTGGGCGCCGCGGTGGGCCTCAGTGAGACCTATACCGGCGACACCCTGGCCCGCGAGGATAGCCCAATCGTCCTCGCCCCGATCGAGTTCCCAGCGCCGGTGGTGGACCTCGCCATCGCCCCCGCCCGGCGGATCGACAGCGATCGGCTGGGCCGTGGCCTGTCCGACCTGTCCGCGGAGGACCCGACGTTCGTGGTGCGCCCCAACGCCGAGACCGGCGATGTGGTGATCTCGGGGATGGGCGAGCTGCACCTCGAGATCATCGTGGACAGGCTCCGGCGCGAGTTCGGGGTCGAGGTCACGGTCGGCCAACCGCAGGTCGCCTACCGGGAGACCGTCATCGGGACGGTCGAGCACGAGGGGAAGCTCGTGAAGCAAACCGGCGGCCATGGTCAGTACGCCCACGTCGTCCTCCGCGTCGAGCCGGCTAAGGCGGGGGCGGGGTTCGAGTTCGAGAGCCGCGTCGTAGGGGGGAGGGTGCCGCGGGAGTACATCCCGGCCGTGGAACGGGGGATCGTCGAGGCGATGGCCGCAGGGCCCTACGCCCGGTTCCCGATGGTGGACGTCCACGTGGCCCTCCTCGACGGATCGGCCCACGAGGTGGACTCCTCCGAGCAGGCGTTCCGCACCTGCGCGACCACCACGTTCCGCGAAGCGTGCCGCAAGGCGGGGATCCGGCTCCTCGAACCCATCATGGACGTCGAGGCCACCGCGCCGGAGGCGGACCTGGGGGCCGTGCTGGGGAGCCTGGCCGCGCGGCGGGGGCGGATCGTGGCCCTCGAACCCCGGGGCCGGGTCTCGATCGTCCACGCCGAGGTCCCCCTGGCGACGATGTTCGGGTACACGACCGAGCTCCGTGGCCTTACGAGCGGTCGGGGCCAGGTTTCGATGCGGTTCGCCCGCTACGAGGCCGTCCCCACCGCCCTGGCCGAGGAGATCATCGCCGGCCGGACCGTGAAGAGTGCGTGTTGAGGTGAGGGCACAGCGTCCCCTCCCGGCCTCGGCGGATCCGCATCGGCTCGCCGGGGCGGCGGGGACCCAGTACGATCCACGTAAGGAGGGACGAACATGGACCCATGGAGGATCCTGCTCATCGGGGCGATCGTAGCGGGCGTGGTGATGCTCCTCGTGCCCGGTGCGGAGGAGATCCCGGGGCTGGAGGGAGGGGTGCAGATCGAGGAGGGCACGTACGCCTGGGAACGGGCCGGCCAATGGGCAGGGGATGAGGCGTTCACGCTGTGGCTCGTCGATTCCGGCTACCGGCTCGACTCCACGGCGCAGGGGGAGGACGGGGAGGTCAGGGCGAGCCTCGTCCTCGATCCGAGTTGGAACCCGATCTACTACCGGGAGAAGGGGGAGGCACAGGTCTCCGTCCGCATCACAGAGGGGAAACCCCGCATCACCCTCGGGTCCGGCCTGTTCCAGCAGGAGACCACCCTGGCCGCGCTCCCCCCGTTCGCCATCCTCGGGGCCGACGCGGTGGGGCCGTGGCTCGCTGTCTACCGGTACCTTCAGGCCCACGCCCGTACCGCCCGGGTGGAGGTGACCGCAGTGCGGCCGGGGCTGCGGACGATGGCCCCCCTGATCGGATACCCACCAGAGGAGGTGGGCCTCCTCGTCGGGGAGAGGACGCTCCCCGCGGAGCGGTACCGGGTGCAGCTTGGGGGAAGCGAGGTCTGGCTGTACGGCCAGGGCGAGCTCCTCCTGGCGCTGGACTCCCCGAGCGACGGGCTCGTGGTCTACCTGAAGGAGATGCTCCCCGACGGACTCCGCATCGTCCCCTAGCCGCCTCGGGTGCGGATCGCGCTACGGATGGCGGTCGTTCGGGAGCTGCTCGCCGTTCAGCTCGGTCCGCGTCCCGTCGGACCACTGCACGGTGAACGTCCCCTGAAACGCGTTGAGCCCGACGACCTTCCCGGTGCGTCCGTCCACCTCGATCCGCGCCCCCATCTTGGGGAGCCCGTCGAGCGCCTCCCGGTACTGCTCGTGCTCGTAGGCGAGACAGCACATCAACCGGCCGCAGACCCCGGTGAGCCGCTCCGGGCTCAGGAAGAGCTGCTGCTCGAACGCAAGCTCAAGTGGGACTGGCCGCAGCTTGTGGAGGAACGTCCGGCAGCACAGGGGCCGCCCGCACGGCCCCACCTCCCCCAGGATCCGCGCCGCGTCGCGGGGCCCGATCTGGTGGAGCTCGAGCCGCAGCCGGAACGCTGCCCCCAGCTCGCGGAGGAACTCCCGGAAGTCCACCCGCTCGGGGGCGGTGAAGTAGAGGCGGAGGAAGGTCCGCTCGAGGTCGAGCTCCGCCCCCAAGAACCGCATCGGGAGCGAGAGATCGGATGCCCGTTCCTGGGCCGACCGGCGCAGCTCCTCTGCCTCCGCGCTGCGGGCCTCGAACGTCGCCCGGTCCTCTGGCGAAGCGGGACGGGCGAGGCGGGTCCGCGGGGCGGTGGGGTTGTAGAGGGGCGACTTGAGGACCTGCACCAGCCACGTGGTGTGGCCCTCCTCCTCCACCCACAGCTGGCCCGGATCGCCCACCGCCCCGTCCCACACGGCGAGGTGGATGTCACAGAGCGGCCCCAGCCGCCGGACGAGCGCCCCTAGCTTCTCCGCGGCCACAGCACCACCACCTCCGCCAGAAGCCGTGGGTTCGCGTTATCGTCGAGTTCCCCTCGGGAGAGCGAGGCCTTGCGCGCCCAGGACAGGAGCACATCGGGCAGGAGGGTCGGCCACGTCGTGGACGCCTCCACCGCCAGGAAGCGGGCCAGCTCGCCGAGGAACGCGGCCACGGTCCCTTTCCCATCCTTGGCCAACTGGTCCGCAGCAGAGAGGACCTTGTCCGCGGCAGCGCGGGCGAGGGCCTGGATGAGGTGGCGGCCGAATGCCCGCCGGAGAAGGGGATCCGCAGCGTGGGACGCAAACTGCGCCACGAGCTCGGTCAGGGGGAGATCCTTGGCCACGGCCTCCGCCTCTTGCCACTCCCGGAGCGGATCGCGGCGCTCGGCGAGGAACGCCGCGGCCTCCTCGACCCGGTCGCCGAGGAGCGAGGCGACGAACGCGATCTCCTCTTCCGTGTACCCCGCCGTGCGGAGCGCAGCCTGGATTTGAGCAAGCGCGCCCGGGCACCATCCCAGCGCGCACCGCGAGCGCACCGTGGGGAGGACGCGGTCGAGCGCCTCCCCAAACAGGATCACCCCAAGATGGGGGGGCATCTCCTCCAAGAGCTTCAGGAGGGCGTTGGCCGCCTCGCGGGTCAACCTCTCTGCCGGGCCGATCACCGCCACCTTGCGGGCCGCCCGCACCGGGCCGTACCGCGCCCACAGGATGAGCTCCCGGATCCGATCGATCCCCAGTTCCCCCGCTTCGGCGATCCCCCACCACGCATCGGGGTGCCCCGCGGGGGAGGCCCCCAAGTCGGAGGCCGCCTGAGCTAAGGCGGCGGCGCGGGCTCCCGGTCCAACGTAGAGCTGAGGGATCATGCCACGGAGAAGGGTACGGGCGCGCTCCCGTCGGGACAAGGGCCACCCGGCCAGGTTGACGGACGAGTCGAGCGGGGTAGAGTTCCGTTGGCGACGAGCTTACAGCGGGGCGTGGCGCAGCTCGGAAGCGCACCTGCTTTGGGAGCAGGGGGTCGCTGGTTCAAATCCAGTCGCCCCGACCAGCACGGCATGCGAATGGCCTGAGCTCGTCGTGGGCGCCCATCCTCGCCTCACCTTAGGGCCTCCTGGCCGGCGAACGCGCGATAGGGGGACAGGATCTTCAGGACTTCGCGATCGGTGGGGAGGGGCGCTTCGGTGATCATGCGGGCGAGGAGCTCGCCCAGGCCCGGCCCGAGCATCACCCCCTGCCCGCACATTCCGATCGCCATCGCGTACCCCTCGACCTCCTGCGCCCAGCCGACGAGGGGGGACCCGTCCGGGGTCATCGGGTAGAGGCCGCGCCACGTCCGGCGGACGCGCAGGTTCCCGAGCCGCGGCATGAGGTCCACCATCCGCCGGGCGACCAGGGGCAGGAACGCGCTCGTCTCCCGACAGTCCTCGCCCACGATCGGCGGTTGCGGGGTAATGCAGAACGTGAACTGCCCCGAGGCGAGCTGGTGGAAGTAGTAGTTGGACGATCCGGGCGCGGGCCGGGTGTCCACGACCATTGGGGCGAGGAAGTGGGCCACCGGCTCCGTGACCCCCGCCTCGTGGGAGTCCGGCTGGACGGGGTGGTCGAGCCCGACGAGCTTCCCCACTGCACGGGCCCACGGCCCGGCCGCGTTGAGGACCACCGGCGTACCGTAGCGACCCCTGTTCGTTCGCACCGCCCGCACCCGCCCTTCCCGGACCTCGATCCCCGTCACCTCCTCCCCGAACTGGAACGTGGCCCCCCGCCGCCGCGCCTCGTCGTAGAACGCGTGGCAAGCGAGGAGCGGCGAGCAATGGCCGTCACCGGGGGAGTACGTCCCCCCGATGAGCCCGCGGCGGTTGAGGTCGGGGACGATGTCAAGCAGGGCCTTCGCATCGAGCCACTCGATCCCCAGGCCGTAGGCGTGCTGGATCACGAGGAGGTCCCGGAGGAGCTTCTCTTCGCGGGGCGTGTAGGCCACGAACACGTACCCGCCGCTCCGCCACTCGATCTCTTGTCCGTGGGCCTCTTCCCAGCCGGACAGGATCTCAATTGTGCGCTGGCAGAGGCGGATCTTGGCCGGGTCGGAGTGGGTGGCGCGGATCCCGCCGATCGCCGCCTTGTTCGACCCCTGCCCAACGCTGGGCAGGGAATCCACCACGAGGACGTCGAGGCCAGCTTGGGCAAGGGAGAGAGCCGCTGGGGTACCGACGCTCCCCGCCCCGATGACCACAACGTCGTACACGCTGCCCCTCATCGCGCGTCCCCGTCGTGTTCGGCCCCGGCGAAGAGGCGGAGCGGGGTCTCCATGAACAGGGGACGGGGCACGTAGTCCCGCACCTCGCTCAGGGGGACCCCCTCCTCGCGGAACAACCGCTTCATCAGGGGGCCGCACGTCTTCCCCCCGCACGCCCCCATCCCGGCGCGGGTAACGGCCTTGATCTCGTTCATGTCGCGCACTCCCTGACGGATGAGGGCCCGCACCTCCCCCACCGTCACCCGCTCGCAGCGGCACAGGATCTCGTCGTCATCGAGCCGCATCACCGCCTCGGGGAGGGCGGACTTCCTCCCGCCGGATCCCACCCGGAACCCGGCGACGCGCGTCGCGATCTCGGCGGGGACGGAGAGCTTCACGAGGACCGTGCGATCGTTCCGTGCGATCGCCCGCACCCCTGTCACCACGACCTCGGCCAACGCCTCGCCGGAGATGTCCACCGCCGTTACCCGCTCCCCCTCCCGCACGGACTCCCCACCGAACTCGAATGGGACCGTGACCGTGGGGGCCCCCCGGTCCCGGCGGAAGTCGACCAGGGTGATCGCGAGCCCCGGGCAGACGACGACGCACCTCTCGCACCCCAGGCACTCCTTCCCCTCCGCCGCGTACTCCGGCCGCTTCCGGATATCGTGGGGGTCAATCCAGATCAGCCCCTGGGGGCACACCGACGCACAGGGGTTACAGGGGATCTCCTCCTGGCAGTGCAGGACAGGGAACACGTCCCCCAAGGGCGGAGGCGAGGGGGTGCCCCGCGCGCCCGGCTTGGATTTGAGGAGCTGCGCCATCCGCTCCCACTCCGGCGGGATCTCCACATCGGGCTGCCCCAAGGCGTGCGCGATCCGACGCCCCGCGATCTTCCCGGAAAAGATCGCCGCCGACGCCTCCGCGATCTCCTCGGCATCGCCGGCCGCGAACGCCGGCATCCCAAACGCGCGGGCCTTGTGGTAGAACTCGTCCACCGGGTCGAGCCCGACCGCCACGAGCACCGTGTCGCAGGGGAACGTCCTTTCCGTCCCTGCGATCGGCCGGAACGAGGGATCCACCCGGGCGATCGTCACCGATTCCACCTGGTCGCGGCCGTTGGCGGACAGGATCGTGTGCGAGGTGTAGATGGGGACCCCCAGGCGGGCGAGCTTGTCCCGATGAACCTTGTACCCCCCGCACTCCGGCAGCGCCTCGACGAGGCCCACGACCTCGATCCCTGCCTGGAGGGCGTGGTAGCCGGCGATGAGCCCCACATTCCCGCCCCCAACGATGAACAGCCGGTCCGCCGCCCGAACGAGATCGCGGTTGACGAGGGTCTGGAACGCCCCCGCCCCGTACACGCCGGGAAGGGTGTTCCCCTTGAACAGGAGCGATCTCTCGCGCGCTCCGGCTGCGACGAGGAGCACGTCCGGGACGACGAGCGCGTACGCCCGCCCCTCGCGGAGGATCCCCACCACGCGGTCGCTGTACACGGCCAGGGCGACCGAATCCAGCCACACCTCGACCGACGGATGGCGGCGGACCTCCGCCTCGAGCCGCGTGGCGATGTCCGTCCCCCGCGTCCCGGCGTACACGGCGTCCGTGGACCCGAAGAACCGGTGCGTCTGGAGGACGAGCTTCCCGCCCAGTCGGCGCTTGTCATCAACGACGAGGGTTTTGATCCCGTGGGCTCCGAGCTCGATCGCCGCCGACATCCCGGCGGGGCCGCCGCCGATCACGAGGACGGGCACGGGGATGCGCGCGATCTCGTTCATCCGTGGGGGGGCGGGAACGGGCGGCAGTTCAGGGAGGCCATCGGCGGGCTCGACCCTCATCCCAGGATGGACGAGGGTCATGCAGGCCTTCACCGGCACCCCGTCCGCGATCACCAGGCACTGGGCGCACTGGCCGTTCGCGCAGAAGATCCCCTGGGGGGAGGCGTCCTTCTCGTGGTGGCCGAAGATCCTGATTCCATGAGCAAACAGGGCGGCGGCGATCGTCTCGCCGGGGAACGCCGGGAGCTCCCTCCCCCGGAACGTGAACGGGAACGGCTCGCCCCGCTCCAGGGCGAGAATAGGGTGGTGTTCGATCCTCATCGGAACAGTCCTCGGAGGAGCTGGGCGGAGGAGGAACATAGCACGGGCGACATCGGGCGAATTCTACCGAACCAAACGCGCTGGGTCACGGTGAACGAGGGCCCATCCGCCACCCCACGCACGGCGAGGAGAAGAGGTGCGGAGACCCCCTTTCGTCCTACCTCCGTCGGGTGAACCGCCACTGCCGGGCAAGCCCGATCGCAATGAGGACGATCGGCGATAGGGGGGAGTAGATCAAGATCCCCCCCGCTCATCATGGCCAGGATGAAGAACACCACCCGGACGGGCGTTAGATCGCCCCCAGGAGCTCAGCGATCCCGCCGCGCACCCAACCCCTGGAACTCTGGGCTAGCGGAGGTGCACCCCCAGGTAGTACGGCCAGACCACGAGAGCGAGGATCGCCTGCCACCACAGGAGCTTCGTGAAGGCAAGGGTGAAGAGCCATCCTGCGAACCAGAACATCCCCGCCCACTCCCCTCTCACCCGAATGTCGCGATACGGCATATCCCCCTCCTTTTCGCTCATTGTAGCGGCCTGCCCCCGATCGCCAAATCGTGGAGGGAAGCCTCCCTTTCGGCCCGCCCTTCGCCGATCCAGAGGGCCGATCACGAGGGCTCGGGGTTCGCTACAATCGAGGGTGATGCGCCGATTCTTGCTGGCCGTTGCCGTGTGGATCGCCGCCGTCGTTCCGGCGGGGGGCGAGGTGGTGCGCCTGTCCCTCGACGGAACGGTCAACCCGGCCACGAGCTCCTACGTCGTGCGGGGGCTCCGCGAGGCGAGCCGGTCGGGGGCTGAGCTCGCTGTCCTCGTCCTCGATACGCCAGGCGGGCTCGACACGGCGATGAAGGAGATCATGGAGGCGATCCTCTCCTCCCCGGTCCCGGTCGTGGTGTGGGTTGGACCGGCGGGGGCACGGGCCGCCTCCGCTGGCACGTTCATCCTCATCTCCGCCGACGTGGCCGCGATGGCCCCTGGGACGAGCACCGGCGCGGCCCATCCCGTGGCGCTCGCGGGGGAGACGGTTCCGGAGGACGATCCGACGGTGCAGAAGGCGCTGAACGACGCTGTGTCCCGGATCCGGTCTGTGGCCGAGCTACGGGGCCGCAACGCCGACTGGGCGGAGCGGGCGGTGCGCGAGTCGGCGACCGCCACCGCTACCGAGGCCCTCGACCTCGGGGTAATCGAACTCATCGCCGATTCGTTCTCCTCCCTCCTCGCGGCGCTCGATGGCTACACCCTCCCGGATGGGCGCGTCCTGCACACCGCGGGCCTGCCGGTGCGGGAGATCGGGATGACCCTCCAGGAGAAGTTCTTCTCCTACCTTGCGGATCCGAACCTGGTCTACATTCTCCTCCTCCTTGGCTTGTACGGGCTCATCTACGAGTTTTTCACCCCCGGGATCGGGATCGGCCTCGTCGGAGGGGGGATCTCGCTCTTCCTCGCCATCCTCGGCCTCCAAATCCTCCCCATGAGCTTCGTCGGGATCGGGTTGATTCTGTTCGGGGTCTTGCTCATGGTGCTCGATGCCTTCACCCCTACCAATGGGATCCTCACCGTGGGGGGCGTGGTGAGCCTCCTCATCGGATCCTTCTCCCTGTTTGAGCTTGAGGGCACGCCGCTGCGGCTGTCGTGGGGCACGGTCGCGGCCACGGTGGGGACACTGACCCTGGTGTTCCTGTTCATCGCCTCGAAGGGGCTCCTGGCCCAGCGGCGGCGGCCGCGGCCGCTCACGACGATGGTCGGCCTGACCGGGATCTCCAAGGACGATCTCGCGCCCGAGGGATGGGTCCTCGTAAAGGGCGAGTATTGGCGGGCCCGGGCCGAAGGCAACCCGATCCGCAAGGGCGATCGGGTGAGGGTTGTGGATCAGGAGCGATCGCGGCTCATCGTGCGCCGGGAGGAGTAGCTTCGCAGCAAACCCAGGAGCCAACCGGAGTAGCCGCCCCCTGTTCTCGCCCTGTAAGGGTGGGAGGGAGCCCCGACGGTCCGGTTCTTCCTCTCCCCAGTGGTGAGGGTGCGGCGTCAGTCTGTATCCTCGGCAAGCCACTCCTTGAGACGGGCCTTGATCTTCTTCTCGATCCTGTCACCGAGCTCGTCCCAGTCTAGGTCCTCCTCGGTACCCACCCAGTGGGCGAAGCCGCGCTTGATCTTATGCTCGATCTCGCGGCCGAAGTCCTCGCTACGGCGCTCGCCCCACCACCACGACCGGACCCCCCCCATGCCGATCCCCGTCCAGGCGAGGAAGAGGGTGATCATGAACCACAGCCCACACGTTTGAAGGTAGGAGAGGGGTTTCGCCAGCTCGAGGTGTCCGACGATGATGCTGTTCCAGAGCATCATGATGACCCAGGCAAAGAAGAAGAACGCTGCCACTCCGCCGCTGGTTACGATCCTCCGCAGTAACCTCATTCGATTCACCTCCCAAGAGCGCTCGCATCATTCTACCCCGCGGGCAGCGTCACAACCCGGTGAGGCCCATTCATCCTCCCCCGCGCACCACCGCCGCACCGTCAATCGAGCAGCCATCGGGCATGAAGCCCGACGCTACCGGCGCCGGGGCCAGGCGATCCTCACCCCGCCAAGGTACTCCAGGAACTGCTCGAACCCGTCCCGGATCGCCGGGTGCCGCAGGGGAAGCCCAGCCGGCTCCATCCAGTACCCGAGCACGTGCAGGACCTTGGTCTTGGCGTCGTACCGGCCATCGAACCGCCCCACGAACCGGTCCCGGTGGAGCATGGGGAGCACGTAGTACCCGTAGGTGCGCTGGTCGGGCTTCTTGTACACCTCCCACGCGTAGGAGAATCCCCACACCTTGGCCAGGGCATCCCGGCACCACAGGAGGGGATCGAGGGGGGCAATCATCCGCACGTGCCCGTCGAGCGAGATCGCCTCCGCCGCGCGCAGGACCAGTTCCGCGTCGGGGCGGGCGTAGAACGGGGTGCGCACCCCAGCCACCTGAACCCGCGCCAGATCCCCTTCGTCCACCATCCGTTGGGGGAGCCCATCCGTGCGGGCTTGCTGGAGAAACATCCACGTCTCGGTGGCCCCACCCGTGGGGAGCAACCCCACCATGTCCACCCGTTTCCGAAGGAGGTAGCGCAGGAGCTCTTCCCCGCGCGGGGTGGGGCAGGCGAGGATCGTCGGTGGAACGACCCGTTCCGTGAGATCGAAGTAGCGCCGGTAGTTTGTGCGGTGGGAAACGGAGAGCCGACCCCGGTTCCACAGGACCTCGAGCGCGGCCCCGGCGGCGTGGGTCGTCTTCCAGCCCCGATGGGCTCCCTGCGCGACCGAAAGCTCCTTCAATTCCGCTGTGGAGAGGGGACCGCTCTTTCGCACCGCCGCGAGGACCGCATCCTTCGCCCCCGGATGATCGCGATCGAGCTCCTCCTCGCGCCGCTGCTCCCACCGCTCCCCGCCCGCTTCCATGAGCGCCCGAAAGTATGGGAACTCGGCGATGGGGATCGCACATAGCATCTTGTCCCAGTACTCAAACCCCAGCCGCTTGTGGTGCAGGAGGTCGAGGAACATCCCCGGATGCGTTCCCCCCACGCGGGACTGGAGGACGAGGTCGTGGTTCCGTCCCAGGATCGGGAGCGGATCGAGCTGCACCGCCCGGAGGTCCCGGAACACCTCGCAGATCCCGTCCTCACCCACGGGGTAGCGCGTTCCGTGCAGTCCGACGGCGGCAAGCTGGTAGAGGCGCGCCTCTTCCCGCGACCAGGTCAGGGCCATGACTCGACTCTAGCGGGGACGCGGGAGTCCGGCCAACCGGGGTCCGTCCACTGTTGGCGATAGTGACAGCTCTCTCTATACTCCTCCCGATGCTGAGCCCCAGGGACATCCAGCGAACCGTGGAGGATCACGCCCGGAAGATCGTCGCGGTGCTTGCAGCCCTCCCTCCTGACTGCAACGAAGCTGAACTCCGCCACCGGGTCCAACCGGTCCTGCAGGGGTTCGCCGCGGCGATCGGCCTGACCGCGCGCGAGCGCGACGAGTACGTCGTCGCCGAAGGGACGAGGGCGGACGCGATCTTCGGCCGGCTGGTGATCGAGTTCAAGCGCCCAGGCTCCCTCGCCGCGCCGCGAGCGCTCACTGATGCTCGCGATCAGGTGGCCCAGTACATGCACTCCATTGCCAAGCAGGAAGGCCACCCCCGGCTGGGGGGCGTCGTGTTCGATGGCCATCACCTCGCCTTCGTCCGGTTGCGCGATGGCCGCGTGGCGTTCGAGCCCCTTCGCCCCGCTGAAGAACCGGCCCTCGCCGACCTCCTGTGGTGGCTCGCCGGCCTCACCGGAACCGCGCTCACCGCAGAGAACCTCGCCCGCGACTTCGGCACCGACCACCCCCGGAGCCGGGAGGCCATCGCGGCCCTCGATTCCGCCCTCACCCGGGCCGTGCTCACCGATCCTGAGGGGATGGTGGCCAAGCTCTTTCAGCAGTGGAAGCTCTTCTTCTCCGAGGCGATTGACTACCAGGAGGCGTTCGGGGGGCGCAAGCTCGGCCCCCTCAAGGAGTGGGCCGCCAAGGCCGGGCTCGAGATCGGGACCCCGGACGAGGCGGAACGGTTCTTCTTCGCCCTGCATACCTACTTCGCCCTTCTCGTCAAGCTCATCGCGTGGCTCGCCCTCTCCCGCCACCTCGGCCCACGGGTCGGCGCTCCGCTCTTCGAGGAGCTGGATCGGGCCTCGTCCTCCGCCCTCCTCGCCCACCTCCGGAAGATGGAGCAGGGCGGCGTGTTCCGCGAGTTTGGGATCGAGAACCTGCTCGAAGGTGACTTCTTCGCGTGGTACCTGTATGCCTACGGTGAGGCCGTCGAGGCGGCGGTGCGGGCGCTGGTGTCGCGCCTGGAGGAGTACGACCCGACCACGTTGCGGATAGATCCCGACGAAACGCGCGACCTTCTCAAGAAGCTCTACCACTACCTCCTCCCGCGCGAGGTGCGGCACAACCTGGGCGAGTACTACACGCCGGACTGGCTCGCCCAACGCCTCCTGGAGCAGGTGGACCAGGAGTTCTTCGACGACCACGAGGCGGCGATCCGTCGCCAGCGGCCGCGGATCGGGAAGCTCCGCTGGCTCGACCCGGCCTGCGGGTCAGGGACGTTCCTCGTCCTCCTCCTCAAGCGCTACCGCGAGCTCGGGGAGAGGCTCATGATCCCGGAGAGCGAGCTCCTGCACACGGTCCTCGCGAACGTAGTCGGGTTCGACATCAACCCCCTGGCGGTGATCACCGCCCGCGTGAACTTCCTCCTCGCCCTCGGCGACCTCCTCGAACACCGGCGCGGGCCAATCGCGATCCCCGTGTACCTCGCCGACTCCGTGCTTCTGCCCGAGATGGGCCACGACCTCGAATCGTCAGGGCTGTACCAAGTGCGAACGTCGGTGGGTTTGTTCGCCGTGCCGGAGGCCGTGTTCGCCCAGGGGCACCTGGGCCGGTTCTGCTCGATCCTCGAGGACGCGGTGCGGGCGAGGGAGAGCCCAGATGCCTTCCTGGACAAGGTGACGGAGCAACTCAACCTCTCCACAAGCGACCGGGCCGCCGTGGCTCCCCCGTTACACGCCCTCTACGCCCAGCTCCTCGACCTACACCAGAGGGGCCTTGATGGGCTTTGGGCGCGGCTCCTCCTCAACAACTTCGCCCCGCTCACCGTGGGAGAGTTCGACTACGTGGTGGGGAATCCCCCGTGGGTGAACTGGGAGCACCTCCCAGATGGGTACCGTGGCGACACGAAAAAGCTGTGGGACCGATATGGCCTCTTCCCTCACACAGGAATGGATGTGATCCTCGGCAAGGGAAAGAAGGACATCTCCATGCTCATGACCTACGTGGCCATGGACAAGTTCCTCCAGCCCAAGGGGAAGCTCGGGTTCGTGATCACGCAGTCCCTGTTCAAGACCGCGGGAGCCGGGCAAGGGTTCCGCCGGTTCCGCATCGGAGAGAAGGGTGCCCCGTTGGGCGTGGTTCACGTGGACGACATGGTGGATCTGAAACCGTTCGAGGGGGCGTCGAACCGCACCGCGGTGATGGTGATCGAAAAGGGGAGAGAGACACGCTACCCCGTGCCCTACACCGTGTGGAAGCGGAAGAAGGGAACGCGGTTCTCCTACGACTCGACCCTTGACGACGTCAAGTCTGCCACCCAGCTCCTCGACCAGAAGGCGGAGCCGGTGGATCCCGCTGACCCCACCTCCCCGTGGCTCACCGCCGACAAGTTCGCCCTGGCCGCGGTGAAGAAGGTCCTCGGGAAGTCCGACTACACCGCCCATGCCGGCGCCTACACTGGAGGGGCGAACGGCGTGTACTGGGTGCGCATCCTCGAGACGCGGGCCGACGGGCTGGTCGTGGTGGAGAACATCACTGAAGGGGCGAAGCGTGTGGTTCCGCAGGTAACCGCGGTTCTTGAACCGGATCTCCTCTACCCCCTCCTTCGGGGCCGGGATGTTGCGCGCTGGCGTGCTGAACCTGCGGCCCACATCTTGATGGTTCAGGACCCCCAGACGCGGCGCGGAATCCCCGAGGAGGACCTCAAGGCGCGCTACCCCAAGACATGGGAGTACCTCAACCGGTTCGAGCAGGTCCTGCG